>BNJU01003104.1_pt1 | contig 441854 bp, 633 predicted proteins | sample 8539281 | NCBI WGS metagenome assembly BNJU01 (sample SAMD00202456, study PRJDB9452) | human saliva metagenome | isolation source: human saliva | place: Japan
TTTGGGAATTGGGTTGATAGCTTCCGCCTGTCTTCAGCTTCGGGAAGAAGGCGGCTGGACAGGTGCGTCAGAAATTGGGAATGGAGAGGCAGAACTTGTTGGGCGACTGTTTGGAGAAGACGCAGAGAAGACACAGCAGGGTTATATTCAGCTGTGGAAATGGAAGCCCTCTGGTGAGGAGGAAGAGGCAGAAGGAGGATCTGTTTCTACAGGCCTTGAGGTGTTGGACCCAGGAGGCTGCGGAAGGATTCTCACTCCGTGCAGAAGTGGGGCCAGATCCTCCCGCTAATATAGTTGTGGGGAAGAAAAGGACGGATGGAAAAATCAATTATGTCCCGTCGGTAGCGATTTAATACAGCTGATGGCTTGGCTGCCAGCCATATGAAGTAATACGTAACAAAGATATTAATGTACTAGGCTGTTGACACGTAGAAGATGGAGTACCAAAGGTTTCAACACTGCGTATCCAGCCGAACAAATGGTGCGAGAAAAGTGAATGAGGAGATGAAGTCATGACTCGGGCTACTATGCTCCCGGCGTCTATCGTTATAAATATATATTTGAGATACAAAAAGGATCCGATTTATATTTTATGTAGCAGATGATGATGATTTCGAAATATAATAAAACTTGCGACGGTATGTTTCGCTACAACAAGTATTATTATCATGTGCGAACGATTCTCAAAGTCAGTGTGATAAGATATTACCGTGGGGAGTTGGATAGTGCTGAGGGGAAGAAAATACCTTCTGGTAAGTAAAGATTCAGTAGAAGCCAGACAATCAACCAAGGTCTATCTAGGAGTCCAGCTTTGATATTCACAATGTTCATGTAGACTTGATGAAGAGAACCGCATCTGCCGAAAATAGTATTAACGGATGGTACAGAGATTACACCGGATAAAATCCATTATTTTTCTGCAAATCTAACACAATGGCCATGCAGCAACTTAGATCAATGGAGTCTAGCACTGGCCAGAGTTCATACTGAGGGATGGCTATATGGACATGTCCCAAATATAAAAGAGACTAGAGGCTTTTACTCCCGGGACATTGTCAGATTTCATACTTGCTTCAACAAAAGTACAAATATAGGCAAGTATCGTCTTTTGCGGTAAAGGGAACGGACGATAACTATGGGAAGAATGGAGCGGAAATTCTATGTCAACAATGAGGCTATATATGTACGGAGATTCCTGCGGAACCTGAAGCTGATTTCAACACCTGTACCGTGTACTAACCTCTCCTTTTGATGCCCAAAAATAGAAAATCCATCCAACAATAGTTGCTGGAAATTCCGGAAGCTCAGGAGGTTCGGAGGAAAGTTCCTTTCAGCTCCCGGCGAGATCAGGAAGGTTCAGCGGCGGTTTCCGGAGGCTTTAAGGTCAGCAGCTAACCGACCGGACGGGTACTTGGTGTAGATCGTTCCCTATCCGGAGGACAGTGGATACAGGATGAAAAAGGGCTGGTGTGGTACAAAAGACCGGACTGGGTATCGCAGAAGAATAGCTGGGGCTATGGAAGCTATATTAACGGAAAGTCTATTGGTACTGTTCTTGGTTCCGGCTATATGGCTACAGGCTGGAGTGAGAGTAAATGGCAGTAAATGTACCTGCTTCCCAGAAACTCTGACGGATGAAAAGGCAGAATGCTCACCGGTTGGCAGTGGATTGACGGAGACTGCTACTACTTAGCCCCTCAGGACAGAATGAAGGAGCCGCTTCTATGAAACACCACTACCCGATGGTTTCCACCGTAGATTCGGAAGGAAGATGGGTGGCTGAATGGGCAGTGCAAACATAAAGTGAGGGTTGTGATGCGTCAAAAGGCTTGCGAAGAAACTATTTTGGGAAAGATAAATAGTGATGGGTAGAAGAAAGATTGAGAGAAAGCAGGAAGAGCTTTATCCTCTTTCCTGCTTTCAGAAAAAAGGTTACAGATGAAGGAGGCTTAATCTTGGGAAAGCGAGGGAAAGAGATGGTGGCGCATGTGATACTGCAAGTTCTCTTTCAGTTTCCGAGCCAAATGGAAAATGAAACCGTGATCTGACAAAGAATAAGATCACTATTCAATTTCAAAACCAAGATCAAAATATTCCAAGGAAGAGGGTTCTTTACAGCTTGACCGCGCATTATTTTCCATAAGAATGTGAGGAAAGGATGTTGAAAAAACACACGGAAGAAATAGAACCAGGAGGATATGAAGCATCTTTTCCAATCTTATACCGGACATCCATAACAATGGAGAAAAAGCAAGCGACTCTTCCCCGGAACCAATGGAAGGAAGTAAGTGATAGTAGCATGTTCAGAAGAAACAACAAAAGAAATAAGACTAAGTAAGCGTAGAGGAAATAAATAAAATAATTGAAAACCAGAAATAAGCTTAGTCCATCGGATAGATTGATACGCTTGGTCACAGGAAAGACAAGTGACTCCGGAGAGAGAGAAGTAACTCATACAATTTCTCAACGTGTTTAAAGGGTTATACTATTCTCACTGAATCTTCGTGGTGTTTATAAAGGGCATTTCTATTGAACGGCAATAGCGAATATAATGATGGAAAAAGAGAGGTAGATCAAAATGATACAGGAGAAATAAATAAAATCCTGCTAACATTTAAAGAGAAACTGGTTTGTCGGAAAAGCTAAAGATAGAGGAGAGATACCGGGCAGTATTTAAGGATGAGAAATCTTTTACAGGTACAGTGATTAACGCTACGTCATATGATCGGTGAAACCCTCCTCGTGAGATAGAGTATGGTCTTGAGGATTCTAAGACAAAGGGCAACGTATGTGAAAATCATGGACATTTTTATAATAGAAGAACCCGGAATATAAAGTTTTCGTGCAGTCACTGGTGATGAAAAGGTATAGGCGATTTAGTGCGGAAGGAGACTTGCCGGCGTGAAAGAAAGCTATACGTAATTATTTTTCGTAATCGAGAACGTGACTTTCATTCTCGGAGATAATGGAGGAGAAGTACCACCCGTGTATTTGAAAGGCGCGTGGGCAAGTTACTTTGGAATATGCGAGCGATGAGGATGAGAAAAGTTACAGCAGTCAAAATGCTACACTGATCATGAAAATTCTGATGAATAAAGTGGGAAGGGTACAGGTGTAGGCTCGTATATTTCATCTTGGTATAGACGAAATTTACTTACTAGCCTCCTTTGCAGATGATTTCCTGGTGTACCACGATAAACGCTGGCATCCAGTGGCTTTCGCATCGGTTCTCGTCAACTCAGTATGAGTGGGAATTGCAGAAGATGCCGATGTTTCAACTTGTATGAGTATAAAATTCCTTGTGGATTAACAAATATAGACGGTGGAGTGGAGACTCACAGTCTCTCCCTTAAAACGAGTGGCCAAAATTGCACAAGAAAAGCAATCTATGAACTGGAGGAAGGCGAACAGATGGCGGACTTGTACAAAGAACACGGTGGCTGCCCCGTCTTTAAGCATGGGCAAAATCTGGAACGGTAATAGTTTCCAGCTGGCACCGGCATCGGAGGATAAAGCTATGTATCAAAGAGGGTTGCTTAGCAGGGCAGAGGTAGTACTACCAGAAAGGAATTCCATCACAGTAAGCAAGATGAACTTCCTGAAGTGCGGAAGGGCTGGCATAAAAGCATAACATACACAGCGGATGGATAGTAACTTTCTTTAGCAATTCTTGGAAGGATTCCGGTGGAATGGAAGAACAAGCTTTACTGGACGAAGATGCTTCTCTCACAGGGACAGAAAATTTTTCTAAAGCGCAAGTCGAAAACGGAAAGATTTCTGTGAGGAGAAATCTGGAGGATTTTTCAGATTGACGGTACCTCCCCTCAACTTCTCTGTGTAGATTCGTAAGAACAAGGAAACAAAAAGGTAGCATTGGGAGAGTATGGACTTTTATAAAGATCCACTTGGAGACTAGGAGCTGAAAGCAGAGGATGCAAAATCTCAGGTTTCCAGCCACTCATTTATCATAGCCTGAAGAGGAGTTGAAAAACTCGGGGAGGCGGATGAAATAAAGAAGAGAGAAGGAAGAGGTTTGAAAAATAAATAATAGTAATAAGGTGATTGTAAAGTTTCTGAATTCCGCAGTTTCCTGAGGAAGAATTTCGATGCTATGCAGTAGATAATGCAGGCAATGAAAGTAGTAAACAAGTTACCAGATAGAGTTTTGGTTTCTGGACACAGGAAAGCCTCAGGGAAATCATGGAATATGAGCCAAACTTTTGAAGAGGGTAGCATTATGCTCTCAGATGGTACACATCTCAGCCTGGGCGTCGAAAGAAAGAATTTCTTCCACTGAAGATAAGGATTTTCCTTGAGCGTTTGCGGAAGAAAGAAATGGAGAAGAGCATGCAAGCTTATCAGGCACTGCTTGATGGTCAGTGCAGCATCATGCCCTAAAAGAAAGATCATTTCGGTATCACTGGATGATGACAGAGAATCTACTGATAGAAAAGAGTCTTTCTATTCGGTATTCGCCACCAGCTTCCATAGTACAATCCTCTTTTACTGTTTGAGATTGCTGAGGAAGGCATTGCATGACTTTCCTTAAACTCCAGGCCATTCCTCCCGATACGAGAATGGGATAAGTGATGTATGCGTCAGAAGGAGACGTTGAAAGTCACTGTGGATACGACGGATCCGCAGGGTTTTCTTGACCCTTCTGAAACGCGCGGACAGGTACGGTACTTGCTGGCGATGTTAAGCCAGCGTCACGCTGAAGAAAACTTCGAGTCTGGTGCCAGCATGTCTGGCATATTTGGCCTCCGGATGGGGTGGAGGGTTGTTCCGCTGCGGGTGTGTTCTGCAGCTCTTTCCGGGAAACAGGGTGAAGTATACTGACCGAACAATGTGAGCTGGCATGAGAAAGGCACCGATTCCGCCTTTGAATGAGGCGGAGTTTTCCTTAGTGAAGATGGTACAGGTAGAACATGCCAGCGTCAGTTAGATTTTCCGGAAGAGGCCAATGCGCTCTAACATTTTGGTTTGTGGATAAAGACCGCTCAAGATCTGGCTGACTTTATCCAATGGGCGGCAGCTAATGGAAATAACTTTTAGAGGAAGCCAGAGGAAAGGTACCCAGAACCGAGGATGTACGCTGGATTTCTTCTCTTGCGGGTAGATCCGTATGACAAAGGACAAGGCCGGTCAGTGTACTGCAAGTGTTAACCGCGCAGCGTATTTGAAGACCGACCCGGAGAGTTACGAGAGGAATCATGACTCTCGCTCGTAGAGCGTTTTGCGAAGACGGCATTTCATCATCTGGCCTAAAAGGTAAAGGGTCTAGACAGTGAAATGCGTAATCGGTGCAGGAGACCAGGGCGGCCTTCTTTGAATTTCGTGGTGATAGAAAAGCCTCCTGCCAGGCGCTGCGAAGATCGGCGATTGGGATCGTTTCGCAAGGATGCGAACGCTGGGACTGGAAGCGGATCGTACCGTCAGCTGGTCGGTCGAGGTCAAGGTGCCAGTGTTATTCGTTTACAGGCGGAGGACTAACTTTTAAGCGTGTCATGGGCTGGTGGAGTTCTTCGGACAAGTGAGGAAGATGAGCCTTTGCAGACCTGCAGGCGAGCGCTCTCCTTACAGAATCGTTGCTATGCAAAGTAAAGGACGGTTGCATTGTCGATGGAGATCTATACCCAAACGAGGACCCTTTGTTGCTATGAAATAAACCACTAAAGGATATGTGGCCGAAAACCAGTATTGATCCAAAGCTCTGATGGGGTGCTGCAGGCCAGCAGAGATCCGGAAGTACACATTGCGCCCTGAGGAAGAGAGAAGAAATCGACCTCTGCAGGAAGAAGGAGGATGTGGTGGTGAGGCGTCTGCAACGCCAAGTTCAGCCCTGCAGGCTGCAGTGCCGGCTTTAAAGGAGGTAGCTGTACTCAAGCCACAGACGCGTGAGTCCAGGCTGCCTCTCATCATCCAAGGAGGAGCCTCCAGCCAAACTTGACGTAAAGAAGTCACTATGGAGGATGCCTCATGCTCTCAGCTGATTTTGGCCAGGGACAGCAACGTAATGACGCAGTCACTGAAAATCAAGGCAGTGGACAATGCCGGAAAACCAAACGGTAAAGGTAAAAGAGCGTCTCCATACATTGATATTGTTACAAAACCAAGGGTCATCACGTATCTTTCAGACACCGTGATGGAAAATGAGTTTTTATTTTAGTGAAAAGAGTCGAGACGGGCTACCACACACGGTAGAGTGAGAAAACACTGCTCCGTGGATGCCTTTCAAGATGACTACAGACCTGCGGCGGGAGAGGACAGCATAGGCTTTTGGAGTGGAGGAGCTCTCAGCAAAAGGTTTCCGGAAGCGAGGACAGCACCAGGATGCAGAGAGCTGCATTTACTTTCCAATCAGGACAGGAGATTATCAGCTCTCCATCACCGGAGAGGACTTTGGCCGGAAATGCCATGGAGGCCTGGTTCCATGCAGAGGGTGCTCAGGCAGCTTTCGCAGGACCTTTACAAGTGGATGTAAACTGCCCCTGTACTTCAGTGTCAAGCTATGACAACAATACCGCGAACCATGAGTTTTATGACAGGAAGGAAGAAGGGCGTGAGATTTCCACTGAGGAGAAAGAAATTTCCAGTTCGGATCGTGGATTATTCGTGTTGAAAGATGTGACAGAGAGCAGGAGGAGATGGCAGTGCCCTGTCTTCCTTTAGCCGGTGGAGGAAGGGTCAAGGCGTCCGAGCTTCATCATCAGGCAAAGAAACATTTCCTGATGAAGAGGACGGAGAGCTGGTCAGTTCAACATCCGGGTGAAGTCTGGCGGGAGGAAATGAGGCACCAGGCTCATCCGGAGGATCATGCCTTTGTTATCGATAGAACGGCTCCCAGTCTGACGTGGTGGAGTGCTTTTGAATGGGTCTGCCACAGGAGAGGTAAGCAAAAGATTTCTTGGGATGACTGCTATCTGGACCAGGATGTCGTGTCTTTCGAAGCTTGTGAGGAGGAGAGTGCATGGAGAGCATGAGTTGTCTTCTCAGCAGGCGGAAGCATTTTGTCAGCCAGAACGGATGCCTTAAACCTTCCGTGCAGGAAGCTCTGAAGGAAAATCAGTCTCCAAAAGCAGGAGGAAAAGGGTATTGTTTACCAAAGCCCGCCGGGGGAAGAGGGAAATCTTTCCTTCCAAAACTTCCCGGAGGAGCTGGAGTTGACGATGTACCGGCTCTGCAAAGATTATGGACATGGCGGGAATGAAACCACGGAAGAACTTGGTTCTCCGTAAATCGTTTTCTGTCCACCTATCTTCTGTCCGACAGGCGAAGGCACTGCAGGCACCTATCAGAGAGGGGAAGAGATTCTTGATTTCGGAAATCAATGGATGAGGTCTTGTCTTCTAGCTTTGATGTACAGAAATGAGGAAAAGATGCCCTCGAGGAGCGGGAGTATCAGACTACTGCCGGCGGTAACGGAAAATGGTATCAGAGATTATCTGATTAAAGGATAACTTCTGACAGGAAGGCTCATGAACATTGGCAGATTTCTTTCTCAGGATAAGGCAGGAAAACCCTTTGCGCAGTACGGAACAGACCGAAAGAGGGCAGTAGCCTGCTTCGTATCGACAGAACAGCACCTAGAATCCTGCTCCAAATGTGATGATCAGGGGGCACGGAGATATCTTAGATTTGGATTTATCCGCACATGATACCCTTCGGCTGCAGCAGGATGCTATGGTAGATGGAGCATGAAACCAGCTGGACGGATAGAGCCTGCAGCGGTGGCGAAGTGATAGCTCCCTTTGCAGATTTCGGAGGAAGGAAAGCGCCATAAGCTTTTTTGATCGTGGCAAGAGATGCGCAGTGGGAAATGGAAAGCAAAGGGAAGTTTGACTTCGTGATTACCAACAATCTTTGCTTTGTCTGGTATCTCAAAAGGACTTTGCAGAAATGCTGCCTGACTACTGTGGCAGGCGCACTGGGACTGTCTTGCGGTCAATGGTCTGAGTCTCCAGTGAGCTATGGAGAGGCACTGAGGGAGAAAAGATAGGAGAACTCTTTTAACTACAAACTCCCGGACTTAAAGGGCTAAGAAACATCCTTAAAACGGAAAAATTTCTGTATAATTGTTGAAGAAAAGTAAGAGCTTAGTGTAGAAATTTGAAAGCATATGTTATGAGTTTAGAAAAAGACGAAAATAGGCAGTTTCTAGAAAGAGAGCTGCTTTTTCATAGCCTCATATAGATCCGTATTAAAGGGAGTAAGATTATGAAAACTAGGACAGAAATTTGTTTGAAAGCTGGCCTGGGACTTTATGTGGCCTAGTCTTTCCTTAACAGCTGGCAGCAGGTGACAACAGGATAGGGGATTACTAGTAAGATCCCAAAAACGAACAGAGATCAGCGGAAGTGGATTCATACTTCTTCCGGATACTATTACATTGGTGCGATACCTATGGTTACCGGTTGGAAGAAGATTAATGACCCTGCATTATTTCCGTCCTTCAGGTTACTGGTGACTGGATGAGAGAAATCGACAAGCAGTGGTATGATTAAAGACAGACGGCACCATGCAGACAGTCGGTTGAAGCTTCAAAAGATGGTAGAGGATGGATGGTACTACCTGAAGGCTTCCGGTGCAGCTACCGGCTGGAAAGATTTGATAAATAGTCACATTTCCGTTCAGAGGACTGGTTCCTGTAGGACGGTGCAGAGGCGACTAGATATGGTATTATTTCGAATGACGGTGCAATGAACCGGATGTGGTTTACTACAACGGGTTTACTATTACCTTCCGCATGGGCAAGGAAATATGGAAAACCGGTTGGAAGACAGATACCGATGGCAATAAGTATTACTTATTTCCAATGGAAAGATGGTTGAGCATGGACCAAGATTGAAAATGCTTGGTATTATTTCCAGATAACGGTAAGATGGTGAGGGATGGCTGAAGGAAAAGAGTCACTAGTGTGAGATGGAAAGATGTTGAGCATCAATACCATCAACTTAGAGGGAAGAGACTCTAGCTCAATGAGCATGGTATGCACCTCGATACTTAATGTAAAGCTTTACAGAGGCAAATGCTACAGCAAATCCCTGGTGCAACAACAGTACAGCAAATCCTGGTGGCAATAACAACAGTGCAGTGTATCCTGGCAGGAAACAGTGTACTACCTGGGAGGGGATAGTAACACCCGAGAGCAGTCCGCACAATGGAGACATTTCCACAGCAACTGTCCCGGCGGAAGCAATTCAGCTTCTACGAATCCCGAGGCGGACAGGGAAACATTCAGAAGGAAATACCCAGGACCACAGTAACACGCATGAACCATAGTAATACTCAAAAATTTAATAGATTTAAGTAGTATAGGTCTGAAAATGGGGTAGAAGTAGACCCAATCTCAGGCCTATACTGCATCAAGTACTTTTAACAATATTTTTATAAAAATTTGAGCTCAATTTCCTAAAGCTGAAAAACTATGTAGAATATGGCAGAAAACACTTAGTAGAACGCTTGTTTCTTGGAGAGGAGAAGCATGATAGAGGATTACTGAGGCAAAAGTGCTGGGAGACAGTATAGAAATGCACTTTAACGGGCAGCTCTATTTGGAAGCTTTGGATGATAAATTAAAAAGAAGAAGAAATTAGGAGAAACACTGTCTTGGCGTTTTGAAATTCCTTTAGAGGACATTGAGGAACCAAGACCACTGCAAGACAACAGGCTTTTTGTTAAGAATTTCATGCCCATTAGGGGCAAAAACGGAATTTGCCTTCAAGTGGTCGGTACTAGGACTTGCCAAGGAAGAGGGCATCCGGGAACCTATTTTTGGTTTATGAACATATGACAAGTTTTATGTACAGGAGGGAACAAAAAGAGTTTCTGTAAGTCGCTTTAATGGGGCAGTCTCATTCCTGCAACTGCATCTTGCCTGCTCAAGGAACAGAGGATCGGGAAAAATAAAAGCTCTACTATGAGTTTGTGGATTTCATAAATGCACAGGGCTGTATCGTATTCGTTTTTCGGAATTGGGAGCCTATGACCGTCTTTGCCAGGTGGTGGGAAAAACCGGGAGAACTCTGGGAAGAGGAATTATCTAGAGATATTCGTGCTGCTTTATTCTGCTTTGCAGAGCTATATGCAGCTGGGAGGAGGAAAGCTGGAAAATACCATAGAGATGCTTTTATGTTTATCTTACTATCTTTGGTATGGAGGCAATTTTAGACAGCAGCATGGAAGAAATCAAAGAAAAATATCGAAACGGCTTTGGAACGAATACAGAAAGTCTGCGGAGATGTGGTACTGAGTCCAAAATCGGAGGAAGTAAAGAAAATCAGCGGTTTTATGGACTTGTTCCAAAGCGGAAAGCTATACAACGGCAAGCATCCTTTGAAGATAGCCTTCTTGTACGAACGAACGGTGGAGGATTCCACCTGGGCCTATGCCCATGAGTTGGGATGAAATTACATTATGGAGAAAGTCTCAGGGCTTGGTGGAAAGTAAGATTTATGAGTCCTGTAATACAGAGGAACGAATTCAGGAAAGTATAGAAGAGGCATAGAATGGGAGCGGAACCTCATTTTCACCACAGCCAGCCTGATGGCACAAGTGAGTATTAAAGATGGCTCTGGAACATCCGGGAGACCTCTATACTAAATTGTTCTGGTAACTCTTATAACCCATTCGACCCTATTACGGCAGAATGTATGAAGCTAAGTTTTTGATGGGGCTCTGGCGGCCCTCTATTACAGACGGAATGATTTAGGCTATGTAGAGCAGTTTCCTCTCTGGAACCATTGCCAATATCAATGCCTTTGCTATTACAGCCCAGTTTATCAACCCTGGAGCAAGGTACATTTATCTTGGAGTGGTTTACAGGATGGAAATTGAAGGAAGAATTTTGAAATCAGGGAATCCGGACCATTTCCGGACTGGAATTTGCAAAGCCCATGAATTCAGCAGAGAATTTGGGCTTTATATCCGAGAAGAGGGGATAAGGTCTTCAATGTAGCGCTCCTGTCTCATGACTGGGGAAGTATCATGCCTTGATTTTATAATCTATTTTTAGAGGGCTCTCACCAGTTAACACTTTTAGCCAAAGGCGCACAATGCCTTGAACTATTACTTTGGCTTTGAAAGAAGGTTATAGACATCATTCTTTCCAGGGAATTAAGCTATGCCTCTAAAAAGCTTGTTTCATTTTAAGAAAAAGAAATTGTGGAAGGCAGTCTCACGCCTTTCTCCGAGAGATTCATAGTCAGAGGGAGAGGATTAGAAGGAAGAGTCGGAAAGTTTGAACTTGAAGAAATTGTAGATATGCGTTGGTTAAATGACAATGTGGTGGGTGAAATTCCCCTCTTGACAGATTTACCAAAGAAGCCCAAGAGGCTATCCTGTCGGGAGGATTTTTACTGTGAGAATTTTATGTATAGCAGATGTAGAGAATAAGGACTTTTGGGATCATTTTGATAAGGAGAAGCTAAAGGATATCGATTTGATTCTATCCGCAGGAGATTTGCATTCTGACTACCTGCAGTTTTTGGTTACAATGGGAAGGGCGCCCTTCTTTATGTCCACGGAAATCGCGACCAGGGCTATAAAAGAAAGCTCCACTGGGCTGTGAGTGCATTGAAGATAGGGTCTATGATTTTAAAGGCTTTACGAATTCTGGGCTTAGGCGAGTTCCTCCGTTACAAACCCGGAGATCATATGTATACGGAGCAAGAAATGCAGAAACGAATCCAAAAGGTAAAAAAGGACATCGTTTTAAAGAATGGCTTCGACATCTTACTGACCCATGCTCCGGTTAAGGGCTATGGGGATATGGAGGATCTGCCTCATCAGGCTTTCAGACCTTTGAAAGATTTACTGCAAAAATACAAGCCGAAGTATATGGTACACGGGCATATTCATAAAACTTATGGTAGTGCTTATAAGCAGGAAAGCATGCATTCCGGAGGGACGAAAATTAGTAATGCATATGATAAATATATTTTTAAACATTAGGAAAATGAATATCCCCATGAGGGAAAAACTGGGTCTTTTCTTTATGATCTTTATAAACAGGTGACCAGTAAAAAGGGAAGAGGATAAGGATGATTGAAGGGCAGTTTGCTAAAAGCACTTAGAGGGAGAATTTCATAAAAGCCTATTATAAGAAGCTCTATGAGAAGGTAAGGAGGAAATATAAAGTCATAGCATTTTTTTCCGCCAAAGAGAAGCTTTTTCGAGCCTATAGTCTTTTGCCCCTATGAGAAGGTAAAGGTAGTTATTTTAGGGGCAAGGACCCTCACCATAACTTTGGGCAAGCCCAGGGCTTATCTTTCCGTAGGGCGAGCATTCCTTCCTCCTTCCTTGCAGAATATTTTAAAGAACTACAGGAAGATATAGGCTGTAAAAATGCTCAAAAGCGGAGAACTGGATGCTTGGGCAAAGCAGGGGTGCTTTTTGAATACGGTGCTCACGGTATTCAGGCCCTACGAAGCCAATTTCTCATAGAGGAACTCGGCTGGGAAGAGTTTACGGATGCCACTATTCGGGCTATAGAAGAGGAAGACCTGGTGGTATACATTTCATGGGGCTCTTCCGCCCAAACAAAGGCAAAAGATGATCTCGACAAAAGAGACGCTCTCATCCTAAAAGCGCCTCATCCCAGTCCTCTAAGTTCCTACAGAGGTTTTTGGTTCCAGCCTTTTCCCGTTGCAATGCCTATCTTCAGAAGAAGGACTGGAGGAAATTGATTGGGCTTTAGAGTAGGAAATAGTTGAGAAGTCTTAGCGGGCTTTGAAGTTATAAGAAAAGAAAGGTTAAATATCCCATGAACATTGTTGAGCTATTAAAAGTGATAGTATTCTCTTTGGTGGAGGGTTTTACGGAATGGCTGCCCATTTCTTCCACCGGACATATGATTTGCTCCAAAGCATTATTCCTTTACAGCAAAGTAAGGAATTTTTCTCCACCTTTGAAGTGCTGATTCAGCTGGGAGCGGTGGGAGCCGTGATTAAAGAGTTTTTCTTCCGAATCTGGCCTGTAGCACAAAGGTCTCAGGGAAGAGGATATTATTTGGAGGAAGAGAAGTGTGTTTTTGATTGGGAAAATTTCTCCTTGCCTCCCTGCTGCAGTACTGGGACTTTTTATTGGATGATTTTCTGGATGCCCATTTGTATAATCCCTTTGTAGTTTCTCTCATGCTGATTCTTTTATGGTGTATTTTTATTTTATTGGAGAAGAAAATGAAGGAAAACAGTTTCATATTTTGAAGGTGGAAGATATTTCCTGGAAAACTGCTTTTATGATTGGACTCTTCCAGTGTTTAGCTGTGATTCCGGGAACCTCCGTTCCTATGGCGCCACGATTTTAGGAGCTATGCTGCTTTCCGTGGGAAGATTGGCAGCAGACAGAATTTTTCCTTCTTTTAAGCGTGCACCGGTGATGGCGGAGCCAGCCTTTTAAAGCTGTTAAAACACGCAGGAAATTTTTGGCAGGACAGTGGTTTATGCTTCTACTTTCCATGCTTCTTTCCTATTTTGTCAGCCTTTACTGCATCCGATTCTTATTACGCTTTATTAGAAACCATACTCCTCCCTTCGCCTACTATCGAATTCTTTTTGGCGGAGTGATTCTTTTGTGGTTTGCCGTATCCCGTATGGTGCTGTAAGAAATCCGTAAAGGCACTCGTAAAGGAAAGGGGCTTGTATAGAAAAAGACTAGTTCGTTATGCTTAATCGGTCGATATACATAGAGAATAAAAAGGAAAAGAGGTGCAGAATGAGAGGAAGAGGAGTAGTTTTAGCTATGGCCTTATCCCTTATGATGGGGATACAAAGCTTTGCCGCTACAGAGATTTGTTTAAATTTAAACTGGAAGTATGCGGGAAATTCTAAAATCAATACAGGAAAATCTATTTTGTATACTACAGATGTCAAGGAGCCCAAGCATATTACCATTGCAGTAAATGCGGGGCATGGAACCAAGGGGGGAGAGAAGCAAAAGAACTCTTTGCCATCCGGATGGAACAAGAAAATTAACTGGCAGTACCAATGCTGCAGGGGAGACTACTGCATTGGCGGTCTCTTCCGGTATGACCTTCCAGGACGGAACGAAAGAGGCAACGGTAACTTTGCAGATGGCTCATATTTTAGGGAAAAAGCTTCTGGCAGAGGGATATGATGTGCTGATGATTCGTAGCGAAGAGGATGTACAGCTGGACAATATTGCCCGTACCGTTTTAGCCAATAACAAGGCAGAGTGCCCATATTGCCCTGCATTGGGATTATACAACAAAGGATAAGGGCGCATTTTTTATGTCTGTTCCTGAAGGCTTAAAGAGAATGGAACCGGTGGCAAGCAACTGGCAGAGACATGAGAAGCTGGGGGAAAGCCTTCTTAGCGGTTTACGAGAACAGGGAGTCAAGATCTTCGGCAAGGGAAGAATGGATATGGATCTTACGCAGACCTCCTATTCCACCATTCCTTCTGTAGACATTGAGCTGGGCGATAAAGTTTCTGACCATAGCGAGAAGGCTCTGAACAATTTGGCAGAAGGATTGGTAAAGGGTGTAAATATTTACTATGGTTTCGCTTCTTAAGCTAAGAGAGCTATCCAAAGAAATTTTCTTTAGTGTTCAAGAGAAGTCGGTTTTCCAGCTTCTATGACAGAATTTTCAAATAAAGGAAAAAGGAAGAAGAAAAACTGGAGAAAATCTGCTGGCTTTTAATAAAAATCTGTATAATAAAAAGATTCGTAAAAATTTACGGTATATATTTAAAAATTAAGTTTTTAAGGAAAGACAGAGGGGACAAGGAAGATAGAATTTGATTAAAAGGTCTGGCTGAGGGATTAGGGTTTCACTATGATAAGAATGGCAATACCGCTGTGGAGAAGTTAACGGCTACAACATGTTAATTACCAATGTGGAAGAGGCCCTTGTGTTATTTGACCATTTTCCGCTACTAGGGGATATCCCCGTAAGGCGGATTTTGAGGGAATCAAGGAATACAATAAGTATCTAAAGACTATAGGGGTGAACAAGAAAAATTATCGCACTGTTTTCACCATTGGCGGTGCTCTGACCAAGGGGGGAACCATCAAAAGATTCCAGGAAATCATCCAGGACCTGGCCAGATTTTTACAGGATAGAGGCTTTCAAAACTGTTCCGAAATCAGCGGTAGCACCCAGGGAGTATCCACCTACTTTGCAAAAGGGGTTAAAATTATTACTAAGGCTGAGTATACGCAGATAGAAAGAGAGAGTCAAGAAAAGCAGGAGTCTATTGAACTAAGAGGAAGTGCAAATATTTTGCGTGGTATCGTGGGAGCCCTGATCGGTGCGGTGCTGGGCGGTATTTTGGTTCTTGTCATCTCTCAACTTGGCTACGTTACTTGGTTTGGTGGTGTGGCTATGGGCTTCCTGGTTATGGGAGGGTATAAGCTTCTGGCAGGAAGAGTTAAGATTACAGGGATTATTATTGCTGCCATCATTATGCTGGTTTCCATGTATCTGATTAACCGTTTGGATTGGGCTTTGGAAGTGCAAAAGAACTAACTCCGGATATGTTCGGCATGGAGGAACAAAGCTGAGCCTGGGCTTTGCCTTTGCCAATGTTTTGGAAATTGTGGAGATTAGTGATTTACAGGGAGAGTATTTTCAGACTTTGGCTATGCAGATGTTCTTTACCTTTGTATTCGGAATGCTGTCCGCCTTTTGGTAATGTGCAGATGGATAAGACTTCCTTTATGGCTTATCCTATTGGTACAGAAGCCCAGGATGTAGAGGATGCAGGACTTTCTTATGCTGGATCATTTTGAAACGCAAAACAACGAAACAACTTAGTGATTAATGTCACTCAGTACGGAATAAAAATAATTTTTCATGCGGTAAGCCCTAAGATGAGGGAGAGGATCTCTCGATCTAGAGGTGCCGCTTTGTTTTTAAAAGCAAAAATCCTTTGCTTATTGAGTTTTAAAACAGGCGATATTTTATAGGGAAAATGAGATAGGAACGAATATGGCATTGAAAAACATTGTAGGAAACTGGGAACAAGGTTACTAGAGTGCGGATTTTCACTGCCCTCTCCTAGCCCATGAGAAATTCCTTTGTTTTTGAGAAAGTATTTGTATACTAAGCCAAGTGTTTTTCACACTGGCTTTTTTTATGTTACAGGATTTTCCTAGGAGAGGAAATCGGGTAGTTTTTTAGAGGACAAGGAAGGACAGAAAGGATACTTTTCTACCTTGTTATTCTAAAAGAAAAAGGGAGAAGAAAGAATCATGAATTCATCGGTAGCCTTTTTGGCCTTATTGGTGGTTTGGGAATGTTTCATATGGTATGACGGTGATGAGTGACGGTATGCAGAAGGCTGCCAGCCTCGTATGTCCAAGTTCCTGAATTTGGTTACGGGAAACCGTGTTATGGCTGTGCTTTTTGGGAGCAGCCATTACGGCACTGGTCAATCTTCTTCCGCTACCACAGTCATGGTGGTAGGTTTGTAAATGCCGGGATTTCTGAATTTGAGCCAGTCTGTAGAATTATTATGGGAGCCAATATCGGAACCACCATTACTGCCTGGATGGTTTCTTTTAACACAGGTTTCCAGTTCTTCTTGGCTTTCTTAAAGCCTGAATTTTTCTGCCCACTCTTGGTAGGAGTGGGGAGCTTTTTCGTCTTCTTTTTGGAAAAAAGGGAAAAGATGACTTGTTGGCCAATTTCTGTATCGGTGTAGGATTTATTTTTATCGGTTTGGAATTCATGAGTAATTCCGTATCCCCCTATGCGGATTCTCCTATTTTTGCAAAGGCCTCTCAGGTGATGGGAGGAAACCCGATTCTGGTATCTTAACCGGTGCGGTGGTTACAGGACTGATTCAAAGCTCTGCAGCATCCGTATCCATTCTGCAAACTCTGGCTCTTTCAGGAGCGGTACCCCGAGCTGCAGGCTTTTACATTACTTTAGGACAGAACATAGGAACCTGTGTAACGGCAATGATTTCCTCCACAGGAACCTCCAGAACGGCAAAAAGAGCTGCCGTGATCCACTTGCTTTTTAACGTTACCGGTGCAGTGCTGTTCGGCGCCATTATTTTCTTCTTAAGTCTTCCGATGAAGAGTTTTTTCCAGGGGCAGTTAAGGCCAGTAGAGATTTCTCTCTTCCATACAATTTTTAACGTATCCTGTACCATTGTTTTATTCCCCTTTGGGGATCTGCTGGTGAATCTTTCCGGTACTCTGGTAAGAGAGAGTAAGCAGGATAAGGAAGAGGCGGAGAATCCAAACCACTATACCGAAGTGGAGAAGAATCTGATCCAGCACCTAGATCTTCGTATTTTGGAGTCCCCTGCCATTGCGATTTCCGCTACCAAGGCTGAGGTGGTCAATATGGCCAGAATTACAGCGGTAAACATTTCCACGCCATGGGAATCCTTTTTGAAGAAAAGGTGGAAGAAATCGAAGAGGTCTATGCCCGAGAGAAAATCATTGACAATATGCAGAAGCTTTTGACGGATTATCTGATTCATATCGGAAATCTTTCCTTAAATGAAAGCCAGAAGCTGGAAGTCACTAATATGTTTAATACCATTACTGATGTGAGAGAGCAGCGGACCATGCGGAAAAATATTGCGGAGCAGGCCCAGTATGCCAAGAACCACGGTATCTCTTTTCTCGGAGATAGGGCAGGATGACTTAAGGACGATTTCCAACAAGGTTATGGAAGCTTTTGAAGCCAGTATTGATGCCTTTGAAAATAAGGATTTGGATGCGGTAGTGAGAACAGCTCATCTGGAGGATCAGGTGGACGAGATGGAAGAGGACATGAGAGAGACCCATATCCTAAGATTGAGCCCGAGATTGTGCCCCTCAGGCCGGAGTGGTTTTCTTGGATGTCATTTCCGACCTGAAAAGAATTTCCGACCATGTGACAATGTTGCTGGCTATGTAAAGGCATGATATAAAAATTTTATAACAGGAACGAGACTGTAAAAATCAAAATACAGAGAAAATGCAAGAATTTTCTATAAGATTTAAAAATAATTATTTTTAATAATGATTTAATTTTTCTACTTTAGAATCTGTAAACTTTTAGTGAAAATATTGCGATTTTTCTTCTTTGTACTTGCAAAAACACATTGCCTGCAATAGAATGAACGTGCTGTTTAAGAAATTATAAATGATTATTTAGGAGGAAAAGGACTATGGCAGTAAAAGTAGCGATTAACGGATTTGGGCGTATCGGACGTTTGGCATTCCGTCAGATGTTTGATCATGAAGGAACAGAGATTGTTGCCATCAATGATTTAACTGATCCTAAGATGCTATGCACCTTTTAAAGTATGATTCTTCTCAGGGAAGATATAAGTACGGGAGAGACAGTAGTTGCCGGAGAGGACTACATTGAAGTTAAGGGAAAGAAGATTAAGATCTACAAGGAGGCTGATGCTTCCAAGTTACCATGGGGACAGCTTGCTGTAGATGTAGTTCTTGAGTGTACCGGTTTCTACACCTCAGGATAAGGCAAATGCTCATATCCAGGCCGGTGCTAAGAAGGTAGTTATTTCCGCACCTGCAGGAAATGATCTTCCAACTATCGTATACAATGTTAACCACGAGACCATTAAGGCAGAGGATAACATCATTTCCGCTGCATCCTGCACAACCAACTGTCTTGCTCCAATGGCTAAGGCTTTAAATGATTTCGCTCCAATCCAGTCCGGTATCATGGCTACCATCACATGCTACACAGGAGATCAGATGATCCTTGACGGACCACAGAGAAAGGGAGATTTAAGAAGAGCTCGTGCCGGCGCTATCAACATCGTTCCAAACTCTACCGGTGCTGCTAAGGCTATCGGCTTGGTTATCCCTGAGTTAAACGGTAAGTTAATCGGTTCTGCACAGAGAGTTCCTGTTCCAACAGGTTCCACAACCCTCCTTTTCGCAGTTGTTAAGTCTCTCAGGAAGTTACCAAGGAAGCTATCAATGCTGCTATGAAGAAGGCTTCCGATCCCTGAAAGCTTCGGATACAGAGGAAGAGTTGGTTTCAGCGATATCATCGGAATGACCTATGGATCTCTTTTCGATGCTACCCAGACCATGGTATCCAAAGTAGGAGACGACCTTTATGAGGTTCAGGTTGTATCTTGGTATGACAATGAGAACTCCTATACTTCTCAGATGGTTCGTACCATTAAGCTACTTTCGAGAAGTTTGTAAAAGTAATTTTATAGGCATAGATTTTTGGAAAGCCGCCGAGTGATCCGTGGCTTTTTTTCCGAAGTAGAGAAGGAGATTAGCATGGCAGAATTAAAACAAGAAATCTGTAGATGACATTTCCGTAAAAGGCAAGAGAGTTTTTATGCTGTTGTGACTTTAATGTACTCTTTTAAAAAGAAGGAAAGATTACTGATGAGAATCGTCTTTAGGCAGCTCTTCCCACCATTAAGAAGTTGATTGCAGATGGCGGAAAGGTAATTTTATGTTCTCACCTTGGTAAGCCAAAGGGAGAGCTGAAGCCTGAGCTGTCTTTAGCTCCCTGTGGCACAGCGTCTTTCCGAACTTTTGGGACAGCCTGTGGTTTTTGCAAAGGATGATACTGTAGTAGGAGAAAATGCTAAGGCTGCGGTAGAAAAGATGCAGGATGGGATGTGGTACTTCTGGAGAATACCCGTTATCGTGCAGAGGAGACCAAGAACGGAGAGCGTTCTCCAAGGAATTGGCTTTTTAGCAGATGTTTTTGTAAATGATGCTTTGAACTGCACATAGAGCACACTGCTCTAATGTAGGCGTTACCCAGTTTATTTCCGGACCTGCTGTAGTAGGATACTTAATGGAGAAGGAAATTCAGTTCTTAGGACAGGCTGTAGAGAATCCTGTTCGCCCCTTCGTGGCTATCCTGGGAGGAGCTAAGGTATCCGATAAGTTAAAATGTTATCTCCAACCTTTAGAGAAGTGAAATACCCCTGATTATCGGCGGAGGAATGGCATTTACCTTCGTAAAGGCTATGGGACATGAAATCGAAAGTCCTTAGTGGATGACGAGAAGCTTTCCTACTGTAAGGAAATGCTGGAGAAGGGGAAGAAATTAGGCTGTGAAATTCTGCTTCCTGTGGATGCAGTTTGTGCGGCATCTTTCCCGGATCCTATTGATGATGCGAATTTAGCCGTAAAGACTGTGGATATTTCTGAAATTCCGGCAGATATGTTGGGCTTAGATATCGGACCGAAGTCTGCAGAGCTTTTTGCCAATGCGGTGAAGTCTGCGAAGACTGTAGTATGGAACGGACCAATGGGTGTATTTGAGAACCCTGTATTGGCTAAGGGAACCATTGCGGTAGCAAAGGCTTTGGCAGAGACAGAAGCAACTACCATTATCGGTGGAGGAGACAGTGCTGCTGCGTAAATATCTTAGGCTTCGGAGATAAGATGACTGCATATTTCACCGGCGGCGGAGCTTCCTAGAGTTCCTGGAGGGAAAAGAGCTTCCCGGCGTTGCAGCTGCAAACAATAAATAAGAAGTTCTATAAATAATCAGATATAACCGTATGCATAGAAATCAATATATACATAGGGCACTAAGTATATAAGTCATTAACTACATAGGTCACAGTAATTACATAACTCAATATATAGAGCACTATGCATAAGATAGATAGGAATTATAGGAAATAGGTGAGAAGATGAGAAAGAAAATTATTGCCGGAAACTGGAAGATGAATATGACTGCAACAGAGGCCAAGGCTTTGTGTGATAAATTACTTCCTTTGGCAAATACAGATGCGGTAGATGGGTTTTCGTGTACCGGCTATCGACATTGTGCCTGTAGTGGAGAAGCTTCAGGGCTCCAAGATTTCTGTAGGTGCGGAGAATCTTTACTTTGAAGAGTCCGGCGCTTATACCGGAGAAATCTCTGCCAATATGCTGGTGGATGCAGGGTAAAAGTATGTTATCATGGGACACTCCGAGCGTAGAGGATATTTCCATGAGACAGACGAAGATATCAACAAGAAGGCTAAGAAGGCTTTGGAAAAGGGCCTTACCCCTATCATCTGCTGTGGAGAAAGCTTAGAGCAGAGAGAGATGGGCATTTACTGAGTGGATTTTCATGCAGATTATGGTGGCTTTCCAGGGAATTTCCGCTGAGGATGCCGGAAAATGCGTTATCGCTTATGAGCCAATCTGGGCCATCGGAACCGGAAAGACAGCAAGTGCTGAGCAGGCGGAAGAGGTTTGTGCTTACATCCGTAAGGTGATTTGTGAAATCTATTCCGAGGCAGTGGGAGAGAAGATCTGTATTCAGTATGGCGGCTCCATGAATGCCGGAAACTGCAAGGAGCTCTGTCCAAGCCAAACATTGACGGCTGGCTTAATCGGCGGCGCTTCCCTTAAAGAGGAGTTTGCTAAAGATTGTAAACTACCAGGATTAAGAAGAAGTATCAGAACTAAAAAGGAGCACCGTATGTTATGCGTACGGTGCTCCTTAAATTTAGAAGGATTATAAAGAGGCTTTAACCATCAGAAATAGCAGTGCCTGTTATGCAGTATAGGTCTGAAAAAGGGTATCTGAGCCTGTCGGTACTTGCGAAAAACAAAGGAACTGCAGTTTTTCGCTTAGCATCCGCTACGTGGCGAGGTTGAAGGAGAGCGTGCCCCTGTTTTGACTCTATACTGCATAAAGGCTATGTAGTAAACATGATTAAAGTCTCTTTATAATCCTAAAATTTTCTCTGCTCTCTGTACTTCTTCTAATCTTGCATCCGGCACTCCCTTTAAGGGATAGGGAATGCCGAGACTTTCGTATTTCACCACGCCCATGGTATGGTAGGGGAGAATCTCTAGCTTTTTTACATTGTGAAGAGTGGAGATATACTGCTTTAAAGCTAAGAGTTCTTCTTTGCTGTCGGTTAATCCGGGAACCAGTACATGGCGAATCCATACATTGACACCAAGCGTGGACAATAGCCTACCGCAGTCCAGAATGTTTAGATTCGGATGTCCGGTGAGCTTTTTATGCAAATCGGAATCCATTGCCTTAATATCCAATAAAACCGTATCGGTGACTTCCATCAAAGACAGAAATTTTTCATAAAAGGGCTCTTTGTTGCTAAAGGGCTGGGCAGAGGTGTCCAGACAGGTGTTAATACCTTTCTTCTTTGCCAAACGGAACAAGGCCAGCAGGAAGTCTATATGCAGTAGAGGATCTCCGCCGCTGACCGTGATTCCGCCTTCCTTTCCCCAGTAATCCTGATAGCGTATTGCCTTCTTCAAGACCTCCTCCGGTGTCATCAGATTTTCTTTTTTAAAGGCCCAGGTATCCGGATTATGGCAGTATAAAGCAACGCATGGCGCAAACCCCTGCAGGAAGACAATAAAGCGGGTACCGGGACCGTCTACGGAACCGAAACTCTCCATGAATGAACCGGTGCTAGAGGAATTCCTTCTGCGTTCTTTAGCTCCCCAAAAATAAGAGTGATTTAACCCTTCCTTTCAAGAGCAGTGTCTTTATGAGTAGCAGTCTTTAGTGGAGCCTTTACAGAATCGACAGGAAGTAATTTTTTTCTAAACATTCAGCCATAGTAAACCTCGGAAAGAAATTCTTTCAATTTAAATCATGATACAAAAAGCAGTTTTAAAGTGCTTTATGCTCGGTTCTTGCGATGACATCCAACTGCTGCTCCTTCGTTAAGTCAATAAACTTTACGGCATAGCCGGATACGCGATGGTAAAGTTGGCGTATTCTTCTTTTTCCGGATGCTCCATAGCGTCCTTCAGTTTTTCTACACCAAAAACATTTACATTCAGGTGATGGGCTCCCTTGGCAAAGTTACCATCCATTACTCGTACCAGAGTACTTACCTGTTCCTCCTTGCTGTGTCCCAAAGCACCCGGATTGATGGTTTGGGTGTTAGAAATACTGTCCAATGCGTATTCATAAGGAAGCTTTGCTATGGAGTTTAAGGAAGCCAGGAGTCCGTTTTTCTCTGCACCATAGGAGGGATTGGCACCGGGAGAGGGGTTCTCCGGCCTTTCTTCCGTCCGGAAGCGTACTGGTAGCTTTTTCCGTAAACCACGTTGGAGGTGATGGTTAAAATGGAGGTGGTTGCCTCGGAATTTCTATAGGTGGGATGCTTCTTGATTTTCTCCAAGAAGGTCTTTAAAAGCCAAACCGCAATATCATCTGCCCGGTCATCATCATTTCCGTAACGGGGGAAGTCTCCGATGGTCTCAAAATCAACGGCTACTCCATTTTCATCTCGAATGGGCTTCACGGTGGCATATTTAATGGCGGATATGAATCTACCACATGGGAAAAACCGAGATACTGGTAGCAAAGGTTCTGCGAACATCCGTATCAATCAATGCCATTTCCGCAGCTTCATAGAAGTATTTATCGTGCATATACTGAATCAGATTTAATACATTCACATAAATGCCGGCCAGCCAATCCAGCATCACATCATACTTCTCCATAACCTCCTGATAGTCTAAAACCTCGGAGCTGATGGGACGGTAGGGCGGAGAAACCTGTTCCCTTGGTTTTCTCATCTACACCGCCGTTAATGGCATAGAGCAGTGCCTTGGCAAGATTGGCTCTGGCACCGAAGAACTGCATTTCCTTTCCGGTTTCCGTAGCGGATACACAGCAGCAAATGCTGTAGTCGTCTCCCCAAACCGGACGCATAACATCATCATTTTCATACTGTACGGAAGAGGTATCGATACTGATTTTTGAGCTGTATTCCTTAAAGCCCTCCGGCAAACGCTTACTGTATAAAAACAGTCAGGTTAGGCTCGGGAGAGGGACCCATGTTTTCCAGGGTGTGCAGGAAACGGAAGTCGGACTTGGTAACCATGGAGCGTCCGTCCTGTCCCAGACCTGCCACCTCCAGGGTTGCCCAAATAGGATCTCCGGAGAATAGCTGGTTGTAGGGAAGGCACTAGGCGAACTTCACCATGCGTAATTTCATCACCAAATGATCGATTAACTCCTGTGCCTCACTTTCACTTAGTTTGCCGGCCTCCATATCCCTTTGGATATAAATGTCTAAGAAGGTGGAGATTCTTCCTACGGACATGGCCGCACCATTTTGGGTTTTGATGGCGGCCAGGTAGCCGAAGTATAACCACTGAACCGCTTCCCGGCATCTCTTGCCGAAGGTTGATATCATAGCTGCAGCTTGCAGCCATGTCCTTCATGGCCTTTAAGGCTTTAATTTGATCTGCGACCTCCTCTCGACCCCGGATAATATCATCGTTCATGGTTCCGTAACCGTAATTCTTTAAGTCCTCTTTTTTCTTCTCGATTAGAAAATCAATTCCATAAAGAGCCACTTCATGGCAGTCGCCCACAATACGACCTCTTCCATAGCTATCGGGAAGACTGGTTAAAATCTTATTAGTGTCTCATGGAAGCATTTCTTCCGTGTAAGCATCGAAGACCGCCTGATTATGGGCTTTGTGGTATTCGGTAAAAATCTTATGGAGCTCGGACGGTGGTGATAGCCAGTAGTGGTGCAGGCCTGCTCTGCCATTTTGATTCCTCCGTAGGGCATAAAGGCTTTCTTCAAGGGTTTATCGGCTTTGGTAAGCCCACAATCTTTTTCCCAAGCCCTTCAGTTCTCTTTGATGATAGGAGGCGGGATAGCATTGATTCCGGAAACCACTCTAGTTTCCATATCAATACGCCGCCCTTTTGCTGTTCTTCCTTCTGCAGACTTTTGCACATAGTCCCAAAGGATTTGCGTTTTCTAGTGGCTGCTCCAAGAAGTCTGCATTCCCGTCATAGGGAGTATAGTTTTCTGATAAAGTCTCTGACATTCACATCCTCACCCAGTGACCTTCTGTAAAAACCATCTCCATTCTGTTTCTCATATAGATTCTCCATCCGAAGAGACAAGCTTCCTGATATTTTTATTACCTTACGCCTCAAAGTATATATCGAATGAATATTGTATACAATAAGAATAATTATTGTTTTTTAAATTAGTCAGACTAACTATTCTATACAAAAATATTATTAGAGAATAAAAATATGAAATAATATATAAGAAATAGATGATAAAACAAAAATGTAAGATAAAAAATAGAATTTGAAGAATTTTTCAAAAAGAGTTTATAAAATGTATCGATCACGATATAAGAATAATTATCTGTTTTTAGAGATAAGAAAGTAAGTATAGCAAAGACCACATTAGAAAGAAAGAATATTGAAGATAATCTTTTTCTTTTAAGAGGCGAATACTCATAAGGAATATGTTGTAGGAAAAAATCAAAGGGCTTATTCTACAGTCACTTTTTGATTTTTATAGCCGTTATGAAAAAATAGTATTTTTGGCTGAGTGTTTATTTTCTCTTTGATTCTTTTTCTGAAACCATCCTTTTTCCACTCTCTTTTTCCTGCTCATATACTCATGAATACTCCCAAAAGCAGGAGATGCCAAAGATGGCCAGGCTTCGGAGAGGAAAGAGAAGGAGAAAAGACTGGCTAGATGACAAGCGGATAGGCTGATGAAGAAAAATAGCCAGGCTATTTTTACTAAAATACACTCCGCATATACCACTATGGGGATGAAATATCCCTATGCAGAGAAAGCACACCAAACCTAAAAGCAAACCTTGAAAGCTCATAGTTTAAAATACTCCCGAAGCTCTCGAAGCAGGGCATCCAAATCCACTTCTGCCCTGTTCACTCATAATCTTTCTACCGTGGCTTTCGGCATCATAATACGAGCAAGAGGCGTGTTTAAGGCCTTAAAACGGTCGCTTAATCGGAAAAGGAGAGTCTTTACATTGGGATCCGCTTCCAAAATATCCTTTAGCAGAGTGTCTTCGGTGATTTCCGTTAGCTTTCCGGCTCCCAAAGTCCCCTGTGTTATCTCTATTGCCTTCAGCTTTCAAATTCCTCCGTGTCTTTTCTATTGCCTTTTAGTGTCCAAAGTCCCTGCACTTTCGTCCATTGCCTTCACCTTCCGAAGTCCTTGCGCTTTCTCCCTTTCCTGCTGCTCCCAGGTCAGAAGAGTTTGAGACCCTTGAGAACGGATAGAGTGCAATCCTGCATCATTTCCAGTACCCCACTGGAACTTTCCTGTTTTCATCTCGAACCGCATAGTAGATGATGATAAAGAGATCCGGCTTATTAATCCAAAACTCCGCCTTATCCTGCTCGCCGGAACGGAACTTTGATGATTTCTCAACGATATGTACGGAAGCCTTTTGGGATGGACAGTTTTTCACATCTCTTCCGATGACATTTTTACTTTGGGAAAGACTTATGCTTGGTATCGGTGTAGCATACCAGTTCATTTCTCATCCACATAGGAGAGATCCACCGGCATATGCTGATAGATTAAATTAATCTGCTCCAGAGTAAGCTGCCCGTAGTAACATCTCAGCTTTTTCTTCCTTATTGTTAAAGCTGTACTTTCCTAATAGACCGGCCAGCTCTTCCGCAAAGCCCGGGGCAGAGGAAAGTCCTGAGAGGAGATGCGTTTGCAGAAGGAAGCGCTGTTTTGATTGCCGCTTTTTTCCCCTATCCACAGTGATATAGGCAAAGCTGATTTCCTGATCCCCTCAGCCATATAACGGAATTCTCTTCGTTAATCATTTCCAAAGAAGTGGGTGAAAGGATATTTTCCTCCTTGTCCATCAAATCCCGCACATCCGCCACAAGCTCTGCCTGCTTTCCGATAAATTCCTCCTCCTTATCCTCTAAAAGAAGATTGTAGCATTCTGCAATCTCATCTCGGATAAAGTCATCCAGTGTCCACATAGTGGTGGTAGGACGGGCTAAAAAGCCTTCTTTCTCAAAAACCGGATATAATTGATTTTGTTTTCTGGACAAATGCATCTGAATTTCAGCAATCTCGTAGAGTTCCAGCCATTGATTTTTGATGAGAGGATATTGCACCAAATCCTCAACGGAAAGGAGCAATTCCTTCATTTTGGCATTTTCCCTACGGTAGCAGTGAGATAGGATGATTTTTCCGGAAGTGAACTCTCCTTTGTGACTAAACATCTTTGGAAGACCTCAGCATCGCTCTGAATGTCTTCTATCGCACCTGTCCTCGGTTTCCTCCACCATTCTCCTGCTCGATAATAGCAATCATAGGGTACGCCGATGCTGTACTTCATCTTTAAGGGCTTTTTCTCGCTTCTTCCAAAGAAATCTTTCCCTCATCATAGGCGGATTTTAATTTCATGGACAATTTCAATTTTCTTACCATCAATATTTTGTACCCTCTCATAGCTTACTCCTTCAGGAATATTCATCTGCCGATCTGATAAGACTCAGAAAGGAAAAATAATATTGCATAGTTGAAGTTTGAAGATTCTAACTTACAACATCACAGCAGAAGAAAAGAAAACAATAAAAATTCCATATCAAATTCTCAAAGAGATTTTCATAGATTTTCTCAAAAGCACAGCAATAGCTATGGAAAAACATCTTCACAGAACTCTAGCTAAAAGAGAGAGTAAATAAAATACTAATGTATTCCATAATGAAGCTTTTTATTTTTATAATTTCTAAAACAGAATTGATACTGCGCAGGTAGACAAGGCACAACTGATTTATCAAATGAGTAGAAAGCATTTTTCTGACTTAGCTTTTCGTTAAAAATCTACTCCCCTAGGACCTTAGTGAGCACTAGCAGGAAAAGAACCCTATCCTTATGGACAAAGCGGGAAGCATAGTATGGGGCGCTTAAAAATGATTAAACCCGAACGTGAGTCGTAAATCACAGTTTTAGAAAGAGGTTTGAAATGAAGAAGATGTCAAGGTAGCTTTATTCTATCCTTGCTTTTGTCTTGCCTACACCCTGGTAGGAAAAGTATTTGCAGAAAGCGGAAATTCAGCCTGGAAAGCTGTAAAACGGAAAATGGTTCTATGAGAAAGAGGGTAGTCTGTCAGGATTGGCTCATGGATAAGGAAATTGGTTCTATCTTTCGCAGGATTCTGGAGAAAAATGCTCTGGGAAGCCAAGAGATTATAGTGCAAAACTATTATTTTCAAAATAAAAATGAGGCGGTAGAGGGTTCTATGGCTAGAGGCTGGCATCAAGACAGTAAGGGTGCCTATCGCTTTTATGATAATCGGGAAGGAAGTCCTACAGAGGGACAGGCGCTTAGATCCTCGCAATGGATTGACGATATTGCTATTATTTTGAAGAAGAAGGTGAGACGAGCATTCTGCTTCAAAAACGGCATTAGCAAGGGACGGTTATACCGCAAATGAAGAGGGACAACGGACGGTGAACGGTGTAGTGTTCGTTGAAGGAAAAAGGCTTTTATTACACTGATGTAAAGGGTAGTTTCAGAACGATTGAAAAATACTGCAACTCAACGGGGAAGCACAGGATCTACTCATAGTAAGATCCGAAGCAGGAGAAGGGTGCAGTTTCTAGCAACGAAAATGCTAAGATAAACGGATACAAACAGTAATACAAAACAGTAATACAAACAGTAATACAAACAGTAATACAAACAGTAATGGAAGTGTATCAGCAAGTGAAACACAGGAGCCCGGCGGGAGTGAGTGAGCAGGATATGAAAAATCCCAAGACTGAACAGCCCTCGGAGAATCCCTAAAGCGGAAAATCCTAAAGAAAATCCGATAAGAAGGCAGAACTTTGCTTGCAGACGGTGTTTTACGGCATGAACTTGGCTCAAGATATTATGAGCAAACCCATTCCGACATTGTAAAGCCAGCATTATGATGGAAAGATTGCCGAAGTCAGTAAATGTGGAAATATACGAAAGATGACAGCTATCAGGACAAGACCTTTAAGATTTTTGATTACCCAGCAAAGGCTAGAGGATGTAAAAGAGTTGGAGAAAAACCTGAAGGAGAAAAAGGGTAAGCCTCATGATGCGGTGGCTTCTGCAACCCAGTCCATTGGGGGAGGTCAGCAGTGGACAATGCCCTCGCTCGTTCCAGAAAGCTGAAAAAGACGGAAAAGAACAAAAATTGCTCTATTTTGATTTTTAGCAGAAACCAAATGCCAGAGCGGTAGGGAGAAAGCTTGGATATTTCCGATACCATTCTTGACCTGCATTTAGCAGACGGAAGCAGACAGGATCTTCCCTATGCAGACTTTGCAAAGTATGGCATTACCGTGGATAAAGAACAGGGAAGCCCCTTACCGGAGATTGAACAACTTCTTCCGGTATATTTCCAAACGAAGACTCTTTGATTAAGCTCCCAAGCTTATTCAGGTGCAAAAAGGAATATAGGTGGGCTTTATGTGATAAGATCTGTCTGACCTATGAAGATGGAGAGGTGAAAACCCTTCCGACAGATAAGGAGCATTTTGTTTTCCGAGCTGTAGAAACGGGAAAAGCATTGCAAAGGCAGAGCTGCTTCGGGAGGAAAAGGTCCTTGTAGAAGCTGTGTATGATGCAAATCGCTCTGTTTGGGATTTCCATTTAGATGACAAACAGCTTCGGAAAAACTATGATGCTTGGAGATATAAGGATATTCAATTAAAAGCAGTTATGGATGAGGGAAAAATCCTGCTTCCGTAGAACTCGTGTATGATGGGGAGTATATTCTGGAAGACACAATCAATCTGAAAAGAAGCCCTTCTTTCCGGAGAAGTTCTTGAAAAGGACGGGGATGCAAATCTTGGAGTATTTTGACGAGATAGAGAAAAATCCGTCTTTACTGCTTGGAGAAGCGGAGAATGAAGGTGAAAAGCCTGTAAAAGTGGAATTACGCTATATTCCCGAAAAGACAGAGAAAAGTCTCCGAAGAAGGAAAACCTGAAAAACGTGAGAAGGAGAAGAAGAAAACAGCTACCGTAGAACTAAGTTTCCGGATTTAACTCATTAAAGGAAAGACAGCGACGTAATTCTTCATCTTCATTTCTATACTATGGAAAATGAGGGGATGCCGAGCAGCAGAGTAATGCAATATATCAATCTTCCTTTGTGAGCATCTAAAGAAATCAAAAACGTTTTTCCACAAGTGCATAGGCCTGAAAGTGGGCACGCTCAGCTAGCTTTCGCCTGACTGAGCAGTGGTTTTCGTAACCACTACTCATTTTTGTTTGTAGTTTGAGCGGCGCACGTTTCTAACGGGTTAAAGTCCTGAATCCGCCCGGTAGTGGGAAGGATATAGCTGAAGGCAAGGGTGTCGAGGGTGACCTCGAATCTGAAGGAAGCTGATATGAGGAAGATAATAACTCATGGGCAAATCTCTGGTCTGACGAACAGAAATTTCATATGAGGTTATGCATGAGGATAAGACTGCAAGACAAGCCAAAGTCCAATAACTACACGGAATCATGCATGATAGATGAGGCAGATATAGGAGAGGAAGAAACGTGGTACTTTAGGGAGGTCTGTGTGATATGCCTCGAAAGAGGTAACTATTGTCCAAAGCAATGCTGAACACACAGAAGTCAGCAGAGGTCATAGTAGTCGAGAGACAAAGGACCGAATCAGTAGGAGTCTCAGGCATGACTGAGAAAGGAGGAATGACTGGTTATGGCAGAAAACATTGAAAACAATGGCTGTTCGCAAAAGAGATAGTGGAACATGAAGGGTATGCGAAAGCGCGTAGGTCATTCAATCTGATATGGAAAGAAAGAGGCAGTGCACAGCCGAAGCTCTTAGAAGCGATACTGCATAAAGATAACTTTTAACAGAGCTGCATAAGAGAGTGAAGGCAAACAAGGAGCACCTGAATTGATGGTATGACTATCGAAGAGGTACTTCCTCATCTTCAGGAACATCAACAGGAGTTAACTCAACCGTATCTATCGTGGAAAGTATACCCGTCTCCAGTAAGACGAGTTGAGATTCCCAAACCAGATGGTGGTAGCGAAAGCTTTGGCATACCAACAGTGATAGACCGCACACTTCAACAGGCGATAACACAACAGTTAGTTCCAATCTATGAGCCACTTTTTACAGACGGCAGCTACGGTTACCGTCCAAACAGAGACGCAAAAGGAGCAATACTTTAAGATTAAGGAGTACGCTGAACAGGGCTACACATAGTGGTAGTTCTAGATTTATCGAAATATTTCGATACAATCAACCACGAGATTCTTATCAACCTTCTGAGGAAAAAATGTTAAAGATGAACGTGGTGCAACTTATCAAGAGGTATCTGAAAAAGTGGCGTAATGGAAAATGGAGTGGTTATTGAAACAGAGGAAGGGTCGCCACAAGGAGGAATTTATCCCCTTTGCTCGCGAATATCTACCCTCAATGAGTTCGACTGGGAGTTTTTGAGAAGAGGTGTCCCATGCATAAGGCAGTAGATGACATAGTGCTTCTGCGAAAAAGCAGAAAAGGCATCAGAGAGACTTTAGAGAGCAGTACGAGGTATCTTGAGGAGAAACTGAAACTTACAGTGAATCGAGAGAAAAGCCGCACTGTCAGTGTATTTGGTAATCCGAAATTTTAAATTTCTTTGGCTTTGCACTGGGAAGGAAACAGAAGTGGCATATATGTCCGAGTTCATGCAAAGTCTTGGGAGAAGTTTAGTCGAAACTGAAAGAGCTTTCTTCCCGTAAGCGCTGTCAGTCAATCAGCCGAGCCTAGAAAGAATCAAGGTATACGCAAGAGGGTGGCTTAACTACTATGGAATAGCAAGTATGGAAGAGCAACATGAATGATATCAACGGATGGCTCTATCACAGAATACGTATGTGTGTATGGAAACAATGGAAATGTGTGCGAACCAGATACCGAAACCTGAGGGTCATGGGAGTTCTCAAGACCCTAGGGTGGAAAAACGGCAAACAGCAGACGAGGCTATTGGTTTACAACACATACAGTTGTCGCGAACATGGCAATGACAAAAAGAAAGACTGATAAACAGTGGCTTTTTACGATTTAGCCACAGCCCTATCAGTCTGTGCACGTCAACTCATTGAAAGCGCTGTATACGAGAACCGTACTGCTAGTGCTGTGAGAGGACGGCGGTTAGTCGCCGCCTCCTACTGATCGCAGCAAATTCCTTCGAAGTTGGTTCTGTAACAGGACGACTTTTTCTGATGAAAAGTCTGTCCTCGGATACTGCGCGAAAAACTGCGTTTCTCTGTTTTCGCAAGTACCCACGGGCTCAGACTACCCCTTTTTCAGGCCTATACTGCCGGAAAACGATTTATTTTTCTGATTGCTCATAAATTCTTAAAAAGGAAGATTGCCAGCTGAATTCCGCCTTCCGCTTTTCTTATCGACACTAATATCGAAATACATTTCTTCGGAAAGTCTTCCATTTCCGTAGAAAATATTTTTCTTCTCTACCTTTGCTGAAAATTTAGAGTGCTTGCCAATAGTGTTATGCTTTCTTTCACATCCTGAAGGCTAAAGAAAAACTGGTACTGAATTGCTCTGTATTTCCCTCCGTAATGGAAAAAGCTCATATCGTAAAAGGGGGGATCCGGAAAAATACTAAGGGCTTTTTCTATAGCTTCCCGGGATCTGTCCGAAGACTCTCGCTATAAGGACGAAGAAATCTCGCCTCTTGAACATCCGCTTTTCCGAAAAGAGAAGATGTTCTGGAACAGTAGATAGGGTGAAGAAAGAGGGGAAGGGAAGAGAGCAGGGATAGAAGAAAAACAACTATAGTCCCCTTACGAAATAGCTCAAAAATCGCCAGTTTTTTGGCGTAGGAAGCCAAAATTCCCAGCCCTCCATAAAGTAAGGGAAGGACTGTGAAAAAGAAGCAAAGGGACAGTAAAGGAGAAGTGGGAAGCAAGAGCTCGGACTTTTATAGCCGTAAAAGCAAGACGGGAAGAAGAAACAGAAGGAACTGTAAGCTAATTCCAAAAAGAATCAGTGGAAAATGATGAGAAAAAAGCAGTCTTTTGGGACTGCCTTTTTCATTCTTAACGAGTATCGCACGCGTCGTGTGCGATATCTCGTTTGATAGCGTTTTTTTCTTCAAGAGGGAGCCTAAAAAGGACTGCTCCCCCTTGTTTTTATTCTTAACGAGTATTGCTGGCGTTGCGTATGGTATCTCGTTTTCTATAAATTGAAATCCTTGACATTTGCTTAGATTTCCATGGCAGGTTTTTCCTTACCGAAGTGTCCGTAAGAAGAAACCAGATTGTAGTCAGTGCTTAAAAGATTCAAACTGGAGATAATACCCTTTGGAGTAAGGTCGTATTTTTCGATTACGGAACGCCAAAGGTCTCCAACATTTTCATGCTCGGTACCGAAGCAATCCAGATAAACGGAGACAGGCTCCGCCACACCGATAGCATAAGCCAGCTGTACCTCACATCTGTCGGTCTTTCCGGCAGAAACCAGGTCCTTCGCAATCTTTCTGGCCATATAAGCAGCAGAACGGTCTACCTTGGAAGGGTCCTTTCCGGAAAATGCTCCGCCACCGTGATGAGCGGCTCCGCCGTAGGTATCGGCAATAATCTTTCGTCCTGTAAGACCGGAATCTGCAAAGGATGAGCCGAGAACAAAACGGCCGGTGGGGTTTACCAAAATACGGAAGTCAGTATTTAAATTCATTTCGGAAGCAGTTTCCACCATGATTTTCTGAATAATCTCCCGAACCTGAGACAGGGAAACGGATTCACTGTGCTGGGAAGAAATCAGGAAGGTATCAATGCGATTTTCCTTGTAATCATAGCTTACTTGAGCCTTGGCATCCGGCTTCAAGATAGAAAAGGCATTTTCCAGGTTAAAGGCACGAAGCTTCTGCAAAGCTCTGGTGGATAAAACATAGGGAATAGGGAGCATTTCCTTAGTTTCGTTGGTGGCATAGCCGAACATCATTCCCTGATCTCCGGCTCCGTCATGGTCTACACCCATAGCAATATCGGGAGACTGTACGGAAATTAACTCTGAATACGATAACGATCCAAGTCCTCCAAAACCTATATTCTTCAACACGTTTCTGGCAAAAGCTTGTCGTAGTCCGGAGTATGGCTGCTGGTAATTTCACCCAGGATGATAATATCGTAGTCCCTAATACAACATTCTGCAGCGATTCTACCTTTGGGGTCATGCTTTAAAATGTCTGTAACGATAGCATCACTAATCTGATCGCAAATTTTATCCGGATGTCCGTTGGAAACCTGTTCTGATGAAAATAACATAAATATAATCCTTTCTATTTTTGCATACAGAGTAGAGAAAGCTTTGAAAAGACATAAAAACCATTGGGCTCCCCAATGGTCGATAATCTTCTTATTGATCGAAACAAATGGTTCGCTCAGGTTAGCACCTTCCGTTTCCGGGGTTGCTGCGGCTCTTAGCTCCTATGTAGCTCCACCGACTCTGAATAAGTTATGAAATTTTGTTCTGTTATACTAACAAAGAGAGAAAAGAAAAGCAAGGAAATATTTAAGAAAAAAATCTTAAATTAGGATAAAGAATCTCCGTTTTTTCGGAAAAGCTTATCTTGAAATTCGGATACCGTCGATAGATAGGGAGGACTATATAAAACCAAAACTGGAAGGAAGGCTTTTACTTCTTAAAGGAATAAGATATAAAAGGGCGTGTGGTTTTTGGAAAATAGAAGAATTTCGAATTTTGAGAATTAACTGGAACTCTAAAGATTTCAAGCTATGAGAAAAAGCAGGAATTTAAAGATTTCTAATATTGAGAAAGTGCTGAAAGTAAGAGATTTCAACTTTTGTGAACAAACAAGTATTTTTTTATACTGTGTAGAGTGGGAAGGGATAAATATGTTTAAGGCGATAGCATTGATTTGGATGGAACATTGACCAATTCGGAAAAGAAGGTCAGTGAAAGAAATAAAAGAGCCTTGCAGGAAGCTATCAAGAGAGGCGTCAGCATTATTCTTGCTTCCGGAAGGCCTACCTATGGTATGTCCGAGGTTTGGGAAGCTTTAGAGCTGGAAAGACTGGGAGGCTATGTTCTTTCTTATAACGGAAGCCTTTGTATGGATTGTAAGACCAAGGAGGTTTTTGTTTGAGAAGACAATTCCCCGGAAGTATTATGCACCTATCGCTCAAGCGGTAAGAGAGGCGGATTTAGGCCTCCTATCCTATCAGGGGAAGGAAATTGTAACAGAACGACCGGAATTTCCCTATATGGATAGAGAAAGCACCATTAATAAGATGCCCTTTAGAAAGGTAGGGATTTTCCTAATGCTTTATCGGAGGAAGTTTGTAAACTTTTGGCATTGGGAGAGCATGAAGATTTGATACCTTAAGGGAAAGACTGGAAAAGGAATATGGAGAGGAGTTAAGCATCTTCTTTTCTGAGCCCTTTTTCCTGGAAATCTGCCCTTTAGGGGTAGATAAAGGAGAGTCTTTAAAGAAGCTTTTGGAACTTAAAGGCTGGAAGAGAGAAGAACTGATGGCCTTTGGTGATGGAGGCAATGACCTCACTATGCTTCAGTATGCTGGAAAAGGCATTGCCATGGCCAATTCTCAAAAGCATGTTTTGAAATTGCCGACGAAGTCACCCTTAGCAATGATGAAGACGGCGTAGCAGTAATGGTGAGAAATACATCTTGAGTAATACTTAAGAAATGCTATTGCTACATGTTATTTTTTTATATTCATTTAGAGGAAATCAAAATTGTTATAACATAAACAGCTTTTTATGCAGAATAGGTCTGAAAGAGGGGTAATCTGAGCCTGTGGGTACTTGCGAAAAACAAGCGCAGTTTTTCACTGAGTATTCGTTCCCGTTGGGCGAGCTTAGCGAGAGCGTGCCCCAATTTCAGACCTATTCTGCCTATAAAAAGCGTTAAAATAATATTTTAGAATCTTTATGCCCCAAAGAGCTTTTTGCGCAATGGGATTTCTAGCCCTGCTCCATCAAGGACTCCTCCACCTTCATCATAATGGCGCATTCCATTCTCTTCCGGAAGAGCTTACAGCCATACTCATAGGTGCCGGCAATGTCTCCGGTGGAGTGGTAGGCATTTGCCGCACAGCCCCCGGCACAGTAAAGTTTAGCCCAACATTTTCCGCAGTCCTCTCTGGTATAAACATTGGTATTTCGGAATTCTTCTCTGGCTTCTTCCTTGGTAATGCCGTTCCAAATATCTCCCAGCTTATATTCCTTATCGGATACGAACTGGTGACAGGGGTAGAGCTCACCCTGAGCGGAAACCGCCATATACTCGGTTCCGGAACCGCAACCGGAGATTCTCTTATAAATGCAGGGGCCTCTGTCCAGATCCACCATATAATGGTAGAAGGTTACGGGATCCCCCGCTCTGCGAAGCAGATCTAGAGCCAGCTTTTCATACTGCTCATAGAGGATGGGCAAATCTTCCTCGGTTAAGGCGGAGGCTTCTTCCGGCTTTAAAACCACCGGTTCCATGGACAGCTCTTTAAAGCCCAGCTCATCAGCCATGTGGGCAATATCTTCCGTAAAATCCGTATTAAAATGGGAGAAGGTTCCTCTCATGTAGTATTCCTTGTCTCCACGCTTTTTCCACAAAACGCTGGAACTTGGGGACGATTTGATCGTAGCTTCCTTTCCTTTCGGTCTACACGAAAACGGTCATTGACTTCCCTTTCGTCCATCCAGACTTAAAACCACATTGTGGCATTCTTCATTTGCCCAATCCATGATTTCTTCCGTAAGGCCTACGCTGTTGGTGGTTAGGGTGAAACGGAAATTCTTTCCTTTTCTTTCTCGATGGAGCGGGCATAGGCAACAAGGTCTTTACAAACCTGGAAGTTTACCAAAGGCTCACCGCCAAAGAAATCCACCTCTAAGTTACGGCGGGTACTGGAATTCTCAATAAGGAAACCAAGGCTCTTTTTCCGGTTTCAAAACTCATCAGTCCCTGACTCTCCGTGATAATGCCCCTTGGGAGGCAAAGCAGTAGGAGCAAGCCAGGTTGCAGCTATGGGCAAACCAAAAAGACAGAGAGCCTTAATCACATTTCCACTGCGGGACTTTAATTTTTCCCGCAAAGGCCCATAGTTGTCCTTGGTAAAGAGCTTTTTGTCTCAACCACCTGTCTATATCCGAAAAAAGCAGTCCAGAAAGTCCTGCTCTGTGCTTTCCGGAAATTCCACTAAGCTTTTGGAGCACTTCCTCTGGAAAGACCTTTTCCAAATAGCTGATGGCAGCATGTCTACATGGATCCGTACATGGATGCTTTCCGCTATATACATCCAAAACAATATGTCGTCCGTTCATCAAATACTGGTGAATCATTTACCTTCCTTCTATAAAACGAATATATAAAATCAAATCAATATATAAACCATATCAACATATAAACCATATCAATACATAAACCATATCAATACATAAACCATATCAGTATCAATAAAATCAATGCATAAAGATAATATATCAATCCATGGCAAAAAAGAACTGTGTCTGCACAGCTCCTTCTTCTGAGAAATCTTTAGTTGTTTTTCGTTCTCGCAGTTTTTGATTTGAGATACCGCAGCTGGTCTTTACAAGCAGATTGGACAAGAAGTTTGACACTCTCCACATCCGCCGTGCTCAACGCTCTTCTCTAAATCTCTGGTGCTTAAGGTAATAATGTGCTTCATCTCTATCCCTCTTTCTCCTGACATGCTTTTTCAAGCAATTTGTTTACCTCTGCATTTTACCCGCTACGCCAAAACTTTGTCAAGATTGGAAAGGGATTTTCTTCCCTTTAGAGGAAAAATATGGTAGTCTTAGGGAGATAAAAAGAAAATTGCTTACCATAAAGGAGTGAGTCTATGGGATTAATAAAAGCAGGTAAAGAAGGGAATTTCCGTTTTAGCAGATCAGTGGAGAGAGTACTTCTATTGTTCTTCTTTAGATAACAATACCCTCATGACCAAGGGACAGAAGAGAACCGGACAAAATAGTTCCAATACCTCGTGGGTCGGACAACATTATTTCCAACGGTGTTGTTATTGCGGTAAATGAAGGACAGTGTATGTTGATTGTGGAGCAGGGTGCCATCGTGGAGCTGTCTGCAGAGGCGGGAGAGTTTGTTTTCGATTCCTCTACGGAACCCAGTATTTTCTATGGCTCTCTGGGAGAAAGCGTAGTAGAAAGCTTTAAGACCTTTATGAAGCGTTTAAGCTTTGGCGGAGATACGGCAAAGGATCAACGCATTTATTTTATTAACCTCAAGGATATTGTGGGCAATAAATACGGTACCGTAAACCCCATTCCTTTTAGAGCGGTGGATCCCAACATAAACCTGGATATAGAGATTTCCCTTCGCTGTCACGGAGAATATGCTTATAAGATTACCGACCCTGTACTTTTCTACAAGAATCTTGCGGGCAATGTAGAGGGAGATTATAAGAAGGAAGAGGTGGAGTCTCAGCTAAGGTCTGAGCTTCTGACCAATTTACAGCCTGCCTTCTCCCGCATTTCCGAACAGGGAATCCGCTACCACAGCATTCTGAGCCATACGGATGACATTGCCCACGCCTTAAATGACATTCTTTCCAGCACCTGGGGCGGACATTACGGCATTAAGATTACCAGCTTCGGTATCAGCTCCATCAAGGCACCGGAAGAAGATGAGAAGATGATTAAGGAAATGCGAGAGATGCTGTTTTCCGGGATCCGGCATGGCTGCGGCTTATCTTTCCAAGGCTCAGGGAGACGCGATGAAGCTGGCGGCGGGAAATACCGCTACAGGACCAATGATGGCCTTTGCAGGAATGAACATGGCAAACCAGACCGGCGGTTTCAATGCCTCCGAGCTCTTCGCCATGGGCGCTAAGCAGGGAAATGCGCAGGCGGGACAAAATGCAGGAAATCAGGCAAATGCCGGCGCTCAGGGAAGTATCTTTGGTCAGGCGAATGTGCCGCTTCAAAATACAGCAAACTATGCTGTACCTGCTGCGGAAGCGGGAACGGCAGAGGATTGGACCTGCCAGAAATGCGGTCATACCCCATAATACCGGAAAGTTCTGCTCCGAATGCGGAGAGGCAAGAGCGGATAAGTGGGATTGCCCGGAATGCGGACATACCGGTAATGTAGGAAAATTCTGCCCGGAATGTGGACATAAAAAGTAAGATACAGACTGTGAAGAAGAAAGGGCAGAAAATCGACTCTCTTTTTCACAGTTTTTCTATATAAACAGCTATAGGGTAAAATTCTTGACTGATGTTCTTAAGGATGGAGGACGATATGGATAAAGAGTTACTGGGCTGGCTTTCTCCTATGGGAGATTTTTTTCCTACAGATTGGGGAAAGCATTGTATGGAAGCGGAAAGAATTTTAGTGAAATTAGGGCTAGTATGAGGAATTTGCAAAGCAAAGTCTTTTCAATGCCGGAGACTTTTTGAGTGGGAGAGGCTATGTGCTTTTGCATAATCCCAGCAAGAAAAAGCTGATGGCTACAGCCCTTTGCCCTCTTAGTAAGGCGCAAAGAGATTTTCTTTACGGATATTTTTTGGAGTTGGGAAGAGGAAAAAGAGGCGGAATATTATTTAGATGAGGCCTTCTAAAAGCTTGTAGCCGATTTTAGCCCTTCATGCAAAAAGAACAGAGCTTGCTTATATTTTCGCGAAAAAAGGTGATAATGTATAGAAGAGTTAAAGCTTTAAGCGAAAATATGAAATTCTTGTTGTAGAGGCGGGGAAATTCCTATGCTTTTTGTGCCTTTACGAATAAAAAAAAGAAGAGTATGATAAGCACTTAAAAGTTATGTGATTTAAAGGAGGAAAAAGCATGGCACTCGTAATTCCAAAGGATTATTCCCAAGGCTCAGCGTTCGGGAAACCCAAGAGGCAATTAAATATATCAGAGATACTTTCCAAAAGGAGTTTGGAAAGGAGATGAATTTATCCAGAATTTCCGCGCCCCTTTTTGTGGAGAAGAGCTCCGGATTAAATGATAACTTAAACGGTGTGGAAAGACCGGTGTCCTTTGATGTGCCATGGAAGAAAAGATGAAGTGGTGGAGGTTGTGCAGTCCCTGGCGAAGTGGAAGAGAATTGCTTTACAGCGCTATAATTTCCAGGTGGGAGAAGGTCTATATACCAATATGAATGCCATTCGCCGAGATGAAGACTTGGATAACCTGCATAGTTGCTATGTGGACCAGTGGGACTGGGAAAGAGTTATCGGGAAAGACGAAAGAACGGAAGAAGTATTACAGAATACGGTAAGAGACATTTTTCCGTATTATCAAGCATATGGAGCATGAGGTTTAGTATAAGTATCCGGATGCTGTGAAGAAGCTGCCGGAGGAGATTTACTTTATTGACTCTGAGGAACTTCTCAAGAGATATCCTAATCTAAGTCCGAAGGAAAGAGAAAATGCCATCACTAAAGAGCACGGCTGTGTCTTTATTCAAAGAATCGGAGATAAGCTTAGTAATGGGGAACCTCATGACGGAAGAGCTCCGGACTATGATGATTGGAGCTTAAACGGAGATATCCTGTTCTGGTTTGAAACTTTAAATTGTGCTTTGGAGATTTCTCCATGGGAATCCGTGTGATGAAAAAGGCTTTGGAAAGACAGCTTAAGCTCTCTCATAATGAAGATAGGGCGAAACTTCCTTATCACAAAGATGCTTTTTGGAAGGAAAGCTTCCCAGACCATCGGAGGTGGAATTGGACAGAGCAGACTTTGCATGTTGCTTTAGACCGAGCCCATGTGGGAGAGGGTACAGGCTTCCATCTGGCCGAAGGAGATGCGAAAGATTTGTGAGAGAATAATATTTTTCCTTTTTATAGTATGTTTGTTAAATTTAAAATTGCTTTATTTTTAAGCAATAGAATAAGCGGAGACCCTTTGTGGGGAGCTCCGCTTTTCTGCATTATAGCTCTAAAACAGGGGCTAAGAAATTCCGACTGCCTTTTTAGCTAATTCATCGGCTCTTTCATTAAAGTAGTCTCCGCTGTGGGCTAGAACCTTATGGAAGCTAATTTTTCAGCCTTCTTTGGTATTCCAGCATTTTTTCTCTGTATTCTATAGTTTTTCCTTATTGCATTTCCAATCCCCTATAGCCCAGGAGGCGATGCCTTGGTAATCATGGAATATAGCAAGGGAAGAGTAGTCTTTTTCCATAGCTAAAGCTGCTGCTCTTTAAGGCTCCCAGAATTTCTCCGGAAACATTCCGCATGCTTTGATAGCTTTTCTTTGCCGGAATCAAAGTATTCTTCTATACTGCCGTCTTTTTCTATAAAAACCACCCCATAGCTCGTAGACCCCGCTGTCTCTTTTTCAAAGCTTCCGTCCACATAGGCAATGCAGTCAGTATTTATCCTGTTAAAAGTTCTTGTATTGCAGGCAAAGAACCAGTCTTGCTGTGGAAGAGCGTTTATTTTTTCTTTTCCTTCTTTAGCGGCTAGAACTTTTTGATTTGGAAGCGAAGAACTTGTATCGGAAAAAGGAAGAGTCGCAGTTAAATCGGAAGTGGGAGGAGTCGCAGTAGAAGCGGATCCGATTGGATTCTTGCCGCTCTTATATAAGCTTCCGCCTCCTCTTTCGTTTTCCATTTTTAAATTGGAGCATTGGGATAGCCCTTTACCTGCCTTTCGCATTCTTGCCCAAGTATTGTATATTCCCGGATTTTCTCCGACTTTTACAGCGTAATAATAAGCCATGATAGACATTCCTTTCTTCCTTTTTATACTAATGGAGGAGAAAAACAACGGATAAGGTTTTTATGAATATTTCCATAAGGGGAAGGGAACTTGGTAAAGTGAGTCGCCTGCCTCCGTAGATAGTAAGGAGAATATACACCAAAAAGCTCTCAAAAGTATATAGAGGAGTGAAAAATGGGAAAGAAAATCATAGGCGGTAATGTTTGACTGGACGGAACACTGGTGAATACCTTGGCCAGCTTAAAAAGAACATGGATGCCACCATGGAGCATTTTTCTTGAGGAGTCAGTCTGGAAGAGACCAAGAGATTTGTGGGGGTGGGCACGGATAAGTTCGTGGAAAGAGCTCTTTGGAAAAATGCTCAGAAATGGTATGAGCAGGCAGAAAAATGGGAAGCTAAAGATGAGGAGAAGGCCATGGACTTAGACCTTAAGGGGGACGAGGTGATGGAGGTTTATGAGGAGGCCTGCAGACTACTATCGTTCCATTTTTCCCGGAAAATTGTAGTTACAAGGCGGAGGCATATCCCGGCATTCCTTCCTGCTTACAACGCTTAGAGGAAAAGGGAATCGCAAGAGTTTGTATCACCAATAAGCCAAAGAAAGAAGCCTCCATTATTTTTGGATAAGGTATTTTTCTCCGGACTGCTTTCACCATGGTACTGGGGGATGATGGCAGTATCCCTTTAAAGCTAAATCCGGATATGCTTCTCCTGGTTTGTAAGGGAACTGGGAATTACGCCGGAGGAAGCGATTATGGTGGGAGACACCAAGACGGACTTGATGCAGCAAAAATGCGGGGATGCTTAGCATTGGCTGTCTCTATGGTTTTCGGGATAAAAAGGAGCTTCAGGAGCATGGAGCGAAGTATCTCAGTGAAAGATGGGAAGAATTATGGCAGATACTGAAGAGCATTATCTTTTAAGCAAAAGATGATTTGCTTCTATCATACTCTTGTGGAAAGCGGATTTGCTACCTAAATCACCTTGCGTCCATAAAATCATATTTTTAAAAAGCGACTGAAGATTTCATGAAGAAAAGTTATCCATATCTAACTTTCTTCCTCGCCCTATATTGACAAGGACGGAGATTATCGTAAAATTGTTCTTGTATCACAACTGTATTGTTTGTCCAAAGGAGGACTTTATGACTAAGATTGATATTATTTCCGGTTTCTAGGAGCCGAAAACCACATTTATACAGAAACTACTTTTCCGATGCTTTTGAAGGGCGAGAATGTTGTTCTTATTGAAAATGAATTTGGAGAAATCTGTAGACAGCGGATTTTTAAAGAATGCAGAATTGAGATTCGCGAGATGAACCAGGGCTGTATCTGTTGCTCTTTGGTGGGAGATTTTGAGACTTCTCTAAAGGAAGTGATTGAGCAGTATCATCCGGATCGGATTTTGATTGAGCCTTCAGGAGTAGGAAAGCTTTCCGATATTTTATCTGCTGTAAAGAGCGTTTCGGAAAATCTGGATGTACAGCTGGATGGGGCTGTCACAGTAGTGGATGCCACCAAGGCTAAGCTTTACAATAAAAACTTTGGAGAGTTTTTTGATGACCAGATTCGTTTTGCAACCTCTGTAGTTCTTTTTCCAGAATGGATATCGCTTCCGGAGATAAGGCAGAGGAGGCTGCAAACATTGTTCGTGGAGTGAACTCACGCCAATCTGATTACCACAGCTTTAGCGGATTTAAGCGGAGCGAAGCTTTTGGAAATTATCGGTAAGGAAGAAAATCTGGAAGAGGAGCTCTTAGCCGAGGTTAAGGAAAAAGCTGCTCACCATCATGGACATCATCACCATGAGCATGAGCATCATCATGAGCATGGGGAGTCTCTGCAGTTGCGGTTGCTGCATGAGCATGAAGAGGAGCACGAGCATCACCATCATCATGAACATCATCATGAGCATGGGGAGTCCTGCGGTTGCGGCTGCCATGAGCATGAAGAGGAGCATGAACATCACCATCACGAGGGCTGTGGCTGCGGTCATGACCACGACCATGATGCGGATGAAGTATTTGAAAGTATCGGCTTAGAAGTATTCAAAAAGTGGAGCGGAGCTGGCTGGCTGAAGTTTTAGAGGAGATGGCTGAAGGCTGCAGCCTATGGCGGAATTGTTCGTGCTAAGGGAATGCTGGCATGCACAGACGGTACTTGGGTGAATTTTGACTTGGTGCCGGAGCAGGTGGAAATCCGTGATGCAGAGCCGGAAAATATCGGAAAGTTTGTGGTTATCGGAACAGAACTGCAAAAGGAGAAGATTAAAGCCTTATTTAAGGACTAATTTTTCTATAGTAGACTTCATATAGAAAGCTTTGTATGGAAGATTTTGTATAAAAGATTGCATAAAGAAGATTTCGTAAAGATGTTTTCTCTTCACATGGAGTGGATTTTATAGGATTTGTAATGCAGAAGATCAACAGAGGAAGGAGAGTAGGGAATGGGTGAACAGTGGGAAGCGGAGGGAGAAGGCATTCCGGTCTTTTTAATCAACGGATTTCTAGAGGCGGGAAAAAGTAGCTTCATTCAATTTACCATGGAACAGGAATATTTTTCAGACCGAGGGCAACACCCTCCTTCTTCTTTGCGAGGATGGGGAAGTGGAGTATGATCCTATCAAACTGGCAGCGCATCATACAACGCCGGTATATATGGATAGTATTACTGACTTTCAGGAAGAAAAATTGCAGGCTCTGGCAAGACAGTATAAGGCGGAAAGAGTCATCATCGAGTGGAACGGGATGTGGAATCAGGATGACCTTTACGGAGGTCCCATGAGTGAAGCGGTTCTTTCTGCACAGCAAAACAGGGAGCCAAAGTACCAAGTGTCTATGCCCAAAGACTGGTTTTTTTATATCAGGTCATTACGATTTTAGATATTCCAGCCTAAAAGCTCTATCTTTCCAATATGGTTCTTCCTTGGGCAAATGCTTCGTCATGCGGAACTTTGCATTGTCAATCGTTGCGATGCCTTATCCAATGAAGAGTTGGTGGACTACAGAAGAAAGATTCGTGCCATGGGACAGAATGCCATGATTTTACTGGAGGATAAGGATGGGGAAATTCCTCAAACGGCCCTGCCGGAAGATTTGCCTTTACGACCTTAGTCAGGATACTATTGTCTTAGGGGATAAGGATTATAGTACCTGGTTCCCTGGATTGTATGGAGAATCCGGAACAGTATTTGGACAAGGAAATCAGTTTTTCCGCTATGATTTTAAAGCGAAAGAATATGCCGGAAAATGAATTTGTTCCGGGGCGTATGGCTATGACCTGCTGTGCGGAGGATATGACCTTCCTGGGATTTATCTGTAAGGGGATAAGAATTTAATCGCTCCATTTTCTACAAGGGACTGGGCAAAACTAACGGCAAAAGTTAAGCTGGAAGAAAGAGAAGAATATCACGGAATGGGACCGGTATTACATTTGGAGAAGATTGCCAGAACGGGAGAAATTAAAGGAACCTGTGAATTTCTAAATATTTCTTTTAGAATGCTGATAGATATTTTTAGAAATAACTTAGAAAGTATTGTGAAAAATTTATTATTTTTGTATACTAGTAATGATTATTTAACAAGGGCAGGATTTGTATGGATGCAAGATGCCCTACAGTATAAAGGAGGACTTACTATGTCATATGTACAGATCTTTGCATTGTTGGGAATATTCTTAATTCCGTTTATTCTGGTGTGGCTTGTTTGCTACGGTTTAGAGGCTTATGCCCTTTACACTTTGGCAAAGAACAACGGTCACGATGATAAGGCGATTTTAGCATTTGTTCCATATATTAATCGTGGACTCTATGCTTTTTTTGCAGGAGACCAGGAGATGTTTGGAACACAGGTTCCTACGCTTGCCAGTGCCGGAGTGATGGGACTATTACCAGTGATTGGAGGATATTTCGGAGGTGTTATCGGTATTCTTTGCACCGTGGCCATCATCATTGTTTCTTACTATAACTATATAGGCGGTATACAGCAAGATGAGCAACATTAACGATTCTAATCTCTTTGCTATCTTGGCATCTGTAATTTCTATTTGCACGTATTCTCTTGTTTTCAGTCATAAGAATGATGTTTTTCGTAGAAGACGGAGAATATGTAGAGGAATAAAAATTATTTCTTTTTAGATGGATGAACCATACAGGTATTTATGACCCCAAAAAGTTAGACCCAAGAAATCTAACCTTAGGGGTCATTTTACACCATTTATATTATTCTAATATTTTAATTAATAAAAGGAATAAGAGGAATTAGAGAATAAAAGAAACACGGAATTCTCAAAGAAGAATTCTGTATCGGAGGAATAATGAATCAGATAGAAACTATTGAAAAACGAAATTCGGGTTTGGAGCTTCAAAACTTTGGAAATGGATTGGCTTTTGGGATTCACCCGTTTCCTGGGCAAATTTTTCTTGGCTTTAATCGTTTTTGATAGGCCGTTTTGTCATCAAAAAGCTGGGACAGATCCTTCCCAAAAACACCAATATCCGGAAAAATTGATCCTACTGTTCGTAACTTCTTCTTTAAAACCATTATCCTGTGTCTTTATCTTATTTTGGGAATCAGTTGTGTGAGTATTTTTGGGAATTCCCATTGCATCTATCATCACCCCTTTTGGCTTCTGCCGGTGTGGCGGTAGGCTTAGCCTTACAGGGCTCTCTTCCAATCTTGCCGGAGGAATTATGCTACTGCTGTTCCGTCCATTCAGGGTCGGCAACTATATTAAGACCGGTACGGAAGAGGGAATCGTACAGTGAGATCAGCATTTTCTATACCATTATTCTTTCTGCAGACAATAAACGGATTTCCATTCCCAACGGTACTTTGATGAATGCCAACATTATTAACTATAGTGCGGAGCGCTTTAGAAGAGTGGATCTTGTGTATCAGCTTAGCCGGGATGAGGATGTGGAGAAAATAAAGGGATATTTAAATTCTTGTATCTCGGGGGATGAACTAAGAAAGCACCTGAACCCTTTAGGACTCTCTGCAGTAGGAAGAGATTATTTAGAATTTAGTATCCGCCTTTTGGTGGATACGGAATCCTATTGGAACCTTTATAACCGGGTAAACGAGAAAGTTTCCATCAAATTAGCCAAAGAAAATGTACTTTTCCCCAGCACAAATATTAAAACCATACAAAGTTGATTTTCTTTGCAATAAAATGCCCTCTTTGTGCATTGTACATATGAAAGGACGAAAAATATGATCAATGTGAGTATGCTGATTGTGGATTTTTCGGGCAGGAAGAAATTTCAGATGAACTTATTTTCTCCTGGCAAAGGGAAACCGTGAAGCGCTTAAAATCATATATGAGAAAAGCATCACTCCATTGTATGCCTATGTTCTTTCTTTAACAAAAAACAAGTTTGACACAGAGGATGTTTTGCAGGAAACCTATGTAAGCATTGCAGAAAATGCAGCTTCTTATCACGGGGGAAATAAGGCTATGGCCTGGATATTCCGGATTGCCAAGAACTTCACCCTGATGCATTTCCGAAAAGAGAAAAACAAAGAAAGTATTCATGAAGTGGAAGAGGCGGTGGACGCCAAATATTCTTTTTCCTTCGTGGAAAAATGCAGACCACAGAATGCTTTTGGAATCCGCCATGGAAATCCTGGAGGAAGAGGAAAGACAGATTCTTTTCTTCATGCCGTGGCAGGATGGAAGAATCGGAGATAGCAGAGTATTTAGGAAAAACTTAAACACGGTTTTTATCCAAATACCAAAAAAAGTATCAAGAAGTTGCAGGATCATTTAGGAAAGGATGAGTAAGATGAAGCAGGATAATATGGAAAAGAGCTTTCAAGAGGCTGTTCAAAATCTTATTCCCGATGACTTATTTCATAGGATTACCGCAGAACTGGATTCCAAGGAAGAGGGTGCAAAAGATGGAAAAAGTGCTGGTAAGAAGAATCGAAAAGTAAGAGTACAAGTCTAGATTAAAAACAGTGATGCAGTTGGTAGCAGCTTGCGTAGCTTTTGGTATTGGTGGTTGGCGGTATCTTCTATTACAGAGGAAACTTAATGGTAGATAGCTTAGTGGACTTGGATGTAAACCCGGGAATTGAGCTTCTTACCAACCGGAAGAACCGGGTATTAAAGGGTTATGCAACCAACTCCGATGGAGAGAAGGTTCTTTCCGGGATGGGATTTACAGAATGTGGATTTACAGGTGGCGTTGAATGCTATCGTAGGCTCCATGGTACAGCAGGGATATATGACCAAGGATACCAAGGGGTATTGGTAAACCGTTCAGAACAAGGATCAGAAGAAGGCGGATAATCTTCGTAGACTGGTTGTAGAGGAGATGGAGCTGGCTCTTTCCTCTGAAGACATGAATGCGGCAGTATTGCATCAGGTAATTTCCACACAGAACAGCAACGCATCCACATTTGCCAAGGAAAACAACATTTCCTTAGGAAAGGCTGTATTCGTATTAAACCTTGCAAAGAAGGACAGCTCTTTAAATGCTAAGAATCTGGCAAAAGATGAAGATTTCTGAAATTGCAAAGCTGGTGGCTGATAAGAACATCGATATCCGTGACATTATTGAATATGATTCCGATGACAGTCTTTGGGAAAATATCGCAGATGCTATTGAGGATATTAATGAGGGAGATGATGACTACTTTGTAGTAGCTCCTCAGCAGGGATCTACTCAAGCTGTTCAGGTTCAGCCTACTGAAACAAAGGCTACTGTAGCACAGACACAGGCTCAGCCTCAGACTCAGGCGCAGACTCAGCCACAGACCCAGGCAGCGCCCCAGAGAATCAGTGCAGACAAGGCAAAGGCTATTGCTTTTGGCCACGCAGGGGTTTCTGCAGGACAGGTAAGAGAGTTGTCTGTAGAGTATGATGATGACGGTGTATATGAGATTGACTTTAAGGCAGGAAACATGGAGTACGATTACGAAATCGGTGCTGTAGATTAGTTCCATCAGAAAAGCCAATGTTGAGCACGATGACTAAAGAATCGTTAAAATCCATAGAGATTTAGAATAATTCTGAAGGCAGTTCGTAAGGAAAGCAAGTAAGAAAGAGAGGAAGAGAAGCCCATTCTATAGGGGAGAGGGCTTCTTTTCTTTAGGACTTAAGGGGCATCAGCTTATATAAGCTAAAATACGCCTTCTAAATCAGAGGAATAATCATGGAATCCGGATTTTTCTTCAGTAAAAATGTTTCTCTCTACTCTATTCTTTGTTATACTGTCTAAAGTACAAAAAGGGCATATTTCCTTTTTTGCGAGACTTAGGAGGATTAGATGAGAGAGATGGGATCAAAGTGAGTTTACTGAAAAACTCGAATTAGCCAAGGGACTTGAGGAAAGTGTTCTTCGTTTTTCCGATGAGAGGAACCAGGAGAATTTAAATAAAATTTTTGCCAGTATTGAAGAGCTGATTGCCAGAGGCGGTGGCCTTCTTTTGGCGGCAGATCCCTGCCGGAGAAAAGGACGGGCAGCAGCAGATTAATCTGAAATTTTTAAAAGACTGAGGAAGGAAAGAGCTACGTGCGGCTTTCACCAATGTGGAGGAGCAGAAGGCGGGGAATGAAGGACAGCAGTCCTCCGCTATTTTACTTCCCATGGCAGAGCTTTTACAGATTGCGGCAAATCATCCCCACTCTGATGGTGTAGTGATTAATCCATTCGGCAACAGCTTCATTTTACTGAAGGAAGCTATCCTGGCCCTGCAAAATAAGATGCGCACCCAAAATGTGGAGGAGCGTTTAAAAAGCAGTGCGGGAATTTTCCAGGCGGTTGCAGCCTACTATGAGGAGCAGAAGAAGCTTCCCGAAGGGGAGCTCTATGCCGGAGGAGAAAAAGCGAGCCGGAATTGAACGGGTCTTACAGGGATTTTTACAGGCCATGGAGAACAATGCACAGCTTTTGGTGGCCATTGTTTCCACGGAGAAGAAAGAGGGAGAAGTCGAGCAGGGACAGGTGCTGCTTAACCATTTAAAGACACAGGATGGCAGGGATGCCATTGCGGTATTTACCTCCGGGGAACAAATCGAGAAGAATCCCGCAGAAACAGCGGCTATCGCCATGCCGGTGCAGGATGTGTTGAAGGCGGCCATCCACATTTCCGAATCAGGAAAGATGGACGGACTGATATTAATCCCTGGTCTCAATCCTTCTTCTTAAGTCTGGACATGGTGAAGTGGCTTCTGGATGCCAAGATGCGAGGGAGAAGAGAGCGAAGGAAAAATGAAGAAAAGAGAGCCATGACCCAGGGGCTTTTCCGAAACCATGCTGTACTCCGCTTTAATCGGTGGAAGCTTAGGAATTGCCAAGGAGAAAAATGCTCTTGGAGAAGCTCCTTATGGAGAGCAGGCCTTTAGCTATCGTCCTGCCATGGGATCCGTTCTTTTGGCAGAGTTCCACAGCCTTAATACGGAAAGAAAGCTTTCCTTCCCGGATATGCAGGGAAAAGTTCACGACTGGAAGTCTGGCGGCATGTATGCATTGGCAGGACAGGAGCAGGATGCCGTGGAAAACCATGGATGCCAGCATTATGCGTTTTGCCACCGGTGAGGATCTAAGGACAGCGGTGTGTGATGCAGAGGATGATTCCTTCCTTTCCAGAATGCTACCTTGCCATGATGCTTTTGGCAGACGTTTTGCATCAGTTTAGTGACATGGACAGGCAATGCTCCATGATGCGGTAAGATTAACGAACAATAACCCTAAGGCTATGCTGATGGGAGAGCTCTATGCCACCATGCTTCGTAATCTGTCCTTCACTTAGGCGGAGAAAGCCTGAGGAGCAGTTACAGGCTGCGGCCAACTATGTGGTTTTTGTTCTACGAAGAGGAAGAGGCGGAGAACGAAGAAGAGAAGCGCCCTGAACGAAGAAGCCAAGGGAGCAGCATAGAGGATGTGAAGGACTATGATGCACTGGTTGCCTCCTTGACATTTTAAAGCCTTTCCTGGATTTAAAGAGCCTGGAGGAAAGAAGGCGGAGGAGCTGTCCGAAAGGAAAAGCTCATGAAGCTACCCCTTCTTTTGGCTACCTGGGTACTGCTTAACAGCAAGAGCTATCAGGAAGCAGTGGAATCTGCACTTTCTGTAAAGGGAAGTAAAAACCTTCCTGTGGTAGTGTCTACATATGGCAGCAGCTACTATGGCTTATCCCAGATTCCTCAGTGATTGCAAATGCCTTGGCAGGAAAAAGAGGAAGTTCGTGAGATTGCTACTGAGTGGCAGATACGTTGGCTGGATTAAGAGAGAAATTTGTATCGAAATCAATTTTATACTTTATTTAACGAAATCTATTTTATTATACAAGTGAAGATAGAGCAAAAAGCTCGGCTATCCAGTCGAGCTTTTTGTTAAACAAATTATATTTTTGCTTGAAAATAATGGATATGGCATTCTGTTTAAGAAAAATGTGATTGGCATACTGAGGAAAGGAAAGATTAGTATGAGAAAATTGAGAACAGCTTTAGCGCTATTTTTGGTTATGTCTTGTATCCACTTCTACCATTGTTCCTGCAGAAAATATTTCTAGAGAAGCAGTGACTTTTGTAGAGACGGGAAGCTGTAAATCAAGAAGCGGATTTACAAGGGATTTACAAGAGGATTTACAGGAGGACTACAGAAAAACTTGATTCTCAAGACGAGTATTTTTATGAAGAACAAGAGGTTTTCGGTATTTTGTTAGTGTGAAGGCAGATCCGGGGTGTATTCCCAAAGGATGCAAAGCTAAGAGTTAAAGTAGTCATAAAGTAGAAGAGCAAAAAGAAAGTTGAGACTGCAGTTGAGAAGATAGCGGAAAGGAAATCTGAAGGATAGTATTATTTTAGATATCAGTATTTTAGATAAAGACAGGTTGAAATTCACCGGATACATCAAAAGGAAGTAATGGTTAATTTTCACAGATACCTCTTTGGGCTCAGGACGGAGAAGATAATATCTCATTTTCTATTTAGATGAACTTGGTGCGGAAGCGGATAGAAGATATTAGCTTAAATGAGGAAGAAAAATCCAGAAATCAGAGCCACGTATTTCTCCCTATTCATTATTTCTGCAACACACGCTGGTTATAGAACTACTACACTTTTGGGCTTTATGCAGGAGAAGAGGGAATATAGGACGATGTTTAGGAATGCTGCTTCAGGGAACTCTGAGATCCTATCCTTAGTGTAAGGTCTGAGAATCCTGATATTGTCGAGGTCTGGCAAGAATGCTAAAAATGAGTTTATTTTTAAAGCTTTTAAAAGAGGGAAAGGCCAGAATATGTGCAAAGCAAAACGAAATAGAAGATAGAATATAGTAGAAGAGAAAGTGGAGGTTCTTGTTCAGAAAGCCTTACCAAAGGAAAGATCGGAGAGATATAGAATTTGAAATCACCGGTTCAGGAAATAATCTGACTCTTGAGCTTTTGAAAGGTTATGGCATGCCATGGATGTAAATCAGCCGCCTTTTGGGAGACTTATAAAGATAAAATCACAGTACCGTAATCATTGGAGAAGGAATTGAAACGTTGAAAGATGGCTGGTCACTTTTACGCTATGAAAAATATTAGGCATGTGCAGCTACCCTCCACTTGGGTAGGAAATTCCCTAAGCTTGCTTTTTGCATTTTTGTAATGAACTTGGGATGTCAATATTCCGCCTTCCGTTAAAAAGATAGGGGAAGGCGCATTTTGAAAAATGGAGCAGGAAGAATACTATTTACAATCATTCGAAAGTATTCATCGGAGATGAGGACTACGAAAATATATTACTACTGTGGTGCAGGATCAAAATTTTTCAAAGCACAGAGGAGATTGCTCAAATTAGAGATTTTAAAATATACACAATTCTGAAATTGAAAAATGTTTTTGAGTTGGAGACTTCGGTGATGAGCTTGATGGAAAAATATTATTTGTACATAACGAAGAACCCAGGAAGTCACAGTAGAGATTTTACAGATAAGAACTATACAGGTAAAAATATTTAATGAAGATTTGTCTTTAAATTTAAGGGAAGTGGATATTCGGATTCTAAAGATAGAAATATTAAAAGAGATATTTTTACACTTGGCGGCTTTTGCTCACACTCTTTGAATGGAAAAATCAAACCGGCCTACCTATTATTGTGAATACTAATCGAACTTATAGAAAAATATTCCTTGGGAAAGTAGGGCTGTTTATCAAAAGAAGATATAGTCGGTGAAGCAAATATACTTCCTCATGAAGATGGAGGATTTGATGAGTCGGCAAAAAGAGGTGATACAAATGTAGTACGGATACAGGAATGGAAGACTGAAGGGAATTAAGCAAAATGATCATATGTCTCAGCACAAAATGTCCTTTGTCTCAATGATGTTCATTTAGCATTGCAGGAAATATTACCGCCTTGTGATCCCATTCCCTGAAGGATCGAGAGATTTTACCGGAGATTTGCGGATTGCCTGATTCTATAGAAGAAATTGGAGAAGGGTATTCACTGAGAAGAATCTTACATGGAAGACTAATATCCGTCACGCTTAAAGCGTAATCGGAAAAAGCTTTTTAAGCTATTTTAATTTTAAAGGGGATATCACTTTACCGGAAGGTCTAAAAAGTATTGGGGAAGAGGCATTTGTAGATCGATTGATTATGAGAATATAATAATCCCATCTTCGGTGCAATACAGGGTAGGAAATTCAGCATTTTTCCGTCCGATGATGCTTGGCATGACAAAGAATACTATTACGAACTATTCGTCGATTAGACTAACTGAGCGTTATATAAATCCGTATTATACGAATGTTATTTGGAAAAATAGTCTCGAATCGATCCTCGTCTTCTACCGGAGGAAACGTCGGCGCTACTACTCTGGCAGTTCCGGAAGAACAGGAGCCACAGTCGGCTTAGGCGGTACCGGTGGTTCAGGGCAGCTCAGGTGGATCCGGCGGTTCAAGCAGTTCCGGCGCTTCGGGCGGAGGAGTCATTATCTCGGAGGCAAGCCTATAGGTTTTAGGCGTGGATAGAGAAGTTCTTCTATTGTGAATTGCAGAGAAAATGCAAAGGGCTGGTGGATTCTATATGCTGATGGAACTTATCCAAAGGCTCAGTGGTTATGGCTGAATCATAGTCTGGTACTATTTTAACCAAGATGGCTATATGCTTATTGGCTGGCAGTTTATCAATAATTCCTGGTATTATTTTGAAGAAAATGAGGAAGTGAACAAGGAAAATGTGCATAGGTTGGAAGCAGATTAAAGAGGATTGAGTATTATTTTTACTGAAGAGGATTCTGCTAATATTGGAAAAATGTGCACTGCTTGGAAAGAAAACTGCACTAAATGGTATCAATCCTGTCGAGGGTAAAGATAATGGAAAAATGCTGTCCATACCATGGTAGATGGCTATACTTTAGCTGTGGATGGCGCATGGAAAACAGAAGTTCAAAGAGCAGTATAAAGTTTCTCCATACATGCAAATCATATAATTTGCAAACGAGATATCACACGCTTTGTGAGCAATACCTGTTATGAACTGAAAAAGAGCAGAGTATGAAGAAAATCTTCTATTCTCTGCTCTTTTCTGTTTACGAACAATGCTGTAAAATACGTTACTATTTTTATATAGGACAAGTTTAAAAAGTATGAGATTCAGATTATCTCAGGGCCGCTTGATATAAGCTCTAATTAGATTCTTATGCAGTTAGCGCTTCTCCGGTACCGGGTGGCAGCATTAAATTCCGTTACCAACTGATCGATAAAAGCATAGTAGCGAGCTACAACCTGTAGCTGCTCGGGAGTATCTACATAAGCCTTTAAAGCTTCCGGCAAAGTATTCTGTACCGTCGGATTTCTCATATTGGGTTACCAAACCGTTTTGATTGGCTTCCTGCTGATAGATTGCTACGAAATCCGCTTCCTCGGAACGAGAGCGTTTTCTCTGGTAACATAGCGGAAGACCTGATTTCCATAACGCTTTTCTTGTAAAAGAATTTCTTCGTCTTTATATATCACATCATCGAAATAATGTCCGATTTCATGGGCAAGAGCGTAGCTCCCATTAAGTCCCTGGTCGGATAGCATTATGTTTGCTTCCATTCCGTCTAAAGCGGTATACATGCCGATGACGTTGTCTCGTCTTTTGTTTACTGTTAAAAGTAATACTGTTATGATTCAATTCATACTGTAAACGAATGGATGCAGGAATTCTGTTATAAACTTCAATAGCCGCATTGACCTGGGCATCATTCACTGCACCATCTCCCTGTTTTAAAGGGATTCGGCAAAAACCGGAGAGCTTGCCGAAGAGAACATAGGGTAAGAACTCCTAGCTTTTTCTTCCGTAATTTTTCTAAAGCCTCAAAATCCTTCTTGAAAATGCCTTAGTTTGTGTAAAAACTTTATATTTGCTCCTTTCTAATGCAAATGGATAAGAGCATTCTTATATCCAGCTTATATATCGGCTGGTTTACTAAGTATATTAGAAAAATTCAATGGATGGAAAAATATTAAGGAATACTCCTGTCTTTCTTTTCCTATCTGATAAAAAGTAAAAAATTCTTGACGCTTGAGAGAAAAATGTTTATACTATAAACAAGACACAGATTTAAGACATTGATTAATAAGTCTTTAAAGTAGCTAAAGGAGGAAAGTTCGTCGATGAGTGGAACGAAGAAAAGCGGAGCACTACTTGAGCAGCCTTTTTGATGGCAACTTCGCCATCGGGCGGGATTTTTAATCCAGACGGCAAAATTCACCGGAGATTTTCAGGCGAGTTTTGCTTTGTTATTTTAGCTTCGGTTATTTTGGCGGCGATTGCTCAGCTGAATATCTGGCGTGTGCTTTGCATCAGCGGGATGCGGGACAGGATGGGTAACCGTATCCTTCCGGGACTGGGATATTTTGTTTCCTTCTTAATTGTTTTTGGGCGGTTTGGTTTTTAATATCGGTAATGTAGGCGGAGGTAGCCTTAGGCTTACAAACCACTTTAGGGATTCCCACTAAGGCAGGGATATTTCTTGGCAGGCGGTTTGGCAATTCTGGTTTTTCATCCAAAAATGCTAAGGGAATCATGGACTATCTGGTGAAAATTCTTGGGGCATTATGATTCTTGTGATCTTAGTGGTAATTTTTATGGTAAAGCCTCCCATTGCCTCCGGCCTTAAAAACAGTATTCTTCCGGAAGCAAGCATCGTAAGTTTATTTCCTGCCATCCTCACTTTTGGGGGACGGTTGAGGATATATTACCTTGCAGGGGCGCACCGTTTGATTGATGCCGGAGTTACCGGAGAAGATAAATTGAAGGACATTCATTATTCTGCAGTTATGGGAATGTTTGTTGCCACCTTGGTTCGTGTCCTTTTATTCTTTGCCGTATTGGGTGTTGTGGCGAAGGGTGCCAGCTTGGATGCGAAAAACCCGGCAGCGGATGCCTTTCTTCAGGGAGCCGGCGTAATAGGTCAGAGAGAATTCTCAGGCTTGGTACTCTGTTGTAGCGGCTACTACTTATCGTTGGTGCGGCATACACCTCTGTCAGCTTCTTAAAGACATTGTTTCCTGCAGTGGCTAAGAGAGAAAATCTTTTTATCATTGGATTTATCCTCCTTTCCACCCTGGTAATGGCAGGCCTTGGAAGTCCGGCAAAGCTTCTGGTTTTGGCAGGTTCTCTGAACGGTTTAATCTTACCGGTGAGCTTAGGCATTTGCCTTGAGCTTCTCAGAATAAGAAGATTATGGGAGAAAATTATAAAGCATCCGAAAATCCCTGCTGTTTCTTGGGGATTGTCGTGGTAGTATTATCTCGCTTAGTGGGATTAACTTCCTTAACAAAGTTATCCACTCTCTTTGCCGCATAAAAATCTATGCATGAAAGCTTAGAGCATATAGATTTTTAAAGAACGGGATTTTTAAACAAAGACTGTGTTTTCGGAGAAAGGAAAACTATGGAAAAGATACGAGTGCTTACTGCAGGAGACTCTGCCCTGTTGCTTCAGTTTGAGCAAAGAATCGGAGAGGATGTAAATCGCAGAATCAGCGCTACCGTAAAGCTATTGAAAATGCAACAAATCGAAGGAATAGTGGATATGATTCCCGCCTATGCCTCCCTGTTGGTACAGTATAACCCCTTGGTGATTCGCCATGAGGAAATTCATGAGAGTTTCCCGCCATTGTAAAGATGGATACCAAGGTGGAAAGCATGGAGAAGAAGGTTTGGGAGATTCTCGTCTTATACGGAGGAGAGCTGAGACGGACTTTTCCTATGGTGAGACATGCTGGAATAAGCGGCGAAGAGTTGATTCGTCTGCATAGTGAAAAGGACTATCTGGTATATATGTTGGGCTTCTTACCGGGCTTCACCTATCTTGGAGGGCTGGAGGAAAAGCTCCATACTCCCAGGCTGGAAAACCCCAGAGTGAAGATTCCCGCTGGCTCTGTAGGCATCGGAGGATCTCAGACCGGAGTTTATCCGGTGGATTCTCCGGGAGGCTGGCAGTTGATCGGAAGAACGCCGGTGAAGATGTATGACCCGGAAAAGCAGGATCCTATTTTGGTACAGGCCGGAGAATATATCCATTTTTATCCGATTACGGATTCTGAATATGCAAGGATTTCCGAGGCGGTAGCTGCAGGAAATTATATGGTACAGTGGCATAAGGAGGGCTGATATGGGATTTCGAGTAATTAAGGGAGGCCTTCTTACTACGGTTCAGGATCTAGGCCGTACAGGCTATCAGGCCCAGGGCTTTAATGTGAACGGTGTCATGGATAGAAGAGCCTTTCGTATCGCAAACCTGCTTTTGGATAACCCGGAAAATGAGGCAGTGCTGGAGTGTACCCTGATTGGTCCCACCTTAGAGTTTACCGCTCCTATGATTATTTCCATTACAGGAGGAGATTTTCGACCGGAGTTAAATGATGAAGCGATTCCCATGTATACTGCCATTTATGTGGCAAAGGGGGATGTGCTGAAGATAGGTTCCGCAAGAACCGGACGAACTTGTTATATCGCCTTTTTCCAACTATTTAAAGGTGCTGGTGATTATGGGCCCCTGTTCTACTCAATTTAAAGTGTCAGATTAGCGGCTTTTAAGGAAGAAAATTAGAGGATGGAGATTATCTGGATACCAGAATTAATCGAAGAATTTATCTCCCAGCTTTCTTTTCCAGAACTCTCCCTTAAAGGAGTATGAGGAAAGCAAAGTGAAGATTCGGGTGGTGCCCGGACCGGAGGAAGAGGTATTTTTCCAAAAGAGGAATCAAGAGCTTTTATGAAAGCGAATATACGGTGGGAAGTGAATTTGACCGTATGGGACTTTCGGTTGGAGGGAGCATACATTGAAAGTAAGAAGGGCTCCGATATTATTTCCGACGGAATTGCCTTTAGGCTCTATCCAGGTTCCTTCCCATGGAAAGCCCATTGTTCTTCTGGCAGACCGGCAAACCACCGGAGGCTATGGAAAAATAGCTACGGTAGCAACGGTAGATTTGCCAAAGCTTGTACAAAGAAGGATGGATGATAAGATTCATTTTGAAAAGATTACGGTACAGGAAGCGCAAAAGCTCCTACTGGAAGAGGAAAAGGAGCTACAGGAGATGCGAAAGCTGATTCATAAGCCTTGTAAGGAAGTCTTAGATTGTCGTTTGGCGGCAAAACGCTTATCCAAGTTATTTGAGAAGTAGGAGAGGAGAAAGAATGGATTTAGAAAAGGTAGAGGGCTTGGTGAGAATTTTGGAGAATTCCTCCTTAAATACCATGTCCATTAAAGATGGGGATTTTAAGATAGTTATGAGTAAATTAGACCATCCTCCTGTGGTTTCTCAAGGAGGAGCAACTCCGATTGCTTATGAATCCCGTACTCTTGAAAAACAGGAGAGTTCGGAAGAGGAGACAGAGGTGCATATCACCAGCCCTATCGTGGGAACCTTTTATTCCGCATCGGGACCGGATATTCCGGCTTTTGTTACAGTAGGAGACACGGTAAAGGCGGGGGATACGGTTTGTATTCTGGAAGCCATGAAAATGATGAACGAAATCACGGCGGACTTTGACTGCGAAATCGAGGCGGTACTGGTTTCCAATGAGCAGAAGGTGGAGTATGGACAGCCTTTTGTTCCGTGTGCGTAAGCTGTAAAGGAGGCGGAAGTGTTTAAGCGAGTCTTAGTAGCCAACCGGGGAGAGATTGCCGTTCTGCAATCTCGGGCTCTTCGGGGCATGGGTATCCCTCTGTGGCGGTGTATTCCAAGGAAGACCAGGACAGCCTTCACGGGAGACTGGCGGAGGAAAGGGTCTGTATCGGAGAGGGTCTCCTGAAATTCCCTATTTAAATATGGACACTCTGATTACTGCAGCCAAGAATACCGGCTGTGATGCCATTCATCCGGGCTATGGTTTTTCTGTCGGAAAATGCTCAGTTTGCCGAAAAATGTAGGGAAAACGACATTTGCTTTATCGGACCGAGTCCGAAGTGATAAACGGCATGGGAAACAAGTCTCAAGCCAGAGCAAAGATGCGGGAAGCCGGGGTGCCGGTGGTACCCGGTTCTTTAAATGCCCTTTATGATGTGAAAGAGGCCTTAGAGGAAGCCAAAGCCATGGGCTTTCCGGTGATGATTAAGGCCAGCTCCGGCGCGGCGGAAAGGGTATGCGGAATGTTATTCCGAGGAGATTTTTGAAAATGAATTCCTTTACCGCCCAAAGAGAATCCGCCAATGCCTTTTTCCGATGATGCCATGTATCTGAAAAAGCTGATTTTGGAGCCCCGCCATGTGGAAGTGCAAATCATGGGAGACAGCTTAGGGAATGTGATTGCTCTTGGGGAAAGAGATTGCTCCATCCAGAGAAATCACCAAAAGCTGGTGGAGGAATCCCCCTCTCCCATTGTGACAGCGGAAAGCCGAAAAGCCATGATGGAGGCTGCGGTGAATGCGGCCAAGGCGGTGTCCTATGTAGGAGCCGGTACCATAGAATTTATCGTGATCAGGAAGGCAAATTCTATTTTATGGAAATGAACACCCGTATTCAGGTGGAGCACGGGGTAACGGAACTGGTGACGGATACGGATCTTGTGATAGAGCAGATTCGGGTCTGTGCCGGGGAGCCTCTTAGCTTGACGCAGGAAGAGGTACTCCTTAGAGGACATTCCATAGAGTGCAGAATCAATGCGGAAATTCCGGAGAAGAACTTTATGCCAAGTCCCGGAACCATTACGGCTCTGCATTTGCCGGGAGGAAACGGGGTAAGAGTGGATACAGCCATTTATACCGGTTACAAGATTCCCATGGAATATGACTCCATGATTGCCAAGGTTTTGGTTCACGGAAGGGACCGGCAGGAGGCAATCCGGAAAATGAAGGGAGCCTTGGAAGAGATGCTGGTGCTGGGGGTGGAAACCAACCTGGACTTCCAATATAAAAATCATGCAGTCTGAGGCATTTGTGGAAGGAAAGGTAGATACCGGCTTTATTGAGCGCTTTACCTTAGGAGGAAAATAAGCATGAAGGTTGATTTAAATGCGGATGTGGGAGAGAACTTCGGGCGTTATACTCTGGGGATGGATGATAGCTTGATTCCCTTACTAAGCTCTGCCAATATTGCCTGTGGCTATCATGCAGGGATCCTTTGGTGATGGAGAAGACGGTGGAGCTTTGTAAGAATGCTGGAGTTGCCCTGGGGGTGCATCCGGGCTTTCCCGACTTACAGGGCTTTGGCAGAAGAAATATGGACTGCACACCCAAGGAATTAAAGACCATGCTGCTCTACCAGATGGGAGCCCTGGAAGCATTTTTGCATAAAGACGGCTTAAAGCTTCAGCATGTAAAGCCCCATGGTGCCTCTTTTATAACATGGCTGCAAAGGATGAAGAACTGGCTAAGGCTATTTGCGATGCGGTGAAGGAGTATGATTCTTCTTTGATAATCCTGGCTCAGGCCTCCGGTAAGCTCTACCAATTGGCGGAGAAGATGGGAATTCCTGTAAAGGCGGAGGTCTTTATGGATAGAGCCTATGAGGAAGACGGTTCCTTGGTGAATCGAAGAAAGCCGAGCTAGCGATTACCGACGAAGAGGAAGCCATTGAGCGGGTACTTTCCATGGTACTGGAGAAGAAGGTCAAAAGCTATCACAGGAAAGGAAATTCCTGATACAGGCGGATTCCATCTGCGTCCACGGAGACGGAGAGAAGGCCTTCTTTGTAGAAAAGTTAAGAAAAACGTTGGAAAAAGAAGGAGTGACAATAGAAGCCTTCGGGTAGAGGTATGTAAGAAGAAAATTATTCATAAAAAGCTTGAAGGGAATGGGAAAGTCAACGAATCTATAGCCTTCATGCGTATAGGTCCGGAGGGTAATCTGAGTCTGCGGGTACTTGCGAAAAACAAGGGAAGCGCAGTTTTTCGCAAGTATCCCTGCGAGGCGATATTAGCGAGCGTGCCCCTGAGCCCGGACCTATACGCATGAAGGCTATGATATTAATATTATTTTCTTCAGCTTTTTATGAAAAATTTTTCTGTATTTCATTGACAGCGGAAAAATAGCTAGTAAAATATGAAAATGGTTTCGCTTTTCGTGCTTTTTGTATTCAATCTTTCCTGGTCTTCCTATTTTTGCAAGATTGAAGACAAAAATCCTGATAGGAAATATCTTCTATGGTCAGGCATAGAGGGAAGGAAACAAGGATGAGCGTTATTTTGTAGGGGAGCGGATATGGAAAAAGGGAAGTACAAAAACCCAGCATAGAGAGGAATTGCAGAAGTATCTATCCACTTTAGAGGGAGAGCATTTCACGGCACGGAGCTTGTCAGTCATTTCCGTGAAGAGGGGAAGCCCTATGGGAACTACCTACGGTTTACAGGCAGTTGGAACGGTTTTGTGAAGAAGGTTTGGTAAACAAATACCTTATCGACCAAAACAGCCCTGCTTGCTTTGAATATGTGGGGGAGAGGAAGGAAGTTTCCAAGGAACATCTTTTTTTCCATTGCAAATGTAGCCGTTGAGGAGCCTTGATTCATCTGCATTGTCATGAACTGGACTTTATGATGGAGCATCTTCTTGTGCATCATGGCTTTCATTGAATCCGAAAAAGGACGGTTTTCACGGTTTGTGTGAAAACTGTGCTCGGGAAGAGGAAAAGAGGCCTTAAACTTATTTACCTAGAAAAGGAGCCCCTATGGGACTAAGAAAACTAGGGATTGCCACAACATTTTCCTCTACTTGCAGCAAATCTTTTGCCTGTGGAGCAAGTAATGCAGGAAAGACTGAGACTACAGCAGCCACCACACAGGCAGCAGCAGAAAGCAGCAAGGAGGAGAGCAAGGCAGGCGGAGAGAAGCTGAAGATTGTGGCTACCAATTTCCCTGCTTATGATTTTGCAAGAGCTGTTACCAAGGGAGAGGCGGATGTTACCATGCTGGTAAAGCTGGATCGGAGACGCACAGCTATGAGCCAAGCCCTCAGGATATTATTACTATCCAAAAATGCAGATTTATTCTCTATGTAGGCGGAGACAGTGATGCTTGGGTAGATGGCATTTTAGACTCTATTAATAAGGAAGATTCTTCTATTTTTTTAAGCTGATGGATGTTGTGGAGCTTATGGAGGAAGAACATGTGGAGGGAATGCAGGAAGAAGAGGAGCATGAAGGAGAGTCCGGAGAGAATAAGGAAGAAGCTGCTGACCATGAGGATAAGGCTTCCGAGACAAAGAGTGACAGCCACGAGGAAGAGGAAGTGGAGATGGATGAGCATGTTTGGACCTCTCCTGTAAATGCCATTCAGATTGTAAAGAAATTGGAAGAGAAGCTTTCTTCCTTGGATTCTGCTAAGAAGGAAGCTTTTGAAAAGAATACAGAGTCCTATGTGAAGGAATTGGAAGAGTTGGATAAGAGCTTTAGAGAAGTGGTAGATTCCGGAAAGAGAAAGGAAATCATTGTAGCAGACCGTTTCCTTTTCCCTATTTCTGTAAGGAGTACGGTTTTAGCTTATTTCGCAGCTTTTCCCTGGGCTGTTCTACAGATACCCAGCCTGCAGCGCTGACCATTGCCTCTTACAGGACAAGGTAAAGGAGGACGGCATTCCGGTAGTCTTCCACATCGAAATGAGCAATGAAGACATGGCAAATGCCATCAGCAAGGATACCGGTGAAGAAGATGCTTTTAAATGCGGTGCACAATGTAACTGACGAAGATTTTAAGGCCGGTAAGACCTATGTAGATTTGATGAAGCTCCAATGTAGAGGCATTAAAGGAGGCACTGAACTAATGAGTTATTTTTTTCCCTGAACAAGATTGGCTTTTTCCTATGAAGGGAAGGTGGTATTAGAGGACATTCATTTTTCCGTGGAAAAGGGAGATTATCTTTGTATCGTGGGGAAAAACGGAGCCGGAAAAAAGTACCCTTTTAAAGGGAATTTTAGGACTGAAAAAGCCTAATGAGGGAGAAATCATCCTGGGGGACGGTCTGAAAAGGCAGGATATCGGATATCTGCCCCAACAGACCGAGGCACAGAAGGACTTCCCGCCAGCGTCTATGAGGTGGTGGAGTCCGGATGCCTAAACAAGCTTTTCCTTCTTCCCTTTTTATCGTAAGGAAGATAAGAAGCGGGTGGAAGAGGCCCTTCGTTTTTAAAGATTGAGAATTTAAGAAAATCCTGTTATCGAGAGCTTTTCGCGGACAACAGCAAAGAGTTCTTTTGGCAAAGAGCCCTTTGCGCTGACTCCAAGCTTTTTGATTTTGGATGAGCTTTGTTGCGGGGCTTGACCCTCAAGGCTCAAACCGAGTTATATGATTTAATTGACAGATTGAATCAGGAATTAAAGATTACCATTATCATGGTTTCCCATGATGTGAAGGAAATAGTACAAAAGAGCAAAGCATATTCTCCATTTGGCCCATAAGCAGTTATTTTTCGGAGAGGCGGAAAAGTATAGAGAGTCTGAGCTAGGAAAAAGTTTTGTGAAGGATTTGGAGGGCTAAATGTTTAAGGTTTTAGGGTCGATGCTTTCCTACGATTTTTATGATTCGAGCGATTATCGTAGGTTCTCTGGTTTCTCTGTGTTCTACACTTTTTGGGAAACCAGTTTGGTTTTTAAAAAAAGATATTCCATGATTGGGGATGGCTTGTCCCACGTGGGCTTTGCAGCCTTGGCAATTGCCTATGCTCTGCAATTAGCCCCCTATGTCCGTGTCTATACCCATCTGTGTGATTGCGGCATTCTTTCTTTTACAATTGGAAGAGAATTCTAAAATTAAAGGTGATGCGGCTACCGCTTTGCTCTGTAGTGGAGCTTTGGCGGTGGGAGTAATGACGATTTCTCTGACCACCGGCATGAATACAGATGTTTGTAACTATATGTCTCGGCTCCATCCTGGCTATCAGTCCCTCGGATATGCGACTTTCCGTAGTATTGTCCGTGGTGGTGCTGTTCCTTTATATTTTCTTCTATCCCCGTATCTTTGCGGTGACCTTTGATGAAAATTTTGCGAAAGCAAGCGGAACCAATACCCGTTTCTACAACATGGTTTTGGCCTTACTGACTTCCATTACCATCGTGCTGGGCATGAGAATGATGGGAACCCTTTTGATTTCCAGTCTAATCGTGTTTCCTTCTATTACAGCAATGCGAATATGTAAAAATTTCTTAGGCACCATTATTCTGGCGTCTATACTCTCTCTCTTTGGATTCTTTGTAGGAATGACTCTGTCCTTCCTATACAGCATCCCCCACAGGAGCCTCCATTGTCGTGATTGACATTGTTTTATTCTTTATCTTTTGTGCTATTGAAGCGATTCGGAATAGAAAGGGATAAGAAAATGATTTTTGGCAAAAAAAAGAACACAAGAATAGGGAAGGCCTTAGGGCCTTTTCCCATTTTCGGAAATAAGGAAAAGAAGGCCCTTTTAGCTTTTAGCAGAAATACGCTACTTCTTCTCCTTTGTGCCGGCTCTTTGGTAGCATGTAAAGAAAAGGACAATGTACGAAAAACACCCGGAAAAGATGGATTTACAGAAAGTACGGAAGCATCCGGCATTTCCGAAGAGGAAGCTATGTCTATGGCGGCCAATCTGGATGCTTTGGAATCCAGGAAGCAGCCTCCATTGAGGCGGAATACGGCAGTTCTGAGAGTAAAATTGCAGGAAGCAGTAACTCCCGGAAACTCAGAAGGAGACGGATGAGCAGGGAAGACCTTATCCCATTGATGATTATCCCTATGATCCCAAGGAAGATAGGAAGAAGTACTCCCTGGAAAAGCCGGACATTGTAGTGGGGGATAAGCTTTATGCAACCCAGATCAATGACTGGTATAAGAATTTTCAGGACTATGAAGGGAAGACGGTAAGCATCGAAGGGATGTATATGAACTTCGGAGGTTATACCCTTGTAGGAAGAAACGGTCCTTCCTGTCCTTACTGCACCGGAGGGTATGTGAATTTTGAGTTTAGGACAGACCTTGATTTGTCTGCTTTTTGAATCAGAAAGCTCTTGGATTCGGGTAAAGGGGTTTTACGACAGGGAAGTATTCTATTTCTAGGATGTTTCTCAGTTGATTTACTATATTGAGGGCTTGGAAGTGAAAAATGGATAAGCCCGGAGTAAATCCTATAGTAGATTAGTTAGTTTAATATAACTTTTATACTTTTCTTCTTTTTCTCTGTTATACTGAGTAGAAGAAAATTGATAATACTTTATATTTGGAATATGGCTGATGAAACCCAAGAGTTTTCTCTATTTTCAAGTGCTTTTGCAGGCAAAGCTTAGGAGTTCTGCTATTCTGGATAGTAGAAGGAAAAAGTTCAGTAAGAGAACAGAATTCAAGGAGGAAAATTATGTTTGAACAGGTAAAATTAGACTATGCTTTTTGATGCTTTTAGAGCTACATATTGATACGGTAACCATGGAAACCCATTATGGAAAAAGCACCATGCCACCTATACCAAAAAAACTTTAATGATGCGGTGGAGAAGGCGGGACTTACCGGGAAATCTGTAGAGGAAATTCTTTCTTCTTTATCTTCCGTATCCGATGAAGCCTTACGGAATGCTTTGCAGAATAATGGCGGTGGTTATTATAACCATAATTTATATTTTTCCGTGATGAGCCCTAAGAAGGAACCAAGCCAAGTGCGGCCTTGGAAGAAGCAATCCATAGAGATTTTTGGATCCCTGGAGAAGCGATGGAGACTTTTGCAGAATTTGGCCCTTGGACAGTTTGGCTCAGGGTTGGGCCTTCTTATCTGTGGATAAAGAAGGAAAGCTCTATGCCACAAAGGCTGCAAACCAGAACAATCCTTTTTATGGAAGCAGGACAGCATACCCCAATCTTAGGGCATTGATGTGTGGGAGCATGCGTACTACCTTCGCTATAAGAACTTAAGAGGGATTATCTCAAGAATTTCTTTGAAGTCTTGGACTGGGAGAAGGTCAGCGCAAATTATGAGCAGTGCAGGTAAATTTGTTTCGGTATTAACTTCAAGCGTCGCTTTGCTCGCTTTCAGTAAGTACTGAAGGGCTCAGACTACCCCTATGAAAGACCTGTACTGCATCATTCGCGTTGATTAATGGATTTCTTCAGTTTCTATTTCGGTAAAGTTCTTCAGTGCCGATGCACTTGGAGTATTCCCTTTTTAAGACCGGTATGAAGGCAACAGGCATATTCTCTCCTTCCGAGAAGTAAGATAGTATTCTGCTCCGTAAAAAAATGCGCTGAGCGGAATACTTATTTTTTGTATGAAAATATGTTAAAATGAAGCGTTAAAAGTATATTTCGAAGAGTGTAAAAAGGAGAAAGAGATGGCTGATGTGCGTAAAGAAAGCGGGAATAATATTTTTGTGTAATGATTTTTCCCGCTATGGAAAGGTGGCTTTGCAGGGGATGATTCCTACCTTGACAGCAATGAAATATCAACTGTTTTCCTTTGCCTACAGCTCCTGGTCTCCAATGTTTTGATTTCGGAAAGGCTGAAATTCTGGATACTACGGAATTTATGAAGGGAAGTGTGGCAGTATGGCGAGAACTGGGATTTTCCTTTGATGCCATGGCCATCGGTTTTATTACCGGAGAAAAGCAGGGAGAATTTTTGGCAGAGCTTTTGTAGGAAGAACGAGAAAAGGGCTGTATTATTTTCTTTGATCCCATTATGGCGGATAATGGCAAGCTCTATTACGGAATTTCTCCGGAGGCGGTAGATAGTAGGAGAAAGCTGATGGGACTTTCAGATTATATTGTGCCTAACAGTACGGAAGCCTTACTGCTTGCAGGAAAAAATCCGGGCCAATTGGAGTTTTCCTTAGAAGAGGCTAAGGCATTGCTTAAAGCTCTAAGGGAAGCCGGAGCAAAGTCTGTTTGCATCACCAGTATGAAGATTGATGGACAAAACTGTGTATTTCTTTACGATGAGAAGAAGGGGGAGTTTTGTAGAATTCCTTATAGGCAAAGAGAGAAGCATTTTGTAGGAACTGGAGATTTATTCTCTGCCCCTACTTTGTAGGTCGCTTTATGCAGGAGAAGGATCAGCAGTAGCATGTGGGCAGTGGAAAAATCGGAGGCTTTATAGATGCCTATGAAGAGGACGGACTTTCAGAAAAGGGAATTCCTATGGAGCGCTATTTGACTCTCTTAAAGGAATAATTTATGCAGGAATTTTTTTATAGGAGCAGTTTATGATAGGAAGCCTTTTAAAAGAAGACTTTCTTCTAAGGGGTATCTTATTCTATTAAAATCTTTTTAGAAGGCATAGGAGATATGAAAAATAGGGTATAGATTTTACCCTTATCGTCCTGCTATGTATCCTGGTGAATTCTTGAAAGAGAAGGGCTTTTGTATTAGAGTCTAAGCTAGCGATTTAAAGGAGGACATTATGAGAAAAAGATTTGGACTAGCTTTGGCCTTGTTTATGGCCATGATTTTAGGGGCTTGCGGGACAAAGCAGGCGGAGAGTGTAAAGGGAACTGAGCAGGCAGGAACAGATGCTTCTAAAGAAGCAAAGGAGAGAGTAAGGGCGCAGAAGCTAAGGCAGAGGCGGGAGAGGACAAAAGTTATAAGGTAGGAATCTTAAAGTTTATGGACCACCCTTCCTTAAACCAGATTGAGGACAGTCTTTGTGAGGAGTTGGACAGTCTTTCCGAGAGTTCCGGAGCAAAGTATGAGTATAAGGAGTATCGTTTGAATGGACAGGGGATGCTTCCGTATTAAACCAGATGACTGCGCAGCTGATTGCGGATGGCGTAGATGTGATTGTCCCTATCGCTACACCGGCGATTCAGGTGGTACAGTCTCAGACCGAGGGAAAGAATATCCCCATCGTTTTTCTCTGCAGCTTCTGATCCGGTTTCTGCAAAGCTTGTAGAGTCTATGGAAAAGCCGGGCGGAAATATCACCGGAACCTCTGATTTCTTAAATACAAACGCTATTATGGACTTGATTTTTGCCCAGAATCCCGAGGCGAAAAAGATTGGTCTTTTATACTCTAAGAGTGAAGACTCTTCTCAGCCTATTGCTACGGCCAAAAAGTATTTGGAAGAAAAGGGCGTGGATGTGGTAGAGAAGACCGGAACCACCACGGATGAGGTAAGTCAGGCTGTAGATGCCCTGATTGCAGAGCAGGTAGATGCTATTTTCACTCCGACAGACAATACCATTCAAAAAGCGGAACTTTCCTTCTACGAGAAGCTGATTAAGGCGAAGATTCCTCACTACGGCGGAGCGGATTCCTTTAGCATTAAACGGAGCCTTTGCCGGATACGGTGTGGACTATGTACAGCTTGGAAAGGCTACAGCGGATATGGTGGATGAGGTTCTTCGTGAAGGAAAGGACACCGCAACACTTCCTGTACAGACCTTTGATAACGGTATTGCAACGGTTAATACAGAAACTGCTGAAAAATTAGGGCTATTCTCTGGAGAAGATTAAAGAAGCCTTTGCTCCATTCTGCACCAAGATTGTGGAGATTCAGACGGAAAAAGAATTTAAATCATAGGATAAAAGATGAGTGGATTTTTAACAGTAGGAATTATGAAGACCGCTGTGGAACTGGGAGTTTATTTACGCCCTGGTTGCCATGGCTCTCTTTGTTTCTATAGCATTTAAATATCGTAGACCTTTTCATGGACGGATTCCTATACTTTAGGAACAGCCGTGTCTGCGATTTTTACTATTTCAGGACATCCGATTTTGGGAATCTTTATGGCTATGCTTTCCGGATCCCTTTCCGGTTTTGTCACTGCCTTCTTACAGACCACCCTGGGCATTGAAAGTATTTTGGCAGGGATCATTGTGAATACGGGACTTTATACCGTGAATCTGGCGGTAATGGGTTTTTCTTCCAACCTGTCTATCTTTGGAACGGATACCATTTTCACCCTCTTTGCAGGAGAAAATGCTTTCTTAAACGAATGGGGTGTGGTCATTCTACTCTCCCTCATTGTACTTGGACTTTGTTTTTTCCTAAAATGGTTCTTTAAAACCGGTTTTAGGATTATCTATTCGTGCAACGGGAGACAGCCCTGCCATGGTGCGAGCTTCCTCTATTAATCCTAGCTTTACCATTACGGTAGGACTTTGCCTTTCCAATGCATTGACGGGACTTTCCGGCTCTTTAATTGCCCAGTACAACAAAACTGCGTGACATCAATAGGGGGCATGGTTACTGTGGCCTTGGCATCCTTGGTGATCGGAGAAAGCATTTTCGGAAAGAAAAAGCTGATACTTCGTCTTTTGGGGGTGGTTTTCGGTTCTCTTCTTTATAGAAGTATCATTGCCTTGGCTTTACGACTAAAGGTGCCTACAGAGGCCTTTAAGCTGGTTAGTGCCTGTATCGTGGCTTTTGGCAATTTCTTCTACGAAGGTAAAGGAACTTTTGCAGTACAAGAAACTACGGAGAGATGCCATAGAAAGACGGAAGAAGGAAGGGAGAAGCATGCTTAGTTTATCCCATATTTACAAGACCTTTAATGCAGGAAGCATTCATGAGAAAAAAGCCCTGCAGGATTTGAATTTATATTTGTCTTCCGGAGATTTTGCGACTATAGTAGGAAGTAACGGGCAGGAAAATCCACCCTCTTTAATGCGATTTCGGAAGCTTTTTATTGATAGATGTTCCGTGGTTTTGGAGGGAGAAGACATTACTTTTTTGCAAGAGCATAAAAGAAGTAAGTTTATCGGAAGACTTTTTCAGGATCCCTGATGGGTACAGCCCCTCACATGAGCATTGAGGAAAAATCTTTCCGTTTCCTATCTCGCGCTTCCCATAGCTCCTTATTTTCCAGAGTGAAGAAGAAGGAAGAATTTTTCGGGAACAGTTGCTCTATTGGAAATGGGTTTGGAAGATCGAATGAATCATCCGGTGGGACTACTTTCCGGAGGACAGAGACAGGCCCTTACCCTTTTGATGGCTACCATGGTAACACCGAAGATTTTGCTTCTGGATGAGCATACAGCGGCTTTGGATCCGAAAAACGGCGGATAAGGTACTGGAACTGACTCGAAATATTGTGGAAGAAAGAAAAATTACCTGCCTTATGATTACCCATAACATGCATCAGGCATTGGAACTGAAATCGTACCTGATGATGGATCAGGGGAATATTGTTTTGGATTTGGCGGGGCAGGAGAGAGAAGGCCTTAGTGTGGAAAAAGCTTTTTGGAACTCTTTATGGAGAAGGCAGGAAAGGTATTGGACAACGATCGTATTCTTTTATCCTAAAGAAGGGGAGGAGAGACTATGTTAAAGAGAGACTTTGTAATTACCATTGGCAGACAATACGGTTCCGGAGGTAGAATTGTGGGAAAGAATCTGGCGGAAAAGCCTGGGAATTCCTTTTATGATGAGGAGATTTTAAAAATCACTTCAGAAAAGACTGCCATCGAGAACAGTATTTTCGGCTTGCGGATGAAAAGGCGGGAAGCAATGTTCTGTATAAGATTGTGGATTCTTTAAAGCCCAGACTGGGAAAGCCCAGTTTGTCCGAGGACATTGTGAGCCCTGAGAATCTATTCCGTTTTCAAAGTCAGGTAGTGGTAGAGCTTGCAGAACAGGAAAAGTTGTATTATTGCAGGCCGTTGTGCCAATGTGGTTCTTCGAGATGCAGGAAAAGAGTATGGATTTCTTTGTTTACGCGGATTTTGGAGAAGCGTATTGAAAGAACCATGGACCATTGCAGGTGGATCAGGAAGAAGCAAAGAAGCGCATCAAGAAGATTGATAAGGAAAGAAAAGAATACCATCGCTATTACACCGGAGAAGAGTGGATGAAGGTGGATAATTATGATCTGATGATTAATGCTTCCCGTATCAATTACGATGAGATGGAATTGTTAATGAGGAACTATCTGCAAAATGAAAGGCTATATCGAATGATCAAAAGCGTCGCAGGAGCGGGAAAAGTAATCAGAGGAAGTCTTACCGTACCCGGAGATAAGAGCATTTCTCATAGGGCGGTCATGTTTTCCGCCTTGGCTAATGGAGAAAGCAAAATAAAGGATTCCTTGGTGGGAGAAGACGCTTTCCACCATCTCCGTTTTCCGGAAAAATGGGGAAAATATCGAGCAGGAGGAAGACCGTGTTAGGGATTTTGGGGCTTGGACTTCATGGCTTAAAGGCTCCCGAAGGATGTGCTTTTATTGCGGGAACTCCGGCACCACCATGCGACTGATGGCAGGAATCTTAGCAGGGCAAAGCTTTTCTTCCTGTCTGACAGGGGATGAGAGTCTGGAAAAACGCCCTATGAAGCGAGTTTGTCTTCCCTTGGAAAAGATGGGGGCGAAAATCAAGATGCAGGGGCGAAAAGGGCACAGTTCCTTTGGAAATTAGCGGTTCTCCTTTAACGGGCATTTGCTATGAAAGTCCGGTGGCATCTGCTCAGGTAAAGTCCTCCGTGCTTTTTGGCAGGGCTTTATGCCAAGGGAAAACTTCCAGTGATTGAACCAAGTCTTTCCAGAGACCATACAGAACGGCTTTTAAGCGCTATGGGTGTGGAATGCTCCACAAAGCTCTTAGAGGATGGAAGGGTGGAGATTTCTTTGGAGGGAGGACAGGACTTACAGGCTCTTTCCGAAGAGTATCTTGTTCCGGGAGATATTTCCTGCGGCTTTACTTTATGGCTTCCGTGTTTTTCCTTCCCGGCTCTTCCCTATGCCTGAAAATATCGGTTTAAAACTCAGTAGATGCGGTATTCTAACGGTGCTGGAAAAGATGGGAGCGAAGATTTCTTTGAAAAATTGCTCCACGGTTTATAGGGAAGAAAGAGGAGATATTTATCTTGCCTATGCTCCCCTAAAGGCCGTGGATATCGGAGGAGATCTAATTCCTAAGCTGATTGATGAGCTTCCCTTGCTGGCTGTGCTGGCTACAGTCGCAGAGGGAGAAACGCGGATTTTGATGCGGCAGAGCTTAAGGTAAAGGAGTCCAACCGGATTAAGGCCTGTGTGGAAAATTTGCAGTACCTTGGAATTTCCGCAGTTGAGACGGAAGACGGTATGGTAATACCCGGTAGAGGAAGGACATTTCCTTGGAAGGAAAGAGAGTTCCCAGCTTTATGGATCATAGGATTGCTATGAGCTTTTTCTGTTTTCAGGCCTACTTTGCAAGGCGGAAAGTCCTATGGAAATAGAGGATGCAGACTGTATTCAGATTTCTTATCCAAATTTTTCAAAGATTTAGAAAAAGTTCTTGACGATAAGAAAAATATTTGATAGTATATCAAAGTCGGTTTTGAAATCGACTAAGGCGAATTGGTCAAGAGGTTAAGACGCAGCCTCTCACGGCTGAATCCCGGGTTCGATTCCCGGATTCGTCACTCCTGAGCATTGCTCGGGCTTTATGTTTATTTTTCCTTTGTTCTTTCTTCTTTTTCTTCCTTTTCTTTTTTCTGATTTGGTACAATAGAAAAAGCATTTATTAGGAAGAAGGAGAGAAAAGAATGCATAAAAAAATCTTGTTCTGGATATGGGAAATGTTTTAGTGAGCTATGATCCGGCATGGGTAATTAAGAAATATACAGATAGAGAAGATTGGATTAAAGAAATCAAGGATGTGATGTTTTATTCCGGAGAATGGATAAGATTAGATGCCGGATTGATTTCTGAGGAGGAAGCTCTGAAAGCCTGGCTTAAGCGCTTTAGTTCCCCGGAGGTGGCGGAGCTGTAAAATCTGCTTTGAGCAATGGGATCAGTACAATATGAAGAAAATCCCGGTGTTGCTGGAGCTCTTTAAGGAAGAAAAGGAGAATGGAAGAAAGATTTATCTTTTGTCTAACGCCTCCATGCGCCTTGTACTCCATTTGGCGAGAGGTACTTCGGAGCAGAGTATTTTGACGGCATCTTTTATTCTGCTGCCTTCCAATGTATGAAGCCTCAGGATATTATCTATGAAAGATTTTTAAAGCATTTTTCTTTGGAAGCAAGGGATTGTTTCTTTATAGATGATTTGGCGGAAAATATAGAAGGGGCTAAAAAGCAGGAATGGATGGAGCGGTACTGCCTGTCCCGGAATCCTCAGCCCTTCGCAAAAATCTTAGAAGAAGAGAAACGGAATTAGAAAGGAAGGATAAAACTATGAATCGATATAAGGATCATCCCTTCCCTTTACTGGAATATCAAATCAGCTCCGAATTCTTCCTATGGTGGAATCTCCTCTCTTGCAAGGGGGCGAAGGAATTCAACATGGATTTTCCACAAGAAAGGGTGGAGTTTCCACGGAACATCTTGCTTCTTTAAACTTGAGTTTTTCTGTGGGGGATAAAGAGGAGAATGTTCTGGAGAACTTTCGAAGAATCGGAGAAGTATTTGGGAAGACCCTGGAGGACTTTGTTCTTAGTAAGCAAAGCCATGAGACTAAGGTTTTAAAGGTAGGACAAAAGGATAAAGGAAAAGGTATTAGCAGAGAAAGAGATTATGAGGGAATTGATGCTCTGATCAGTAATGAGAGGGGATTATTCTATCCTGTTTTACGGCGGACTGTGTTCCCATCCTTTTCTTTGACCCTGTTCAAAAGGCCATTGGAGCCTGTCATAGCGGATGGAGAGGGACCAAGGGGAAGATTCTTCGAAATGTGGTGGAAGAAATGAAAAAAGAGTTTTCCTCTAAGGCAGAGGATATACGGATTGCTATTGGCCCTTGTATTTCCAAGGAGCAATATATTGTGTCGGAAGACTTGGGACTTTCCTTTTTAGAGGATTATCCGGAGTGTAGGGAAGAAGATACTGCTTCCCCCATACAGAGGATTTCAGAGGAGAAATTTCAACTGGACCTTTGGGATTTAAACCGTAGAATTGCCTTGGAAAGCGGTATACAAGAAGAGCATATATCCATCAGCGGGTATTGCACCATGGAAAATCCGGAATTATTCTTTTCTCACCGGTATAGTCAAGGGAAAAGAGGCCTTCAGGGAGCATTTATCTGCTTACAGGATTAGATAGTACTTGAGTGAAAAGCCGGCTATGAGAGCTCATAGTATGCTTTCCGTTGGGAAAGAAAGGATATAATTTTGCCGATGAAAAAAACACGCTTTACTGATTTTGCTTTGCCTATGCAGTCTTTTCGGCATGTATAAAGGGCAAGGAGGAAGGGAAGAGTCAAGAACTTTCCGCTTCAGAAATGGAGAAAACCGTGGAGGAAGAAGCCAGTTCCTCTGTGATTGCCAAGAAAGTGAAGAGAAGAAGCTGGGAGGAAGAGGAACTTGCTCTGGCTCGATATACTAACCTAGGCTTGGTGCAATGCGATTCTTCTTATATTAATTTCCGTTCTCAGCCAAATGAAAATGATATTCAAAATATTATAGGGACTGTTGAAAAAAACGTGCAGGGGTTGAGGTTTTAGAGTCCTCGGCAAGCGGAACGGAAAACTGGGTGAAGGTTCGCTCAGGTGGTTTGAAGGCTATATTTCCAAGCAATTCCTCTTGGAAGGGAGGAAGCGAAGGAAAAAGGCTAAGGGCTATATGGAGCCAAGAGTCACTATTTTGGCGGAAAAGCTTCGCATTCGTTCCACACCGGAAAAATTGAAGGAAATACCCTAGGCTCCTGTGCCAAGGGAGAAAGATACATTGTTTTGGGAAGAGGGGAAAGGATTACCTTCGTATTTCTGCGGATACCATTGAAGGAGTGGAAGAGGCTTATATTTCTTCCAGTGCGGAAAATGTCCGTTTGGAATATGGCTTGGATGAGGCAAGAAGCTACAACCTAAAGCAAAAGGTACTAAACCAGTATGACCGTTTGGGTGTCTCCAAAGCACAAGATTATATTAATATTCGTTCCGATCCTGAAGATAAGGGGATTGACAACATCATCGGAAAATTCCCCGGTTATGCGGGAGGAGATATCTTGGGAGAGGAAAACGGTTGACTTTAAGATTCGTTCCGGTGAAATTACCGGCTATGTAAAGGCGGAACTGGTAGCGCAGGGTAAGGAGGCGGAACAGCTGGCTCTGGACCATGCCCAGGTTATGGCTACGGTAAATACGGATGCTCTCAATGTCCGTGCCAATGCCAGCACGGAATCCAATGCCTGGACTAAGGTTACCCGTGACCAAAGATACTCTGTGGTAAACCAATTGGATGGATGGGTACAGCTTGATTTAGACTCCGGAGATGATCAAGAAGGGGATCAGGGAGCCTTTGTTTCCACCAGAGACAACAATGTTACCGTAAACTATGGCCTGGTAGAGGCAATTTCACAGACCGGCTTTTGGATAGGGCCAATATTGCGGCAAAGAAGCGAAGCGATCTGGTAAACTTTGCCTGTCAGTTCGTTGGAAATCCCTATGTCTGGGGAGGAACCTCCTTAACCAAGGGTTGCGATTGCTCCGGCTTTACCCAGACGATTATGAGTAAATATGGAGTATCTTTACCCAGAGTTTCCAGGATCAGGCAAGAACCGGTATCAAGGTCAGCAGTGAAAATATGCGTCCCGGAGATTTGATTTTCTACGCCAATAAAAGAGGCGTGGTAAATCACGTAGGAATCTATATCGGTAATGGACAGGTGGTGAATGCCTGCTCGTCGCTCCGGAATTCGTATCTATCGTTGGAACTATAGAACCCCGGTGGCAATTCGCAATGTATTAGGGGAATAAGGAAGGAATCAACAAAGAGTAAATAAAGAATCAGAAGAGAAACAGCAGATGATAAACCGGTATGAAGCTAAAAACTGATCTTAGGCAGTGAATAAACCGGCATGAGGCTAAAAGGCTGGACATCAAGCTGAAGCTATGTAGTGATTAAGGAGAGAATAATGGAAAGCTATGTTTTATCTTGTTGTTCTACAGTAGATATATCGAAAGAGTGGGCGGAGAAGAGAAATATTCTTTTGGCCTACTTCCGCTTCTATTTAAATGATGAAGAGTATAGAGACGATTTTCTACTTCCTTCCACAGGAGCAGCTCTTTGAAAGAATGTTAAAGGGAGAGAAGAGTAGGACTTCTCAGGTAAACAGTGAGGAATATATGGAACTTTTTCGTCCTGCATTAGAGGCGGGAAAGGATATTGTTCATTTCTGTCTTTCCAGTGGGATTTCTGGAACTAGGAATTCCTGCCAAATTGCAAAAGACATTCTCTTAGAGGAGTTTCCCGAGCGAAAAATTGAAATTATTGACTCCTTTCCGCGTCTGTAGGCTATGGCCTTTTGGTGGATAAGGCAGCGGATTTAAAAGATGAGGGGCTTTCACTGGAGGCTTTTGGTGGAGAAGATTTTTGAATACAGAAGTCTTCTCCAGGGCTACTTCTTTACTTCCGACCTTCGCTTCTTTATTCAGGGAGGAAGAATTTCCAAGGCGGCCGGCTTTATCGGCGGCTTACTAAACATTTGCCCTATTATTATGATTACGGAAGAAGGAACATTAAAGCCTATTGAAAAAGGCCAGAGGGAAAAAGCAGGCCTTTAACAACCTGCTGTCCAAGATGGAAAAGAAGGGCTATATGGAGGAGGAAAAGCTATTCCTCTGTCATTCCGCCTGCCCTGAGGATGTGGAAACTTTAAAAGCAGGAAATTTTAAAGCGCTATCCAAAGGCGAAGATTGAGACTTTTGTGATTAGAGCACCATTGCCCTGCCACAGTACTCAGACACCGTAGCATGCTTCTTCTTTGGTAGGGAAGGAAGATAATATTTATTAGTGTTTTCATGGACTTTTTCCCCAGGGCACGCTCCGCTAACTTCGTCTACGCAGTGGACACTAAGCGAAAACTACATTTCATTTGTTTTTCGCAAGTGCCGACGGGCTCAGATTGCCTCGGAGGAAAAGCCATAGGGAAACACTTAGCATATTTTCCAGGGTCTTCCCAAAGGAAAGCACGCTCGCTAACTTCGTCTCGTAGCTGTATTAAGCTAAAAGCTACACTTCGTTTGCTTTCTAGAGTACAGACGGCCTCAGATTGCCCCTGTTCCCGGCTCTATACTGAGGAAATCAATTTCTTACTCGTTCAAATCTCTTTTATTCTGTAATAAAAGTCTTTTGAAAGCTTCCTTTTCAAAATGAAAATGAAAAAGCAGGCCTGCCGTGCCGCATTTTCTTTTTCTTTCATGGATTCTCCCTCCTCCAGCTGTCCTTGACGGATGAGTTTTAGTTGGAATAACTTAGCTAAAATCCTACTGGCGGAACGGGGTGATAGTCAGAAGCTCGGCAATGTACTGGGCGCCAAAGCCTGTTCCGGATCATTTTCAAAAGGCTGATAAGCTTTTAGGATATTGCTTTCGTGAATACCCTGCTCCCTGGCAAATTGCAGAGCCTTAGGATTACTGTAGTCTGTAAGAAGCTTTTAATTTCTGAGACAGTGGACCCAGAAGCTTTCCTTCTTCTTCCATAAAAGAAAGCATCGTTTTCGCCCGTAACGGTTACTTTCCATGAGGGCATGCTCGGCATAGTAGCGACTTCTTTCTTTGGAACTGCTCCACCGATTCCCACACGGAAGGGGAAATTCAGGTTTTGCCTACAGGCGGAAAAGGATTTCCTGTAAGAGAGGCATAAGCTCTGTTTCCGGTGAAAGACCGGTGCTGATGGAAAAATTGATTAAAGCCTTTTTCAATCGTAAAAGGGGAAAATGATTTTTCTTTTCTGTACTCCGTCAAAAATTTATAAACGGAGGCCTCCCGATATTCTTGTTCTTCTTTCTACCTCTTCGGTAAAGGGAAGTCTTATACTGAGAAGTCTTTGTTCCGTATACTGTCTAAAACGGAGCTCATCCAAAGCATGCTGAATAGAGTTGCGGATCATCTCTTCGTTAGGAAAAAACGGCTTCGTAGGGAATCTGTAGTTCGTCCAATTGTCCCAGGTTGTTAATACTTCGGGAAAGAATCAAATCGATTTTTCCTTTGTTCCAAAGATTTTTAGCATATTCCGTAATATGCTTGTAATCGTAATGGCTGTCCTGTAGAAAATGGGGCAGCTTTTTCCGGTAAATACTTTGGGATATCCATGAAGTGATTGGTTTCCGTCAGGAAGTCGCAGAATACCCGGTTTAATGGCTGGTCTCTGTGCTCGATTTGGAATTGCAAGAGAATAGAGAGTATATCAATGGTCTCATAGGCGGTAAAAGCACAGGGGATGCGGTTGTCCGGAAAACGCTGATGAATATAGTGGTATCCCAGTTCGCCGGAAAAGAAGATAACATCACATTTTTTCTTGCAGTCTTCATAAATCTCATCTATATCTTTCAGGTTTTTGTAGATATAGGGAAAAACTGGCAATCAAAAGATGGGTCTTGAATGACCTTTTCGATCGAGTTCCAAGGATTTTTCAGGACTGACTATGGCAACATGAATCATAAGGAGGTTCTCCTTCGGAATTTTCAAGTATTTTAAAATTGTATCTTGAGTTTAAGACAAAAGTCAATTGTGTCTTTAAATCAAAAGTTTTACTAATTATTTATATAATATTTCATAATTAAGTCAAATTAGCTTCTGTGAAAAATGTTGTATAATGGGCATGTATTAGATAGGAGTTGTGAGGGTTTATGGCAGAACAAAACAAAGTAGTAGAAAGAAAAAGACGGGAGGAAAGGCAGAACAGACATCTTATGCAGGACTTAAAGAAGAAGCGATTTTGATACTATCCTTCTTATTTTCCCTACTTCTATTTCTTAGTAACTTGGGATTTTTAGGAATAGTGGGAGAGGCACTCTCCCAGGAATGCTGTTTTTATTCGGTTCTTTCAGTGTACTTTTTCCCTTTGTTCTTTTCTTTCTTATAAAGCTTGCCATGGCCAATCGTAACAATCCTATGGTGCTTAGGAAGATTCCATTTATTTGTTTTTTGTATATATTTCTAGGAGCTTTCCTTCCGGTAATGATACTGGGAAAAGGCAATCCCCGGTGATTTAACGGATGTGCTTACAGAAGGGGCTTATTACCCGGAATTTTCCTCTTGTTTTTAAAGCGGTTTTTAGGAAACTTGGGAGCGATGATTGTGCTCTTTTTCGGCATTCTACTTTGTATGGTGATGATTACCGAAAAACCTCTGATGAGTCTCTTTGCTCTGTTTTTCCGTAAAGACGGCAGAAAAGGCAGGGAGAAAAGCTAAGAGCGATTTACAAAGAATTTCCCAAACTGCCAGGGAAGCTTTTGCAGGAAAGAAGAGCAAGGCAGGGAAGAAAGAGCAGTTGATTTTCAGACTACAGACTTCCATTTGGAAGATTTCAAGGAGGATAGGGATAGTTCTCTTTTGGAGGAGGAAGAAAGGAAAGAGAAGGAGGCTCTCCGTTCCGATTTGATTAATGTCAAAGAGGAACTGGATTTGATTAAGGGAAAGAAAGAAGATTGGCAGGGAAGAAAGCTTCACGGTGGAGGGCTTGTCCGATACCGAGGAAAAAAAGGAAAAGCCGAAACCGTCAAGCAAAAGTAGTATGGATGATGCTCTAGACGTAGAAGAGGAAAACGAAGATTTGTCTTCGGAAGACTATGCCAGAGCAGAAGATTTTGCAGAAGATACTAAGGAAGAATTCTTGGATGAGGAAGATTTGAAAAAGCGTCTTTTGCAAGGAGACCCTCTTCCAGGGTGGTTTATACAGCAGACGGGAGAAGAATTGCTTCCGATCAGGAGAAAGCTTCAGAAGCGGATTCAGGACAAGAAAGAGGAAGAGCTTAGTTTGGATTCTGTTCCTGAAAAGGCGGCGAAGCCCTATGTTTTCCCTCCCCTCTCTCTTCTAAAGCGTTCCCATACCCAGGAGGAAGAAAAACGAGTGAAATTGAGAAAAATGCGCAGACCCTAAGGAAACCCTGAAGAGTTTCGGCATTACCGTAAGTATCAGTAATGTTTCCGTAGGCCCTTCCGTTACCCGCTACGAATTACAACCGGAGCAGGGAGTAAAGTTAGCGAAGATTGTTTCTTTAAGTAATGATATAAAGATGCGCCTGGCGGCATCGGATATTCGTATAGAGGCTCCCATCCCGGGGAAGTCGGCAGTGGGCATTGAAGTTCCCAACAAAAACAGCCAGGTTGTTTATTTAGGAGACATTCTCTCTTCTCCTGCTTTTCAGGAGAACCAGATGAAGATGGCTTTTGGTGTAGGTAAAGATATTGGTGGAAAGGTGGTGGTAACAGATATTGCGAAGATGCCGCATTTACTGGTTGCGGGAGCTACAGGGGCGGGAAAGTCCGTATCCATCAACACCCTGATTATGTCCATACTCTATCGGTACAGTCCGGAAGAGGTGAGGATGATTATGGTGGACCCTAAGGTGGTGGAGCTACAGGTTTACAATGGGATTCCTCATTTGCTGATTCCGGTGGTTACGGATCTCAAAAAGGCCGCTGCAGCGTTGAACTGGGCTGTGGCAGAAATGACAAGTCGCTATAAGAAATTTGCCGCTTACGGAGTAAGAGAGTTTAGCGGGCTACAACGAGAAAATTCGTGGACTCTCAGAAGAGGAAAGAGAGAAGGAGGGGCTTTCCGTCCTTCCCCAGATTTTAATCATTATTGATGAGCTTGCGGATTTGATGATGGTATCGGCCTCAGAAGTGGAAGATGCCATTGTCCGTCTGACCCAGCTGGCCCGAGCCTGCGGGAATGCATTTGATTATTGCAACCCAAAGGCCTTCAGTAAACGTCATTACAGGGATTGATTAAAGCAAATGTTTCCCTCCCGTATTGCCTTTTTCTGTAAGTAGTGGAGTGGATTCCCGTACTATTATCGATATGAATGGAGCGAGAAGCTTTTTGGGAAAGGGAGATATGCTTTTCTTCCCCCAAAACTTACCAAAGCCTATTCGAGTACAGGGAGCCTTTGTATCGGATGAAGAGGTTGCCAAGGTGACGGAGTTCTTAAAGGCGCAAGGAGAGGCGGAATATAATCATGCCATATCCAAGAGCTTGGAAAAGGATTCTTCGGAAGAAGCGGGAGGAGCTCAGGAGACCGAGATGAACTCTTTGCGGAAGCAGGGAGCGTTGGTAATCGAAACGGATAAGGCCAGCATCGGCTTTTTACAAAAGAAAAATTCCGTATCGGCTTTAATGAGGGCGGCAAGAATTATGGATCAACTGGCTACAAGAACATGTAGTAGGAGAGGAAGAAGGCACCAAGACTAGGAAAGTTCTTATGAACATTGATGAATTTGAGGAATTGTTGTCTACAGAAAGGATGGAGTAAATGAAATCAGATTTAGAAATTGCTCACGAGGTAACACTGAAACCAATCGCTTTAGTGGCTAAGAATTAGTGGGATTTCCGAAGAGGATTTAGAACTCTATGGAAAATATAAGGCAAAAGTGTCCCAAAATTTTTTTGTGCTGCCCAGGAAGGAAAAACAGAAAGGAAAATTGGTTCTAGTTACTGCTACCAATCCGACCCCTTTAGGTGAAGGAAAGACCACTGTATCTATCGGGTTGAATGATGCCTTAAATCGTTTAGGAAAAAAGAGTATTGTGGCTTTAAGAGAGCCCAGCCTTGGACCATGCTTTGGTGTAAAGGGTGGTGCCGCAGGAGGCGGATATGCTCAGGTAGCTCCTATGGAGGATATTAACCTTCACTTTACAGGAGACTTCCATGCAATTACTTCCGCAAACAACTTACTTGCTGCTATTTTAGATAATCATATTCACCAGGGTAATGCTTTAGAGATTAACCCAAAGAAGATTCTTTGGAAGCGTTGCCTGGATATGAATGATAGAGTGTTGAGAAATATAATCGTAGGAATGGGAAATCAGGCGGACGGATTCTTAAGAGAGGACCATTTCCAGATTACAGTAGCTTCCGAAATCATGGCTATTCTTTGCTTGGCAAAGGATCTGGATGATTTACAGGAGCGTTTAGATAAGATTGTAGTAGCCTACAACAAGAAGAATGAGAGAGTTTATGCTAAGGAATTAGGATGTACAGGAGCTATGGCTGTTCTTTTAAAGGACGCTATGCTGCCAAACCTGGTACAGAGTTTGGAAGGTAACCTGGCGATTATTCACGGTGGACCATTCGCGAACATTGCTCATGGATGTAACTCTATCAGAGCCACCAGAATGGGATTGGCTTTAGGAGACTTCCTGGTTACCGAAGCAGGCTTCGGTGCTGACCTTGGAGCGGAGAAGTTCTTTGATATCAAGTGTGCAGCAGGCGGATTAACTCCATCTTGTGCAGTAATCGTAACTACTCTTCGTACCTTAAAGTACTACGGCGGACTTCCCAAGGAAGAGATTTCCAAGGAAAACCGTGCTGCATTGGAGAAGGGTGTAGAGAACTTGGAAAAGAACATCGAAAATGTAAAGAAATTCGGTGTTCCTGCAGTTGTGGCAGTAAACCGTTTTGCTACAGATACCGATGGAAGCTTGATTTCTTAAAGGATTTCTGTGCACAGAGAGGCGTTCGTTGCGCTATCATGGAAGCTTACGGAAAGGGAAGTGCAGGTGGAAGAGCTTGGTAAGGCAGTACTGGAGACTGTGGAAGCAGGGCGAAGTGAATTTCATACTCTGCAGACTCCGGAGCAGACCATTTCTCAGAAGATTGAACTTCGGCAAAAGAAATTTACGGTGCTGACGGCGTAGATTATTCCAAGAAGGCTAAGGATGAATTAAAGAAGCTGGAAGAATCCTGCTATTCCAATCTTCCGATTTGTATGGCAAAGACACCGTACAGCTTATCCGATAAGCCAAATCTTTTAGGAAGACCTAAGAATTTCCGTATTGAAATTCGTGAACTTTCCCTTCCGCAGGAGCAGGATTTGTGGTATGCTTAGCAGGCGATGTTATGACTATGCCGGGCTTACCAAAGGAGCCGGCTGCTAAGAATATCGGCTTTGAAAACGGAAAGATAGTAGGAATATTCTAAGGAGGAGTAGATGAAGGGCTGGTTATCTTGTTTGACCGGAACACAAGTCCTTAGGGAGATGGGGAGAGGGAGGAGTTTTCCTCCCTCTCCTATGATTCCCGAAAGGCTAAAGAAGGGGATTTATTTGTTTGTATGAAGGGAAGCAGCATGGATTCCCATGATAAAATCCCCGAGCTTTTGGAAAAGGGTGTTCGTTTATTTGTGGTAGAGAAAAATCTTATGGACTTACCGAAGGAAATACAGGAACGGGAAGACCTATGCATTGTGCAAGTAGAGAATGGCAGAAAGGCTTTGGCAGAGCTTTCAGCCTTTTATTTTTCTTATCCTCTAAAGAGATGCTGATGATCGGCATCACCGGTACCAAGGGAAAAACCACAACGGCCAGTATGGTACGGGCAATCCTTACAGAAGCGGGCTATGTTTGCGGTCTTATCGGCACTACCGGAATTGACTATGCCGGTATCCATGAAGAAAGCAGAAATACCACCCCTGAATCCTATACCCTGCAAGAGACCTTCCGGAAAATGAAGGAAAGGGCTGCACAGCCGTGGTGATGGAGGCCTCCTCCCAGGGCTTTAAGATGCACAGAACCGACGGTATTCTTTTTGATTATGGTATTTTTACCAATATCGAAGAGGACCATATCGGAGAAAATGAACATAAGGATTTTTGAAGAGTATAAGTACTATAAATCCAGAATATTCACCCAGTCGAAGAAGGGACTGGTGAATTTGGATGCGGATTTTTCCGATGAATTTATAAAAATGCCAACTGTCCCTGCTTTAGTTATTCCCCTAAAGGAGAGGCGGATTTTATGGCGACAGAGATAGAAAGATTTAGAAGCTATGATTTCTTGGGCTGTAGATTCCATTTTTCGACATGGAGAAGAGGATTGGAAATTTGGAACCACCTGCCGGGAAGATATAATGTTTACAATGCCTTAGCGCGATTTCTTTAGCATCCCTTTTAGGGCATAAAAAGTAGTGCAATCCGCATTACTAAAAGATTCAGGTAAACGGAAGGATGGAGGTGGTCCTGCAAAAGAGAGGGCTATACTGTCTTAGTGGATTATGCCCACAATGCTATGGGGATGAAGAACCTTTTGGAAACCTTTAAAGGCCTACAAGACTAAGCGCCTGATTGTAGTCTTTGGCTGTGGCGGAAACCGAGCCAAGGAAAGACGCTACGGCATGGGAGAGGTGGCAGGAGAGATGGCGGATTTCACGATACTCACTGCAGACAATTCCGTTATGAGAAAACTATGGATATTATTTCCGATATTGAAAGCACTTTGTCGAAAAAGACCAAGAACTATGTGAAGATTGAGGACCGTAGAGAAGCCATTCGCTATGCCTTGGAAACAGGCTGAAGAGGGAGACTTGATTGCGGTTATCGGAAAAAGGACATGAAAGAATATAATGAGGTAAATGGAACATTTACCCGTTTTGTAGATAGAGAAGTGATTTTGGAAGAGGCGGAAAAGAGGAGGAAAAGTAAGATGCAGATTCCATTTTTCGGAGATATTTTCCTCTGTAGAAGATTGTTTGGACTCCCGGGAAGATTGCAGTAAAGGACTCTTTGTTCCCATCAAAGGAGAAAAGCAGGATGGTCACCGTTTTATCCCCATGGCTATAGAGCATGGGGCTTCCTTTATTTTTACGGAGGAGGATTGCTCGGAGCTTTCTAAAGCATATCCCGGCGTCCGTTTTATTCCGGTGGAAAGTACCATTGACGCCCTGCAGGCTTTGGGAGGCTATGCCAGAAGCCTGTATTCCGGTTTGGTCATCGGTGTAACCGGATCTGTGGGAAAAACCACCACCAGAGCCATGATTGCAAAGGCTCTTTCTATGGAGAAGTCTGTTTTTGAAACCAAGGGAAATGCCAATTCCCAGCTGGGGCTTCCTATTACGCTTTTTTCCATGGCCAAGGAAAATAAAGAAATCAGTGTTATCGAATTGGGAATCTCCATTCCGGGAGAGATGCACAGGATTGCGGAGATTGCGTCCTGCGATATTGCGGTATTTACCAATATTGGATCCGCCCATTTGGAGAATTTAAAAACCAAGGAAAACACCTGCTTTTGAAAAATGCATATTTTTAGAGGGACAGCAAAAGGAAGTTTCTCTATATTTGCCGAAGAAGGATGCCATTTTGGGACAGCTTAGCGAAGAAAAAATCAGATCCATGGGATTCTTGGGAGAGAAGAAGCTGAATCTTTTCTTCTACGAGAAGCAGGAGGAGATTCCTCTTTCCGTTCCCGGAGAGCATATGGAGGACAATGCTTCCGTAGCCATGGCTATAGGCCTATCTTTAGGACTGCACAAAGAAAAACTTACTTCAGGGTTTGTTGGAATTTCAAGGCTTAAAGGGAAGGGGCGGTAGACTTTCCACAGACGACGGCATAATGATCATTGATGACAGCTATAATGCATCCCCGGATTCCATGAAGGCTTCCTTAAAGGTATTGGCTTGGAAGAGGGACAGAGAAAGATTGCTGTTCTTGGAGATATGAATGAGCTGGGAGACAATGAAATCGCCTACCACCGAGAAATCGGAGAATTTTTAAAGGACTTAGAGATTGATGGCCTTTTTACCTTGGGAAAGAAGGGGGAGGAGATTCGGAAGGCAATGGGAGAGAAGCTGCTTCCCGAAAAGCCTGTTTTTAGTTTGGAAGAGCTGTCCTTAGCTTTGGAAGAAGAAATTAATCCGGAGACCTGCTTTTTGTTTAAGGCTTCCAACTCCCTGTCTCTTTCCACGGTAATTCAGGAAATAAGAGTAAGCATTGTTTGCCAAGGTAATCGTAGACATTTCCCACGAATCTATTGATAAATGTTTTACCTATAGGATCCCTGAGGATTTTTCTTTATCCGTTGGGGATCCTGTTCTGTTACCCTTTGGAAGAGGAAAGAAAAAGGGCTATGTAATTGAAATTGTGGAATCGGCAGACTTTCCGGAGGAGAAAATCAAGGATATCCTGTCTCCCATGGAAAAGGAGTTTTTCTGTGGATAAGCAGCTTTTTGGATCTGGCGATCTGGATGGCGGAGGAGTATGGAACCACGCTGAACCAATGCTTAAAACCGTGCTTCCGGTAAAGAAGAAGACGAAGAACAGAACCAAAACTGGGGAAGATGCTAATATGTTAGTCCCTATCCCTGCTCCAAAGCTAAATCCGGAGCAGGAAGAGGTTTTTTGGGCTATGAAAAAATATTTTCAGGAAGAGGAAGCGCCCTCAGCTCTTCTTTTCGGCGTTACAGGCTCCGGAAAGACAGAGCTGTATTTGCGTTTAATCGAAGAATGCCTTGCCCAAGGGAAGGAAGTGATTTACCTGATTCCGGAAATTTCTCTGAGTCACCAAAAGCAGAATGCGGTGGAGGGACGCTTTTCAGGGCAGGTAGCAGTGCTTCATTCCAAGATGAGCCAGGGAGAACGGGCGGAAAGCATGGAAAAATGCCGGTCAGGAGAGGTAAAGCTTCTGCTGGGACCCCGTTCCGCCCTTTTTGCGCCTTTTTCTAATTTAGGTCTTATCATTATCGATGAGGAGCAGGAGCGTTCCTATAAGTCGGAAACCGCCCCCAGATACGAGAGTCGGGATGTGGCCAGAAAAAGAGGAGAACTGGCAAACTGTCCGGTATTATTTGGCTCTACTACCCCTTCCGTCAATATCTTTCGTGAAGCGGAGGAAGGACAAGTCAGGCTCTTTACTTTAAAAAACAGGGCGGTGGAGGGTAGTCTTCTGCCGAAGCTGACTTTAATTGATTTACGAAAGGAATTGGAGGAGGGAAACCGCTCCATTTTTTCTCGGGCACTGGAGGAAGCAGTGAATAAGCGCTTGGAAAGGGGCGAACAAACGATTCTTTTCATGAATAGAAGAGGCTATTCTCCCTTTGTAAGCTGTAGGAAATGTGGAAAAAGTCTAAAATGTCCCCACTGTGATGTGAGTTTGACCCCATAAAAACGGTTATTTACAATGCCATTACTGTGGCTATAGCAGAAAGCTGGAAAAGAATTGTCCAAACTGTGGCAGCTATATTTTCCCTTCGAACCGGTACGGAAAAAGCTGGAAAAAAATCTGTCACGCAGTCTTTCCCAATGCAAGAATTCTTCGTATGGACGGAGATACCACAGGAAAAAGGGAAGATATGAAGAAATTTTTACAGGATTTTGCTCGAGGAGAAGGCGGATATTCTTTTTGGAAACCCAGATGATTGTAAAAGGGCATGATTTTCCGAAGGTTACTTTGGTGGGCATTATGGCAGCGGAACAGTTGTTTTTCAATCGGATTTTTCAGGCAAGGGAGTATGCCTTCCAGATTCTAACCCAGGCTGCGGGCAAGGGGCAGGGAAGAGCTTCGGGAGAAGTTTTGATTCAAAGCTATCGTCCGGAGGAGGAAGTGCTGGAATTAGCCTTAGAACAGGACTATTTTAGCTTTTATCAGTCGGAAAAGAAGTTTCGAAAAAGGCTGGAATATCCTCCCTTTGCCAGAATGCTGGCGATTCAGTGCAGTTATCAGGAGGAAGAGTTTTTAAGTCTGATGCTGAGAAGACCATCAAAAAGAATCCAGGGGAAATTGGAGGAGGAGCAGGCGGAGTTATTCTGGTCCCTTCCCTGCCACCATTTATAAGCTAAAGGATAATTTCAGGAAAAATCATCTATATTAAGCAAGAATCCCATGATATAATCATTCGATTAAGGAATCTATTTGTTGAGAACTTAGAAAAAGAGGATAAACGCTCTTTGATTCAGCTCCAGTTTGATCTTTTATAGAGAGGGTAAAGGATATGCAATTGCAGCATCCGTAAAATCGGAGACTCATTTTGGAAAAGCAGTGTAAAGAAATTAAGAAATGACGGATAAAACCAGAGATTTGATTCAAAGATATGTTTGAAACTATGTATGATGCCAACAGTGTAGGTTTGGCAGCTCCTCAGGTGGGGATTTTAAAGCAGCTTTTTGTGGTGGATGATCGAGACGGTATTCGCTATGTTTGCATTAATCCTAAGATTGAAGCAGTGGGAGAGGAAGAGCAGTGGAGAAGAGGCTGTCTTCCGTTCCGGGAAAAGGAAGGAAAAGGTGACTTGTCCCATGAATATCCAGTGGAGGCTTTGGATCAGAATATGAAGCCCTTCAGTTTAGACGCTTCCGGCTTTTTAGCCAGAGCCTTCTGCCATGAGTATGATCATCTCCAAGGGGTTCTCTACACCGAGAAGGTAGAGGGAGATCTGGAAGATGTTCAGTACGAAGAGCTGGAAGAGGAGGAAATGATTTGAGAATCGTGTTCATGGGAACCCCTGACTTTGCGGTAAAGGGCTTGGAAGCCATCCATCAGGCAGGACACGAGATTCCTCTGGTAGTCAGTCAGGAGGATAAGGCCAAGGACAGGAAGGGGAATATTCTGAAAACCCCGGTAAAGCAGGCGGCAGAAAGCCTGGGACTTCCTGTTCGTTCCGTACATCGTCTGAGAAAAGACGAAGAACTCCTTGATATTTAAAGGAATTAAAGCCGGATTGCATTGTGGTTGCTGCCTTGGACAGATTCTTCCCAAGGAAGTTTTGGAGCTTCGCTATGGCTGTGTCAACATTCATGCTTTTTATTGCCTCTGTATCGGGGAGCCTCCGATACAGCAGGCTATTTTGCATAGAGACAAGGAAAGCGGAATATCCACCATGTTAATGGCAGAGGGCCTGGATACCGGTGATATTTGCTCAAAAACCACTCCCCTTAATCGGGAGAAGAAACGAGAAAAGCCTTGGCTTTGCTTTCTCAGGATTGTGTTTTGAAACCCTCAGGCTTTTTGGAAGAGGGAATTGCCCAGAAGGGCTCAGGAGGAGGAAAAGGCCAGTCATTGCAGCATGATTGAAAGCAGGACGGCTTTGTGAACTGAATAAGCCTGCGGTGAGATTGAAGCCATGGTTCGAGCCTTTAACTCGCCTGTATGCTGTCAGTATTCTTTTCTAACGGAAAAAACTTTTAAGATTTGGAAAGCAAGAGTAGTGGAAAGTTTTGGAGGAGGGCTTCTGTAGTCTGAAATACTGGAAAACTGCTTTTGCACATTTACTCGAAAGTCTTCGGAAGAAAAGAAAGAGGCCTTCCGTAAAAGGAAGGTGTTGGCCTGCTGTATAAGAATAAGGAAAAGAAGCGTCTGCTTCTTCCACCGGCGAAGGCTATTTGGAAATATTGGAAATTCAGGTAGAGGGAAAAAGCGTATGGATACCCCTGCCTTTTACTAGGATTCGAGGATAATATGCCCCTATTCATACTATGATCCCACAATGATTTTTGTCTACATTGGTATGGCACTTTTCTTTGATTGCTTCTTCTCATGGTAAAGTCCACCTTTGCCAAGTATGATAGGTCCGCTCCCAAAAGGGATTAGCGAAGAGAGGCGGCAGAGATTATCTTGAGAGAGAAATGGCATGGCTATGTAGGTGCTTTCCGTAGAGGGCATCTTAGTGACTTTTTACAGTCCAAGGGGATAAGACGGAAAATCTTCGGAAGCCACAGAGCACTCTACTCCATTGCGGCACTAGGCGTTTCCGCCCATGAGTGCGGACATGCCATCCAGGATGCGGTAGGGCTTGCCCCTGGTGATTAGCCGAAATATTAATCCCATCTGCTCTATTTGTTCCCAGCCGGCCATTCCTATCATCTTTCTTGGCGTTTTTCTGGGAATGACGGATTCTATACAAGTGGGAATCATTGTTTTGCGGTAGCCATTTCCTTTTCAGATTATTACTCTTCCCGTGGAGTGGAATGCCTTCCAAGAGCTATAGCGATGGATTGGAGAGGAAGGCATTTTAAGTCCTCAGGAAATCATGGGCATGCAGTGCTTCACTGCAGCAGCCCTTCACCTATGCAGCTGCCTGCAGTATTGCAACTTCTTTCGTTTACTCATTCTCATGGGAAGAAGGGAAGAAGAAATGACTAAATCTGAGTATGAAAAGCAGATAGCCAAATACGAATACCGATAGGCCGAATACGAAAAGCAAAAGGGCCAGTACAAAAACTGATAGGGCCAATACAAAAACCGATAGGGCGATTACGAATAGTAAGAGGAGCCATACAAAAAGCCGGGCTGAAGGGTTGAGAACTAAGCCGGAGGATAGGAATGAAAGGCTAAAGCCAAGAGGGAAAAGAGCAGAGAGCTTTTGTTGAACTTTGGAAAAGGTCTTTTAGTGAGGGAGAGTTATTCATCTTGCTTTTAAGAAAGTCTTTTTCGGAGTATCCGGATTTGGGAAGCAGGAAAAGGCCTTTTATAACCAGAAGCAGTCACGGAATCTTTAGAGCGGTATTTACAGCTGGACTATGTTGTTTCTCTGTACAGCAGTGTAAAGCTGAAAAAGATAAAGCCTATAGTTCTCTTGAGCCTTCGGATTGCGGTGTATCAGCTCCTCTTTATGGATAAGATTCCGGACCATGCCATTGGATGAGTAGGCAAAAGCATCACAAAAGAAAAGCTCGCTTGCTACCCTTGTGTCAATGCGGTTTTACGAAAATTGTAGGAGAGAAGGAAGAGATTAAAAAGAAGCTGGCTTTCTCTTCCCAGGAGGATGCAGCTCCCTATGCCTTCTCAAGATATTGGAGGTCTTTTAAAAAGACTATGGCAGGAAAACGATTGCCATGGCAGAGGCCTTCCTTTGAGTGACGGAGGTTTTTTATATCCGAAACGAAGAGGGAGAGGGAGAGGGTCGGAAATATTTTAGAGGAGGAGCGCTTGCCCGGCGCAGTTACCAGTACAGGACTTCTTCTCAGGCAGTGGGCAAAGAGCCCAAGCCTTTTGCAAAGAAGGAGACTTGGTACTAGACTGTTGCAGTGCTCCTGGAGGGAAGGCCTGCTCATATGCTCTACTAAAGGGAAGCGGCAAGGTCTATGCCAGAGATGCCCAAAAGGATAAACTCCGTTATATTGTGGAAAATCAAAGACGGCTTGGTTTAGAAAATATGGAAATTGAGCATTGGGATGCCAGAGTCTTGGATGAGCGATTTTGTAAGGATGGAAAAGGGCTTTTAGATGTGGTGCTTTTAGGATGCCCCTCTCCGGCCTTTAGTTGTCGGAAGAAAGCCGGACATTCGTCTGCATTTTAGCAAGGAAGCTTTGGAGGAATTACAAAGCCTGCAAAGAGAGATTTTAACTACGGTGCAGTCTTATGTAAAAAGAGGAGGACAGCTTTTGTATTCCACCTGCAGTCTTTTCCTTTTAAGGAAAATGAAGAGAATCGAGATTTTATTCTACAAAACTTCCCTTTTACGCTAATCAAGGAGGAGAAGTTTATGGCGGGAGAGCCCTCGGATGGCTTCTATCTGGCTCTGTTTCAGAGAAAGTCGGAGGAGTGATGGTAGTACTTTCCGGAAGATTTCGGAGAAGTTATTTTACGCAATTTCAGAGAAAGTCGGAGGAGTAATTCTTGCAAGAAAAAGAAGGCATGAAAAATATTCGAGATTTGGAGCTGAAAGAAGCTGAAGAACCTGTGTATGGAGAGGGATTTCCTGCTTACGTGTGCAGAGCAGCTCTTTTCCTGATTCATGAAAGAAAGGCTGGAGAAGTATGAGGAAAATGACGAATATTCCCAAAGCCATGAGGGAAAGGCTTTCGGAGGGCTACTCCATAGCCTTACCCATAGGCGGATTTGCATCTTTGCTCCAAGATGGATGATACGGAAAAATTTCTCTTCCGGCCCTCCGACGGACATAGAATAGAGTCTCGTGTTTATCGTTATCAGCATGGAAATCTCGCCTGCATCTCCACCCAGGTAGGTTGCAGGATGGGCCCTAGCCTTCTGTGCCTCTACCTTTGGACGGTTTAGCCAGAAATTGTACAACAGGAGAAATGCTTGGGCAGATTTATGCGATGGAAAAGCTGACAGGACAAAAGAATTTCTCATGTGGTGCTGATAGGGGTCGGGAGAGCCCCTTGACAATTATGAGGAGGTTACCCGCTTTTTACGAATGATCAGTGATGAAAAGGGCAAGAAATCTCTATCAGAAACATTACCCTGTCCACCTGCGGACTTGTGCCAAGAATCTATGATTTAGCTGAAGAAAACTATGGCATGCTTTTGGCCCTAAGTCTGCAGCCGCCTACGGATGAGAAGAGAAGAAAAATTATGCCCATTGCAAAGCGCCATTCCTTATCGGAGACTTGTGCCGGCGGTGAAAGGATTACTGTGCAAAGACCGGAAAGGGCGTGGTGCCGCTTTGAATAAGGCCCCTGGTACCTGGGGAAAATGACGGATGAGAGAGGACAGAAGGAGCCTTTAGTGGATTTGTAAAGGGAGAGAAGGGAGAGCCATTTTCCTGTCATGTCATTACTACCCAACCAGTAAATCCCGGCTAAGGAAAGGTTCCTCACCCCACCGGATCGGAAGAAGGTTTGCGCCTGCAGGCGGTGCAAAAGAGGGAATGCTGCTGCACGGTAAGAAGAGAAATGGGTGCAGAGACAGGAGGAGCTGGTGAGACAATTACGAAGGGATGGAATAGAAGGGGCTGCAGATGGAGTTTTGCACGTATCAGAAAATGCGAAAACATGAATCAGGATTTTCTTTTGCCACAGAGGGATTTCCTGGGAAATTTCCCACCTCTTTTCTTTTGGCTGACGGTATGGGAGGACACAGGGCCGTGACTTTTGCTTCCCAGCTATTTGATAGAAAGTCTGGCTCCTCGAGGAGGAGGAACTGCCACTGGTCTCGGAGCTCGAAAGTGCCATGACAAAGATGAATCACGACTGCTCTCGCCTCTCCCAAAAGCAATGTGCAATTTACAGGATGAAGTACGCGCTGATACCGCCATAACTGTAGAGGAAAGCAGCATTGTATCAATGTAGGAGACAGTGGAGCACTCTTTTCAAAGGACTCGTCTGCGATCAAAAGTTGCAAGAGATCACAGCTATGTTGTGCAAGAACATGATCCAGAGGAGGATTCAGAGGTTCCGAGGAATATCAAAAGCAAGAACAGAGTTACCCGAGCTGGCAGGAGCGAGAATGCTGAGAGTAGACTGAAGAGGATGGGATGAAGGAGATCTATTTTCCTTTGTTCCGACAGCACTTAGCAATATGTGGATCTGGAAGAGTATGGTACAAATTTTAAAGATGATTTCCAGCCTGGAAGAAAAGGGGAGAAAGCGTGATTGCATGTGGCCAACATTAATGGGGAAAAGAGCAATATCGCTAACGTTTGGTGAGACCCGGCAGTGAGACGGGACAATGGAGCGAGAGGTGCTGCTACAAGCACCGATATACCGTGGAAGTCTCTCACTGGAGAGGGAATGAGTTATGTCCACCGTGCCAGAGGACCAAAAGTTAGGAGAGTCCATTGCTTATAAAGGGTCTTAAAGGGAAGACTATGCGGTGGAGACCAGGAATTCGCAAGAAATTCAGGATGAGGCCAAGGCTGCGGTACAAATTAAACTCATTTAACACTTGTTTCGGCCTATGATGTAGTGGATGAGGGAACGCCCATTTTATCGTTATGGAATTGGTGGACAGGTATTGCCACTATATCCAGGAGAAGGGAAACATGCTCGAGACGAGGAAACGATCAGCATACTGCATCAGCAGCTCGTGGAAGGTATGGATACCGCCCATAAGATGGGAATTGTCCATAAGAGACATGGTTTCAGCTGAATATGATTGTCAGCACCGAAGGTGTGGTAAAGATTGCAGACTTTGGAACTGCCCGGGCAGCCAGTCAGAAACCACCAATGTGGCGGTAATGGGTTCGTGTCTACTACTCCTTTCCCGGAGCAGGCTAGAGAGGGGTTTCCGGACCAGCGTTCCGATATCTATTCTTTGGGACGTTACCATTTACGAAATGCTGACGGAAAGCTTCCTTTATGCGGGAGAGAATCACGCGGTGGTTTTTCCCACAGAGACCTATTCCCAGAGTTAGGGATCTGGAGTAGCGAGGTGTCTCCGCTTCCAGCTCCGTGGTCTGGAAGGCTATGCAGACCCTCACTGCCCGCTATCACGCGCTGGAGGAATTACGAGGAAAGATTTGAATCTTGCTCTGCAGAGGATCCAGGAGCAGTGCTGGACGAAAGACCGGAGGATGGGGAGGTGCGATTTCCCGTCAGGCAAGACAGGAGAGATGGATAAAGAGAGTTTCAAAGGCTTTATAAGGCCTTAGCCATGTTACTCCCGTGCTATCCGTATTGTCGGGCATTTCTTTCCTGCGCAAGCTGGTATCCATGCTCCGTTCCGGGCAGGACCTTTCCCTAAGGTGGAAATACTTGCTACGGAAAGGGAGACAGAGGAAGCACCCAGGTGGCCGCCATTACTTTCCGCCTTTAGGCGCCGCACTGCCGGATGTAGCGGGAAGAGGCTATTCCGGACGGAGCGATATCATCTGTCTTCACGATGTTATGATCGTCGGAAGGAGGATTCTCCGGGAAATTAGGAAGAAGAGACGGATTTATTTCTTGCAAGCGGAAAATATGGAGCGAGCAGACTACGCATGGGTAGCTCTCAGGAAGCAAAACTTTGTTTTGCTATGATAAGAACCATCCTGGAGGATTTGAGATGAGTCAACAGATGGATTTGGCGACGGGAAAGAGTATCAGCGATAGAGATTAGCTATGGTGTCGTACAGAACAAATGTCGGATGCACTGTGAGAAAAGAGGTCTGCTATGAGTCAATAGGGGCTAGTGTAGAGGATCCGGGGAGTTTGGGCTGTTATGGCCAGCAGCGGTCTCCGGATAACTGGGCAATGGTTCCTGATCTTACAAAGCTTTCCGAAAAGGAAGCCGTTTCCGCCCTGGAAGCAGCAGGCTTGGATGCAGGGGTGATTTCCTATATCCCAGCACTACGGTAGCCTATGGGCGTAGTGATTAAGCAGTCCAGTCTGCGGGCGACTAGGTAGAGAGAAGGGACAGGCAATTCCCTTGGTGTAAGCTCTCGCGGATGGGAGAAAGCGGTACAGCTTCAGCTAACTTTCCGAGTGACAAGTACCTGGTCTGCAACATTGGGCCAAACCGTGGTTTGGCGCTAGCGGTCCTGGGAGTAGAGGGACAGTTTTGGTGGTGGTTTACCTAAGACAGGAGTATGTGAAAGCAGATGCACTACCTTACTTCCCGCCAGATCCTGGCATTATCGGGAAGTGCAGTCAGTCTTAGTCGTGAGGGAATTACCGCACATCCAGGAGAACTGTGGAAGTGGTAGATGCGCGGATAAGGTTCTTGCCTCCTGGTCTGGATCTGATCTATCCAGGAGGGCTTAGGATGATAGGAAAAATTATTAAAAGGTATCATGGCGGGATTCTATTATGTGGATACCAAAGAGGAATATTTGAGTGCCATGCCAGGACTTTTCCGAAATAAAAAGGAAAAGCCTGGTAGACATGGTGGAAAGTGGAGAGGTTTTGGACACGGAGAAGGGAAAATGGTGCGGATACTTAGGATCTTCTCCGATGAGTTGATTCGTCCTTTTAGAAGTAATATCGACGGCTGCCCTTGTTTTTGCAGTAGATCCGGATCCTCCTTCCCCTTAATTGATCGTTTTTTCTTCATTTGGAGGCTAGAGAAATTCTCGCATGCTGTTCTTTAATAAAAGAGATTTGCTTTTTGAATGCGAAGATCTTTTTATCGGAGAAAATGCAGAGAATCGTAAAAGAGTATCCAGTTTATTTCTCCAGAAAGCAATACGAAGGAAGACCGGAGGAGATTCTAAAGCTTTTTAAAGGGAAAAACCACGGTTTTCTCAGGGCCTTCCAGCGAGGGAAAGTCCAGTCGATCAATCTTACTGAAGATAGGGATGGAAACCGAAGCCTGAAAAGATCGTAAAAGAGGAAAGAATACCACAAGACTATGTGGAATTTTTTCTTTAGAGAGGATAGCTGTGTTTTAGATACTCCGGGCTTTACTTCTGTTTCCTCCGGATATTTCTCCGGAAAAACCTGGCGCTACTTTTACCGAGTTTGAGGGAGTATCGGTAGTCCTGCCCAGTTATAACACCTGCTATCATTTGGGAGAGCAGGACTGTGGTGTTAAGCAGGCGGTGAGAAAGGGGAAAGTACTGAGCGTTAGCGAAAGCTATAAGAGTTTGTATCAGAAATTGTGGAAGAAAGAGAGAGCTATTAAGGAGGTTTCCGTGAAAATTGATTATCCCCATCCATTTTGGCAGCAGACTTTTCTGCATTAGAGGAAGATCTGGTTTTCGCAGAGGCAGCAGAGCGTAAGCACATTTGATGATATGGACGACACTTTGTAGCCCAATATTTCTACGTGCAGGCATAGTAGCAGCCTACGGAATAAGTCCAAGGCTTTTTGATGTGCATTTGATGGTGGAGGAGCCGGACTTTTCTTTGCCGATTACAAAAAGGCGGGAGCGGACAGAGTTTCCGTCCATGTGGAGGCGGTAAAAGCATTTGGACCGTTCTTCTGCGCGATTAGAGACTGGTATGAGGGGAGGCTCTAACTGCCACATCTTATCCAATATAGAAGAAATCCTTCCCTATTCTCCTATATTTTTGATTATGTCCATAAATCCCTGGTTTTGGGGACAAAGCTTCATCCCTATAACTGATAAGATTAAAAGACTGCGTGAAAATGGCGGAGGAGAAATCTTCCTTTGGAAATCGGTGAAAGATAGCGTAAAGCTGGACAATATTTCTCCAATCTAGAGAGGCCGGAGCCAGCTTTTATTGTGGCAGCTCTCTGCGGAAAGAAAGAAGAAATAGAGAGTAAAGAGTTTTTAACAAGGTTCTTGAAAATTAGGGGAAGTTTATAGTAAAAGTAATGAAAAATAAAGGAGGATAGATAGTGCTGGATATTAAGTTTGTGAGAAAACCTGAAGTGGTGAAAGAGAATATGAGAAAGAAGTTCCAGGACGAGAAGTTGGGTCTTGTGGACGAGGTAATTTCTCTGGATGTAGAGGCCAGAAAAGTTCAGATGGAAGCGGATGAGCTTAGAGGAAAGAAGAATCAGGTTTCTAAGCAAATCGGTGCGTTGATGGCTAAGGGAGAGAAGGAAGCGGCAGAAAAGGCGAAGGCGGAAGTGGCAACATTTCTCTCAAAGACTGGCAGAGTTGGAGAGAAGGAAGGTTTTACAGGAAGAGAGTCCAGAAGAGAATGATGGTGATTCCAAACATTATCGACCCTTCCGTACCTATTGGAAAAGATGACTCCTGCAATGTGGAAAATGAGCGTTTCGGTGAGCCTGTGGTTCCCTCCTATCCGATTCCTTATCATGCAGATATTATGGACAGCTTCTCCGGCTTGGATTTGGATTCTGCCGGTAGAGTAGCCGGAAACGGTTTTTACTATTTGGTGGGAGATATTGCAAGACTTCATTCTGCAGTGCTGTCCTATGCAAGAGATTTTATGATTGACAGAGGATTTACTTATGTGATTCCTCCCATATGATTCGTTCAAGGTAGTGGACGGGGTATGTCCTTTGCGGAAATGGATGCCATGATGTACAAGATCAGAAGGCGAGGATCTGTACTTGATCGAGACCTCCGAGCACTCCATGATTAGCCGTTTTATCGACCAGATTTTACCGGTGGAATCTCTGCCCTTAACCCTGACCTCCTATTCCCCCTGCTTCAGAAAAGAGAAGGGTTCTCATGGCATTGAGGAAAGAGGAGTATATCGTATCCACCAGTTTGAGAAGCAGGAAATGATTGTGGTTTGTGAGCCGGAAGATGCTATGCACTGGTACAACCAGCTTTGGCAGAACACGGTGGACTCTTTTGAAGTCTGGAGGTTCCGGCAGAACTTTGGAGTGCTGCCCGGAGACCTGGCTGATTTAAAGGTTACAGTCCTGTGATGTGGAGGCCTGGTCCCCAAGACAGAAGAAGTACTTTGAGGTAGGTTCCTGCTCCAACTTAGGAGATGCACAGGCAAGACGCTTCAAGATTCGTGTAAAGGGAGCAGATGGAAAGAACCATCTTGCTTATACACAAACAACACCTGTGTGGCACCACCCAGAATGCTGATTGCCTTCTTGGAGAACCACTTACAGGAAGACGGAAGCGTAAGCATCCCCAAGGCCTTACAGCCTTATATGGGAGGAAAGGAAGTTTTGATTCCCAAGTACAATTCCGTAGAAAAAGAAAAAAATGCATAAAATCAAAGTTCTTAACAAAGAGCTGTAACGAAGGAGCCACTTTTCCTGTCCTATCAGGAGAAGTGGCTTTATCGTTGTGAAAACAACCGGCTTTATTGTTGTTAAAACATTCTCATTGCGCAACGAGATGCAATCCTCTATACTTACTTGGTATTAGGGGAAATAGGCTTTTCAAGATAGAAAGGAAAAACATGGAACCCATTATTTCCGTGAGAGACTTATACAAAATATTTAAAATAGGGGATACGGAGGTTTATGCTTTAAACGGTTTAAACTTTGACATTTACCAAGGAGAATTTATTGCTATTGTAGGTACTTCCGGATCCGGTAAATCCACCTGTTTAAATATGCTGGCGGGATTGGAAAAGCCCAGTAGCGGGCAAGGACCATTACCGAGAATCCATTGAGAAGATGAATGAAAAACAGCTGGTGGCCTTTCGAAGAATGTATGTAGGCTTCATTTTCCAAAGCTACAATCTGATTCCCTTCTTGAATGCCATGGAAAATGTGGCTATGCCCTTGATGTTTTCGAGTGCGTTCCCCAGAGGAAAGAAACAGAAAAGCCAGAGAATATCTGGAACTCATGAATATCGGGAAGGAATATAATCGTTCCTCCGAACCAAATGTCCGGTGGACAGCAGCAAAGAGTGGGTATTGCAAGAGCCCTGGTCATCGATCCGGAAATTATCTTTGCGGACGAGCCTACGGAGAAACCTGGACTCCCATACCACGGAAGAGGTTTGGCTCTGATGCGAAGGATTGTGGAAGAGCAGAGGAAGACTCTCATCATGGTTACCCATGACCCCTATATTGCTTCCTGGGCGGATAGGCAGCTTAGGTGGTAGATGGAAGAATTGTGGAAACCGTGACTCGAAGGCAGTAAAATCGAGAGAAGAAATATTACGGGAAAACGGTGCTCCTCCTTTACGATTGTGGAGAAGCAGGAGCATAGACATGATAAAGAAGTAGATAAAGAAGGAGAAACGGAATGAGAGAGAAAAATAAGAGGGAAAATGAATTTAGGGAAAACGGTATGCGCTCTTTTTGTGCCTTAGTCTGTTGCTCCTTTCTTTAGCGTAGAAGCTATGCTGGCTATGTGATACCAACAAATCACCTTTATCCACGATGTACAGGATGTCCCTACAGGCTATCCCGGTCAGGAAATGGAGGCAGGGTTCGCATCGGATATAACGGCATTTAAACAGCCTTAGTAATCCTAATTCCGATGTTATCAATAATGTAAGGGTTCGTCTCTTCAATGACCAGAGCTATCTCACCACACAGAATAGCCCTCAGAGAAGCAAATACAATCCCTACAAGAATTTCCTTCCTGATGGAGACGGAGCAGGGAGGAGCGCAGAAGGATGGCATGGGAGAGGGAGAAGCTGGAAAATGGGCAGTGCATACAATAACGGCTTGAACGATGGCATGCGTGGACGGAGGGTGTGCCTTCCAGGGTAAATCGTCATCTCTTCACCCCAGGAGCAGCCTCGAAGCTTTAAGAAGGGGAGTGTAAGGAATTAACTCTCAAGGGTGAATGTTCGGTTCCGATGCCCCAGAGATGAGCGATAGAGCGGAAATGCCAGCGAGCGGTTATTTTGGTGTACCACCATCTGTATATGATGTTCCGCCCATGCGCAGACCCAGAATGACCAGGGTCTGCAACGTTTTCGATCTGCAGAAAGCGGAGGGAGTAAAGGACTCAGGAACCAAAGACAGTAGCCCAGGCCTTTGTGGTGAAACCAGAGTACACCTGTAGGCAGCACCTATCCTAACGCCATGAACTATAGTGTAAACTTCCTGAACACTAAAAGCGGAAAGACACCGTGCCAGATGTGGAAGATTAAAGATGAATATGTCTTTGGCGGAAAAGGAATCTGTACCCATGACGTTCTTTGCTGCAAAGGCGGAGGCAGTAAAGGACTTCCCTTCTCCATTAACGAAGCGCAATCTGCGAGCAGATGTTTTGAAAAAGGTAGAAAAGGGAGAGGTGATTTCGCAGGTATTCCATAGCTATCACAGCAAAATGCAGCCAGCGGATTTTATCTCTTTATCCTATACCGTAAGCTATAAACTGGCTCCACGAAGTACCGATCCGTGAGCTGATGCACTGTACTCCTTCTTTGTCAGTGTGAAGAATCCGAACATGGTGGATGTGGAGAAGGGAGAAGCTGAGAGACTTTAATGCCACCGACCGTAGTAGGCCAGAATCATTGTGGATTCTTACAGAACGGAAACTAGGAGAAGGGTTTACGCCGATGCGTCTGCACTGATTGCTTAAATATGAAAAATGCTTCCCACCTCTATGTGCAGCCAGCAATATTCTCTTTACCCTGAGGCTCTGAGAGAGGCACAGGAGCAGACCGTGGTTTGCCCATTCTGAGGGGCTTCCAAACTCCTATGTGGCAGGTACAAATTGCCTTGGCGGCGCTAAACTGGAAGCTTCGATTAGATATGAAAGGCCAACGCGGGAGGTGGATCCCAAGAGTCCTATTATTACATGACATTAACGAAAAAGTATGACTCTCGGACTTCAGAATAGCTGAGGAAAAGGGTGGAAATCGATGTTCCGTATATCAGGTGGCCAGAATGGGATTTTCCGTAACTGATGTAAACCCCTCACTCGTGGCCGTGAAGCTGAAGCCAAATGTAATGTTCGGCATTAACAATACCGGAAGAGTACGCTCTACAGTGTAACCGCAAATTGAAAGCGGGCATGCACAGTAAACAATGCCGGTGCAGGAAGATATTAAGTAAAGCGAGGAAACCGGTTCTGTGGATAAGTATGTATCTGCCAGTCAAGGAGCTACTGACGGTGAAGCCACCATTCCTGTAGAAAGTCACATAAGAGGATGTAAACGCAACAAGTCCACGGAAAGGCGGAGATTACACTGACTGTCACGAGAGGTGCGGAAAGCGACATGCCGGATGATGGTGGAGCAGTCAGCAGGGAATATGGGTGGAAGAAAAGCCTTCTCGTCTGTCGCTTCCAGGAATTCATTGTAGGAGCAGCGCTTTAGTGTAGAGCTGCTTTCTACATCCCGAGAGAGAAGAAGAACTAAAATGAAGATATTAGTACTAGATCTACTTGGCCGTTAGCCACACCAGTTACGAAGTGAAAGTTCCTGCACGGTGACTCGGACTGTGGGTGTGATCATCAGGCCACCTTCCATTGTGGTAATGAGTGATCTGGGACTAGGGAACGAGCGAGTCCATGCATCCAGTCCTTTCAGAACTCCGGTTCTTTGAGCAAAATCAATATCAGTAACGGCGGAGGCGGGTGACACGGTAGCGTGAGAAGAATCCGAGACAGCTGACGGATGACAGCATTAAGTCCTTTGGGTCCATTCGCATGACCGGGCCTCTTCTTTGGAAGTTAAGATCACCGCAAAAATAGGAGTACCTGACGAGCGGGACACTACAGGCATTAAGGGAGTATCGCAGGCTTGCCTTTCCCAGCTATAAAGGAGGACAGTTCCTCCTCCCGAGACATCAGAACTACACGCTGGTACGCAGTGGCAATACGGTAGGAAGCTCGTCATGCGTGGAGTCGACGCTGGGAAGACAGCTACCTTGCCAAATCCGGCGAAGATACTCATCTGCTATGTTTTCCCCGGAAAAAGACACACACGACGCTCCAGGAGGACAACAGGAAAAGCCAGAGTAATAAGCGAAGAAATAGATCTCAAAGGCGAAACAGTAGCGGTGATGGAGGGATCCGCTGAGGACTATAAAGGAAGAATCCATGTAGTGCCCATGCGGATATTGATACCTTGAAAGCCTTCTTAAAAGATATATAAGAAGTTGACCTGTACTGATCCGAAGACCGGAAAGAACGGAAAACCTCTTCGCTATTATGTCTCAGTGACAGCTCTGCGGTTTTCGTAGATGACATGAATAATGTGTCTGAGGTCAGAAAACCATTACGGATATAGGGCCATTCTGCCTACTCTAACTTGGAATGGTGGAAACAGCCGGTGATCTTTAAACACATGGTACAGATGGTGCTGGAGGCATCGGATCCGTTTCCTCTTGGTTGCAGCCATCGGTATTATGGAATACCATGATGATGTCTATTTTTGAAGAACCAAAGAAATCAGTGTTATGAGAAGGTTGGGCTGTGATATGGGAGATATTCGAAAATATGTTCGTTTACGGAGTCTGCCCTGATTGGTCCTTCGGCGGTCTGGTGGGAAATTGCCCTTAGCCATGGGATTTCTACATTATCAACAGCCTAACCGGTGGAGAGACAGCGACTTCCTTTATGGGCTTTACCAACGGAGGAGAGGGAAAAGCTATCCCTTATTCCCGGCTGACAGCTTGCTTTTTGCCATTGCCTTTTGCTATGTTGGTGGGTATGTTGTCCGGATATCTCAGTAAGAGCTATGAAGCTTAGTCCTTTGGCAGCTATCCGAAATGAGTAGAAATAAGAATTTGAGTTCGCAGTGAGATTAAATCCGGACCGAATATGAGATTAAATCCGGACAGCTTATAGCTTGTTTTATGAATGGGGAAATGATACAATTTCCCATTCTTTTATAGTGAAAGCATTGTGGAATATCTGCAATTTACGGACAGAGTCATTGCAAGAATAAAAAGAAGAGAAAAAGAAGAAAAAGAAAAGAGAAGGAAAAAGGGATGCTGAGTGCAAAATTTGGAGGAAAGCTCACTGCGCCAGCGGAGAGCAGTTTCGTAAGGTAAAAGAAAGTAGTAATGGAAGACCGTGACAGACGCTTTTATCGTGGTTTCCGCACCGGGAAAAAGAGAGATGATAAAGATATTGGGTTAGTGACTGCTGTCTATATGATGCGGTACATAAAACTCCGGAGCTGGAGGAAATTTCGAAAAGATTAAAAATCGTTTCGAGACATTATTTCCGACCTGGATTTGTCCTGTCCTGGAGCAGGATTTTCTCAAGAGTTACGAGAGCTTTGGCGGGAGAGACCAGAGATTATGCTGCTTCGAGGGAGTATTTGGAACGCCAAAGTGTATGGCTGACTTTTGGGCTTTCCTTTGTGGATGCCAAGGACTTAATCTTTCTTTAGAGGACGGAGAGCTGTGATTTCGAGAAGACCCAGACGATGTCCAGAGAGGCCTTAAAGGATGTGGAATTATGCGGTTATTCCCGGCTTTTACGGTGGAAATGCGGAAGGGGCAACCATTACCTTTTCAGGGGCTCCTGATGTTACCGGTTCTTTGATTGCTGCGGCTGTTCATGCGGATTTATGCATAAAACTGGACCGATGTATCCGGCTTTTTTGGGTGGCGGATCCCTGTATTGAAAGACCCTGAGGTGATCGACTATATTACCTACAGAGAACTTCGAGAGCTTAGCTATATGGGAGCAGGGGTACTCCATGAGGATGCTATCTTCCTGTGAAGACAGGAGGGCATTCCCATCCAGATTAAAAATACCAATGCTCCTCAGGACCATGGCACCCGCGATTGTGGCGAATACTTTGAAGAAGCCAAGATTTATCATCACCGGTATTGCGGGAAAGAAGAATTTCTGCTCCATTAACATTGAAAAAGCCATGATGAATGCGGAAATCGGATTTATCCGTAAGGTGCTTTCCGTCATTGAAGAAAACGGAATTTCCGTAGAGCATACCCATCCGGCATTGATACCTTTAACCTTTTCACTCAGGAAGAGCTGGAATCATGAGCAGAAGGTTTTAAGGGAATTCGAGACGGTGAATCCCGGATCTGATTGAATTAGGCGATTTATCTTTGATTGCCGTCGTGGGAAGAAGGTATGAAGTCCTCCAGAGGGTGTAGCAGCAGGGCCATCTTTTCTCTGCCCTCGCCCATGAGTATATCAATATCAAGATGATTGACCAGGGGATCTTCCGAGTCAATATCATTATCGGTGTTAGAAACGAAGATTTCGAGTCAGCTAATAAGGCGATTTACAATATGTTTGTACTGTCTGTATAGGGTAGAAAATTTTTCCAGTAGAGTCTACTCCGCCGGGAAAAACTGTATAGAAAGAAAGAGAGGGCTATGGATATTCTTGTGATTGGCGGAGGACCTGCCGGAATGATGGCGGCAATCTTTGCCAAAGAGAAGCAAGTTGACCGGGAGGTTGTGCTGTTTGAGAAAATGAAAAATTAGGCAAAAAGCTCTTTATCACGGGAAAGGAAGGGAAGTGGACCAATTCCTGTGAGGAAGCTGTCTTTATGGAGAAAACCTGAAATCTGATTTTTGCTGGCTGCCTTTTCGGAACTTTAACAATCAGGATGCTATTGCCTTTATGGAGAAAAAATGGCTGTCCTCTCAAAGAAGAGCGGGGAGGCCGTATTTTCCCGGAAAGCGAATAAGGCCTTTTCCTGACGGACGGGATGAAGAAAGCCCTGCAACGGGAAGGGGTAAAGCTCTGCCTGAACAAAAAGGGTAGAGTAGCATTCAGAAAAGGAGGCACTTTTGATGAAATTTCCGGAACAAAGCTAGGAAGGTCGATATACTACCGAGAGTTGAGCTACTCTACAGGTTCCACCGGAGACAGGTTTGCCAAGGAGATTTTCCATAGAGTCACAAGACTTACCATCCTTGAGTGAAAAATGGAGGTCTTGGAGGAGGATGTTTATCCCTTTCCGGCTTAAAAGCTAAAGCATATCGGTTTAAGATTTTTCAATGAAAACGGAAAATGCCTTTATGCAGAAAGACTGAGAATTATACTTTCAAAAGAAAGTAGCCTGCTGAGAGCTGTGGTCCTATCCGCCAGCAGCCCTAAGCCCCTAAGTTTCCAGAAGCGCCTATGGGAACTTGCAAATCACCATAGATTTAAAAAGGCGGAGATGGGACAGGAGACAGTTTGACGGCTTTTTCCTAAGAGACTGCTGAAGAAAGTAAGGAAAGGAAAAACTATGTCAGCACTCAAAGTCTTATCTTCGGCTCAGCTTTATCCCCATTTTTAAAACGACTGGAAAAGCAGGGAGTATCTTGAGAAAAAGCTCAGAGCTAAAGAAAGAGGAACGAAGAAGATTTTAAACCTTTTCACGGCTTCCTGCCATTCAAGGCCTGAGCTTTCAGGAAGCGATTGTTACCAAGGGGGTGGAAGCTAAGGGGCTGTCCAAGAAAGAGCATGGAAAGCAAAAAGGTTCCCCGGACCTTTACTTTTGCAGGGAAGTGGTGAGCATGGATGACTATACCGGAGGCTTTAATATGCAAATCGCCATCTCCACCGGTGTTTTTAGCAGGACAGTCCGCAGGAAGAGCGTTACAAGAAGTTTAAGAAAAGCAAGAGAAAGGAAGCATCATACTGCCATATACAATCGCCATAGATGGACCTGCAGGGCAGGGAAATCCACCATTGCAAAATTACTCTCTAAAGCCCTAGGATTTTACTATGTGGATACAGGAGCACTTTACCGGGGACTGGCTTATGGAATCTCTGAGAAGTTCCCTTTACGGCAGAAGAAAAAGCATAGAAGAGGCATTAGGGTTGCAGGTGGATTTAGTTTACGGAGGAAAGCAGAAGGTTTATTGCAACAGGGAGGACTGTACTGATTATATTCCTTGCTCCCAGAGCTGGGACAGGGAGCATCCATGATTTCTCAGTACAGCTGCGTCCGGGCAAAGCTTTTGGACTTACAGAGAAATGTAGCTAAGGAGCACTCCTGTGTGATGGATGGAAGAGACATCGGAACTGTGGTTTTAGCAATGCCAATAAGAAGTTCTTTTTGACCGCATCAGCTGAAATCCGTGCGGAAAGGCGCTGGAAGGAGCTTTTTGGAAAGGGGAAAAGATCAGTCTTGAACAGGTACTGGCAGAGTGAAAGAAAGAGACCATAGAGACAGTACAGAGCCATTGCTCCTTTAAAGAAGGCGGAGGATGCCATTGAAATCGACAGCAGCAATCTTTCCATCAATGAAGTGGTGGATAAGATGCTGAGTCTTTGTGTGGGAAGTGAGGAATAAAAAATGGAGGCTATCCTGAAAAAGTGCAGGATTTTTGCTTTGGAGTAGAGAGGGCTGTGGATGCGGTAGTATCGAGTCTCTCCGAAGAAGAAAAAAGGCAGAAGGACTGAGACGACCTATTTTATACCTATGAGACCATCGTGCATAATGAGCAGGTGGTAAAAGCCCTGGAAGATAGAGGGGTTAAGCTTCTGAAGACAAAGGAAGAACTGGCTCAATTAGAGAAGGGCATTTTGGTCATTCGTGCCCATGGTGTGGGGGAAGAAATCTATAGCCTGCTGCAGGGGAAGGACATTGAAATTGTGGACAGTTCCTGTCCCTATGTGCGAAAGATACAGCGCCTTGTCCGGGAACATAGTGAAAAGGGAGAAAGAGTCATTGTGATGGGAGACCCGGAGCATCCGGAAGTCCAAGGAATTCTAGGCTGGGGGAAGGGAGATGTTACCGCCCTAAAAGGCATAGAAGAGGTGGAAGCTTTGCCTGATGGAGAGGGACAGGAGATTTTTGTTGTGGCCCAAACCACATTTCATATTGATAAATTCAAACTAGTTCTTGCACTTTTAAAAAGAAAGGTATCATGTTTCTGTTATCAATACGATTTGCAACGCAACTTTCGAAAAGGCAGTCAGAAAGCAAAGGAATTAGCTGGACGATCCGACACCATGGTGGTGATTGGTGGAAGCAGTTCATCTAACACAAAGAAGTTATTTGAGATTTGCCGGGCGATATGCCCAAATACCCAGCTGATACAGACGGTGAAAGATCTTAAATTCAACTCGGATGAAGCGATTCGCAACGTAGGTATCACAGCAGGGGCAAGCACCCCAAAAAGAAATAATAGAGGAGGTTCTAACTTATGTCAGAAATGAGTTTTGAACAAATGTGAAGAATCGTTAAAGTCAGTTCACGCGGGGAAATCGTTACAGGAACAGTTATCAGTGTGAAGCTGGATGAGATCGCACTGAACATTGGATACAAGTCCGATGGAATTATGACAAGAAGTGATTACAGTGCAGACAACCAATTGGACTTAACTACAGTTGTATCTGTGGGGACGAGATTGAGTGTAAGGTTAAGAAGGTAAATGACGGTGAAGGTCAGGTCGTTCTTTCCCACAGAGATGCTCTTCAGTCTAAGGCTCCGAGGAGTTAAGAAAGGCTTTCGAAGAGAATGCTATTCTTACCGGTAAGGTAGTACAGGTTGTAAGGGTGGATTGAATGTAGAAGTAGACGGAGCAAGAATCTTCGTTCCCGCTTCTTTAGTATCCGATAGCTTTGAGAGAGATTTGAACAAGTATCAGGGACAGGACATTCAGTTGTTATTACCGAGTTCAATCCGGCCAAGAGAAGAATTATTGGAGACAGAAAGCAGATTATGTCTGCTATGAAGAGAGAGCAGCATGATAGCTCTTCTCTGAATTACAGGAAGGCGATATCCGTACAGGTGTTGTTAGAATCTTACCGACTTCAGTGCATTATCGACCTTGGCGGTGCAGACGGACTTCTTCACATCTCTGAGATGAGTTGGGGAAGAATCGAGAATCCGAAGAAGCTCTTTAAGCCGGGACAGGAAGTAGAAGTTCTGGTTAAGGAAATCAGCGGAGAGAGAGTTGCATTGACCAGAAAGTTCCCGAACGAGAACCCATGGAAGGATGCAGAGAGCAAGTATGCTGTGGGCGAGATCGTTACCGGTCAGAGTTGCAAGAATGACTGATTTCGGTGCATTCATCGAGTTAGAAGCAAGAATCGATGCTTTATTACATGTTTCTCAGATTTCTAAGGATCATGTGAACAAGCCATCCGATGTTCTTGAGCCGGGACAGGAAATCGAAGCAAGAGTGGTTGATTTAGATGTAGACAACCACAAGATTTCTCTTTCTATCAGGCGCTTCTTCCTGAAGAGGAAGGGGATGTAGCTGATGTAGATGTAGAGGCAGCATCTGAAGAATAAGACTTTAAAGCCGGGCCATGTGCCCGGTTTTTATTCATATAGCATGGATTTTAGCCGGTATCAGGCTTGATATTTGAAAATCTTAGCTTTGAGTATGAGGTGTAAAATGGGGCAAGAAATCGAGAGAAAATGGAGAGTTAGAACCCTTCCTGAAGAGTATCACTCATTTCCCTGTAAGAAAATGGAGCAGGCCTATCTATGTGAATCCTACCCTGCGTATTCCGAAAAGAGCTCTTTCCGCTCAGGGAATGGAAAGCAGCGTAGAGAAAAACTTACGGAGAGGAAAATAGTGTAGAGAAAAAGGATGGGAAGGCCAGGGAAAAAGGACTTAGAGGAAAAAGCAATAGAGCAAAGCGACGTAATGCAGAAGTGACATAGTGCAAAAGCGGCATAGATCTAAGCGGCATAGCGCAAAAAGGCATGAGAGCAAAGAGAAGAGTATATCTTCTGTTATAAGGAAAGGGAAGGCTGTCCAGAGAAGAATACAATCTACCCTTGACCAAGGAGAGCCTTTATGAGAGCCTTCTTAGAAAAATAGAAGGCCGGGTGATTCGAAGACCAGATATGAAATTCCTGTGAAAATACACTGTGGAATTGGATGTTTTTCATGGGAGAACTGGAAGGGCTTTGCTATGCGGAGGTGGAGTTTTCTTCATTGGACGAAGCGAAGACTTTTCAGCCTTTAGACTGGTTTTCTGAGGAGCTCACTGGAGGAAAGAGGCTATTCAATGCGGAATTAAGCTTTTGCTAAGGATCTTTCCAGTCTTAAATTAAAGGATTAAAGCAGGCTTTTTCTTCTTTTTATTGCAGAAATGTCAGTTCAATGCTATACTTTACCCTCGAAAGCCCAGCAGAGGCGATTTTGAAATGTAGAAAAATAGTTTTGGAGGTATGCGCAATGAGCGTAAAGGTAGAAAATCTAGAAAAAAATATGGCAAAGATTACAGTAACTGTATCCGCAGAGGACTTTGCCAAGGCTGTAGAACAGGCTTATCAGAAGAATAAGACTCGTTATAATATTCCCGGATTCCGTAAAGGGAAAAAGCAACAAAGAAGATGATTGAGCAGCAGTATGGCCCTCAGGGTTTCTACGATGCAGCGATTAACAATATTTTGGATACGCATTATCCGGCAGCAGCGAAGGAGTCCGGTTTAGACATCGTTTCCCGTCCCGAAATCGGCGTTGAGCAGATCGGAGAGGGGAAGGACTTTATTTTCACCGCTACTGTAGCAGTTCGTCCTGAGGTTACTCTTGCGGAGTACTTCGGTGTTACTGCAGAGAAGGCTGATGTATCCGTAAGTGCCAAGGAAGTTACAGAGCGTTTGAATAGAGAACTGGAGAAGAATTCCAGAATGGTAGATGTGGATCGTGCTATCAAGAAGAACGATATTGCCAACATTGACTTCGTAGGCTCCGTAGACGGTAAGGAATTCCCCGGCGGAAGAGGCGAGGACTATCCTTTGACCATCGGTTCCGGAACTTTTATTCCGGGATTTGAGGATCAGCTGATCGGCGCTAAGGCAGGAAGAGGGTGGATGTTCATGTAACCTTCCCTGAGAACTACGGCGCTAAGGATTTGGGCCGGAAAAGAGGCTTTATTCAAAGGTAACTGTTAAGTCCGTAAAGGAAAAGCAGGTTCTAAGGCTGATGATGAATTTGCCTCCGAGGGTTTCCGAGTTTGAGACTCTTAAGGAGTATAAGGAAGACTTAAAGAAGCAGATTAAGGAAGAGAAGGAGAAGAGAGCTACTTCTCAGGTAGAGAATAATGTTATTGCCAAGGTTGTAGAAGAACAGCTTCCGTGAGAGCTTCCTGAGCCAATGGTAGAGATGCAGCTGGAGCAGATGTTCTATGACTATGCAAGACGCATGGAAGCACAGGGCATTCCCTATGGACCAGTATATGCAGATTACCGGACTTACAGAAGAGGGCTTAAAGAGCCAGATGGGAGAGTCTGCAGTACAGAATATCAAGACCTCTTTGGTATTGGATGCAATCCAGAAGAAGGAAGGCATCGAAGTTACCGAAGAAGCTATTGAGAAGGAATTGGAGAGAATTGCTGAGCAGTATCGCATGAAGAAGGAAGATCTAGCAAAGACCATCAGCGATTCCCAGAAGCTTTCCATTAGAGAGGTTGGATATTCAGGCTACCATTGATAGGTTGGTTAGCGAAGCTAAACATGCAAAACCCTGAGAAGAAAGCAAGAAGGAAGAGAAGGAAGAAGCAGAAGAGAAGTAAGCAGAACACTTTCCTTGGAAAAGGCCGGGATTTTCCCGGTCTTTTTCTATTCTTAAACTATGGGTTTATAGGGGAAAAGAAAGCCATGTGTTATTCTATGAGAGATACCATAATAGAGGAGGTAAGCTATGAAGAATTTTTCATATCCACAAAATATAACAACGATTCCTATGTTATCCAGTCCACCAGTAGAGGGAGAGCGTTCCTATGATATTTTTCCAGACTTTTTAAAACGAAAGAATCGTTTTTCTGGGAGATGAGGTTAACAGTGACACAGCATCCTGGTGATTGCTCAGCTTCTTTTCTTAGAGTCTGAGGGATCCGGATAAGGATATTTCATATACATCAATTCTCAGGGAGTCTCCGTAACCCAGGGAATGGGAATTTATGACACCATGCAATACATTAAGTGTGATGTTTCCACAATCTGCGTAGGAATGGCAGCTTCCATGGAGCCTTCCTGCTTGCAGGAGGAGCCAAGGGAAGAGAATGATTCTTCCTAATGCGGAGGTTATGATTCACCAGCCTCCAGCGGTGCTCAGGACAGGCTACAGAGATTCAGATTACGGCAGAATGGATTCTCCGTACCAAGAAGAACTTTGGCCAAGATTTTAGTGAAAAATTGTAATCAGCCCTTTGAAAAGGTGCTTGCAGATACGGAAAGAGATTACTGGATGACTGCGGAACAGGCCTTGGAATATGGTTTGGTTGACCACATTTTCCAGAAAAGAACTGATTTAGAAAAAGAAATAAATTCTAGGAAAGCGGGAAGAAATATGCCTATGAAACCGGATGATAAAGTAAGATGTTCCTTTTGCGGAAAATCAGCAAAGCAGGTTCGGAAAATGATTGCCGGCCTTAATAACACTTATATCTGTGATGAGTGTGTGGAGCTTTGCCAGGAGATTTTCGATGAAGAAATGGGCAGGGGAAAATGCAGGAGGCGATGTTACCGATATCCATTTACTGAAGCCGAAGGAAATTAAAAAGACTTTTAGATGAATATGTAATCGGACAGGATGAAGCCAGAAAGTGCTTTCCGTGGCTGTATATAATCATTATAAAGAGAATCACTTCCAAGGTAAGAGATATTGATGTGCAGAAGTCCAACATTTTAATGATTGGACCTACCGAACCGGAAAGACCTACCTGGCTCAGACCCTGGCCAAGATTTTTGGGTGTGCCCTTCGCTATCGCGGATGCTACAGCTTTGACTGAGGCGGGCTATGTGGGAGAGGATGTGGAAAACATCCTTTTGAAGCTGATTCAGGCAGCGGATTATGACATTTCAAGGCGGAGATTGGTATTATCTATATCGATGAGATTGATAAGATAACCAAGAAGTCGGAAAAATGTTTCCATCACAAGAGACGTTTCCGGAGAGGGAGTACAGCAGGCGCTTTTAAAAGATTTTGGAAGAACCGTTGCCTCGTTCCCCTCAGGAGGAAGAAAGCATCCTCAGCAGGAGGCTGATTCAGATTGATACCACCAACATTCTCTTTATCTGCGGCGGAGCCTTGACGGCCTGGAGCATATTATTGAGAAGAGAATTGCCTCCGGCTCTATCGGATTCGGTGCGGAAATCGTGGAAGAACAAGGATAACTATGATGATGTTCTGAAAAGCAGGTGCAGCCTGAGGACTTAACCAAGTTCGGTTTGATTCCGGAATTTATCGGTAGAGTACCGGTGGATGTGGAATTAAGCAGCCATGATGTGGACAGCTTAAAGCGTATCCTGACCACGCCGAAGAATGCTCTGGTAAAGCAATACCAGAAGCTATTTGAAATGGACGGTGTAGGGACTTTCCTTCAGTGATGATGCGGTAACCGCTATTGCGGAGAAGGCGGTACAGAGAAAGACCGGTGCTAGAGGACTTCGTTCCATCATGGAAGGGATGATGACGGAAATCATGTATGAGATTCCTTCCGACGAAGACATTGCCGAAGTGGAAATCACCAAGGAAGTGGTGGAGAATCAGGCAGAGCCCAGGTGGAAAGAAATCCTGAAAAGAGACAGGAGCGCTGGCTGGAGTTTCAGCAGAATAAAGAAGACAATGTAAAAGAGAGAAAAAGGGTTAAGAAAAGAGGATAATATGGTCATTCGTTCTGTGGATCTTCCCTATGTTTGCGGTGTGAAGTCTACTTTGCCAAAAGACAGGAAAAACCGGAATTTGTTTTAGCGGGCCGCTCCAATGTGGGAAAAAGTCTTCCTTCATCAATACCTGTAATACAAAGGAAATCCTTTGCAGAACCTCCTCCACCCAGGGAAAGACCAGAACCATTAACTTCTATTCCGTAAATGACAGCTTCTACCTGGTGGATCTTCCGGGATACGGTTATGCGGCTACCGGTCCTGTAGAGCAGGAAAAGTGGGATCGTATGATTCGCCGTTATCTGGAACAGGGAGAAGATATTGAAGAGGTAGTGCTTCTTCTGGACTGTAGAAAGGGTGCCCAGTGAGAAGGACTTACAGATGTTCCAATGGATCTGCTCCGCAACAGGCTATGAACCCATTGTGATTATCACAAAGATGGATAAGCTACAGCGTTCCCAGCAACAGCAGGCGGTAAGGGATATTCAGCCCTCTCCGCCAGTCCGGAATGTGTGATGATTCCTTTCTCCGCCACCTCAAGGCGGGAAGAGAAGAGTGTTTGGATTTAATTGGGAAGATTTTTATTGACAAAGGAAGATTAGAGTGTTAAGATTTCTTTAGTCGTATGACAGGGAAAAGTAGGTATCCACCTCACCTTGGCAGTTCACTGACCCGGGTTAATATTGATTATTACCTTTGTGTATTTTCAATGGTGGATTGGCTTACAATCCACCATATTTTTATTCTTAACAAGTATCCCTTGCGAAGAGTCCGATATTTTTGTTTTAACAAGTATCCTTCGTAAAGAGTGATAAGTCGAGTGTGCAGAGAGGAGCTTATGGCCATTATGCGGAGACTGGAAATTAACGAGCAGATTCGGGACAAAGAAGTAAGAGTCATCGGAGCAGAAGGGAGCAGCTGAGGGTTATGTCCATTCAGGATGCCCAGCAGAAGGCGAGAGAAGCGAGTTGGATCTGATTAAGATTGCTGCTACTGCTCAGCCACCTGTAGTTCGTATTGCGGATTACGGAAAATATCGTTAGGAACTGTTGCGTAAAGAAAAAGGAAGCCAGAAAGAACCAACACACAACAGAACTGAAAGAAATTCGTATGACAGCAAACATTGATACCAATGATTTGAATACGAAGCTTTCATCAGCGAGAAAGTTCTTGGAGAAGGAAACAAGGTTAAGATTGCCTTTGCGTTTCAGAGGAAGAGAGATGTCTCGTATGAATCAGTCCAAGTATATCTTGGATGAGTTCGGAGAGAAGCTTTCCGACATTGCCGTACTGGATAAGGCGGCTAAGGTTGAAGGTAGAAATATGAGCGGTGGTTTTAAGCCCGAAAAGTAAATTCACAGGAGGCAAATATGGCAAAGTTAAAGCTAAAAAAACGAAGAAAGCAGCAGCAAAGCGTTTCAAAGCTCACCGGTACAGGAAAGTTAGTTAGAAACAAGGCAAACAAATCTCACATCCTTACCAAGAGAGACCACAAAGAGAAAGAGACTCTGAGAAAAAGACACTGTGGTTGACCACACTAACGAGAAGGTAATGAAGAAGATTCTTCCTTATCTGTAATAGGCTAAAGGGATTGATAGGAGGATAAGATGAGAATTAAAGGCGGAGTGAACGCAAAGAAGAAACATAATAGAGTTTTAAAAGTTAGCTAAGGGATACAGAGGCGCTAGATCCAAGCAGTATAGAATAGCTAAGCAGAGCGTTATGCGTGCTCTTACAGAGTCCCTACAAGGGTCGTAAGGAAAGAAAGAGACAGTTCAGACAGCTCTGGATTGCCAGAATCAATGCAGCTGCAAGATTAAACGGTCTTTCTTACTCTAAGTTGATGTTCGGATTAAAGTCCGCAGGCATCGATATGAACAGAAAGATGTTATCCGAAGTAGCTATTGCCGATCCGGATGGATTCAAGGCACTTTGCGATGCAGCGAAGGCTAAGTTAGCTTAAGAAAAATATCGGATTCACGATAGAAAAAAATAGATACCGTTTTCGAGATTGGGGGAAAAGACCAAGAGCGGAGCGGTATTTTTTATTTTATAGATATCCATAATCTTATCTGCCGGATGTTAAGAACAATGCATCTTGTAGGCTATAGGACAAAACTGACTTATAGCTTGAGGCATATAGGACAAAAGATGTTGAAAAAGTGTTGAAAAAGACGCTTTACAATTGTGTAAGGGCTGTTTTGCGATCCCTGCACACGCCAATAAAATATTGCGATATACTATAAATTGCATTTATTTATAAGATATTAAAATGTCGCATTCCTTGTACTTCTTTACAGAAATGTTATACTGCAATAGTTGTAATCATATTGACTTGAAGAGTAGAATAAATGATCTTATGAAATTTGTACTTTGCGGTTCCATGTTGTCCGTATTGGCGCTTGCGGGAACAAAAGCGGCGGACACTAAAGGCAAGCACAGCACAGGAGAGTGTAAAGGAAAGCGAGAAGCAGAGCGAGAAAGCTACTGAGGCTGCTTCCGAGAAGGCGGAGGAGAAAAAGGAAGAGGCTAAGGATTTAGCGGATGTAAAGACCGAAACCGTTTATGTTGGTCCTGAGTATGTGAAGGAACTTATGGCTTCCGAGAGGATGTAGTAGTTCTGGAAGCTGCATGGGGAAAGGTTGAGCAGGATGAAGCCCTATAATAAGGCCCATATTCCCGGAGCTTTCCATGTCAATACCGATGATATCGAAGAAGAGGAAACCTGGAATTTCCGTACTCCGGAAGAAATCGGAAAGCTCTTAAAGTCCTACGGCATCACCAAGGATACCAAGGTGGTAACTTACGGAAACAGCCCTGAAAATGCAGCGGATGATCGTTTGGCAACTGTTCTTCTTTGGGCTGGTGTAGAGGATGTAAAGAATTTAAGCGGCGGAATCGATGCCCTGGACCAAGGCAGGGATATGAGACAGAAACCAAGGTAAAACCAGCCCTGTAGCTACCGATAAGGACTTCGGGGTAAAGATTCCCGCTCATCCGGAGTATATTTTAAGCATCGATGAAGTGAAGGAAAAAGCAGAAGGATGACCCCAAGTTCAAGCTGGTAAGTATCCGTTCCAAGGATGAGTTCTTAAGAAAGACCTCCGGCTATTCCTATATTGACCGTGCAGGAGAGCCTTTAGGCGCAGTTTGGGGACACGATACGGATGACGGTTCCTACAACAATCCGGACGGCAGTATCGTTTCCTTGGATAAGCTGGAGTCTTATTTAGGAGAAAGCGGTGTTTCCTTAGAGAAAAATGATGTAGCTTTCTATTGCGGAACCGGTTGGAGAGCATCCGTTCCCTTCCTGATTGCCCATGAAAATGGTTATAAGAACGCTTACCTTTATGACGGCGGTTGGTATGTATGGCAGATGGACGGCGAGAACAAGGTTCAGCTGGGCGAGCCGGGAAGCAGCGACTATAAGGAAGTTTTGGTAAAAGACTTAAGCACAGATAAGGCAAAGAAATAATGAAAAAAATATTGCTTCAGGGAATTACGGTTTTATCCGGCCTCATCAGTATCTTATCCCTTGTGGGACTGTATGTTATCCATTACTTTACAGAGCATAAGATGGGCATGGCCAGGCACATGGTATATTTACTGAAGCAAATGGAGGGACCTCAAATCGGTCCCCTTTTCTTGCACCAATGGAAAGTGCTGTTGGGGATAATGGTTCTTAGCCTTTTATTCCTCATATTTACAAAGAAAACCTTTGGCGGAAAGGGAAAAATGGAAGGCTTTCCCAAGCTTTCCCTAAACTTTCCCACAAGCTCTTATTGCTCTATGGCCTTGGCTCCTTCCTCTTTCTTATGCCTATTTCTTTATTGCCATGACTTTGAAAATGCAGGGAATATGAGCTAAGTATATTAGCTTCTTCTTTTTCAAAAATGCTATGGTCGTTTTATGCTATGGAGCATTTCTGGGGAGGACACTATGTCTAGAAAAATTAGCGGCCTTTTTGATTTTTCTTATCCTCCTTTTGCCCTTCTTTGGAAGGTGCCCGGTAAAGGATATTTTTCAGGGAGAGTTGCTTCGGTATTTACAAAGCTTGGTGGAGGAGAACTTCCTCCTTGCAGCCTTAGTTTATGTTTTACTCTGTGCCTTGGCAGGGGCCTTTTTAGCCCTTCCCGGTATCAGCTATGCCCTTCTGGCTGGTATGGTTTTCCATGCCTTCTGAGGAACGGTGCTTTTGTACATTGGCTGCCAGTATTTCCGCAGGTATTTCCTTCCTTATGGGAAGATATTTCTTGCAGGACAGCATTAAGCCGAAGCTTATGCAAAATCCCTATATTGCCAAGTATTTCATGGGAAAGGAAAAGAAGAATCTTCTTCTGCTTTTATTTATCACAAGAACCATTCCGGTCTTTTCCCTTTAATTTGCAAAAACTATGCCTACGGGATTACAGACATTTCCTTTTCCCTTTACTTTGTGTGCAGCTTCCTTTTTATGATTCCGGGAACAGCTATGTATACCATTGCCTTTGCAGGACTACAGGAGAAGAAAAATCCCTGGATCTATTTTTTGACTGCAGGAGTATTGTTCTGCCTTTTGATGGGAATGCTGTATTATTTCAAGAAAAGAGAAAAGGCCATGGAGATGAAAGAGAAAACTTAGGAAATTTCAGGAGTTTCCCAAGATTTCTATAAAGTTTTGACAATGAAAGAGAAGCTAAGTTTGAGCACAATTTAACTAGAGTATATTTCAGGGGAGTTTATGGCGGAAAAGAAAAAACGAGAAATTCACAAGCGGGTGGAGGAGTGTATTCACTGCAATGCCTGTAAAAGAAAATGCAAGTTTTTAACAAAGTATGATATTTGTATCGGAGATACGGAGAAGCTAAAGGAACTGGCTTACCATTGTTATCTTTGCGGAGAATGTACCAGAGTCTGTCCCAAGGGCATTGACGGAAGGGAAATTATTCTGGACTTCCGTAAGGAGCAGGTGAAGGAAGGAAAATACGGCTTAAAGCAAAGGGGCTACAGCGGGATTTTGCTGGAGAAGAAAAATTATCTCTTTAAGAATCATAGGAAAGCAAAGGGCGCTAAGACCGTGTTTTTTCCGGGCTGTAATTTTCCTGCCTATTATCCCAAGACCTTGGAGAAGCTTCTTTCCATCTTTGCAAATGTAGGGATTCCTCCCTTCTATGATTGCTGCGGAAAGCCGGTGCTGGAGCTGGGATTGAAGCGGAGGCCAATGCCATTTTTCGGCGACTGAATCAACGCTTTCAGGAATTCGGTATTGAAGAGATTGTGCTGGCCTGCCCAAACTGCTACTATCATTTTGGAGATCAACTGAATGTAAAAATTACTACAGTTTATGAAAAGTTGAAGGAAATGGGCGTAGGTAAGAAGGTAGAGGGCGAGTATAGTTGTTTCTACCCCTGTCCGGATCTGGGAGGATAAAGTTTGGATGGAGGGGCTGTCTCACTTTATCTCCGGAGAGATTTCTGAAAAAGAAGAATCTGCAATGCTGCGGTATGGGAGGCTGTGCCTTTGTGCAGGAGGCGGAGCTTTCCAAGGAAATGGCGAAAAGCACCAGGAGGGAGAAGCTTTAATCAGCTATTGCTCCACCTGTATCGGACAGTTTACTAAGGAAGGAAATTTGGAAGCTGAGCATTTCCTGCCCTTGATCTTGGAGACAGGAGAAAAGGCGGACTACAGCCATTCCTTCTGGAATCGTTTTAAGCATAAGTTTATTAATGAGGGAGGGAAATGAAAACTGCCCATGGTCTGCTTTCATCGTAAAAGTGTTGTAGCTTGCTAGATCAAGTGAAAAGTTAAAACAAAGTGAAAAGGCAAGAGAAAGCAAAATCGAAAGACAAAAGGACAAAGATCAACAAAGTCTACTACTCTTTACCAGACTCCCTATCTTAGGGAAGACCAAAACCAGATTGGTTCCTCATATTGGAGAAGAAGGAGCGTTGCAAGTTCATTGGGCGATGCTTAAGGACTTTTCCGCAGTCTGGAAGAAACTGGAAAGAAAGGAAAAAGAGCGTTTCCTGTGGTGTTTTATGATCTGCCCAAGGGCGTTGCCAAGGAGCAGTGGAAACAGCCCTTTTAAATTGCCTGAAAACCCTATTTCCCAAGGCAAGCTTTCAAAGACAGGAGGGAAAGGATATTTTTCGATAAGATGGAAAATGCCTTTCGCTACAGTTTTTCTATGGGAAGTTCCTTTTCCTATCTGGTGGGAGCGGACATTCCCTTTATGGAGGAAAGCGCATTTTCATAGAGTATTCGCTCTGGGAAGAAGGGAAGGCAGGTCTTAGGGAGGAAGTCTTGACGAAGGCTATTGCAGTGACTTACAAGAAGAATAGAGCCGGAACTGCTCCATGCCTGTTTTTCTTATCAGGCGGTACAGGAGAATAGAAAAATACCCAGAGTAAAATCCCTTCAGACTAGTCGCCTGCATTTTTTAAGCAACTTAATCTTTTAAAGCATACAAAGAGCTATCCTCTGCTTCATCCGGGATGCTCCTAAAAATCTATCGAATAAAAGCGAATCAGCTTGTTCGAAAGAAAGTCCTTTTCCTATGCCGGAAAAATCTTAGAGAAGTCTCTGATGCCCCTTAGCCTTTTGGAAAAGAAGAGGGATGTGATGAGGGGAAGACTTGAATGCCTATAGACGCCTGCTTCCCTATGATAAGGGGCTTCGGAAATCCTCCTTCGGCGAGGCCTTGGTGGAAAAATGCGAAAATCTCCGTCATTATCCCCTGCTACAAGGAAGGAAAGCTGGTAAGAAGAATGGAAAAACAGCTTAGCCCCTATAAAAAGGAGTTGAAATCCTCTTTGTAGACGGAGGAAAAATCATTTTTCCGAGAATATAGAGTGATTTCCAGTAAGAAGGAAGAGCTTTGCAGATGAATCTTGGGGCGGAAGAGAGCTCCGAGATATTCTTTTTCTTCCTGCACTGTGATTCTATCCTGCCCAAGGGCTTCGTGAGAAAGAAATTCAGGAGGAATAAAGCATTCTTTTGGCAGGCTGTCTAGGATTCGTTTTAAAGAGTTCCTCCCCTGATGCACATTTGCAGCTTTATCAGTAACCATAGGGTGCTGGATAGAAGGGGATATGTTTGGGGATCAGGGCATCTTTGTGGATAGAGACTGTTTCTTTGCCATGGGAGAATTTCCAATCCTTCCCTTAATGGAGGACTATCAGTTTTCCCTGAATCTAAAGAATCGGGGAATTGTTCCTTATTTGGCCAAGAAGCGAATCATTACCAGCGACAGACGTTTTCAGGAAATTTTTATCCAAAAGCTATCTTTAATGTGGAAAAATGAACCGGCTTCAGGCCAGGTATCGTAAAGGAGAAGACATTGAACAGTTGGCAAAGGAATATAGAGACATTCGCGCTAAAGGCCCCGGAGATTTTACAGCGCATTGCAGAGCCTGCCTATCGGGAGGCTTTGGCCTTGGGGGCGGAAGTACGGGAGGAATATCATTTTCTAGCAAGGGGAGAGTATAACGAAAACTTTGTATTTACCCACCCGGATACCGGAAAAAAATATGTGCTTCGGGTGAACCATGGCTCTCAAATGCAGCTGGAAAGGCAGATTTCTATGAAGCCCATGCCCTAAAGCTTTTTGGAAGCCAGTGGCAGAACGCCCTAAGCTATATTACTGCTCGAGATAGATTGGGGGAGCCAGAATTCTTGTGATGGAATTTTTGGAGGAATAGCCCTTGACTATGCTAGGGACTTAAAGCTAGGGGCGGAAATTTTAGCGGATATCCACGGTCTTCCTTATCATAGGGAAGCGGATACAGGGGAAGATAAAGCTGTATTATGCCAAGGATCCTTTACTGAAATGCTTTCCGAGTCTGCCAGACTGCAAAAGGCTTATGAGTTAAGCCCTTTTATGGAGGACTCTGTCTATTCCCGCCTCATGCCCCTTTTGGAAGAAGGGGTGGAGGAAAAAGGAGCGGGGAGAAAAGCTCTTAAGGCAGGAGGAGTTTTGTATTATCAATACGGAGATTAAACTCGGAAATTTCCTGATGAACGGAGAAGGAAAGAAGAACTACGAGTGAACTGGGAAAAGCCTCTCTACGGGCACTTTGCCCAGGATTTGGGACATTTCTTGAGTCCTACTACCACTTTGGAAGACGGACTATATTCTCTCGGAAGGGGAAATCAGAGGCCTCTAGGGCATTATCATAAAATGCAGAGGCATAGACTTTCCGGCTTTACAGGAGCAAACAGCTCTCTTTATCTTGTATAACTGTATCCGCTTTCCTGGTGCGCCATGGCCTATACGGAATACAAGAAGGAAGAGATTTGCAAAAATGAAGATACCTTCCGAAAAATCAAGGTATTTGCAGGATCCCTCTCCTGACAGAGGTGGAGGACTGCTGTAAGAGCTGTTTTAGCCAGCGAAAATTATACTATAGGGTTATAAAAATAATTGAGCTTTTGCTATCAGAAATCACAATATAAAAATTTGCATATAAGTATGATAGAATGGCTAAGGAAATCTGAGGGCGTTTTTCAAATATATAGCGACACATGCATTTATTTTTGTGTACAAATAGTAAAACGAGAAAAACTAACTCATGGGGAAAACACTAGATTTAACGCATATTTAGGAGGCAAAAAGCTATGAAAAAGAACTTATTAGGATTAGGCGTTATGTTATTTGCATCTCTCTCCGCTTGCGGCAGGGGGAAGCAAGCCTGCAGCGACTACTGTAGCAGGAACTGAGGCTGCAGGAGAAAGCAAGACTGCCGGGAAACAACAGCTGCTGCGGCAGAGAAGGCTGAAATTAAGGAGATGAAGGGGATGCTTTGGCAAATATCGTAGCGGACAAGAGAGCAGAAGGAAAAATAACTTGTTATCGATGTTCGTAGCGCTGAAGACTATGCAAAGGGACATATCAAATTTGCCCTCAATATGCCTCTGGACACCTTTAAGGATGAAAATAGCTAAGATTGAGGATTGGAAGGATAAGGATGTAGTTCATGTACTGCAGTCGGAAAGATGTCCGAGGCTGCGGAAATTCTAGTGAATAACGGCTACCAGGTTTATAACGCAGAGGGCGTGAAGAATCATTCCTATGAATTAACCACATGGGAAATATCAGAGGGCTGAACTGATGGAGAGGCAAAGGATGCTTTGGTGGTAGATGCAAGAGAGCCAAGGATTCTGCAAGAGAGCATTTTGCTACCGCTGTGAATGTCAATTCTGGAAGATCCCAAGACCATTGATGCTATCCTTCCGGATGATAAGAATACTTTTAATCTTACCATTGCTATTCGAAACCGTTCCGCAAAGAGGCTGCGGAGTATATTGAAACAAAGGGCTATCCAATGTTTGGAACTGCTTGACGAGACCAGGAAATCACCTATGATTTTTCTAAGGAGACAAAGTGCATGGAGAAAAATCTTTCTGAAAGAAAGAATTTTACGATCGTTCTGGGTGCGGCTCTGATTGGAGCATATTTTTGCTATAGTCCTTTTCGAAGCTTTTTAGGGGCAGAGTCTTCCGTGTTTTTGCCACGGAGACTTTCAAAAGCTAAAGGAATTTGTGGCCTCCTACGGAGCCTATGCAGCAGTGATTTCTTCCTTTGATGGTATTACAGTCCATCATTGCGCCGCTACCCGCCTTTAATTACATTTTGCAAATCGCCGCTCTTTTCGGCTTTGGAAGGAGCTACTTTCTGGTCCAGCGCCATGGCGGGAGCAGCCTTAAGCTCTTTATCGCCAGAGCCTTCGGAAGAGTTTGTGGAGAGCTTAGCTCCAAGGTGCCTTGAACCGGATTGATGCCTTTTTAAACGGCATGGAAAGCAAAAGTATCCTGATTGCAAAGACTTCTGCCCTTCTGTTTCCTTTGACATTGTAAGTTATGCGGCAGGGACTAAGCGGAATGTCCTTCTGGGGCTTCTTTATTGCCACAGGCCTTGGACAGACTCCGGCAACCTAGTCTACTCCTATGTGGGGAGGCTTTTTAACCGGAGGAGCCAAATGGCTGGTAACAGGACTTTGATTTTTGTTTGCCCCTAGCTATGGATTGCCTGGAAAACAGCTTTACGAGAGCGGTCTAGAGAAGAAAAGATCGAGGCCGATGGAGAGACTGCAAAAGCAGAGGAAACTCCATAAAGAAAAAGAACATAAAGAACAATCAACACAGAACACTCCTGTGTACTACGACAGAGGGTAGATGATGGATCAAAAATAGCGAGTATAGAAAAGTGTAAAAAGGCGTTTTGTAAAAACAATTGGGATAGATGAGGAGATAGAGGAGAAGCTATGAAAAAGATTTTTAGCACTGGTGCTGTCTATGAGGTATAGCGCTTTTGGCCTGTGGCGGTCAGGAAGGCGAGCAACTGAGACAAGGTGCAGGAGCAAATCGCAGCAGGAACAAATGCAGAAAGCTCTGTAGCTGGAAGAAACTGAGGCTACAGAGGAAGCACGGAGGTTCTGCAGACTGATGCACTAGTAGCTGAAGCCAAGGGACAGACCGTAAACTTCACGGGCTGGGGCGGAGATGACCGTTTAAACCAGTGGTTGAACGGTTACTACGCAGAGTATCTAAAGAAAAATTATGACATTACCACTGAATCGTGTTCCCATGGGGATCGAAGACATTTTAGCGCAGCTTTCCCGCTGAGAAGGAGGCGAGGCCAAAAGAGTCCGATATCGACATGATTTGGATTAACGAGAGAACTTTAAAACCGCAAAGGAAAGTGATTTCCTCATGGTCCATTTACAGAATCTTCCTAACTTTAACAACCTGGTAAATCAGGATGATCCGGAAACCAACAAGGACTTTACTTATCCCGACTGAGGCTGTGAAGCGCCTTACGGAAAGGCACAGATGGTTTTCTACGGAGATAAGACCAAGGAGATTTCCGAAAGATACCGAAGAGCTTCTAGCTTTACATGCCAAGGCGCATCAGGACAGATTACTTATCCGGCCCTTCCGGATTTCACCAGTTCCGCCTTTGTGAGAAATGTAATTTATGACATTGTAGGTGTAGAACAGTTCAGACCGTAAAGGAAGATAAGGAAGCTGGGTAAAAAGAGCTGGTACAGCCTGCTATGGACTATTTGAAGGAGTTAAATCCCTACCTTTGGAAGGAAGGAAAAGACCTATCCTGAGAAGGAGCCTACCATGAGAAATATGGTGGCTGACGGAGAGCTGATTATGGGAATGACTTACTCTGCATACCTTGTATCCAACAGCATTGCAGACGGAAGTTTTTCCAACAATATGCAGACCTTTATCTGGGATAAGGGAACCATTGGAAACACCAACTACATTGCCATTTCAAGAATGCAAAAAGCACAATGCGGCAGCCCAGGTTGCTATCAATGCCATGCTTTCCGAGGATGTGCAGTTAAACCGTTATGAGACCTCAAGACCATCCCTGTATTGGATAACAGCAAAGCTTTCCAAGGAAGTACAGGAAAACTTTGGCCAAGGTAGATTTGGGAGAGGTGTGCTAGAGCAGAGCGTTCTTTAGAACAAGCGTTTACCAGGAAATGCCTGCAGGTCTGGTTCCTATCATCGAGAAATCTGGAGGAAGAGTGGCCGGAAAAATAAGATGAAAAAGAAGATTTCCTGTTGGATTCTTCCCAGCTTTTTGTCCACGATCTTCCTTTTGGGAGATTTTCTATGGATTTATCAAGCTTTTGGGGAAAAGGGCTTAGCTTAGAGCATTATCAGGGAAATCATGCATAGGGGGATACTATCCCTCATTTTCTATCTCTGCGTTTATCCTTACTTTCTTCCTTCCCTCTCTTTGATGCTTGCGATTCTCTTTTCCTTCTTTTCTACAGAGGAGGAAAAATGGAAAAAGATTGGAAGGCTTTTTAGAATAGCCAGCTATGATGCTCCCATAGCTTAGTGAGCATTATTCTTTTGTTTTTACTGTCTTCTAAGCAGCTTTTTGGCTAGGCTTTTCTACTCCTTTTCATGGATTTCTTCCCAGACGGATTTTTCCGGCTCTGGTGTATGAGAAAGGCATAGGCATTATCCTTTCCTACCTATGGAAGGGCTGCCCTTTGTCCTGTTTTCTCCTGCCCCTGGCTATCAGGTGGATGAAAAAGGCGGGAGAGGCGGCAAGATGCCTTGAGGCAAATCGCTTCATAGCCTTTTTCGGAAAATCACCCTGCCCTATCCATGCACGGCAGTATTTATCGGCCTTTTCATCATTTTCTCCTTCTCCTTCAGACCTTGACCTTCCTATCTGTGTAGGTGCCACCAGTCCAAAGCTATCAGTTTTACTCCTACCGGGAGCTACAAAGGGGCTTTTTACAGCAGCCGGTGACTTTTAACCTATACGGCATTATTCTTTTGTTTCTCTGTTTTTAAGCTTACTTTTACTTTCAAAATTTCTACCGAGAGGCCTAGAGGGAGGCGCTATAGGGTCTATAAAATCGAAAGATGGGCAGCAGCGTTTTTACCTATCTTTCGGAATCTATTTTACCTGAGCAGTTCTGCCCTTTTTCTTTTTACTATTAGTTCAGCTTTACGGAACACTATGCCTGGCCGGAGCTATTTCAAGCTGGCATCTCTTCAAGCTTTAAAAGCATTCTTTTTCAAAGGAGGCTCTATTTCAGGACACGCTTTTCAGTATGGCTTTTCTCTTTTGGTTTCCCTCTGTGCAGTACTGGTGGCTTTTTGCACGGCCAAATGTACCAAAATGAAGAAGGGCTTAGGAAAGGGCATCCTTGCCTTTTGGTGAATTTCCCATTATGATTCCGCAACGGTTTTTGCCATGGGAGCTCAGATTCTATTTTTAAGTAAAGGTCTTAAACCCATTTATCACTGTTTTGGCCCATATCCTTTATACCTGACCCTATGCAGTCTTTCTGCAAGAAAGAATAGTAGAAAAATGAAGCTATGAAGAGCGAGGAAGGGTCATGGGAGCTGTGGGAGAAGACTCTTTTTGGAAAAATCAGTCTCCATACTCTGTCCCACTCCTTTATGATGTCTTATATCCTTTCCATGAGCCAGTATATTTTGACGCTTAATTTTAGGCAGGGGGAAAAGGTGAAAAGTCTAAGCCTGATTATGGTTTCCTATATTCAAAGCGGAGAAAGGAATCTGGCCAGTGCCCTATGGGCTGAGTTTTTCTATGTAGCTCTTCATATGTCTCTTGGACTTTTTAGAAAAGGGGATACAGAGGGAAAAGAGGCTAGGAATGAAGATATCTGAACAGAGTGGAGCATAGGGTCTAAATGTGGATTTGTAAGAATAATAAAGAGGCAGTACGAGATCATTTTTGTAAAAAGGTTAAGGGTGGAAATTCGTTTTATCTTGAGCATGAGCACTCAGAACTGGAGACTGGAAAAAGGATGAAAGGATATTTCCTGAGTTCGTTCAGAATATTCAACTCATGGGGAAAAGCAGTTTGTGAAAACAGTCTCTAAAAACGTGCTTGGCCTATATCCTAAGCAAGGAAGATTTCTCTGAGGAGAAATTCAGAATCTCCCAGTCATAAGAATTTCCGTGGTCTACAGTTTAAAACTTTCCCCATTTGAACGTAGGGAAAATATGGGTTTCCCTGGAATTGCAGAGGTTCAAAGACAGAGACGAAAGAGTGGGAGAGCTTAAACGTGCAGCTGGAGGATATTCAGACAGGCGCATTGACGAGTCGTTTTTCCGGAGAGACAAATACAAAAGTAGCCATTGCCAGAAACAGCCGCATGAATGAGAATATTCTGTGCTGGATGAGCCTTTTCGCCCTGGACCCCTAATCTTCGGAGGAGATGGGAGACTTTTTGTTGAAACTTCAGAGGAAAGAATTTAACCGTGGTTTTTGGTTACACATGCCCAGAGGAGGCGCTAGAGCTTGCTCACCGTATGCTAATGAGGATGAGAGATTTCTCCAAGTGGATGAGGAAAAACTATATATACAGACCTGTGAATGAATATGTGGCAAGGTTTATGGGGAAGAAACAGTATTTTGGGCAGGTGGAAAAATAGGCGTATTTTTCCTGTCCTCACTTTTCCTTTCACGATGAAAGAGGAAACCTACTTTCTTTTCCAGGAGAGACAACAGCTACAAAAAATAGCGGAAGGCAGATGGCGGAAGGCAGATAGCGGAAGGGCAGATGGTGGAACAGACTGAGGAGAAAGCATTCATGAAGAAATGGCGGAATATCTGAACAAACTTACATATCAGAAAAGAATACCTGAGGGAGTTTTCCGTGCCTTTTATAGAACTGACGGTCAAGTCTATGACTGCCTCATCGAAGGAGGAGCTTCGGAAGAGACTTTCCCCAAACTTGCTTTTAGGAAGGGGAAGAGAATTTTGTCCATGAGGAAGAGTGGGATGGATAAGGAGGAGGTAGTATGGAAAAAGAAAGCGACTGTGTACACTAAACCACCATGGGGATTCGGACTGCGATATTGATGACGGCCTTTGCCTCCTCTTTCTTTTTGGGAGAAAAGGACATTGAACTTCTGGGATATCCTCTTCCGTTGGCAATATATGCTAAAACCGCGAGTGGTCTATGAAAACACAAAAGAAGATGCTAAAGGGAAAGAGAAGAGACTCCTTTGGTACAGAGGCGGATGCGCGAACCAGTGGGAAGAACAAGCCTCCAATATTGAAGCTATAGCCGTTATCAGGAGGTGGACATCACTAATATGGCTGACGACCAATGCGAGGGCATATATGCGGGAGCGGCTGCGCCTAGTGCCAAAGAAAGGAAATGGAGAAAACTAAACTTCTCCATGACTATAAGGCTACAGGCTTGATGCTAAGAACGAAGAACCTCCATACCCTCACCAGAGCCTGCCTGGTCACTCCTTTCCTATGAGGAATGTCAGCGTAGGCTGGAAAAATCTTCCCTAGGGGCGGTATATGTTTAGGGAGGCAAAAAGACTGGATGCATTATAATGATAGTCTCGCATTCGGCTTTTACATATTTCAGGATATAACCACCTTTTATCTATCGGACTTTTTGAAGACTCCTGCAGTGGATTCGCCTAATGGATGCTGGTTACAGGAGGATATTTGATAGAAAATGAAGGAGAGGGAGATGGATTCATTTGCCCAGAGTTAAAGATAGTGAAAAGCTTTTATGGGATGTAGGCTTAGCGCAATAGGGAAGCACGATGTCCAAGCTGCAGTCATGCCCTGAGAGACCGGCGGTTCCGGAAAACGGATATTTGAGTTCGGAAGCTTTGCAGGGAGGCCAGGAAGGATTATCATGAGGCAGATTTATTATCTTGTTCGAGCAGGATACACTGCCATGCAAAAAGAATCAGTCATCATGATCAGAAGGGCATTTTGAACGTCGGATGTTTTAAAAGCTTCCAAGGCTCTGACTACCGTGCTGAGAATACCAATCAAAAAGAGCCCCTTTCCTGGATGAGATGGAAAATGATGATTCTTCGCCTGATTTTGGGAAGAAAAAACAATAGCTATGTGCAAAGGAGCAGGAAAGCCTTTCTCTTTTGTGAAGATGTAAATCAGATTTCAGATATGTGCAGGTACTAGGGTGAGCCCCTGAGGGATTTGCAATATGAAAAATCAAGGTCTAATACGAGGCCAAGTTTTGGATCTGGCCTATGTTATGAGAGTTCTGCTCTACTCACACACTCGGAGAATCACGGAGGAAACGCGGATCAGGGAATTTCGCCTATGGAAGGACAGTCTAAAAGGACAGCATCCTGTTTTTGACGGCTTCACCATGCCCCATCCAGCTTCTTTGCATGGGTGATGGAAAGGCAGGAAGCTATTTTCCCTGAGTTTTTCGGGAAAATCTCAGCAGGCGGGAAAAAGCGGAGAATCCCTGTTTTATCTTACAGAAGAGCGATAAAGGCTATATAGTAGGGAAAAGGCTGGGGTGGAAATTCGCCTCTGTCCTAAATGAAATGACAGTGAACGAGGGAGAAAAGAGCAGAGGGCTGTCCTTGCTGGAACAAATTCCTGCTTCTGAGACTTTGGTGAGAGGGATGCTGCAAGGAGAAAGTAAAAAGCAGGCAAACAAGAGAGCAAAAAGCCCGACAAGGAAAGAGTGGATAGAGGTAATCCTATGCCGAGGAGAAGTCTATGCTCGTGCCCCATGGCATTTCTGTCATCGAGCCGCCTGTAATACTTTCAAAGATTGGAGGCTGCAGCCACTATCCGCGCCTTATCGTGGTGGAGGGAAAAGGACTATCAGTTATCAGGATATCAGGGCGAGATGCTTCCGGATGTGGAGCGCACGTGCCAGGATGACTTTTTCAGCCAGGGGAGAAAATTCGCTATTCCCACACTCTTTGGAGGAGGATATCAGCACGGCTGACTCTTCAGTAAGGTTCTTCGCTCTGCCTTGGAGTGATGGAGGAAGGACCTGCCCCACGATCGCTCTTTCGTTGCCTTCGTGCCTTCCCGCGGGAATGGGAGGAAAGAGGACCGGAGTGATGCCTTGGAAAATGAGCAGAGCCAAGGCCCTTGAGGGAGGAAATCTGCCTTCCTGAGAAAGCTTTTTCAGAGGAAAGCCTTTTGGAAGCAGAGCTGCACACGAGTCTTTATGGGGAAAATGAAGGAAGCCACAGCAACAAGGAAAGGTGAATTGAAGCTTGGAAAGCTTTGGAAAAACTTATGGAGCGCTTTGACAAGCTGGAAGAGAGCAACTTTTCTACAGGGATGAGCATGAGACTCCCTATCCCAAAGCTTGGAAGAAGTGTTAACCAGAATTCAGCTTCTTCTTTTCTCCAAAATGAGAAGGAAAGGTTGGGAGAATTCCCGGTAAAACAAAGGAGGTTTTCACCTGGCACCGATGTATGGCTCCTGTGGAGTACGGCGAGATTCACGCACTGGCGATCAGGTCAGTGGTAGGCGACTTAACCGCTCCGTTTCCATAATCGAGCCTCGTTTCCTGAGCCCAGCTGGACTGTCCCCTGCAAAGAAGAGATCCCTCTTATGCGAGGAAAAGAGTGCGAGCACAGGAGCGCCTGTGCTCCTGGCATGGGAGAAAGCTATGTTTCGGTTTTAACTGTCATCACGCTTTCCTAAGCCCCAGGAAAGAGACATGCATCTATGTCTTATCCCTTGAGGATTCCGAAGGGCAGGAGCATTCTCCTATTTTACAGGAAGTCCTGCGAAATCTTTCCCAAAGCTTAAGATTCAGAAAGCTGGAACGATAGGAAATACAGAGCTATGAAACTGGCATGACGAACCAGTCTGTCAAGGGAATTGCCAGAAACTTTACGAGGAAGCCCTGTTCCGTTCGGAGGAAGAAGTTCTTCCTAATACTGGCTTCAGGAATCCTTTCAGCTTCTCCATGCAGATCTCTGGCAAGGAAGGGCTAAAAGGTTGGAAAGAAAGCTTTGGGCTGAGAAAGACATCTTTGAGACATGAGCATTTGCCCTAAGCAAAAGAGACGTCCCAGGGACTTTGCAGGAGAAAATCGAGGCTCAGATAAAGCCGATTGGACAGGCTTCAAACCGTTGCGCCAACTTTTCACTTTCTACTGCTACGACGTACAGAAGGAAGAAAGAGGCGGAGATTTCAGGCGCTTCGATTTGGGAAAAACTTTACCATAAGCGGTGGCAAAGCTTCTTTAGAAAGCAAAAGGAAGAAAAGGCCAGGGCAGGGCACTTTCCGAGCATTTTCAGGAATACCTGAATCATGCCATAGCGGAAAGTGAGCAGGATCAGTGCCCACTTTCAGAGGCAGAAACCAGTATTTTCTAGCATAAGTTTAAGGAAAATGAAAAACCATCACTCTAGCGTGGAGGCCAGCTTTCAGGAGATTTTTCAGGTAGACTTTGGGGGATTTTAACTATGATAGCGATACCCTGTCCTTTCGGGGGAAAGGGTGGACCGGTGGACAGCTACCTGGATGAGGAAAAATTATTACCTGAGGGTTTGGACTATAAAAGTGGAAATACTGATTTTCCTTGGATCTTTTAAAGGCGGGACTGAATTCGGCTGCCCTCTACCTATCCATCTTGTTGGAGGAGGAGAAAAGAGACATCCGGACTATAAGCCACTCCTGCAGGACTCGTTCTTTATTTCACCATGGATAACTAGCCCACGCTTTAAGGGCAGTCCGAGCAAGAGCTTTTCAGGAAAGTTAGAAGGCTTCAAGACCGAAGCGGCTTAATCAATGGAGAGGCGGACATGATTTTCCGCATGGATGAGGGAGCGAAGGACAGCCTTTTGCTTCGCAAAGGAGACGCTCTATTGAGGAAAAGGGCTCTGCTGCCAAAGGAAGAAAAGATTTGATGCCATGCTTTCCTATGTGCGAGAGGGTGGAAGAGGAGTGTGTGAGAATCCTGGAGGGGAAGGCATATTCTCCTATCCGGGAGACCATGGATAAACACACCTGCACCTACCAGCCCCTAATCCAGCATCTGCGGCTTTGACCCGGACCTCCCGGATTTTCCTATAGAAAGTCTGAAGGGCGAGGAAGAGGCGATTTGGGACGAGTGGATAGAGAAGTATCAAAATAAAGAGTCCATGTAAGATAGCACTGTGATTGGAAGTATCGGGAAAGAGGCATGGGATTGGTATTGCCGGTGAAAGCATCGAAAGAGGCAGTGGATGGTGTGCCGGTGAAAGTATCGAGGCAGATGGGATGGTATTGCTGGGTGCCAGAAGTATCAAGAAAGACGCATGGGATGGTATTACCGGTGAAAGTGTGTATCGAAGACGGTAAACATGGCATTGTGGACGGAAGAAGGGCGAGGCGGCAATCGCCCATAGAGAAGGAAATCTGCATGGTCTCTCATGCGGCTGGTTCTGGAAAGACGGTGAAACTGTGTGGAGCATGTGCTGTCCCTGTATTTCAGAGGAAAATGCCTCCTTTCCTCTTTGGTTTTGATGACCTTTACCGAGGCTGCTGGCGGACGGGACGAAAGGAAAGAATCGACGCTTGGAGAGCATTTGGCAGTGGGCCACATGACGACCTAGTTCATCGAAATCGTGCTGCTTCAACGGCAAATATCAGCGCATTCGCGCCGCTGCAAGCGACTTATCGAGGAAGGTGTATGCAGGCCTCTCTCTGAGCACGCCATTGATCCGAGATTGACTGCGAAAATGTCCCTGCTCAATCGGATATTTTAGAGGAGCTTCTGGAGGAGGTACGAAAGAAGGAAGAAACTTTCCTGACCTTTTGTGGATCAGTTTTCCATGAAAAGAAGGACAAGGGCATGAGGCTGATTCTTAAGCTTTATAACCTGGCCAGTGCCATGCCTTTCGAGCTTATTTGCAAGGCTTTTGAGCAGACGCCCATTCTCGATGAGACAAAAATGAAAAAGGATCTCTACGAAGATATGAAGAGCAGGCTTAAAAATCTTTCTTTCCTCTATGAAGACGCCCAGACCTATGCCCGAAAAACGGCCTATAGAATATGAAGAGCTAGAAATAGGGATCCAGTGCCTGCCCTTGCAAATGCGGAGAATCTGGAGAGAGCTTGGTTAGAGGACTGGAGAGTCTAAGCACTGGTCGCCTAAAGGCAGCTACGAGTCGAGGGAAAAATAGGTAAGTCCCTTCGAGAAGAGGAAAGAGAAGACGCTGAGACCTGGCAGGAGAACTACAGGCTGCTGCCCAACAGAGCTGGAAGGGAAGTGGAGGAGAGGACAGAAACGTCATGGAGCTTGGGACACGCCTCACTTCTTAGAGCGCTATCAAAAGGAAAAGGAAGAAAAAGGGCGGTGCTGGACTTTTCAGTTTGGAGCATTTTGCGTTGACGTATTGTATCAGGATGGTCAGTATAGTGCGCTGGCTGATGAGCTAGCTAAGCTCTATCGGAAATCCTGGTAGATGAGTATCAGGATTCAAACCTTGTGCAGGAATATATTGTTCAGGGCTCTATCTCAGGAGCGATTCGGAAAGCAATGTCTTTCAGGTGGGGATGTAAAAGCAGCATTTACCGATTCCGTAGGAGACCGAGATATTCCTGAAAAATACCATGATAAGCTGTCCCAAGATCTTCCTTCGGAAGAATCCTCCGTTCCGATGAAGGAGTATTTCTTGCATGATAAATACCCTGTTCTTTAGATTAAGGAAAAAGACTCAGGAGATCAGATATATGATTTGCGAATGGTCTATCCTGGGAAGTGAAAGAAAGAAGAGCAGGTTAAAGACGCGGTGGCGAAGAGTTAGAGCAGAGAGAGCCGGAAAAGAATGTGAGGAGAGAATCGCGAAGCAGAAGATAAAGCGCAAAGTGTGCAGAACATAAAGAAAGAAGCCGGAGAGAGAGCGCGAGTTCAGGCAAGCAAGACGAGATCAGACTGGTTTCGATACCGTCTCTAGAGTTGGAAAACTGCCTCTACAGGGAAGATGAGGCGATGGAGAGGATAATAAAGAAGATAGTAAAGGAGACGATGTGTAATAGCGCCTCCACTAGCGCCTCCCGGTAAATCTCTCAGTAAGTTAGAGCTGAAATGTATAGATGCAGCTAGGTTCGTGAGCTAAGAAAGGGGCTGCTACCTCTGCAGGACATGGTGAGTTCTCCTTCGTTCTGTTGTTGCACAGCGTTTCAGCAAATGGTGGATATGACTAGGAAGGAATCCTCACTGCCTATGCGAGCTAAAAACCATAGTTATTCGTGCGTGAGAGGTAGAAACACGGTCTCTATCCTTTCCCAGCCATCATCAGCATCAGACAGGATATCCCTACAGGCAGTCTTACGCTCCTCTTTATTTTCCTTAAGACGGACGATGAGCTGCAGATTGTGCTGAGCGAAGGGCAAGTCGTATACGAGCCCTAAGGATAAGGTAGTAAAATGCGGTAAATCTATCGCACAGGCAGAAAAGCATTGCCTCCTGCTTTGGAAGATATGGCAGAATTTTCAAGGTAAATTGGAATCACTGCATGGGCTATCCTGTTCACGCTGTTCTTACTGACCTTAATCTATGAAGAGATTACTATAACCATATTATGCGCGGGCGCTGCCCATGGGAGAGACGGCGCCACACGACTGTCAGACCAGCACTAGAGGATGCCAAGCAGTTTGAGGGAAGCTACTAGCGTGACATTCCATTTGTGTCCGCTATGCAGAAAAGGTGAAAAAGCAGGAGCGGATCAGGAGACAGGGTGTTCTCTGGAAAAGGACGAGACCTAAGCTTCGATTATGATCCATCCATCACCAAGCGACCGCAGCTTTAAGGTGGTCCTTCCTGTCCCAGCCACAAGACCTTTAACAGATGGATTCCAAGGCGAAAATGCTAATGGATTTCGAGCTGCTGCCGCAGATTGCTTGATTTGGAAACAGGATAAAGTGCTCCCTCCCACAAAATCATGCACAGGAAAGGAGGCCAGGATGGTCTTGGGAGAAAGAGCTTGGGTGCTGTGTCACAAGGACCAGGAGCAAGAGGAAAAGCTGATTCTCTCACCAGTTTTGACCAAAAGTGGAGAGTTCGTCAAGAAATTCCCGGTGCAAGAGCTGTCTCTGGAAGGCCTCCGAGGAGCGAGGTTCTTTATCTTGCCTGGATTTTAATGGCCTATTCCCGGAGCTTCTGCAGTACCTGTCAGACTGGAAGAAATTGCCCTGCGTTTTCTTTCGAAAGAGGATTTAGAGGAAAATGAAAATAAAGCTCATGGGAGAAGCTATTTCGAGAGCTTTGTGAGTTCTTGGGAACAGGGCGGAAAATGTCAGAAGCGGAAAAGTCGCATGGAAGAGCATTTTCCATGTCTATCACTGTCTATGAGAGGAGAGGCACCCATAGAAGCCCAAATACTCACGTTCCTTATTGAAAACTGAGAGGCCATGGAGGCATGGAGGGAAAAGCTTTCCTGAAACCGGGCAGGGAAGGAAGTGCAGTTGGCCTGCCGAATGGGATGAGAGACCGAGGCACGGCATGCAGGCCAAAGAGCAGACTATTAGCCCACTAATTCAGAAAATGAAGCAGAGGCAACATCGGTGCTGCAATGAGGCGACAGCTATCACCATGCACTGTAGCCTGTGCATTATTCCAAGGATATTTCCCAAGCTATCCGACTTTCTCTCTCCGGAGGAATATGCAAGCTTACTGAATCGGCAGTAGTTTCAGAAGTTCCTGGATTCTCCCTTAGGGCGAGCTTCTTTGCCAAGGGCTGTATAAGGGAAAATACCTTTATCGAGGCAACGTATTTATGCAGGAAGTGGAGTATGAGGAAGCTATGCTCCGAAGAGATGATGATGTTGAAAAGGTAATCCTCCAAGGAATCATCGATGCCTTTGAATCATGGAGGAAGAGGGCGTATCCTTGTGGACTATAAAGACTCGACCGGGTGCAAAGGATGAAGAGCTAAAGGAATCGTTACCAGCAAAATCGAGCTATATATAGCAAAGCTTGTGAGCAGATTTTTAGGAAAAAGAGTCAAAAACGAAGAGTCCTATTCCTTCTCTTTAGGAGAGGAAGTGGACTTGTAAGGAGTGGCAAAAGAAGGACTTGCACATAAGTCTTTTCCTCAGGCACTATACGAGTAGTCAGTGAGCCTTAAAAGGCGGTTTATCTATCTTGGTGCCGATTGGACGAACTGAAGAAAAGGGAAAGGTGATCGAATCATGAGCGGATTCTCGTGTGACTCGGTGGACAGTACAGCAGTTGTGCCCGGAGAGCAAGAGACGAGCTGTCTGCAGGTTTACAGTTCCGACATTGGCGTAGAGAAGATTAAAGGGTAAAGTCCCAAGGAATCATCTTTGCACTGACCTCGGTCCGTGCAAAGAGGAGAGTCAGCATATCCGGAAAGGAAATTTTTCGAGCTGGGCATCCCCATTTTTCGGTTTCTGTTATGGAGCACAGCCTCATTGCCTATGAGGAAGCTTGAGAGGTGGCTACCGCCTCGTCAGTGATATGCGGAGTGATGACCATGGTGAAAGAGTCCTCCGTGCTTTTTCTCCACGATGTTTCGGAGGAGCACCCACCGTTTTCATGTCCCACACCGACTATATTGCAAGAGTGCCGGAGGAGGGTTTCAAGATTACTGCCCATACCGAGTACTGGTCCTCGTTGCGGAATGGAAGATGGAAGAGACTGTTGTGGTGCAGTACCACCCGGAGAGTGCAACATAGCGGTGGAAGGGCAGAAGATGATCTCATCATTTTCTCTATGACGTCTGCAAATGTACCGAGACTGGAAAAATGGCTTCTTTCGTGGGAGGAGCAGGTTTCCCGCTTTGAGATATAAATCCGGTTCCGGCAAGGTGCTTTTAGCTCCTTTCCGGTGTGTGTGGCAGTCTCTGTTGCAGTGCAGGGCTTCTTTCCAGAGCCATTGGAAAGCAGGCTGTACTGCGTGTTCATCGCTGGACCACGGCCTTCTTTCGGAAAAATGAAGGAGATCGTGGTGGAGGATCTTCAAGAGTTAGGAGATTGAGTTAAACCGAAATCCGTGTCAATGCGGGAGAAGAGTCCTGAGAAATTAGTACGTAGAAGATCCGGAGAAGAAGAGAAAGATTATCGGCGAGCAGTTTATCCGTATCTTTGAGCGCGAGCAGAAATAAAATCGGAGCAGTCGACTTCCTTGCTCGGAACCATTTACGCCAGACGTGGTGGAATCCGCCTGCGGAAAGGGGCAGCGATTAAGAAATCCACCACAATGGTGAGTGTATCCCAAGAATATCATTTCGCTAAGGAAATCGTGAGAGCCACTACGCCTGCTCGCTAAGAACGAGGTGCGTGAAATGGGACTGGGCTTGAGCCTTCCGGAGCATTTGGTGTATCGATCAGCCCTTCGCGGACCTGGACCTGGGGTAAGAATCATCGGAGAGGTGACGCCTCGAGAAGGTCTCGCATGGCAACAGGATGCCGGACTTCGTTTATCGTGAAGAAATCGAAAAGGCGGGACCTTTCCCGTTCCTACAGCCAGTATTTTGCCGCGCCCTCACCAATATGCACGATCCGATGGGCGTCGCAGGAGACTCTCGTACCTACGATCATGCGGTGGCTCACCGTGCGCGATTACCGATGACTTTATGACCGCAGAATGTGCGGATATCCCCTTTAGCGATGCTCCAAAAGGTCAGGAATCGAATCGTGAATGAGGTAAAGGAGTGAACAGGAGACGTAGTCGGCGATCTGACATCCAAGCCGCCAGGAACGATTAGAGATGGAGCCTTGCAGTAGCAAACTGTTATAGAAACCCATGAAAACAGTGGATCTTATCGATTGAACGGTATCATGCCACGTCTCCCGTGATCGTAAATAGCTTAAAAGTAGGTTCAAAATGGGTTCTTGAATTAAACGAGTTTTACGAGCAATACTTATTGACCGAAGATTAATAAGATAGGAAAAGATTAGACAAGCCTCTCCATCATTGTGGTGGGAGGCTTTGGTTCGAGCTATATCGAGACTAAAATATTAATTTCGATAGCAAATCAATTGAATTAAAAATTTGTGTTATTGATGTAGAATAGCTGAGTCAAATAAGGGAAAATGATATATAAATTTAATAAAGGAATAAATTAGTGTTGAAGATATACTGATGATTAGTCGTGAGTCTATATGACGAGACATATTACACTCAAAGAATTATTAAATCTAATCCAGTAAAATAAATATTTTTATACAAGACATGTGAGCATTTAGCAAACCTTTACAGAGAAAATGGAACTGTTAAAAGTAATGGACATGGTTCTGTTAGAGTAGAAAATCTATCTTTTATTACATTCTGTGCTTTTTCATTTCGTAATAAGTGATAGAATCTTTCATTAGTAAATGGTTATAGCTAAAGGACATACAATCTATTTAAAGTTTCTTTGGTTTCTGAGCGCTCCATAGTTGTTAAGTATTAGTTCTTTTAAGTATTGTTTAGATGAGATAAAGAATTAACTTCTTTTGAAAACCAAAGAAAATCAATTTTATGCCTAAAAATTATATAGTAAGTTACACGGTTGAATCTTTTGTTTGGATTTGTTTTGGGAATTAACAAATTTGTCATTGACATTGAAAAATAATCAGAGGATGCAAAAAGCGCTCCTGCCAGGAACTTTTTAAAATGTTTAAGAAAGCAAATCAAATACAGATCAATCGATTGTATTTTTCAGTACGAAGATGATTTGTTGAATATTCCAGAGATGGTTGCAATGCTGATGTGCCACCGGTTGATTGTCTAGATAAATTTTAGAGCATATCAATTCTCATCTTGAATGGGATGGTGACTTTTGAAAAATTATCTGCAAGTCCAAGAGAACTTATAAGAGAATCATTAAATTTATTGATACTTATATTTGATAGTGAAGGGTATACCGAACAAAAACTTAATATAGCTATCTCGGAGTGGATAAACGAGAAAATAGCTGCAGATACTATTACTTGATTAGACGTTATGTAATTGTCTCAACACTTATCAGTCATGAATATAGAATTAGAAGAGCAGTCGATAATCTGAAGAAAGCTCATACTACGAAGTATGGACCAGGGTTGTATTTGTCTGAAGGAAGAATACTTGATGCATGAAACTGTGCTGAAAATAAAAAGTGTTTGAAGAAGATTGACGCTTTATGTCTCAGAGTGGATAAAAATAATAAAATGTTTGTGCAACACTTAGAGAAAGATATTGTACTCTAACTTAATAATTACTGTATGATGATGGAGGAAGAATAACATGACAACACAGGAAATTGTATCTAAATTATGGAATCTCTGTAACGTATTAAGAGATGATGGAATCACATATCATCAGTATGTTACTGAGTTAACGTATATTTTGTTTTTAAAGATGCTCAAATGAAACGAACCAGGAAGGTAAAATTGCTACTGGAGTTGAATTGACAGAGAAACCCTGAGACATCGGAAGAAAACACAAAAATGTAGAAAAGCAAATAATTATAGATTACACATGGAATGTGTTGAAAAATAAATCGAGGTCTTGATCAGCATAACTATTACAAGAACCTGCTCCGTTTATTCGGTAAGTATTGTAAAGGACGTGTTCAGCAGATATATAACGGACTCAATTTCAAAATATTGATGAACCTAAAAACCTAGAAAAAGATAATAACTAATGATGACTTGATTGGTTTTCACTGCAAGAGAAGAGGGCTTTGGAAATCTTTATGAAGGACTTCGATGCCAGTGAGAAAAAGTCGGGTGCAGGTCAGTGCACCGCGCATACTGATTGATGTAATGACACGTCTTATGAAGCCGCAACCAAAGAAAATGCAATGATCCGGCATGTGGGACATTGGATTTATGATTGCATGCAAGTCAGTATGTAAAAGAAAAATTCGAATGATCTCTTTAGTCTTGATGCGGATACCGCTAAATTTGAAAAAGGAAGATCATTTACTGGATGTGAGTTGGTACATGATACTCATAGATTGGCCTGTCAGAATGCGATGCTCATGATATCGATGGAGAAAATACTTGCAGGGATACTCTCTCGAATATTGGAAAGACATGAAGGGGTATGATCTCGTATTGACGAATCCTCCTTTGTGTACAAAGAAGGAGAACAGTACTACTCGCGATGATTTTACATTTCAACAAGCAACAAACAGCTAAATTTCATTCAGCATATTTATAGAAGCCCTTAAGGCAGATGGCAAATCTAGAGCTGCGGTAGTCCTTCCAGACAATGTTCTTTTTGCAGATGGAGAAAGTGTGAGAAGATAAGAGATTGACCTTATGGATAGTGCAATCTTCATACAATTTGAGACTTCCTACGGAATATGCGCAGGAGTTGAGACAAATGTTCTTTTTCTTTACACGTGGGAAGACAGACAAAGGAAATACAGATGAAGTTTGGTTCTATGTGATCTTAGATTACCATGCAGCATTTAGCAAGACAAAGCGATTGAAAGAAGTTAGATAGCTATTTTAGAAAACTTTGAAAAAGGTATATGAGGCAGAAGAACCGTCATGCAGTTCTGGACGAGACGGATGGAGTTGATTGTACAAGAAAACAGGATTGAGTGGAAAAGGGAACAGTCTTGACTTAGGTCTTATAAGAGATGAATCTATTGTGGAAATTAGAGTGAATTGATGAGGTCTATTGGATGCGCTGAAGAGGCGGTGCGCAAATCTCGAAGAAGCTATGGATCTTCTTAACGGTGTGAGTGAGAACTCGTGAAATCACTGGAGGTTAAGTGATGGCTAAAGGAAAGAAGCATGCGTCTGAACTAACTTTGAAGAAATAGATGGATAGCTTAGCACTTTTTGCCAGTTGTGGAGACAATCATATATGGTTCCAGAAAATTGTGTTGGACCCATCTCGGCGATTAGTCGAAATGGCAACATGAATTATGTTGCTAATGGTGAGTTTTGCTGGTAATAAAAGCAAATGTACGCATATTAAAAGATGAAGATTATGCTACAATAGGTAAAATACAGGACTCCAATAACTACGGAGTCATTAACGTACACTGACAAGCATGGATATGAATCTTTTAGAAAATCCCGGTTCTTTGTGGGGAGAACTAATATTGGCAGTATGTGGATCTATTGGAAAAGAACTTCCGAGTGCCATATTTTAATCGTCCGATGACATTGGCATCATTCATTAATGATTAAGTGTTTGAATGATAATGATTATGATTTCTTATATTATTATTTCTTGTCTCGCCGACAGGATCAAGAGTGCATTCAATCACAACAAGGAACAGCTGTATTGAAGTTTAACAAAACTGACTTAAAACTGCTGACTTTGCCGATTCCACCACACGATTAGAGACAGCGGCGTATTGTGTACACCAAATTGGAGTCTATTTTCTCAAGCTTGAAGAAGAGGCGAAAGAAAAGGTGCAGGAAGTACTGATTTCGGTTTTAATAGTAGAAGGGCTCGCTAGTCTTGCACAGTGGCATTTTCGCACGCTGACCCGACGAAAGTGAGAGAGTCGGGAAGTGATTACAGTCTGAGACGAATGGAAAGATGTGGTACTTTCTAAGGTAGTGTTATAGGATTTAAATATGGATCTTCTAGTACTTACAGGAAATAATGGTATGCCTGTGTGAGAGAATTCCTAATATCGGAGATGGTGTATTGATGATTTTCGATATATTTTTGGCTCATGATGATATGATAAAGATAATCAGGATTCATGAAGATGACATACTGATTATTAGATCAAATGAGTAGAGACGAATTGGAAAATGTGCACAGTACCTGTATTAGAAACAGATTATGCATACGCATCTTTTTCTTATAGAGAATAAAGCCGATCTAAGGAGATAATACCAAGGTTTTAGTTTCTATATTTGAATTCTTCTATAGCTAGAAACCAAATGTTTGTAAAGGCAAAGTCATCATCGAATTCATAATATTGCTGTAAAAGAGCTCAGGCAGGCAATAAAATCAAGTTCCATATTTGGAAGAACAAAAGAGATTGCTAGAATCTGGACAAAATCATTGAAAAGGAAAAAGAGGCCAGGACACTAGCGAGAAATTATAGACGATAAGATGAGACGAGAGTTAAAAAGTATATTAGCAAAAGGCTTTTGAGGCAAATTGAGGAAACTAAACTGATTCAATCGATGAACCCGCAGTGAGACACTTTTGAAGAGGGTGCTTACCAAAGTACCCAGTAGAAGAGAAAAGAAATTAACCGCTAGGGAAAAACGAAGGTGAAAGTTGTGATGAAGAAAGACATGCTAGAAGCTGTGAGGGAAGCTAGGAAAATCACTGAGAGACTTAAAGAAGAAACCGGATTAGGTATTGGTGGGTTCTATGAAGAACTCTAGAGATTAACTGAATTCATTGGTGTAGAGAAGGCAGGACGACGTATATCTGGAGGTAAGAGATGTGATAAAGTCAAAAATCAAAAACTTTAAAAACTTGAAAGATGCAACAATTGATTTTGATGAGATCCTCAGACAATATCTCGTTGTAATCGGTAAGAACGTGCCGGAAAATCGAAATCTTTGGAGGCGCTTGATCATAATATTCCGGTTTGGACCTAGATGAAGATACTACGCAGTTTGATTATGAAATTAGCTGTGTTGTAAAGAGCATAACGTGAGATATCGAGTTATGATGGAAAGCGGAATAATCAAAGAGTACATGAAGACGCCATTTCAAAAGTCAAGTTTAAGAAAAGAAGGATGTGCCTTCCAAGTAATGTGTCTCACCTACTATTCGGAAATGAAAAGAAATGTGGAAAGAACACTTTGCTAGGGACATCAGCAGAGATTTATATGATGATGTGCTCAGAAAGAGAAGAAAGTTTCGAAGACATTATTCTATGCAAGCACCTGTTCCTTAGTAATTTTGTTTTGTGGCTGCTCGGTTGATAACAGCATACTGATGATATCTAGATATTGATTCACTGAGTCTGCAACATATTGTTGTGACCCACAAACCAGAATGGGCGAGGCACAAAATCAATGCGACAAAAATCAGAAATTCTGAGGTTCTGAGGATATGTCAGGAGATTCTTGGATGAGAGTTTATAAACTCTGAGGTTTAGCTCATTGATTGAATATACGTAAAAGTACCTGATGAATAAAGAAACACAAAACGACGGAATTTATATATCTTTGTCTATAAAGATCTAGAAGTCGTGAAGAGAACTTGCTGGAAAACATAATACAGGCTACGAGTTTTTAAATATACAGAAAGCACATATTTATCTAATGATTTGACTTGAAGAGACACGTATTAAAGTTAAGAAAACGGATGACCTCAGTAGTTGCTAATGAATTAAGTGAAAGGCGAACAACAACAGCTTTTAACAGTTCCTCGGCAATGAAATTTACAGAAAAAGGAAGAAGCTCTGTTCTTGCTTGATGAACCTGATACCTGTTGAATCCTAAATGGAAGTTCGATATTTACAATTGATTGAGGATATCATGTAAGAAATGAGGAACAGCCAGGTTATATCAACACATGATCCTATTAGCAGTGGCGGATTAGAAAAAGAGACGATAACAATCTTTGATAGATGAGTATATCACAGAAATCCGCCAACCAGAGGTAAGAATCCAAGAGGAATGGTGCTGGTCTTTTGACAAGTGACGTGTTTGAGTTTACCTACAGCGTTAGCTCCAATAACGCAGGAATGAATTAGATGAAAACCAATAGTAGATTAACATTTGAGAAAGATCAAAACGCAAAGATGAAAAGAAACGACTAAGAGTCTTTAGATGAGTCTCTAGAAAAACTTGGTTTTACTACTATGACAACGCAGAGATCCGTTATATAGCAAATTTCTCCGAAAGATTGTGGCACGAACGTGACGTAAACAAAAGATAGAGCCAACAGAAATTGATAGGGAGGAATTGTCAAATCTTTATAGACGGATTGTTAAAAAGAGATTATGGCAGAAGAGAGTAAAAGATGATTTACCATTGATTTATTAAAACCATCCTCCGAAGAACGAAATTATTGGAAGAGGGAAAAGATTAACGGAGGAACTCAAAGGCAAGTTACCTGGATAGTAAAAAGCGAAATTGTATTAAAGAGCATCAAAGATTTTGGGGACTGAAAAGATGTATAGTAGTTTGTCACATGGAAAAGTGTTGGTATACGAGGGTTAAAGTAGGAAAAGGTTCGCTCTTTATCATATGGGACCATCGAGACCGACTCAGTGAGATGCATTGAAAAGTAAAAGCGCCCGCAAAACAATAAACAGAATGTTGACCATACTGGTGGGTTAGCGTTTGATTGGACGATTATAGGTTATCAAGTCAAATCCTAATACCAGAAAACATACTCACTATCCTTTGGGTAAAAGAAGATTCTGGATTTGATAGAGGGTGATGAAGGAGAGTATTAGGCTTGGTATGTACAGGTTTACTGGATCCAATAAAAAGAAGATGTGGCATTACTGACATATTTGATGATAGAGGCAGGTTATGCTTGCGCGGCATGCTCTGACGAGTGAGTCGTGGGATGCACGAAGGGTAGCACTTTCAGTCAGAGTATATGGATTAAATGAGTCAATCTTTTGTGGGTGCAAAGAGTTGCAGCGAGATTGGCAAGAAACTTATGGAGACGAATGACACTGGGGACTATAGTAAAGATGCACATGCATTTGAAGACTTGAAAGCATTAAGTACAAATCAAGATGTTGAGCTGTATCCTGGAGTTGCGATGGTTACTATTGCAGGCAGATACGAAAATACATTTGAGCGTAGTTAAAGGAAAGCGAGATGTATGTCGAGATACATATGTCTGTTATTTGCTGTAATGATAGACGAGATTATGAATATAATGATAGACATAGTAGATTAGGGTGTGCACGTGACGGTATGTGGAGTATCTCTAAGAGACCCAAAGCTGAGATGCGTGAGTGTGTGTGTGATCTGTTCATTCTGCTCATATCCATTAAGCAGAACTCTATGATGAAAGAACAGGTGAGACGACATCATTGCAAGAAAAGTATGAAAGAGATAGCGCCCCACCTTTACTAGCATCCAAATATTCTAAAACGACTTTCTTCTTAGTCAAAACATGTCTATTATAAAATGACTGACCTCCAAATCGTTAGATTACTGGCCTAACTTTTGGGGGCGGTACAAACTGAGACTGAACACTTTTATTTTGTATGTGCGTACAGCCTTTCTGCCGAGAGGGCGAGTGAAAATAATGAGTGAAAAGATTGTAAAAACTTCAAAAATGAAAAAGTACAAGTCAGTCAAACTACTCACAAATGATAGAACAACATTCTTAGTAAAATAAATATCGCGAACGCATAATTATTTATCAAAATCAAGATCTCCCTATAAGTGGATTTTGTAGCAGTATTATACGATGCAGACTTACGCAGTGAAGTGCTGAGAGGTTAAAAACAATGGCTGTCTCCAAGGCAAAATTATTTAAGATACTAATTGACAAGAGACATGATGAAAAGAGTGCAGCTCACAGGAATTAGTGCTGCTACCGTAAAGTAAGCTAGCTAATGGTGGAATGTCACTGATGGATGTGATTGAGAAGGATTTGTGTTAACATGCACCGTAACGTAGAAGATATGTTGAAATCATCCCAGATCCCATTCCAGATGATAGCCAAGGATCAAACAGAAGAACACATGGAGAGTGATAGGTGTGGAAAGTTAGAAAATCTTACACAGCGCAGGAGCCCGTGAAGATGTTCTTTCTGGTTTCGTGGAGCTGCTGGGTGGGTGGAGTCTCCCAGCAGAAGGAAATCTTTAGATGAGATTAAAGAAATTAAAACAAGGAACAGGAATATGTCGGCGCACTGACAACTCTTCGAAGTGAGCAGTTATAGCACAGTAGCAGGAAGAGTTCGTACATTGGATGAAAGCTGCTCAGGGTGTTTTTAGAGGAAACGATGTGGCTTCGCAGAAGTGATTTCGGTCTTTGTTGCGGCGTGGCGTATGACACATTGTTGCTCTTGATTTTGTCATGAAGGTGTGCGAAAAGTCGATCGTGAGCTAATTCTTTTGCTGATAGTGCGATATCCGCATCGCAAAAATAAACTGTCTTCAGGACGAAAAAGAGCGCTAAATGGACGGATGCAACATTGACGATCGTTCTGTGTCGTTATAAGACGATGCTTTTCGAAGCAGGTCTAACGGATGAGGAGCAAGGACGAAAGAAAAATATTGAAACCAATTCTTGATCCCGGTGATGCAGCGTCATGGCGAAGATCATGATGTGGAGGCGTGCATCAGAGCACTGCAATAGGAGTGAGACAATGGCGAGACTTAGCGGCACGACCGGATGAGATGGAGATAGAAATTAAAAGCCAAAGTTTTCGACAAAGTAGTGGAAGAGCAAATGAGTGAAATTACTGGGTATTTGATTATCCGCCGGAAAAGAAATGAGTGCGTGATCGAATCAAATATCTGAAAAATAAAAACAAGAATAGTTCAGATGATTTTCGAACTGGTTGTTCGATCTTTATGACATTATCGCTATTTCTTGGAAAAGAAGAATTACATGGAGAAATGTCTGATTTCGAGGAAAAAGGTTGGAACGAATGCAAAAGCGGTAGTAACTCTATAAAGTTTAATGACGATGACAGCATCATCGTGCAGTACATAAAAGATAATACTCCGGACAATGCAATCAGTAGTTTTTAACCGGAATTGGAAAAGGTGCTATCCAATTCGGTCACATAAAGTACTCAGAATAATTTACATCAGGCTTTTGTGAAACACTCGGTGGTCATGTTCTTTCCGGGAACATATAACGAACAGGAACTGATTCTCTTTAATGAGATTAAAGACGATAACTACTACAGAGCGTTTAAGCTCAGTGAGTAAAATCAAGATTTTTACTCGTGGCGATCGTCAGATGCTAAAACAAGATTCGTATCTGGCTCGTTGCTACCACGGAAATTGGAGGAACGAAAAATGCAAATCAAAGATATGTTTGCCAAGAAGATTGATCGTGAGATTCAGAGTCATCATTGGTACCAGAAGAAAACAGATGTGGCACAAGAGCTGGAAGGTACGTTGTCACAAGAACTGTAGAAGCTATTTACTGATTTCTTCTCCGATATAAAAAGGTAATGGAAACACAGCTAAGATGGGTGTCTGGATTTTCAGTTTTCTTTGGAAGTGGTAAAATCTCTTCCTAAGATTTTATCTTATCTTTTTGGATAACAAAGCGGGTCGGAATAAGAGAGCACTGGATTATTTTTATTGATGATAAAAGATTATTGATCTATGGTTCTCGCTGACATGAAACTAGCGGCAGAAACACCTGCAGATGTTGTACTTTTTAATATTGATTCCAAGAGTGAATCAATGGAAAGCAGAATAAGGATGCTATTGATATGTGTTCCTGAAAGTGTTTAATGAGATGCAGGGATTCTGTGGTTTCCATACTCACGTTGCTGACTTGGAAAGAAGACTACAGAAGCGGGAATATTTGATGAGTTCAAGCTGCTTTTGAAGATGAATGTGGTGATCCTTGGGAAGAGTCTCGTCAGGATTTTGACTATTCAGGACAGTGTAGTTGACGCACTTGTGTCTATAGACTTCATGAGTGAAGTGGTTGCGAGAAACTGGTGTAGGAAGAATGCGCCTACACAATCAGCATTGAAGATTTTGCAAAGAGTAAAAGCACATCGACAGACAGGGAAAAGAATCGTCATGTTGTTTTCCTTGTAGATAGAGATTGGACAGATATATTGGTGATGATTCAAAGTTGATGCGAACCACAGACGGTGACAGAAGAACTTGGAAAGAATGTAGGGTAAAGCTTTGATTGTTACATCCCAGCAGGATATTGACTCATCACAAAAGTAAGAAATGACTCTCTAAGATTCAGGGACGTTTTTGCACGTCTCTCTTTGTCATCTGCAAACGTAGATGCAGTTATCAAAAGAAATTTTTGGATAAGACAGAAACCGTAGCTCAGTCTCTTCGTCTTCTGTATGAACAGAGGCTACTATTATTAAAACATTTGATTGTATTTAATGATGGCGTAGAGAAGAAGTTGTATGCAAAATAAAAATGAGTTACAGGAAGTGTATCCGTTTGTGCCATATCAGTTTAACTTACTTGCAAGTGTTCTGACATCGATTCGTACACATGGAGCATCTGGGTAAGCATCTATCTGAAAGGTGAACGTTCCATGCTGAGCTCTTTCAAAGAGTCTACAGCTAAAAGCTAAAGAATTGTGAGAGTAGGGATTGCCTGCATAGTTTCTATGATGCTTTGGAGAACTTCCTGGATCACAGTCATAAGGGTGTTATCAGTAAGGGCGTATGAGAATAGCTATACTAATCCAGATAATAAGGAAGAAAGATGTATTTGCTATCAATGTTTAAAGACCTTGTTCATGATCAAGTATGTTGAGATTGAATCAATATCGATAATATCCTGAGTCTGATGATTGAAAATATTGATGATGACCGTATCGAACTGAAGGATAGAGTAGAAGAAGCTCTTAAGGCTCTGATACGCCAGATGTTGGTACACAGAAGAACGGCACTCTATGTCTTCCAGATGAGATGAGGAACGAAATCAATAATGAAATTGAAAAAGAAAATGTGGAATGCCGGAGGTTATTACAGATTGCTGAGATGATCTTTTGAGGATATCTTTACCGATAAGAAGTATCGTTACCCTGCATTCAATGGCAGATATTCCTTCTCCTTCAATCAGGTGGTCGATGATCGTCCTGCAAAATCAAATCAAACTTTTGATATCGGACTTCGTATCCTGACACCTTAGTATGACGGTGGAATGGATGATGCTACACTTCGAATGATGTCCGGTCAGAAAGGAAGTATTGCTTGTCGCTTCCGAATGATGATGAGTTCTGACAAAGATGCGTGTGTACTAAAGATCGAGCGTTTCTGCATGAAATACTTCACACACTTTCAAGTATGAAACCATCAAAGAGCAAAACGAGTGGAGATGAGAGCGTCAATGCAGAAGCTCTATCTTATAGAGGGACTCAAAGAGGCAATTATCTGTAAATGGTGATGTCAGCCTGTGTTGCAGCAAAGGATGCTCACATCAGAATCAATGAAGCTATCGGACGTTTGGTTCAGACGGTTTATCATAAACTGTCTTATATCGATACTGCCATGGGTGAAGCAGAAATCAGAAGATGATGCTCACAACCAATCAGTTTTCACGCTACAGTTAGAAGGTGGCATAGAAGCAAATGCATGCATTGGATGATGTGCAGGGTATACTGCGATGAATTCGTAACCATATGAAGACCTCGATGAAGTCGGTTAGGATCGATTCACTGAGCTCCATACGGTTTTTCGTGGAAGACGACATTAACTGACGATTGCACGTCTCTTTAAGAAGAGGAGATCTTGCATTCACAGTTAATGGTGGGTCTATAATCTCAACAATAAGTCTGAAGAAGATTATAGGATATATCACGAAAGCCTGTTGAAAAGCTTCTCATGGAAGAACGTGTTCGTGTCAGTGAGAAGGATAAGAAAGCTGTTCGTGATGTTATGGAAAAGAGTATTCCATACTACTGTATCAGCAGAGGATGAGGATACGATTATGAAGAAATTTCAGAGACATGCATCCAACATGGTTACATGAGATGGATAAGCTGAAGTCTATTATAAGCAATACTATTATCCGGGAAGAAGGTCTTGGATACGGAAAACGATTGATGCAGTCTGTGGTTCAGATTACTAGTGCACAGGAGTTCTTTGGCTATGTATCAAAGATGCGAGAATCATTCCTTGATCTGGCGGAGGATTTATGAGCCAGTCAAAGCATTCTTCAATGAGAACAGCAGACAATCTTTATGCGTGCTCTGGATATGCTTGCTATTTATGATGACAGCAAAACTTATATCGTGGATGCAGATATAGAAAGCAGTTGTTGCGAAGATGCGCGGGATTGTAAAAACAAGATAAAGCCTTTACAAGAATATTCCTCAGCTTCCGGAACTTCGTGAGCAGTTCACGTGAACACTATGCAAAGGTACTGGAAGTTGAAGAAAGCACCGGTACTGGATTCGATAGATCGGTCAGACAGCGTGTGCTGGAAGTGCTGAATACAAAAGAATATGCAGATCAGAAGAGGAACACTATCTGAATCAGTTCGTTGAGATTCGCCAAGGGTGCAGAGCACTGCAACAATGTATCGTTTCTCTCAGAAGCTTTTGCAGATAAGGCAGAAGCATTGAAAATTCGTCTCATGAATGAGATGGATATGTTGGATCATAGATTGCTGAAAGAAACAGGCAGAGAGTTCGTAGAATCGAAGAAGAGGCGAAAAAATATGGCGCTGATGTTGCAGATACGGAGGTGGCTCACAAGGGTCGCTGAACAGAAAGCAGTTCAAGGTCCGCAAAAACAAAGAATGTTTCTATTAAGAAGATGACAGGTACTTCTTCTTGGCGATTGGAAAATACACAGGATGTAGATAGATGCATTGAAGCACTTAGAAAGACTCTCGTAGCTCAACAGTGAGGATACGATTGTTAATGTTGAGCTCTAATTACGAGATAAAGGAGAGAGCAAAGGTATGAATGAGCATCCATCAAAAACTTTGCATCTGGGCTGAAATAAGCTCATTGCAGATATCAGTTACCGTGCAGGATTGATGGGTATTACGGCAGACGGTATTAAAATGTCTGCCTCAGTCCACAGGTACAACTGAATTTTATGATATTGGAACCAACAGAGCCTGTATTCGATCAGTGGAGATGCGGGTGAAGCCAGAGAAAGAAAACTGGTAGAGGTGATCCGACAAAAGGAAAAGGATACCAAACTATCAGACTGCTTATAATTGCATCATTGAAGGGGTTGCCTATACCTGGTTCAATCGTTTGATTACGATTCGTGAAATGTGAATAGTTATCTTCCTTCCCACATGCGTGTCCCTTTCCTCTGATACAGGAAAATTGGAACCCGGATATTGTCACAATCCTTTTGATGCCGAACTGGATTTACTAGAAGACGAAGAGCAGATTATCATGCAGTTGAAAAGTATAATCAACTGGATGATCTTTTCCGTATGCTTTTTCATCAAGCAATGTAATGTGCTAAATGCGTTGTTGCCGGCATTGTTTGAAAAAGACAAGGATTATACAGAAGTACTCACTGAATCTCTCGGTTATTGATCAGGAAGGTGTTATCTAGAAGCTTGTTCGCGATATTGATGAGGATGACTTTAATATTGAAAAAGGTGGACGGTGGAGATTATCGGCTGGTTATCAGTACTACAATACTGAGCCGAAAGCAGATGTATTCAGTAGACCTTCCGGAACGAAGATCAAGAAGGAAGATGTGCCTGCAGCAACGCAGCTGTTCACACCGGATTGGATTGTTCGCTATATGGTAGAAAATAGTCTTGGACGCTTGTGGGTTGAAGGACATCCGAATGATGAACTGAAAGCAAACTGGAAATATTATCTGGAAGAAGCCGAGCAGGAGCTGGAAGTACAGAAGAGTGCGGAGATTAAACGGGAATATTCTGCCCTGAATCCAGAAGATCTTAAATGCATTGATCCTTGTATGGGGTCTGGTCACATCTTGGTATATATGTTTGATGTGCTGATGCAGATCTATGAATCAAAGGGATATTCCCAGAGAGATGCAGTGCAGAGCATTCTGCAGAACAATCTGCATGGATTGGATATTGATGACCGTGCAGCGCAGATGGCGTATTTTGCTGTCATGATGAAGGCAAGACAGTATGACCGCCGTTTCTTGACACGTGGAATTGAACCTCATGTATTTGCAATCGAAGAGAGTAATGGATTCAACAGAAATCAGTTAGAGTATTTTGGTGTAGACCTTAGCGAGGATGAAAGAGAAATGCCCTGACACAGGTGAAGAGATTATTGGATCAGCTGCATGATGCCAAGGAATATGGTTCAATGCTGATGGTTGATAATTATGATTGGGACTTGTTGCGCAAATTTGCTGAGACAACCAGCGTAATGGGACAGATGTCATTAGAGACCGTGGGAATAGATGATAGTCAGATATATCTGAAAAGCTGATAGAAATTGGTATGGAGTTATCTCTAGATGTACCATGTAACAATTACGAATCCTCCATATGTCTGTATCTAATGCATCGACAAAAACTCAGAAGTTTGTATCCTGTCAACCAACAAAACAGATATGTATTCGGTATTTATCGAACGTTGCAAAGACTGACTCTGGATGACTATTTTCAAAGTATGATTACACAACATACATGGATGTTTCTTTCAAGCTTTGAAAAATTGAGAGAAGAGGTTCTTAAACTGAATATTATCAATGTTGCTCATTTAGGACCAAGAGCATTTGAAGAAGTTGGAGAGAGGTAGTACAAACAGTCAGTTTTGTAATAAAGAAAATAGCATGATTACCAGAATACAACGGTAAATATATTCGATTGGTTAAATATAACTCTCAAGATGCTAAAGAAAAGGCATATTTAGAAAATAATGATGATATTGTGACTAAACAAAGCTATTTTGATAAGATACCCGGCGCTCCGATGGCATATTGGCTAGTGAAAGATTATTCTGGATGCTTTTCTAATGAAAAACAATTGGAGATGTAGCTAGACCATGACGGCTTTGGCCACTGGTGATAATGAAAGGTTTATGAGATGTTGGTTCGAACAATAATAAAATATAGGATTTGGTTGCGAATCTAGAAGGCTGCATTAGAAAGTAGCGCAAAATGGTTTCAACAAATAAGGGACGGAGGTATCGCAAATGGTATGGGAACACTTTGATCTGGTAGTGAATTGGCAGAATGATGTATTGAGTGTGAAATTTCAAGGATGATAATGGAAAGTTACGTTCTAGACCGCAAAATCAATGAATGCTTTAGTGACGGAATTACATGGACTGTTATTACAAATCATAGCTCATTTAGATTTTTCACCTAAAAGGATTGTTATATAACATAGCAAAGGACCTATTTTTAGGTAACAAGAATGAAGAGAATATTTCCTCTTTATTGGTCTTTTAAAATACTATAGTTACTGAATATATTTTTGACAGTTATTATCTCCAACGTTAGGGCTTTTGAATCGGGATATGTAGTTAGTATTCCGCACATGATTCGGAGGACAGAAGAGAAAGAATCCTATCATTAGTACGAAATGTATTGCACTTTCAAAAGAGTGATTGGGATTCATTTTGAAAACTCATGGGATTTAAAAACATCCATTACTAAAAGTATATAGAAAACGATAACGAAAGCAAAAATCGCAAATACACAGGGAGATGAATCTCTTTCACCTATTGAATATGCGTACACTATGTGGATGATGAGTGCGATGAGCGTTTCGATAAACTGAAAGAACGAAGAAGAACTGAATCGTATGTTCATTGACATCTATGGATTGCAGGGACGAGCTAACTCAGGATGGAGGAATAAAGGATGTAACGGTTCCGAAAAGGCAGATCTTGGCCGAGATATTCATCTTTTCATTTCCTATGCAGTAGGTTGTATGTTTCCGTTATTCCTTAGATACAGAAGGACTTGCCTATGCAGGTGGAGAATGGGATAGCAAAGTATAAGACATTCATTCCCGTGCAGACAATGTACTTCCGATTACAGATGAAAGAATATCTGGAAGATGACATTGTAGGACTATTCTGTGCATGGTTAAAGAAAGTTTTTGGAGAGAATGCCCTGGAAGCAAATCTTGATTTCATTGCGAATGCATTGGGCAATAAGATACTAACCGTGAAGTTATCAGAAACTATTTCTTGAATGACTTCTTTAAGGATCATTGCAATATGTATTCTGTCCACCGGCTCAGCAAAACGTCCGATCTGCTGGCTCTTTGAAAGTGGCAAAGCAGAACGGTCACAGGCACTGGTCTATCTGCACCGCTACACGCCGGATACAATCGGTAACCTACGTGTGAGACTATCTTCATAAGATGCAGCGTATCTATGAGAGTGAAATCAACCGTATGCAGGATACGATTGATCATAAGTACAAATTCTCGTGAGTAGCAGCCGCTACCGAAGCGAAAAGAAAAACTCAAAAGCAGCTAAAAGAATGCCGTGAATATGATGTGAGAAGATCGGACACTAGCACTGGGCCGTATCGAATTGGATCTGGATGATGAGTGAAAAACTACCGAAAAGTCCAGACAGCAAGATGATGGCAAAGTTCTACGAGGTTCTTGCAGATTCTAATAATATCATGGCAAAGGAAAAATAAGACGGAGAGGGAGGCAGGTAATGACGATTGAAGAATTTTCACATGGTGAGGAACAATATGTGAGTTGAAACGAGACCAGAAGCAAAAGAGTACATGAAGACGATAGTTGCTTTGCCAATGGTAAGGGCAGGGCGTCTTGTGTTTGTGTAGAAAGATGAAACCAGAAAAATTCATTGGCGTACCCAAGACTTTTTCAGAAATCGATGCCATACAAATGCCATCTCTGACATGTGTAAACCGATGATAGTTCCGGATATTTATCCAGAACCTTTTGAAGGGAAGACAGTTATCGTTATAGAAATCAGCGCAGGAAGAAGAGACCATATTACTTAACAGCAGATGGATTGACAAATGGTGTATATATTCGCGTTGCGGGTACGACAAGACACGCAGATCAGGATACCAAGGGAACTGTATTACGACTCGGAGGAAAGATCTTATGACACCATGATGGTTCGGAAGAGGATATCACAGAAGATGAAAATTGCGGATCTATGCAAGCAGATGGAAAAAGTTGCGATATCAAATTGTATATCAGAATCACAAAGAAGAAAAAGTGAAGAAGCTTAGCAAGAATAATCTGTTAAACTGGGGAATTATCTCCGAGGATGGAAGAGGACGGATCAAACCAACCAATGCATATAACTATCTATTAGGGAAGGATCGTTTCCTCTGTTATACAGTGTGGTGTGATTTAAGGAACTTCAAGGGCGGTGTTCCTGGATAGAAAGAATACTATGAGCCCTCTTTGGCAGCAGGTAGAAGATGCACATCAGTTTGTATTAAGAAATATAAGACTTGGAGCAAAAATTAAAGGAGTTTATCGCCAAGATATCTTTGAATTACCGCCAGATAGTATTCGAGAGTTGATTGTGAATGCGGTAATGAACATAGTTTCTTACAATCATCGAATGTGCAGATCAACCTGTTTGATGATCGCCTAAATCCGACGCCTGGCGGTTTAATGCCTGGCGTAACAATTTTCCAAGATGAAAGAGGATATTCTCAAATCCGGAATAGAGCGTTGGCATCTGCATTTTCTTACATGAAATTGATTGAAGGGTGAGAACTGGAATCTCGCCTTTTTGAGGAGATGAGAAATTACGGATTGCAGGCCAAAGTTTATTGACTGGAAGATGCCTTCAGTATCAATGTATATCGCAGTTCAACCGATTTGTGGTTACAGGTGCGACTGATAAAGAAACGAATGCGTTCAAACTGGCTAATACCGCAGATACTACCCAAGCTACCCAAGGTGCTACCCAAGACACAGCCAAGCTCTCAAGAATACTACCCAAGATAGGGAGAAAGAGTCTAATCTTACGAAAGAGGATATTGCAATATTACGCATTTTGAGGGAACACCCCTAAATTTACACAGAGAGATCGCTGACATTTTGCATTGGAAGCTGGATCGAGTGAAATATTACACTACGAAATTAAAGAAAAATCATGTAATTGCACGAATCGGAAACCAGTCAAAAGGATGTTGGAAGATTCTGGTCGAGAATGAATATGGCAGAATTAAATTTAAAACAGATTATTGATCGTCTGAATGAAGAGCTTACCAGGGATACTAGAAAAACTTGTGTTTTCGTATGATGATAAAGGCGAATTTGCTGAGGACATGAGAATGTAGAAATTTTGAAAATGCCAATGTATACTTTCTGCAAGAACAATCAGTTTTATAAAATATTTTAGAGCAATGACTCACAACGAATTACTTGATTTGCTGCTCCTCCGAAAACCGGATGTGAAAGGATAACCATCTGGAAGATACGATGTTGTATTCAAGAGAGATTCTTTGCGGATCGAGTTTCGCTCTCTCAGTGGATCTTGGTATTGATGAGAAGTATAAACCGACTCATAGAAAAGCATATATAAAGTTTTTGCAATAAAGAGCGTACACAGAGATTCTATGACTTGGAAATAGAGAACTTCAATGAGGAGAATATCCTCATTGGGCTATCAGCAGTATTTGTAAGACGAAACCTGCTCATTTGAAGAAGTTATTCGTGTAATTATTACGGATGGAGGCTTCAGGATAATAAGTTCCTTACCGAGAGTCAGAAGTATGATCTACTGGATGCCTTTTGGAAACTGTGAACAGCACTTTGGATATACCGATGTGAAGCCAACATTGGAGCGATTTGTCGTTACATTATTCGTGACATATACAGCGAAGTATATACCGTCTGAGCTACCGAAGGCATGGAAGTCGTTTGTGTCCTATGAAATCCGGCAATGTTATTGCTTTCATGGATAATCTGATGAACAGCATATTGTACCGAGAGAAATGCATGATGAGCTTTCAGACTTTGTGCATCTGGACTGGGTGCGGTAAATGCATTCAAGGATTATCTTCCGGAAGAATTGCTGAATTGTGATACATTCCGTGTATCGATCAGATTTTAGTAAAAGTGGTTGTAGATCGTTTGTTGGCAGAAGACACAGGGGCAAAGTTGGATGGTTTATTCATTCCTGAGATTGCAGCAAAACGAGAGAAGATGCATTTTGGGGCAAGAAGCGGACGTATATACAGATTACTTACAAGTGCCTATTATCTTGTGGTAACAGGAACGTTTAACTGTCCAGATGGATTTGCAGCTATTCTTGCCCATTATCGAGCGGAAGACTACAAGATTGATCAGGCATAGCGTAATTTCTACTATGAGTTCGATCAGTTAGAAGATGCTACGCATTTGAAAGACTTCGCTGATCTTGTGGAGAATATCTATACCAACGAGTATTTGGATAGGCTGCTTCCAAAGTGGAATGCAGGATTACAGGAAGAGGATTCGATGACAAAGCTGCCTGTGCAGATTGATTTCTATGCCCGTAATATTCGTAATGCGAGAGAACGTACAGTGGTTATTATCTCTGATGCAATGCGTTATGAAGTAGGACAGGAATTATTCCGGCTTTGTCTGACGATCCGAAGTGCTGCAGCTAAACTTGAAACACAGCTCAGTGTGCCCATCCTATACAAAGACTTGGAATGGCGGCTCTTTCACATAAGCAAATCAGGATGACGGATGATTATCAAGTACTGGTGGATGATGTACTCTCTGATAACGGTAGGAAGACAGACATCGCTTCTGCAGAAAGTATTTACCGAATAGTATCTGTGCAGATTTGATATTAAAGAATTGAAGAAGAATGAACTTCGTGACATCTTTACCGGAGCAGGCAATCTATGTTTATCACAATCAGATTGATGCAAGGGAGAATAGAAATAGCATGAAGATGAAGTTTTCGTTGCTTGCAAAACAGTCATGAAATTATTGATATGATACGCCGTATATCCACAAATGCTAATATCGACTTTATTGTAACAACGGATCATGGATTCATCTATAAAGAGACAAACACTGAGGGTGATAAGATTGGTGGTATGATAAGAAAGCATTTGTAAAACCGCAGATTCATTGTTAACCCAGAGCTGTTCAAGAGGACGGCGTGCACATATGAGCATGGGACTGTGCTACGAAATCAGGACACGAGTGGTATCCTTCCCAATCAGCAGAACGTATTTAGATATGCTGGCAGTTCAGAACTTCGTACATGGAGCTCTTCACCGCAGGTAAATGCTTGTACCACTAGTAGAAGTGAAGATGGAACGTGGACACATGGAGACAAAGATGCAGGGGTGCACTTGTTAGCATGGTTCAGAAGATTACAAATAAAATTACAATGATGGATTTCATTCAGTCAGAATCTGTCAGCGATACAGTTAAGGTTACAACATATAAAGATTTTCTTTATCTCTGAGGATAATGAAAAAGATTTCAAACGAGAACAGCTATATTGCAGATAGTAGAGAGCCAAATGCACAGAAGAGAATCTTTAGAATGAAGTTCCAGTTTAAGGATAAGAAATATGATAAGGACAAGCAGTATTTCCTTGTCGTTTATGATGAAAATACCGGATTGAAAAGCTTCCGTCATCCAATCGTTATGGATTTGGCATTTGCTGATGATTTCGAGTTCGGGTTCTAAATACCGAGTGAAAGCGAGTAGGAAGAAAGCTTGTTTTCTTTGTACGAGCGACGAGGTGGATTAGCAATAAAGTCGCTAATATATAATTGAATGGAGGCGGTACGAATGCCGGATTTTATGGAGAATAGCGATACTCATGCTGTAACTAAAGAAAAATTGCGTCGGAACTTTGACGGCAAAATAGTCCGTAAGATCTGACATCAAAGAGGGTGTCAAAATGTCCCGGTATATGTCCTGGAATTCTTGCTGGGACAGTACTGCAGCTCTGATGATCCGGATGTTATCGAAGAAGGCGTAAACAGCGTAAAAGCACATTCTTTCCGATAACTTCGTCCGTCTGATGAAGCACACAGAAGATTTTGTCTGTGACTTCGAAAGAAGGGTGATCATACCGTCATTGACATGATTACCGTTCTACTAGACATAAAAAGAGTTGTTACTTTGCAGAGTTTTCCAATCTCGGATTAAGCAATATTCAATTTCAGATGATTATCCGGAAAAAGTTTGATCGTCTTCTCTGCGGTGGCATCTGGTGTATCGTGCAGTTGGAATATGAGATGGAAGGATTCTAATTTCTGACATTGTAGATTCTGATAGATATGAAATGAAATACCAACAGAAAAAGCAGAAGGATATCTCCCATCAGCATTCGCAAGTTGACACCAATTCAGATGCCTCACATTGATATCAATGAACTGAAAGAAGGACGTAAAGCATTTACTAGGATGAGTGGATTGATGTGATGCTCCGTTCCATCGGTATGGAGCCGGATACGATGTCTTATCGTGAAAAGTGGTTGCTTCTGACAAGAATGATTCCTTTGGTTGAAAATAACTTCAATCTATGAGTTGGGACCGAAGTACCGGTAAATCACACATTTATACAAAGGAAAATTTCACCGAACAGTATTCTGGTTTCTGGTGGTCAGACTACGGTTGCTAATCTTTTTTCTATAACATGGGAGAAAAGACCGTTGGACTTGTTGGGCTATGGGACTGTGTTGCTTTCGACGGTGTCAGCATCCGTTTCAAGGATAAAAGACGGGATCAGATCATGAAGGATTACATGGCATCTGGCTCTTTTGCACGTGGAAAAGAAGAAAAAGCTGCTAGTAGCATCTATGGTATTTGTGGGTAACATCAATCAGAGTGTTGATGTTTCTATTAAAAACATCCAGTCCTATTCGATCCATTCCCACCTGAAATGGGAACAGATACTGCCTTTTTAGATCGTATGCATTGCTACATTCCGGATGGGAGATACCTAAAAGTTCCGTCCGGAGCATTTTACAGATGACTATGGTTTTATCTCCGATTATCTTGCAGTTTATTCGTGAACTTCGAAAGAAACAGTATGGAGATGCATTGGAATAAATATTTCCGTCTTGGAAGAGAACTTGAATCAGAGAGATACCATTGCTGTTAGAAAAATGGTTGGTGGATATGTAAAGCTGCTTTATCCAGATGGTAATTATACAAGGATGATCTGGAAGAAATTCTCAAGATGCATTAGAGATGCGCCGCTGTCAAAGAACAGCTTAAGAAATTGCAAAGGTGGTATGGGTTCTATGATGTCAATTTTTCATACATAGATAATGAAAGCTTTGAGAACATTATGTTTCTGTGCGACCAGAGGGCGGTGGAGAAGTTGATTCGGATGGAATATGCAATCCAGGACAGGTATATACCGTCTCTGAGTAAAATCTGGATGATTGGCGTGTTCCGTCTTGAGAGCCAGATGCTTCCTGGCAACGGAAGAGTTTGAGAGAACTGGAGTGGAACAGATAGAGATGCAAAGAGGCTTCCAATACTGCATTCAACTATTTGAAGGCTAATGGTAGCAGAATCAGTGGATCAATCAGTACAACAACGAAGACTATATCGTGAATTATCAGGATCTGCAGGGATTGGAATGACCGGAAAGCTAGCACTTCCTACATTGATTGCGTTGTGTTCCATTGCACTGGGAAGACCGACTGTGGAAATCTGCTTGTATTGGGTGATATCAGTATTAGCGGTACTCTGATTAAAGTCGATGAACTTGCAAATGTACTACAGGTTTGTCTGGATAGTGGGGCGAAGAGAGTGCTGATTCCGAGCACATCATTCGTGGACTTTGCGACTGTTCCACCGGAACTGATGAGTGCATTCCAGCTGATTCCTTATCAGAGTGCAGAGGGATGCAGTGTTTAAAGCACTGGGGTAGAGTAAGTTTAAGGAGGAAGTGTATGTGGATTGATAATGCGTCAGATATGAGTGTTCTGTTTTATGAGCCATATGCAGATGTTATTTCTGAGATGGCATTAAATAAAAGAATACAAGCCTTTAACTAACAATAGGAGTATTTGGTGTTTTGGGGTGCTGGAAAATCTACATTATTAAAAATTAGTTGAACAGAAGATTACGACAGAGGCCCCGAGAAGAAACAGACAATATGTGAAAATATAAATGCTTGGTCCTTTGAAGGATATGAGGATGCAAAGGTTGCAGTGATGGAATCCTTATTGCAAGAGCTTAAAAAAGAGGCTCCAGACACAATTAAGACAAAGATAAAAAAGTTGCTGAAAAAAATGGATTTTTTCAAATTGACAACTTCAAAAGCAGTTGGGATTACAGCACCGATTGCTGCAAGTGTAGCAGCGGGAAATCCATTACCAATGATAATGAGCTTTAATGGTGGCTGAAGAGATTGGAAAAAGGTATAAAAGGCTTCAGAGGCTGTACAGACAATTCGAGAAGACTACATAAAGGATGATACAGATGTGTCCGAAAGAGTCTAGTATAGTTAATAATGTCAGGACTTTTAGAAAAGATTTTTGAGGACGCTTTAAATGACAATGATTTGGATAATGTTGTTGTTTTTGATTGATGATTTGGATAGATGTCAACCGAGAGAATTATCGAGACGATGGAGAGCGATTAAATTATTTCTGTCTGTAAATAAAACAACTTTTTATAATAGCGACGATGAAAAATGTAATTCAGTATGCTATTCGATATCCACCAGTTAATGATACAGAGGTAAATCTGGATCATGAATATATGAGAAGATTATACAATTGCCAATTTATATTCCAGAACTGTCTTCTAGAGATATTGAAAATTACCTGATGCTTCTTGTTGCTGCAACAATATTTGTAGTTCGGAACAATTTTCTGAATTTATAAAGGTAAAAATGAGAATATTATGGTCTCACAAACACTGATTGAATATGATAAATTGCTAGAAATTGCGGGTGATTTTTATTAACTTAAAGGATAGAGATTCCTTCAATAAAAACAGCTGAGGTAATATCTGGGATAAAGAGCATTGTTTCTGAAAATTTAAAAGGTAATCCTCGACAAGCAAAAAGATTTTGCAGACACCTTCATTACGAGAGAAAACTTGCAAATATCTATTATAGAATGATGAAAATAAATGAAAAGATACTTGCAAAGTTGTTGGTATTACAAAAACTTAATTCGGATTTATTTATTCAGTTGAATGAATGGAATAAAATTACACAACAAAAATGAAGAATTCGAAAGTATGAGGGCTCTGTTAATATACTGGTGAAAAAATCGAAGGATACAAAGCTTGGTATGTACCATCTATTGTTCGCTGGGTGAACAGTGAACCGCAAAATTTAGAGGTCGAGAGATTGGATAAATACTTTTTCTTGACTAGAGAAAGTCTGAAAAAATCGGATATTGTCATTTCGACAATGTCAGAAAAGGTAAGGATATTCTTCAACAATTGGTACAGCAACATCTGGACTTATGAAGAATATAGCTAAAGATATAGGACAACTTAGTGCATCTGATCAGGAAGATGTAGTGAAGGTTCTTCTTCCACAGATTGAGAGAGGAGAACTCCAATATTATGTGATTAGGGATGTGTTTTCTTCTTTGGAAGCATATAGAGGAAGAATAACTGAGGCTCTATCGAAGACAAAAGGTCTTTGAAGCCGGGAGATATTCCAGCTATTAAAACTATGAGAACAGTGGAAAAAGATGCAATGGATGCCCTAATGGAAGATTGGAAAACAAAAGAGTTTATTGATCAGAAGATGTACGATGATTTGAAAAAGGAAAGCTGATATGGGAACTTCAAAGGGATATATATCTCCAACAAAACCAGAGTGGACATCTGCAAAAAGAGCAGTGTCATTATATCTTAGAAATTAGAATCAGAGCTAATGCGATGAGTAAATACGTTGCAGCAATGGCTTCAACTAATGCAGTTTCAGCAACGCATTTTTCTACCTCTGCAGGATGTGTATTGGGATTTGCTAAAGGAGTCTCAGGCAATGGCCTAAATGAAACATTAATAAATTTGGTAGACAAGATCTCATAGGAAAAAGATTCAGGGTGAAATATTAGATGCAATCATGGGTCAGTTTACCAATGGAAGTGCAACGCTTGAAGACTCATTAGCAGCTGATGCTATATCTAAAAGCTTTTGAAAACTTGGAAAGTGAAATAGCAGATGATTTGGGCAAGGTTGACATCGATCAGCTATTAGGTGAAAATGGTTATTGAGTTCATTAATATCAATTTTTGATTTACGGTTTGATGAAAAGAATTGGAAAAGGACGCACACCAACGGAAAAAGCAACAATATTAGAGGATATGCATAATTATGTTGCCAATACACTTCATGGAAAGCTTAATGCAAAAGCAGATAAGCAAGTTGGATTTTTCTAGATTACAAGCGTCAGAGATTGTGAAGCGAACATTAGAAGATGCATATGCGACATTTCAGGAATATTACGGAGGATGAATCATGAAATTTTGGATTGTAAAAAGAAGATGATCAACAGCCGGTAAAAAGAATGGGATGGAGCTTACAAGGTCAGCATCAATAGGGATACTGGAAGTAGCGCATATTCCAGTATTCAGTTATTTGGTATCATTTGAAGCAGTTGCAGTTGGAACCAATCTACGAAGATTTATATATAATCGGATTGAGCGTGTTTTCGCTTGATAAAAAGAGTGGCACGAAAGCAGTTTCAGGACTGCTGGACAAGATCTATCGAGGTATCTATTCTGTCTTAGAGTATGAAAAGTGGAAGGGAACAGAGTTAAGATGGAACAAGCTTTTATCATATCTGACAGGTGATTTATGGACCATTGAGTTCAGAGAGACTAATGCGATTTACAGCAAACATGAGAACAAAAATAGAAAGCACTTGGATATTTCTAAATGTGATTGTGTCAGTTTGTTTTCTGGGGGACTAGATTCCTATTGTGGAGCGATAAAATTGTTACAGGATAAGAAATCTCCTTGCTTAATTGGGCACAATGAGTACCCAAAGCTGAGATATATTCAAGAAAAATTCGCGGAGGATTTTAGAGAGTGCTATCCAGAACAGTATCCAGTGTTTATTGGGTTTACTGCTGGAGCACGAGCTCCGATAAGTAAGATACATGGAAAATTACGGGGTGCGGAGAATACATCTAGGGAAGATCATTACTATTCTTGTGTGCGGCAGTTACCATCGCAGGAATAATGGGAAAGGAAACTCCGTTTATATTCCTGAAAATGGATTTATAGGTCTGAATGTGGCACTTACAAATAGCAGAAAAGGATCATGTAGCACAAGAACAACACTCATATTTTTTAAAGGGTTCAGAAATATTTTAAAGGAGTTAGTATTTCTAATCCAATAGAGAATTTCTTTGCGTATAAAAACGAAAAGAGAGATAGTACGATTAGTTAGGATACTACTGCATTTTAATAAGGGCTATCAGAAGACGATTTCTTGCTCACATCCGTGTGTGCTAGATACAATCGAACTGAAAGTAGAGATATCCGATAAACTGCGGTTATTGTTACCCATGTATCATTCGGCGTGCATCACTCTTAGACTTGAAAGATATAAGCCCATATTCGGCACATGTAACTCCATCTGATTTTTAAATCAATTTACAGAAAGTGATAGAAGTTCAGATCTTAATGCTGTAGTTGATAGCGTTTATAGATATCAGAATGTAATGAAAAAGAATTTAAAGCGCTTAATAAAGTGCACTGGTAGGCTTTCAGAAGACGAGGTCTCTCAATTCCTGAGAGTTTACTCAGAGGGAATGAAGGATATAATTGAATGGTTGAAAGGTGATCCAGGAATGGATAAGTATATAAAATGAAGGGATTAATTGACACACATTTTCATTTGGATCATTATAAAAACTATCAAGAGCAGGCATTAACGAACTAGAGCAGTACACTATTTGCGTGACTAATTCCCCAGGAATATTTAATTCATGTAAGATAATATTTCCTGAGTCACAATATCTCACGACATGCACTGGGTTTCATCCACAGGAATCTGGGCTAAATAAGAATGATTTATTTGATTTCATGAAATTATTGGATAGAACAAGGTATGTTGGCAGAAATTAGCTTGGATTTTTCTAAAAAGTCAAATAATGATTTTGATTTTCAAATCTACTCATTTGAAAAATTGTAGAAAAGATGTTCCAAAGAAAATAAAATCATGACTGTTCATGTACGCAAGGCTGAAAGAAGCTTATGAAATATTGGCAAGATTTCGACCTCAAAAAGTGTATCATTCATTGGTATACAGGTAATGAGGATTATTTATATAAATTCATAGAATTGGGATGTTTTTCTCTGTAAATACAAATATGGTGCAAAAGTATAAATTCAGCGAAATATAAATTAGTTCCCCAAAATAAAATTTTGGTGAGAGTGATGGTCCTTTTACAAAAGTATCTGGGAAAAATTTGACTCATCTTTATTGTTCGAAGCGTATGAACAGATTGCTCGTTTTTATGGAGATAAAGATTTTTGCAAAAAAAGTATTCAATAATTTTTAAAATAGTACTTGAATTGTAATGCATGGTTGGAGAATATAAGGTTATTACCCTCTGTGGGAGAACACGATTTAAAGAGCAATTCATGGAAGCTCAGAAAAGAATAACATTGGAGGGGAATATTGTGATTAGCGTTGTCTATTTGGCTATTCCGGAGATGTTGAAGTATGGGCAAGTATGGACGAAGGAATGCTGACAAAACAAAGAAAATGCTTGATGATATGTAAATAGTAAATAACCCGTCATCTTTTTCTCCACAAAAATTGAGATAATCGTGAAAAGTGTGAAAAGTTGACCGCACTTTTTCCACTTTGCACACTATCTCAGGAAGGAATTTAAGATGAATACAAAACTCGCTACAGCAGGATTCAAACAGGGCAATGAGCTGACATTATTAAAGATTGTACGAGGAGAACGGTCTAAAAGCATATGACTATTGTGCTTAACATGGATTCTCCAGAAAATGTCTGCTTTTTACTGGTTTAGTGATTATTTCGGCGTTTGAGAGCCCACTGAATTTGACGTTCAGAGCCACCAAATCCGTGTGTTGAAACCATGCGGAATCAAATATCATTCCAGTGTTTAGAGCCATATTTTAGAATGAATTTACAGTAATTGTGCTGACTAATTGAAAGGTGCTAAAAATGGATTACAAAGCAGTAAAGAGATAGAATTGAAAATATGGCAAATAATAACCATAGGGATTTTGTTAGAGGCGATTATAAGCATAGAAAAAGGCATTGACGATGAAAGTGTATTGGACAAGCTCTATAACGCTTATATGGACAATGACAACCTTGATTTTGCTAAATGAGGATTTTGACTATATGATTGAGAAATGAAGGAACAAGACATTATGAAAAAGATATTTATTTAACTGAAATCTGAATTGATTTAATTAGATTAGGTACAAAAGAAACGTGAATGTCGTGAGAAGTCGGAGAAATACGAGGAAAATGTCGGAGATGTCGGTAAAATGCCGGAGATATGTCGGAGGAATCTCGGAAAAGATATAATAGAATGTCGGAGATATGATGGTAAATTGTCGTAGAAAATGTCGCAGATATTTGGTGAAATATAAATCACTCTCCATAAAAATGGAGCAAAGTTTAAAAAGTGTTTAAACTTTTCGCACTTTTTAAACTAAGATATCAATCTGATACAGAATTTTTGTGAATCCTTTCGAATACAATAAAAATTCCAAACAAAAGGCAGATTTTATGAATGAGGAACAGTATTTATCAAAGAATCAGACAACTGGAAGAAGAAATCGAATATCTACACAGACTTCTTGCTGATGCCGGAGTTTCTTATGAATTAGAAGTCAAAGAGTCAGAAGATTTCTCTCCTGAGAGGAATTCTGCTTTTGAGGAGGATCAAGGAGCTCGTATTCTGCCTGTTAAGATTACAAAGCAGCATGTTCAATATTTCTATCATTTGTTTAAGGGTAGAAATGATGTGTATAGTAAGAGATCCGGAAAAGCAAATAAGAAGACCGGAAAACATGGTTATTATACGCAATGCTGGAACTTTTGGAAGGATGGAATTTGTCTTAGAAGGATAATCCACAGTTCCATTGTGGAGAATGTCGGAACCAAAGATATAAGGAGCTTACTGGGCAAGTATTATATGAGCACTTACTTGAGCAAAAGAAGATGCTTCGGATGTTATAGGACTATACCCGATGTTTCGGATGAAACGATTAATTTTTGGTATTCGATTTTTGATTGCCATGATGATTTAAACGGTGGGGACGATGGTGCGAACATTGATTTAGAGTGGGTAGCGGAAGTTAACGCTTTCAGAAAGATTTGTGAAAATAATAAAGTTCCCATTCTGCTTGAACGCTCCCGTTCAGGAAAAGGCGCTCATATCTGGATATTTTTGAAAAAGCCTATTCTTGCAAGTATTGCACGTCGATTTGGCACGGCACTCTTAACCCAAGGTGCTGAATCTGTAAATATGCGAAGCTTTCAGTACTATGATAGAATGCTTCCGGCTCAGGACCATTTTGCCTATTAACACAAAAACAGGAAAGCCGGGGCTTGGAAATGCTTGCCTTACCGTTGCAGGGACAGGCTCTTACACGCGAAATAGTGCCTTTGTGGATGAGAGTGGAATGCTTATCCCAATCAATGGGATTGCTTAGAGAAATCAAAGAAAAAATTTCTACTGAAACAGTCGAGATACAGGAATGGTCTTTGTCCGGAATCCTTGGTGTACTCAATAATGATTTCAATACGGATATAGTAGACACTGATAGTATGGCGGATGAAAAAGAGTAAGCCTCGGAAAAAGGAAAAATAGCTTTTTCATAGGAAGATGTTTCCACTACTGTGAAATCGTTATTGCTGATAAAGTTTACATTAGTACAAAAAGCATGAAACCGAGAATGCAAAATGCTTTACGACGTATGGCGGCATTCAGTAATCGGATTTTTATAAGAAATCTGCCATGGGAATATCAACAAAAGGAATTCCGAGAATCATATTCTGTGGTTATGATGAGGCCGACTATATCTGTATTCCGCGAGCCTTACTGGAATCGATAGTGGATAGATTCCAAGAAGCGGACATTCATTTACTCTAACAGATCATAGGGACTGTTGGAAATGCATTGGATGTTACTTTTTAACGGCACTTTTATACGATGAACAGATGAGAGCGGCCAAGGCCATTTTTAGAACATGATAATGGTGTTCTTGCAGCAAACCACTTCTTTTGGTAAAACCGTTGTTGGCGCGTATATTACTTGCAGAAGGAAAACCAATACTCTGATACTTGTTCATAATACGGAAAATCCAGAAGAATTGGATTGAGGATTTAAACAAGTTTCTGGATATAAATGCTGAGTTACCGGAATATAAGACAAAACAGGAAGAGTGAAAAAGAGAAAGAACATCATTGAAAGCTACATGTCGGTCATAATTCGATGACCGGTATTATCGACGTTACAATATTTTTCCTCCTTGGGAAAAGGGATGAAATCAAATCAATGCTTGCGCTAGTACGGAATGGTAATCATGGATGAATGTCATCATGGAGCGGCTCAGACGGTTGAAGATGTTGTCGGTTCAGCAAAAAGCGAAATATGTTTATAGCTAACGGCAACTCCGAAACGGGAAGATGGATTGAAAAGAAAGTTTTTATGCAGTTTGGTCCCATAAGATTCCGCTATAGCGGCAAAGGAAAGAGCGGAAAAACAAGGGATTGATCACTTTGTTTATCCAAGATTTACAAGGTTGAGTCAGTGCATCGAATTTAAAAAGTTACGGAGGCAAACAGGGCTGTTATTGAATGTGAATCCAGAAACAAACAGATTATTTCAGATGTTGTAAATTGCATTCAAAAATGGTAGAACGCCTCTTGTCCTAACCAAAATATAAGGAACACGCTGAGCTTTTATATCAACGATTGCAGGGGAAGGCAGATCATGTTTATCTTTTGCAAGGAGGGGGCAGTAGAAAAGCTAAGGATGAGATGAGAATTCAAATGAGAGCAGTACCGGATGCGGAGTCTATCGTCCTTGTTGCTATCGATAAATATATTGGCGAAGGTTTTAATTTTTCCTCGTCTTGACACAATGATGCTTACCATGCCGCAGCTGCAGAAGGAAATATTGAGCAGTTTGCCGGGCGTTTACATCGAGACTACTGAAACAAAGAAAGAAGTAATCATATACGATTATGTGGATTCTCATATACGTGTGCTGGAGAAGATGTATCATAAGCGTCTAAGGACTACATAGAAAATCGGATATAAAATTTGCAATAATATTGTTGATCGAAAAACAGAATGCCAACACTATTTTTGATATGATAGCTATGAAAAGAAGTATATGAAAAAGATCTGCGGAGGCAAATAAGGAAAGTATTATTTCCAGTCCCGGATTAAATCACGCCAAGGTTGATGCTTTCGTAAAAGCTTATAAAACAGAGACAGGAAGATGGAGTTAGCTTACGGTATAACACTTAACCCGGAAGGATATCCTGAAGAAAAGATTGAAGATACAAAAGAGACTTGTAGAGATACTAAAAAATGTGGTGTCAGGAATTAAGCTTCAGGAGCATATGCATGAACATTTTGCGATCATAGATGAAGAGAAAGTATGGTATGGAAGTATGAATTTTCTATCACGAGCGAAAGCGGATGACAATCTAATGCGTGTAAAAAGTAAAGATGTAGCACAGGAGTTATTGAAAATAAGCTTTGGATAAGAAATATGCTAAGCTTCGATGCTACACTCAATTTAGGACGCACTGCGTCCTGAATTAAAGCAGACTCATTATGGCTCCTAATGAAAATTCCTGATGAAAAATCTCTTGAGTTTACATGGAAGCGAAGAATTAAAGAATTATAGAACTATACGGAAACGATGTCATATAGTAGAAAAATGTCAATTGTTGTGAAAATCAGGAAGTTAGAGCTTGATTGATTATCTATAGTTTAAGAAAATTTATTCACTTGACAATATAGGATAAAAACTATATTATTTTGTTAGGAGTTTGGCATGAAGTTTGAGTAGAATTTTTATGAGGACAAAAATGGGATTCAACCGGCGAGGGAATTTATTCTTTCACAGGAGAAAAATTTGTTGCTAAAAACCCTTGACATGATTCAGCTTTTTACAAGACAACGGATACCAATTACGTGAACCTTATTCAAAAAGCTCTAGAGGATGGTATTTTTGAATTACGAATAAAATTGGGAAATAATATTTCAAGGATTATGTATTTCTTTTTATGTAGATCAACATATCATTCTTACAAATGGATTCATTAAAAAGACACAAAAAACTCCTCGAAATGAAATTGAGAAAGCGAAAAAATATCGAGCAGATTATATGGATAGAAAGGAATCATACAATGAGTAGAAAGTTTGATGATTTTCTTCAGGAACAACTTCAGGATCCTGAAATTCGAAAAGAATATGAAGCTCTTCAACCTGAACATACAGTTATTCAGGCTATGATTGATGCCAGAAAGAAATCAGGAATGACACAAAAAGAGCTTGCAGAGATAACCGGTATTGCCCAAGGAGATATTAGCAAACTGGAACGTGGTAGTGCCAATCCCTCTATTAGGACGCTTCAGCGCTTGGCAAAAGGAATGGGAATGATTCTTAAGATTGAATTTACTCCGAGCAGGTATCGGTAGTGAAATAGTTTTTAGCATTGTGAAAGGACAGAAATTTTTGGATTAGACAGTTTAAATGATTCAAAGAAATCTCTGTCTTTCCTTTAATTATTCATTGCTCTGTGTCATTTACTAATGAGGAAGTTTCAGCTGAAGGTACAAGAAATCACTCTATTTGTTGCATAAGCAACAAAAATATTTTCTTTATAAATGATAATTAGAATATACTAACAGTAAAGATAGTATACCCAGCAGACTAATATCGTAAAAAATGATCTGACTCTCTCCGGCAAGTGAAAAAGCAAACCTGCCTCATAGCTTGTCAGAAGAAATCAGTGGAATGAGAAGGAGAAGAAAATGGATAAGATTTTTGGATTTGGATAAAAAGTGTAGCGTCCCTTGTAAAGGAGTATCCGAAGTTGCCGACATTATGTGGCTGATTTAGGATTCACTGAAATTAAAAATCCTGCCATGCTGGCTTCTGTAGGTAGGATTATGAATCTGAAGAAGGGTTCTCAGATGAAGAAGATTCCTATGGAGGAGATTGTTCGTGCATTCCGGGAAAAGGGATTTGAGATTACGGATGGAGGGAAGCCCTTTCCTGCTGAATCAGCTGATTCAGCTGAGGTAACAAGATAGCTAGCAAACCTGATTCAGCGGAGGCGACTAAAGCCGGTAGATCGTGCATGAAACATTGCGTTCGCTTTTGGATCGTCTGTCCGAGGGGGAGGATCTGGAGTCTGTTCGTGCAGATTTTGTACGGGATTTTAAGGATGTAGATCCGCGGAAATCATGAGGGCGGAGCAGGGGCTCATGGAGTCCGGCATGCCTCTTTCGAAAGTACAGAAGCTTTGTGATGTGCATTCGGCCCTCTTTCATGGAGATACTCGGGAAGAAAAGATTGCCAATGCGGAAAGAGCTGTTCAAGCTTCTTTAAAGAATCATGCAGGGAAAGAGGAGAAAACTACATCAATAAAAACGTAGAGGCGGATGCCTTGATTCAGATTCCCGGTCATCCTCTTTTCACATTCACGAAGGAAAATGAGGCTCTCGGGCAGTATTTGGAGAATACGAAGGCAAGATGGGAAAGCTTAGTAGAGAGCCTTTCCGGAAAAGCCGGCGGAAAAAATAAAGCAGAAAAATCAGAAAAAATAGAAGGAGCAGAAGGAGCAGAAGGGGAACAAGGTGCGCAAGGGGCGCCGGATTGGGAAGCTTTGCTTGCTGTATTTTCAGAGGAGCTTGCAAAACTCCGTTCCTTTATCGTGCACTATGCGAAGAAGGAGACCTTCTCTATCCGCTTTTAAAAGTGAAATACGACATTTCCGGGCCTTCTCAAGTCATGTGGACAGTGGATGATGAGATTCGGGATACTCTGGGAGAACTGAAAAGAGAGCTTAGTGAGAAGAGTAAGGGCGTGAGAGCACTCAAGAACACCGGAGAAGATCTGGATGATGAGGAAGAAGAGTACATTAGAAACAAAGCGAGATTGCGGAAAGTATCCCAAATAAGCTTTTTCTTAAAGAATTATCTTGCTGTACGGAATCGTATGGAGAGATGATTTATAAGGAGGAAAAATATTCTCTTCCCCATGTGCGCCCTGCAATTTCAAAAAGAGGAGTGGATACAGATTTACTTCGATTCAAAGACTATGAAGCTTGTTTTTCCGTTAAAAATGGAACTTGGAAGGAAGCGGAAGAAAACGGCAATACTCCGGAAAAGTGGAGAGCGGTCGAAGCTTCAGGAGATTCAGAACGAGAAAAATCCGGGAAAGAAACGTCTGAGGAGCATTCCGAAGATTTTTCATGCTGCTGAACTTACTCAGGGAGCCGGAAAATGCTGGAGGATCTGCTTCATAGGGTAGAATCATTGGAAGGAAAATCCGAGAATAGAGGAGAGTCCTCTTCTGCAAACGATGGAGAAATCATCATGCCCGGTGGACATTTAAAGAAAAATGAGCTGATCGCCATGTTAAATACTCTTCCAGTGGAGATTACCTTTGTGGATAAAGACAATATCAATCGTTTCTTTAATGAGGACCAAAGGTCTTTAAGCGCCCGCAAATGGCCATTGATCGGGAAGTATTTTCCTGTCATCCTCCCAAAGTGGAACCTATGGTGCGTATGATTATCGGAAACTTCCGGGATGGAAAGGAAGATGAAGTTCTATTTGGATGGAGAAAGCGGAAAACCCTTCCTGGTGCGCTCTATGGCTGTTCGAGACAAGGAGCAGAACTACGTGGAACCCTGGAAGCGGTAACGGATATGGCTGAGGTAAAAGAACATTTCCGCCAGTATTTTTAAGAGCCATCCGGAGGAACTGTAAGAAAGCTTTTTCCTTTTGTATTATAAGTCGAAAAATAGAAACTGCTTCTTACAGTCAATCTTAGAATTGGTTCAATCGAAAATCAATTTTATCGATGTTTTCAGCCGTAAATTCAACCGTAAAATTTTACGATTGAATTTACGGCTGCTTTCAATTACTATTGTCCTAACAACAAGGAGGTAAAGGGGATGAAAGAGACTAGACAGCTGGAATTTAAATCAGATATATCCAATACATTTTTAAAAACGGTGAGTGCATTTGCCAACTATGATGGTGGACAGATTATATTTGGTGTGGGAGATACAGGGGAAAGAATAGGGCTAAAGGAACCCAGCGAGACCTGCCTTGCAATAGAGAATAAAATAAATGATGCTATTCGCCCACAGCCTCAGTACGAATTATCGGTGAATGAGAAAGATAAGACCGTAACTCTTACAGTGGAGGCGGGACCGGCTAAGCCTTTATACCTATAAATCCAAAAGCTTATCGAAGAAATGATACTCGACTATTGAAGTGGATGAACTGGAGCTAAAGCAGATTGATTCTGCAGGCAGAAATATTTACTATGAAGAGCTTCCTGCGGATACACAAGAGCTTTCCTTTTCGGAGTTGGGAACGGAGAGCTAAACAGAGATAGGAATAAAATCTTTAAATAAAGATATTTTGAAGACCTTGAATTTATATCATGATGGAGAAGGTTATAACCATGCGGCAGAGCTCCTTGCGGATCAAAAATCATTTTTTCCGGAATTGATGTGGCTAGATTCGGGGAAGATATCAGCATTATTTTGAAGCGTACAGTATTGGAAAAGGAGTCCATACTTTTCTGAACTGGAGAAAAGCTGTTGAGATCTATCGAGATTATTATCAGTATGAAGAAATTCGGGGAATGGATAGGGTAAAGGTAGAGAAGATTCCTGAGGAAGCATTCAGAGAAACCATTGCCAATGCCTTGATTCACAGAACCTGGGATGTCAACGCGCAGATCCGATGTGCTGATGTTTGAGGACAGAATTGAAGTCAGCTCTCCGGGAGGCTTGCCGGCAGGACTTCGGAGGAAGAGTATTTAAAGGAAATATCTCCATGCTCAGAAATCTATTTTGGGCAATGTATTTTATCGTTTGCATATTGTGGAAATTCTCGGTACCGGAATTATTAGAATTAAAGAATCCTATAAAGAAAGCCAAAAGAAGCCGGTATTTGAAGTCTTTGAGAACTCCATTAAAGTTATATTGCCCGTTATCAGCAGTATAAATCTAAATGCAGATGAGGCTGTTGTATATGCTGTATTAAGGAAAAACTATCCCAAGTCCATTAGTGAGATTATGGAAGAAGTGCCATTTGGAAAATCGAAGACAGCGGCACTGTTAAAGAGAATGGTTGAAAAATCATTACGTTACGATTGTAGGTAGTGGAAGAGGAACGAAGTATAAGATTTAGAAAAAGTTTATAGAAGGTCTATTCATTACAGAGTTGATTTCATTATAGATACCATTTGAATTTAGATTCGATAAAGATTTCTCTTCAAATAGACCTCTCCCTCCATCTATGCTATACTTTCTCTGTAATTAAACTTGTTGTTTTTGAAAGTTCTTAACGAATTTGCTCGTCAAAGGAGGTCTATGATTAGCTATCGTTGTAAGCAATGTGCTGCCCAGCTGGAGCTTAGCAGTGCCGGCGGATTTCAGTGCTCTTACTGCGGGGCGAGAGCCTTTATGTCCGATGCGGAATTCAAAAGGAATCATGAGTTTCGAAAGAAGCTTCGGCTTACTGCAAGGCGAAGGCAAAGCGAGAAGGAAAATGACTATAGCGGCGATACTTTATGGGAAGAGCTGGGCACAGCCACTTATCCTATGGCAAATGGCAAGAAATTAACCCTCTCTTATATGGATCGTTATCATTATCCGGAGATGGTTTGTTACTTGTGCCGGGAGTCGGTGGTCTATGTCTTTGACCGGGCAGAGGGTGCAAAATGCTTTTATGCAGGGCTTAAGTCGTCTTAGCTTTCCGGAAGCGGATGTAAAGTTATCAAGGTGTTTTCCGATGCTAAAGTCTAAGATTGCTTTTAGATGGAGGAAAGTACTGCCTGATTTTTACTAGAAAGCCCTATTTTTATCCCGCGGAGGTCTTTGCCCCCTTTGCTTCGGAGCATTTGGCTTGGGTGATTTCCGCATGGAAAATATCTGTTGCGCTTTAGAGTATTCGAGCTTCAGCATGGGGATATTACGGCGTCCAGTCTTTTTGTGAATTCGCTACCCATGAGGGAATGCTCTTCGGGGATTGGAGAAATGTGGAAAGGAAGCGTAGCAATCAGGATTTATTGATTTACGAAAGACCGCAAAATCCGTTGCGGAAAAATATCCATAGTCCGGCTCTTATGGAGGAATTTTTATTGGCAGAGCCGAAGGGATGCCTTTCAGGACTTTGGCGCATGGGATAGGGTAATCGAAGAAGGTTTTTGGCGGACATCGTTTTGTTAAGATGAAATAGGAGGAAAATATGGGATACGGCAGTTATTCAGCATCAGATTGGCAGAAATTAAAAAGCAGTGAAAGCTTTCCAATGGACAGAGGGTGGAGGAAGTATTTAAAAGAAGAGAATGTAATCCCAAGATGAATCCGAAATTCATCGGAACCAGAGAGTGTTTTGACTCTGAGGAGCATCCCAATACCACTCCTATTGTTGTGGGCTTGGATGTGACCGGCTCCATGGGCTATCTTGCGGTGGAGCTGGCAACGGAGCCTTAAATGAGTTGATTACCAAGCTGTATTCCACCGGCGCCGTGGCAGATCCCTGCCCTGATGTGTGCAGCTTACGGGGATTTTTCAGGATGCATCCCTTGCAGGTCACCCAGTTTGAGTCGGATATTCGTATTGCCGAGCAGCTCTTAGACATTTACTTTGAAAAATCATGGAAATGGTCAGGTGAGTACCGACCCTGTCTTTGAGAATTCTTGTCCCGCCACACCAATATTGATGCAGTGAAGAAAGAGACAGCAAAGGTTTTCTTTTACCATCGGAGATATGGCGGAGATTCGCAGCGATTCGGTGGGAGCAACGATTTCCCGGGTTATAGGCGACGATATTGGAACGAGTGTCACCAAAGAGGATTTATTGAATGAAGTTAAGCAATCCTTCCATGTTTTCCATATCATGATTGGCGGACACAATCAGGAAAATGAGCAGCTTCTTCCGGGCATTGTATCGTACTGGCAAGACAGGATATTTCCTGCCTTCCGGAAATCATTATCAGTGCCATTCAGCTGCAAAAGGGCGCTGAGCTTAGAAGAAGTCCTTGGCCGTTGGGATGAGATCAATCGTCCCGTAATTAGCGCGGCCTTGGCCCAGCTATCCTTGCAAAGGGATGAAGACATTTTTCTATAAGTTAAATCACTGTCATGGGCACAGGGCAGAACGCTTAACTCAGAGAAAATAGCAGTTTTTGGCATAGGATGAACTAATATCTATAAAAAAATAGAAGTCATTAGGAAAAGGATAACGACATTTATCTATGAGAACATTTGCGGTTATTGGCAAGAACTTTGGAGATGAGGGAAAGGGCTATACTTGTAGCCGTCTTGCCTCATCCCTTAAGAAATCCCTGATTATCAAACATAACGGCGGCGGACAGGCAGGGCACACGGTAGAAGATCCGGAAGGAAAATGGCGTTTTATTCATCATCAGATAGGCGCCGGGGCGGAGTACCATGTGCCTACTTTATTTGCTGACACATTTATGCCGGACTTGTTTCAGCTGGGCAAGGAAGTTAAAGACTTTACGGAGCTCTTCGGCTTTCAGCCCATCCTTTATTCTGAAAAATGCTCGGATAACAACCATAGATGACGTACTTTTAAATATGGGGCAGAACTTGCTCAGAGGCAAGAACGCCACGGCTCCTGCGGTATGGGCATAGAGGAATGTGCAGCAGAAATGCCGCCGGATACGGAATTACTGTGGAAGAGCTTGCTACATGGAGTAATCAGGATTTATTAGACCGTTTAAAGCATATTCGAAAAAGAGTATACGGGAAGAAGGGCAAAAATCTTGGGAATTCAAGAACAAGCGTCCTCGAAAAGCCATGGGGCAATCGAATTTTGAAATCCTTCCAATGCTAAATTCTTCGAATCCGTCTAATTCCCCGATTTTCTCGAAATTTTCACAAATCTTTTGAATCCCTACTATGAGATGCTGAACAATGAGACGGTTTTAGAAAATTTTGTGGAGGAAGTGAAGGAGAATGTGAAGCTTCTGAGCTTGGTGGATGCGGATAGAAAATGGCTGGAGGAGTTTCAACATTTGATTTTTGAGACAGGCCAGGGCTTGCTTTTGGATCAGGACTATGAAGCCTATGCTCACATTTGACTTCTTCCAAAACAGAATCTTAACCCTGGCCATCTTTTTAGAAAAACGAGGCCTATTTTTGGATGAAGCCATCTATGTAACTCGCCCTTATGTCACCCGTCATGGAAATGGACCTTTACCTTGTGAGGTGGACCGTTCTGAACTTCCCGGGTGGGAGAGGATCTGACCAACCAGCCTAATGAATGGCAGGGAATTCTGAGATACGCACGTCATAAGAGCTTACAAGACCTTTTTCGAGCCTGTAGTAAGGGATATAGCTGACACAAAGTGCTCAACGCATCTTATATTTTTCTAAACTTCCTAAACCTTTTATCTTTGTCACTCAGTTGTCGGAAACAGGAAATCAACTATACTTTTGAAAGGGAACATTCCTTTGAAAACTCTTCAAAAAGTGGGAGAGGAGCAGGGAATTCAATGTATTTTAGATACTGATTGGAGATAAATATATTCTTGGAGGAGCTATGAGCTTTTACGGACGTTTTATTTTTCTATTGTTGGAATAGAAGAAAAAGAGAGACGAAAGAGGAAAGTATGGAATTATTATAATTCTGTTTTTGTAATATTCTAGTTCCTATATTTTTATATCATCAATATTTTATATCATTATAACGCTAATATTTTTAATGATTTTTAATATAAGTGCCATACCTTTATATCTTGATAGTATCATTAAAATTGTTTTTAAGAAGTATTTTGACAATTGGAAGCATAATTTACGTTAATATAAAACTGGTGGCTATAGGAATTATTGCGCTTAGCATGTTAATTCAGCGTGTTGGTTATAATGGTTTTTTCATAAAATTGGATGGGAGGAGAAAAGTTATAGTTCTGATGGGGTTATATACATCCAATTATATTACAGCCCAAAGTAGATTATATAGATTTTTATTGTTTATTCTTACAGATTTTTGGATTGTGTATTGCTTTTTCTAAAAATCTTTTAAACGATACCTTTGATGTTCCCCAAAGTCCCGAACACAACTACTGCTATCTTATGGGGTATAGCCTCAACATATATGATATATATCATTATCCAAAAACTATTTTTATTAGGTATAGAGATGATAAAAATAGGATCAAACCGGAAGATATTATCTTAAAGAATAATTCTAGGTATATTACATTGAATCATTACGCTTATAAGAGCAAAGATGGAGAGATGGAAGAGTGTTATTATATGGTAAGGATACTTTTTCTGAAAGGGAGGATTTATTTATTTTCATTTTTCAATCAAAAAGAATAGTTTTAGAGAAAAACGGAATATATTACAAAAAATTTTTCACTACTGATCAGTTCTGAAGAACTTCACTACATATTTGATAATGCAACGAAAAATAAACAATTATAAAGAGTTTTCTATATTTTTATAAGGTAAAAATATAATTGATATTTACATTAGCTTACTTAGATATATAAAGCTATAAATTTAATTGTATACACTATATTTGTTTACTTGCAATATGTAAGATTGAGTATAGATATGGCCATTATACTAAAGATTATAAAAACTAATTAAAATCACTAGATATAACCGGAGGTTAATCCATGAAAATACTACTGACAGCCTTTACCTCCTTTGACGGGGAGAGCATTAACCCGGCGCTGGAGGCGATGAAGCTTTTGCCGGATAAAATAGGACAACTTGAAGTCCTTAAACTTGAAGTACCAACAGTTTTTGGAAAGTCTGCCCGGCTTGTGCTGGAGACCATAGAACAAGAAAAGCCGGATTATGTGCTTTCTATAGGACAGGCAGGAGGAAGGGCGGAGATTACCCCGGAAAGAATTGCCATCAACATAGATGATGCCGGAATTCCGGACAACGAAGGCAATCAGCCGGTGGACCGGCCCATTTATCCCGATGGGAAAAATGCCTATTTCTCCACTCTGCCGGTAAAGGCCATGATGGAAGCTATCAAAAAAGAAGGGATTCCTGCTACTGTTTCCAATTCTGCGGGAACCTATGTTTGTAACCATTTGATGTATTCGGTGCTGTATTCTATAAAGAAAAATGCCCTTCCAATCAAGGCAGGATTTATCCATGTTCCCTATATTCCGGAACAGACAGTGAATAAAAAAGGATAAAGCATCTTTGTCCCTTGAAGAGATTGTAAGAGGCTTGGAAGCTGCACTAAGAGAGATAAATCATTAAATGGCAATTAGTAAATGATAGAAACCTCTAATAAGCCAGTAAGCTTTAAAGAGACAGAAAACTTAAAGAATCCGGTAAGCTTAAAGAGACAGAAAATTTAAAGAATCCAGTAAGTTTAAAGAGATAGAAAACTTCAATAATAAAAGGAAACTAGAAAAAATAGACAACTTTAGATGTACAAGTATAAGGAGAAACAAGATGGATATCTTTAAAGAAGGAGAGAATCTTCAGAAGGAACTTGTGGAGCTTCGCCGCTATTTTCATGAGAATCCGGAGCAGTCCTGGGAAGAGTTTAATACCCAGAAGAAAAATAATGGATTATTTGGAGGAACTGGATATACCCTACACAAAGTCCTGTAAAAACAGGGTGATTGCAACGATTAAAGGAAAGCTATCCTCAGACAAAGTGCTTGGCATAAGGGCGGATATTGATGCTCTTCCCGTGCAGGAACTGGCAGAGGTTTCCTGGAAGTCTAAAAATGAAGGTTCAATGCATGCCTGTGGCCATGATACGCATATTACGATGCTACTTGGTACAGCAAAGCTTTTGCAGAAAATGAAGGATGAACTGAAGTTAACAGTAAAGCTATTATTTCAACCGGCAGAAGAATGCATACAGGATAGTGGCGCAAGCTATATGAAAGATGAGCCGGAAGTGTTGGAATGTGATCGCTTAATTGCCATATATATTTGGAGCAAAATACCGGCAGGTTACGCGTCCCTGCGGTATAGGGGCTATTATGTCCGCTGCGGATACCTTTGACATTTTTTATAAAAGGGTAAAGGAGGGTCATGGGGCATTGCCACACCAAACAGTGGATCCTTTGGTTGCAGGATCCGAGCTGGTTATGTCTCTTCAACGCATTGTAGCAAGAGAAATAAGTCCCTTCGAGCCTGCTGTGATCAGCGTAACATCCTTTATCTCGGGAACATACTTTTAATGTGATTCCGGGGAGGCTCATTTAATGGGAACTGCTAGAACCTTTTAATCCGGAAATCAGAGCACAGTACCAGGGAATCTTAGAACGGGTGCTTCAGGGGTAGCCCAATCTACTAAAACGGAAATAAAGCTGAGTATCACTTAGGGCCCACCGCCATTGATAAATGATGATCGTTGTGTAGATACCGGAAGAAAAAGCCACAGAAAGTGTTTTTGGAAAAGATTTTTATGGAATGGGAACCCCAGATGGGTGGGGAAGATTTTGCAAAAATACAGTGCCCCAAATGCCTCCTGTTCCTGGCGTGGGATTTCAGGAGGAGAAGCTTCGCTATCTCAGCATAGCCCTATACTTTGATATTGATGAAAATGTCTTAAAGTTGGGAGTTTTGTACTTTATGGAATATGTGAAGGAGTATGAAAAAGAGCTTGGTCTCTAAAGGCCTGTGAAAAAGAACTTGGTCTCTAAAGGCCTGTGAAAGAGAACTTGCTTGTAAAAGGCCTGTGAAAGAATATTTGCCGGAATAGTGCTTAGAATAAAAAGTCGATAGACATTGCATCGCCTTCAAAAAGTTAGAGCTAAAATTCTAACGATTGAGATCGGTACAAGAAGCCTATCGACTTTTTGATGTTTTTCTTTTTATGCTATGACAGTAGCTAAAGTAAGACCCAAAGCCATAGTAAAGCTACAATCATAGTGAAGCTAAAATCATAGTGAAGCTAAAATCATAGTAAAGTTATTATATTTTTGCTTTTTCTCAGTCCATAATAGCTAAGCCCCTAAAGCGGAAAGGCTGAAGAAGCCTGCCCAGAGGAGAAGATGAGAGCTGTCTCCGGTTGAGGGTATCACGCTTATTTCCTGCTACCTCTCTGGACTCTCCCAAAACCTGTGGGATGTGCTCAGGATCCGGTGTTGCTACCGCATCTATCACTTCACTTGAGTCCGGGGTTGGTGTAGGTCTGGACTCACCGGCTACGGTAGGAGTAGGCGGTGTAGAAGTAGGCGGTGTGGAAGATCCCCGGTGTAGAAGGAGTAGGGGTAGAGGGTCTTGAGGGTCTGGACGGCGTTGGAGGATTGGATGGTGTAGTGTTTCCAGGAGGATTGGGGTTCGGATTTTCCGGATTATTCGGATTATTCGGATTCTCCGGCTCAGGAGGAGTAGTGGTCTTGGTATTGATTACGATATAACCGTTAGTTGCATCTCCTGTAATCGCAGAAATATATCCGCTGATTGCTGATTCCTCTACGGTGTATACAATCTCATGTCCGTCATTTGCATCAAATTTTGGAAGATTTTCAAAGCTGTGTTTCCATCCCTCTGCTTCCGTAAGGGTAAACTTAGCTTTAGTAGCCCCATCTGCCAGAAGCTTAATTTCTACCTGATTGTATTTTCTCCAATCCACTTTTTCTACAGAAAGGGAGATACCGAATGTTTACACTCAAAGCCGTTGGTCTGGTTTCCGCCACCTTACTGGAATATCCTTCTAAGGCTTTTTCTTTTACCATATAGCGATAGGGTCTGTCATCGTTATCCAGCTTAGGAATATTGGTGAAAATCATATCCCATTTTCCGGCTTCCTCACTAACCGTTTCTGCTCCAATATAAATGGGGTTGGCAGGATCTTCATCATTGATTCTGTATAGCTCAATAGTGATGGTCTCAGGACGGGTTTTCAGGATTATCGTATTTCCAAATCTTGGAAACCTTAATCTTGATCACCTTTTTTCTCGGTATTTACTGCGCCGTTGAACCAATACGCCACCGCGGGTAGCAGAGTAGTTACCGCTGATAATAACCTTGGCCAAGCTTTCTGCCTCTGCATCTTCTTTTCACATCGGTATGTAATCCAAAGGATTTTCTTCCTCGTAACCCTTCAGAGTTCCGTTTAACTTATTAATGGGAAGTTCTTCATTGGCATCAATTTTTCCAGTTATAGGGGTGCCACCCAGCATAAAAGCGGAGATAGAATAACTTGGTGAACCGCTATGCTCTTTTCCGTAAATGTAGCCGGATTCAATGTCAATATCTTCAGCTCGTCCTGCTCTGTTTCCATAGATGGCTATACCGTTCTTTACGTTTACATCTGTATCGGAAACGGGACAGGAAGCTACAACCGCCACCGGCAATCAGAGCTTCGTTATCTGTTACTAAGGCATTACTAAGGTTTAGGATTCCGCGTCTTCTTCCGTAATTTGGATTTTTCTCCATTTACATAAATTCCGCTGCCGCCAAACATTTTTATTTCCAAGACCTTCACCGGTCATGGTGTTATTAATGATTTTACCTGCGGAGATATTGGCTACAGAATAACCATTTTCGGTTCCTGCCTGCACGTAAATACCGCCTCCGCTGGATCCTGCTTTATTATCACTGATAGTTCCTCCGGTCATGTTTAGAGATTTCCGGGCTGATATCTACGATAGTACCCAGAGAAATTCGCCTCAATCTCTGCAGAGGAGTTTCCGGTAATCAAAGCATCATCACTTATATTAATGGTACAGCTCTTTAAATGCAGCGATACCGCCACCACATTCAAAGGAGATATCATTGTAGGTTCTTCCGGCATTCACCTTGTTATTTTCAATAACACCACCGGACATGTTGAAAGTAACACGATTTCCAAGATAAATTCCGCCACCAAAATAAGCACTGTTATTTCGGATAGTACCACCGGTCATATTGATGGTCTTCTCTACAGGATTGAGGCTGGCATGGATTGCTCCACCATTGGCATCAATATAGTCCAAGTCCTCCACCATATTGTTTTTCCAAAAATGGTACCATCTTCAATATTCAGATTACCGTCTACATAAATCAAAGAATACTCGGTAAGCTTGTTATTTTCCCCACCGCCATCAATGGTAATATTCCGAAGAGTAACTTCTTCGTTTTTTGCAATGGTCAAAAGATATCCGCCGTATCCCGGGAAACGCTTCAGGATGGCATTGGTATCTGCCAGAGTAAGATCTCCGCTTACAGGAACAGCTTCTACCACATAAATGGTAGTGATATTTTTGATTCTCTGTAGCCAGCTCCTTGGCTTTTTCAAAAGTCTTTACAGCTGTTTCTACGCTGCTACCGTCATTGTCATCCTTACCCTTCTTTCCATCAAGGTAAATTGTCTCATCCTGGGCATATACTACGGCAAGCTCTGATGGTGCAAAGCCTACAAACAAAGTACATGCGAGAAGAAATGTAAGAATTGTTAGCATCCTCCCTGGACCCATTTCTTAAAGAACTGGGAAATAATCCTTATTTAAATACCTCCTAATATTTGCATAAATTAATATAAAATTATAATAGCATATTGGAGGAATATTAATGCTCAGAATGCTTAAATAAGCATAGTTCGTGAACATAAAAATAGGCAAAAAAGTATAGTATTTTTCAAGGCTTTATAAGCTATAATGAAAAAAGAAAGTAGGAAAAAGCGTAAGATAACTGTAAGGTCAAAAGAGAGTAACGGAGGGGAAAAATGAGATTATGGCATGAGGATTTGATTGGAGAAAATTACCAAGACAGCAGCTTCTTGGGCAGCACCGGGAATGCTGCGCTCTTAGGGGAAATGGCTGGGGAAAAAAGCATGCTACGGTAAAATTATGTCTTTTTCCTATTCTCCTATAAGTTTTTTCAGTACCATCTTTTTATTATGCAGGAAATGGAGAAAAAGAGGGCTATAAGGTAGATAAAGCTTTGGGAGGATCCTCAAGTATAGAGGAAAGACTTGTGAGAGATATGCAGAATTAGAGGAAGTGGAGCGTAGCTTTCCAATCTATGAGGAGCATAATGAGGGTATTTGCAAGATTGCCTTAGAATCTGAGGGAGAAGGGGATAGTGCTTTGATATAAGCAAACACAGTATTGTTGAAAAGGAAGCTTTGAAATGATGAATCAGGAGAAATTACTCAAGATTTGTTTTCCTTAAGGGAAACGATTAAAAATCAGGCCAAGTTAAAAGGGGAAAAATCCCCATGGTCTGTTCGATCATGCTATTCATGAGATGGCCAGGCTTTGCCCCAGGAAAATAGAGGATTTTCATAGTGTGGCAGGGCTTGGTAAAATTTTCGTAGAAAACTATGCTGAGCGCTTTCTGGATGTGATTTTAAAATCTGTGGAAAGCCCTATGGAAAAGTCTGTGCTCATGGATGCGAAAAGCCAGAGAAACCTTAAAAAGAACTGGAAAAGAAGCTGGTGGATGTCAACAGAAAGAATTGTCTTTTTATATTTGGCAAAGCTTCGGCCAAAAAGAGGAATTGATTTATTTTCCTGTGATTGCAGCAATCCTTTAGGCCTTATTTTTTTGAATGTTTCTATGCAGGTTTGCTCTATCGAATCCCAATCTCAATATAAAAAATATACCCAGCTCCTCCGAGAAATTCAAAAGGACATTCGAGATAAGGGTCAAAATGATCTTTATGTGGCTTACCCCTTTGTAAAAAGGACGGCTCCGGGAGAATTTTGATATTCGTTGTCCTTTGGCCCTTTTTCCCATGGTGGCAGAGAGAGACAGTCTTGGTGTAAGCCTAAAGCTGGATGAGGATAGGGATATTCTATACAACAGCACTTTGCTTCTTGCATTTTTAAGTTTAACAGTATGAATAATCCGTTACCGAATGATGTTATTGAGGATATCAGCAGTCTTTCTTTTTGGACCGTTTACTTAGCTTTTATAAGGAAAAATGGTCTTACAATTTTAAAGGAGGATACGGAACTGCAAAAGTTCAAAGAGTACAGTGCAGGGGAGTTTCCTTCTTATAAAAATGGAGAATTATATTTGGAACCCCTGTATGGTGTGGGAAAATTTCCCTACCCTGTTCCGGTATGATTCAAAAAGGATTTTGATGACATCCTGGAAAGCGGACAAATCAATGAGCTTCTCAATATCCTTTTACAAAAATATTGATGATCTTGACTTCTATCAAGATTTTTATTCCGGAATAGAGAAGGAGCAGGAGAAGGAAGAAGAAAAGCTGAAGGCTATCTCGGAAAGAGATTTGACTTATATCAATGACTTAAACAGCTCTCAGGAGGAGGTGCTTTCTGCTATTGATTATAAAGACAGTGTTGTGGTGCAAGGGCCTCCGGGTACCGGAAAGAGCCAGGTAATTACCAGCCTTATTTCCGACTATGTAAGTCAGGATAAAACTGTGCTTATGGTGTCGGAAAAGAAAACAGCTTTTGGATGTGGTTTATTCCAGACTGGGCAATCTTTCCGCCTATGCTTTTGTTGATTGACGACATCGGAAATAAAGAGTTATTTTACGCCCAGCTTGAAAAAATGTTGGACTTTAACAGGAATATTTTTGCAGAAAATCCGGATTTGGATACGCTTTCCTCAGTTATTGATGAGGATGTGAAAAAACTGGAGGAGATTTCGGATAAATTATATTCCGTGGGAAGCTTCGGTATAGAACCTTATAAAATTTATCGGAAACTTCCTCGTCTAGATTTGGAGAATCCCTTAGAAAGAAGTAGACTAACAGCTGTTAGGGAAAGCTTATCGAAGACTTTGCTTTCCGGGAAGGGACAGTACTCTTATACTTCCTCCTTCTCCTCAGGATCCACAGCTTCCTCGGCTTTCCCAGGGCTCTTCTAAAAGCTTCCTCGGCTTATCCAATAAGTTATGAGGAACTTACGAAGCTGAAGGATAAATTTTCAAAAAGAAGCTTTAACATCCAATTTAATCAGATATTATGAACTAAAGGACAGCTATCCTTGGATGGAAAGATTCCGGGAGCATTTGTCTGACTTTGATATGTTGAATATTTCTGAAAAATTGAAGGAATACGAAGAAGTTTATCAGGAATGGCAGAGAAAAAATTTTATTGTGAAGCTTTTCTCCAAGGGAAGAGTAAATGACTGTATTTATGAGATTTCTAAATTTTTTCTCTAATACGGAAAAACAGGAGTTGGAAGCCTTACTCAAAGAATCAATTTCAGGCATTGAAGGACTCTGCAACAGTTCATGGGGAATATCAGCAGCTTAAGGGACTATATGAGAGTCTATCCAAGCAGGAAAAAGAGTATTTTGAGGCAATAAATTCTTGTAGTCAGTTCTATGAGCATTCCCTTTCCAAGGCGAATACAGCAGTCTATGATGCGATTTTGTTTGATTTTATTTCCCGTTTTGAAAGTGAAAATAGGGAACTTTTCCAAAATATCAAGGATTATCAGGGGATTATCGAAGCCTATGGGACATAATATGAATGAAAAAAGAACTCACTAAAAAGAAGCTGCAAGTAATGCTGAGTACAGCCTTAGAGAATCTTTCGCCAAACCAAGCATTATGGTGAAATGCGAAGGGTGATGGAAAAATAAGCGGAAATGGAGCGTAAATAAATTATTAAGCGCTTTGGCTTTTGAACTCTTTAAAAGTATTCGGATTTGGCTATTAACCCCTGAAGTAGTTTCGGAAATTATGCCATTGGAAAAGGGGCTCTTCGACCTGGTGGTTTTTGATGAAGCTTCCCAGATGTATGTGGAAAATGGAGTCCCCTCTATTCTAAGAGCAAAAAAGCTGGTGGTGCAGGATCATAAGCAGTTAAGACCTTCGAAAATCGGCTCCGGAAGAGTGGAAATCAATGAAGATTTGCTGGAAGACATGGAGCTTTCCGCTGCTTTGGAGGAGGAAAAGCTTATTAGATGTGCTGATTTAAGTTCCCGGATATTTTGTTGAATTTCCATTACCGTTCTGAGATATGAAGAGTTAATCGCATTTTCCAACTATGCCTTCTATAAAGGAAGGCTGTATATCTCCTAATATGAAAAAGGCAGAAAAAGCCACCCATTGAAAGTACATAAGCTAGAGGATGGAATATGAGTGGAACGCGCCAACCTTGCGGAGGCTAAGCATATTGTAAATTTGTTGAAAGAGTTCTTCAGAAATCGGCAAAAGGCGGAGACCATTGGTGTCATTACTTTTAATGTTAGCCAAAGGGATTTGATTGAGGACTTGATTGATGAAGAGTGCGGGAGAGATGAAGTCTTTTGCTGCTCAGATCCGTGCGGAAATTATTCGGAAAAAGGACGGGAGGATATCGGTTTTTGTGAAAAGAATATCGAGTCCGTACAAGGTGACGAACGAGATGTGATTGTATTTTCCATCGGCTATGCGAAGAATGAAAATGGAAGGATTGTTCGTCAATGGGGCTGGCTGAACCAAAAGGGAGGGGAAAATCGTCTTAATGTTGCCATTAGCCGTGCAAAGGAAAAGGTTTATATCGTCACATCCATTTTCCCGGAAGAACTTCAGGTTGAAGATATTAAAAACGATGGTCCCCGTTTTTTAAAAGAAGTATCTGCAATATGCCTTTGCGGTGAGTAAAGGAGATAGGAGGGGCTAAAGAGTGCTTTTATCCTTTGGGGATCAGGCAAATGCCGGTACATCTCTGCGTTTTGACAGCGGCTTTGAGGAAGAGGTATATCAGAGACTAACGGAGAAGGGCTATGAAGTGGATAGCCAAATCGGAATCGGAGGGTATAGTATTGACTTGGGAATAAAGAAAGATGGTCACTATGTTTTGGGCATAGAGTGCGATGGCAAACTCTATCATAGCTCTAAGTCAGTAAGAGAACAGAGACTTGCACAGGCAGAAGTATCTGGAGTCCAGAGGCTGGAAGATTCATAGAATCTGGAGTTCCAACTGGTGGAAAAATCCGGAAGGAGATTGCAAAGATTTCTAAAATTTGGAGACACAGTAGAAACTCAGATTTTCACGGCCATCATCATTCTTTGAAAGATATCGCTACCCCCACGCCATGCTGCGTAAAGCTTCCTTAATTCGGCCAGATATACCTTTCCCTTTTTCGTTATTCGTAATGGTGAAGAACTATGCAGTCCGGACTTTCTCAGAATTTGAATAGCATAATATCTTTCTCCATGACGGTTACGGATAGATCCACATGGATAGCACTCATCTCGGAAAAGCGGAATGGCCCTGCTTCCGATACAGATTAATCCTGCATGAATATAAAGAGTATCTCCGCAGTGATATGGTAGGGGGCAAAAACTGCCCTCGTTCGTAGGATTGTTAGACGACGAACCAGCCATAGAATAGCTAAAGATAGTAAAAATACTTGTGAATAGAAAAAGAGAGGATGCCGCATCGTTACTTCCTGTCCTTCATATAATAACCAAAAAATCCATATTTCTCCCTTGCCTATGTCAATCTATTTATATTGAACGCTTTTTAATGGCAAAAAGGATCCCTTAGCACTGGTTAGCTCATTTCAAAAGATTAGCTCGTATGGGTATCCTAATCCCAAAATAATAGTTCCGCATCAGTATTATAATTCCTAAATATTACTGCATTATTATCCTAATCAATGCTATCCACCACCTCTACCGTATCCGGTAGGATCTCCATATTGGCAATAGAATTTCCGGACAGCTTTACCTTCTTTAAATTTGGGAGATTTCTTAGCATACTGATATCGGAAATGTAATTGTCGGAGATATCCAACTCTTCAATAGTATTTAGCCCTTCCAGACAATCCAGACTTTGCAATTTATTTCCGGGAATTATCAGCTTTTACTGCCTTAAAATGAGATAGATAAGCTTTTTGCATTTTGATCAAAATTCTTGCTGTCATCATCTACATTGTGAATCTCCGCCTTTTCCAGGGCTAGTATTTCCGTGCTGTTGTCGTCTTCCAGCCGACTTAAGGAAAGGCTCAGAACCGGACCATCCGCTACATTACTGTCATCCTCAGGGAAAAAGTACATTTCCCTTACTCCAATATTGGAAAGGGCTTTCGTGTAATCCTTATAGCGGTCCATAGGGGTTCCCAGCATGGTCAGTCTTTCCAAAGCAGGAAGCTCCCGCAACACATTTCCCAAGTCCGTATCTACCAGTCCGGTGATTCCGGATCCCACAAAGCTTAAGTCGGTCAGAGAATTCATTCCCCGCAATATATCGGCACTGTAATCAGACATATAGTTTCGAACCGTTAGCTTCTTTAAAGAGGGCATGTGGGCAATCTTATCCAAGTCCCAAACCAAGAGATTCGCTTCTTCCAAAGCTGTTAAGCCGTGTAAATCCGGAATATCATAGGTATGATAGTTAATGTATAGTTTTTGTAAAGAACTTAATGTAGACAAAGCACTAACATTTTCCACATCATGGCAATCCAGATATAAGCTGTTTAAGGAAAGATGATTGGCCAGACCATCTAAGGAAAGGATAGGTAAGGTATCTAAACTCAAGCTCTTTAGCTTGGGCATGTTTTTGACAAAATTTAAATCTTTTAAAGTAATGATGTGTTTTAGCTTAAGATTCTCAATTTGGGGCATGCCGGATAAAACGCTGATATTGTCCACAGGCTCTTGATAAGGTCCTGTAATGGAAAGATCGGTACAGTGACTAAGAGAGGAGGAGGGGAGAGATCCAAAACAACGGCATCATTTCCGATAATATCCAGGGTCAAGCGTTTCAAACCGGGAAGGTTTCTTAGGGAAAAGAAGTCCGCCTTCATAATCTTCATCTACACGAACGCCAAGAGATTCCAAAGAAGTGAATTCGCTCATGATATTTTCAATGCTTATCTCTTCGTTATCTTGAGACCAATATGTGGATAAAGTATGGGAAAAATTCACTCGGAAAGTCCTAAAATCTCCTCAGGATGGGGAAGAATCCTTTTTAAATCAGTGGCATATATATACTGGGTCGGAATAATACTTTAAATTGCTAAGATTTTTCAAATCTTGGCTATAGCTCGTTTTTATCATAGCGAAAATTTATATTTCCATCTATATTCAGGCTGACCAATCCGGTAAAGGGCTGAATATTTGACTCATCGATAGACTCTGTAGAGGGTAAAGCAATGGTCTTTTTCTAATGGTTCACCAAAAAGCATCTACGCTATTGGCATAAGAAAATACCCATTGTTCAACAGCGTTAGGGGATAATCCGGATGTTTTCTTAATCTCCAAATACTGTATAGAGCTATACTCTTCTTCGGAAAGATCGGAAACGGATTTTCCAAAGACATTTTCCAAAAAGCGAACTACAGTCTCATCTTCAGGGACAGTACAATAGGAAGCAATAACTTCCGGATCATTAGATGAAATGGAAGATCGAAACTTATTAACATACGAAGAGATAAAACTGAGGGAAGAAAGAGGGAGAAAGCAGAATTCCCAAAAGAGGAGAAGCGCTGGAATTTCTCTTGGGGACTTCCCTGGTTTTATTATAGTTTATTTCATCGATATGAATGTTCTGCGTAATATTCGGTTTATGGGGTTCGATATAGACATCGGTATTGCAAAATTTACATTTTACAAAGCCTTCCTTCATTCCTCCGGGATATCCAGTTGACCGTTACAATTGGGACATACGATTTTTCGTGAGCTTTCATAAGATTTTTCCTCTCAATAATTTTTAATTATCAGCGTTATTGTACAATATTTAAGGGCTTCATTCAATAGTATAGAAGAGATTTTTCTTGTACAAAATCTCGCAGTCTTTTTCAGCGCAAAGGAAATTTCTTTTCTTTTACGAAATCCAATTTCTGTAGGATTACAATACATATGTTACATCACAACTAAATAATAAAACGGAAGCATCCTGTCTTGTGTTAAAGTTAGATCACCACAAAATAACAAACATAAGGAGGGCTTCCGCTGTGGCTACTATAACACAAGATATGCGCTTTAGACTATCACTCATTCATTATTCTGAAAAATATAGGGTATCAAAGGCTGCAATAAAGTATCGTGTTAATCGACAGTATATTTATCGATGGCGTAACCGATATAATGGCTCTATTGATTCATTACGCAATCAATCTCGCCGCCCACATCATCATCCCAACCAACACACTTTAGAGGAGCTAAAGTTAATTGCTGATATGCGCCGAAGAAATCCCTATACAGGACTTGTTGTCTTCTGGGTAAAACTCATGCAAAGAGGCTATAAACGCTCTATAGCAGGGCTTTATCGTATTCTTCGAAGGCAAGGAATTATGGCTGATAAACTCCCTAATCCCAAGTATGTTCCAAAGCCCTACGAGCAAATGCATTACCCCGGAGAGCGTATCCAGATTGATGTAAAATTCGTTCCTACTGTATGCTTAGTGAATGAAGCAAAGGGGCAAAAATTCTATCAATACACTGCTATTGATGAGTTCTCTCGATGGCGATATGTAGAAGCTTTTGACGAGCACAGCACTTATTCTTCTGCTGTGTTTCTTGAGCATCTCATTAAAGCATTCTTATGCCTATCGAGTGTGTACAAACAGATAATGGAGCAGAGTTCACTAAACGATTCACTTCCACTAAAGAAGAGAATCTAACTCTATTCCAGAACCGTTTAAAAGAGCATGGAATTCGTCATAAGCAAATCCGCCCTATTTACTCCCCAGACATAACGGTAAAGTGGAACGCAGTCACCGTAAAGACAATGAAAGATTCTATGCTTCTACACATCTTCTATTCCTTTGAAGACTTTTTCAAAACAATTACAGCTATACAATAGAAGGATTACAATCTGTTCTCTATGAGACCTTTAGGATGGAAATCCCCTAGTACCATCCTAAAGGAATTTATTCAGTGGGGTGTAACATATGTTTGACAAACCTACACTTTTCTTTTACGAAATCCAATTTCATCTATGTTTTCGCTATATGGTACAATCAAAAGTAATTTGGAGATGCTTTTTATGTTTTTTATTCAAAGAAATTATCATTCATTTAAAGAAAAGAATATGGAAATAAACGAGCTAATCTAGTTTACAGAATTTACCTCAAATTCTTTATCCGATGTTGGCAAATAGGAATATATATTCGTGAAAGCGAGAAATAATATGTAGAGTAATGAATCTGGATTCGAGTGATATATTGAAGTTTATGGAGGTTTAGATATGAAAGATAATAATGCTATTATACCGATGGAGGAAACAAGTATCATCAATTTAATTTATACTATCAGAGGGAAACAGGTTATGCTTGATAGCGACTTGGCTATTTTGTACCGAGTTGAGACTAGAGTTTTTAATCAGGCGGTCAAGCGAAACTCAAATCGATTTCCGGAACGATTTTGCTTTCAATTAACAGAAGAGGAGTATAAAAACTTGAGATCACAGTTTGTGACCTCAAGTGAAGGTAATACTCATGGTGGCAGAAGATATATGCCTTATGTATTTACAGAACAAGGTATTGCGATGCTTTCTGCTGTTCTTAAAAGTGATATTGCAGTAGATGTAGTATAAAAATTATGGATACTTTTTGTTGGGATGCGTAATTTCTTCATTTCAAACAGAATATGTTTTTCCGTCTTGATAGAGTGAGAGTTAAAACTGCTGAAACCGATAAGAAACTCGAAGAAGTATTCGACCACATTGCAAAAGCAATACAGAGATAAAACAAAAAGATTTTTGATGGTCAAATTTACGATGCCTTTAGTTTTTATTGCAGAGTTAATTGAAAAGCACAAAACAAAACTAACCTTGATTGATAATTATGTGGATGTCAATACGCTTAATATACTCTGTAAGAAAAATATAGGTGTGGATATATTGATTGCAACATCTGGAAAAAGGAGCTTAACAACAAAAAGACATTACAAGTTTAATGCTCAATATCCGAGTTTGAGTGTAAAATCTACCACGGATTTTTCATGACCGTTTTTTGATTATTGATGATAAGGAAGGATATTTTATTGGAGCATCAATAAAGATGCCGGCAAGAAGAGTTTTGCAATAGCCAAGATTGAAGATGAAAAATTGTTCCAGATTTGATTAATAAAGTAATCTAGAGGAGTTTAATGATTAAGGATAATATCTTATATAATGAGAGTTCAAAACTAACAGTAGAGAAATAGAGGTTTTAAAAATACTTTTCCACAGTATTTTGATAAAGACGAAACTTTTATTAGGGATAGGTTTAAGGAAATTTTTGAAGAATGAAGAAATTACTTTAAACAAGGAAGGATACGAGCTGAACTTTGGGTGGAAATCTCATGCGAGATATTTGAGTTCGACAAGGACAGAAACGTTGATAGCTCCTCATACTGAGCATAATGAAGCAGAAGAAAACAAAGATAGCGAGAATTTATATATCATTGGAGATAATCTGGATGCTTTTGAAACATCTTTTAGGATCTTATGCAGGAAAAATCAAGTGTATCTACATTGATCACCATACAATACAGGTTCGGATGGATTTGTTTATCCAGACAATTTTTATTTTGATGCTAAGAAGCTATCACAAATGATAGGTGTAGAAGAAGAGGAAGCACAGAGGATTATCAATTTAAAAGGCAAAAGCTCTCATTCAGCATGGCTGACTTTATGTATCCGAGATTAATATTGAGCAGAGAATTGCTCGGATGACAGTGTTATTTTATTAGTATAGATAATAATGAACAAGCTAATTTGAAGCTTATGTGCGATGAAAATTTTTGGAGAAAGAAAATAATGTGGGAGTAGTTAGTAATACGAATAATCCTAAAGGACGTTCGGATGATAAATTTATAGCTACAGCACATGAATCATATGGTCTATGCAAGAAATATTAGCAAATTGGGTTAGTCAGGATTTGAACCGACTGAGAAAATTATTAAAAGATATAATAAAACTGATGATGATGGTAGATTATTTAGAGAAATAGACTTAAGAAAAACTGGAGAAAATGACCTTGAGAGAAGATAGACCAAATTTGTTTTATTATTTTTATTAGCAATGAAACAACAGGAGAATTCTATCCAGATACAAGAAACCTCAATTAGATGATTTTATTATAATCAAACTCCCAGAGGAAGATGGGAAAGATGGTAACTGGAGATGGGAAATAAACACGGCTAGAAGAAAGAATTAATGAAATAATTCCTAAATTTATGCCAACTAGAAAAATTTGGGGAGTTATGCAAAAAGACTATTTGGAAGAGAAATTTAGTTAAACCTACAAGTTCTTGGACTTTTAAAGATATTAACTCTGAGAGGAACAGAAGATTTTGTTGAGTTAGGATTTGATAAAGGAATTTTCCTAGCCTAAACCACTTGGGACTTATAACTAGATGTACTGAAAGCATGGGTGAAAAGTAATCTGATACTCAAAAATATAATAATTCTGGACTTCTTTTCAGGCTCAGCTACTACCGCCCATGCAGTGATGAATTTAAATGCAGAAGATGGCGGAAATCGAAAATACATTCTTGTTCAACTTCCGGAACTTATAAAGGAAGATAAGCCGGCATACAAGGAAGGGTATCGAACAATAGATGAAATTGGGCGTGAAAGAATTAGACGAGCTGCAAAAAATACAAGAGAAACAGGGGCTAAAATGAGACTATGGCTGTGAGTTTATTCATTAAAAAGTTTGGGAGAAGAAGTTCTCACTAATCATGCTACTTTGATGATAATCCTAAACTGATTCTTGATGATATGGTTGGTATCTTTGATACGGATAAGTCAAAAGGAAAAGATGCGATTTTATCTACTTATCTTGCTTTAGATGGATATGGATTGAGCGTGAATACACAAAAATACAGACTTTCAAATTTTGAAGCAGATAAGATAGATAATAGTATTTACATGATTGATGGTGGTTTAGAATCGGATGATGTAATGGAATTGATCAAAAATTGAAACTTTAGAACTCGATATTACAAAGAGTGGTCTATTCTCCTTCTCTTAGTTTTCATGTGTTACATGAACTCATCTCTCAAACTTGAGAAATAACGAGTCTGCTAGAATTGATAGAGAGGTATTGATATGGCAATTGTTGAGTATTTTTACCTCATCAAATGCAGTGTTTGGAAAAGGGTTAGTAAAGTTTTTGAGGGTGTTCATCTCCAAATAACAGATAATATCTTTTCAAATCCTGTTTTTGATGCAAATACGAAACTAAAGGAAAACTAGCACTAATTCAAGAAGGTTTTTGAAGGAAATATTGTGCAAGAGACTTGCGAACTAGTGTTCCTAATGAATGGAATTGATGTTCGTATGGAGACTGGAACCGGAAAAACTTATTGCTATACAAGACTAATGTATGAGCTGAATAAAAATATGGTTTTCATAAGTCCATCATCCTAGTTCTATCAACGCCAATCAAGGAAGGGACAAAAGTCTTTTATTGAATCAGATTATGCTAATTCGCATTTTTCTCAGATTTATATCCAGATAAACGAATCGCTTTATCTGTGCTGAACGCCTCAGAAAAAGACTAAGGAAGAAAGATGTTTCTCAAGCGATTTCTGACTTGCAAGGGAACTGCTCTGGAAAACGGTAGAATCAATGTTTTGCTTATGTCAAGTGGTATGCTTTTATCTAAAGCAACAATGGATAACGAATACGATCAGACACTATTCGGGACATTTTCTAATCCTCACGATACATTAAAGGCTACAAGACCTATTGTCATCATTGATGAACCGCATAAGTTTGAGGAGAATACTGCTTATAAAAGACTTATCGAGAATCAATCCACTGTGTTCGCTGGTCAGCGTGACATTTCCGAACCTCCCAAACTCTGAGAAAGAAGGATTACAACTTCTTGTGTTCAACTTAGGCGCACTAGAAGCTAATAACAATTTTAGTTAAGGGAGCTGCAAACTCAAATGATTGCACAGGAGAGTTTAAACAGAAACAAAAGTGAAGTTGATGGAAATCGTGAATAGTCCAAAATCCTGTGTGTTTAGAAATGAAAAGACAGGCAGAAGCTATACATTGTCGTTAGGTGATGTTCTGTCAATTGTTGAACCTGAATTTGGAGGAATTAGTAATGAATCTATAGGAAAGACAGATGATGAAGAAATTAAAAGGGGTCTCTCTTTCCAATGGACAAATTTTAGTAAAGGTGATCAGATTTACGCCGGTATTTATGGAACGACTTATCAAAAGTTGATGATGGAACAAGCTGTAAAAAATCATATTGAGCAGGAGAGGGAAAATTTCTTTAGAGAGAGAAAGATCAAAACTCTATCACTGTTTTTATCGATTCGATTTATTCTTACAGGGTGACAATGGTCAGATGGAGTATTGAGAACGAGTTTTCATAATACTTTAAAGGAAAAACTTGAAAGCTGAAATAGAAAAGTATAAGAATTCCGCTTTCTATGATTCATAAAGTATATCAGTTTTATTGAAAGTTCTTTGAAAGATGTTGAGCTACAAATGGTGGATACTTTTGGAAGACAATTCCAATTCTGATGAGGATATCCAAAAAGAAGTGGATCAGATTTTAAGGACAAAAACAAAGTTTACTCTCCTTTAGGATGGAATGGAAATTGGAATACCAGAAGATTTATCTTTTCTAAGTGGACACTTCGAGAAGGTTGGGATAATCCTAATGTTTTTCAGATATGTAACTACGTTCAAGTGGTTTCGGAGTGTAGCAAATTGCAGGAAGTTGGGCGTGGACTTAGATTACTGGTAGATGAATATGAAACAGAATTTCAGATGAACAATTTTTATCTCACTCATCCTCTTTGATTATTCAGAAAAAGATTTTGCTGACCGTTTGATTGGAGAAATTAATCAAGATAGCAAAATTACTCAAAATAACATTAAACTAAGGCTGGGCAAAAGTTGCTGCAGATAGAGGAATGGATGAAAATATACTTTTTGCTCAGCTATTAATTAATAAATATATAGATGTGGATGGAAATATTAACTATGAAAATAGAGATACATTCATTGCCGAATATCCTGAGTTTAACATAGGATTAGAGCAAAACAAAGTTAGTAGTAAAAGGGACGAAAAGACCAGGGAATGGTTTATATTAGGAGAGATATGTTTGCTAAGATAAAGGAGCTGGACAACAATCAATAAAAGTACTATTTATCCTGAGATAAGATTCCGAATGAAGAACTATATAAAGCATCTTTAGAGATCTTAAAGAAAGGTATTCGAGAGGATGTCATAGCGACGACAATTGAAAAAGGACTCTGTTGAAAATGATGGGATACAATTAAAAGAAGCAACATCTGGTTGATATGTGCTTGATGAGTCAATCCTGTATGGAGAATTTTTGAAGCAAGTACAGGTAGCGACAGGATTGCTAGTTGTTGTTAGTGCATACAAGCGTTGTGTGATTATAACAGGACAAAATACTGGATAAGGCATTTTTAATCGCAATACTCTTACAAAATTTATTTTGGAGTTTCAGCTTTGGTTCGAGGAAGCTTTTTAAAGAGATTTTTCTATAAGGCAGCTCAACGTAAAAATCTCTTGAAACGGTTTTGATGATATAAATGGTGAAGTAAAGATAGTACAGGGAACAGTAGGAATTATTAGAGACGACAGTCTCTTTGCTCCTGAGAATTTTTGTATGATAAGGTAGTATTTGATAGTCCGAAAGAAGGATACTGTGCAACGTGGCAATATTGATGAGGTCGTTGTTTTGGGAAAATACTGAGAAGAAGTGTTCAAGTTCCGCTTTATTTTGGTGGTACAACTAGTCCTGACTTTTATGTATGTAATTCAACGAGACGATAAGTTTGAAATCAACCTTATTGTTGAAACGAAAGATATAGATAAAGAATCATCCTCAGAGGAAGCGAAAAATTAAGAATCGCATCGACAAGAAATTTTTGAAGAGCTTAAAAAGGACGGAGTTAGTGTTTCGTTTGAACCACAGCTGAAATCCGATGATATTATTACGATGATAAATAGATTGATAAGTGAGTAATTATGAAGAGAAAAGAGTGCTTTTATAAAAGAAATGGTTGAGCAGATATTATTCATGAGAACAACATCTGCTTGTTATATAGACTTTTACATGATATAAAAGATAAGATGATTAATAATTGAAGACTTTAATCAAGATTCTTTTAAGCTCGTTAACTAATCATAAGTTTATATTATCGTACAAAACCGCCCCTCTTTACAAATTCACCTTTTCCTCGTAAAATAAACTTGTTTTAGGGCTTGCACCGGTTTCGACGGGGACGATGCAGCTTTTGAAGCTATCCGAAAGAAGTCGCGTTAAACTTCAAAATTAAATTTAAACGCTAACGATAGTTACGCATTAGCAGCCCTAAGCGCTGCTGGCCAGCCTTCCTGCACTCACGGGAAGATCCTGACCCTCATTTTTGTGAGAAACGACTGTTGCGGTTCCTCCCGCAGCCGGGCGTATTTAGAGGATACCAGCTAGGATAAGACGTGCGCATCTTATCCTAGTGGGGAATCTTGAAGCGTACTATGATAGTAGAAGGAGAGGGAATTCGTTTTTCGGACACTGGGTCCGACTCCCATCAGGTCCATCCTTTTAACACTGGGGAGGAAATCAATTTTGAGTTTCCACCCCGGATTTTTATCAGAAAGTCTGATTGCTTTTCTAAGTTCAAAATTACAATTCTTTTTATCTAGCTAAGAGGCTTTTTCGTTAAAAACCAAGTATCTTTTTAAAGTAATTCATTTATATAGTCTATTTTATTTTTCCCAATCAAAGGAGTATTTATGCCAAGAAAAATCCACAGAAAATCAGGAAGAATTCATTCAGCGGAGAATGAAGCTAAAGAGAAAAAGCCAAGAGGCAGAGCGTCTTCGGATGACAGCGTGACAAGAATAGAGAGTATTACTGTTTCTTCCAAAAAGAATCCAAGAAGAAAGTTCGCTAACTGATTCCGAAGAAAAGTTCCGGAGAAAAACCAGACAGCATAAGTCCAAAAGCCAAGGCTAAGGAGAAAGAATCCGGGCTTGATACTACTGGGGTTGTGGCGAAAGAGAATCCGGGCACTGTGATACAAAGTCAAGGCGAAGAAAGAATCCGCCCCGTGCATTCTAAAGTCAAGGCGAAGGAGAAGGAATCCGGCTCTGTAGAATTCGAAGTCAAAGACAAAGACGCAGAGGAGGAAACAAGAGACCTAAGTACTGAAAGACGGAGATGCTAGAGATGAAGCTCTCAGGGAAGGGCTCAAGGGACTCTGACACTAGAGAAGAAGTTCGCAGGGAAGGCTCAAGGACTCTGACACTAGAGATGAAGCTCATGAGAAGCCCCTAGGACACGGATGCCAAGGAGGCTCACGGAATCCTAGAAATTATGGCGATGGCTACGGTTTTTATTCGTTCTGAAAAACTTTATGCCCGGAGAACAGGATGTCTATGAAATTCCTTGATGATTCGTCGTTTTTCATTTGAAAACCGGAGATATGATTTACGAGCTATGCCAAGTCCAGAAATCCCCAGGAAAGATACAATGTTCGTATATCGAAACCGTCAACGATTTGCCGGTTTCTGCCATTTACAGAAGACCTGACTTTGATAAGCTTACCCATTTTTCCCGGATGAGAGAATCCACATGGAAAGGGAAGGGAAGAGGTTCTCACCTCTTTAAGAGTGCTGGATCTTTTGGCGCCCATCGGAAAAGGCCAAAGAGGAATGATCGTTCCCCTCCCAAGGCGGGAAAAACAACCCTTTTAAAGCAGATTGCCCAGTCTATTTTGAAAAATCAGCCGGATATGACTTTGATGATTCTTCTGATTGATGAGCGTCCTGAAGAAGTAACGGATATGATGGAAGAGGTTGTGGGAGATGGTGCAGGTCATCTACTCCACCTTTGATGAGCTTCCGGAGCACCATAAGAGAGTGGCGGAAATGACCATTGAACAGGGGAAAGCGTCTGGTAGAGCAGGGGCAGGATGTCTGCATTCTTCTGGACAGCATCACCAGATTGGCTAGGGCTTATAACTTGATTGTTCCGTCCTCCGGAAAGGTATTGTCCGGAGAGTTGGGATTCTGCGGGCCTCCATATGCCTAAGCGTTTCTTTGGTGCTGCAAGAAATATTAGAGAAGGCGGTAGCCTTACGATTCTTGCAACAGCCTTGGTGGATACCGGATCCCGCATGGATGATGTGATTTATGAGGAGTTTAAGGGGACGGGAAATATGGAGCTTGTGCTAAACCGTGAGCTTCAGGAAAGAAGAATATTCCGGCCATAGACATTTTTAAAAATCAGGAACCAGAAGGGATGATCTTTTACTAAGTCCTTTGGAAAAGGATGCGGCGGATTTAATCCATAGGGAGCTTGCTACGGAGAAAAAGAGTGCTGTGGAAGAAACCTTAAGCCTTTTTGACAGAAGCGTGAATAATGTAAGCCTTTGTGAGACCCTGGTTCGAGGAAAGGCATTGCCCGCTAATAGCAGAATCGGAAGAGAAATGCCGTCATTAAAAATAAATAAAAATAAACTGTAACCTTTTTGTATTTCTCTGTCTTTTCAAAATGTCGGAAAGAATTCGCTTCCGAAGTATTGATTAGATGGAGGATTTACTATGAAAAGACTGGAATTGTTGTATTGGCTTTCATGATGAGCATCGGTTTGATGGCTTGTGGAGGAAAAGAGACAAAGCAGGCTGAGGGAACGAAGGTGGAGACTGCTGCGGCTAAGGAAAGCGGAGAGAAAGCGAAGGATGCCAAGGAAGTTAAGGGAACAATTTTGGAAGTGAAGGACTTTATGTTCTCCATTAAAACTGCTGATGGAAAGGAATATGTTCTCGAATTTTGACAAGGCTCCGGAAGGTCTTAGCAGAGGTAAAAAGAAGGTGATGAGGTTACTGTAGAGTATACCGGAGAACTTTCCGAGGTGGATTCTTTCACCGGAAACAATTCTATCTGTAAAAAGGCCTAATAGAAAATTCACAAAGAAATCAAAAATTTTGCCGTATCCTTTTCTAAGTCCCATAAAAAGCTAAAGGAGAATTATGGAAGAGCAAGAGATTATAGACTTATTATGGCAAAAGAAAGGAAGAGGGGCTTGTTGCTTTTGCAGGAGAACTTTTAAAGGCTTACTGCGGGAAAGATTGCTTCTCAGGTTCTATCTCAAGAGAGGATGTGGAGGAATGTCTTAATGATACCTGGCTAAAAAGCCTGGCATGCCATTCCTCCTGAGCGTCCTCAGTTTTTGAGAGCTTATCTAGGGAAAAGATTGTGAAGAATGCTTCTATTAATAAGCTGAAAATGTTGAAGGCTAAAAAGCGTTTTTCAGAGAACTTTACGGAAAGTGTGGAGGAGCTTTGAGAAGATCTTCATTTGTCTTCGGACAATGTGGAAGAGCATGTGAATCAACAGGCTCTGGTGGATGCCTTAAATCAGCTTTTTGGAAAAACAAAAGAGAAACAAGAATCTTCTTCGTAAGGAGATATTTTTACCATGATGAAATTCAGGAAATAGTCAAAGCTTTTCAAGTAACGGAAAGTAAGGTAAAAGGTTAGTCTGCATAGAACTAGACAGGTTTGGCAAAATATTTGGAAGATGAGGGAATCGTATGAAGGACTGGAAAATTGTAGAGGCCTTTTCTCAAATCGATGAGCGCTTTATTGAAGAAAGCGGAAAAAGAGATGGAGAGGATAAAAATTTCCTATTCGATATTTTTCTTCCCGCTGTGGCTTGCTTTTTGCCTCTTGCTTTTATTGCTAACCTTTTTCCAAAGAAACTGCCTATGCCTTACAAAGTATTCCGGGATTGGATCTTATTTTCAACTCATTACCTTCGGAAATATTCCTTTGAGGATGGAAACCATAAGGCGGAGGTGGTGGTCCGAAGTTTGAGCAGGGAAAAGGATGAGAAAGGATACAGCCGATAAGGGACAAAAGCACGAGCGTGAAAACTTTTCTCAAGACGGAGAAACGCGCAGTCTTGCTGCTAAAGGAATCGAAAAGAGCATCCGCACAGGAAATCAACTTCGATATTGAGAAGAAAACCGATGAATTGATTGCCCAATTTAAGCAGGAAAATGCAGGATAGCGAATTTAAAAATCTTTCTGTTTCTTCTCAGGTGATTTTTAGATTCCAAGGATTACTATGTCTTGGCTCTCAGTGCTTTACAGCAGGAGGGAGACAGCTTACAGAATCATTATTACACCATGAACAAACATAGCGGAAAGCTTCTAACTTTCCGAGCTTTTTCTCGAAAAATGGGATTATCAGAAATTATTATCCGATGAGGTGATTTCTCAGATGAAGGCCCATAACCAAAAGGGAGATTATCCATATTTTATTCAGGACGGAGAGGATGATCAGGGATTCATGGAGGTGGAGAAAAATCAAAGCTTCTATATTAATGGAGAAGGAAAGCTGGTGTTGGTCTTCCCTCAGGGAGAAGTAGCTCCTATGGCTCAGGGGAGCAAACAGTTTATCATGCCTGAAAGCATTTGGAAGGCGTAAGGAAAATTCTATATTCTCTTTTCTTACTTTATGCTAAAATAGAGCGGTATTTATGTAGTACGGACTTTCTATAGGGTCAGTATCTCGTTGGAGCTTGTGATTTTAGGGAAGAATATGAATTTTACACGATACAGTATAGAGAATCGTTTATATGAGATGAAGAGCAAGCGGGCTCGTATTTGGCATAGACTCACGGGATTATCAGAGTCTATGCCTCTTTCTCTGCTTGCCGGCTATTTTTAGGAGTATCTTTTTCCCTACGGCTTATCTCAAGGGCATTCTGGATTCTGCACGGATATCCATAAGATTCATGTAGGTCCTGGAATATGCCACCAAAATATATGATAAAAAGGGCAATCTTATGTCCACCCTGGTTACGGAAGGGTCCAATCGAGAAAGAGTGAGCTATGAAGAGCTTCGAAGGATATGATTAATGCCTTTGTAGCCATAGAGGATGAGCGCTTTTGGAGCCATAACGGGATTGATTTTCGTTCCATTATGCGTGCTATTAGAGTGGTTTCCGACGACAGCTCTGCCGGACGGAGGATCCACTATTACCCAGACAGCTTCTGAAAAATAATGTTTTTGGGGGCGGCTTACACGAGGAAAAGTTTGAGCGTATGTCCGAAAAGTTTCAGGAGCAGTGTTTGGCTTTGGAACTGGAAGATCAAGGCACTTTAAGCAAAAAGAAGTTAAGAAGAGTATTTTGACAGAGTATTTGAATACCATTAACCTGGGAGCCAATACGCTTGGGGGTAAAGGTTGCTACCAGAAGATATTTCAATAAGGAAGTTACAGAGCTGAATCTTTCGGAATGTGCAGTGATTGCAGCCATTACCAAGAATCCTTCCGGCCTAAATCCTATTACCCATCCGGATAAAAAAATGCTGTTCGTAGAGCCCAGGTTTTAAAGAATATGTTAAAAGCAGGGCTATATTGACGACGCCTATCAGGAAGCTTTTGCAGGATCCGGTTTATGAAAAGAATTCAAAAATGTTAACCAGGAAAACCAGGAGAAGACAAGCCCTATTCTTATTATACGGACGAGCTGACGGAGCAGGGTGGTAGATAGTTTGGTGAGCGCCCTAAAACTATTCTAAGGAAGAAGCTACAAAGCTGCTTTACTCAGGGCGGTTTACGAATCTATGCCAACCAGGATCCGGATCTACAGGCCATTGTGGATGCGGAAGTGAATAATCCTGAGAATTATGACACGGCAAAAATATTCCATTCATGGAGATTAACCATACAACATGAGGATGGAAGCATCGTAAACTCGGAGAAAAGGATTTAGAAAAAGTACTTAAAAGAGGGAAGAGGACTGGACTTTAACGGTTTGTTTACCTCCAAGGATCAGGCCAATAAGAGGGTAGAAGAATTTAAGAATAAGGTTGTGGTGGAATCCGATAAGATTTTGGGAGAGACCATTGACTATGTTTTACAGCCTCAGGCATCCTTTGTCTTAATGGATCCAGGGTGAGCGGAGAGGTTTTGGCTTTAACCGGAGGTCGTGGAGAAAAAGCAGAGTAAGACCCAAACAGAGCCTCTAATGTGCTTGAGACAGCCCGGTTCTACCTTCAGATTCTTTCCTCCTTTGCTGCTATTGACCTGTATGGAGCAACATTAGCATCCACCTATTATGACTCTGAGTATACCGTGGGGAAGAAGACCTTTAAAAACTGGTACTCCGGCGGCTATTTAGGATATCAGAGTATTCGGGATGGTATTATTTATTCTTTAAATATTGTGGCGGTTCGTTGTCTTTTGGAGACGGTAAAGGTGGAGAACGGTTTCCGCTATGCGGAGTCCTAGGCTATTACTTCCTTGGTTCGGATGATGCGAATCCTGCATTGGCTTTGAGGAGGTCTCACAGAGGGGTTTCCAATTTGGAAATGACTCAGGCCTTCTCCGTTATTGCCAACCAGGGAAAGTTTCAGAAAGCCAAATTTTTCTCCAGAATAGAGGACCAAAAGCGGCAATGTTCTTATTGATACCACAGAGGATGTACCGGAGCAGGTGATGAAGGCCATCAACGGCTTATCTTTTAACCGATGCCATGAGTGAGTCCATGGAAAGTAATGAGCCTTTTCTTCCAGTGTGCGAGTAAGTTCTACATCAACCAGAGCCCACTTTGACGGTATGGAGTCAGGCCGAAAGTCGGAACCACCAGTAATAACAGGGATATCTGGTTTATCGGTTTTACTCCTTATTATGTGGGAGGTATCTGGGCAGGCTGTGATGATAATCAGGTCTTAAAGGACAGTGCCAGCGGAGAATATAACGGAGGTACCGAGCTCCATAAGGATATCTAGCGGAAAGATTATGGAGAAAATCCATAAGGAAAGACAGATCCGGGCTTCCAAAGACCGGAGGATATTGTGGAGGAAAAGGTCTGCAGAAAATCCGGCCTCTTACCGATTTCCGGCTGCTTTGCGGATTATCGTGGTAGCGCGGTGGTTACGGAGCTTTTTGCCAAGGGCACGGTTCCTACAGAAAAATGCACTTACCATACTTCCTGGGGAGCCATACTGCGATACCGGAGGATTTAAGAGATCTGGATATGGATGATCGTTATTTCCGTTACAAGGTAAAGGAAAAAGACGGAAGAGGAGGGAGAGCCTTTCGGGGATGATGTGATTATCTCAGAGCAGGGTCCCTCAAAGAAAAACAAAAGAAGAAGAAACCCAAAAGAGAAAATTAACCATAAAGGAAAAGCTAAGCCCAAAAGGACAACTAAGCCAATAAGGAAAAATCACCTCCCCCGAAAAAGAAGCAAAGGAAAAGTAAATCAAAAGGAAAATTGGCTAAGAAGGAAAAAGAAGCATAGAAATTTATTCAAGATCGTTTTACCTCCATGTTGGAAGTGAAAAATCAAAATTTTATGCTTTTTATTTCCTTCAAAGTATTGAAGATGTGGCTCTTTATTTGCAGGAATGTAAAAAGACTTATCCGGAGGCAAGACACCATTGTTATGCCTACATTTTCCTGGAAGAGCGGGAGGGCTTTTTACAGGAGCAGAAAAAGCAAAGTGATGACGAGAGCCTGCAGAAAACGGCAGGATGCTCCCCATACTGCAAAGACTGGAAAGAAAAAGAACTGAAAAATGTTCTCTGCTAGTTAGCCGAATTTTCAGGAACCCTCTTGGGAACAGGGAGGCTTATCCAGAGCTTATGGAGATGCTGCGGGCAGGTGCTTGGAAAGCCAAAGCTTTTTGGAAACGTAAAAGAGGGGAAAGAGATTCGTCTTGGCATTCCTTATACACTTTTAGGAAGACTGGAATATGATTTTCAGGAAATGGGGATTCATATTTTTAGAAAAACTATATGGAAAGGGTGGAGTTTCTTCTGCAAATGGAAGAGGAGCAGTATCTGTCCTTGGAAAAACACATTGCAGACTTCGGCCAAGAGGTGGTTTTTCTTGCAATCAAAAATAGTGGTGGTATACTTCCTAGGTTAAAGAACTGTAGATAAAAATAAATCATTTAAAGAAACATTTAAGTTTCTTTTAAGGGGAAAAAGAGAAGTAAATGTTAAAAATAGAGAAGATGTACGTAATGTTGCTATTATTGCCCTATGAGACCATGGTAAAGACTACTCTGGTGGATGAGCTTTTTAAAAGCAGTCCGGTGTTTTCCGTGATAATCAGGACATTGGGGTAAGAGTAATGGATTCTAACCCCATCGAGCGAGAAACGAGGCATTACGATTCTGTGAAAAACTACCGCTGTAAGCTATGGAGATACCAAAATTAATATTGTAGATACTCCGGGACACGCAGACTTTGGCGGTGAGGGTAGAGCGTATTTTGAAAAATGGTGGACTAGCGCCATCCTATTGGTGGATGCCTTTGAGGGACCCATGCCCCAGACCAGATTCGTTTTACAGAAGAGCCCTGGACCTTCGTCTTCCTGTTCTTGTAGTTGTGAATAAGATTGATAAAGCCTCAGAGCTCGCCCCAATGATGTGGTGGATGAAGTTTTGGAATTGATGCTGGATCTAAATGCTTCCGATGAACAGCTGGATTGTCCCTTCCTTTTTGCTTCTTCCAAGAACGGTTATGCAAAGCTGAAGCTGGAAGATCCGGATGTGGATATGAAGCCTCTCTTTGACACCATTGTGGACTTTTATTCCGGCCCCGAAGGAGATCCGGATGCGGAAACTCAGTTCCTGGTTTCTACCATTGACTACAACGAATTCGTAGGAAGAATCGGAATCGGTAAGGTGGAGAACGGTAAGATCAAGGTGAATCAGGAAGCTCTGGTTGTGAACCACCATAATCCGGACAAGAGAAAAAAGGTGCGTATCACTCAAGCTCTATGCCTTTGACGGCTTAAAGAGAGTGGATGTGGAGGAGGCTTCCTTCGGAGATATCGTTGCGGTATCCGGTATTGAAGACCTGCATGTGGGAGACACCATTTGTACGGAAAAAGAATCCGGAGGCACTACCCTTCCAGAAAATTTTCGAGCCTACCATTTCCATGGATTTCATGGTAAATGATTCTCCATTGGCAGGAACGGAAGGAAAGTTTGTTACCTCCAGACATATCCGTGATCGTCTTTTCAGAGAGCTAAATACAGACGTTTCTCTCCGAGTGGAGGAAACGGAATCCGCAGATTGCTTTAAGGTTTCCGGCCGTGGAGAGCTGCACCTTTCCGTATTGGTAGAAAACAATGCGAAGAGAGGCTTCGAGTTTGCAGTATCCAAGGCGGAGGTTATTTATAAGGAAAATGAGCAGGGCGTAAAGCTGGAGCCTATGGAGATTGCTTATATCGATGTGCCGGAGGATGCTACCGGTTCCGTAATCCAGAAAGCTACCCAGAGAAAGGGTACCTTAAACGGCATGAGCCCTTGGCTTCCGGCTATACTCGCTTAGAGTTTGAGATTCTTCCAGAGGATTAATCGGTTATAGAGGAGAGTTCCTTTACCGACACCAAGGGAAACGGAATTTTGAATACGGAATTTGAGGGCTATGGTGAATATCTGTGGGATCTGAATTATCGTCATCAGGGTTCTCTTATTGCCTTCGAGCAGGGAGAGGCGGTAACTTACGGCTTATTCCAGGCACAGAACCGTGGAAGCCTCTTTATCGGTCCGGGAGAGAAGGTTTACAGCTGAATGGTCATCGGACAGAGTCCTAAGTCTGAGGATATCGAGTTAAATGTATGTAAAAACCAAGCATTTAAGCAATACCAGAACCTCCAGCTCTGATGAGGCATTGAAGCTGGTACCGAAGAAGATTATGTCCTTGGAGCAGTGTATTGACTTTATCGATACGGATGAGCTTTTGGAGGTTACTCCGGAAAATCTTCGCATTCGTAAGAAGATTCTGGATCCTACCGCTAGAAAGAGAGCTGGATTTAACAGAAAATAATAAGAAAGGTTGAGTGAGACTATGGCATTATTTAAAGGAGCTGGCGTTGCTTTGATTACCCCTTTCATGAGGATGGTAGCGTAAATTATGAGAAGTTAACGGAAATTTTGGAAGAGCAAATTGCAGAAGGCACGGATGCCATTGTAGCAGTAGGAACCACGGGAGAGGCGGCAACCCTTACAGAGGATGAGCATATTGAAGTGGTTGCCCACACCGTCAAGGTGGTAAATCACCGTATTCCCGTCATTGCCGGTACAGGCTCCAACTGTACGGCAACCGCCAGTGATCTTCTAAGAGAGCGGAACAGGCCGGAGCGGATGGACTTCTTTTGGTAACTCCTTATTATAATAAGGCTACCCAGAAGGGCTTATATATTCACTACAAGGCTATTGCGGATGCGGTTTCCATTCCCTGTATTCTCTACAATGTGCCCGGTAGAACCGGAATGAAGATTGAGCCGAAAACCATGGCAGATCTTTACTACAATGTAAAAAATATTGTGGGCGTAAAGGAAGCTACCGGAGATGTGGGATCCACAGCGGAATTGATGCGTTTGGTGGATGATGATTTCTTACCTATTCCGGTGAGGATGGAATCATTGTTCCCTTGCTTTCCATCGGAGGCTCCGGAGTAATTTCCGTTTTGTCCAATGTGGCACCGAAAGAGACTGCCGAAATCTGCAAGAAATGGTTTGCGGGGGATGTGAAGGGGGCTTGGGAAGAGCAGAAGAGAGCACTTCCTCTGATTCATAGTCTCTTTATGGGAGTAAACCCCATTCCTGTAAAGGCAGGAATGAATTTACAGGGCAAGGCTGTAGGACCCTTACGCCTTCCTTTGACCGAGATGGAAGAAGCGAATCAGCAGGTTTTAAAAGAAGAAATGCGTCGTTACGGCATTTTATCCTAATATAGAGGGCTCAAAGAAAAGAAAATCAATACAGGACAGCCTGTCCCTTATTTTCTTTTCTTTCGGCCTCTTTTTTTCTGTGGAAAAGTGGCTTAGAATAGTAGGGTATCTATTGATTTTAAAGGAGGAGAAAATGAGGGTTTTGCTGCATGGTGCTAAAGGGTAATGGGACAAAAATGTACAGGAGGTAGCAAAAGGCTGTGGAGGGGATCAGAATTGTTGCCGGGCTTGATCAGCATACAGACTTGACTTATGCAGCTTTTCCAATCTATGGAAGCGGAGAGGAAGTGAGGGAAGACTTCGATTGTATCATTGATTTTTCCGTTAAAGAGGCAGTAGATTCTCTTCTGGATTTTTGCGGTGGAGAAAAAGAAGCCCTCTGTGCTTTGTAATACAGGCTTAAGCATAGAGCAGGAAAGGAAGCTTCAGGAGGCTTCAAAGCAGATTCCTATCCTTCGTTCCGGCAATATGTCTTTAGGAATCAACCTTTTACAGGAATTACTGAAGATTGCCGCTAAAAAGCTTTATGAAAATGGATTTGATATTGAAAATTGTAGCTCCATCACCGTAGAAAAAGGATGCTCCCAGCGGGACAGCCTAATGCTGGAAAAGGCTGTGGAAGAGGGAATCGGAGAAGCCTTTGGAGAAGGTTTACGATCGGACAGGAAGAGATACAGCCAGGAAAAAAAGAAATCGGCATGTCCTCTCTTCGTGGCGGAACCATTCGGGCATTCATGAAGTGATTTTTGCCGGAGAAGATGAGGTCATCAGCTCTAAATCATACCGCATACAGCCGTAAGATCTTTGCTAAAGGTGCCATTACCGCTGCCCTTTTCTTGGAGAAGCAGGAGCCGGAAGTTATAGTATGGCGGATGTTTTGCAATAAGAGTGGAAAAGTACAAAGTAAGGAATATTCGTTTTCAGAGAATATTGCCTTTATCTCATAGGATAAGGATAAGAGGAGAGGAAATGAGTCATCAAAAGCTAAGTGAAAGTCCATTGTCCGGAAGATACGCCTCTAAGGAAATGCAGGAAATCTTTTCTTCCGATTTTAAATTTAAAAACTTGGAGAAAGCTATGGATTGCCTCTGGCGGAAAGTGAGAAGGAGCTGGGACTGCCCATTACGGAGGAGCAGATTCAGGAATTAAAGACTCACGCAGAGGATATCACTATGATGTGGCCATGGCCAGAGAGAAAGAGGTTCAGCCATGATGTCATGAGCCACGTCTATGCTTATGGTGTACAGTGCGAGAAGGCAAAGGGAATCATTCATCTTGGGGCTACCTCCTGCTATGTGGAGAACAATACGGACCTGATTACCATGCGGGAGGGCTTAAAAAGCTTCTTCGGAAAAACTTTTTAAATTGCATGAAGGTTTTAGTGGACTTTGCCATGGAATACAGGGGCTTGCCTATGCTTGGCTATACTCATTTTCAGGCGGCCCAAACCGTTACCCTTGGAAAAAGAGCCAGTCTTTGGCTGCATGATTTGTACTTAGATTTCTTGGATGTGAGGAATGTATTTCTTCCCTAAAGCTTTTAGGATCCAAGGAACCACAGGAACCCAGGCCTCTTTCTTAGAACTTTTGAAGGAGACCATGAAAAATGCAGGGAGCTGGACAGAAAGATTGCAAAGAAAATGGATTTTTCCGGGAGTTTATCCGGTATCCGGTCAGACCTATAGCAGAAAAATTGACTCTAAGGTGCTGGCAATTTTATCCGGAATCGCCCTCAGTCCGCCCATAAGTTTTCCAATGATATCCGGCTTTTACAGCATTTGAAGGAAGTGGAAGAACCCTTTGAGAAAAAGCAAATCGGTTCCAGTGCCATGGCGTACAAGAGAAATCCCATGCGTTGTGAAAGAATCGCAGGCCTTGCCAACTTTGTGATGGCGGAGAGCCAGAATCTTCCCATTACCGCAGCCACCCAGTGGTTTGAAAGAACCTTGGATGATTCTGCCAATAAACGACTTTCCGTGCCCCACGCCTTTTTGGCTACAGACGGGCTTTAGACCTCTATTACAATGTGGCCTCCGCTTTAGTGGTTTATCCGAAAATGATTGAAAAGCATCTTCGGGAAGAACTTCCTTTCATGGCTACGGAAAATATCCTGATGGATGGGGTAAAAAGAGGGGGAGACCGGCAGGAGCTTCACGAGAAAATCAGAAGCTATTCCATGGAAGCGGGACAGCGGGTGAAAAGAGACGGCTTAGACAACGACCTACTGCAAGAATTGCGGAGGATCCGGAATTTCCCCTTTGAAAAGGCGGATTTAGAGGAGCTTTTGATACCGGAGAAATATATCGGGCGCTGTAGGGAACAGGTGGAGGATTTTTATTGCGCATGATATTGCTCCTTTACTGGAAAAGAACAAAAGAGCTTTTTAAATCTTTCCGTAGAAATCAAGCTTTAAGGATTAAAGGAATTAAGGCTTTAGTGAGGTTTCAGCATTCCACTTAGCTTGAATAGAATAAACTTGGGATTGAAGTTTATTGAGCGATGTAATGATTAAAACTTTTACCCTTATGTGCTATTTTTATATTTTTGTATACTGAGGAAGGAGAAGATATGAGAGAGCTTTGGCTATTTTTACTTTAATTCTTTTTGCCTTTGCCTTAATTGCCTTATTGCTTTTTGACTTTTTACAGGGGAAGAAGGAGTATATGCTAGCCTTAATGTTCTGCATCATGATTCTTCCCAGTATTTTCTATGATTTATCAATGGATTACAAGGCTAATCAAAAAGACTAGCCTATTTTACAGAAGAGGCAATGTTTTGTAATAGTAAAGAGCAGTTAGATAGATGCAGATGCACTGTAGATACATTTATGTGTAAGAAAGGGGATAGTATGGTTCAGGCAATTGTGGGCGCAAACTGGGGAGATGAAGGAAAGGGTAAGATTACGGATTAGTTGGCGGAAACTGCGGATGTGGTGGTTCGTTTTCAGGGAGGAGCCAATGCAGGACATACCATTATCAATCCCTATGGCGCTTTTTCTTTACATTTGATGCTCCAGTGGAGTATTTAACCCAAAGGTTACTTGTGTTTAGGAAACGGTGTGGCTGTGGATATCGGTAAGTTTTTGGCTGAGCTGAAGTCCTTGGAAGAGGCCGGCGTGCCAAAGCCGAATATTTACATTTCCGACCGTGCCCAGGTTATGCTTCCTCATCATGTGTTACAAGATACTTATGAGGAGGAGCGTTTAGGAAAGAAGAGCTTTGGTTCCACAAAGTCCGGAATTGCTCCATTTTTCTCCGATAAATATGCAAAAGATCGGTTTACAGTTTAACGAGCTTTTCTTTGATGATATTTTTGAAGAGCGTTTGCAAAAAGATTTTAGAAATCAAGAATGCTTTATTTACCAATCTTTACGGCAAGGAGCCTTTGGACTTTGCAACGGTTTTAGCGGGAGCTTAAGAAGCAAAGAGAGAAATTAAGCCATTTTAAAGGATACTTCTCTGTTCCTAAGAAATGCCATTAAGGAAGGAAAGAAGATTTTACTGGAAGGACAGCTGGGCACCATGAAGGGATCCGGACCACGGTATTTACCCATGGTAACTTCCAGCCATACCCTGGCTTTCCTATGGAGCCGTGGGTACAGGAATTCCACCCTATGCCATTACGGATGTGGTTTGCGTGACCAAGGCCTATTCCTCTGCGGTAGGTGCGGGAGAATTTGTCAGTGAGCTATTCGAGAGGAGGCTGAGGAGCTTCGGAAGAGAGGTGGAGACAAGGGAGAGTACGGAGCAACCACAGGCCGTCCAAGACAGAGTAGGTTGGTATGATGCTGTGGCCTCCCGCTATGGTTGTGCTTTACGGGAGCAACGTGGCCTTAACCGTTTTGGATCCTTTGGGGTATTTGGATGAGATTCCTGTTTGCACCGGCTATGAAATTGACGGGGAAGTGATTCGTGATTTTCCGGTAACTCCTTTGCTAGAAAGGCTAAGCCGGTTTACACCGTATTAAAGGGCTGGAAGCAGGACATCCGGGGAATCCGTAAGTATGAAGATCTCCACAGGAGTGTAGAGACTATATCGACTTTATCGAGAAGGAATTGGAAGTTCCATTACTATGGTTTCCAATGGTCCTAAGAGAAGAAATTCTCATGAGAACACCGAAGATTTAGTGATCAAAAGCGATGCTGAATATAAATATTTTTCTTAGAAAAATATTCCCGGGGAACAAAATAGCAGCTTGGAATAGACAGGAGGTAGGGATGGCCCTGTTGCCCAAATTGTGCAGGAGAGTTACTTTTTCGACATTAAAAGCCAAAGCTTGAAATGTCAGCAATGTGACTCCGGCTTTAACCCCTATGATACGGATAAGACGGTGGAGGGTGTGGTACAGGAGCACTATGACACGCAGGTTTTTACCCTGCCCTCAATGTGGGGCGAGATAGAAAGTACGGATTTCTCCGGTACCGGTTTCTGTGCTACTGCGGTTTCCTCCGTGGTTTTCACCAGTCGAGATGAAGCAGGCGGAGATGCCGCAGAAAATCATTCCCTTCCAGCTTACCAAGGAAGATTGTAAAAACGCTATCAGGATAAGGTTCGTTCTGCCATGTATCACGATAAAGGAGCTGGAAAAATCCCCAGTATCTGGAAAGATTTGTAGGCTATTATCTTCCTTACTGGCTTTATAACTTTGAAATGGATGAACCCTTTGCAATTGAGGGGATGAAGGAATATCAAAGCGGAAATTATCAGTTCCACGAGCGCTATTCCCTTAGCGGTCGCTGCAGGAAGCTTTTAAAAATATTCCCTTTGATGCCTCTACTCGTTTTGATGATACCATAGCCGGCTGTATTGCCCCTTTTACACAGAAGAATCTAAAGGAATTCAGTCCTAACTTTCTTGGGTTTTTACAGTGATGTGGCGGATGCGGATGCCAAGCAATATGAGTCTGAGGCCTTTTCGCCTGGTGGAGCAACAGCTCTGGTCTTCTGTTATGGGAAATCAGGGCTTTCAGGAAAGCAGTATGATCTTAAATCATAGTAGTCTGAAAATCCTTGACAAAGCTTGGGGCAAAGTCCGTTACAGTAGAACGGGGAATGTTTCCGGTTTGGTTTTTGGGTTATAAAGGATAATCGTATTGCTTATGCGGTGGTCAATGGAGAAACCGGCAGGGTTTACTGTGATATTCCATTGACGAAAGGGAAGTTTCATAAGGCTTCCCTAATGATGGCAATTCCTATTTTTATCCTTTTGAATCTGTTTTTACAGATTAAGGCGGATATTCTGCCTTGGTTTACTGGCTTTATCTACCTTTTTGATTTTTTCTGCCCAGGGGCAGATGACAAAAATTAAGAAGGAGAGATGGCCTGGTTGAGAATCAAAAACAAGCCGAAGGCGGAGAGAGGAAAAACTCCTTCAGCATAGTGGAACAGGATACGCCGTATTTTCCGTCCTCTTTTCTCTTGCCATTTTTGATTTGGAGATCCGGTGCAGGATGAATATTATTATTTGGCCAGTGCGGTGAGCGGATTGAGTGTCTATTCTGACCCTTAGACTTATGATTAAAAATTTTAATATTTTGTCCACCGTTCCATACCGGAATTTTTTGATAAGAAGGGGTAAAGTAATGGATAGAAAAATGGATACGATATGCATTCTTCCTTTTTCTTAGTCTTTTTCTTCCCTATTTCCCTACAAAGCTTTTGCTTTTTAAGCGGAAGAGAGGTATTGTCTTCTTCCGTGTATAGCAATAGCAGTTCCGGGTTATAAAGCCTATCTTTTGGATGAAAGTGATTTGCTTAGTTCTTCTGAGGAAGAACAGGTCAGAGAGGCTATGATTCCTCTAACGGAATACGGAAATATTGCCTTTATTTCCGGAGAAGGAAGCTATTCTGCAGCTTCCACGGCAAGAGATTTGCTGGAAGAAGCCTTTCCCGGCGGAAGTGCAAAGCATTTTACTGATCGATATGGGGAATAGGGAAATCCGCATCCAAAGTGCAGGGAAGCCTGTATAAGACCATTAATAGTCAGGTGGCGGACAGTATTACGGATAATATCTATCGCTATGCTTCCAATGGAGAGTTTGAAAAAAGCAGCAGTAATGGCATTTCGACAAATGAATGCCAAGATGGAAGGGCGTTTTGTGGAGACCCCATGCGCTGGGTTAGTAATTTCTTCTTGGCAGGAGCCTTGGCTTTACTACTGAATTTCTTCCTTCTTATTTCCGGAAAACAAAATGAAGCCGTAGCGAGACCGGTGCTATTTTTAGAAGCTATGGTACGGAGTTTATCATTGCCCAAAAACGAAAAGGATTTGCTTACTCAGGATAAGACCTTTATCCCCAGAACCCGTAGTTCCGGTGGAAGAAGCGGAGGGGCGGTTTCCGTGGCGGAGGCAGCAGCTTTGGCGGTGGAGGTCGTTCCTCAGGCGAGGGAGGTCACCGTTTTTAGAGCAAGCCGGAGGGCTTTCTTAAGAGGAGAAAACAAGGAGAAGCTTGCTTTTCTAGGAATTCTGTATTTTTCCGGAAGGAAAGCTTGCATGTTTATTTGTTTTATATTAGAATTGTTCCCCGAGTTAAGGGCAAGTGCCTTAGAAGAAGGGGAGTTTTTCCCAAAGAAAAGTGATTTAGGAGGATTTATGGTTTCTGCAGGTGATTTCAGAAATGGTGTTACAATTGAGATGGATGGACAGGTGGTACAGATCGTGGGTTCAGCACGTTAAGCGGTAAGGAGCTGCCTTCGTTCGTACCAAGTTAAGAAATGTTATTACGGTGGTGTAACCGATAAGACCTTCCGTCCCACAGAGAGTTCCCTGCAGCACGTATCGACCGTGTAGATATACAGTATCTCATGACGACGGAGAGATGTACAACTCATGAATAATGAGACCTTTTGAGCAGATTGCTCTGTCCCATGAGCAGATTGCAGATTCCATAAGAAGTTCGTTAAGGAGAACGAAACTGTTAAGGTAGTATCTTATCAGGAAAATGTATTCTCTGTAGAGCCTCCCTTTGAAGGTGACCTTAGAGGGTTACTCATACAGGCCGGGAATTAGGGTAATACCACCACCGAGTGCAACAAAAGCCTGCTACTGTAGAGACAGGCGTTGAAGTACAGGTTCCTCTGTTTGTAAATATTGGAGATAAGATTATTATTTCTGCTCAGACAGGAGACTATGAGTCTAGAGCATAATTTCGGGACCGGCTTAGAACATAAGCACTGGGAAGAATGCTTCTCTAGAAGAAAATTGAGACTAAGGCTTCCTAAAGGAAGCTCTTTTGTAGAAAGGATAGCTATGCAAGCTTTAAAAAGCAATATTAGAGATGCTATGGAATCTGCCTTTGTTGAGGCAGGATATGATAAGGAATTAGCTGGAGTTAGTGTCCAATCGTCCTGACCTTTGTGACTATCAAAGCAACGGGCTTTTGATGGGAGCATATCAGGAGAATCCCATTGCCCTAGCGGAGAAGGTAAAGGCTTTTTGGAAAAGAAAAGTTATAAGGATACCTTTATTTTTCCTCTGTGGGAAGCGGTAAAACCGGGATTTTTAAATGTAAAGCTTTCTCCGGAATTCCTGGGGAGCTTATCTGCAGGAATGCAGACGGAAGAGAAAAATGGCCTTCATGAAAAGGAAGGAAGAAAGATTTTTACTGGACTACGGCGGAGCCAATGTGGCTAAAGCCTCTTCATATAGGACACCTTCGCTCTGCCGTAATCGGAGAAGCCCTGAAAAGAATGGGGCAAAGAATGGGAAATGATGTGGTGGGAGATGTTCATCTTGGAGATTGGGGTCTGCAAATGGGACTCATCATCACAGAATTAGAGGATAGGGGAGAACTGGAGAAGCCCTTTACGATTTCCGAGCTGGAAGAAATTTACCCCTTTGCCTCCAAGAAGGCCAAGGAAAAGGATGAGGCCGGAAATCTGGTCAATGAGAAATATGCCAACCGTGCCAAGGAAAACACCTTAAAGCTTCAGCAGGGTGACCCTGTATTCCATAAGGTTTGGGAAAGAATCATGGAGGTTTCCGTTGCAGATTTTAAAGAAGAACTATGGAGCCTTGGATGTGCACTTTTGACCTGTGGAAGGGAGAGTCTGATGCAGACCCCTATATTCCCTAAGCTGATTGCCCTCTTAGAAGAGAAGAAATTATCCTATCGTTCTCAGGGCGCATTGGTGGTGGATATTACGGAGGAGGGAGACAGCAAGGAATACCCTCCCTGCATGATTCAGAAATCCGACGGAGCAAGTCTTTATGCCACCTCCGACCTGGGAACCATTATGGACAGAGAAGAGCATTATCCCAAGGATTTGTATCTTTATATTGCGGACAGCCGTCAGGCTCTTCACTACACCCAATTTTTCCGTGTGGCAAGACGGGCAGAGCTTCTTCCTAAAGAGACGGAGCTAAGCTATATCGGCTTCGGTACTATGAACGGAAAGGACGGCAAGCCCTTCAAAACCAGAGAGGGCGGTGTTTTGAGACTGGAGCATTTGATTTCCGAAACCAAAGACACGGTATTAAAGCGCATGGAAGAAGCCAAGGATAATGGACTAAGTCAAGCAGAAAAAGAGGAAACAGCAGGCATTGTTGCCCTGGCGGCTTTAAAGTACGGTGACCTTTCCAACCAGGCCACCAAGGACTATATCTTTGACCTGGAAAAGTTTACCGCTTTTGAGGGAAATACGGGCCCTATATTCTTTATACCATTGTACGAATCTCTTCCATTTTGCGAAAGTATGCGGAAAAGTAAGGGAGAAAGTTGGAAGGACAGCTTTAGCTGGATTTCGGAAAATGCAAAGAATTATCCTATAGGAAATTCCGGGGATGAAAATGTAATGGCTCTTGCAAAAATTCTGGCAGCCTTTCAGGATGAGATGCGGGATGCATGGAGAGAATGTGCTCCCCATAAGATTTGTACCTATATCTATTCTTTGTCCAATCAGTTTAATTCTTTCTATCACAATGTAAAGATCTTGACAGAGGAGGACGAGCAAAAGAAGAAGGAATATATCGGGCTTCTTTGCCTAAGCTGGAAGGTGCTTATGGATTGTATTCAGGTCTTAGGCTTCTCTGCTCCGGAAAGGATGTAAGATGCGGTATTTTGTGCTTAGTGATATTCATGGCTCTGCCTATTATGTAAAGCTGGCGATTGAGGCCTATCAAAAAAGCGGCTGCGAAAGAATCCTGCTTTTGGGGGATGTTTTTGTATCATGGCCCCAGAAACCCCTTTGCCAAGAGACTATGCCCCAAAGGAAGTAATAGCTCTTTTGAATCCTTTAAAGGAGAAATTCTGGCGGTGCGAGGGAACTGCGAGGCAGAGGTGGATCAGATGGTGCTGGATTTCCCCGTCATGGCGGACTATGCCCTCCTGGAGTGGGGAAAGCACAGAGTTTTTTCTTTCCCACGGCCATGTCTATAACGCAGAGAGCTTTCCCCTCCAAAAGGATGGTGATATCTTCCTTCAGGGACATACCCATGTACCAGTGGCAATGAAGAAGAGCAGGGGAGAAAAGTATTACTATCACCTGAACCCCGGCTCCATCAGCTATCCTAAAGAGAACAGCCCCCACAGCTACGGCATCCTGGAAGACAACAGCTTCACCTTATACGATGTAGAAAAAGAAGAAGCCTATAATAAGATAGAGTTCTAAAAAGGCACTGAAAGAAATTGAAGAACTTGAAATATTAGAAGTGTATATTTCAAGTTCTTCAATTTTTATATCTCCTCTTGACATATACCCCATGGGGGTATATTATATGCTCGTAAACAGAAAGGAGGCAGAGATGAAACAGTATAGAGTTACAGGAATGACCTGTGCTGCCTGTCAAAGTAGAGTAGAAAAAGCCGTGTCTAAAGTTCCCGGCGTAAAGTCCTGCTCCGTTTCTCTTTTAACCAACTCCCTAGGAGTGGAAGGAGAGGTAGGGGCAGATGAAATTCAAAAAGCAGTAGAAGCTGCAGGCTACGGCTTTGAGAATCCGGATAAAACTGAATCCGGATCGGAACAGCAGGATAAGAGTGATGCCTTAAAGGATACCGAAAGTCCCAAGCTAAGAAAAAGATTTTTGCAATCCTTATTTTTCTTGGCCGTCTTGATGTATTTTTCCATGGGACCCATGTTGTTTCACGCTCCGGTACCCAAGGCCTTTTCCAATCCGGGTATTTTGGCCTTAACGGAGCTCTTGCTCAGTATTATTGTACTTTTCATTAACAAGAAGTTTTTTATTTCCGGCTTTAAAAGTGCATTTGCTTTATCTCAACATGGATACCCTGGTAGCCTTTAGGCTCCACCGCATCCTTTTTGTACTCCTGGGAATCCTTTTTAGGTATTCTCTATGCCTTTGGAGAGGAAACCTGGAGCAGGTAAAAGCAATGGGGCATCATCTTTACTTTGAAACTGCCGCTATGATTCCTACCCTGATTACTTTGGGAAAGCTTTTGGAAGCAATTTCAAAGGGACGGACTACGGATGCTTTAAAGAGCTTAATGAATTTAAGTCCCTAAAAGCACACCTTCTTACAGGGAGCAGGAAACAGAAGTTTCCGTAGAGGAAGTGAAGGAGGAGACTTCTTCACAGTATATCCCTGGAGAACAGATTCCGGTGGACGGCATCATTATAAGTGGAACTACTGCCGTGGATGAGTCAGCATTAACGGGAGAATCCCTTCCTGTGGATAAAGGGAGAAGGGGACAATGTTTCTGCGGGTACTTTGAATCAGTCCGGTTTTATCAAGGCTGAAAAGCCAGCAGAGTTGGAAAAGGATACCACCTTATCTCAAATTATTCAAATGGTATCCGATGCGGCAGCTACCAAAGGCTCCTATTGCCAGAATAGCGGATCAAATTTCCGGTGTTTTTGTACCGGCGGTTATCGGCATTGCCATTTTAACCTTTGCTGTAATACTTTTGAGCGGAGGAACATTTTCCGATGCTCTTTCCAGAGCTGTTGCGGTACTGGTTATCAGCTGCCCTTGTGCTTTAGGTCTTGCTACTCCTGTTGCAATTATGGTAGGGAAATGGTGTTGGAGCGAAAAACGGACTATTGTTTAAAACTGCCGCTTCTTAGAGGCTGCAGGAAAGGTGGACATTATTGCCTTAGATAAGACCGGTACCATTACCAACGGAACAGTGCTTACGGATATTCTTCCATGCAGGGAGTTTCGAAGCAGAGCTTTTGACTCTGGCAGTATCTTTGGAAAAGAACTCGGAACACCGCTTGGCAAAGGCTATTCTAAGCTATGGAGAAGAGAAGAAGGTCCCTGTACTGCCGGTGGAGAATTTTCAGGCAATGGTAGGACATGGGGTATCCGGAACTATAGAGGGAGAAACAGCGGTGGCTGCTTCCTTATCCTATAGTAAAGAAGCATTTTTCTATAGAAAAGAGTTTTGAGGAGCAGTGCAACAGCTTTTCCGAAGAGGGAAAAACTCCATTATTCTTTGCAAGAGGAGAGAAGCTTTTAGGCTGTATCGCCGTAGCGGATACCTTAAAGGAGGATGCTAAGGCGGGAATCGGAGAGCTGAAAAAGCAAGGCATTTTCACGGTTATGCTTACCGGAGATCAGACCAGGACAGCAAATGCCATCGGAAAGGAAGCCGGAGTGGATCTGGTCATTGCAGAAGTGCTTCCCGACGGAAAAGAAGCGGTTATCCGAAAACTGCAAAACTATGGTAAGGTTGCCATGGTAGGAGACGGTATCAATGACGCGGTTGCTCTGACAAGAGCGGATTTGGAGTATTGCCATAGGAGCCGGAACGGATGTGGCCATTGATGCGGCAGATTTGGTGCTGATGAAATCCAAGGTAAGGGATATTCCGAAGAGTATTCGACTTTCCAGAGCTACGATTCGAAACATTCATGAGAATCTGTTCTGGGCATTCTTCTACAATGTGATTTGTATTCCCCTTGCCGCAGGATTTTATTCCGCTATCTTCCATTGGAATTTTGCCATGAGTCCCATGGTGGGAGCAGCGGCTATGAGCCTTTCCAGCTTTACCGTGTGCTTAAAACGCACTAAGGTTAAACTTGTTAACATAAACAATTCCGCTAGAGATCATAGGAAAGGCTTGACTGGAAGAAAAAGAGAAAAAGTTACTCTTGGATTTTTGACTCTGAAAGAAAGAGAGTCATGCAGAAAAGAAAAGGAGATTGTTATGGAGGAAGCATTTGGACATTGAGGGTATGATGTGTGGACATTGTTCCGGAACTGTAAAGAAGGCTTTAGAGGTTTTGCCACAGGTGGAAAAGGCTGAGGTTAGTCATGAAACAGGTAAGGCTGTTGTTACTTTGAAAGAAGCTGTGGCGGATGAAGTATTGAAGAAGGCCGTAGAGGATCAGGAATATACAGTGAAATCCATTTCTTAATCAATTTTTCATCATCATTTTTCGTAGTCAGTGTTAATAATCAATTAAGGCTCTGATTTTTATAAAACGATGTGAAAGCAAGAATGTCTATAAGGGAGATTGCATTTATGCAGGAGGAGCAAAAGCAAGAGCAAGAGCACGAGGCTTCCATGGAAATGGGAGGCTGTTGCGGAGGAAGAAAGAAAAACAGGCTAGAGATGAGGGGAAAAGAAGAGACTTGATTTCTCGCTTAAACCGTATGGAGGGACAGATTCGAGGAATTGCACTATGCTTTTTCAGAAGAGCGAGTGAGTAGATATCCTCACCAGGTAAGTTCCGTTTCCTCCGCCTTAAAGGCCTTTAGCAAGGAGCTGTTACAAAGCCATATAGAAAGCTGCGTGGTTTCCGATATTCAGGAAGGAAAAACCGAGGCGGTGGAGGAGCTTTGCGGCTTGATTAAGAAGATTATGTAACGAAAAATTTTCTTACGCTTTTCATACTTTAAACACAAAAGGACTCTATACTCCATAGAGTTCTTTTTATATTATCAAGGGCTTACTTTACAGGTTCTTGTCAAGCTTTTCATAGTCAAATAAAGAAGTTGCGAAAGCAGAATAAAGATCTTTTTAGAAATACCGTATAGAGCAAAAGAAGAAAAGGAGATGCTTATGGACAATAAGAACAATTCTATGCCCGGCTGGAATGATTTCTTCCCGTGGGGACAAAAGGACTCAAATGGAGGGGGAAACAAAAGCTCAGACCTTTCCTCTTTATGTCTTTATTGCTATGATTATTACCTTGATGCTGAATACTTTTTGTGTTTTCCTGCAGTAAAACAGGCAAGAATAGAGCCTGCTACCTATTCCGCTTTTCAGAAGGCTAGTGATAAGACAGTCGCAAGGGTAGAGTCTAATCAAAACACCATTGTCTCACGAGGTGAAGGAAGACAAAAGCAAAACCTATAGCACTACCAGAGTGAACAACGAGTTTACCGAGGCACAGGTGATGCAGGAGTTAAATGCGCAGGGAGTGGAGTACAATGAAACCATTCCGATGGAAAGCAATTTCTTCCTAAATTTCATCCTTTCCTGGGTAGTTCCCCTTCTTCTGTTTATGGCTTTAGGAAACTGGTTATCCAAGCGCATGGGTTCAGCCATGGGCGGTATGGGCGGAGGTTTCGGTCTGGGAGGACTGGGAAAATCCAATGCCAGAGAGTACGAGAAAAAGGATGACAGCATTCGTTTCAAGGATGTGGCCGGAGAAGATGAGGCGAAAGAGCTTCTTACGGAAATGGTGGACTACCTGAACAATCCGGACAAGTATTCCAAGATTGGAGCAAAAATTCCCAAGGGTGCCTTATTGGTAGGTCCTCCGGGAACCGGTAAGACTATGCTGGCAAAGGCTGTAGCCGGAGAAGCCGGCGTTCCTTTCTTCTCCATTTCCGGTTCGGAATTTGTAGAGATGTATGTAGGTATGGGTGCGGCCAAGGTTCGAGATCTTTTTGAGCAGGCAAAGAAGAAGTCTCCCTGTATTATCTTTATTGATGAGATTGATGCCATCGGTAAGAAGCGTGGTGCCGGCGGTTTAGGCGGAAATGATGAAAGAGAACAGACTCTGAATCAGCTCCTTACAGAAATGGACGGCTTTGACAGCAATAAGGCCATTATTCTTTTGGCAGCCACCAACCAGCCTGATCAGTTAGATCCGGCCCTGCTTCGTCCGGGACGATTTGATAGAAGAGTGCCGGTGGAGCTTCCGGATTATCAGGGAAGAATTGACATTTTAAAGGTACATAGTGCCAAGATTAAGATGTCCGACAATGTAAATTTAGAAGCTATCGCCAAGGCTGCTCCCGGAGCCTCCGGTGCGGAACTTGCCAACATTATCAATGAGGCGGCCTTAAGAGCGGTTCGCGCAGGCAGAGAAAGAGTGATTCAGTCCGACTTGGAAGAGTCCATTGAGGTGGTTATTGCCGGTTACCAGAAGAAAAATAAGGTGATGACAGAGAAGGAAAAGTTGATTGTGGCGTACCACGAAGTGGGACACGCACTGGTTGCTGCCTTACAGAAGGACTCCGCTCCGGTGCATAAAGATTACCATTATCTCCAAGAACCTCAGGAGCACTGGGCTATACCATGCAGGTGGAGGAAGAGGGAAACCATTATCTTTATTCCAAGGAAGAGCTGGAAAATGAAATTGCCACCCTCACCGGTGGCCGTTGTGCGGAGGAACTGATTTTCCATACCTGTACTACAGGAGCTTCCAACGATATTGAGCGAGCAACCAAGTCTGCAAGGGCTATGATTACCCGCTACGGTATGAATCCGGAGGTGGGAATGGTGGCTATGGAACAGCTTCATAACCAATATCTTGGGGGAGATTCCAGCCTAACCGTTTCTCCGGAAACCCAAACCAAGATTGATGAGATGGTGGTAGCCTTGGTAAAGAAGCAGCATGATAAGGCCTATAAGCTATTGGAAGACAATATCACCAAGCTTCACGAAATCACCAAGTTCCTCTATGAAAGAGAAACCATTAGCGGAGAAGAGTTCCTGGAGATTTTAAATCGAAAGGAAGTAGATCCTTCCGTAGTGGCTAGAGAAGAAAATTAAGTCGGTTTTCACATATTACATAAAATGGAAATGTACCAGATATACATTTCTCCGATATGAGTATAGGTTGAAATAAGGGTAATCTGAGCCCTGTCGGCACTTACGAAAAACACAGGAACTGTTGTTTTTCGCTTAGTGTCGATAGCGAGGCGAAGATTAGTGACAGTGCCCTCATTTTCAACCCTATACTATAAGGAGAAAGAAATTGGTGCATTTCTTTTTATTTCTAACAAAAAGATAGATTTTTATCAAAAATATGTTAAAGTGACGATATCAAGAATAGCTTCAGGATAAACCCAATAGAATTACAGAAAATGCGTCAGGAAAAATCAAAAATCGGTTCATAGGAAGTCATGAGGAATTATGAAAAGAGATTGATTATCTTCGCCTGCTGGCCAAGAGTTTTCCCAGTGCAGAGTGCTGCGGCAGCGAGATTATCAACTTAGGCATCTGTGCCCTTCCGCAAGGAGCATTATTTTTTCCGACCTGCATGGAGAAAGCGAGGCCTTCATTTTCTTGATGCGTTCAGCTCAGGAGTCATTCGAGCTAAAAATTTTCGATGTCTCATTATTTAGGAGAAGAGGAACGAGTTAAATCTCGGCCAATTTGATTTATTATCCCGAGAGACTTTTATGGATAAGAATAATAAGTATCTCAGAGAGACAAGGAATGGCAGAAGATTACCATTCATCGATTGGTGGCTCTATGCTTAAAGATTGCTTCCAAATATACCCGCTCCACAAGAAAAAGCTTCCCAAGGAATTTGCCTCATGCGATTGATGAGCTTTTACATGATGAAGAAGAGGATGCGAAGCTTTATCATAAAGAAATCCCCATAAGGAATTTTTAGATGTAGGAAGGGAAGAGCCTTTATTATTGCTCTTTGCTGAATTGATTCAGAGTTTGAGTATCGATAGTCTTCTATATTATCGGAGATATTTTTGATAGAGGTCCTCATGCAGATCTGATTATGGAGGAAACTGATGAGCTTCCATGATGTGGATATTCAGTGGGGGAATCATGATGGATTGGATGGGCGCCTATCTGCGGAAATCCGCCTGCATTGCCAATGTCCTTCGTATTGCTACCTCTTACAATAGCTTTGATGTTTTAGAGGATGGCTAAGGGATTAACCCAAGGCCTTTATCCATGTTTGCTCAGGAGGTTTTACAGGGGATGATCCCCTGTACTTGCTTTACGCCCTCATTTGTGGGATAAAAATATTGCGGATCCTGTGGAGCCGGAGCTTGCTGCAAAAATGTGAAGACCATTGAAGCGTAATTATGTGGAAGCTGAGGGGCAGCTGATTGCAGACATCCTGAGTATGGTTTTGGAGCATAGAATGCTTCTTCATAAAATCAATGTGGATAAAGCCGAGGTGGAAGTGGAAGGAAAAATCTATCCGATGAAGGACTGTCATTTTCCTACTGTTGATTGGAAGAACCCCTATGCTTTGTCAGAAAAAGAGCAGGAGCTGATGGATACTTTAATCTACAGCTTTACCCACTCTAAGTTTCTGAAAAAGCATATTGATTTCTTTTTTACCCATGGCTCCATGTATAAGATCGTAAACCATAACATCCTGTATCATGGCTGTATTCCTATGACGGAGGATGGAGACTTCCTTCCTTCAGTACCAGAGGACGGAGAGGTTTCCGAAAGCGCCTAATGGATTACTGTGAGCAAAAAGTGTATCGAAGCTTATTTTATGAATGAGGAACTGGATCCCCATGGAAAGCTTTATGCCACTGACTTTTTCTGGTATCTTTGGTGCGGACCGAAATCTCCCTTGTTTGGAAAAGACAAGATGACCACCTTTGAGCACTGTTTCATTGAGGATCCGGAGAGCCATAAAGAGACCTTCAATTCCTATTACAAGTGGATAGAAAAGAAAGCTATGTGATAAGATTGTCTCAGGAGTTTGACGAAAATCGGATCTTTCTCATATTGTAAATGGTCATGTACCGGTAAAAAGTAAGAAGGGGGAGAGTCCCATTAAGGCCTCCGGAAAGCTGTTCATTATTGACGGCGGAATTTCGAAAGCCTATCATTCAAAAACGGGCATTGCAGGCTATACCTTGATTTATGATTCTAAACACTTGTCTTTGGCAAAGCATAAGGATTTCATAAGGGAGAAGAGAATACTCTGAGATTCAGATGGTAGAAAGGATGGAAAACCCGTACTCGCATCGGAGAAACGGATAAAGGGATTGAACTTCGCAGGCAAATGACGGATCTTTTGGATTTATTGGAGGCACATCAAAGTGAGAAATTAAAGAGGCTTAAATAGGAAGAAAATTTTATTAGGCTTAAGAATAAAGTATACTCACAGAGAAAAAGAATTGCAGAATTTCACATATTTCTATAGACAAGGAAAGGACTCTGCCCTATAATGCACTAAAGCTTTGTAAAAAGGAAGGGCTTGCCTTTTCCTTTTTCATAGCTTTAGTGCATGTAGAGAAAGTAGGAAGGGAGGGAGAATGCTGAAAGGGTTAAAGAATATGGAAAGTTTGGAAATGCTGAGTCAGTCAGAGAATAAAGCAGGATATAAAGAGGAGAGCAAAATAGAGAATAAGACGGAGAGCAAGACAGAGAACAAGACAGAGAACAAGACAGAGAACAAGACAGCGAGCAAGACAAAGAACAAGACGGAGAGCAAGACAGAGAACAAAACAGAGAACAAAACAGAGAATAAGACAGAGAATCAGACATGAGAATCAGACAGGAGAATAAGCAGAACTGATGATAATAAGACAGCAACATAGAGATGAAAGCGGAGAACAAAAATAGCGAACAAGAACGGGATGCTGAATCTTACGGAAGGAAAGCCTTTGGCTTTGATTTTGCGTTTTGCTTTTCCTATGCTGCTGGGGACTTTGTTTCAACAGTTTTACGGCATGATGGATACCACATTATTGTCGGTAAGCTTTATCGGATTGGACGCCTTTGGCAGGGGGTGGGCCTCTACAGGTGCCATAACACTTCATGATTAACGGCTTTGATCATCGGACTTTTGCTCCGCTTTTGCCATTCCGGTTGCTCAGAAATTTGAAAGGCAATTTGAAAAAGCTGCGTAAATATGTGGGAATATTGTCATATTGGACCGTGCTCTTTTCCGTAGTGATGACCATGCTGATTTCCGTACTGACAGAAGCTATTCGCTGGATGAAGACACCGGAAGAGACCTTTCTCCTATGCCTTCCTTTATATTTTTATTGTGTTTTTTGGGAATTCCCACCACCTTCCTTGCACATATTACCAGTTCGGTCGTCCGTTCCTTGGGAGATTCCAAGACCCCCGTGTATTTTTCTTATTTTGGCAGCCTTACTAAACATTGTCCTGGATTATATCAGTATTCGATATTTGGGATTCGGGGTAGATGGACACTGCTTATGCCACCGTGATTTCAAGCGATCCGGAATCCTGTGCTTAGTTTATATGATTAAGCGTTTTCCTATCATTCATTTGAAGAAGGAAGATTTAAAGCCGGAAAGGCATTACTATAAAAGGCTTCTTTTGATGGGAGTACCCATGGGACTACAGTATAGTATTACGGCAATCGGCTCCGTTATCCTGCCAAACTGCGGTAAACGGTTTGGGCCTCAGGCAATGGCGGCCATCAACGCAGGACAGAGAATCAGCAATTTCTGCTGTTGTGTCTTTGATTCTCTGGGGGTCACCATGGCAACCTTGCAGGACAAAATGTAGGAGCAAGAAAATTAAAGAGGATTCATCAGGGGCTATGGGAGGCTGCTAAAAGCTGGGAAGTATCTATGCCACTGATCTGTGTCCTACTGTTTTTCTTCGGCAATGACATTCCAAAGATATTTATCAATGCGAAGGAGGTGGAGGTGATTCGTATGGCTAAGGAGTTCTTACTGGCCAATGCTTTTTTCTACATTCCCTTGGCGGTTTTGAAATGTATGGCGTTTTTAGCAGGCAGGGAATGGGCTTTTTCCGGGCTGCACATGCTTGCAGGAGTAAGTGAAATGATTGCCAGAATCCTGGTAGCTCGTCTTTATACCAATATTCGCGCTATATGGCAGCCTGCTATGCTCTCCTCTGGCCTGGACCTTGCGGATGCTTTCCTGATTCCTGCTTACAAATGTTTGAAGCGTTTAGAGCGTTTCCCTACATAAAAGATGCTCCCCTAAGCCACTGCATTCTCCCATGATTTTCTTTTGGCAGAGATCGCAGGACATTCTTTCAGGAACAAGGTGCTGGTATGCCTTAGTTGCAAAGGGATGCAAAGAAGAGAAGAACTCTGTTTTTCCTTGGCAGAGAAGCTCATTTTCCCGTATACGAGGCAGTAGGAAACAGTAGAAGACTAGTTCTTCAAAGGACTTCACTCAAAGATTTGAAGGTGTAAGTATTTTCCTCTGCGGAAAAGAAGATTACTAGGAAAGGACTGTTCTCCCTTTGCTTCATGAATATTGGAGGGCTTTTTAGTTTAAGCCCGGCTTTTATCAATAGCGGCAGCTAAGATAAGATTTAGGGATGTATTTAACATAAAATGCCTCTTTTTCAGTCGTTGTTTGTATAGGTGTTTTCTAAATAAGCTTGGCTTTTTGCATGAAATATTCTTGATATACTATATCATAGCTTCCTAAGAAAACGACTGAAAAGCTGAGATAAATTCCTTGCCAAAAAGAATAGGATTTGTTATAGTAGGAGTCGCGTCTTTGAAAGGCGACTTTTATCCTGCCTAAGTTTAGGCAAATGATCACTCTATATGGAAACCGGCGGTGTCTCTGATGAATCCGGTACGCACAAAGCATATAGAGGAAGTATAACCAAGGAGGTAGAAAAATGAGTGCAATTGGAATGAAGCAACTTTTAGAAGCAGGTGTACACTTTGGACACCAGACCAGAAGATGGAACCCTAAGATGGCTCCATACATCACACAGAGAGAAACGGTATCCACATCATCGATTTACAGAAGACTGTAAAGCTTGTAGATGACTTCTTACAACGCATTATTCTCAGATCGTTGCTAACGGTGGAACCATCCTTTTCGTAGGAACAAAGAAGCAGGCTCAGGACGCTGTTAAGGCGGGAAGCTCTTCGTTGCGGAGAGTTCTATGTAAATGAGCGTTGGCTTGGTGGAATGCTTACAAACTTCAAGACCATCCGTTCTCGTATCCAGAGATTAAAGGACATTGGAGAAGATGGCTGAAGACGGAACCTTTGATGTATGCCAAAGAAGGAAGTTACCCTCTTAAAGAAGGAGGGCTAAGCTTGAGGCTAACCTTGGCGGAACTCATGATATGAAGACTACTCCGGATGCAATCTTCGTAATCGATCCGTAAGAAGGAGAAGATTTGTGTACAGGAGGCTCATTCTCTCTGGAATTACCCTTTTCGGAATCGCTGATACTAACGCAGATCCTGAAGAGTTAGATTACATCATCCCCGGTCAAACGATGATGCTATCCGTGCGATTGGTTAATCGTAGCTAAGATGGCTGATGCTGTTATCACGAAGCTGAAGCAGGGTGATATGACTGAAGAAGAAGCAGCTTTAGCAAGAGTGAAGAAAGATTTCACACAAGAGGCATAAGATAAAACCGGTCCTTTTGCTTTTTGAGTAGAAGGACTATTTCATGTTATCGTTTAGAAGGAGGAAAGAAAATGGCAGAGATTACCGCAGCACTGGTGAAGGAGTTAAGAGATATTACAGGAGCAGGAATGATGGTTTGTAAGAAGGCTCTACAGAGACAGCAGGAGTATGGACAAGGCTGTTGAGTTCTTAAGAGAGCAGGGGCTTGCAGGTGGCAGAAAAGAAGGCAGGAAGAATATGCGGCAGAGGGTGTTTCCTTCACAAAGATTTCTGAAGATGGAAAGAGCGGCGTTGTAGTAGAGGTTAATGCTGAGACTGACTTGTTGCCAAGAATTGAGAAGCAACTCTGTTACAGAAGTTGCAGCGCAGGCTTCAAAAACATCCGCACAGGATATGGAGAGTTTCACAGGAGAAGTGGGATTTAGATCCTTCCAAGACTGTATCTGAGCAGCTTTCCGCCACCATTTCCGTAATTGGGGGAAAACATGAACATTCGCTCGTTTCAACAAAGATTACTGAGGAAAACGGCTTTGTTCAGGATTATATTCATCCGGCGGAAGAATCGGTGTGCTTACAGGTTAAGTCTTCTGTAGTAAATGACACTATCAAGGAGATGGCAAAGAACCTGGCTATGCAGATTGCCGCTTTAAAATCCAAAAGTACATTACTGCAGAAGTTGATCAGGAGTACTTAAAGAACGAGAAGGAAATCCTTTTTGGCTGCTGCTAAGAACGAGAGCCAAATGCCCTGAGAAGGTTCTTCTTGGTATGGTAGAAGGAAGATTAAACAAGGAATTACAGGAAGTATGTCTTGTAGACCAGGTTTATGTTCGTGCTGAGGACGGACAGCAGAAGGTTGGTCAGTACATTGAGAGCGTTGCTAAGGCTCAGAACGCAGAGATTTCTCTTGTTCGTTTCGTTCGTTTCGAAACAGGAGAGGGACTTGAAAAGAAGAATGAAGACTTTGCTGCTGAAGTAGCTGCACAGATTAAATAATAAAGATATCCCTCTTGCTGATGCGAGAGGGATTATTTTAGTATCGCCGGCAAAGTGCACGATATCTCATTGGAATCATCAGAAAGGCTTAAAGAAAAATGAACTGCATAGAGATTTTGGAAAAATTGTTAGCAAGGGAGAGCACGAATCCGGGCGCTCTGGAAGAAGGAGTAGCCGAGGATATTTTGGCAGTTCTAAAGCTGCCGGTGTCGGAGCTTTCCGCAGTGTAGAGAAGGTGGAAGAAGCTCATCGTCCCATACTTCGAGTATTCCTTCCGGGAGAGACTACTGATTGCTTTAGCTTTATCTGTCACATGGATACGGTACCTATCGGTCTGCATTGGGAGAAAAATCCCTTCGGAGAGTGGGAGGGCAATCGCCTCTATGGAAGAGGGGCTTGCGATATGAAGGGGAACGCTGCCGCAATTTCCGCCTTTTTGCAAATGCTGGCTCTAGCGAAAGAGCAAAAAGCCGAAGCATTCCTTACAGATGGTCTTCACTTGTGATGAAGAGGGGGACATGAAGGGCGTGGAGAAAGCCATTCAAGAAGGCTGGCTGGACAAAAATACTTTGCTTATGGATACGGAACCCACAGACGGCACCATTCAAACTGCCCATAAGGGACGAGTCTTGTATGAGTGGCAGTTTCATGGAAAGGCTGCCCATGCGCAGTGAGCCGGAAACCGGAATAGATGCCATTCTCTCCATGTCCATGGCGATTCCGGAGGCAAAAAGGAGTAGATGCCTTTAGAAAAGGATGCCTTTTTAGGCGACTCAAAAATCTGTTTTCGGCCAATGTAGGAGGAATCCATCCCTATCAGGTTCCGGCAGAGCGAGTATCCGTGGATATGCGTCTGGTGCCCCCCATACCGCTGATACAGGAAAAGAAATTCTGGAAAAAGCAGTGAAAAGGTGGAAAGCACGAGCTATCCAGCGATTTTGATTACCGGAAATCGCCCCTGCTATACCCCATTATGAGGAAAGTCTGCTTTTGGCAAAATGCAAAATGCCATTGAAGCAGCCGATACCCAAAAGCTAAGGTCTGCCCTTTTCCCGGGCTATACCGATACTGCAGTAGTAGCTACGGAAAATGTGATAACCATACCACCCTTTCCTCACGGTCCCGGATCCTTAGACATGGCCCACCAACGAGGATGAGATATGTGGAAAGAAGATGTACTCCGCTGTGAGAAGGCATATTTTGAGCTTTTAGAAAGACTTTATGAGAATGAGGGATCGAGAGAGATACAAGCGTAGTGATAGTTTTGCAATCAGGGCACGCTCGCTAACCTAGTTTCGTAGGGGGTTCTAAGCTTTCAAAAACAAAGCTAAGAAACCCACGGGCTCAGATTGCCCTGAATTTACAAAACTATCGCTTAAAGCATAAATCACTGCGCTCATCAAATTTTGAAGAGTATTATGCGCCCCGGTCAGAAACAGTATCATTGAAAAGCGTAATCGTACTATAGAATATTCAAATAAAAGGCGACAATCTATTTAAAAATCAAAATATTAACTTCTCATTTTTAATATGGTATACTATTGCCCGTTTGTGGTCATAGGCTACTGCAAAAGGGAGTGTAAAATTACTGGTTGGAAAAGGAGCATTATGAAGAAGAAGCTGCATTATGCACATTGTCCGTGCTGGCATTAGGCGTTCTTGCCTCTTGCGGACAGAAAAACAAAGGAGAGTTCCCCAGTAGTTGAGACTACTGCTAGGGCAGAGGAGTCCTCCGTAGAAACCGAGAAGGCTACTGAGAAGGCAGAGGAGAGCAAGGTTGAAGGAAAGCTGGCTATCGTTGCTACTTCCGAGGATTACAAGAAGTTATTTGATGAGTTTACAAAGGACACCGGAATTGAAACTGAACTGCTTTCCATGTCCTCCGGAGAAGTTCTCAGTAAGTTAAAAGCAGAGGGCGGCACACCTACCGCTGACCTTTGGTTTGGCGGCGGAATTGACGCTTTCATGAGTGCTAAGGATAGCGACTTACTGGAGAAGATTGATTTAGACGCAGCAAATGATTTTGCTTCCGGCTATATTGATCCTGACCACTACTGGTACACCAAGGGCGTTACTGTAGTAGGCTTTATCGTGAATGATGAGATGCTTACAGCAAAGAATGCAGAAGCACCAAAGAGCTGGGACGATTTGTTGAATGCTGCATACAAAGATGAGATTTTGATGTCCAATCCTGCAGTATCCGGAACCAACTATGGTGTTGTAAACGCTCTTTTACAGAAGAAGGGTGAAGAAGAGGGATGGAAGTACTTTACCGCATTAAATGATAATGTAAAGTATTACTCCAAGCGTGGAGGAGACCCTAGAGAGAAGACCGCTCAGGGAGAGGTTGCTATCGGAATCACTCCAATGGATAAGAAGACAGAAAAGCTTGCTACTGAGCAGGGATGTTCTTTGGTTTATCCTGAGGATGGAATTCCTTATGTACCGGAGGGAGTTGCTGTATTTAAGGGCGCTGCCAATGTAGAGGCTGCAAAGGAGTTCTTAAACTGGTTATACAACAGCGAAGACCATTTAAAGGAATTGGCTGAAATCGACGGAAAGAACACCATTAAGGTTGTTTTACCAAAGCTTTTCCAATGTGGAGCTTTCCTTCGATACCGCTCTTTGATGAAGGAAGACTTAGCTCTATTCGGTTCTCAGAGACAGTATCCTTAGCAAGTGGGAGACTTTAGCAGGTTCTAAGAACGAGGCTTAAGATGAGGTCGTTCTTTTCCTTAAATAGAATAGAGGAAAATGCAGGAAAGAGAGTGGAGCATTCCACTCTTTTTTCTGCTGTATTCTATTCTTTGTTTCTGTGCCTACTCATTCTTCCCATTCTTATTTTTTTATTGTTCATCCGATTTTGTTGCTAAAGGCCTTTCAGCTGACAATCCGCTGCAGCAATTTCGAGACATCGTTTTGCGTTATAGAACAGCTTTTTCCCATAGTATAGAAAGCTCCCTTTCTCGCTGTATTTTCTACGGTTTTGGCTTTTTTTCTGGCTTACGGGATTCGTTCCGCAGGGAAGTGGCAGAAAAGAATTGCTTTAATCCTTTTATCCATGAGTATGGTGTCTCCGCCCTTTATTTCTTCCCTATCCTTTATTACCCTGTATGGCAGAAGAGGGCTGATTACCTATCGTTTACTGGGGCTATCTTTTGACCCCTACCATAAGTGGGGAGTGATTTTGATGCAAAGCATTCACTTTGCCTGTATGAATACCCTGTTTTTTACCAACGCCTTAGAGGATTTTGACGGAAAGCTGTATGACAGTGGAAGAGACTTAGGGGCTGATGCAGTTTCCGTTTTAAAGGATATTTTGCTCCCCCTACTCTCTCCTGCGATTTTGGCGTCCTTCTTTTTGAGTTTTCTAAGGGGGCTATCCGACTTTGGAACCCCCATTATTATCGGGGGGAGATACAGTACCCTGGCTATGGAAATCTATCTGCAAATCATCGGTTTTTCCTGACTTTGCAAAGGCCGCAGCCATGAATATTCTTTTTGCTCTTCCCGGCCTTTATCAGTTTTTTGCTGTATCGCTTATCTATGAAAAAGGCGGATGAACGGAATAAGGGGCAGAAGGGGAAAACAAGTCTCACAACTGGATCAAAAAGCATTGGATGAAATACCCTATTCAACTGCTCTTGTTTATCTTCTTGCTTTTTCCAAGCCTTGCAATATGCTTCCATTTTTCTTATGGCTTTCTTCGATTTAACAAAAAGCAAATTTATTTCACCCCTAGAAAATATGGACAGTCTTTTTCACTACAATATTTCCACTATGGGATTAAGCCTCGATACTGGCTTTTTCGGCCTCGCTTATAGGCAGCTTTTTTGCCTTTCTCCTGGCTTATATGATGGAAAGAAAAATGAAAAGAGGTAAAAAACTTTTGGACTTTGCCCTGTCCTTACCCTATTTGTTACCGGGAACCTGTTTTGGACTAGCTTATATTCTGGCCTTTAATAAGGCGCCTTTAAAGCTTACAGGTACTTTTTGGATTATGTTTTTCTCCCTTCTTTTTCCGACAAATGCCTCTTAGGCAGTAGATTGGCCAGTACGGCTTTGAGCCAAAGTCCCAAAAAGCTTGGAGCTGGCGGCAAGAGATTTGGGGCAAAACCTTCCATGGTGTTTTTGCAAATCATTTTGCCCGGAATTCTACCCAGCTTTATCTCTTCCGTATATCTACAATTTAGTCAGGGCTTAACTACTGCGGGAGCCATCATTTTCCTGATCAGTGCAAAGTACAAGGTTTTGGTTTACACCCTGTTTGATGCGATAAATCGAGGAGATTATGCAGTGGCTTCCTTGATAGCGGGAATCATGATTTTACTGTCTTTGGTTTTTTCTTCTTTACTGGGAATGGTAGAAAAGCTTTTTTGCAAAAATACGAGGAGGTAAGGAGCTAATATGCAGAGCAATACATTAGCTGCTTTGGAAGGAATTTCCTTTCGCTATGATCCTAAAGAGGATTTGATTTTAGAGGACTTTTCCTTATCCATAAATGAGGGAGAAATCTTTTGTCTGCTGGGAGAATCCGGCTGTGGAAAAACGACTTGCCTACAGCTTCTGGGCGGTTTTCTTTTTGCGGAAAAGGGAAAGATTTTGATTCAGGGAGAGGATTATAGTGCCTTTCCACCGGAAAAAAGACCGGTTTTCATGGTTTTTCAGTCCTATGCTTTTTCCCCATATGACGGTTTTGGAAAATGTCTGTTATGGCCTAAAATGGAAGGGATTGAAAAAGAAAGAGCAGCTGGAGCAGGCAGAAAAATATCTGGATATGATGAAATTGTGGCCCTTTCGAGATAGAATGGTGACGGAGCTTAGCGGTGGTACAGCAGCAAAGAGTGGCCTTAGCCAGATCTTTATGCAGTTGAGCCCAAATTACTCTTAATGGATGAGCCTTTGAGTAATCTGGATGCGGGACTTCGTAAAGACATTCGAGAAGAACTGGTGGACTTGCAAAGTAAAATCGGGCTTTCCATGCTCTTTTGTTACCCATGACCAGGAAGAAGCCATGGAACTGGGACATGAAGTCCGGGCAATATGGAAAAAGGAAAAATTTTGCAAATCGGCTCAGAGAAGAGCTCTATCTACATCCGAAAAATGAGTATATCAGCTTTTTTGGAGAGTACTTTGTGCTGTTCTGGAAGGGAAGAATTATTTTTCTTCGACCTGAGACTTGGTATAAGCCTGAAAAAGGGCAGGGTAGAGCCTTTATCCGAAGGCAGGAGGGAAGAGGAGTGCTTCGGAAAACGGGAAAAATACTTTCTGAGGTATTCTTAGCCTCTTATCGTTTGTATAGGATCAATTTATTCGGGCAGGAAGTTCATATTAAGTTACAGGCTAATGCACCCTTTTAGAAGGGGAGAGGAAGTGGAAGTATTTTTTTATGAAAAGGAGGAAGAGCAATGATTTACTTGGATAATGCGGCAACCAGTCAAAAAGCCAAAGGAAGTTTTGGAGGCGGTTCTTCATGCCATGGAAAGCATGGAAATGCCGGTCGTTCCACCCATGAGGCCGCCCATAGTCTCTACTAAGACGGTATTTGACACAAGAGTTTTATTAACAGAATTTTTTCATGGAAAAAATCCAAGTCATTGTATCTTTACAAAAAATTCCACAGAAAGCCTGAATATGGCAATTCTCGACAGTCTAAAGCCGGGAGACCATGATTACCATGGTGATGGAACATAACTCCGTACTTCGTCCTCTTTATGCCATGGAAAGGCAGGGAGTGGAGCTGTCTTTCTGCGGCTTGGATGAAAATGGTCTCTCGATCGTACTTCTTGGACAAACTTTGCAAGGAAAATACGAAGGCTATTGTGCATACCCATGCTTCCAACCTGACAGGAGATATGGTGGATTTGGAAAAAATCTCGGCTTTTGTTCAGGAGAAGTCTCTACTTTGGATTGTGGATGCCTCACAAACGGCAGGAGTATATGATATTGATATGGAAAAGCTTGGTATTGATATTCTTTGCTTTACCGGTCATAAATCCTTATTGAGGCCACAGGGAACCGGAGGGATGCTTGTGAAGGAAGGAATTTCTCTTCGCTCTTTATCTTACGGAGGAACCGGTGTAGAGACTTACAATGAAGATATGCCTACGGAATATCCCAACCACTTGGAAGCAGGAACCTTAAATGCCCATGGCATTGCAGGGCTTCACGAGGGAGTGGCCTATATTCAAAGAGAGGGTACAGCCTCTATCCGAGAGAAGGAACTGGAGTTCATGGAGCAGTTTAAAAAGGGCATAGAGTCTCTTCCCGGTGTAAAGCTTTATGGAAACTTTCAGGAGATGAAGCGTTGTCCCATTGTCAGCATGAATCTCTATGCCTATGACTCCGCTATGGTCAGTGATGAGCTTTTTACACGATTTCATATCGCCACAAGAGCAGGAGGACATTGATGCGCCTCTATGCACAAGGCTTTCAAATCAATGTGGAGCAGGGCTGTGTGCGTTTCAGCTTTTCCCATTTTAATACGGAGGAAGAAGTGGCCAAGGCGGTAGAGGCTATTCGAATCCTTTCTGAAGAAGGATGGAGAAAGAAGAGGATAATGCTTCGGGCTGAAGATATAGGCAAAAGTGGAATTTCTATTCTAAAAGCCCGAAGCAAAACATTTATATTAATTTGGAATATAAATAGAGGTTTATAATAATTATTTATTAGACTTTTTCCTGAATATGTTTTAGGAGAATCAATATTGAAAGGAGAAGCAAATGGAAAAACTTAGATTGTAAAGGGCTTGGCTTGTCCCTTCCGGTGGTGGGAAGCAAAGAAGGCTATGGAGGAGATGCAGGAAGGTATTTTGACTGTACTGATGGATAATGAAACTGCGGTGCAGAATTTGCAGGAGACTGGGACAAAAATTTCAGTATGCTGTGGCTTTCAGAAGCTTTCTGAGAATGAATTTGAGTTCGGATTGAGGTAAAGAAGCAGAGCGGAGCTTCCAGGAGAAGGAAGTCACTTGCACCGTGGTCTTTTCCTCCAATAAGATGGGAGAGGGAGCTGAGGAGCTTGGACATGCTTGATTAAGTCCTTGTCTTCGCTTTAAGCAATGTGGGACCCCCTTCCCACAGCTATGGTTTTCTATAATAGCGGTGCTTACTTAACTTCTGAAGATTCTCCGGTGCTTTCCGACTTAAAGAATCTGGAGAAGGCAGGGGTGAAGATTATGACTTGTGGACTTTGTGCGGACTACTATAAAATTAAGGAGAAGTTGGCTGTGGGGATTGTTTCCAATATGTACGAGATTGTGGAAACCCAGATGCAGTCCGATAAGATTATCAAACCATAATGAGAGAAAAACTTGACAATGTATTTTGAGCTTTAAAAATACGGTGGATGCCCCTGCAAATGGAAAAGCTTGGGAAGGAAAAGGAATTGCCCGGACGACTGATTCCCCTTCCTTCCGTCATATCCGCAGGCTGCTGACTTGCCTGGAGTACAGCGTTGGAGAACAAAGAGCTTACCTTAAGTGCCTGTAAGGATGGGGGACTGGAACCCAGTGCAGTCCATGAAATTCTGTTTTAGCATTTCACGGCTATTCCTGTGTTGTATAAGGCTTTTTGTACTCCGCTGATAAAAGTTCTTATTACGGACTTTATAGGGAAGCCAAATAAGACTATTGGAAATTCCTATGAACTTGTTTTATAATTTGACAGAGCATTTTCTGTGGTATAGTGCAGTGTCTCATTTGGAGGTGATAGGTACCTGGTAGAGCTCCTGGTCTTCAAAAACCAGCGTTGAGTGTGTAGAACACCCTAGGTGAGTTCGATCTCGTACACACCTTCGCCAAAAGATTCCGCATTTGCTGTTTAGACTGCCCTTTTTCGGGCAGTCTTTTTCAGTAGGAGGGAAGATGAAAATACTCAGTATTATTACGCAAAAACCCAGTAGTACAGGCTCCGGTATTTACTTGACGGAGATTTTAAAATCCTACCGACATTTAGGGGAAGAGCAGGCTGTAATCTGCGGGGTGACGAAGGAGGATAAGCTTCCGAATATTCCCTCCGTGGAATTTTTCCCGGTCTACTACGAATCGGAGGAATTGTTCTATCCGGTCTTGGGCATGAGCGACGAGATGCCCTATAAAAGTACCAGGTATAAAGATCTTACGAAGGAGATGCTGGAGCAATTTGAAAGAGCCTTCTCTAAAAGACTAAAGGAAGTGGTGAGTCTTTTCTCCGGATCTGATTCTGTGCCACCACCTGTACTTTATTAACGGCCTTGGTTAGAGCAGTATCCGAATATCCCCATCTTTGCTTTTTGTCATAATACGGACCTTCGGCAAATGGAGAAGCATGATTTAGAGAAGGAAAGAATTATTCGAAATATTCGAAAGCTGGATAAGATTTTCACACCCAGAAGAAGCACAGAGGCAGGAGGTTCTTCGCCTTACGGGTAGAGCCTCGAAAAAGGTACTTAATATCGGTATCGGTTATAATTCGAAGTTCTTGTTTTGCCTACAGGGGATGTGCTTAGTCCCCGGGGCATTCCTAGAAGAAGAGAGATAAGAACAGCTACCGGCGAGATTTTTACCAAGGAGATAGTCTGGACTTGCTTTTGCCGGAAAGCTGGAGAGAAAAGGGCGTATTTTCCCTTCTGAGAAGCTTGAAGCCCTCTCTCAAAAAGGGAGAAAAATCTCGCCTCTTTATGATTGGGGACAATGGAAATCAGGAAGAAAAAGAGGCGGTCTATGCTTTAGCCAAAACCTGCAGCTATCCCATCCACTTTTTGGGACGACTGGATTATTCCGATTTAGTGCCTTGGTATGAGTTTTCTGACTGTTTTCTGCCTTCCTTCTTCGATGCGGTACCAATGACGGTGATTGGAATCTTTTAGCCTGTGGGAATACAGGTGGTGCTTATGACACTGGAAGGCTTACAAGATCGGAAAATCTTCCCTACAGCCCCTATCTTTTGTAGAACTTCCCCTCGAAAAATGCGGATGAAATTCCGGAAGAAGCCCTTCCCATTTTTGAGGAGAGATTGGAGAAACAGATTGCCCTTTGTATGGACAGTGACTATTCCAAAATGATCTCTATGGGGGATATATCTTGGGACGGAATAGCACGGAAAGTCCTGTCTTATCTTGACTTTTTATAGATAAATCGTACAATAGAAAGCTGATATAGAAATAACAGGGAAGGGTTTCTGTACCTTTCCCTGCTTTGCTAAGTAAGGGAGACTAGATGAGTGAACTGAAATTAACCCAAATGATCAAACTTTTCGGCTGAGCTCGCGAGAAAATAGGTCCTGAGACCCTTGCTCAGGTTGTGAGCAAGCTTTCAAATTTGATTTTGATCCTCATGTTTGTAGTGGGTTTGGATACTCTGATGATGCAGCGGTATATCAAATCACAGAGGATTGTGCAATGATTCAGACAGTGGACTTTTTCACGCCTGTAGTGGATGATCCTTATCTGTTTGGACAGATTGCAGCGGCGAATGCTCTCCGATGTTTATGCTATGGGAGGCATTCCTAAGGTAGCTTTGAATATAGTCGGTTTTCCAAACTGTCTTTCTCCGGATGTCCTTTCGGAAATCATGAAGGAGGAGCAGATAAGGTGAAGGAGGCCGGAGCCATTTTTGATAGGAGGTCATTCCATCTCAAAATGATGAGCCTTTTCTACGGTCTTTCCGTATCCGGATTGGTTCATCCCGGAAAAATTCAGAAAAACTATGTGCAAAAGCCGGGAGACTGTATTCTTTTAACAAAACAGATTGGTACAGGAATTATCAATACTGCCGCTAAGGTAAACTTTGCCAGTGAAAGAGCAAAAATGAGTCTTATAGGTAATGGCTTCCCTGAATCGTAAGGAAAAAGAGGTTATGGATCACTACCGTCCATGCCTGTACGGACATTACCGGCTTCGGCCTGATGTGGGACATGCTCTGGAAATGGCAGAGGCCAGCAAGGTCAGCTTTCATCTCCAATCTTTCTTCCATTCCTTATATTCCGGAAAGTATGGGAATATGCGGAGCTGGGAATGATACCGGCAGGGGCTTATGCGAATCGTAGTTCCAGTCCCCTAAGGTGGATGTCAGCAGGATATCTACAGCTTTTCAGGATATTCTTTGATCCTCAGTCTTCCGAGGTTTGCTTTACTGCATTCCCATGGAGGAGAAGGATAGAGCATTAGAGGCTTTTGAAAAGGCAAACTTAGATACGACGGTATCCTGTATTGGAGAAGTAGAATTTATGAGAGAAAATATTATTCTCTTTGACTAAGATTTACAAAAGCGCAGCCGGGGAACGACAACAGGAGACATTAGATGAACATCAAACAGCTTGAAGCATTTGTATGTGATCGTAAAAAACAAGAGTTTTTCTCAAACAGCAAAGGAGTTATATCTCACCCAACCTACGGTAAGTTCCTATATTAGTAGCTTGGAACAGGATTTGGGGGTACAGCTTTTTAACAGAACCACCAAAGAAGTCCACACTACCAATGAAGGGGAACAGATTTATCTCTATGCCAAGGATATTGTGAACCTTTCCAATAAGATTCGAAATGCTTTTTAAGGATGAGTGAAAAGGAAGAGGTAAAATGTATTATTTCCGCGTCCTCTATTCCTGCCCAGTACTTACTCCCCGGAATTTTTACGAACTTTAGTAAACGATACCCTAATACGGAGCTTCGAATTCATGAAACAGACAGTAGGGGAGCGTAACGGATGTGACGGATCGTGCGGACTCTGGCTTTTTCCGGTTCCATCGCTGCCGATGTCTAATTGTAACTTCCTTCCTTTTATGAGGATGAATTGATCTTAGTAACGCCCAACACGGAGTTTTACAGAAATAAACAGGCTGACAACGACCTTAGTTTTTACGGAAAAGCGGATTTTGTAATGCGGGAGAACGGCTCCGGAACGAAGAAGGAGGCAGTGAATCTTCTGATCCAGATGATTAAAGCTGAAGAATTAAAGGTTGTAGGCTGCGTTTTGCCATGTACGGGTGCCATCTTGTTATCTGTAAAGAGGGAATCAGCTGCCATAGTTTCTCGTCTGGCAGCCAGAAATGCCATTAAAAAATCAGGAAGTCATTGATTTTCCTTTACAAAAGGACGGTTACTCTCGTAAAATCTATTTGGTCAGTAACAGCCACTCATCCTATGGGGAATAGGTGAAGTTGTTTTTGCAGATGATGCAGAATCATATTGATAAACAGAGGATATTATAAAGGACTTTCATGAAGGAAAATTACAAGCTGATCATAAGCTATGACGGTTCACGCTATTTTGGCTTTGAAAAGCAAAAGGATCAGGAAGCTACCATTCAGGGTAAGATTGAAGGGGTGCTTTCTAGAATGCCGAGAAATGATGCGTCGGAGCCGGAGTTAATCGGTGCTTCCAGAACAGATGCAGGAGTTCACGCCAGAGGGATGTGTCCCAATGTATTTTTAGACACGGATCTTTCTGAAGAAGAAATTCAAGACTATGGAAATCAGTATCTCCCTGAGGACATTGCTATTCTTTCCGTAAAGAAGGTAAGTCCTCGCTTTTCATGCTGATACAACGCCCTAGGAAAGATATATCGTTATTCTGCTATATCGGAAGAACCAAAACCGGTTTTTGACCGGAAAATTTTACTACATTTTAGAAGAAGAACCGGATATCCGGCCATGGAAGAGGCTGCCTGCATCTATCGGAAAGATGGATTACAAGTCCTTTGCGGAAATCCCAAGATGAGAAATCCACCGTTCGCAGCATTAAGAGGTATCCGAGTTCAAAAGTCAAACCTCCTTCGCTTTTATTTTGAAGGAAGCGTTTTTACAATATCAGATTCGCTGCGTAGGCACTTTGCTGAGGTTGGCTTTTCATGAGAAGCTTTCGAGCTTCCTGCCATTTTGAGAGGCAAGGACAGACAAAGGCGGCTATACAGCCCCGGCAAAAGGTCTTTGCCTTTATGAAAGTTCTTTTATGAGTAGAAAGGATAGATTTTGAAGAAAGCGTTATTATGTTCTTTAGAATTAGCATTTTATCATTGTTTTGTATTGTATTAATAGGCTAGAGTCTCGATGTCCGGGAGATTCTTTCCCGGAACGTATATTGAAAAATGCAGATGTTTCTTCTAAAGAGGGAGGAGGCACAGGAGCTTTTTCCAAGAAGCGTCAGGATGCCTATCGTCTTGTGATTATGGACAACATGGGGATCGAAGAACTGTATGGCAAAGACATTGGTCTTAGCTATGATTCCGATTTTTCTCATATTCCCAAATTAGACTTTTTTATCTCTTGTTTTCTCTGGGCAGAAGAAACATTATGACTTGAAGGGAAACGATAAATTGATGAAGCTGCCTTTGGAGGAATTTATTACCCGACGCGGAGAGTCATGGCAGTAGCGAGGAAGCCAGAGCAGTCTTCCTCACCGCCTATGTTCCCGGTGAAGGCTATGTGATTGGGGATGAACAGTGGGGCGGAACGATTGATAAAGATAAGCTCCGTAGTCTTTTGGTTAAAGCTATTCAGGAGGGAAGTTTCAAGATAGATTTAAGAGAGGGAGACTTCTACCAAAGCCGGAGGCTAAGTCCGAGGAACTGAAAAGCCCTTGCTGAAGAAAAAGAATAGAATTTACAGACCATGCTCAGCTATAACTCTTTCCGGAAATGTAGAACTCACGCCGGATCGTTATCATAGTTGGCTGGAGAATGGAGAATTTAATAAGAAGGCCATAAAGGAATATGTTAAAGAGTTGAAAGCTCTAACTGATACAGCAGGAAAGGACAGAGCCTTTCATACCGAGGATGGAAGAGTTCTTCTTTTAAAAGGAAAGTACGGTTTTTCTCTTTCCACAAAGAAGGAGGAGGCGACTCTTCTTACGAATCTTCAATCCAATGAAAAAGCTTAGTAGAGAGGTGAGTATGATACGGTTGCTCCCGGTCGTGAGCAGGGATCTTGGAAAACACCTATGTGAAGTAGACATCGGAAGACTAGAAGATTTTTATGTGGAAAAGGGAGAGTCTGTTAGTTCTGATTGTGTAACCGGAATGTGGCCAGAAACCATGCTACTCCGGACGGCATTATCCTTTGACTTATAAAACAAAAATGCCACCCTTTAAGGAGAGAAGATATGAGACAAAGGTAAAGTTTTGGATGCCTTTTAACCGTGGTATCGGATTTCACGATGCCTGGTGGAGAAATAAATTTTGAGGGAAATATTTATCAAAGAGGGGATCGCATGGATGTGTTAATCTTCTCCCGGATACAGGACTTATACCAGTTTGTTTATCAGGGTATGCCAATTATTTGCCATCATTAAAGATTGGGTATGCAGGAAAGTATAGATATAAAATATTGTAAGAAAGAGGAATAGAAGCGGGACGAAAAGCAAAAGCAAGGTCAGAGCATAGAGGATACAAAGGAGACAGTAGGGAGAACAGAAGAGCAGGGAAGCTTTGAAGAAAAAGAAAGAAAATCTTATGGGAGAAAGGGGAAAAGTCCTTTTCTCCTCTTTTTCGTTCTTCTGCCGATTCTCCTTTCGCAGCCTTTGTCTACGGTCTTTATCGTTATGGGCAAAAGATTATTGCAGATAGAAATCAATATAACGGAGAAACGGTGATAGAAGCTAAAGAAGAAGGAGGAGTAGAAGAACAATATTCTCCTGCTATTACAAAATTGAAGACCAAGGAGAATTGAATCTTCTTTTTAGGAAATGATTACTTAAAAGGAGAGGAGGCGTTTTTTACAACTTTGAAGACCGATTTGGAAGAAAGCTATGGAGGGAAGGTGGAGTGGAATATTCCTGAGCTTCCCGGTAATGCCACAGCCTTATCCGCTTATTTAAAGCTTCAGGAGGAAGAACTTTCCGGGGATGTGATTGTTCTATCTTTTTCGGACTATGACAATCCCTATACCTTTCCTTACTACTATGAGCTTTTGATAAGAGAGTGCTTAAAGCGTTTTCCGGAGGGAAAGATACTTTGTCTGATTGGAGACCAAGCCTTTGTTCAGGAAAAACATACTCAGGACAATGCCTTTGTTGTGAAAAATATTGCAGAGCACTACGGAGTAGATGTGCTGAATTTGGCGTCGATTCTGGCCAAGAAACAAACTGAGCCTGTAGCGTTTTTGAATAATAAGGAGGAATATTCTTCCTTTGTAAAAAGCATTTATAAAATAGCCTTTCGAGAAGCCATAGAAAAGACTGAGGACGGAGAAAATACCGGCAGCACAACAATTTCTTTACCAGCCCCTTTAAATAGTATTTTAGAGCAGGAAGCCTTCGATTAAAGTTTCAAAAGAGGAATTCCAAGAATTAGGGATACGGTTTGTCTTTCTAAGGAGAATTGATAACTCGGGAATATCCGGAAAAGGGCTATTCTTGCACAGGAGCTTGGCTTTAAACTGGGAGCAATAAGGAAATTGCCTTTGTGGACGGTTTACTGATGGGATCTTATACATTGAAGGAAATTCTACTTAGGCGTTTATACCAAAGAGATTATTCTCAGAAATCAAATTCTTTTGCTTTTTGCTTCTAAAGAAGAGAGAGAGCAATTTCATTCTCTTTTTCCTAAACGGTGTCCCATTAGAAAAGGGATTGAAAATGGCACAGTCCCTTCCTGTACCGGAAATTCGCAGAAGAGACCGCTGCATCGGAAAGCCTTGCTGATAGCGCTATGGAGAGTACTGCCGAGACCGCTGCTGAGACTGCTGCTCCTGAAACCACGGCAGCGGCAAAAAAAGAAGAAAAGCCGGCTATAAAACAGGAAGAAACGAAGCCGATAGAAAAGGAAGTGGAAAGCAGTTCGGAGGAGTTTATTATTTCTGACCAGGGACCCGGAGATGTACGATAAAGATATACAGGGAAAGTTTATTTTTCTTTTGGAAGAAAGCTACGGAAAATCCAGAATACTGGAAGAAAAGGTTATAGGAAGAGCCAGGGCGGATTGTGTCCTGATTCAAGAAGACAGCTTTATGGGGATAGAAATTAAGTCAGACCATGACAGCTATACTCGCCTGGAAGGGCAGGTAAAACACTATAACCAATATTTTGACTATAATATGGTGGTTAGAGCAAGCATGCCTCACAGCATAGAAAGTCATGTTCCGACTTTTGAGGGCATTATTACCGTAGAGGACGTGGAAGGAAATGTGATTTTTATGTTCTTCGACAAGAGCAAAAATCCTTTTTGTGATATAAAAAGAAAGGCAAAGCTTTATTTTGGAAATCGGAACTGCAGGTATTGCTGAAAAAAATACGCTTTTTCCCAAGTATCAAAAATAAATCCAAAAGCTTTTAGTGAATTATCTTCTAGAGAGAATTTCTGGAAGAGCAGCTGCAAAGAGATTTCTCACATTTATTATTGAGAGAGATTACATGATATTTTTCTGTAGAAGGGAAAGGTTCTGAAGAGGAAGGAGCAGAGGAAGGAGCAGAGGAAGCTACAAAAAGGAAAGAAAAGCAGAAAGAAAAATACAAAAAGAAGAAAAACGGCATTAACGAAGAAAAAAGCTGGGGGTTACCGTATTTGATTCACAAAAAGAAAAAGAGGACGGTAAAAATGAGAGAGGAAGAGATCAAAAAGGCATTAGAAGAGAAGTTTTACGAGCTTTATGGAAATCACAGAAGGATTCGCTATTTCTTTGCTCCGGGAAGAGTCAATCTAATCGGAGAACACACGGATTACAACGACGGTCATGTCTTTCCTAGTGCTTTAAGCATGGGAGTTATGCGGCTGTGAAGAAAAGAGAGGATAAAAATTTTCGCTTTTACTCCTTGAATGTGGAGGGAGCGGGGGTGATTTCTGCCGGAGAAGATGATTTTACCCCGCTGGAGGATAAGCAGTGGGCGGCTTACTTAAAGGGCGTTATTTGGGCTATGGAGGGCCTGGAGATTCCCTGTGGCTTTGGATTTGGTGCTTTACGGAAATATTCCCAATGGCTCCGGTCTTTCTTCTTCCGCTTCCTTAGAGGTCTTAATGGGAAGTATTTGCAAAGAACTTTACGGTCTTTCCGTGAGCTACCCGGAACTTGCATTAATCGGTCAGTACAGTGAAAAACAATTATAATGGGATGAACTGCGGAATCATGGACCAGTTTGCCAGTGCCATGGGGAAGAAGGATCATGCTATTTTCTTGGATACCGCCACTCTGCAATTTTCCTATGCCCCTATTGTTTTAAAGGATCATTGTATCATTATCAGTAATACCAACAAAAAGCATAAGCTCATTGGTTCTGCCTACAATGACAGAAGAAGAGAGTCGGAGGAAGGCCTGGGAATTTTACAAAAATTCCGCTCTATTAAGAGCCTTGGAGAACTCTCCGATGAGGATTTCTTTGTTTTGAAAAATGAAATTTCCGACCCCATTATTCGAAAAGAGCAAAGCATGCGGTCTTAGGAGAACAACAGAACCATTGCAGCAAAGAAAGCCTTGGAAGAAGGAGATTTGCATCGTTTTTGGTGAATTAATGAATCTTTCTCATGATTCTTTGAGAGATGATTACGAAGTTTCCTGTGAAGAGCTAGATACCTTGCGGATGCAGCAAGAGCTCTTCCCTATGTTTACGGTTCCCGTATGACAGGAGGCGGTTTTGGTGGATGTACCGTTACTCTTTTAGAAAAGGAGAAGAAGGAAGAATTTAAGAGAAGAGTGGCGGAGAGCTACGAAAGAAAGATTGGCTATCCTCTGTAGTTTTTATGAGGCTGAGGTTTCTGACGGTCCCAGAGAGCTATAAGAAAAGAATAGATATTTGCCCAACTAGGGCAGAAATTTGCAATTTTTCCTAAGGTTGTTTAGCAGAAAACAAGGAGGCAATATGAAGATTTTAGTTACTGGCGGTGCAGGCTATATCGGTTCCCATACCGTAATTGAGCTTTTGGCGGAAAACTATGATGTGGTGGTTTTCGATAATTTCTATAATTCCAGCAAAAAGGCTATAGAGCGGGTAAAGGAAATCAGCGGAAAGGATTTTCCCTTCTATGAGGCGGATATGCTGAAAAAAGAGGACATGGAAAAGATTTTCTCTGAGCATCCGGATATTTCCGCGGTAATTCATTTTGCCGGCTTAAAGGCAGTGGGAGAGTCTGTTGTGAAACCTCTTCTGTATTATCATGATAATCTTTTAGGAACTCTAAATATTCTGGAGTGTATGAGAAAATACGGCTGCAAAAACTTTATTTTCTCTTCCTCCGCAACAGTTTACGGAGATCCGGCGGAGATTCCCATTACGGAAAACTGTCCTAAAGGAACCTGCACCAATCCTTATGGCTGGACGAAGTGGATGCAGGAGCAGATGCTTTGTGATGTGCAAAAGGCAAATCCGGATTGGAATGTGATTCTCCTTCGTTACTTTAATCCAATCGGTGCCCTATATTTCCGGAAAAATCGGAGAGGATCCTAAGGGCATCCCAAACAATCTCCTTCCTTATGTGGCAAAGGTGGCTTCCGGGGCCTTGGAGAAAATCCATGTCTTTGGACAGGATTATCCCACTAAGGATGGAACAGGCGTCAGAGACTATATTCATGTGGTAGATCTGGCTAAGGGGCATGTTAAGGCGGTAAAGCGTTTAGAGAAAAATGATGGTGTTTTGGTATGTAATTTAGGAACTGGAAAGGGCTATTCCGTGCTGGAAATTATTCATGCCTTTGAAAAAGCCTGCGGAAAGACTCTTCCTTATGTGATAGAGGAAAGAAGGGCAGGAGATGTATACCTGTTATTCCAGCCCCAAGAAGGCGGAAGAGGTTCTTGGCTGGAAGGCGGAGAAGGATATTCTGGAAATGTGTCAGGACAGCTGGAGATGGCAGTCCCAAAATCCTAACGGATATGGAGAGTAAGGGAAGATGGTAGAGGAACTATTACAGGACTTTGTGGCCTATGGCGCTTATTGTAAGCTGATTGAAGAAGCGGACTTTGTTTATATTTACAACAGTCTGGCTACTTTACTTACGGTAGAGCCTAAGAATTATGCTTATGAGAAGATTCAGGAAAAGATTCAGGGATTTCAAAAGAAAGCATTGAAGACGGTTCCTATTTGGAAAGTTTACTGTCGAAACTCTTATCCCTGGCCTTGGAAAAAGGCATTTTAAAAGAGGATAATGTGGTGAGCGGGACCTTTGGACACCAGAATCATGGGGATTCTTACAGACCGTCCAAGCCATGTGCAAGAAAAGTTCAGGGAATTTTATCAGGACTCTCCTAAAAAGGCTACGGAGTATTTTTACGAATTTAGCCAAAATAATGACTATATTCGTCGCTACAGAATCCGGAAGGATATTCATTTTCATAAGGATACAGACTACGGTCCTGTGGAAATCAGCATTAACTTAAAGTAAACCGGAGAAGGATCCGAAGATGATTGCCCCTCCTGAAAGATGCAGTCCTCTTCCCTATCCGGCCTGCATGCTTTTGTAAAGAAAGTGAAGGTTACATGGGGCAGACTGATTTTCCGAAAGGGAAAACCATGAATTATTCCACTGAACCCTGGCAGGGGAGGAGTTTTTATTTTTCAATATTCTCCCTATGTGTATTATCCGGAGCATTGTATCGTCTTTCATAAGGAGCATAAGCCCATGCGGATTTCCGGAGAAATCTTCCCCAAGCTTTTCTCCTTTGTAGAACAATTCCCCCATTACTTTGTGGGCTCCAATGCGGATCTTCCCATAGTGGGAGGTTCCATCCTTTCCCATGAGCATTTTCAGGGAGGAAACTACAGCTTTCCTATGGAAAAGGCGGAAGTTGAGGAATACTTTACATTGGAAGGCTATCCGGATATTCAGGCGGGTATCGTGAACTGGCCCATGTCCGTGATTCGCTTACGGGGAAAGAATCCTTCTGAGCTTTCTTCCTGCGCTACGATGATTTTAGAGCGTTTCCGCTCTTACTCCGATCCGGAAGTTTCTCTCCATGCCTTTACGGAGGAGACTCCCCACAACACCATTACCCCCATTGCCAGAAGAAGGGGAGAGGATTTTGAACTGGATTTGGTGCTTAGAAACAACCTATGTACGGAGGAGCATCCCCTTGGATTGTTCCATCCCCATGAGGAGTATCACCATATTAAGAAGGAAAATATCGGTCTTATCGAAGTGATGGGCCTTGCGGTGCTTCCCGCAAGACTGAAGCAGGAGCTGGAGGAATTGGAATCGGCACTTGTTTCCGGAGAGGATTTAAGGAAAAAAGAAAGCCTTCAGAAGCATGCGGATTGGGGCGAGGAGATTTTAAGAAAATATCCCCATCTTTCCTCGGAGAATGTCCATGAGATTGTACAGGTAGAAGTGGCAAAGGTTTTCATGGAGGTTCTTTCTGCGCGGGAATCTTTAAAAGGATGCGGAAGAAAGGCGGCTTCCGTCGTTTTACGGAAGTGATTTCCAAAGCATAATTTTATAGGGCGGTAAGGACAAGCTCAATAGAGGGCAGTAAGGAAAAGCCCGGGAAACAAAAAGGAGAAAAATGGCAAAGAGCTATAATGCAGACAGTATTACTGTTTTAGAGGGATTGGAAGCGGTACGAAGAAGGCCGGGAATGATATCGGTTCCATCGGAAGCAAGGGCTTAAATCATTTGATTTATGAAATTGTGGATAATTCCGTGATGAGCATTTGGCAGGATATTGCATGGAAATTTCCGTAACGCTCCATAAGGACGGCTCCCTGTACGGTACGGGATAACGGCGTGGAATTCCTGTTGACCGGCATAAGAAGGGAATTTCTGCGAAAGAATCGTAATGACGACCCTCCATGCCGGAGGAAAGTTTGATGATAGCTCCTATAAAACCTCCGGAGGCTTACACGGCGTAGGTTCCTCCGTGGTAAATGCTCTGTCCAACTATATGCGGGTCAGGGTTTATCAGAATGGAAAAATTTACGAAGATGAGTACGAAAGAGGATTCCCAAGACGGAGTTGATTGACGGCCTCTTGCCGGTGGTGGGAAAAACTAGGAGACCGGTACGGAAACCACCTTTATTCCCGGATGACAGCATTTTCGAAAAGACCTGTTTTAGGAGGAGTGGCTGATGTCCCGCCTCATGAGACGGCCTATCTAAATCCTGAGTCTTCATATTCATTTTCGGGATGAGCGGGGAGAGGAAGTTGTTAGCAGAGATTACTTTGAGCCGGAAGGTCTTCATGCCTTTGTGGCGGAGCTTGTAAAGGACCAAAGTAAAATTGTTTCCCCCATTATTTCCTTCAAGGGAAAGAGCGGTAAGACAGGAGGTGGAATGTGCCTTCCAGTTTACCGACAGCTTCGAAGAAAATCTTCTGGGCTTTTGTAACGGCATCTATATCCCAGGAGGGGGAACCCATATTGTGGGGCTAAAGACCAAATTTGCCCAGCTGATGAATTCCTATGCAAGACAATTGGGTATTTTAAAGGAAAAGGATCCGAACTTTACCGGAGCGGATACCAGAAACGGTATGGTGGCGGTGCTTTCCGTAAAATATCCGGAGCCGGTTTTTGAGGACAGACTAAAACCAAGCTGGCTTCCTTAGAAGCCGCTAAGGATGTTTCCTCCGTGGTGGGGGAAGAGCTGGAGCGATATTTCGACAGGAACTTGGAAGTGGTGAAAGCCATTCTTTCCTGTGCGGAAAAATCCGCCAAGATTCGAAAACAGGAAGAAAAGGCCAAGGTAAATCTCCTGTCAAAGTCCAAGTACAGCTTTGATTCCAACGGAAAGCTGGCTAATTGTATTTCCAAAACTCCGGAGGAGTGTGAAATCTTTATCGTAGAGGGAGACAGTGCGGGGAGGCTCGGCCAAAAACCAGCAGAAATCGTCATACCCAGGCCATCCTTCCCTTAAGAGGAAAGATTCTAAATGTGGAAAAGGCCTCTATTGATAAAGTATTGGCCAATGCGGAAATCAAAACCATGATCAATGCCTTTGGCTGTGGTTTTTCCAGAGGGCTTTTTGGAAATGACTTTGATATTTCCAAGCTTCGTTATCACAAAATTATTTTGATGACGGATGCGGATGTGGATGGAAGCCATATTGACACTCTGCTGTACCTTCTTCTACCGCTTTATGCCGGAATTGATTCAGGAAGGACATATCTATGTTTCCATGCCTCCCTTGTATCTGAGTGATTCCGGACAACAAAAAGAAAAGCCTCAGTATCTTTATATGATGAAAAAGGCACTTTTGGCTTACCAGAAGAAGCTATGGTAGCTCCGGCTATGAATTAAAGCGCTTTTAAGGGTCTTGGAGAAATGAACCCCAAGGAGCTTTTGGGGAAACCACGCTGAATCCGGAAAACAGGGTGCTGAAAAAGAGTGGAAATTGAGGATGCCAAGCTGGCTTCTCAGGTGACCAGTATGCTGATGGGCACGGAGGTGGCTCCCAGACGAGAGTTTATCTTTACCCATGCTATGGAAGCGAAATTGATGCACAGAAAGGCTGAGGAAGAGAGAGTATGCCAGAACAAATCTTTAACCACGGAATTTTTCCGAGGAAAATGCAAAAGTCCTATCTGGACTATTCCATGAGCGTCATTACCAGCAGAGCGTGCCGGATATTCTGGGACGGTTTAAAAGCCTGTGCAAAAGAAGAGTCCTGTTTGATATGGGAGAGCTTTAGGGTTTTCCATGACAGACCTACTTTAAAAGTCTGCCAGAATCTGTGAGTGATACCATGGGTAAATATCACCCCCACGGAGACAGCTCCATCTATGAAAACTCTGGTGGTTTTGGCTCAGGGCTTTAGAAGAATCAGGCCTTTGGTGGAGGGGACAGGAAACTTCGGCTCCATTGAAGGAGATCTCTGCGGCAGCCCCCTGATATACAGAGGCCCGTTTGGAGAAATTTACGGAGGAGGTCTCACTGCAAGACCTGGCTCTATCCGTTCCCTTCCAGCCCTAATTATGATGGAAAATTAGAGGCAGTGGTGCTTCCGGCAAAGATTCCGTATTTTCTTTTTAAACGGTTCTGAGGGAATTGCGGTGGGTATGACCACCCACCCCTTCTCATAATTTGTCTGAAGTGATTTCTTAATTCTGGCTTATCTTAAAAATCCGGAATTGTCCCTTACGGAAATGCTGGAAATCATGCCCGGACCGGATTTTCCCACAGGGGGTATTGTTGCCAATCAGTCCGAGCTGGAAGAGATTTACAGAACCGGGCAGGGAAGACTTCGCTTAAGGGGAAAGCTCTCCTTTGAAAAAGGAAGTCGTTCCGACAGAGATAAGCTGGTGGTAACGGAGATTCCCTATACCATGGTTGGCCAGGGAATCAGTAAGTTCATGCAGGATGTGGCCAATCTTTGTGAGGAAAAAAAGATTAATGACATCCTGGATATTTCCAACCAGTCCAATGAGCAGGGGATTCGTATTGTTCTGGAGTTAAAGTCCGGAGCGGATATTGAAAAAATTGAAAATATTCTTTATAAAAAGACAAAACTGGAGGACAGCTTCCCGGTAAACATGTTGGCTATTGCCAAGGGCAGACCGAAACCCTTTCTTTTAAAGAGAATTTTAGAAGAATACCTTGGCTTCAGGAAGAAAGACTGAGGCTAAGTTTTCAAATTACTGAAAAGAAGAAAGAAAGCGGGAAATCGAGGAAGGTTTGATTTCCGTAGTGACTCTATTGATGCCATTATTGCCCCTGCTTAGAGGAGCAAAGAATCATAAGGATGCAAAAACCGCTTTGATGCAGGGAGATTTAACTGCCATTCAATTAAAGGAAAGGGATGAAGTTTTCCGAAAGACCATAGAGGATTTTTCCTTTACGGATTTACAGGCCCAGGCCATTTTGGATATGCGCCTGTCCAAGCTGATTGGACTGGAGATTCTTTCCCTGCAAAAGTCTCATAGAGAAAGCCTGAAAAACATTAAAAACTATAAGGAACTTTTGGGCTCAAAAAGGTGCTGTATGCTCATTTGAGCAGGAGCTTTACAAATCCAAAAAGGATTACGGGAAGGAAAGAAAAACGAAAATCTGTGATGCTACGGGAAGCGGTATATGACGATACCGTCATTGAAGAGATGGATTTGTATTATTTGCAGGATCGCTTTGGCTATGTAAAGTGTGTAGATCCGGGAACCTTCCAGAGAAATAAGGAAAGCATCGAGGCGGACTATGCCTATGTACTTCCCTGCAAGAATACGGATCGCCTGCTTTTCTTTACGGACTTGGGGAATATGCACCAGATTAAGATGCTGGATGTTCCGGTTACGAAGTTTAAGGATAAGGGCGTTCCCCTTGATAATTTAAGTAAGTTCTCCGCAGAACAGGAAAGAGTGGTTTCAGTCTTTATTCGAGAGGAATTAGAGGAAGAAACCCTTCTCTTTGTGACAGAACAGGCCCAGATTAAGAGGGTAAAGGAGAAGAATTTGCCACCCAGAACCGTCTGGTCAAGCCACCAAGCTGGGAGAAGAAGACAGACTCCTTAGCGTAATGCCTGTGGGAGAAGAGGATATTGTTCTGGAAAACAGAGGATTCATATCTTAGATTTTCCTTAACAGAAGTACCTTTACAGAAAAAAAGACGGCGAAGGGCGTACTGGCTATGAGTTTACGGCCTAAGGACTATGTCAAAAAGGTATATTCTCTTGCTTCAGAGGAAAATGTGGAGCTGGAAAGTAAAACTTTGAACCTGCAAAGATTAAAAGCAGGGTAAAGAGGCGGAAAGGGTGTTAAGCATAGTTAGGAAAAGTGCTTTTTCAAAAGCCCGGTCATGCTACAATAAAACAGTTATTGAGGAATTGAGGGATAAAATGGAAAAATTTAAAGTAGGTATTTTAGGAGCAACAGGAATGGTGGGACAGCGTTTTGCGACTTTACTGGCAGAACACCCATGGTTTGAGGTGGCTTGTCTTGCCGCATCTCCAAGATCCAGCGGCTTAACTTATGAAGAAGCTGTAGGAGACCGTTGGAAGCTGGAAGAGCCTATGCCTGAGAAATTAAAGAAGATGGTGGTTAAGGATGTATCCAAGGTGGAAGATGTAGTACAGGGCTTGGACTTCGTTTTCTCCGCTGTGGATATGAAGAAGGAAGAAATCAAAGCCATCGAGGAAGCTTATGCCAAGGCAGAGGTTCCGGTGGTTTCCAACAACTCTGCACATCGCTGGACAGAGGATGTTCCCATGGTAGTTCCTGAGATTAATCCGGACCACTATCAGCTGATTGAAAGACAGAGAAAGCGCTTAGGAACAAAGAGAGGCTTTATTGCGGTTAAGCCTAACTGCTCTATCCAGTCCTATGCTCCTGCTTTGGCAGCATGGGCAGAGTATGAGCCATACGAGTGTGTGATTTCCACTTATCAGGCGATTTCCGGTGCAGGAAAGAACTTTGAGACTTGGCCTGAGATGGTAGGAAACATCATTCCTTATATCGGCGGAGAAGAAGAGAAGTCAGAGAAGGAGCCTCTTCGTGTATTGGGAACTTATACAGAGGATGGTATTAAACTGAAGGAAGGACTGGTTTTAAGTGCCCAGTGTATCCGTGTTCCGGTATTGAACGGTCATACTGCTACGGTTTCCATTCGTTTCCGGAAGAAGGTTACAAAGGAAGAGCTGATTTCCGCTCTTAGAAATTATAAGGGCTTGCCCCAGGAGAAGAATTTACCCTCTGCACCAAAGCAGTTTTATCCAGTACTTAGAAGAGGACAATAGACCTTCCGTACTTGCGGATGTGGATTATGAGAAGGGAATGGGAATTTCCATCGGAAGATTACGGGAAGACCATCTTTTCGATTTCAAGTTTGTGGGACTTAGCCACAACACCCTAAGAGGGGCAGCCGGCGGTGGAGTGCTCTCCGCTGAAACCTTGGTTGAGCTTGGCTATATTCAAAAAAGATAAAATCTAGGGGTTGTGAACAAAGGGGACTTGCCATCTTTTTCACAACCCTTTTTTAGGAGGCTTGCTATGCGTATTGAAAAATGTGGGAATTTTGTAGATGGTAGAGAAGTGCAACGTTATATTCTGGAGAATAAAAATGGGGTACAGGCAATTTTTACCGACCTGGGAGCAACCTGGCTCTCCTTCCTTTTTCCGGATAGAAGCGGAAAATTAGTGGATGTGGTTTTGGCCTGTGAGCACTGGGAAGACCTGATGGAAAACCCGGGACATATGGGAGAGTGGTAGAAGAAACGCCAACCGTATCGAAGGAGGGAAAATTCAAGTTCAGGGGAAGGATTACCAACTGTTCCTAAACGATAAGCAGCATAGTAATTGCCATTCCGGTCCGGAATATTATGGAAGAAGACTTTTTCAGGCTAAAGAAAAGGGGGAAAATAGCGTTTGTTTTTCTATATTTTCCAAAGATATGGATCAGGGCTTTCCCGGAAATATGGACTTTTCCGTGACCTATGAGTTAACGGAGGACAATGCCCTGCATATCCGCTATAAGGGAAGTTCAGATGAGGATACCCTGATGAATTTTACCAATCATGCCTACTTTAACCTCTCCGGTCATGACCGGGGGAGATTGCAGAGCAAAAGGGTACAGATTTTTTGCTTCTCACTATACTCCCTCCGATGAATTTTTGATTCCTACAGGAGAGATTCGTCCCTGTTGCAGGAACAGCCTTTGATTTTAGGGAGGAAAGAGAGATATTTGTAAAGTCCTTTAAACAGGATAAGGAATTGCTTTTAGCAGGGGGCTATGACCATAATTTCTGCGTAGATGGAGAGGCAGGAAGCCTTCGGAGGGCGGCTGTGGCTTATTCCAAGAAAACGGCTATCGAAATGTCCGTGGAAACAGATTGTCCGGGTATTCAGTTTTATACAGCCAACTTCCTAAAGGCTGAGGATTTGGGAAAGGGAGGAGTAAGCTATACTCCTCATAGCGGATACTGCTTTGAAACCCAGTATTATCCCAATGCCGTCAATGTGCCTGAATTCCGTTCTCCCATTGTGGCTGCAGGTTCCACTTATCGTTCAGAAAGCATTTATCGCTTCCGCAAGATTGATTTAATAAGATTTCATGACTAATAGGGATATAGGAAAGATTTATATATTTGGAAAAACCCTCTGTGGCCAAGCAGTTTGCAGAAGCTTTGGGAATCAATGCAAGCACATCCGGAAGACGAGGCTATATTGAAGCCGGAGAACATATCTTTACCTGGTGTGTAGGGCATCTGGTCAGTATGAGTTATCCGGAGGTCTACGACGAGAAATACAAGAGCTAGGTATGGATACCTTTCCCCTTCCTTCCCAAGGAATTCCTTTATGAGGTCATTCCCTCGGTAAAGGAGCAGTTTTTGCAAGTAACAAGCCTTATGGAAAGAGAGGATATCGGCTGTATTTATGTCTGTACCGACTCCGGGCGGGAGGGAGAATATATCTATCGTCTGGTGGCTTCCTTTTGCAAGAATCTAAAGGCGGAGGAAAAGCGAGTTTGGATTGATTCCCAGACCAAGGAGGAAATTCTTCGAGGAATACGGGAGGCTAAGTCGGAATCCGCCTATGACCATTTGGCTATGGCAGCCTATTTACGGGCGAAGGAAGACTACCTTATGGGCATAAATTTTTCCAGAGTCCTTACTCTAAAGTACGGAAGAGCTCTAGCGAAAAGTCTTGGAAAGGAAAAAAGCGCCCTGATTGCCGTGGGACGAGTAATGAGCTGTGTCCTTGCCATGATTGTGCAAAGGGAATGGGAGATTCGCCGTTTTGAAAAGACTGTCTTTTATAAACCCTTGGGAGATTTTTCCTTAGAAGAGGGGGGAGAAGCAGGTCTTCTTTGCGAGTTTAGAAGCAGGGAGGAAAGTCCCTTTTACAAGGAGAGATTTATACAAAATATAGGCTTTTCTCCAAAAGGAAAAAGGAGAAGAATTTTTGCAGAATTTACTCCTTTACCTAAAGAGGGAAGAGTGAGCGCTTTAGAGAAAAAGAAGGAGAGCAAAAATCCGCCTCTCTTATATAACTTGGCGGAACTCCAAAATGAATGCTCCAAGTCTTTAAAAATCAGTCCTGACGAGTGCTTAAAGCTTGTGCAGGAGCTCTATGAAAAGAAAATGTGTACCTATCCCCGTACCGATGCCAGAGTTCTATCTACAGCAGTGGCTAAGGAAATCAGTAAAAATATTCAGGGACTTTTTGTCTTTCCTCCCTATGCAAAGTATGCTGAAAAGTTTTTTAGCCATGGATAGTGTAAAAACTATAGCGCCTTCCCGGTATACAGACGACAAAAAAATTACAGATCACTATGCCATTATTCCCACGGGACAGGGAAGGGGACAATACAATTCTCTTTCCTATCAAGGGAAAAGGGTGCTGGATTTTATTATTCGTCGTTTTCTATCCATATTTTACCCTGCTGCAGAGTACAAAAAAATTGCCTTGGAAATAGAAGTCCTGAGAATGCTTTACCGCCAATGAAAAAGTGCTGACAAAGGAGGGCTATCTTTGTCTTTACCAAAAGAAAGATAAGACAAAGGAGACCACAGCTACGGGGGCTGCCGAGAATGGTAACGGAGAAGATTCTAAGGGAACCGAATCATTAGACAGGGTAGCGGAAAACGGGAATCCTTAACTCTCCGAACTAAAAAAAGGAGCCAAGCTTTATTTGCAGGAACTAAAGTTAAAAGAGGGAGAAACCCAGCCTCCCAAGCGTTATACCTCCGGAAGCATGATTTTAGCCATGGAAAATGCGGGAAAGCTGATGAGAAGAGGAAGAACTTAGGGCTCAGATTAAGGGACTCCGTATCGGTACCTCCGCCACAAGAGCAGGAATTTTAAGTAAGCTGGAGAAAAATGAATATATTCATTTGGAAAAAAAGAATCAACAATTAAGTCCCAGTGAGCTGGGGGAAAAGATTGTGCAGATTCTTGCCAAATCCATTCCCGCTTTACTAAATCCTACCCTTACCGCTTCCTGGGAAAAGGGATTATCCTATGTAGAGGCGGGGGAGATTTCGGAAGAAGAATATATGCGGAAGCTGGAAGACTTTGTGGAGAAAAATACCAATAAGGTAAAGAGCTTATGAGTATAGAAGTTAATCAGGTTTTCAAAACCATATCCGGATAAGAGAGGAGCAAAGATGAAAAAGAAGGATTTAGAATGTAGGCTTTTTATCCATCCTTAGAGGAGCCTTACAAATCACTTTTTGAAGAATGCCAGTATCCATGGGAGGCTTTACCCAAGATAAAGAAATGGATTTCCGCTATGCAGGAGAAGCTTCCGGAAGGCTTTCAAGAGGTAAAAAAAGGAGTTTTTATCCATGAAACGGTTAAGCTTTACCCAAATGTGTATCTGGGAGAGAATATCGTTATTATGGCAGGCTGTGAGCTTCGTCCGGGAGCCTTTTTACGGGAAAATGTATTTGCCGGTGAAGGCTGTGTTTTAGGGAATAGCTGCGAATTTAAAAATGCTGTCCTATTTTCTCATGTGCAAACACCGCATTACAACTATGTGGGGATTCTGATCCTGGGAGAGTACTCTCATCTAGGAGCAGGGGCACCAACCTCCAATGTGAAGTCCGATAAAAGCCTGGTAAAAATCCATGCGGAGGATGGAGAGATTGAAACAGATTGAAAAATTCGGAGCCATTGTGGAGAGCATGTTGAAGTTAGTTTGCCAGTCTGTTTTTAAATCCTGGGACCATCCTCTGTTCCCATGCCAACATTTACCCCCTATCTCCGGTGCGGGGAATTATTCCTTCCGGACATATTTACAAAGATAAAAATAATATTGTAAAGAAAGAAGAACGATAGCTATAAATTCAGGAACCCATATTTTGTTAAAGAAATACAATTAAAGAAAACTGTAGAACTAAGGAAAGATTGTTTTTAGGATAGAGATTGTTTTTGGAATTATAAAAGAGCAGAAAAAGACTTGAAAAAGAAAAACTCTGTACTATCGTCTTAACGAAGAAGAATAGTTGCCAAGTACACAGTCTATATGGACAAAAACAGGAAAGGAAAAGCCATGAACGAATTTGGAGAGAATGTAATTATTTTAGATCATCCTTTAATCACCCTATAAAATTTCTATCTTAAGAGATGACTACCGGAAACCAATGAGTTCTGTCAGTTGGTTGAGGAGATTGCCATGTTAATGGGATTTGTGGCTTTATCCGATCTTCCCATGACAAAGATGCCTGTTGAGACCCTTTATTGAGAAGACGGATACCCGGTAATGTGCCGAAGAAAAACTTTGATTGTTCCCATCTTAAGAGCAGGACTTGATATGGTTTTCGGCCTTACTGCCCTGGTTCCATCCGCAAAAATCGCATATCGGATTATATAGAGACGAAACCACCCATAAGCCGGTAGAATATTTCTGTAAGTCACCAAGCCCTATTGAGGAAAAAGAGTAATAGTGGTTTGTGATCCTATGCAGTACCGGCGGTTCCGGAGTAGATGCTATCAGCCAGATTAAAAAGCATGGCGGAAAGAAGATTAAGTTTGTATGTATTATGCAGCTCGGAAGGAGTAAAGAAACTCCATGAAGCTCATCCGGATGTACAGATTTATGTGGGTAACCTGGATCGTCAGTTAAATGAAAATGCTTATATTTGCCCGGGACTTGGGGATGCGAGATAGAATTTTTGGAACCAAATAAGGAGCTAACAAATCAAGAAGCTTTCTATAGAAGGAGCTTCTAGCTTTTTAGAAAAAGATAAGACAGCACAGGAGAGTTTCTCTCTCCTTCATGCCGCCAGCAGGACTCGAACCGCGCACGGTTTCCGCTTGATTTTTTGAGTCAAGTGCGTCTGCCATTCCGCCACGGCGGCAAGAACAGAAATTAGGTTACCACTTTTTCTTTTCTTTGCAAGTCCTTTAGAGAAAAATGGGAGAAAAATGAATTGTTTAGAGACCAGAAAATATATTACTGATTTTTGCAAGGAAATTTGGATGAGAGCAATGCGAATCTTTTTAGATACATATGGATTCCTGTAAAAGAATGTCAGGAAGAATTAGAGAGTTACCCATATGATTTATGAGGGTTTGCAGAGTTTAGAAGGAGACGGACAGAACTGCAAATTGAAAAAGTCATATCAAAACCTGATGGAAGAGGCCCACTTTTATATTTTTCCAAAATCATTTTTTAGAGGATTACGCATCGTGGTGCACTCCATTCATTTGGGCAGTTTTCTTTTCTGCCTGGTACAGTTTGTATGGCTTTTATAGGATAGGAGATCGGGCTTGAAAAGAGAAAAACTTTTGTTGATTGATGGCCATAGTATTTTAAGCAGAGCCTTTTATGGGGTTCCTTTTTTGAATAATAAGGAGGGAATTCCTACCAACGGTATCTATGGCTTTTAAATATTTTGTTTAAAGAGATTGAGCTGGAAGAAACTGGAGCACGTGGCGGTAGCCTTTGATTTACCAGCCTACTTTTCGCCATAGCTCCGGAGCACAAGCGGGAACCAGAAAGGGATGCCTGAAGAGCTAAAGGAACAGGTTCCTGCTACAAGAGCTTTTACGGAGAAATGAATATGCTCCTCATGATGGAAGGCTTTTGAAGCGGACGATATTCTGGGAACCATTGCCAAGCAAATGCAGGAGCAGGGAAAAGAAGTGGTAGTCGTTTCCGGGGATAGGGATCTTTACAGCCTTTCCGATGAGCACATATCAAAAATCAGTATTCCCTAAAACCTCTAAGGGAGAAACCAAGGTTTATTCCTATTACCCTAAGGATGTGGAGGAGGAATGGGAGTCAGCCCTCTGGAGTTTATTGACTTAAAGGCTCTTATGGGAGACAGCTCTGACAATATTCCCGAGTTCCTGGGATGGGAGAAAAACTGCCACCTGGATTATCCAAAAGTATAAAAAGTATTGAGGAAGCCTATGCTCATGCAGGATCCTGAATTTACAAAAGTCTAGAAAACCAAACGCAGGAAAGGACTTGAAGGAGCACTATGACTTGGCAAAGCTTTCACGAGGAGCTTGCCACCATCACACGAAGGTTCATTACTTTGAATTTTTCCGATTGCAAGTGGGAGAACTATGCCAATCCGGAAAGTAATGACCTGATTCGGAAATGGGAGTTCCGTTCGCTTTATTCCCTGTTTTAGAAGAGACGGGAAAAAGTGCAGAAAAAGAAGCTTAGCTCCTGACTGGAAGGATGTGGAAGACCCTTATCTGGCAAAAATTGCCTTTAAAGATGCGAAAAACAGAAATCGGCAGGAATATTTCTTCAAAAAGAGAAGGCGGATGAGGAACTATACTTTTTACCTTTGCCTTTCCGATTCCAGACTTTATCGCATGCCCCTTTCTCTTGTGAAGAGGAACAAGGCGCTTTTGCAGGAGGAGAGTATTTTACCCTGCAGCTAAAGGATCAATACCATCTTTGGGAAGGATTTTTAGAGGGAAAGATTCATGACCTTTCCTTAGGGCGCTACCTTTTTAAATCCCTTAAAGGATTCCTATGGCTATGATGATTTAGCCAGAGACTATATGGATAATGGTGTTGCTTGGGAGAAAGGAGCTTCAATCTTCTTCTGAGGAAGGATTGTACCCGCCTTTGTTTCCAAAACTTGCTGCAGATAAAATTTTCAAGAACTGAAAGCAAACAGAACAGTGGGAATTATACACGGATGTGGAAGAGCCTTTAGTGCCTGTACTTTTCCGTATGGAAAAAGCAGGAATACTGGTGGATAAGAAAGCCTTACTCTCCTATGGAGAAGAACTGAAAAAGAAGATTGCCGAATTACAGGAAGAGATTTATGCCATGTCCGGGGAAGAATTTAATATTAATTCTCCTCAACAGCTGGGCGTTATTCTCTTTGAGAAAATGCAGATTCCCGGAGGGAAGAAAACCAAAACCGGATATTCCACCGCTGTGGATGTTTTGGAAAAATTGCAGGAAGATTACCCTATTGTTGGAAAAATCATGGAATACAGAACCTATTCCAAGTTGAATTCCACCTATGCAGAGGGCTTAAGCAATTATGTGGGGGAGGATCAAAGAATCCACGGAAGCTTTCAGCAGATGGTTACGGCAACAGGAAGGCTATCCTCTACCGAACCCAACCTGCAAAACATTCCTATTCGTACCGAAATGGGAAGGGTGTTCCGTTCTGTCTTTATTCCCAAGGAGGGCTCTGTTTTTTTGGATGCAGACTATTCTCAGGTGGAGCTTAGACTCTTAGCATCTCTGTCTAAAGATGAAAAGCTGATTGAGGCCTATCGAAAGGATGCGGATATTCACAGAGTAACCGCCTCAGAAGTTTTCCATGTTCCTTTGGACTCGGTTACTCCGGAACTTAGAAGAAATGCCAAGGCGGTAAATTTCGGTATCGTTTACGGCATTTCCGCCTTCGGTCTTTCAGAAGGTCTTAGTATCTCCAGACAGGAAGCCAAGGAATATATTGAGCGTTACTTTGCAACTTATCCTAAAGGTGAAAGAATGCTTAGACTGGAGAAGTAGCCTTTGCGAAGGAACACTCTCTGTGAAAAGACTCTTTTGGAAGAAGAAGACCCTTACCGGAAATTCATGCCTCCAACTTTTATGAGAAGAAGCTAGTGAGCGTGTGGCAATGAATGCCTTATTCAGGGAACTGCTGCGGACATTATCAAAAAGGCCAGTGGTACTCAGTGGATCAAAGGCCCTGGGAAAAACAATGTAAGAGTCGCATTGTCCTTCAAATCATCGATGAATTATGCTGGAAGTGAGAAGGAAGAGTTGGATACTGTGAAGGAAATCCTGGTCTCCGCGATGAGAAATGTAGATTTCCTCCGGTACCTGCTAATTGTAGAGGCTACTGTCGGGAAATAACTGGGATGAGGCTCATTAAATGGAAATCGAAAAGAAAGACCTAATGCCCTTAAGTTTTTAAAAAGGAAAGATCACAGCTTCTTTTCAAGGCATGCGCTATTTCATGGAAAAAAAAGAAGAGGAGGGGGTAACTAAGCTCTTAGTAGCCACCTGGCCGGAGCCCTTTGCCTTTTCTCACACGAGAGGATGAGAAAAGCTACAAAACTTTTTCCTCTTACAGAGGAAGGTATTGAAGAAGCCAGAGTCTATTTAATGGAAGAATGGGAAAGGCGAAAAAGGGTGAAAAAGAGATATTATTGCCGTCATCGGAGGGATTGCTAGCGGAAAATCCACCGTACTTTCTATTTTGGAAAAGGAATTCTCCTATAAAATTTTGGGATGGATGAGTCTAAAGCCTTTATATGGGAAGAGGCAGTTTTAACGGAATTGAAAAAGCTGCTCCGAAAAGAGGTATTTACAGAGGAGGGAAGCTCTTTTTCCGAACCGTAAACCCTTTTTACTGAGCCGAGAGGAAGAAGATATTGGAAAACTATATTCATCCTCTGGTATTCCAAAGGGTTTTTGAAGAAATAAAGAGGACAAGAACTTCCGGTGGAAAATTACGGTGGAAACTGCCCTTCCCAACCGGAGCTCTCTCTCTCAATGTGATTTGATTTTTATTTGAGGTTTCGGAAGAGCTTCGCTGCACCCGGCTTGAGGAAAGTCGAGGCTTAGAAAGACTGAGGCTTTTAAGAATCATCAAAAAGCCAAAAGTTTGAGGCTTTCGAGAAGGCACATTTTTAATCAAAGACGGAAGATAGTATAGAAAGAGTAAGAGATGAGATTTGCCAGTATTTCCAGCGGATCTAGCGGAAATGTGAGTTTTGTTTCCTCGGGAAATCACCATATCCTTTTGGATGCAGGGGTAGGGATTCGAAGTATAGAGTCGGCTTTAAGAAGCCTGGATATTTCCTGCAAGGAACTGGATGGAATTTGTGTTACCCATGAACATATCGATCATATCAAAGCGATTGGAAGTCTTTGCAGAAAGTATAGTATTCCTGTATATGCCAGTTTAGGCACATTGCAAGGAATACTGCTTTGTGATGCCGTGAAGGAAATTCCTAAAGAGCTTTTGCGGCCGATTTTAAAGGATGAAAGCTTTTCAATAGGAGATCTTTCGATTTTACCCTTCAGTGTATCCCATGATACCTTGGATCCTGTGGCCTACAGAGTGAGCTGTGGGGATAAAGCAGTAGCGGTAATCACGGATTTAGGCTGTTATGATGAATATACAATTTCCCATTTACAAAATCTGGATGTTTTGCTGTTGGAAGCCAACCACGATGTTTCCATGGTGGAAAAGGGTCCCTATCCCTTGATGCTAAAAAGAAGAATCCTATCCAATGTGGGGCATCTTTCCAACCTGCACAGTGGGGAGCTCCTAAAAGAAGTATTGCATCCCGGCTTAAAGAGGGTATTTCTTGGTCATCTTAGTGCGGAAAATAACAATCCGGACTTGGCTCTTGCTACGGTTAAGAAGCAGGTAAATGATTCTGAACTGGATATTTCCTTGGCCAAACGCTCCGGTTTATCGGATTGTGTGGAGGGTAATGGAGAATGAAAAGAGATTTCTTTACAGTTTCGTAAAGAATAGGGAGGATAAGCCGGAAGATGGCTTCGGCAATAACAATGATAAACGGAGAAAAAGTAGCGGGAGTAGTTAGTGAGTTTAATCCCTTTCATAAGGGACATGAATATTTGCTACAGGGAATTCGTCAGGATTTTAAGGCGGACTATATCGTGACGGTAATGTCCGGGGATTTTTGTACAAAGAGGAGAGCCGGCATTTTTCTCTAAGTTCGAAAGGGCGGAAAAAGGCAGTGAACAAAGGAACAGATTTGGTACTTCAATTACCTGTCCTTTATTCCTTGGCCTCCAGTGAATATTTTTAGCTACGGAGTCATAAAGATTTTAGAGGAGCTAAGCTGTGGACATTTTTGGTCTTCGGATCGGAATCCTATGATTTGGAAAGCTTTAAAGAAGCTGGCAAGATTTTTCTTCGAGAAAAGAAGGAAAAGAAGAAGAGTATCAAAATTAAAGAATTTTGTAGCCCTAAGGAAATTCCTATCCAAAGGCCAGAGAGATGGCCTTGGAAAGTTTCTTTCCCGGAAAAATATCCTCCAATGACGGTTTGGGCATTTCTTATTTGATGGCCTTGGAAAAGCTCTCCTCCAAGATGGAGGTGGGGATTATTCCAAGGAATTTCCACCTTGCTTCTGCCCACAGCATTAGAAATGATATAAGAGATAGCTGTGGAAAGGATTGTGACCACCGCTGTTATTCGGAGATGGAAAGGCTGGTCCCTTCCTTCGTTATCGATTGATGGAATTAAAACGGGATAAAACTCCTTTGGACAGCTTTTTTGATGTGGCTCCGGACTTAGCAGAGAGTAGAAAGTTCTTTTGACTCCACTTTCTGCATGGATACAATATTTGAAGGGGAAAAACTATACCTATAGCAGAGTAAGTAGAGCACTGCTCATATCCTTTTTGGATATAGGGGAAGAAGAGGCCAGGAAGAAATGGAAAAAGCCTCTTCTTATTATAGGGTAATAGCCTCCGGCACTTTAGGAAGAGACTTGCTTTCTTATCTTCCGAAAAACAGCATTCTTCGCTTGGGAAATAGCCTTTAAAGGAACATCCGGACTGGGAAGAAGAAAGGATGATGAAATGGGATTTGTTTGCAGGACAGTTATTTCAGGAAATCTATTTGACAGGAAAAGAAGAACGGCGTGAAAAGTTCATAAAATTGTGATATACTGAGGGCACTAAGGAGGTAGTAGAATGAAGTTAGTATACGCCATTATTCGTAATGATAATGAAGATGATGTGACTTCCGCTTTAATGCAGGAAGGATTTACGGTTACCAGACTTTCTTCCACAGGCGGTTTCTTAAGAAAGGAAGTACGACCCTGATGATTGCCCTGCAGGATGAACAGTTGGAACATTGCATCGATATCATTAAACAACAAAGCGGAAGTCGTCAGGAAATCACCGTAAACATGCCCTATGTCTCCGGATCAGCCTGATGAATTATACTACCATGCCTATGAATGTGAAATTGGCGAGCAACTATTATGGTAGTTCCTCTAGAAAGATTCGAAAAATATTAAATATTTTTAGTAAAAACGAGAAGTACTGAATAAAGTATACAAAAATATGCAATGTTCTGTGCAACTTCCCTTTTTTCCTCTCTCTTCCTTTGCTATAATAGAAAGGAAGAGTTTTATTATGTCTGAAAAGGAGAGAATATGTCATTCATTGAGGATGTAAAAGCAAAAGCTAAGGCAAAACAAAAACCATCGTATTGCCGGAGTCTGAGGATAAGAGAGTACTTCAGGCTGCAGAGCAGATTCAGAAAGAAGGATTTGCCCGCTTGGTTCTTCTGGGAGAGAAGGAGCAGGTAGAAAAAGGATGCAAAATCCTGGGGAGTGAACCTTTCCGGAATTGAAATCGTGAACCCTAAAACTTATGAAAAATTAGAGGACTATGTAGCTACTTTAGTAGAACTTAGAAAGTCCAAGGGATGACAGAGGAAGAGGCCAGAAAGCTTCTGACTGAGAGCAATACGTATTTTGGTGTAATGATGGTAAAGAAGGGAGAGGCTGACGGACTTGTTTCCGGAGCTAATCATTCTACTGCGGATACTCTTCGCCCATCTTTACAGATTTTAAAGACTGAGCCCGGAACCAAGCTGGTATCTGCTTTCTTCGTGATGGTAGTACCAGGATTGCGAATATGGGGAGAAGGGAACCTTTGTTTTCTCCGACTGCGGTTTAAATCAGAATCAAGTTCCGAAGAACTGGCTGCCATTGCAGAGTCTTCCGCAGAGTCCTTCCGTTTCTTGGTAGGAGCAGAGCCTAAGGTAGCTATGCTTTCTTATTCCACCATGGGATCTGCAAAAACACGCGGATGTTACTAAGGTGCAGGAAGCTACAAGATTGTAAAAGAGAACAATCCTGAGCTTCTGGTAGAGGGAGAGTTACAGTTGGACGCTGCCTTGGTTGAGTCTGTAGCAAGCTTAAAGGCTCCCGGCTCTAAGGTGGCAGGACATGCCAATACTCTTATTTTCCCTGACCTTAATGCAGGTAATATCGGCTATAAGCTGGTACAAAAGACTTCTAAGGCTGAAGCTTACGGTCCCATAGACCCAGGGAATTGCAAGACCGGTTAACGATTTATCTCGCGGATGCAATGTTGCCGATATTGTAGGTGTAGTTGCGATTACTGCAGTGCAGTGCCAACTTTACGATAATAACTAATCATTGGGAGGACGTATGAAAATTTTAGTAATCAACTGTGGTTCATCTTCTTTAAAGTATCAGCTGATTGATATGGAAGGGGAGAATGTAATGGCTAGGGGCTTTGTGAAAGAATCGGTATCCCCGGTTCTAAGATGAAGCATGAAGTTCCTGATCAGGAGCCTTACATTGTGGAAACAGACATGCCGGATCACTCTGTAGCGGTTAAGCTGGTTTTTGATGCCTTAACCGGAGAGCACGGTGTTGTAAGTTCCGTAGATGAAATCGGAGCAATTGGACACAGAGTTCTTCACGGCTCCAACTAAGTTTACACAGAGTATCATTGTAAACGAAGAGGTTAAGAGGTTATTCGTGAGTGCTTTTGACTTAGGACCTTTACACAACCCTGCGAACTTAATGGGTATTGAAGCTTGTGAGAAGGTAGTTCCCGGCAAGAAGAATATTGCAGTTTTTGATACCACCTTCGGAATGACCCTTCCGGAGAAGGCATATTTTTATGCAATTCCTAAGAATACTATGATAAGTACGCTATCCGTCGTTACGGCTTCCATGGAACCAGCCATGCCTATGTTTCCCGGGAGACTATTCGTTTTGGCGGATTAGATCCTGAAAAGGCAAAGGTTATCGTTTGTCACTTAGGAAATGGTGCATCCATTTCTGCATCTATCGGTGGCAAGGCTGTAGATACTTCATGGGACTTACCCTGTTGGAGGGTCTGATTATGGGTACCCGCTCCGGAGACATCGATGGCGGTGTAATCCAGTTTATTGCTAACCACGAGAATCAAGACTGTGGATGAGGTGTTAGACATTCTGGAATAAGAAATCCAGCGTATTGGGAATGACAGGCATTTCTTCCGACTTCCGTGATATTGAAATTGCTGCTGAAAAGGGTGATCATATGGCTGAGGTAGCGTTGGATGCTTTCCGTTACCGTGTGGCTAAGTATATCGGCTCCTATGTGGCAGCGATGAACGGTGTGGATGCAATTGCCTTTACCGCCGGTGTAGGAGAGAATGATAAGGTAACAAGACAGATTGTAATTGATGAACATCTCTCTTACATGGGGGCAAAGATTGATCCGGAGAGAAACAATGTTCGTGGAAAACAGCGTTTGATTTCTACCGATGATTCCACTGTAAAGGTGTTCCTGATTCCTACCAATGAGGAGCTGGCTATTGCCAGAGATACAAAACGCTTAATTGAAGCCTAAATCCAGCTATAATTTTTCGCTTTTCTTTAGATTTTGCTTGCATTTTACGGAAAACTAGTGTATCTTAACACGAGTGTGTTTTTCTAATGTAAAGCATAGCCCAAATTCACCGATTCAAACTCGGTTAAGACAGGAGGTGTAAATATGTCTATTTGTCCAAAGAATAAATCATCCAAAGCCCGCAGAGATAGCAGAAGAGCAAATTGGAAGATGGGTGCTACTAACCTTGTAAAGTGCTCCAAGTGTGGTGCGTTGGTTATGCCTCATAGAGTTTGTAAGGCTTGTGGATCTTATAATAAGCGCGAGATTATCAATGTAGAGGACTAGAATTTAGGAGCTTCGGTGAAGCTCCTTTTTCTTATGGTTTTGTAGCTAACTCAAGCGGATAAGGATCATTGTAGTCTTATATACAGTAGGATTTTATGGTACTTTCGTATAGAAATAGTATATTGGCTTGAGCTCTCTTTTTCTGTTTTTATGGAAAAACAAAAATAATTCTAAAAATTACTAGACTTGTGCACAATCTAATGATAACTACCCTTCGAGCATAAGCTCAACACTTAAGTTTAAAGAAAAAGGAGAGATTATCATGAAGAAATATGTTTGTGTAGTATGGTTATATTTAGATCCTGAAGTAGGAGGAAAGCGCAAATGTAAGGCAGGAACAGCTTGGGAAGACGTTCCTGAAGATTTTTCTTTGCCCATTATGTGGCGTAGGAAAGGATCAGTTCGAGCCATCAGAGGGTAAAAGATGTATTCTATGCAGAAAAACTTAGAGATGATTTAGTATATGTTGAGTAGAAGATGAAGATTACACCTGTTTGAGAATTTATTTCATTGGACAGAGGCGTAAGTTATAATCCTTACCTTTACTGGATGATAAGACAGTTTTGTTGGATACCTGCGATCAAACCGTTTCTCGTCAGTTTCTTGAGAATATTGAGTTTTCATTGGCAGGAAAAACACTGGACTACCTGGTCATCAATCATATGGAGCCGGATCATTGTGGAAGCATACAGGACTTGTTCCTTAAATATCCAAAGATTTCCATTATTTCCAATGCTAAAACTTTTCAAATGCTGGAGCAGTTTTATCAGATGACTATTCCTGCTGATAGAAAGGTAGAAGTGAAAGAAGGAGATGAGTTTTCTGTTGGAAAGCATACGCTAAAGTTTTTATTTGCGCCAATGGTACACTGGCCTGAGGTTATGTTTACCTATGACATGACAGATAAGACTTTATTCTCCGCAGATGCCTTCGGTGTATTCGGTTGTAACAATGGAAATATTTTTGCCCATGAGCAAAAGTATAAAGAGCAGGATTTTCTGGATGATGCCAGACGGTATTATTCCAATATTGTGGGAAAATACGGTCCTCAGACCCAGGCTGCTTTAAAGAAAGCCTTGAGTTTAGAGGTGGAAATGCTTTGTCCTTTGCATGGACCGTGTGGACAGAAGATTTGGCTTTTATCATTGACAAGTATGACAAATGGTCCCGTTATATTCCGGAAGATAAGGCTGTAGTGATAATTTATAATTCGGTTTTACGGAATACAGAATCCGTTGTAGATCATTTGGCTTTAGAGCTTGCAAACCGTGGCATCAAAAACATTAAGGCCTATGATGTTTCTAAGACGGATGTATCCTATTGTATAGCGGAATGCTTCCGTGCCAGCCACCTGGTCTTTGCAGGAACAACCTATAACAACAATCTATTCCCGAAGATGGAAAACCTCATTACAGATATGAAAAATCTGAATGTACAGAATCGTAAGATTGCTATCTTGGAGAATGGAAGCTGGGCTCCACAAAGCGGTAAGTTGATGAAGAAAGCCTTTGATGAAATGAAAAACATGACTTATATCGGAGAGATTTTGACTGTGAAGTCTGCAACGGTAGACAGAGCGGCATTAGAGAATCTGGCTGATGAAATAGCACATTCCGTAATAGTGGGGAATAAATAAGATACCCCGCATTAGGCGAGGGATACTTGCTAAGAATTATGAACGGTTGTTCTTTGTGAAATTGCAAAAGAATAGCCGTTTTTTTTTTCAAAAATTCTATCTATCCTACATTCAAAAATTCTTCCAATCCCAAATTTTCTTGTAAATAAGGCATAAAGTGCTATAATTATCCTGTATTTTAAGCAAAAAGTGGAGGATTATGAAAAATATATTTCTTTTTTTCTTCTCTTTTTCCTGACAAGTTTAAGCTCTTTGTAAAAATCCTGAACCTGTTCAGTACAATGAATAAGACGCTGGAGTTACAGCAATATGAGTCTGAGCTAGGGCAGAGTCGGCTTATGCGGAATCTATGGCTCAAGAAAGCTTGCTGGCTAAGGAAAAAGCGGAAGAGGAGGAAAAAGCAAAAAGAAGCCTTAATTTGGAAGAAAAAGACCATTAATAGGATAGAGTGAAGGTAAAAGGCATTTATATTACCGATCTAACTGCCGGATCTCCTAAAATGGATACTATCTTATCAAAGATGAAGGATACCGAATTAAACGCGCTGGTTATCGATATTAAAAATGACAATGGGCAGATCGTCTATCAGATGCATTCAAAAATAATCAGGAAATTTATAATGCAACAAATATTGTTAAAGATATGCCTGCTTTGATTGAACGCTGTCATGCCCAAGGGCTTTATTTGATTGCCCGTTTAGTTTGTTTTGAGATCCCGCTATGGGAGAGCTTCGTCCGGAATGGATGAATCAAAAGGTGGATGGAAGCTTGTTCAAAGACAATAGCGGAATGAGCTGGATTAATCCCATAAAAGAATATTGGGATTATATTGCCGGTATTGCCGAAAGTTGTGCAGAAGACGGCTTCGATGAAGTTCAGCTGGATTATGTTCGTTTCTGTACGGAAAAAGGGGATGAAAGAGGTTCAGTATCCCGAGGAAAGTGATGTAAGTAAACATCAGATTATTACCGAATTTGTTCGGTATAGCGTCTGATCGCTTGTCGGATAATCAGGTTTTTCTCCACGGATGTTTTTGGAACCATCATCGGTTCTATGTGGATAGTACAGCAGTAGGGCAGGATTATTCGGAAATGGCCGCAACTGTGGATTATATGTGCCCCATGATTTTACCCTTCTCCACTATGGAGCAGGAAATTTTTGGGATAGACTATCCGGACACCCAGCCTTATCAGACGATTTATTCTGCCTTAAAATCTTCTCAAAAGGAATTAAGTCTGGCGAAAACAGGAGATTCCTTTCAGGCTACGGTTCGTCCCTGGCTACAGGGTTTTACCGCCCTCTTATTTACAACATTATATCTCCTACGGCAAAGAGGAATTTCGTGGACAGATTCAAGGCGTTTATGACAGCGGATATGAGGAATGGTTGTTTTGGAATGCCGGCAGTAATTATGATTTTTCCTATTTCTACACAAAAGAAGAGGGAGCTGCTGTAGAGCAGGCAGCGGCTGAAAAGCGGAAGGAAATGATGGACAATAAGACTTTAGAAAAGACTTTATTATAGCAGAAGAGTTGAAAAACTCCCGGCCATGCCGGAGTTTATTTACCATGGGTGCTATGGATGAAGTCATCTATGTAGGTAAGGCAAAAGTTTTAAAAAACAGGGTAAAACAGTATTTTCAGAAATCCACCAAAAAATCCGTAAAAATCCAGCAGATGGTAGCACAGATTCAACGCTTTGAGTATATTGTCGTGGACTCTGAAATAGAGGCCTTGGTTTTGGAATCCAATCTGATTAAAGAATACAAGCCCCGATACAATACTCTTTTAAAAGATGATAAGGCCTATCCTTATATTCGTCTGAGCATTGAAGAGCCATATCCAAGACTTTTGCCTCAGAAGTATAAAGGCATCCAAATATTACGGTCCCTATGCTTCCATGGAAAAGGGTCAATGAAGTTATTGAGTTGCTACGAAGGACCATGCATATACGAAATTGTAATAAAGTTTTTTCGGAGGCTAATCCCTTGCCAAGACCCTGCATTTATTATGATATGGGACAATGCTTGGGTCCTTGTGTTTTAGAACAGACCAAGAAAGAGTACAGAGCAGCCATACCCAAAATTACTGAGTTTTTATCCGGAAAAACGGAAAGTACAGTGAAGGAATTGGAAGAGAAAAATGATGTCCGCTTCGGAGAATTTGGACTTTGAAAAGGCCATGGAGTACAGAGACCTGATTCAGGCTATTCATAGCCTGCAAAATCAGCAAAAATCACTGCTTTGGATGGAAGACAGAGATATAATCGGACTAAGAAGAGACCACAGTGATTGTATCGTTCAGATTTTCTTTGTGCGGGATGGAAAAATTATTGGAAGAGATCATCAGTTTTTACGGATTGATGAGGAACAAAGTGACGGAGAAATTTTGGCCAGCTTTTTGCAACAATTTTATAATGGAACTCCCTTTATTCCCTAGGGAAATTCATTTTGCCTGTAGAGCTACTGGAACAAAAGGTTTTTGGAAGAGTGGCTAGCTATTTAAAAACAAAAAGTCTATATTCTGGTTCCCTAAGCAGGAGATAAGGAGAAGCTGAGTGGAACTTGCAGGGGGAAAAATGCCGGCATTTTTGATGCTTCGTTATGTGGAAAAATATCGATTGGAAGAAAAAGAGAAAAGAAGCTTTGGAGGAATTAAAACAGGCTTGTCATTTGAAAAATCTTCCCCAGCGTATTGAATCTTATGATATCTCCAATACCTCCGGCGCCTCTACAGTGGGATCCATGGTTGTCTATATGGAGGAAAGGAAAAACCCAATGAATATAGAAAGTTCAGGATTCAAAGCATTGTAGGACAGGATGACTATGGTGCCATGAAGAGATGCTAAGCCGTCGTTTTTCCCATGGCTTAAGAGAACAGGAAGAGAATAGAAGAGAAGGGAAGGAAGACCAACTGGGAAGGTTTTCTACAATTTCGGACTTGATTTTAATGGATGGAGGAAAGGGACAGGTAGGAATTTGTGAGGCTGTTTTTGGAAAAGCCTGGGTATTTCATTCCTGTATGCGGTATGATTAAAGATGAACATCATCGCACCAGGGCACTGCTCGTGGACAATCAGGAATATCCTCTTTCGGAAAGAAGTGAATGCTTTAAGTTGCTTACTCGCATTCAGGATGAAGTGCATCGCTTTGCCATCACCTATCACCGTTCCTTTACGAGGAAGGAGCAGATTCATCTCTCTTGGAAGATATTCCGGTATCGGTCCAGTGAAGAAAGGCTCTGATGCGCAAATTTCGAATTTGGAAGGCATTGCGGCGGCAGGCTTAGAGGACTTGCTTTTCCTGCCCCGGTATGGACGAGAAATCTTCCCGTGTATGTGTACTTTTTGAAAAACAGAAATAGAATGGAAGATAAGAATAAGTAACTTTCTTTTTACGAAAGTGCCAGTTTTTCATGCAGGATATTCTATTTTCGTTTTCTATTTTTCTAAAGCCTATAAAAAGCAATGATTTATATAGTATAAGAATAAATACTTGTAAAAACCGAGTTTTCGCCGTAGTATTATTAAAGAATTAACAATCTCTTTGTAGGGAAGTATGAGTAACAAATTATCGTGTCAGGCGATAATAAAAATATTCCATAGCATCAGCAAGTTGAAGAAGGAGATGGGAAAAGTGGTTAAAACAATTTTACTCAGACAGCACATCGGTGCTCCTGCTACACCGGTGGTTAAAAGTAGGAGATTCTGTGAAAAGAGGTAGCTTTACTGGCTGCACCGGAAAAGCTGGGAGCAGATATGCATTCCAGTGTGGATGGTGTAGTAGGAGATTACTGAAGAGGCTGTAATCATTGAAGCTCCAATCATCAAAGTGATTCTTTGAGGCTATTCAAGGAGAGAGTCAGCTGACGTTGATTAATGCTGCAGGCGTAGTGGGAATGGGCGGTGCAGGTTTCCCTACTGCCGTGAAGTTAAACATCGATTTAGAGGGTGGTTATATTCTTGTCAATGCTGCGGAGGTGAGCCATTGTTGGAGCACAACATGAAGCAGATTATAGAACAGCCTGAAAAGACTATGCGCGGTATTGATTACTGCATGAAGGTGACTCATGCTTCAAAGGGCGTAATTGCTATTAAGAAGAAGCATGAAGAGGAAGTGGCGGTCTTCCTTTCCCTTACAGGAGAAGTTCATTAGGATTCATCTAGCTTCGGACATTTTATCCGACGGGAGAGGAAAGAGCGGTAGTTCGTGAAGTTCTTGGTAAACTGCTACCTCCTACATCCCTACCTTCCGAAGCGGATTCCGTTGTAATTAATGGAAACTCCTGCCTTCGCATTGCAGAGGCATTGAGGATAAGAAGCCTTGCTTTAAAGAATATTTCTGGCGAGCTAAAGAAGGAACTAAGACCCAGGTCTTTATGGATGTTCCTGTAAGCACCACTGTAGGTGAGCTTATTGAGATGGCCGGGGTATTGACGGGGAATACGGAGATTGTTTTAGAGGTCCTTTTCACCGGACATGCTGTAGAGCTTTCACACCGATTACCAAAACCAGCGGTGGAATCCTTGTTACAGAGCCTTTTAAGGATTTAAAAGGAGCAAAGATGGGTATTCTTCTTTGTGCCTGTGGTGGGAACCTTTGAAAGAATGGAAGATTTGTGCAGAAGTACAATGCCGTGGTTACGGATGTACAGGCTTGTAAGCAGGCTGAAGATGTTCGGGGAACACTGAAGTGCCAGAACCCCGGAAACTGTCCCGGACAGGCACAGAAGATTTTGCATTTTAAGAATGCAGGATGTACGGATGTTATCATCGGAAACTGTAGTGACTGTACCAATACGGTAATGGGGTCCGCGCCTAAGATGAATCTGAATGTGCATCATCAGACAGATCATATCTTTGAAACTGTAGGCATGGAGCCTATGCGTTACCTTACCAAGTCAAAGGTAGTGGAGCAGTTACCGATGAGATAACAAAGGCCGTCAGATTCCTTTCCGAAGGAAGAGGAAAAAGAAGAGCAGGCTGTGGAGCAGGAATTCAGCTTTTCTACCATGCTGATGATGGATTATTCCATATCCGTGTGGAGGAAGGCCAAGATATTCATAGAATTTTCATAGAAAGGAAGCAAAATATGTCTATTTCAGCAGAGTGCAGAAGAGCACAAGAGCATGTCCCGCGGTGTTATGCTGTAGGGCGGAAGGGGAATTGAACTCACCCACCATAACTGGAGGATCCTGAAATCTTTGATGATTTGGTAGATCAGGGATTGCTAAAGTTGGATGGTTGTTTGACCATTGGAGATATTTTAGAGCCAAGCTCTTAAAGACCAGCGATTCTCTCACACCTCTACAAAGGGGACCTGGTAGAGCTAGTGAGAGCCGGCAGAGCTGGCAAGGCTGAAGAGCTTAGCAGCTCCTGCAGCTGCTAGCAGCGGCAGCTCCCTGTAGGAGCAGTTGCAGCGACCGGCCTTGAGGAAGCTTGAAGATTCACATCGGTGAAGCTGAGGAATCGACATTCAGATTCCCTGCAGGGAGCTTTAGGCGGAGTTTCCGCAGTTCCTGTAGTATCTAATGCAGCACAGGCTGTAGCAGGTAACGCAGCTGTAGCAGCTCCGGAGCAGCAACTACTGAAGAGGAAGTTATTGTTCGCAGTCTTACCAGAAAGCACTTCAAGATTACTGAGGTTGAGAGAGGCCTGAGACCAAGTTAGAGGGTACGTTCTTACCATTCGTGAGGGTATTGAGCAGGAATGTATTGATTCTCAGCATCTGTAGTAGACCTTAAGGTCGAGATTATTACGCCGGATCAGTATCATACCTTCTCCAACACCATCATGGATGTTCAGCCCTATCGCTACTAAAGAGGAGATGAGGTAGGAACCGGAACAACTCGTGTATTAGACGGTGTTGTTATGGTGGTATCCGGAACAGATGCTAACGGTGTTCAGATCGGTGAGTTCGGATCTTCCGAAGGATACCTTGATGAGAATATTATGTGGGTCGTCCCGGTGCTCCTGACAAGGGAGATATCCTCATTAAGACCAATGTTACCATTAAAGAGAAGACCAATATGGAGCGTCCGGGACCACTGGCTGCTCATACCGCAACAGACCTTATTACCGATGAAATCCGTAAGGTATTGAAGAAGGCTGATGAGAGTCTTGTAGTGGATACAGAGACCTTTAACCAAGTAAGAAGACCCGGAAAGAAGAAGGTTGTAATCGTTAAAAAGAAATCATGGGACAGGGAGCAATGCATGACAACTTACCTTCCTGTAGAGCCGGTGGAATTCTCGGTGGAAAGCCTAACGTTGATATCGGAAATGTTCCTGTAGTAGTTTCTCCATTGGAGATTTTGGATGGTTGTATCCATGCATTAACCTGTATCGGACCTGCATCCAAGGAGATGTCCCGTCACTACTGGAGAGAGCCCTTAGTATTAGGAGGTTCTTCATGATCATGAAGTGGATCTTGCGGGCGTAGTACTGGTTGGATCTCCACAGATTAACTCTGAGAAGTTCTATGTATCTCGTCGTGTAGGTATGACCTAGAGGCTATCGGACCTGACGGTGCATTTGTAACCACCGAGGGATTCGGAAACAACCACATTGACTTTGCTTCTCACATCGAGCAGATTGGTAGAGAGGAATCAAGGTTGTGGGTATGTCCTTCTGTGCTAACAAGGTGCTCTAGTAGTAGGTAATACTACATGACCTGCATGGTGGATAACAACAAGTCTGAAAGGCGGAATCGAGAACGAGATTCTTGCTAACAATACGCTTTTGCCACGAGGATGCTATTCTGCATTAAGCATGTTAAAGGCTGAGATGGCAGGAGAAGAAATCAAAAAGGCTGAGCGTAAGTGGAATCCAAATGTAAAGACGCAGAACATTGAGCTGGTTTCCAATGTAACAGGAAAGCCGATTGAGCTTGTTGAGAACGAGACTTCTCTTCCTATGAGTGATAAGTTCAAAGAGAAGTACATGAACGCATAATTATGGCTAAATATACGGATAAAATCATTTACATGGAGGGAATTATCGTGAAGTCCATGATGGTGCGGTAGGGATTGACTTTAAAAGGGCTTGGGCTTTTTGAAAATTCTATGCGGATGCTCATTTCTGATTACGAAGTGAAAGTCGGTCAGAGGTTGGCTTCAACATGAGCTTTTATTGAGCAGCTTAGTCCTGAGGTAAATGAAAAATACATTAGTAATATTCAAAAGCGCCAAGAGCCGTAGAATAATTACATAAAAAAATTTATGAAAGGAGAAAGACATGGGTAATACTGTAGTAAAAGGGATGCAGTCTGAAATCTTCGTACCTGTTACTCCTCCACCTGTATGGACTCCTGTCACAAAAGCCGTTAAAGGATATGGTTATCGCCATTGCTACGGCTGCAGGTGTACACCATAAAGATGACAAGCGTTTTAACCTGGCTGGTGATTTTACCTTCAGAGTTGTTAAGGATACAATGCCTTCCAACGAACTGATGGTATCACATGGTGGTTACGATAACGGTGATGTTAACAAAGATATCAACTGTAGGTTCCCCATTGATCGTCTTCATGAGTTGGCTAAAAGATGGTGTAATTAAAGGGTAGCTCCGTACACTTCGGATTCATGGGCGGTGGTGGAAACCAGGAAAAGTTCAAAAACGAGACAGGTCCTGAAATTGCCAGACAGCTGAAAGAGGAGGGCGTAGACGCCGTAATCCTCACCGCTGGCTGAGGAACTTGCCATCGTTCTGCCGTGCTTGTGCAGAGAGCTATTGAGGAAGCAGGAATTCCTACCATTATTATTGCTGCTTTACCTCCCTGTCGTAAAGACAGACCGAGCTTCCCAGAGCAGTTGTTCCTCTCGTTCCGATGGGTGCAAATGCCGGAGAGCCAAACAACAGAGAAATGCAATACAATATCGTAAAGGATACATTAGAGCAGTTGGAAGAAATCAGAATCTTCCGGCAAGATTGTTCCTTTGCCATATGAATACGTTAGTGAAGGTGTAATGCTAAGAAATGGAAGCATGATCTTCATGCTTCCATTTTTCTAACTTCTTTGGAGGATAGAATGAGTGAAGAAAGAGTATTGAGACAGTTAGATGATTAAAGCCTTTCATGTCCGTTCTGTTTCAGAAGGAGAAAAATTTCTCATAACAAGAGGATAATAAAGAATATAGCTTAGTAATTAATCCGAATCGTTTAAAGGAATTGACTAAGCAGGAAGAGCTGATTGAAGATTGCAGCTTGAAAATAGTACATATGAAAGACACATTCCCATCAATTCCATTATGGATATTATGCCTATTTCTACTAAGGTTTTAGGAAAATTAGGAGAGGAATTAGCCATACCTTAACAGGAGTTTATCTGATTCTTACCGGTACGGATACAGAGGGAAATTATACCGCTTTTTGGAAATCTCGATGGATTTTTGGATGAACAGGTGGTTTTGGTCGTGCCGGGACTCCGGGTCCGGATGATATTATTATCCTGATGGATGTGGTTTTACAGGCAAAAGCCGGATATTCCAGACCGGGTCCTGATGTCTGTCATAGACTCTGCGATCATTTCTGTCAGGAAATTCGTGCAGTATTAAAGAAAGTCAACGGTTCCTTCTGCACAGAACGCCATGACTTTTAAGGATATAGAGCGTCCGGGAAAGGATAAGGTTGTTTTGGTAAAGATGGTTTCCGGTCAGAGGAGCAATGTATGATACCAGGTTCCTTCCGGATGAACCTTCCGGATTTGTAGGATCCCACTCTATTATTGATATTACCGGTGCACCGATGATTATATCTCCCAATGAGTATCGTGACGGCGCTATCCGGGCATTGTATTAAGGAGGAGCATATGGGAATTGGACCATCAACAAAAGAAACTACCCTGCATCATTTTCGTGATCCTTTGGTAGATGAGCTTTGCGATGATACAGACTTGGATTTTGTAGAGTATTATGATTGCCGGAATACCTCAGGATAATGTGAATAAGCTCTTTACCGGAAGTCGGGTCGGAGCCTGGGCTGAGGCTCTCAGAGTGAAGGGCGCTATAGTCAGTGAGGATAGCTGGGAAACAGTATATGGATTTTTGCCCAGGCTATTGAAGAAATCGGTAAAAGAGATATTGCAGTGGTGGGGGTTTCCTTCGTAGAACCCAGGGAGTTTTGTAGTGACAAATCAGTATATGAATACTATTGTCGATTTTTAATAAAAGTGAGGAAGGCGTGAAACCAATGTTGTCGGAGAAAACAATATCGTTGCTCAGGATGCGAAGAAGGCAAAAGGCTCTTCTAAAAACTGAAGATGAGAAGCGTAAAAGATAAAAACACCTTGCTAAAAACGAAGATATCCTTTTAACTGATTTTCTTCTGTTTACATCCTCAAGATTAATAGGATGAAGATATTTTTAAGAAAGAATTCTAATTGCCTATAAAAGATGTATTTATGGCTATAGATTTCTTTCTTTTTGCTTATACCTCGATTTTCCAAAGGATTTTTGTATGATAAGTATTAAAAGAAATTATGGAGTGAAAGTACATTATGGAGTAAAAGGTACATTATGGATCCGAAAAATACTGCTGAATTTGTAAGTAAGAAAGAGTTAGAGGAATCAAAAGCATTGTACCAGAATAAGCATTTAATCATAGGAACTGCCGGACATATTGACCACGGAAAAACAGCCCTGATTAAGGCTTTAACGGGATACGATGCGGATCGCCTGGAGGAAGAAAAAGAGGGTATGACCATAGAGCTTGGCTTTACCTCCTGAGCCTTCCCGATGGACAGAAAATTGGAATTATAGATACCCTGGACATGAAAAATTTGTCAAAAACCATGGTGGCAGGAGCTATAGGAATGGATTTGGTTATGGTGGTAATTTCGCCAAGGAAGGGATTATGCCCCAAACCAGAGAACATTTGAGTATTTATCTCTTCTAGGGATTAAAAACTTTATCATTAGCTTAACGATGATTGATCTTGTTTCTGCGAAGAAGTAAGAAAAAGAAAAGAAGAGATCAATCAGTATTTGGAGGAGCATTTTTCTTTTACGGTGCCTATCTTTCCCCTGTCCTCATACACCAAGGAAGGGATAGCTGAATTAACAAAGTATCTTTCACTGTACACGAATTTATTCAGGGAAAGACTTCTCAAGGCATATTCAGAATGTTTGTGGATAGGGTTTTCTCTATAGCAGGTGCAGGGACAATTTTAACTGGAACGGTAATGTCCGGAAAAGTTGAGATCAAAAAGGAATATGCCCTATATCCGAAAAATTTATCGGTTAAAGTCAGAAATCTTCAGGTACATGGTAAGGACAGCGAAATCGCTGTTGGAGGAGAGCGTGTTGCTGTAAATTTATCCGCTGTCGATAAAGAACTTTGTCAAAGGGAGATGTACTGGCAGAGAAGGACTTGCTTTACCCCAGCGCCTTATTAGATTGTAGAGTGCAAACAGACAATGCTTTAGAGCAGTCTATGAAAAACAATAGAAGATTAGAATTACTTTTAGGTACAAGGCATGTACTTTGTAAGCTGCTATGTTTAGAAGGAGAGGAAATTCAAAATAAAGCTTCAGCCTTGGTTCAGTTACAATGCGAGGAGCCGGTGGTTGCTCTTGCCGGAGATCGTTTTATTCTAAGAGATGAATCCCTGGAAGCTTACCATGGGAGGAGGAAAGGTAATCGATCCTCTTCCAAGGGAAGACACAGAAGAGGACGCTTTCAGTTGGATCGGCTTAGAATGCTGGAGGATGCGGATGAAACCGCCTTACTCAGTCATTTTTCCATAAGAAGAAAGGAAGTTTTCTGGCTTTGTCTGCCATTCGAAAGGCTTTCCCGGGATATGGCAATATAGAAAAAGCGCTTAGAGAGAAAGAAGAAAAGGGAGAAATCATCAGCATTCTTTTGCAGGGAGAAAAATATTTGATTCTGCAAGAGATGAGGAGAAAGAAAAAGCAAATTCAATATTATATGAAGGATTTTTATCAAAGAAATCCCTATAAGTTAGAGAGAAAACATCTGTTTTATATAGTCGTTTTTCAGTTCCTATAATAAAAATATTTTTTAAAGCACTTTTGGAGTATTGGAAAAAGCAGGAAGATTTTTGTGATGAAAACTTGAACTGCTTGCACATTAAAGATTACAAGATGAAAAAGGATGAAAAGTATACGAAAAATTGCGAATACTTTAATCAACCTTATGCAAAAAGGCAAAATATTCCTTCCCCTAAAATCACGGAGCCCTTATGGACTAAGGAGGAAGAAAGAATCTTATTGATATTGTGACTTGTTTAGAAGATAAGGGAACCTTGTACAGCTGGAAGGGGAATATTATACTTTGGGAAATTTATTTTCCAAATTAAAAGCGTTTTACCCTGGAAAAATTACAGAACAATGGAGAAATTACCGTTGAAAACCTAAGAGAAGAGTTTTTCCCTATCCAGAAAAACAGCAAACTGTTCTTTAAGGCCTGTGATCGACTGCATATTACGAAAGATACGGGCTTTGAAAGTGCAAGGAAGCCCTATCCTAAGCTTGACGAGACTGACTAGGGGTTATAAAATGGCATTCGTTAAGAAAGAAAGTTCGAGGTGAAAAAATGGCTAGATATAATCATGCTGCCGTAGAAAAGAAATGGCAGGAGTTTTGGGAGAAGAATCCCATTAACCCAAGGGACGAAAAAGAAAGAAAAATACTATTGTTTGGATATGTTTCCTTATCCCTCCGGTTCCGGACTGCATGTAGGTCACTGGAGAGGCTATGTGATTTCCGATGCCTGGTCCCGTTATCAGGTCATTAAGGGAAAGTATGTCATTCATCCCATGGGCTGGGATGCCTTTGGTTTACCTGCTGAAAACTATGCCATTAAGATGGGCATCCATCCCTCCATTACCACAAAGAAAAATGTGGATAATATCAAAAGACAGTTACAGCAGATCAATGCCATTTATGACTGGGATATGGAAGTAAATACTACAGATCCGAGTTTTATAAGTGGACTCAGTGGATTTTTGTAAAAATGTTTGAAAAGGGACTGGCTTATGAGAAGGAGTTCCCTATCAACTGGTGTCCCAGCTGTAAAACAGGGCTTGCCAATGAGGAAGTAGTGGACGGTAAGTGTGAACGCTGCGGTATTGCTGTCACCAAGAAGAATTTAAGACAATGGATGCTGAAGATTACCGAATATGCCGATCGTTTACTGGATGATTTAAAGGAATTGGATTGGCCGGAAAAGGTTAAGAAGATGCAGGCGGAGTGGATCGGTCGTTCCTACGGAGCGGAGGTAGACTTTTCCTTAGAGGGAAGTGAGGACAAGATTACCGTCTTCACCACAAGGCCTGACACCCTTTACGGCGCTACCTTCCTTGTTCTTGCCCCGGAGCATCCCATGGTTCAGAAGATTTGTACGGATGCCCAGAGAGAAAAGGTAGAAGCTTATATTTCCATGGCAGCCAATAAGTCCAACGTGGAAAGAATGGCGGTGAATGATAAGGATAAAACCGGTGAGTTTACGGGAGCCTATGCTATTAATCCTTTGAACGGAGAGAAGTGCGCTATCTGGATTTCCGACTATGTTTTGGCTGACCACGGTACCGGTGCTATTATGTGTGTACCTGCCCATGATGCCAGAGACTTTGCCTTTGCCAAGAAGTTTGACCTTCCCATTGTGCAGGTTATTTCAAGGACGGAAAAGAAGAGGTATTGGAAGAGGCTTATACAGAGGCTTCCGGTATTATGATTAATTCCGGAGAATGGAATGGAAGAGAATCTTCCGAATTAAAGGTGGAAGCGGCAAATGAAGTGGAAAAGAGAGGCTTTGGTCGGAAGACTGTAAGCTTCAAGTTAAGAGACTGGGTATTCTCCAGACAAAGATACTGGGGAGAGCCGATTCCCATCGTACATTGTGAGAAGTGTGGAAATGTGGCGGTGCCGGTGGAAGAGCTTCCTTTAAAGCTTCCCGAGGTGGAAAATTATGAGCCAACAGGAACGGGAGAATCTCCCTTGGCAGGAATCACCGACTGGGTAAACTGTACTTGTCCAAAGTGTGGAGGTCCGGCAAAGCGAGAAACCAATACCATGCCTCAGTGGGCAGGATCTTCCTGGTATTTCCTCCGTTATGTAGACAATCATGATGACAAGGCATTGGTCAGCAGAGAGAAGGCTGATAAATATTTACCGGTGGATATGTATATCGGAGGCGTGGAGCATGCGGTATTACACCTTCTTTACTCCAGATTCTGGACCAAGTTCCTCTATGATATCGATGTGGTAGGATTTAAGGAGCCCTTTGTAAAGCTCTTTAATCAGGGAATGATTTTAGGACAAAACGGTATTCAGATGTCCAAATCCATGGGAAATGTAGTTTCTCCGGATGATTTGGTTAGGGATTACGGCTGTGATGCTCTTAGACTTTATGAGCTTTTTGTAGGTCCTCCTGAATTGGATGCGGAATGGGATGATAGAGGAATTGACGGAGTATACCGTTTCTTGAATCGTTTTTATAACCTGGTGGAAGAATCTGCTGGATAAGGACATTGCTCCTACTAAAGAAATGATTCGTCTGCGCTATAATTTGATTCATGATATTCAGCTTCGTTTTGACAGCTTTAACCTAAATACTGTGGTTTCCGGCTTTATGGAGTATAACAACAGCCTTTTAGACTTGGCGAAAAAGAAAGTGGGTAGATTTGGAAACCTTCGCACTTTTCTCTAGTTCTCCTTGCTCCTTGCCCCCATATTGCGGAGGAATGCTACCATATGGCTAAGGGAGAGGGTACAGTATTTGCTGCAGGATGGCCTGTTTATGATGACAAGGCTATGGAGGCGGATGAGATTAAAGCTTCCCCTTCAGGTAAATGGTAAGGTAAAGGCTGTGCTTGAGGTTCCAAAAGACTTAAGCAAGGAAGAGATACTTTCCAGAGCAAAGGAATGCTTGGGAGAAAAAGCTTGATGGTACCCTTTGTTAAGGAAGTGTACATCCCGGGAAAAATCGTCAACTTTGTAGTAAAATAGTTGTGAAATTTTTCTTACAATTTTTGTAAAGACCTATAGATAGGATTCTTTTCTATACAAATGAAAAAGATTATAGTAGTGATAAAAAGGTGCTGAAATCAGCACCTTTTCTTATCAATAAAATATGCATATACAAAGGATGGAATATGGTAGCCAGTGAAAGAAGATTATCCAGAGGAATAAGTAGAGCTAAGGGTGGTTCCAGAAGCAGAAACGCCCAGTACAGCTATAGCGATAGAGGGGCAAGAAGTGGAAGAAGTAGCGGAAGAAGCGGTGAAAGCGCCCCAAGAAAAATGGGCATTTTCCCATCATTATTGCGGCGGTTGCTCTTTTGGGTAGTGCGGCTGCAGTATATGCCCTAAGCCGGAATACCGGCTTTTTTCACGAGGCTGAAACAACTGTAGCGGAAACAGAGTATATTGATCCTAATGCAATCCATGAGGATTTGTACTTGGATTACAGTGCCTTTTAAGCCGAGGGGCTGGAACTTTTGAATTTGAAAGGAATGACGAAGGAACAGGTTGTAGATTTTCTGAAGCAATCCTATTCCTGGCACTTAGTGGTGAAGAACGGTAATCCGAATTTGGATTCCTTTTCTATGCCCGAATTTCCTAAAGCAGAAGAGAATAAGAGCGGGGATGGTATTGACGATCAGGGAACCGAAGAGGTTATAAAGGTTAAAAATACCTTATCTGATGTGAGCATCCGACCAAGTAAGACGGAATTTGAAATTCTGACGTTCTTTTCTGACAGTATTACAGACTTTGTAGATCAGATTTATACGAAGTATCAGGAGGAAAGAGCTACAGAAAGTAGCACGGAAGAAAGTTCCACCGAAAAGAAAAAGAAGAAGAAAAAAGAGGAAGAGACTACAGCTGAAAGTTCCACTGAGATTCATGCGGACTATATTCTGCAACTTCCTGACTTTTCCGATAAAAATTACGGATTATGTAAATCAGCTGGCCATTGTTTGGAAGATGTCCCCAAGAATGGTGATATTACCAAATATAATAAATCCACAGGAGAGTTTGAATTTTGGCGGAAGTAAGGGACGGTTATGCGGTAAATGTTGATGATACTGCTAAAGAGATTTTAACCGTCCCTAAACAATAAGCAATTTTTTCTGAAATCACCACAGAAGGGAGAAGATTGCAGCCTCACTGCATCCATTAAGGATCAGTACAAAGGTTATTGCCAGCTTTACCACCAAGACCACCTCTAACGAACTGAGAAATACCAATGTTCTGTCTTTCCGCAGAAGCGGTAAACGGTACAGTTCTTCAGCCCGGAGAAGAATTTTTCCTTTCAACAGGGGTTGTTGGACAGAGGACTGCAGAGAAGGGGTACAAGGCTGCAGCTGCGTACAATCAAAAGGTGAAGTGGTAGAAGAGGTTGGAGGAGGAATCTATCAGATTTCTTCCACTCTTTACAATGCGGTATTCCGTTCCGGTTTAACCACAACCCTATCGCAGATCTCATACCTTTGCGCCCAACTATAGCTTTACCGGGGACGGATGCAACAGTATCTTGGCCCGACCGGATTATAAGTTTGTCAACGATTCCAACATGCCATCGGTATCCGTGCCTGGTATTCCAACCAGACTGCTACCGTCCAGATTTATGGACTTCCTGCATTACCGGAAGGGGTAAAGTGGGAATTGGAATCTGAAAAAAATAAAAGACCCTTCCTATACCTGCTCCTCAGATCATTACTCCACAGCAGGGAAAAGAAAGCAACGGTTCTGCAGGTTCTGAATGGCAGGCATATAGATTATCCAAAGAACGGTAAGACAGAGAAGGTAAAAGACCACTATATCAGCTACAAGGGACATACTCCCAAGAAGTACAGTGCGTCTGCAGTAGAAAGCAGTACTGCTGCGGAAAGCAGCAGGCAGGAAAAGTAGGCAGCAAGCAGTGCAACTGAAACCAGGCTAACGAAACAAAGGCTACAGAAAGCAAGTCTACGGAAAGCAAGTCCTCGAGACCAAGGCAACAAGCAAAAGTCTTCAGACAGCCCCATCGTTTCTAATGATGGCCCGGTAGAAACAATAATGTGGCAACCAGAGGAAGACGTGATTTTCGAGGTCCGGGAGCTCAGAAATACTTATAGCCAAATGGGATATAGGGAAAAGAATATTTAAAATATTAATTATTGTTCTGTTTAGGGAATGAAAAAGGAAGAGCAGTTTAACTCTTCCCTTTTTGTACTAAATCAAAAACGGTAATTGTTTTCCTTGATTTTTAGTAGGTGGATGGATTAGTATTCTCCTGTATGAATTTCCCAAATAGGGAAACTATAGCGATACTATTTGATTTCATTATAGGGAGGAAACTTATGGCAAGAAAAATGAAGACCATGGACGGTAACCAGGTTGCTGCACGTCCTATGCGTTCTCAAGTTGCTGCTATTTTCCCAATTACTCCTTCTTCCGTTATGCCTGAGCATATGGATGAGTGGGCAACTGAGGGAAGACAGAATATTTTAGGTGAGGCTGTTCAGGTTACTGAGATGCAGTCCGAGGCCAGTGCTGCAGGTGCGACACGGTGCTTTGGCAGCCGGAGCCCTAACTCACAACATTTTACCGCTTCTCAGGTCTTTTACTGATGATCCTGATATTTATAAGGTTGCCGGAGAACAGCTCCCCGGTGTATTTGACGTTTCTGCAAGAGCAGTTGCCAGCCACGCCCTTTCCATCTTTGGAGATCACTCCGACGTTATGGCTTGTCGTCAGACCGGTGCTGCTGCTTTACTGTGAGTCTTCCGTCTCGTGGAAGTTATGGACTAACTCCTGTTGCTCACCTTACAGCATTAAAGGACGGATTCCTTTTTATACTTCTTTGACGGATCTGCATTCCCATGAGATTCAGAAGATTGAAGAGTGGGATTACGAAGACTTAAAGGATATGGTGGATTGGGAGTATGTTGATGCTTTCCGTCAGAATGCATTAAACCCGAATCACCCTGTAGAGAGAGGATCTGCTCAGAACCCTGATATCTTCTTCCAGGCAAGAGAAGCTTCAACACCTTATTATGATGCCCTTCCTGCTATTGTTCAGGAGTACATGGACAAGGTTAATAAGAAGATTGGTACCAACTACCAGCTTTTTAATTACTATGGTGCAGCGGATGCAGAGCATGTCATTATTGCTATGGGTTCTGTAAACGAGACCATTGAAGAGACTATCGACTATTTGGCTGAAGGAAGGCAGAAAGCTTGGACTTATCAAGGTTAGACTCTATCGTCCATTTGCTGTAGATGCTTTCTTAAAGGCTATTCCAAAGACTGTAAAGACTATTTCCGTATTGGATCGTACCAAGGAGCCCGGATCTATCGGTGAGCCTTTATACTTAGACGTTGTAGCAGCTCTTTCCACCAGCGAGTTTAAGAATGTAACAATTCTTTCCGGAAGATACGGTTTAGGATCTAAGGATACTACTCCTGCACAGATTGTAGCAGTATACAACAACAAGGATAAGAAGAGATTTACCATCGGTATCAACGATGATGTAACTCACCTTTCTTTACCGGAAGGACCATCCATCGTTACCACTCCAAAGGGTACTGTAAACTGTAAGTTCTGGGGACTTGGAGCCGACGGTACTGACTGGTGCGAACAAGAACCCATCAAGATTATCGGGATACACAGATAAAGTATGCTCAGGCTTACTTCGATTATGACTCCAAGAAGTCCGGCGGTGTTACCATGTCTCACCTTCGTTTCGGAGATCAGCCTATTAAGTCCACCTATTTGATTAAGAGAGCAAACTTCGTAGCTTGTCATAATCCTTCTACATGACCAAGTTCAACATGGTTCAGGAGCTTAGACGGCGGAACCTTCTTATTGAACTGTACTTGGTCCAAGGATGAAGTTGAGAAGCATATCCCCGGACAGGTTGAAAGTAGTATGGCTGATCACAATATCAAGTTCTACATCATCATGGTGTTAAGATCGGCATTGAGACAGAATGGGACCAGCGTATCAACACCATCCTTCAGTCCGCATTCTTTACCTTAACGGAATCATTCCTAGAGCAGGCTAACAAACTTATGAAAGATGCTCGAGAAGACCTATGGTCGTGGGCAGGTGAAGATGTTGTTAAGAAGAACTGGGCCGCTATTGATGCCGGTGCAAATGCCTTCGAGGAAGTAGAAGTGAAGAAGGAATGGAGCAACTGCCCGGATGAGGGACCTGAGTTCAAGACCAAGACTGTGGGAAGAAAGGATGTTTTGGATTTCGTAAACAATATCCAGAACTCCCGTATCTGCATCAGGAAGGAAACAATCTTCCCGTTTCTGCATTCTCTGATTATGTAGACGGTTCTACACCATCCGGAACTGCAGCTTACGAGAAGCGTGGTATTGCAGTAAAACTGTACCTCCATGGAACCCTGACAACTGTATTCAGTGTAACTTCTGTTCTTATGTATGTCCTCACGCAGCAATCCGTGCATTTGCGTACTCGAGGAGGAGGCAGCTAAGGCTCCTGAGGCAGACCCAGCAGAAGGCTATGAACGGAATGCCTAACTCAGTTCGGTATTAAGGTTTCCGTATTAGACTGTGTTGGCTGCGGATCTTGTGCAAACGTATGTCCCGGAATGAAGGGCGAGAAGGCTCTTGTGATGTCCCCAATCGAAGACAATCTGGATCGTCAGAAGTACTTCGATTACGCAGTAGAGCTTCCTGAGAAGCAGGAAGTTATTATGCAGTTTAAGGAGACCAGAGTTAAGGGATCTCAGTTTAAAGCCACTCTTCGAGTTCTCCGGTGCATGTCCCGGATGTGGAGAGACTCTTATGCGAAGTTAATTTGCACCAGCTCTTCGGAGAGAGATGTACATCAGTAACGCTACAGGATGTTCTTCTATCTGGGGTAACTCTTCTCCATCCACTCCTTACACCGTAAATGCTAAGGGACAGGGACCTGCATGGGATAACTCTCTTTTCGAGGATAACGCAGAGTTTGGATTTGGAATGCTTTTGGCACAGAATGCTATCCGTGGAAGATTAAAGAAGCAGGTTGAGAAGCTTGTAGAAGACAATAGGATGCAGCTTTGGTTGAGGCGGCTAAGGAATACTGGATACTTCTCCATCGAAAAGTGCTACCAACGGAACAGCTACAGATAAGTTAGTGGCAGCTTTGTCCGGTAAGACAGATGCGGTTTCCGTAGATTTATTAAAGAACAAAGACTTCCTTTCCAAGAAGAGTCAGTGGATCTTCGGTGGAGACGGTTGGGCTTATGATATCGGTTTCGGCGGACTTGACCACGTTCTTGCTTCCGGTAAGGACATCAATGTGATGGTATTCGATACCGAGGTTTACTCCAACACAGGTGGACAGTCTTCCAAGGCTACTCCTACCGGTGCAGTAGCACAGTTTGCTGCCGGCGGTAAGGAAACTAAGAAGAAGGATCTTGCAGGAATTGCGATGTCCTACGGCTATGTATATGTAGCACACATCGCTATGGGTGCTGACATGGCCCAGACAGTTAAGGCTATTTCCGAGGCTGAGGCTTATCCGGGACCATCCTTAATCATTGCTTATTCTCCATGTATCAACCATGGTATTAAGAAGGGTATGGCTAAAGCGCAGACAGAAGAGAAGCTGGCTGTAGAGGCCGGATACTGGAACAACTTCATCTACAACCCACTTGGTGGAGATAAGAAGTTTACCTTGAATTCCAAGGAGCCAAACTTCGATGCTTACCAGGAGTTCTTACAGGGTGAAGTTCGTTACTTATCTCTGTCCTTAAAGAATCCTGAGCGTGCAAAGGCTTTAGATCTGCAGAATGAGCAGGAAGCTAGAGAGCGTTATGAGAAGTTAAAGAGAATGGTTGAACTTTACAACAACTAATTTTCAAAAGATAGGAAAATGAGGGAGGGCTTTAGGCCTTTCCTCTTTTCTTATATCGGAAAAATGGTAAAATATCACCATTTGCTGTAGGAATTATGGGAGGGTCAAAGTGAGAAAAGTAATTGTGGCGGTGGTTGGAAGACCGAATGTGGAAAGTCCACCCTTTTTAATACGATTGCCGGGAAGCAGATCTCCATTGTAGGACACTCCCGGAGTAACCAGAGACCGTATTTATGCAGAAGGAAACTGGTTAAACTATTACTTTACTATGGTTGATACCGGAGGAATTGAGCCGATTTCGATGATGTTCTACTAAAGCAGATGCGTTCTCAGGCGAGAGCTTGCCATTGCCACCGCAGATGTGATTATTTTTGTTACCGATGTAAAGTCCGTGTGGTGGATGCGGATTACGAGGTTGCGGAAATGTTACGCCGTTCAAAAAGCCCATTGTACTTTGTAGTAAAACAAGGTGGACAGCATTAGAAGTATGGAAATGATATTTACGAATTCTATCAGCTGGGCTTAGGAGAACCATTCCCTGTTTCCGCTGCCAACCACTTAGGTCTGGGAGACCTGTTGGATGAGGTAGTAAAAGCTATTTCCCAAAAGAAGGTTTGGAGGAAGAAGAGGATGGCACTTTAAAAATCGCCTTGATTGAAAAGCCCAATGGGGAAAAAGCTCTTTAACCAATAAGCTTTTTGGAGAAAATCGAGTAATTGTTTCCGATATTGCTGGAACCACCAGAGATGCAATTGACACGGAAGTTACCTATAACGGCACGCCCTATATTTTTATTGATACAGCCGGCTTAAGAAGAAAGGAAAGGTAACGGAGGATATTGAACGCTATTCCGTTATCCGAACTGTGGCTGCCGTAGAGCGGGCAGATATTTGTATTGTCCTCATTGATGCAGTGGAGGGGATTACCGATGGAGATACCCGTATCGCCGGTATTGCCCTATGAGTCCGGAAAGGGCGTTATTATTGCTGTCAACAAGTGGGATTTGGTGGAAAAAAGACGATAAGACCATGCAGGAGTTTACGAAGCAGCTGAAGGAGAAATTTGCTTACATGGATTATGTGAGTATCTCTTCATTTCTGGAAACCGGGCAAAGAATCCATAAGATTTATGATTTGGTGAATATGATTCACGATAATCAGGTGATGCGTATTAAAACCGGTGTGCTGGAATGAAATTTTTGGCAAAAGCAACTGCCATGAAACAGCCGCCTTCCGACAAGGGAAGAGACTAAAGCTTTTCTATATTACCCAAGCTTCCGTATCTCCTCCTACCTTTGTAATCTTTGTCAACGATAGGGAACTGATGCATTTTTCCTATACTCGATATATTGAGAACCAGATTCGAGAAAATTTTGGCTTTAGAGGAACTCCTATTCGACTTTATTATTCGGGAAAGAGGAGAGGACTAGGCCATAGGGAATTGCCTTTTATTGTAGTATTTGTAAATTTCAGGAAAGAGAAAAAGGAGAGAATAAACCCAGCATGAGTATTGTTCAGCTTTGTATTTCTTTTTATTGTGGGATATGCCTTCGGAACATCCCTCAACGCTACCTCTATGCCAAGTCCAAAGGCATAGATATTTATCAACAAGGTTCCGGTAATCCGGGAAGCACCAATATCTTACGAACATTAGGGAAAAGAGCCGGAATTACGGTTCTGTTGATGGATATTGCAAAATGCATTGTTCCGATTTTTCTAATGATATTATTTTGGAAACCGGGAAACGAAGATCAGAAAACTTTGATTTTGATGCTTACAGGAATCGGAGCTATCCTAGGGCACTAATTTTCCATACTTCCCGGGTTAAGGGAGAAAGGCGTGGCCTGTACCAGGGCATTATTGATCGCCTTAGCCCCGTTATATACCTTTTGGGGCTTTATGCTTTTTATCCTAGTGGTGCTTATCACCAAATATGTTAGTGTAGGTTCCATCCTTTCCGTCTTCGCCTTCTTTCTTTCTGTTCTTGTTTTTGGAAAAAGCGGCGTAGTATTCCCCTTTTCAGAAGCAATCTATCTTCCTATGTGCGGTATTAGTTTATTTTTAGCCTTGCTTGCCTTTATCAACATAGGGAAAATGTAAAGCGTTTGCTGAAGGGTACAGAAAATAAATTCGAAAGAAAAAGTAAATCTGTTAAGTAGAAAAGGGGGCTTTATGAAGATTGCTATTCTGGGAATAGGGACCTGGGGTTCCGACTTGGCTATGACTTTAAGGAAAAATAATCATAGTTTGAGCTTATGGACATTTTCCAAGGAAGAGGAAGCGGAACTAAAGAAAACAAGGGAACCGAAGAATCTTCCGGAACAAGATTTGCAGAGGACATTGAGATTACTTCTTCTTTAGAAACTGCTCTTAGAGACAAGGAATTAATTATCTTTGCGGTTCCTTCCTTGTTCACCAGATCTCTAGGGAGAGCAGGTGAAAAGAATTTGTATACCCGGAACAGATTCTTCTGGATTTCAAAGGAATAGAAAGAAGTCTTTACTGACCATGTCTCAGGGTTTTGAAGAGATTTTTCCGGAGAATCCTGTGGCTGTACTTTTCAGGCCCTCCCATGCGGAGGAGGTTTCCGTTTTCTTCCTACAACCATTGTCTGTGCCCGCTAAGGAAGAGGACTGTGCAGAAAAGATTCAAAAAGCCTTCCTTTCCGATAGCTTCCGGGTTTATATCAACAGGATGTTTTAGGCGTGGAGATAGGCGCTGCACTTAAGAATGTCATCGCTTTAGCTGCGGGAATTGCAGATGGTTTGGGCTATGGAGATATATACAAGGCAGCCTTAATTACCAGGGGAATTGCGGAAATTGCAAGACTGGGTCAAGCAATGGGAGGGCATTTGGAAGACCTTTTGCAGGACTTTCCGGTATGGAGATTTAATCGTAACCTGTGCTTCCAAGCATTCCAGAAACAGGAAGGCGGAGTCTTAATTGCGAGGGGCTTAGCTATGAAAGAGGCCATGAAGGAAGTAGGGCAGGTGGTGGAGGTGTTTATGCGCTAAAGCTGCTTTTAGCCCTTGGAAAAATATTCTATAGATCTTCCCATTGTAAATGAAGTAAACCTGGTCTTATTTTTCCGACAAATCACCTAAGCAGGCAGTGATGGATTTAATGCTAAGAGATAGTAGGGCGGAAAGTCCCGGAGTAAAGCTTTCTCAATATTTTCATGGTAGATATTCCCTTTGGTTATATCTACCTCTTTTTTATGTTAAATTGTTATAAAAAGAATTGACAGCTTTAGAACTTATTCCCTATAATACGGGAGTATTTTTGCAGATTGTGCAATTAGGAGGAAAATGATGAAAACAATTATCTATGGTTATGGCTGCACTTTTAGCAGCATCCTTAGTAGCTTGTGGCGGAAGTGAGAGAAGAGCTCCGGAGAATCCAAGGCAGCCGGAGAAAAGTGCAGCGGCTGAAAATAATGGACAGGTTTGAAAGATTGGTAGCCAGGGACCTTTGACAGGCGGCGCAGCAGTTTATGTAATGCCGTTGTAAACGGCGCTGAGCTGACTGTTGAAGAGATTAATGCCAATGTGGAATCAACGGTTATCAGATCGAGTTTAAGAAGGCTGATGATGAGCATGACCAGGAAAAAGGCAATCAATGCTTATAACAGCTTGAAGGACTGGGGAATGCAGTTCCTTGTAGGACCGACTACCAGTGCTCCGGCAATTGCTGTAGGAACTGAGGCAGAAGGAGACAATTTATTTCTTCTTTCTCCATCCGGATCCGCTTTAGAAGTAACCGCACCAAAGAATGTATTCTGTATCTGCTTCTCTGACCCTGCACAGGGTGCAAGTCCGCAGAATATATTGCCGGTCATAACTTAGGAAAGAAGATTGGAATTATCTATGACTCCTCTGATGTTTATTCTTCCGGAGTACATGATTCTTTCGTTGCAGAAGCACCTAAGCAGAATCTTGAAATTGTTGCAGATGAGCAGTTTACTGCAGATTCCAACAAGGACTTCTACTCAGTTACAGAAGATGAAGGATTCAGGAGCTGATCTTGTGTTCTTCCTTTCTACTATACCGAGGCTGCATTGGTTCTTACTCAGGCAAATACCATGGGATACAAGCCGACCTTCTTCGGATGTGACGGTATGGACGGCATCTTGAATGTTGAAAACTTCGATACTTCTTTAGCAGAAGACTTAATGCTTTTAACTCCATTTGCTGCTGACGCAAAGGATGATTTAACCGTTAACTTTGTAAAGAACTATAAGGAAAAGTACAAGGATACTCCAATTCAGTTCGCTGCAGACTCTATGATGCAGCTTTATGCGATTAAGGCAGCTGTGGAAAAGGCAGGCTTGACTCGGATCAGAGTGTTTCTGATTTGGGAACTGCTATGGAGAAGGCAATGACGGAAATCAGCTTAGACGGTCTTACCGGTTCCGGCATGAAGTGGAATGAGGCAGGAGATGTGGATAAGGAGCCCTATAGGCTGTTATAATCAAAGACGGAGCATACGTTTCTGCCGAGTAATGTTTCCATCATGAACTTTGTCTTATAGAAAGCTACAGCTTTTCTGTGATAATGACAGTAAGAAATGCATAAAAACAGTATTGAACTATGCATTTGTTTTTAGAAAGGGCACGTTAGGCTTGCCTTCTTCTATTTACATCAAAAGAAAGTGAGAAAAGGATGAGTTTTATTTCTATCTTTTAAACGGAATAAGTTTGGGCTCTGTATGCCATTATTGCACTCTAGCACCATGGTCTCATGGAATTGCCAAAAATGTTGAATTTGCCCATGGAGATATTTTAATGGTAGGAGGATATGCAGCCTTTCTGGCTTTTAACCAAATGGGACTTGGGATTCCTCTTTCCATTCTTTTGAGTATGGCGATTTGTACTGCCCTTGGTGTTTTGGTGGAAAGAATAGCGTATAAGCCTCTTCGTTCTGCAAATTCCTTTAGCTATGTTAATTACCGCTATCGGGGTATCCTATCTTTTACAGAACTTGGCTTTGTTGTTCTTTGGCGCTAATCCTAAGAGCTTAATCCTTTTCGAAAAGTACCTGCTTTAAAACTGGCAGGAGGACAACTGCTTATTTCCGGAGAAACCATTGTTACGATTCTTGCAGGGAATTTTAGTAGCTGTAGTACTACTTTTATTTATTCATAAACAAAGGCCGTCAGGCTATGCTGGCTGTATCGGAGGATAAGGGAGCCGCCACTCTGATGGGGGTAAATGTAAATGGTACTATTGCTCAACCTTTGCTATCGGTTCCGCCTCAGCCAGCGTTGCCGGTATCTACTTTGCTCTGCTTATCCTACTCCTTACTCCTACTACCGGTGCTATGCCCGGTATTAAAAGCCTTTTGTGGCAGCTGTATTGGGGGATCGGTTCTATTCCGGGAGCTTTTATCGGTGGAATTTTGCTTTGTGTTTTAGAAAATCTTTCCAAGGCTTATATTTCTTCCAAGTTATCGGACGCAATTGTGTTTTCCGTTTTGATTGTAGTACTGCTGATTAAGCCCAGTGGAATTTTGGGTAAAAAAATCATGGAGAAGGTGTAAGATGAACAAAGCACAAATGAGAAAAATTAAAGAGTTCTTTTTGAATTATGGAGTCATTATTCTTGTGTACTTTGATTGTTCAATTATTTTTGCAATCCGGTTCTGTCAGTTCCTTAATGAAGGGACTGTTGGTACCTCTTTGTATCTATTCTATCTTGGCCATCAGCTTGAATTTGGTGGTGGGTATTTCCGGAGAGTTATCTCTTGGACATGCCGGTTTTATGTGTGTAGGGGCTTTTTTCTCTGCCACTTGTTCCATGCTTTTAAAAGATAGTTCCCGCCTGCTATGCTGATTTTCTTTATTGCGATTTGCATCAGGGAGCCCTTTCAGCCGGTTTGTCCGGATTTTTTTAATCAGTATTCCTGTGCTCCGTCTAAAGGAGATTATCTTGCATAGTAACTTTGGCTTTTGGAGATTATCAAAACATCATCAATGCTCTTTATTTTGGAATAGATAAGCAGGGCTGGCATTTTTCCTTAAAGGATGGAAATGCAGTGGCTCTGGGAGAAGGTGGAAAATGGATTATCAAGGGTGCCCAGGGCATTACCGGTACTCTAAGTACAGTAACTTACTGTAGGAATAGTGTTGCTACTGCTGTCAATGCTCTTTTATTCAGCACTTTATCCATTCCAGAACCGGAAGAGCAGTAATGGCTATTCGAGATAACCGTATTGCGGCGGAGAGTATCGTCTGCCAAGTTCCAAGCTGAAATTGCTCTGCTTTACCATATCTGCAGCTATTGCCGGAATTGCAGGAGTTTTGTATGCCCATAATTTAAGCTCCTTACAGGCCTTACCGAAAAACTTCGGCTATAACCAGTCCATTATGATTCTGGTTTTCGTTGTTTTAGGTGGTATTGCAAATATGAGAGGCTCGATTTTAGCAGCAGTGGTATTGACCTTTGCTTCCTGAGCTTCTTCGTTCCCTAAACGACTACAGAATGTTGATTTATGCCGTTGTATTATGTGATGATGCTTTTTACTTCCGCTCCGGCTTTTATTGTCTTCGGAAGAATTTTCTTCATCGTACTCTTCCATAAGGAGGTTAAAGCATGAGTCTTTTTAGAAGTAAATGCCTTTGGGAATTTCTTTTGGAGGTTTGAAGGCTGTAGACCAATTTCATATTTCTATCGAGAAAAAGAATATATGGTTTGATTGGCTCTAACGGAGCAGGGAAAACCACAGTGTTTAACCTCCTTACCGGAGTGTACCAGCTCAATACCGAGAAATTCTTTAAATGGACAAAAATATCGTGGGAAACTCCTGACAGAGATTAACAAAAGGAATCGCCAGAACCTTTCCAGAATATTCGACTTTTCGATAAGCTGACTGTCCTGGACAATGTTAAAGGCCTGGATTCTTTCAGGAAAACTCTACTCCTTCCTGGAGGGAATTTTCACGGCTTCAAGATATTTTCAGAAGAAAGAAATGTCTGAGAGAGCTCTGGATTTACTTTCCGTCTTCCATCTTGAGGAGCATGCTATGGACTTATGCGGAAATCTTCCTACGGAAAACAAAGAAAGCTGGAGATTGCAAGAGCACTAGCCACCAATCCTTCCCTGCTTTTATTGGATGAGCCTGCGGCGGGAATGAATCCAAATGAAACAGAGGAGCTGATGGATACTATAAGATTGGTTCGGGACCGTTTCGATATGACGATCTTATTGATAGAGCATGATATGAAGTTGGTGTCCGGTATCTGTGACAGACTCACGGTACTAAACTTCGGACAGGTCCTTGCAGAGGGAAAGACCCAGGAAGTATTACATGATGAAAAGGTCATTAAGGCTTATTTAGGAGAGTAATTTATGGAAAAAATTTTAGAGGTAAAGAACTTCATGTGCATTACGGAATGATTCACGCCATAGGGATTGAATTTCCATGTGAATAAGGGAGAAATTGTGACCTTAATCGGAGCTAACGGTGCCGGAAAAACCAGTACCCTGCAAACCATTACCGCTCTGATTCCCCATTCTCAGGGAGAAATCCTTTACAAGGGGGAAAATGTGGGTAAGCTTCCGGGACATAAGTTGGTTTCCAAAGGACTGGCCCATGTTCCGGAGGGAAGAAGAGTTTTTGCCAGTCTTACGGTTTACCAAAACTTAATGCTGGGCGCCTATACCAGAAAAAGATCCAAAGGAAATTGAAGAAAGTTTTAAATATGATTTATCATCATTTTTCCCAGACTGTTGGAAAGAAAGAATCAGCTGCCGGAACTCTTTCCGGAGGAGAGCAGCAGATGCTGGCTATGGGAAGAGCTTTAATGTCCAAACTGGAAATGATATTGGATGAGCCTCCATGGGACTTTCTCCGATTTATGCGTCAACGAAATCTTTGAGATTATTCAAAAGATTCATGATTCCGGCGTAACGGTACTTTTGGTGGAACAAAATGCCAACAAGGCCTTGATGATTGCGGACAGAGCCTATGTATTGGAAACAGGAAACATTCGATTAGAAGGAAAGGCCGGTGACTTACTATCCGATCCTCAGGTAAGAGCGGCCTATTTATCGGAATAATTATGCCCAGAAAACAATTTATAGCTTATCTTAAAGTCTTGCTGCTTCTCTGTACTCTTTGAGTCTGATTAGTTTGACCGTATAGGCATTGGGAAAAATCTTTAATAAGCTACCAAGAGAATCGTAAAAAGTGTTGAGGAGATTCAAGAACCGCTTTCATTCTCAGTGAAGAAGAGGAAGAGGTCTTGGATTCAGACAGTTATCTTCGCTTTCAAAATGAAATTCCAGCTTTTTGAAATCGATAGAAGAGGACGAAGCTGGCAGAAGAATCTCTCTCGAAGACGCTTTGAAAAATCGAGAGCTATATGATAAAGAAATGCAGCGACTGGTTAGCTATTACAGTCGGAATATATACCGGTAATGAGTGGAGAACTTGGAACAAAGCGTGTTCTCAGCCACAGAAGTATGGAAAGCAAAAAGAGCTTAGCATGGACAAAACCGGCGTAGAGGAAAACATATAGACCATTTATACAGCTTACGAAGGCTAGGTGTTCTGTTTTATTAGAAATGATTTTGAAAGATCAGAGAAGTTAGTCCTTCTCTTATCCTGCTCAGCCCTAAGTACGTATACTTAAGATGTGTGTGAAGGTTGCAGGCCTTTTTGCTTTGTATGAGTACTCACTGAATTTACCATGTATAAGGATTTCAAAATTTATACTGCTAAAGGGAGATTGCAGAAGAAATATGAAGAATCGAATTAAGAAAATGTTTTAGCCTATTTTCAGGAGGAAGGAACATTTGTAATGAAAGCTTTTTCCCTGTTCCCCATAATGAATAGCTTATTGTTAATCAACTCCGAAATGGCTCCTTAAAGCCTTTATTTTACTGGTCACGAAATCCGCCAAAGAGAAGAGTGGCTACCTGTCAGAAGTGTATCCGTACCGAGATATTGAGAACATCGGAAAAACCGCAAGACATGGTACATCTTTCTTTGAGATGCTTTTGGCAATTTTTCCTTCGAGATTATTTTCCAAGTCCGAGGCTTTACATTGTGCTTGGGAATTTGACGAGAGAGTAGGTCTTGAGAGGATCGTCTTTATCCTGCATTTATTTTTGGAGGATGAAGAAGCCTAAGGTATGGAATGAGGAAATCGAATTCTGCGGATCGCATCTACTGTCGGCAAGAAAGATACTTTCTGGAGCACTGTGTTGACCCCTGCGGTCCTTGCCCGAGATTTCACTAAGGACTCGTGGAGAGAGAGTATGGCACAGGCCCTGGAGGATGTGATGTGGAGGAGAGGGAGATCGTTTTCAGAGGTTTGGAACGTGGTATTCTCCCAGTTTAACAATGACGGTCAGGGAAATTACACTGGAGCTTTATTCAGAAGAACATTGATACCGGAATGGGCTTTGAGAGTCTTGCAGTAGTTTGCCAGATGTCACCTTCTGTTTGATGTGATACCAACCAGGCCATGATGACAGAGATTGAAAGTCTTTCCGGAAAAATATTTGGAAGATAAGACTGCGGACGTTTCCTTCCGTATGCATTGCAGACCATGTAAAGAGCTGTACCTTTATGGCTTTCTTGACGGCATTATGCCTTCCAACGAGGGAAGAGTGCTATGTTTTCCGTAGACTTTTAAGAAGAGCGGCAAGACATGGACGTATTTTGGGTGTTCCGCAGGAAGTTCTCCAAGCCTCTGGAGAAAAGCTATTTTCTCTTCTGACGGATATCCTGAGCTCGGAGAAGAAAGATATGATCTTCGGTTATTTTCGAGGAAGAGGATCTTCAACAAGACTATTGACAATGGTCTTGCTATTTTCACAGGGCTTAAAGCGAAGATTTTACAGAAAAAGGGAGAAAAGCTTTTCCGGAGAAGATGCCTTCCGTCTTTACGACACCTATGGTTTCTCTGGATTTAACCATGAAATCTAGAGGATAGCGGTATTACTGCAGATGAAGAGGCCTTCCAGCAGGCCATGAAGGTGCAAAGAGAAACTGCAAGAGCGGCAAGAAAGAGCACCAACTATATGGGAAGAGACGACATTTACTCAGAATCTGGATGTCCCTTGAAAGACAGAATTTGGATACGATACTTGGAATGTGAAGGAAAGATTACCGCATTGTATACCTGGTGACAATGGAAATGAGGATGAATCGTCCTTCCGTTGAGGCGGGAAATCGCAGCAGTATTACCAACCGCAGTCCTTTCATGGCACCATGGGCGTGACAGCAGGGATCAGGAAAGATTTGTTCCGGTCTCTCGTATTTGCAGTAGAAGAGACCATTCTTTCACAGGGCGGAAAGTTGGCTCACTTGGGAACGGTAGAACAGGGAGGATTTTCTGTGGGGATTCTGCAACATTAGCTGTAGATGCAAAGAAGGTGCTTTTAACCGCAAGAAACCATACTCGCAAACCCACCTTCTACAAAAAGGCTCCAGGAAAACCTCTCGAAGTCATGTGGAGCAGGCAGGAGCTATTATGATGATAAGTGTCTCTGTTTTTGACTTTACGCATTTTTGCCGCCTTAACAAAGGCAAGAGATTGAAAAGGTAGAAAGTATGGTCACGAGGAAATCGCCAGAGGCGATGCAGGTGCTTACCCGGGAAATGTCTATTGAAGATTCAAAGAAGTCCGGTGCCACCGCATTATTCGGAGAAAAAATACGGAGATATTGTAAGAGTGGTTTCCGTGAGACTTCCATTGAGCTTTTGCGTGGAACCCTAGTGCAGAACTCTTCCTCATCTCAGGCCTTCAAGATTCTTTCCGAGCAGGAGTTGCAGCCGGAGTAAGAAGAATCGAAGCATCATTTCAAAATCTTTGATTATTTCAACCATGAAGAAGAGATTCAAAGAAGTTTAAGCGGAAAGCTCAAGGCAGATCCGAGCACCTGCTTTCAAGACTGGGAAAGCCTTGCAGGAATTAAGGAGACTGTCACAGTGTGAATAGCTAAAGGCAAAACGCTAATGCTAGAGGTGGAAGATTTGTCCGGTAGAATATAAGATTGTTCTGATTGCCACCAATATTCCGGGAATGGATAGAAAATGCCTCTCGAAAATCTTGGAGATAGCTTAAAAAGATAAAATATAAGAATGTCTTTGTTCTTCTGGCTCTGTGGAGGACGGAAAGCTCAATCCTATGGCTACAGCCAGTGAGAGGTGTTGCAAAGCTTGGTGCCCGTGTGGAAACCCGATTAAGGAGATCGCCCACCCTGGCGGAGGCGGAGGCGAGCCTCAGATGGCTCGCGTCGGCGGAAAGGACAGCGCAAGCTGAGGAAGCCTTACAGCAGTCTTTTGGAAAGTATGAAAGCAGCTGACATGTTGGAATTCCATCTAATAGAGCTGTCCTAGTAGGAACCGGGGCAGGACAAGGAAAAACTCTTTGGAAGGAAAAAGCATTGACGAATCTGAAATTTGGTGCTATAATATACACTAGTTTGCAGCTCGAAGGAGGTTTGGGGTATCGCCGTCAAACGTCATCGAAAAGAAAAACTGAGTCTTTGACAGTAGCTTAGCGCAGATTCAAAAGAAACTGTGCTAAGGCCGAATCCAGCAAGAAATTCGTAAGAGAGAGCATTACGAGAAGCCATCAGTAAGACGCAAGAAGTTGTCTGCAGTGCTAGAAAGCGTAGTTCAACTAATTTATAGTTAGATGTTAGCCCTGATTCAGCAATGAATTAGGGCTATTTTCTTCAAAAAGGAGTAGTATGGCGAAAAAGAGTTGCTTAGATATTCCCCTGGAACACGAAATGAATATCCTAGTAGATGGATCAAACCTAAATAAGATCTCAAAAACAGTTTCAAGTCAGTATTATTGATCGGGACGGCTTATTGAAAATCATAGGGAAGAAGACGCTGCAAACAAAGCAAAGGAAGGGCTTTTTCCCTTTTGAAGTTATCCTGCAAAAGGGTGCACTGCCATTAATGAGCAAATGTAACTATACTTTCCTTAACCGTAAGGAAAAGGAGATGCTCTCTCTGCATTTGATGAAGACTTTACTGGCAAGAACTGCTTTGGGAAAGCCTCGTTAAACCCTAAGACCCAGGACAGAAAGCCTGCATGTGATGCTATTCGAAAAACATGATTACCTTCGGCATCGGTCGGGAACCGGAAAACCTATTTGGCCATGGCTATGGCTATTTTCCGCCTTCGTGAGGAAGAGGTTTGCAGGATTATTTTGACAAGACCGGCGATAGAGGCGGGAGAGTAGCTCGATTTTTACCGAGATTTTACAATCCAAGGTGGATCCCTACCTTCGCCCCCTTTTATATGATGCTCTGTACCAGATTACGGGACCGTCAGTATCTGGCCAATGCGGAGAAGGGACTTACTGAAGTGGCGCCTTTCAGCCTATACAGGCAGAACCCTTGACAAGCCTATTATCCCGGATGAAGCCTATGAACACCCTGCGTGCAGATGAAGATGTTTTTAACCAGAATCGGCTTTATTCCGCGTGGTGTACTGCGATTGAACCCAGAAGGATCTGAAGAGGAAAGAACCGGTTTGAGGATGCCATCCATGTTTTGGATGTGGAGGGGATTGCTTCCACCTGACCAGCGAAGATGGTTCTGTCACCCTCAGTGGCAAAGAATCGTTAATCGCTACAAAAGGTACGAAGAAAGAAAAAGAAGGACAAATATGCAACAGACATTCTAATGGAAGTGAAGGAGCAAACAAGCCTGGATTACGAAAAATCATTCTGGATATCGGGAGGAAGGTCTGATTATGTTTCCTGTCCTTATGATGTTTCTCTCGTAAAAGTCTATTGAGGGGAGGAAATGTGGAATTAAATTCTGTCAAAGAGGGATTGATTATGCTACGATGCTCTTCTTTTCCTTTATTGTCCTTTGATCCTCCGGGAACTCGAAAGTCTGGAGGAAGAGGGGAAATTTCGATCCTGAAACGGGAATTTATGCTCAGATATTGTGTTAAATGGGATAAGGTAAAGGAACAGCAGAGAACTACGGCCATTCCTTGAGAGGAGCTGTTTTTAGTTGCCCACTCTCTATTACACCTCTCCTATGCGACCACATGGAGGAAGAGGAACGAAAGCGATGGAAGAAAACAGGAAGAAAATCTTGGAGAATAGAGGATATTATCGATGAGAGAGGGAAGAAGACAAGTCTCTACAAAGAGAAGAACATGAGTGGAAATAATTTTGTCCTTCAAGGGTTTCCTCTGCAGTTGCAGGAATTCTGGTACGCTTAATTGAATGGTTTACCGAATTCCTTCTTTCCGCCATTATTATTTCAGAAGAGGGAAACGGATACTATACCTCCGCCTTTTCCATTTATACTTTACTTTAATTTTATCCAGTTATTCTCATGCCGCACGCCATTTCCAAGCTGATTTCAGAATTTGGCTGCAAGGCGTATACACGGAAAGAATCTTTACGGGTATCATTTGTCTATGCATCCATTATGGGAGCGGTCATGCTTTGTCCTGTGGGCGGATGCCACTGCAGGAGCCTTGAAAAAGCCCCTTTGCCGCTTACGCACTAAGAGCACTGGCCCGCAGCCCGATTACGGCTTATCTTGGCCTTACGAGGATATTTTTCAGGAATGGAAACATGATTCCACCGCTATTTCTCAGATTTTGGAGCAGATTGCCAATGCGATTTTTCGGTTTTAATGGCTCACCTCCTTTCTTTTGCCAGGGAAAAGGTAACCATTTCACTACAATAATACAGAGTACTCCTGCCTTCGGTGCTATGGGAGGCGCTATCAGAATCACGTGAGCCTTACTCCTTAGTCGTTTTTCCTGATGCTCTATTCCTATCAAAGACCATAGACCAAGAAAGAGAGCAAGGAAGGATAGCAGTATGGTGGAGCTTATGAGCGCTCCGCCTTATTGTTGCTTTTTCCACGCAGTGCTCTATCCTGATTTCCAGTATGGTGTACATATCTCTTCAGTTCTGGATGATTATTTTTATTCCAGTATTATGACGAAGCTGAGATCATTTGAAGCAGATCGTTACGGAGTGGGAATCTTCGAGGAATATCATATTCTTTAACATTCCTGTAGCCTTTGGCCAATGCCTTATCCTCCTTGATTCCCAGCCTGACTGCGGCTGTTGCCTCACTGATCGGAAAAGACTACTAGGCAAATCACAGACCAGTATCCGATTTAGTATGCTGATTGCTCGTACCCGCACGGTGGGAATGTGTATTTTAGCGATCCCTTTGTCGAATGCTCTCTTTCCCGGAAAAATGTCACGCTTTTTAACTCAATTTAACCAGAATCGGCGCTTTGAGGGTTTTTGTTCTACCCCTGTCCACCATTAGCAATGCTATTTTACAGGGACTGGGACATCTGAATCTTCCCTGAAGCATTCTTTGATTTCTCTGCTTTTTCACTTAGCCAGTCTTTTGTTGCTTTGTACGCAAAACAGGGATTTACGGTGTTGTGATTTAACATTCTTTTGCCATTATGATGTGTATTCTAAATCAGGCCGCCATTAAGCGGCATACCAGATTTTCAGATAGCCTGGGAAAACCATAGGATATCCTATTTGGCTTCCTGTATTATGGGAATCTTTGCTCTATGGATGTTATTTCGTGATTCATTTCCTTCTTCCGGAAAAGCTGGGAAAGGAAGAATCGGTTGCCTCTGTCTTTACTTCCGGCGATTTTTGTTGCAGTATTTCATTTTGGCAGTCCTCTGAAGATGAATGCCTTTTTCCAAAGAAGACCTGGATGAAATGCCTATGGGGGACGTTTAAAAGAGATTTATAAAAGATTAAACCACTAGTAAAATGACGTTTAAATTGAAAAAGATGAAATAGGATTAAAAGATGAAGAAAAGTAGGAGATACATGAAGGATTGTATCATTGTGGGAGGCGGAGCAGCCGGTTTGGTAGCTGCCATAGAAGCAAAAGAGCCGGTGCAAAAGTCGGTTCTTTAGTGGGAAAACAACCTGCCTGGGAAAGAAGCTAAGCCAGACCCGGAAACGGAAGAGCCAATTATATACTAATCTTTCCATGAATGCCAACGCCTATCGAAGCAATCATCCGGAATATATTCCTTCCTTTTAAAACATTTTTGATAGCAGAGATGCTCTGAATATTTCAAGACTTTGGGAATCTATCCCAAAGTTTAGGGAGACTATGCATACCCTTACCGGATCGTGCCAAAAGAGCATGGTGCAATGCCTGGAAAAACGCCTCCATAATCTTAGGGTAGAAATCTGTCTACAGCATAGAGTGAGCCATTTCTGACTGAGAGAAGGATTAGGGATTTTTCATAAAAGGGAAAAAGCTTAGTGAGGGAGGAGTCGAATCTTTCGCACAGAAGGATACTGATTCGGATTCTGCTGTTTTCGAGACAAAGGAAAAAGACAAAAAAGGAAAAAGAATAAAAAGAAAAAGTAGAATGGGAAGAGAAAGAATTTTTCCCTGAAAGGACGTAGCTTTTTAATTGCTACCGGAGGCCTGGCTATGGAAGCTCTTGGCGCTTCCGGGGAAGGATATGAGATGCAAAGAGCTTAAGCTCATACAGTCTCTCAATCTCTTTCCAGTCTGGTTCCCATCTATACCAGGAAGATCTATGTATAAGCTTTTGGGCCGGTGATAGAGTCGATGTGAGGGCGGGCTATATGACGGGCAGGACTTAATTTTTTCAGGATGAGGGAGAGCTACAATGCACGGATTATGGTATTTCTGGCATTATTGTTTTTCCAAATGAGCCGCTTAGTGCACAGACTTTTGCAAGATAAAGGCAAAGTTTTCTTTTGGAGCTCGTCCTTTCTCCGAAAATTTGAAGGAGGAGGCCAAAAACTATTTTCTTGAAAAGAAAGAGCAGCTGGAGGAGGAGAGGAGAAGACTTTACTGGGACTTTTTCCGGAAAAGCTGAGTCAAGTGTTTACGAAAGGGTAAGTTTTCCCTAAAACAAAAGATAAAAGATATTTCGGATAAGAAAATTTTGGAATTATGCCTTCTTTGCTCATACATTTTCCTTTTTCTTCCGAAAGAATCGGAGATTTTCAAAGAGCCCAGTGTACTGCAGGGGGTAAATTTGTCGAAATTTTTATTCCGGATTTTCAGCAAAAAGAATCTGGATTTATATTTTGCCGGAGAGATGCTGGATGTGGACGGCATTTGTGGAGGCTATAACCTTCTATTTTGCCTTGATCGGAATTTTGGCAGGAAGAGCCATGGGGAAGAAAAATGATTAAAATTGACAGTTGAAACTCGCTGTATAGAGGAGGGTAGGACAGCCTTCTTCCGGCCATTGCCAAGTGCCTGAAGCTGAAAAAGGAGAGATTTCTATTTCTATCAGATTCTTCGCTGTTCTTTGGATGCCAGAAAAAGCCCCAGCTCTTTTATGTGTATACGGTTTCCGTAGAGCTAAGGGGTTTTCGAGAGAAAGTTCTGGCCAAGGTAAAGAATAAAGATATTCAAAGCTATATTCCGTATTGATCAAGAGCCAAGTGTCCGGAAAAAGATCCAAGGAAAAGGTATGGAAGATTTCTTTTCAATGGGAAGATACATCGCCCCATAGTGGTGGGCTTTTGGACCAGCGAGGAATCTTTTGCCGCTCTTTTACTGGCACAGAGCAGGCTGTCGGCCCATTGTCTATGAGCGGGGAAAAGGCTGTGAAGAAAGAGCTAAGATGTGGAAGCCCTATGAAAAAGGGGACTTTAAACATGAATCAACTCTCAATTTGGGAAGGAGGAGCGATATGTAACCTTCTGATCGACGGAAAGCTGAATACCTTGGTAAAGGATCAAAACGGTCGCTCCGTTATGTCCTTCAGGAATTTATCCGGCATGGTGCCAAGGAAGAAATCTCTATGATGCCAAACCCCAGTGGGAAACGGATGCCCTGATTTCCATTGTTTCCTCCATTAGAAAAGAAATAGAGAGTCTTGGGGAGAAACCATTTTGGACAGCACATTCATTTTTCAAAAAGGAGGAGAAGCATCCCTAATCATTGCTATAGGACATAGCGCAAGAGACAGCTCGAGGGAGCTTACGCCCTTTCTATCCCATTGTAAAAGGATTTTGCCATGGATTTAGAGTACTACATAGCCAAAAAGGATATCGATACTATGCCTATACGGTGAGATTCCCGAGGAATTAAGAGAAAAGCTGGGAGCCTCCGCCTATAAAATCAGTCATCAGGCAAAGCATCGTTCTTTTTACAGCTTCTGTATGTGTCCGGGAGGATATGTGGTAAACTCTTCTTCGGAGGAGGGACGACTTTGTGTGAACGGTATGAGTTATAGCAAAAGAAACAGCGGCTATGCCAACTCCGCCATCATATTCACGATAAAAAGGAAGAATACGGGGGAGAAAAATAATCCTCTTGTGAATTGCTTTTACAGGAATATTGGGAAAGAGAAGGCTTTCAACTGGGAGAGGGAAGAGTGCCCTACAGCAGATACGACAAAATTAAAAATGTCGTAAGTGAAACCGAAGATTTGGCGCTTATGCTGAAGGGGCAGAGCAAGAAATGTGATTTAAGCCCTCTTTTCCATTTTGAAAACTATCCGAAGCTTGGCAATATAAAAGAGGATTTTATTGAATCCATGGAAGCCTTTTGAAGGCAAGATGAAGGGCTTTTTCCAAGGAAATACCCTGATTTACGCTGTGGGAGAGCAGAACCTTCTCCTCTTAGAATTTTAGGGATGAAGAACTCCGCTCAGTGGAGAAGGAGATTTACCCCTGCGGAGAGGGCGCCGGCTATGCCGGAGGAATTATGAGTGCCGCCATGGACGGCATGAAGGTGGCAGAGGCCTATATCCGTTCCTTACAAAACCGCGGATAGAAGATAAGAAGAGATTTCTAGGTACAGGTTTCAATAGAATACCGGAATAAAAATTTTAGAAATTGATTTTGAAATTGAGTAGAAAAAGATCTTAGAAATGTGAGGAATTGTGGAAACAAGTTATTTTACGGAAATATTGGAAAAACGCACCGGCTAATGAGCCTGAGCGCCAGTTTTATTTTATAGAACAAATCAAAAGCTCTGCTGATGTGAAAAAGGGGAGGGCTATGAGGCAAAGGCTATGGTAACGGTCATCGGTTGCCAGATGTCTGCCAAGGACGGAGAAAAGCTTCAGGAATTTTTGCAGGAAGCAGGCTATAGCATTACGGAAAATGAAGAGGAGGCGGATGTGATCCTCTACCACCTGTACCGTCCGGGAGAATGCCAACCAAAAAGCTTTTACGGCCGTATCGGACAGCTTAAGCATCTCTATCAAAGGAATAAGGACTTAATTATCGGTATTACTGGTTGTAAGGATGGTGAAAAGGATGAGGTGGAAACCATTCAGAAAAATATCCCTATGTGCATCTGATTTTTCGGTACCCACAATATTTATAAGCTGGCAGAGTACCTTTTGGAAACCATGCTTTCCAAAGAAAAGAAGGTAGAGCTTTTGGAGGATAGTGCGGAAATTGTGGAAAATCTTCCGTCCAAGAGAAAGTATGCCTTTAGAGCAGCCGTAAATATCAGCTTCGGCTGTAATAATTTCTGTACCTACTGTATCGTGCCCTATGTAAGAGGAAGAGAAAAGTCTAGAGATTCTCAGGAAATTTTTGAAGGAATGTGAAGCATTGGTTGCCGACGGCGTGAAAGAAATCATGCCCTTTCGGGCAAAAATGTGAATTCCTACGGCTTGGACAAGAAGGAGGAATGTTCCTTTCCGGAGCTTTTGGCAAAAATTGCAAAGGTTCCCGGTCTTAAGCGACTCCGTTTTATGACTCCAAACCCTAAGGATTTTTCCGATGAGCTTTTACAGGTGATGAAGGAAAATGAGAACATTTGCAATCATATCCATCTACCTCTGCAATCCGGCTCTACCGCTATTTTAAAGAGGATGAATCGGCATTACAGTAAGGATTCCATATGGCTTTTGGTGAAAAAGATAAGAGAAGTTTTGCCGGATGTAGTTTGACGACAGACATTATCGTAGGCTTCCCTGGGGAGACGGAGGAGGATTTTCAGGATACCATGGAGGTGGTTGCCTACGCAAAGTTTGACTCCGCCTTTACCTTCCAGTATTCCAAGCGGACGGGAACCCCTGCCGCTAAGTGGGAGGCTGTACCGGAGGATACGGTAAAGGAGCGTTTCCAGCGCTTGTTAGAACATATTCGTCTTCATTCCGAAGAAAGAGAAGGAAGAGACCTGGGCAAGGTGATGGAGGTTTTGGTAGAAGAGAAGGACAAAGAATCCGAGAATATGCTCACCGGACGACTAAGCAACAATGTGCTGGTACACTTTTGAAGGCGGAGAGCGCTTGATCTGAGAAATTGTTCCCTGTTCGTTTGGATAAACTCTACGGGCTTTTATTACTATGGGGAGTGTTCTTTAATGGATGAAGCAAATTATCCCCTATGATGCGGCAATATTTGGAGAGCAAGAAGGAGGTACCTGATGCCCTCCTCTTTACCGCATTGGGGATTTTTATGAAAATGTTCTTTTGAGGATGCCATCAAAGCTTCCAAGGCTTTTGGATTTGGTGCCTACAGGAAAAGGACTCGCGGTTTGGGAGGAACGGGCCCCATGTCGGAATTCCTATCATGCGGCAGATTCCTATGTCAGCAAATTGGTTTCCCAGGGCTTTAAGGTAGCTATCGGTGAACAGGTAGAAGATCCAAAGATTGCCAAGGGACTGGTAAAGAGGGAGATTATTCGAGTGATTACCCCCGGAACCCAGACCGAGGAAACGGCTTTGGAGGAAGGAAAAATAACTATCTTTTCCGCCATTTATCCGGGAAACAGCGGCATTGGCATAGCCACCGTGGATATCAGTACCGGAGAGCTTTTACAGTTTAAGTGTTTCGATAACAAGGAGCTTTTTGGATGAAATTCCGTTTTTTTCCTCAAAGGAGATTCTCTGTCCCATAGGCTTTTTAGAGGATAAAGAATTACGCTCTGCCTTGGACAGTCGTTTTAACTTAAGCATTACGGAAAAAGAGAAGGAATACTTTGGAAAGGAAGAGGCGGACAAAATTCTCTCTTCCCATTTTTCCTCCTCCATTCCCGGTTTAGGCTTGGAGCATGCCCCCTTGGAAAGAAGGGCTTTAGGAGCTCGCCTACGCTATCTGTACGATACCCAGAAGAATATTCTATCCCATATTCGGCATATAGAGCGTTTTCATCGGGAAGACTATATGCTTTTGGATCTTTCCACCCAGAGAAACCTGGAGCTTTGGGAAACCCTTAGAGACAAGAAAAAGCGAGGAAGCTCTGTCTGGGTACTGGACAAAACCCATACCGCCATGGGAAGTCGTATGCTTTCGCCATTTTTCTGGAACGCCCACTGGGAAAGAAAAGAAAATGGAGGAGCGTTTGGATTGTATCGAAGAGCTCTGCCAGCGTTATATTGACGGAGAAGAGCTTTGAGAATATCTGGATTCCATCTACGATATGGAAAGACTAATCGGAAAAATCAGCATTTCCTCCGCCAATGCCAGAGATATGCTGGCTTTTAAAATCTCTTTGCATCCCTGCCGGTGATTAAAAAGGACTTAAGCTCCTTTTCCGAAGTCTTTACAGGGCTTAGGACAGGAAATGGATGCACTGGAGGAACTTTTATACAAAGATTAATGAATGCATTGAAGAGAATCCTCCCCTTAGCATTAAGGAGGGAGGAATCATAAAGTCTTCCTTCCATGAGGAGGTGCGACTTTTTCCGGGAAGGGAGACATGGGAAGGAATGGCTGAATCAGCTGGAAGAGCGGGAAAGAGAAAAAGTGAATACCTGAAAAATCAAATATAATCGTATTTTTCGGCTACTGTTTTGAAATCTCCAAGTCCTATCAGGGGGAAATTCTCGACTACTTTTATCAGAAGACAGACTCTGGCACAGGCAGAACGATACACTATCGTAGAATTACAGGATTTACAGAACAAAAATCTTGGGGGCGGCGGAAAATTTACAGCAGCTGAATACAGTCTTTGTGAATTTGCGGGAAGAGCTTTTCCGGGAACTTGAAGAATGCAAAAACCGCCAATGAAATTGCCTTCTTGGATGCCTGCCTTTCTTTGGCCAAGGTGGCTATGCAGGAGCAGTATGTTCGTCCCGAAAATCAATGAGGAGGGGAACTTTAAGGATTGTGAGACGGTCGTCATCCGGTGGTGGAAAAGCTTTTACAGGACCAAAGCTTTGTTCCCCAATGATGCAAAGCTTGGTAAAGAGGAGAAGATTGCCATTATCACCGGCCCCAATATGGCAGGAAAATCCACGTATATGCGACAGGTTGCCTTAATTGTGCTGATGGCTTCCATCGGCTCCTTTGTGCCGGCAAAGCAGGCGGATATTCCTATCTGCGACAGAATCTTTACCAGGGTGGGGGCTTCCGATGATTTGGCCTCCGGTCAGTCTACCTTTATGGTGGAAAATGAGTGAGGTTTCCAATATTTTAAGAAATGCTTCGGAAAAATTCTCTTTGATTTTGGATGAAATCGGAAGAGGTACTTCCACCTTGACGGCCTTTCCATAGCCTGGGCGGTGGTGGAATATCTGGCCAAGGAAATCAAAGCCAAAACCCTCTTTGCCACCCACTATCATGAGTTAAGTGTTTTGGAGGGGAAGCTGGAAAATGTGAAAAACTACTGTATAGCGGTATCCAAGGAGCAGGGGGAAATACAGTTTCTTCGCAAGATTATGCCGGGAGGGGCAGACGAAAGCTATGGTATTGATGTGGCTGCAAGCGGGTGTTCCGGCGCTCGTATTGGACAGAGCCAGAGAAATCTCCAGCTTCTTAAATGAAAAGGACCTTCGTCTTCAGCATTTAGATTTTGAAGAGGCCCCTGAAGAAAAATTTGTAGAGGATTTTTCCCGGAAAAAAACCCTAAAGGCCGGAGAAACGAGAAGAAAAAATTCTGATTCAGAATTGAGTAAGGAAGAGAAAGAAGTTTTAGACTGCATTCGAAATGATTCCTTTGAAAGCATGAGTCCCTTTGGAAGCCATCAATCTGTTGTTTAGTTTAAAGGAGAAACTTCGTTGAAAATTCACCTATTAAGCCAGGAGTGCATCAATCAAATTGCCGCAGGAGAGGTTGTGGAGCGTCCCGGCAGTATCGTAAAAGAGCTGGTGGAAAATGCTTTGGATGCTAAAGCTACGGCAATTTCCATAGAAATTAAGGGGGGCGGAATCAGCTTTCTTCGGGTAAGTGATAACGGAGAGGGAATCTTTTCTGAGGATTTGGAGAGGGCCTTTATGCCCCATGCTACCAGTAAAATCCAAAAATCCCAAAGACTTGGAAGAGATTTTAAGCTTCGGCTTTCCGTGAGAGGCCTTGGCTTCTATTGCCTCCGTGGCTAAGGTAGAATGTATCAGCAAAAGGCAGGAGGATTTTCTTGCCCACAGAATTCTTGTGGAGGGAGGAAGCTTCTCCGATAGAAGAAGTAGGGGGAATGGATGGCACCAGCATTTTGGTGCGGGATCTTTTCTACAATGTGCCTGCCAGAAAGAAGTTTTTATTAAGTGAAAGCACGAAGCCAGCCGGGTAGAGGAAATGGTGGAAAAGCTGGTCTCTGCCAATCCGGGTATTTTTTCATTTTTGTAAAGGATGGAAAAGCTGCCTCCAAAACCGTTGAAAGTGGAAAGCTTTCGATGTGGTTTTCGGTATTTACGGAAAGGCCTTTGCCAAGGACAGCTTGGAAATAAAGGAATCTTATTATCCTTCCAGCCTAACAGGATTGGCTACCCTGCATATTGAGGGGCTTTTGGGCAAGCCCAGCCTTACCCGTTCCAACAGGCAATATGAAATTTTCTTTGTGAATGGGCGATTTGTGCGGGATTCTCTACTAAGTCGAGCCCTGGAGGACGCCTATAAGCCCTTTTGATGCAGCATAAGTTTCCTTTGCCATCGTCTTTTTACACCTAAGCCCCAATCTTGTGGATGTGAATGTGCATCCCCAGAAACTGGAGGTGCTTTTTCAAAACAGAGAAAAATTTATCAGGCACTCTTTGATTGCGTCAGCAAGACCTTATCCAAGGCAGACTTGATTGACCACAGCTCCCTTTCCCTTTTCCAAAAGGAAAAGGAGGAGAAAAGTACGGCATTTCTTTCCCCTTCCAGTCAACTTTGGGAGAAAAAGAGGAGCAGAAGGAAACTCGGATGAATTTAGAAATGATCAGAAAGATAAAAAGTATCGAACTGATTTCTGAAATAAGAGAGCAAAAGAAGGAAAAAGCTGAAATGGTACAAGGGTACTCTATAGGAGGATTCTGAGAACGTTTCAGAGAACTTTTCAGAAATCAGTTCAGAGAAGGCTCAGTTTAGAACAGAAGCTACGGAAAAACTCCTTTTAGCGCAGAAACCTCGGAGCTGAATCAGCAGAAAGATGAAACCGGCGAAGAGAAGCTTGTTTATGAAGAGCTTGATTTAACAAAGGGGATTCGTTTAGAAGAAGAAAAGGCTTCTGAAAAGGAAGAGAATACTGTCCCCAAGGAAGAGCAGTTTTTCACCGAATCGGAAAAGCTCCCATCGGCAGAACAGGAAAGTTTATTTTCTCCCTCCTTCTTCTCTGAAGAGGGAGAGAAGGAATTCCGCCTGATTGGGCAGGTTTTTCAGACCTACTGGTTGATAGAATTTCAAAAGGAACTCTTTTATTAGGATCAGCATGCTGCCCATGAGAAAGTGAATTTTGAAAAATGCGAAAGAAAAACCCTGGAAAAAGCCGGGAATCAGTCAGGGCATTCTTCCCAAAACCATGATCTTTAATGCGAAAGAGGAAGAGCTCTATGAAAAAACCAAGGATTATTTTACCCATCTTGGCTATAGAATCCGAAAGGAAGAAGATAAGCGATACCTTTTAGAGGGAATTCCTGCGGACTTTCCTTCTTGGATGCGGAAATGCTTTTTCCATGAAATTCTGGATGCACTTGCAGAAGAAGGAAACCTTTCCGAAGCGGAAAGCGTCTATAATAAAATTGCGTCCATGGCCTGCAAGGCCTCTGTAAAGGGAAATCAGCTCCTTAGCTTTCAGGAGGCTGAGGCTTTTGGTACAGAAGCTATTCACCCCTGAAAAACCCTTTATGCTCTGCTCCATGGCCGGCCTCACGATTGTGGCCTTTAAAAAGCAGGATTTAGAAAAAATGTTTAAGAGGATTGTATAAATGAATCTTTGGGAAGAATATAAGCCCTTATTGATTTTTGGCAGGCCCTACTGCGGTAGGAAAAACCGGCACCTCCATCGCCTTAGCTAAGGCTTTTGGACGGAGAGTGTATCTCCGCGGACTCTGTTCAGGTTTACAAAGGACTTGATATCGGTTCCGGTAAGGTAAAAAGAGGAAGAGAAGGAGGAGTTCTCCCACCATCTTCTGGACATCCTTAATCCTTCTGAAAATTATGATGCCAGCCTTTTTCAAAAAGATGGCAAGAGAAAAATTGCTGAACTTTTACAGAGAGAAAGCTTCCCATTTTGGTGGAGGTACTGGATTCTACATTCAAGCCATGCTTTATGATATAGACTTTCAGGAAGAAAATCAGGACGAAAAGGAGAGAATCAGAAGGGAACTTACGGAGAGACTGGAAAAAGAAGGAACGATTCCCCTCCACCAAGAGTTGTCCCGAGTAGATCCGGAAGCGGCTGAAGCTATCCATGAGAATAATAAGCATAGAATCATCCGAGCTTTGGAATACTATTATCTGCATAAGAAACCCATTTCCCAACATAATCAGGAAGAGCAAAAAAAAGAATCTCTCTATGATGCTCTATTTATAGTATTGTGTAGAGAACGGGAGAAATTGTATCAGGGCATCCATGACCGTGTACTGCAAATGAAGGAAGAAGGCTTGTTTCAAGAGGTTAAGGCTCTTTATGAGCAGGGCTATCGGGAAAACATGCCGGGCTGTAATGCTATAGGCTACAAAGAAGTGTTTGCTTATTTGGAGGGACGTTATACGGAAGAAGAGTGTATCGAAAAAATTCAACAGCATTCCCGAAATTATGCCAAAAGGCAGATGACCTGGTTTGAAGAGAAAAAAATACCATCTTCCTTTCTGAGGAGGATTTTGCAGGGGGTAAGGAGGAAAGAATAGAATGGATTATCAAAGAATCTATGAAGAAATGGGCATTTCTCCGGAAGTAATTGCCTATAGTGAAAAAAATATTAAAAATCTAGAGAGCCGTTTCAAAGAGATTGATGAAATTGTGAAATTAACCAGTTGAAAGGTTTTACAGGCTCTGCAAAAAGGCTAAGGTTTCAGAGGCTCATTTGCTGGGCAGTACCGGCTACGGCTATAACGATATCGGAAGAGATGCCCTGGAAGAGGTTTATGCCAATTATTTTCATACGGAAGATGCCTTGGTTCGTTCTCAGATTGTCTGCGGAACCCATGCCTGGCTATTGCCCTGCAGGGAAAACTTTCGTCCGGGAGATGAAATTTATCCCGGTAGGAAAGCCCTACGATACCTTGGATGAGGTTATTGGCATTCGAGACTCCCTTGGCTCTTTGAAGGAATTTGGTGTGAGCTACAAAGAGGTAGCTTTGCTTCCGGATGGCTCCTTTGATTATGAAGGTATCAAAAACGCGATTTCGAAAAACCAGATTGGTGGAAATTCAGCGTTCCAGAGCTATAGTGACAGAAAGAGCTTCAGTCCTAAGGAAATTGGAGAACTGATTAGCTTTATCAAGAGCTGTAAAAAGACCTGATTTGCATGGTAGATAACTGCTATGGTGAATTTGTCTGTCCTGAAGAGCCCAGTGACTACGGAGCCGATATGGTGGTGGGATCTCTCATTAAAAACCCCGGCGGAGGACTGGCTCCCATCGGAGGCTATATTGCCGGAACCAAGGAATGTATAGAAAGAGCAGCGGTGACTGACTGCTCCCTGGCTTAGGAAAGGAGCTTGGACCCTCCCTGCACTGTAACAAGGATTTCTTCCAGGGCTTTTTCCTGGCACTGACGGTTACCGCTTCAGCAGAAAAAGCGCGATCTTTGCGGCCAGCCTTTTTGAATCCCTGGGCTATTCATGCCACCCTAAGGCAGATAGTCCTAGAAACGATATTATTCAGGAAATTCGTATGGGCAATGGGGAGGCTTTTGCTGGCTTTTTGTAGAGGAATTGGAAGCTTCTCCGGTGGACTCCTTTGTTCGTCCGGAACCCTGGGATATGCCGGGCTATGAGGATCCTGTGGTCATGGCGGCAGGGGCATTTATTTCCGGATCCAGTATTGAGTTATCCGCAGATGCTCCCTCAGAGACCCTACTCTGTTTATTTTCAGGAGGTCTTACCTTTGCCCATGGAAAAATTCGGGGTAATCAAGGCTCTGGATAATATTTTTTAAGGCAGGACTTGTAACAATTCCAGGAATAGTCCCCTCAAAAGAGTACATTCATTTCTTGTAAATTATCTAAAATCATCCCTTTACAACACGCCTTTTTTGTCTATAGAATAAGCAATCTTCTTTTTGAAAAGAATTAAAATAGCCAAAAGCTTAAGAAAAGTTTTTGCCCGATAAGAGGAAAGCGTGCTAAAATAGAATCCTCTGTAGACTCCTCCGCTTAGGAGGAAAATATGCATTTAACACTAAAAGAATCCGGGCTGGAATTGCCTAGAGAAAAAGGCTTTTCGCTTAGGCGTGTCCGCTTTAACGGATGAGGAACTACTGGCTGTAATTCTACGAACCGGAACAAAGGAAGAAAGTGTTTTGAGACTTGCTGATAAAGTCTTGCATCTTAGTCCTGTTTATGACGGCTTAGTGGGCTTATGCAGTATAGTCTGGAAGACTTGCAAAGCATTAAAGGAGTAGGGAGAGACCAAGGCTATAGAGCTACAGGTTGTGGGAGAACTGCCAAAAGGATTTGGGAAACAGAAAAATTCTGGAGGAAGTCCTGTCCTTCCGCTCTCCCGGTTCTGTGCTTCAGTATTTCAAAGAGGAATTAAGACATTTGCCCCATGAGGAGGTTCATGTCCTGTATTTGGACACCAAAGCGCAGCTTTTAAAGGATTTTCTTTTGTCTAAGGGAAGCTCCAATGCTTCCATTCTTTCCGGAAGAGAGATTTTTATGGAGGCCCTTAGGGCAGCTTCCGTTTGTTTCATTTTTGTTCATAATCATCCTTCCGGGGATCCCCATCCCTCCAAGGAGGATGAGAGAGCTACGAAGAAATTTACAAAGCAGGAGAGTATTTGGGAATTCACCTGATGGATCACATCATCATCGGGGGATAATCAGTATTACAGTTTCAAGGAACAGGGGAAGATATAGTGGAACAGAAGAAAAATCAATATATTTTTATACTCTTAACAGTCCTTTGCATTATGATGATTGTACTGTCTTCCGTAAAAGACGGTTTTATGAATCCTCTTCGTAATGCTGTAGGAACTGTTTTGGTTCCCATACAATCCGGAGTGAACTATGTGGGCTACAAGCTCTATTCCCGTTGGGAGAAGCATAAAACTCTCTTGGAAGCGGAAGCTGAAAATGAGAAGCTTACTACAAAAATTGATCTATTAACAGAAGAGAACAATATTCTAAAGCAAAATGAGGAAGAACTGAAACGACTTCGAGAGCTCTATAGCTTGGATCAGGAATATTTACAATATGAGAAAGTTGCTGCCAGAGTAATTGCCAAGGACTCGGAAAACTGGTTTCAGGTCTTTCGTATTGATAAGGGCTCCAAAGACGGCATAATGGTGGATCAAAATGTTATGGCGAAGGGCGGTCTGGTAGGAATTGTTACGGATGTCGGTTTAAATTATGCTACTGTTCGTTCCATTATTGATGATGAATCCAGAGTTTCCTGCATGGGAATTCAGTCCAGTGATACCTGCATAGTGGCAGGAGACTTACAGCTTTTTGAGGAAGGAAGACTCAGAATTACCAATATGAAAAAGAAGCGGTAATTCAAGATGGAGATCGTATTGTTACCTCCAATATTTCCTCAAAATTTCTTCCCGGAATTTTTAGTTGGCTTTGCAATCGGCATTGAAGAGGATGAAAAGCGTTTGATGAAAAACGGCTATCTGATTCCTGCCGCAGATTTTACGGATATAAGAGAAGTCTTGGTTCTGAAGGAACGGAAAGACGATCGTTTTTTTGAAGGAGAGTAAGGAACTTGCAGAATAAAAAGGTTGGAAAGGCAAGCGCAAAAAGAATTATGGCAATGTTTTACTTTGCCCTTTTGATTCTGGCATTTTTATTACAGACCAGTGTATTTCCTTTTGCTTCCTTTTTGTCTGCAAGCCCTAATTTGCTTTTTGATTCTCTGCTTTTCCTTCGGTTTTTTATTACGGCTCCTGCCGGGAATGTTTTACGGTCTGTGCGCAGGCCTTTTTAATGGATTTGTTTTATTCCGGTCCCTTTGGCTTCTATTCATTGATTTTCGTTTTAATTGGCTATGGGAACGGATATTTTCATCACTATTATTATGAAGAGTACATTACGCTGCCTCTTTCTTTGCGTAATCAGCGGGCTTTTTTTATCATCTTTATATCTATATTTTTCCGCTTTTGCCGTTCGGGGAAAAGGCAATATTCCCTACTATGCCTTTCACATTGTTCTTCCCTCTATTGTATTTTCCTTTTTACTTACCGTAGTCATGTATCGCATTTTCTTTAGTGCCAGTAAAAAATTGGAGGAGAAAGTTTTATGATGAAAGAGATAATCGGTTTTATCAAAGAAATGCTAAACCGCCTGTTTTCCTCCAGACTGTTTGCCCTGTCTATCATTTTTTCCTATTATTTTCCTTCTTAACCCTTCATCTCTTTCGTTTGCAGATTTTGGAAGGAAAAGAGTTTTTGCAGGAGTATCAAAAAAACACTAAGCAGGATTTGGTAATTCCCGGCACCAGAGGGAATATTTATGATAAAGACGGAAAACTTCTGGCTTATAATGAGTTACAATACAACATTACCATAGCGGAAACCGGAAGCTTCTCGAACCAGTGCGGGAATAAATAAGCGTAATTTAATGCTGATGAAACTGGCGGAAATTATTGAAAAATATCAGTACCCTGTAAAAAGTCAGTTTAAGGTACAAAAACAAGAGGATGGAAGCTTTGTTTATACCAGCACAAGTGATCAGGATAGACTTCGTCTTATCGCCAATGTTTTCGAAAAACGCCGGAGAAATTAAGCACGAAGGAAGCCAACAGTACTGCGGAAGAGTGCTTTTTACAGGCAAAGAAGCTCTATAACTTCACTAAGCTTACGGATGAGGACGGGAAAGCTATTACGCTATCGGATGAAACCGCCCTGGATATGATTGAATCATTTATACGCTTAGACTGACTTCTTACCAGCGCTATATGAGTACCACTATTGTAGATAATGTTTCCAGAGAGTGTATGGCGGAAATACTGGAGGCAAAATTCGACTTACCCGGTGTGGATATTGAAAATGTCTCCGTCCGAAAATACAATTATGACCCCTATCTTTCCCATATTGTGGGATATACCGGGCAAATACAGGAAAAGCCAGTTGAGGATTTACAAAAAGCAGGATAGCTCCTATGCTTTAAATGACGTTGTTGGGGTTTGGGGACTGGAAAAAGTGAAGACCTGGTTCTTAAAAGGAGGGTACAAGGAAATGTATCTGAATAATGTGGGAAGTATCATGGAGGTTATCTCGGAGGAAAAGCCCGAGCCGGAAATGATATTTACACTACAACTTTCCGCCAACGACCAGATTTTCATTTACCATCTTCTGGAGCAGGAGCTGGCAGGAATTTTTGGCATCCAAAAATTACAGAGCAGAATGAACTGGATCAAAGTAGTTTTAAAACAGTCTCAGTTAATGATTCCTGTGAAGGATGCTTATTATCAATTGATCATAACAATGTTTTATCAAAAAGACCATTTTACGGCAGAAGATGCAGGAACGGCAGAAAAAGCAGATTGCCGCCCTTTTTCAGGAGAATAAGAGGCCATGCTTTCTTCCGTAGAATCGGTTCTTATGCAGGAAAGCGGAGGAGAACTGTCCAATCTCCCCAGGAAATGCAGGGCTATATGGTTTATATTTATGACTATCTATTGGGGAAGGACGGTGCAATTGTCAACCCTGAAGATTCCCTGTTTTAAAAGCTTCTCAAGCCTTAGCCTCCTGGAAAAGTGACAGTATTTCCCTCCATGATTTTATCAAGAAAGGAATAGAAGAAGGCTGGATTGATACCACAAAGCTTGCTTTATCGGAGGAGTATTCTGACAGTACTCGAATTTACCAGCTTTTTGTGGACAAAATCATGGGCTATTTACGAGAGGACAGCGGTTTTGAAAAGCTCCTCTATAAGTATGCCATCGGAAAACAAAAATCAGCGAAATCTTCTCCTAATGGCTCTTTGAGCAAAATGTTTTTGCACAGGATACCGCCTCCTATGATGCTTTTAGCCCAGGGAGACAGTCATTTTGCCTATACCTTCCTGATTGACAAAATCAGAAAGCTGCAGCTACTCCGGCACAGTTCGCTCTGGATCCCTGTAACGGTTCCGTGGTGGTGACGGATGTAAAGACAGGAAAGGTGAGAGCCCTTGTCAGCTATCCGGGATTTGACAACAATCGGATTAATGATGCAGCCTATTTAAAGAAGTGCAACGAGGACTTGTCCCTCCCCTTATTAAACGGAGCAACCCAGACCCAGCTGGCTCCCGGTTCTTCCTTTAAGCCCATCAGTTCCATCGCTTCTTTGGAAGAAAAAGTAATCGGTTTGGATACGGTGATTGACTGTACCGGTAAATATGAGGAGGTTACTCCAAACATTCGCTGCTGGATCTGGCCTTCACACCACGGAAATGAAAACCTTGTTGACGGAATGAAAAACTCTTGTAACTATTTCTTTGCCGATTTAGGACATCGACTGGCTACCGATTCCCAAGGAGATTATAATGCGGAACTGGGAATGGAAAGAATCAGAAAGTATGCCGGTGATTTTGGCCTAGATGAAAAGTCCGGTATCGAATTGGATGAAGCTGAACCCAGAATTTCCGACTATGATCCGGAGCGTTCCGCCATGGGACAGGGTAACCATGCCTTTAATACTGCCCAGTTGGCAAAATACATTACTGCAGTAGCGAATGGGGGAAATCTCTACAAACTTTCCATCGTGGACAAGATTGCAGATCCAAAAGGAAAGACGGTAGAAGAGGTGGATGCTTCTCTATTGAAACATTTGGACTATATGGACAGTACTTGGAATGCTGTACATGAAGGACTGAGAAAGGTGATTACCGAGGGTGTTGCTAAAAATGTTTTTCTGGGGCAGAGCATCACAGTAGCCGGAAAAACCGGAACAGCCCAGGAGCGAGAGGACGAGGTAAACCTATGCAGTCTTTGTATCCTATGCCCCCTATGAGGATCCTGAAATTTCCGTAACGGTAAATATTCCCTATGGTTATTCCTCCGGAAATGCTGCCAGCCTTGCCAACATGGTTTACGATTATTGCTTTGGGAAGCTAAGCATGGATACGATTTTACAAAGAGATGCCAGCTCCATCATGTCGGTGAATGTCAGCGACTAAAAGAAAGAGACTTTATGAAGTGGAAATTAGATTATGATTTTTAAGCAATATGATTTTCGGCTTGTCCTGTACATGATTGCTTTAAACACCATAGGAATCTATATTGTTCGTTCCGCAACATCGGCCAGCAGCTTTAAGGATCCTTTAGTGGTTCGTCAGATTTTGGGTTCCTTTGTGGGACTGGCTATGTGTGGGAATCTCCCTTTTGGATTATCGAAAAATCTGTAAGTGGTCCATGTGGATTTATTTATTCTCCGTACTGATTTTTGGCAGGGGTAAAAATCTATGGAACTGCCTCAGGACACGGAGCCACCAGATGGATTACCGTGCCGGTATTAGGAAAAATTCAACCTGCAGAGTTTGTAAAGGTGGGCTTGATTTTATTCTTTGCCGATTATTTACAAAAGCTTAAGGAGGATATTAATCATCCCCATGCCTTGCTCATGGAAGCTTTTATATTTTTCTATTCCGGTAGGCCTTGTATTAATCCAGCCAAACCTTTCCACCGCAATCATTATGACTGTTATTGTGGCGGCAATGACCTTTGCTTCTCCCTAAAACTAAAATGGATTTTTGCCTTTCTGGGCGTGGTACTCTTGTTTTGGGACTCTTATTTTATTTATTCTCTTCAGGCTTATACGATAAAGATTCCCTTATTGCAGGGGTATCAGGTTCGAAGAATTTTGACCTTTTAAATCCTTCGGAAAATACCAATGAATTTTATCAACAGATGTGGTCCATTATAGCAATCGGATCAGGAATGTTTAAGGGCAAAGGCCTCTTTAACAATTCCATCTTTTTCCGTAAAAACGGAAACTTTCTGGTGGAAGAGGATAATGACTTTATTTTTGCGGTAATCGGTGAAGAATTAGGCTTTAGAGGTCTTTAATAATTATTATAATCTTCTTGTTGATTATCTTAGAATGTCTTATAATAGCTTATAGAGCGAAGACATTAAGCGGTCGGTTAATATGTGTTGGAGTAATGGCCTGGATTGGCTTCCAGACCCTATACAAAATATTGCAGTAGCGACAGGATTGTTTCCCTAATACGGGAATTACACTCCCTTTCTTTTCACGAGGATGAGTTCCTTATTATCCGTTTACTTTGGCTTTGGGATAGTCTTAAATGTTGCTTTGCAAAGGAAGACGTAGGAGGAGTAAGAGATGAAGGTAGGATTAATTGCGCATGACTCTAAAAAGAAACTCATGCAAAATTTCTGTATTGCCTACAGAGGTATCCTGACAAGACATGAATTATATGCAACCGGAACTACAGGTACTTTGGTGAGGAAGTTACCAATCTGAAAATCCATAAGTTTCTTCCCGGAGAAACCGGTGAGCCAGACAATTAGCTTCTCAGATTGAGCAGGGAATTTGGATATGGTGATTTTCTTAAGAGATCCCTCTCCTGTAAGAGATACGGAACCGGAAGTGAATTCCGTAGTAAGATTATGCGATATTTACAACATTCCTATTGCTACCAATCTGGCTACAGGAGAGTTGTTAATCCATGCTTTAGAGCGTGGTGAATTAGAATGGAGAAATATTGGCTAAGAGAAAGGCTTTGAGTACTTTTTAGGAAGGAAAAAGCCTTTCTTTGCTGTGCATTTTTCCTTTATGCCTAAGTGCCTGTAAGACTAAGCTGGACAAAAGCCTTCATGAGGAACAAAAGTATTCAAAGACTTTCCTCTATCACAGTGGAAGAGAATATTCAGAATACTACCGTAAGCTTTGCTCGGGATTTGGCAGTTCCCGGTGAAAGTAGCTATCAGATTCAGGATATGGATGCGGAATTTTATCTTCTGGTAGAGGAGGACAGTAAAGAGGGAGACAGAGCAATTTCTTACAATCATCCCTATGATAGATGCTACCCTGCAAGCATTACCAAGCTGATGTCCGCTTTGGTTTGTGTTTCCATGGTGGAGGATTTAGATCGGGAATTTGTGGTCTCCACTTCTTCCGTGATTAAAGAAGCAGGTTCTTCTACAGCCTTTTTACAGGTAGGAGAGAGTCTAAGTATTCGGAATTTACTTTTATGGAATGTTACTTCCCTCAGGAAATGATGCCGAGGTAGCAGTGGCAGAAGCGAGTGCCGGATCTGTTCCCGCCTTTGTGGAAAAGATGAATGAGAAAGCTTTGGAGCTGGGCTGTCTATCTACCCATTTTACCAATCCCCACGGTCTACCGGATGATAATCACTATACCTCCGCCTATGATATTTATTTGATTTTAAAGGCTTGTATGAAGTATGAGAGCCTTCAGGGAAATTTTAGAACAGAGAATTTACAGGTACAGTATAAAGACAAAAACGGTATCGCCAAGTCTCAGGTTTGGAGGGCAACAAACCTTTACTCCACAGGAGAGAAAGAGCTTCCTTCCGGCTTAAAAGATTCTGGCAGCCAAGACGGAACCACAAAAAGCAGGGTATTGTCTGGCTTTAAGCGTAGAGAAAGAAAGCAATACCATTCCTCACTATTCTGTTGTAATGAAGGGTACAAATAAAGAGAATCTTTATGAGAATATGACAAACTTACTTGCTAAGATTTCATGAATAGTCTATACTTTTTATAAAAATATAGCTCAAGCTACTATAAAGAATCAAAGGAGGAAAAGCATATGGTTCAGTTCATTGTAGGACAAAGAGGAAAGGGAAAAACCAAACAGCTTATTGATCGGGCCAACAAGGCTGTGGCTGAAGCGAAGGGAACGGTGGATTTTTTGGATCGATCCTCTCAGCATATGTATGAGCTTAATAACAAAGTACGTTTGATTAATGTCAATGAATTCCAGTTAGAGTCTGAAGATGAGTTTGTTGGTTTTGTAAGCGGTATTATTTCCCAGGATCACGACTTGGAATACTTGTTCTTAGATAGCTTTTTTAAAGCTGGCAAGCCTGGAAGGTAAGCCTATCGGAGACTGTATTCGTAAGCTGGATGCTTTGTCCGACAAATACAAGATTAACATCATCAGCAGTTTGTCCATGGACAAAGAAGATGTTCCACCTGAATTAAAAGACCATATTGCGATTGCATTATAATTATGCCAAGTTCAAGAAAGAGCAAAAAAAGAGCATGTGGAATATAGAGGGAATAATCTTTGTGATTATTGCTCTCTATATTCTTTTTAGCGTATTTTTCCTACAGCAGAAGAGAAACCCTCCGATTTTTATGAAGTTAGAGAAGGAAGTCTTGTCCGAGAAAAGCAATATACCGGATTGATTTTGCGGGAGGAAAAAGACCTATACCGCTAAAGACAGCGGCTATGTCCATTTTTCTGTCTCTGAAGGGCGAAGAGTCAGCAAGGGTGGTGAATTATACTTCATCGATGAAACCAGGGAATCTTGAAAAATATTTCAGGAGCATCCGGAACTCTTAGGAGAATTTACCGAACAGCAGGTAGAGGATATCCGTCTGCGTTTGCAGGATTTTTCCGAAGCTTTCAGAACAATCAATTTACCGGACTTTATAACTTACAGGGAAGCCTACAAAGTACACTGTTCTTCAATGCTGAAGAGGGGAAAACAGGCTGCAAAAAAATATTGTCTCAGTTGGGGATTAAATACAGTATAGTAAATGCTGAGGAAGCCGGGATTATATCCTATACTCTGGATGGATACGAGGACTTTCAAAAGGATAAGCTGAATTACAATCTTTTCCAAAATGCCCAAACCACCGTAAGTTATATTCAAAATAGCGTTCGTGTGGAAGCGAAATCCACTTTATAAAATTATCAGTTCTTCTAAATGGAAGCTTTTATTTTCCTTTGGCGGAAGGCGATGTTAAAAAGATGGAAAATGTCAGTACCGTCAGTATTCATTTTTCCAGTAAACGCCATGGATCTACAGGGTAACTTTTCCGTATTTCGAGAAGACAGGAAGATGTATGGGAAAATACAATTAGACGATTATCTGGATTATTTTCTGGATTCCCGTTTTGTCAGCTTTTCCATGCAGGAGAAAGGACAAAAAGCGGTTTAAAGATTCCTGTTTCTGCAGTGGTGAACAAGGATTTTCTATATTGTTCCTAAAGGAATTTATGAAGCAAGGTCCGGATAAAAGCAGTGGATTTTACCGGCAAAAGGCTGATGGAAGCAGAGAATTCCTATCTACCGATATCTATATGCTGGATGAACAATACTGCTATCTGAAAATAGAAACTAATCCTTCCGACGCAGATATTCAAGGGAAATATTCTGGTAAAGGAATCCGGAAATGCATCCTTTGTCGTTGGTCTCAGAAAGGCATTGGAAGGGTCTACGACATCAATAGGGAGCTATGCGATTTTTCATCCTATTCAGATTATTGAAAAAATGAGGATTATCTTATCGTAGAATCCCATAGCAAAAACGGTGTTTCCGTATGATCACATCGTATTGCAAGGAGATATGGTAACAGACGGACAGATTATTTATCAGTAAAAATGTATTTCTTTTAGCAATCTTTGTCAATCTTAATTTTTCCTTGTAATTGATATTTTTAAGCTTGACAATATCTTAAAATTGAGTAAAATAATCTTGTTTAATTAGACCAAATTGGGAGATCGATATGAGCTTTTTAGCAACTTAATGAAAAATGAATTTGGATCGTGAAGATGAGTACGATGACTTGAGATCAGGACTACGATTTTGAGGATGAGTACGAGGAAGAAGAGGAAAGTCGCTGCTCCAAAAGAAGTTCTTTCTTTCCAGAAGAGAAGAGGAAGAATCAGCAGAACCCAAGATTCGTTTATTTGGGAAGTCCAAGGATAAGCAGGAGTTGAAGTCTCCCAGCATGCAGGTTGTCATGATGAAGCCAAGTTCCTTAGGAGATGCTATCAATGTCAGCGATTACCTTTTTGGATGGTACTTCCGTATTGTTGAATATGGAAGGGCTTCATACAGAAATTGCTCAGCGCATTATTGATATTGTTTCCGGAACAGTGTATGCCATTGGAGGAGATATCAAGAAGATTTCACATACATTTTTATTGCAGGACCTGAGGATGTTGCATTATCCGGTGATTTTGCAGGAAGTGTTTTTCTCTTCTAACGCAGAGTATAATGGTATTCATCTGAATATGTAATTTAGCTCATTAAGGCATATCCTCCGGGGTATGTCTTTTTTGTTTTTCCGTTTTAGGCGGAGCATCTATCAAAGGGGAATAAGGCTAATGAGAAAATTAGACATTTACAAAGAAGATAATTTGATTTACAGCATTTTTCTTGGAAAAAGGATTTTCAGCACTTCCGGAAAAGATTAGAGGCGCTTTCCTGTAGAAAGAAAAAGGCTTTAATCGTTACCGACGATCAAGTGGCCAAATTATTCTTAGAAGATTTTTAAAAAGACAATAGAGCATTCCTTTTCTTCCATCGCTTTATGTATCCTCCCGGCAGGAGAAGCTCATAAGGACTTGGAACATATTCAAAGCATCTATCAGGCAGCTTTGGATATGGAACTGGAAAGAAAGGATATGATGATTGCCCTTGGGGGAGGTGTTGTCGGGGACATGACCGGCTTTGCCTCTGCCACATATCTTCGGGGGATAGATTTTATCCAAGTTCCTACCACTCTCTTAGCCCAAGTAGATTCCTCCATCGGTGGAAAAACCGGTGTGGATTTTTACAGTATAAAAATCTTGTTGGCGCCTTCCATATGCCAAAGCTGGTATATTCTTCTATGCATTGCTACTTTCTTTACCTAAGGAACAGTATGCTTCCGGCATGGGGGAGATTATCAAGCATGCCCTGATTCATAACGAAAAATATCTTCCTTACTTGGAGGAACATAAAGAAGAATTAAAGGAGCGGAAGCCTGAGATTCTTCTGGAAACCATCTATCAAAGCAACAGAGTAAAAATACTTTTGTGGAAAAAGGATCCCTATGAGCATGGAGACAGAAAATATTTAAATTTCGGACATAGTCTCGGCCATGCTATAGAGAAGGTTGCCAATTTTACTTATAGCCATGGACAATGTGTGGCTTTTGGAAGTCTTATGGCGCTATCCCTGTGTAAGAACATCACCGGAGAGGAAATCGAAGAGGTGAAAAAGCCTTATGGAAGCTATGGGGCTGGAGATACAATGCAAAGCCTTGTCTATTTCCGAAATTTTAGAAGCTTTTAGCAAGGATAAAAAGCAAAAGAAACCAACATCTCCAGTTTGTCCTTCTCCATCATCTTTGCAGTCCGTATATTGAGGAGGAATTATCCAAAGATACAATTGAAGCTGTATTAAAGCAGTACATGAAAAGTGAGGAACTATGAGTAATAAAGGAAAACTATGGCTTTACTTTTTCCTAAGTAGCGGAATTTTAATCTTTTTGGACCAATGGACCAAGTCCTTGGCCGTAGAATACTTAAAGTCAGGAAGGAAATACAGCTAATTCCTAATATTCTATCCTTGTTATATGTGGAAAATGCAGGAGCTGCCTTTGGAATCCTCCATGGTCAACAAGTCATATTTCTCATCATCACCTTGGTGGTTTTAGCCGGCGTACTGATGATTTTTCATAAAACGCCGATAAAGAAAAGATATCTGCCATTTTTCCTTTGCCTATTATTGGTTTTTTCCGGAGCCATAGGGAATTGTATAGATCGGCGAAGCAGTCCTATGTTGTAGATTTTATTTATTTTTCGCCCCATTGACTTTCCGGTCTTTAATATTGCGGATATCTATGTAACCGTAGCTTGTTTTGTTCTTCTCTTTTTATTTTTCTTTGTGTATAAGGAAGATGAGTTTTCTTTCTTAAAGGAGAAAAATAATGGAATGGATTGTATCAAAGCAGGAAGAAGGCAGCCGTCTGGATAAATTTTTATCGGAGCAAAAAGGAGCATAACTTTAGCTAGGTCCTACATTTCCAAATGTATTCAAGATGGCTGTGTTTTGGTCAATGGGAATAAGGCCAAATCTTCCTTAAAGCTAAAGGAGGGAGATAAGCTGAGCTTTACGGTTCCGGAACAGATAGATTTAGAAGTTCTACCGGAGCAAATCCCCTTGGACATTGTTTATGAAGACGAAGACCTCTTAGTCATTAACAAAGAACGGGGAATGGTAGTCCATCCTGCTCCCGGACATTCCGGAGGAACCTTGGTCAATGCGGTTTTAGCCCATGCAGGAGATTCTCTTTCTTCTATTAACGGGGTAAATCGTCCGGGGATAGTCCATAGAATTGATAAGGATACCACAGGTCTGCTTCTGGTTTTGTAAAAATGATGTAAGTCATCAGAGTCTGGCAAAGCAGTTGGAAGAGCATAGTATTACCAGAAGATATCATGCCCTGGTGTTCGGAAAAATCAAAGAGGAGGAGGGCTGCATTTCCGCTCCCATTGGACGGGATGAAAAGGACAGAAAAAGCAAGCAATATCCTATAAACATGGCAAAGAAGCCATTACACATTACAAGGTTTTAGAGCGTTTTTCCGATTCCACCCTGGTAGAATGCAGGCTGGAAACCGGCAGAACCCATCAGATCCGTGTCCATATGAAAAGTATAGGGCATCCTCTTTTGGGAGATCCTGTTTACGGACTGAAAAATCGGAAAGATGGAATTGCAGGACAGGCCCTGCATGCTATGGTTTTAGGCTGTCCATCCAAGAACCGGAGAATATATGGAATTTTCTGCAGCTTATCCTGAGGATTTTCAGTAGCTTTTTAGAGAAACTAAGAAACAAGGGCTAAAGGATTATAGGAAAAATGTTAAAGGAGTTTTTCGAAAAAGATAAGGCTTTTTCCATCTTTCTTGATACTGTAAAGCAAAGCAATTCGCTTGCTGATAGAGTTTATAAGCAGAGTGGTAATAGGGGTAATTTCTTGAGTAAACAAGTTGAAAGTAAAGCAAAAGGGTATATGGGTAGATATGGAGGTTTTTTCCGTACAAAAGAAGAAAGAGAGTTTCTTGCTCTCTTTTTGCTTGTTTTTATTCTCTTTTTCCATTGTCTATGGGCAAAAGAAGAGCAGTACAGAGCAGGCCTTTAAAAAGCAGTGATAGCCTTTTATCCAGTGATAGTGAAATCAGCAGTAAAAGCAATTTACAAAGGGCGGAATGGAACAATAGGCTTTATACAGAGCGAAAGGAAGACGAGTTCTTCGGTCCAAGACCCAATATCAGCCGTTATAATCTGGTGGATGTAAATCAGAATCCGGATCCTTTAAACTCTGTAGGAGGAGAAATCTATAAGGAATTGATGGCAAAGGAAAGTGCTGATTTAGCAAGGATTTATGACAGCACCGGAGATACTCCGGAGCATACCGCAAAACAGCTGGGACTAAAGCGCTCTCGCCATACTGGGCCGATATAATCCCCAGGCACAGGGGCAGTCTGCAGATCAAAAAAGCTCTTGGGCAATTCCCTATTTTAAAAATATCCACTATCGTTATTACAACGGAGATGGTAAGGAAATTCAGGAATCCAGTAATGTAAAGGACATTCTGGCTATGGCCAGTGTCTATACCTACCAGCATAATTATTTGGATGAAGAGCGTTTTCGTGCCATTGTGAATGAGCTCTACACAAAATCCCATTCCTATTCTTTAAGCATCGGCCCTGTGTATTACGATAATGGTTGTATCCATAAGGACGCAAAGGAAGAAATGCTGGATGAGGAAGCAAAGAACAACTCCAAGGCTAGCGAAGAAACAAAAAGAGAGCCGGAAAGTACAGGTGATTCTACCGGGGACTCTAAAAGCTGAAAGTAAAACAGGAGCTGTTGAAAGCACTAAAAGAGAATGGAGAGCAGTCCGGCAGCAAGAAAGAAGGTTCAGAATCTTCCAAAGCCGAAAATACTACAAACATAAAAAGAAAGTAGCCAAGCAAAAGAATTCTGAAGAGAATAAAAAGACGAAAAAGAATATAAAAAGAAACAGTTAAAGAAGATAGTAAGCAGGTTGAAGCTTCCGTAGAAAGCGGTGAAGGAAAAGATCACCACAGAGGAAAATAGAAATGACGCGAATCCGCAAAGTCCTTCCAACATAGCGAAAGAAAGTAAAAAGGAAGGCAAGAAACGAATGCAAACAGTATTCAGGACAAGAAAAACTGCCTAAAAACTACTGTCCCGGACATGTGGATTTAACCATTAAAAATCACCGTCATTGGCTTCGATGATGAAAACGGACTTAGAAATATCCCCTTGGATTCTATAAAGGATTTGGAAGAACAGGATAGGCTACCGGGAAGCCGTTGGCATGGCTGGGATAACTATAGTATTGCTGCCGTAAACCGTCTCAGAGAACAGGACTGGTTTTAAAGAATATGGTCTTAGTATTTCCTCCGTGGAGAAGAAATCTCCTTTGACGGAGGAAGAAAATATCCGCCTATATGAAAGATTTACCGGAGGATACCGGCGAGGAGAGAAAAGCCCTGATTCGTTTTGCCTTGTCTTCCGTAGGAAAAGTTCCCTATTATTATGGCGGAAAGGCAGGGCTCCAAAGGGATTGGAAAAATAATCATTTTTGATGCCAATTTATCGGAATCCGATTACAAGGGAAGAAATCGAAAGGGCTTAGACTGTTCAGGGCTTTGTGCAATGGGCTTACTGGTCCAGTGTGGACAAGAGTTTAGACTTTGCCTCCAGTACCCAGGGAGCTCATCGGTAAAGGGACAAAAAAATCAAGCGTAGCGAATTAAAGCCAGGGAGATTTAATAATCCAGCCCAGCGGAGACAGCCATGTGGTAATGTTCATAAAATGGACGAAAGAAGGAAAAATGCTTGCCGTCCACGAGAATGGTACTGCCGGAAATGTTTCCGTAGATGAAGTACAGGCAAATTATCCCTATTATCGCAGTGTTTTTACCATAAAATACTTGACGAAGAGGGCAGATTACTGTAAAGTAACCTGGATGCCGCCTAGCGAGGTTTAAGAAGCATGTCTCACCATAGCTAGCGAGTAAATTTTTATAGGAGGATTCCCTAATGTACGCAGTAATTGTAAGTGGCGGAAAGCAGTACAAAGTCAGTGAAGGCGATGTAATCCGTGTGGAGAAGTTGGAAGTAGAAGAGGGAGCAAAGATTACTTTTGATCAGGTTCTTCTTCTCAATGACGGTTCTTTGAAGATTGGTACACCAACAGTTGCCAATGCAAAGGTTAGCGGAACTGTTCTTCAGAATGGTAAGGGTAAGAAGGTTATCGTTTACCGTTACAAGAGAAAGTCCGGTTACCACAAGAAGAATGGTCACAGACAGCTTTTTACAGAAGTAAAAATTGACAAGATTGGTTAATTTTTAGGAAAGGATAGGTAAATTACATGGCTCATCATAGGGTATGGGCTCTACCAAAAACGGTAGAGATTCCGAGTCGAAAAGACTTGGTCAAAAGAGAGCAGATGGTCAGTTCGTGAAGGCTGGAAACATTCTGTACAAGCAGAACGGAACCAGAATTCATCCAGGTCTGAATGTAGGCTTGGGAAATGATTTCACCTTATTTGCAAAAGGTGGACGGAGTCGTTAAATTTGGCACGTCTAGGAAGAGATCGCAAGCAAGTATCTGTACTTCCAAAGGCATAGGAAACATTAACCCATGCTGGTTATCCGGCGGGGGTTTTCCATAGTAAAGAAGATATTTTTTGCAGGAAAGATTCCTGCTTCTTTTTAGAAAAAGGAGTATTCATGTTTGCAGATATTGCAAAAATTTATGTAAAGAGCGGAAAGGGTGGCAATGGCCATGTATCCTTTCGTAGAGAATTGTTTGTTCCTGCAGGAGGACCGGACGGTGGAGACGGCGGAAAAGGGTGGAGACATCATTGTAGAGGTGGACAAAGGCTTAAACAGCCTGGAACCCTTCCGTCATAAAAACAAAATATGCCGCAGCCGGGACAAGAGGAGATGGCAGAAAGATGCACGGAAGGAACGGAAAGGATCTGATCCTGAAAGTTCCGGAGGTACTCTCTAAAGGATGATGAGACCGGTAAGCTGATTGCGGATATGAGCGGAGACAATCAGCGCATGATCTTATTAAAGGGGGAAAGGGTGGCCTTGGCAATATGCATTTTGCCACCCCTGCCATGCAGGCACCGAAATTTGCTCAGCCGGGAGAAGAGGCCAGAGAAATTACCCTTCGTTTGGAATTACGGGTAATTGCGGATGTAGGCTTAGTAGGCTATCCCAATGTGGGAAAAGTCTACCTCATTTCCATGTGCAGTAATGCCAGACCGAAATTGCCAACTATCATTTTACCACCTTGAATCCTCACCTTGGTGTGGTGAACTTTAAAGGGTGACAGAAGCTTTGTTATGGCGGATATTCCCGGTATTATCGAGGGAGCATCCTCCGGTATCGGACTGGGCTTTCAATTCCTTCGTCATATCCATCGCTCCAGAGTACTGATTCACATGGTGGATGCTGCAGGTACCGAGGGGAGAAAGCCTCTGGAGGATTTCTTACAGATTCAGAAGGAATGTGAAGAATATGATGAGGAAATCCTTAGAAAGCCTCATGATTGTGGCTGCCAATAAGGTAGAGCTTTTTGCAAAGTGAGGAGCAGGAAGAAGATTTGGCTCTTTTGGAAAAATCACTGCAAGGAACACAATATTCCTTTTCTTCCGCCTTTCCGCAGCTTCCAACCAGGGAATTTTACCTGTATTGGAAAAGACCTGGGAACTTTTACAGGAAAATAAAGAACAGCCTGTTGTCTATGAAAGCGAAGTGGATTTAGAGAAGCTTGGTGCAGTAGAAATGCTGGCAATCAACTATGAGCATCCGGAAGAGGGATTGTTTATTGTGGAGGGTCCCAAGATGGAGAAGATGCTGAGCTATACCAACTTAGAAGCGGAAAAAGGCTTCCTTTCTTCCAGCGTTTTATGGTGGAGCAAGGCATTATCAAAGAATTAAAGAAGATGGGCTTGAAAGAAGAGATACCATCAAAAATCTATGCCCATGAATTTGAATATTATGACACGGAGGAGAGGAATGAAATCTACATCAAAGACAGTAAAATGCGTTCAGTCTTGAAGGGGCTGCACAGAAATTAGAACCTACCCTTTTCTCTGGGAAAAATTCCATTACTCTGAGTTTATTGAAGCAGTACGGGAATATATGGAAAAACATGAGTTGTTAAAAATTCATGTTTTAAAGAATTGTATAGACGATCTTCGGGAGTTGGGAAATACCATAGCGGATCGTTCCGGTACAGAATTAGTGCAGATTATCGGTCGTATGATCGTCTTATACAAACCGGCAAAAGAAGAAAAAGACAGGAAATTCTCTCTATGAAATCCATAGCCATTTTAGGGGGAAGCTTTAATCCGGTGCATTACGGACATTTAAAAATGGCGGAAGCCGCCATGAAAAGCACTCATTTTTCCAAGGTTCTTTTTATCCCCACCGGCACTCCCTATCATAAAGAGCAGAAGGATTTGCTTCCCTTTGCCGATAGGCTGAAGCTTTTGGAACTGGCTATCGAAAAATATCCGGATTTTGATTGCTCTCCCATGGAAGGAGATAGGGATGGGAATTCCTATACCATCGATACGGTAAGAGAACTTCGCGGCAGAATCCGACGAATTCCTACAGTCTTTTAATCGGAACCGACCAGTTTTTAACCCTTCGTTCCTGGCATAAAATCGAAAGAACTAGGGCAACTGGTGGATTTTTATGTTGCCAATCGAAACGGGGAGATGGAGTTCTCTACTTTCCAAAAGGAAAAGGAAGGCTTTGGAGAAAGAGTTTTCTTTACATTGCATCTTATTTCCTATGCCGGCTATCGACCTTTCCAGTACGGAGATTCGGAATCGACTGAAAGCAGGAAAGTCCATTCATGGAATGCTTCCAAAGTCGGTGGAAGAGTGTATTTTTGAAAAAGGGCTTCTACCGTTAAAGAAGGAAATCATAAAGAGGATATCTATATCGAATAAAGCAACTATATCGAAGAAAGCAACTATATCGAAGAAGATATCTATAGCAAAAGAGGAATCATGGAAGAAAAAGAATTTATGCAAAAAATCGAAGAAATTCGAAAGCATTTGCAGGAGCATTTAAAGAAGGAGCGCTATGAGCATTCTTTAAGTGTGGCCTTTACCAGCATCTGTCTGGCTATGGCTCAGGGGTAGACCTCAAAAGGCGGAGCTTGCAGGACTTTGCCACGACTGTGCAAAATATATGGGGAAAAAAGAATTACTGGAGGCTTGTCAGAGAGAGCATATCCCTCTGCTTCCCGAGTATTTGGAGGCGCCCCAGGTTCTCCACGGTATTTACGGCGCCTGTTATGCCAAAAAACATTTTCAAATCGACAATGAAGAGATTCTCTCCGCTATTTACTATCATACCCTGGGAAAACCGGCTATGACCACTTTGGAAAAGATTGTATATCTGGCCGATTACATTGAAGTAAGAAGAGGGAATCGGGAGGACTTAAATGCAATCCGGGAAATTGCCTTTCGAGATTTGGATTTGGCGGTGAAGCTTTGTTTAGAGGCAAGTATTGCCTATGTAAAAGAAAAGGGACAGCATTGTTGCTCTTTTATCCCTGGATGCGTTAGCATATTATCAAGAGAAAAAGGAGGTATAAATGGAATCTTTGGACTTATGTAAAAATTGTATCTGTTTTAGATGAGAAAAAAAGGAAGTGACATCATCGTTTTAGACATTTCCGAAATCTCCGTTTTATCGGATTATTTTGTTTTGGTATCCAGCAGATAATGTAAGACAGCTGGATGCCTTGAAGGATGCCCTGGAAGAAGCCGTTCATTTGGATAATCGTAAGGCGGAGGGAGAGAGTAGCTCCGGTTGGATTCTTTTGGATTATAAGGATGTTATCGTGCATCTTTTTGACAAAGAAACCAGATCCTTTTTATAACCTGGAAAAATCTGGTCTGATGCCAAGAGGTAGAATTATAAGAAGGCTATAGCATGAAGAGTGTAAAAAGACATGAGCTAAGTAGAGAAGAAGTTTGGCACTTTGATGATTTATATGCCAATGATGAAGCATTTTTAAAGGCTTTGGCGGAATCCGAAGAGAAAGCAACGGAAATTGCTTCCTATGAGGGACGTCTCGGCAGTTCTCCGGAAATTTTATTGAAGGCTTTGAAGGAGAAAGAGGCATTAGCCTTATTATCCAGCCACTTTTTGGCCTACAGCATGATGAAAAGCGATGTGGATACCAAAGACCAGGAAGCTTTAAGTTTAAATCAGAAAGCAATGGCGGTAGAGGTTCGAAACGGAGAAAAATTAGCCTTTTTCGATCCGGAGATTCTTTCCTTGTCTTCGGAATATCTGGATAAAGCATTTTCAGACTGTAAGGAATTGGAGAAGTATTCCGTCTATATCAAGGATGTCAGAAGATTAAAAGAGCATACTTTAGATAAAAATGCCGAAAAGCTTCTGGCATCGGCTCAGTCCATGGCCAGCGGTCCCTATCAGGCATTTTCCATGCTGCAAAATGCCGATCTCAATTTCCTTCCGTGGAAATGAACGGGGAAGAAATTCCGTCAGTAACGCCCGTTTTGTCCCCTTACAGACCGGCAATAACCGTCCGCTACGTAAGGCGGTATATGAAGCCTTTTATAAGGTATATCAGGATCATAGAAATACCTTTGCCGCATTATTTGACGCGCAGCTAAAGCAGCAGTATTTCTTTGCCAAGGCCAGAAACTATCCTACAGCCTTTGCCGCTTCCGTAGGGGAAGTGGATGTTTCGAGAAGGTTTGGGATCATCTGATTTCCGCCGTTCACAAGAAGATTTCCGCCTTTCATGATTATGTAGCTCTTTCGAAAAGGAAAATGCTTGGCTTAGAAGATCTTTCCATGTATGACGTTTACGCGCCCATGGTAAAGGACTATGAGTACCATATTGATTTTGAGGAAGCCAAGGAAGTGATTTTAAAAGGTCTAAAAGCCTTTAGGAGAGACTATCAGGAGCTTTTGAAAAAAAGCTTATTCCGAGTATTGGATTGATGCCAAGGAAAATGACGGAAAGCGTGTGGGAGCATACTGCAACCCTGTATTTGGCGTTCATCCTTTATCCTTATGAGCTATCAAGGCACCATGGATGATCTTTTTACCTCAGCCCATGAGCTGGGACATGCCATGCATTCCTATTATTCGGAGCAGGAGCAGGGCTTCCTGAATTCTCAATACAAAGCTTTTTGTTGCGGAAGTAGCTTCCACCACCAATGAAGTACTGCTGTTATATTATCTGATGGAACAGGCTAAAAACAAGGAAGAGAAGCTCTATCTTTACAACCATTTCTGGAGAGCTTTATGGGAACCTTCTTTTAGACAAACTATGCTTTCCGAGTTTGAACGTAAAGCCGCTTCTATGTTGGAAGCAGGAGAGCCATCACCGCCGATAGCCTGGAGAAGACCCTATCATGATTTGAATAACTATTACTTTGGTCCGGATATGAAGATTGATGATCTGATTTCCGTAGAGTGAGCAGAATCCTCATTTTTACTACAACTTCTACGCATATCAGTATGCAACAAGCTTTGCCGTATCCTGTGCAATTGCCAAAAAGAATTTTAGCCAAGGAAGAGGGAGCTCTGGAGCAATATAAGAAAATTCCTGTCCAGCAGCTGCACCAATGACCCTGTGTCCTTGTTACAGCTTGCAGGAGTAGATCTTTCCACGGAAAAGCCTATGGTGGATGCCATCAGTATGTTCCATAGCATCGTTCAGGAAATGCGAGACTTATATCACAAAGCATAATTTCCCATAATTTTAAAGAGGAAGTGACTGTGAAAAAATTAAATTATAAAAGTTTTCGGCAATATAGGTCTGATTGTGGGTAGTCTGAGCCCGTCGGTACTTGCGAAAACAAGAGAAACGCAGTTTTTCGCTTAGTATCCGCTACGTGGCGAAGCTATGCGAGCGTGCCCCAATTTCAGACCCTATATTGCTTAGAAAACTATTGTAATTTTTACAGTCACTTCTCCTTTTTGTATCTATGAATTTTATGCAATAATAATTACCTATAAATTAGCTTCCATTTAAGTCTCTCGCTTGCGATTTGTCCAATTTTGTTATAGAATTGACAAGTAACAAACATTTCTATTTTGAAGGAGGACAGTATGGAGGAAGTTCAAAGAAAGAGAAATTCCATCATCCTAAAGGGCTTTGGTTAGCCTGCATTGGTATGGCTGGTTCCAGCTACTTGAAGTATGCGGTATCCGGTATTACTATTTTTTTCTACACCTATTCTGTAGCAATGGGCGGTCTTGGTTTTAAAGCGATAAACAAGCAGGACTTATCATTTCTATCGCCGAGCTTTTGGTTCCGTGCTGCCACTCTTAGACTCCATTATTACAGACCGTTTTCTGGGCATGCAGAAAGCGATGATTATGGCATTCTTTTTACAAAGTGTTGCCTATGCCATTTTCTTCTTCTTTACCCCCCATGTTCCCATGATTATTGTGGGTATCGTGATTAACATGTGCTCCATGGCTTTTTATGAACAACAACTTAACAGCCATTGTAGGTATGCTTTACTCCAATAAAGAGCATGCCCGAAAGGATGCAGCCTACGGTATCTTCTACATGGCGGTAAATATCGGAAGCTTCTTTGGACCGATTTTCGGAGGACTTCTTACAGACCACTGGATGGCTGTGAAGGATGCAGAGGGTAATATTGTTAAATACGGTTATAAGTATGCTTACCTGATGGTTGCCATCGGTATGTTTATCGTATTCCTGATCTTCCTTGTTTTAATTCCGAAGTGGTTAGGGAGAGGGTGAGAAAGCACCCCGCAAATGCAAAGGGCGCTAACAAAGAAGAGAAGCAGAAGGTAGAATTCAAGTTTAGTCCGGTGGAGAAAACACGTTTGATAGGAATGGGTATTATTTTCATCTTGGTAACCGTTTACTGGACAGTGTACTTTCAGACTTCTTATACCATCAATACACTGGCAAATGATTATGTTAACCTTAATGTAGGCGGCTTCCATGTGCCTGTAGTATGGTTGATTTCCTTTAACGAATTTTATGTATTATTCTTGCTCCGCTTCTGGAAATCTTTGGATGACTCTTTCTCAGAAAGAAGATGGATCCTCCTGTAAGCTTAAAAGATGGCTGTGAGAATGATTATTACCGGTCTTGCTTTCTATATCATTTTACTCGGTTTCAATACCTTACATGGTGTATTGGATAAGACGGTAAAGATGGATCTTTGGTATATGCTTCTTGCTTATGCCATTTTAACGGTAGGAGAACTCTTGGTATCTCCTGTAGGTATGGCTTTGTTTAATAAGCTGACTCCGGAGCGTTTCTCCTCCTGGCTATGAGTGTGGTATTTAACCCTATCACCTTCTCCGGTATTGCTTCCGGATATCTGGTGGCGGTAGCTAAGGTTTGGGGATATGGAAAGATTCTGAATATCTTAGGGTGCAGCCCTTATCATCAGCGGTGTGGTTATGTTGGTGATTATGCCCTTTATTGAGAAGCTGATTGCTGTAGACAAGTTAAGCACAGAAGAAACAGCAACAGAGACTGCAGAATAGCTTTAAAAATGACTCTCTTTATCTCTCAGCGAGTTGTCATATAATCAAGCTTAAAGCTTTATTTAGAAAGTAACTGTAATTCATACGAATCTCCGATATTTCAAAGACTTCTATGAGTCAGGAAACATTGGAGATTTTTCATACAAACGTTTGCATAAAAAGAAAGAATATGCTATACTTTTTATAAATTTTTAAATTCTAAGAAAAGAGGCCAGGATGGGAAGACCAAGAAAAAAGTACCAAGCAAAGATAATTTAACAGAGAAGCAATTAGCGATTTACAACTACATTAAAAGAATGTGTTCAGATTAGAAACTATCCGCCTTCTGTTAGAGATATTTGCACAGAGGTAGGTTTAAAGTCCACTTCCAGTGTTTTTTTAGTTACTTTAAATGATCTTGGAGCAGGCGGACTGATCCGTGAGGATCCCATCCCATCCAAGAGCCATTGAAATCTTGGACAAAAGCCATAGCCATAGTGGAAAAAGCTCCCTAAAGCAGTAAGACAAAGGAGCTTTCTCCGTACATAGCTCGCCTGTAGAAGAAAGTATGAAGGAAATGGTGTCAGTACCGGTAATCGGTACCGTAGCCGCAGGAACCCCATCTTTTGCCGAAGAGAATGTGAGCGACCATTTCCCCTTCCCACAGAGATTTTTACCGAATCAGGAAACCTTTATTCTGAAGTAGAGGGAGATTCCATGATTAATGTAGGTATTTTTCGATGGAGACTATCTGATGGTTGCAAAAGCAAAATACCTGCAGTGACGGTGAGGTTGTTGTGGCTTTGGTAGAGGATAGTGCTACGGTTAAGCGCTTTTACAAAGAAAAAGGATATATTCGTCTACAGCCGGAGAATGATACCATGGAAGATATCATTGTAAATGACTGTCAGATTCTAGGAAAGGCCATTGGGCTGATTCGTGTTGGACTATAAGCTATACGCTATAAGCTGTTTAATAGATACGTCTAAATTAATATTGTCGTTTTTGAGGAATAAAATGCTGGAAAAATGGTCCGAACCGGGTATTGGTCAATTTTTAAAAGAAAGTTTTTCCATCAGCTGTAAAGCCGGAGAGGAAGAGTTTCAGAAACTACAGAAAGAATTCCTACAACTGAATAGTCATCTGGAAAAGCAAGGGGTGAAGCTGCGTTTGGGTAATTTAAAAGATGACAAGCAATGTTCCTGTAGCATAGAATTGTCTCTAAAGCATATGAAGAGAGATGCGGGGAAAAAACGGGAATACGGCACCCATAAGAGTATCGGGGCAGTTTATCTTTATCGTAAAGAGCATAACAGTAAAGAAACAGCCCTGTATTCCGGGCTTCCTCTGCGTTCTTATCAAAGAAGAGTGAAGAAATACAAGGAAGAAGGACGTTGGACAGAAGAAGAAGGCTTTTTAGCCTTCTCTTTTCAATCTTACTCTGTTCTTATTCCAATTCTTATTCCAATTCTTATTCCAATTCTTATTCCTGTTCTTACTCTATTCTTACTCTTTTCTTATTCCCCTTCTTCTTTTCTGAGTCTTACCAGATTTCTGACACTGCGGCGTCTTTCTTCTTCCAAAGCCGCATAATGCTTTTTGGTGGTATTTACGTCACTATGCCCCAGAACATCCGCAACCAGATAAATATCTCCGGTTTCCTGGTATAGATTGGTACCATAGCTGCTTCGTAATTTATGCGGAGTAATATGTTTAAGGGGAGTTACCTTTTGTGCATATTTCTTCACCATCAATTCCACAGTTCGCACAGACATTCTTTTATTTTGTAAAGATAGGAACAAAGCATTTTCATGTCCTGAAGCCGGGATTTTCCCCTTTCTTTCCTCCATATAAGCTCTTAAGCCTTGTTCCACCTCATCGGAAAAGTAGATGGAGACTTCCTTGCCTCCCTTTCTGTGAATACGAATGGCATTGTTTTGAAAATCCACATCGGAGCAGTTTAAACCCACGCATTCCGACACACGGATTCCCGTCCCCAGCATTAACTGCATCATAGCCAGGTCTCTTACTTGATTCTTCTCATGATAGAGCTTTTCCTTCTTGCTTAAATCTTCTCCGGACTCTACCTGATCCAGAAACTGTGCAACTTCTCCCTGATCCATGCGAACAATCTCTTCCTGAGAAAGCTTCGGCAAGGAGAGAAGAGCAGTCTTATTCTCCTTAATTTGTTCTGTTTTATAAAGATAGCCAAAAACTTTTTAAACTGGAAATTTTTCCTTTTTATGCTCTTGTTATGATTTAAAACTTCAACTTCCTCAATTTGTCCCTCTTTACCGGTCTTTTTCTTCGTTCTATATTTCAAAAATTCCATATATTCCTCTAAATCCACCAGGGATAAACGATCCAAATCCCTGGCTTCAAAATCATAAATATCGGAACGAAGCTTTTTCCTCTATTAAAAATTGAAAAAGACCTTTAAATCATAGGCATAGGCAATCTTGGTTCTGGAGGAAGTAACTTGATCAATACCGCGAAAAAGATGCACAAAAAGGCCGGTAGATCCTTTTGTAGCTGTCTAAAGCTTTAAAGTATTCTGTTTGTCTAATTCTAAATGATATTGTAATGGCATAGCTTATTCTCTCTAATAATTTTATCCACTCTAATAAGTTTTTTTCTCCATAATCAATACAGAGTAAATCGTTTTAGCTTGAATCCGAATTTGATAGATACCAAAGCCATATTCAAGCCGTTGCATCGTAGTTTTTACCAGATTATAGCATAATCCCTTTTTAAAAAGCAATAACTATTCGTTAAACAAGAGTTTAGCGAATAGTTATCTATCTATTCTTTACAGTACTGTTAGTTGGTCTTCTTCCAAGTTTTCGGAGAAAATAAGATTAACATGGGGAAAATTTCCAATCTTCCTGCCAACATATCAAAAATCATTACTGCTTTTGAGAAAGGCGAATAAATCGAGAAGTTTTCTATGGTCCTACTTTTCCAAGTCCCGGTCCAATATTATTAAAGGTTGCGGAAACGGCTGTAAAGTTTGTGGTAAAGTCAAATCCGTCAAAGCTGATTAAGAAAACGGAAATCATGATTACAAAACAATAGGCAATCAAATAAGTGCTTACAGAACGAACTACATTGTAATCCAAGCTCTTTTCCTTCCAAGCGAATCCTTTTGATGGCTTCAGGGTGAATAATCAAATGAAGCTCCTTCCCCATATTCTTTAGCAAAATAAGGATTCTGGAGACCTTCAGTCCACCGCCTGTAGAACCTGCACAGGCACCGGAAATCATCAAGAACATAATGATCATTTGGCTCGGAACAGCCCAATGATTATAGTCCAAAGTGGAAAAACTGTTGTGGTTATGATACTTCCAACAGTAAAAAAAGCATGGTGAAGGGCAAAAGCCAATCCCATGTCCCATTTCCTTTTCAAAATTATTTCAAGCAATAAATAAAGTGGAGCAAAGAATGATTAAAAGATAGGCTCTGGCCTCTTCTGAGGAAAAAGCATCCTTCCACTTCTTTCTTTGTAAAAGATAAAAAAACATTGAAGTTAATACCGAACAAAATCATAAAAATGGTAATCAAAAACTGGCTAAACATGGAATAATCCGCCATGCCGGAGTTTCTGATGGCAAATCCGCTGTTCCCTGCTGTTCCGAAAGCCGATGCAAAACGCATCAAAAAGCGGCATACCGGAAACTAAAGAAAGGCAAGATACAAATTACCGTTAGAAACAAAATAAATCTTATAAAGCGCCTTTTGCGGTATCTGCAACTCTAGGCACCATCTTAGACACGTCCGGTCCCGGAGATTCCGCCTTCATAATCATCATGTTATAGCCGCCTCCAAGAGGAAGAACCGTTAAAACAAGGACCAAAACGCCCATTCCACCCATCCAGTGGGAAAAAGAACGCCAAAAAATCAATCCCTTCCCAAAGGCCTCCACATCGCTTAATATGGAAGAACCTGTGGTGGTAAAACCGGAAACTATTTCAAAAACCGCATCGATGTAGTGGGGATTTTTCCACTGATATAGAAAGGGTAGGCTCCCACTAAAGGACAAAACCAACCAGCAGCCTGCCACAATAACAAAACCCTCTCTGGCATAAAAGGCAATTTTCTTCGGTTTTTTCTGTGTTAAAAGTACTCCCACAACTAAAGAAACGGCAGATACTGCCAATATAGCCGCTGCAGATACTATACTCCTGATATAGGATGGCACAGATAAAAGGGAAGCAATAAGCTGATTCCCTCTATTCTCAGTACCCAAGCCAGGATGTGAGACAATCATACTAAAGTTCATAATGAATATCCTCTTCCTTCTTTACTTCCAAAATGTCCCGTAAATCGTTAAAGCCCGCGTTGGTGGTAACTACGACCCTATCTCCCACCTTCATCACATCCGCACCCCTTGGGTAATAATTTTATTTTGACGGATGATTCCGCAAATCAATACTCCCTGCTTAAAGGACATTTGCGCAAAAGGAATATTGATCAAATCCGGATCGTTTAAGACCTTAAACTCTAAGGCCTCTGCCAATCCGTCTGCTATCTTATATAAGGTCTCTACATTGGATCCCTTGGAATTCTCTAACGCACGAACATATCGAACGATACTCTCTGCAACAATCTGTTTCGGATAAATCACGGAACCCAAGTTCATTTTCCTTGGTAACATTTTCAAAAGGCAATACGGTTAATCTTTGGTGATCAAACGAGCATCGGGAAAAGCTTTTCCCGCATAAAGAGAAAGCATGATATTTTCCTCATCAAAACTGTCAAAGAGCAGAATGCATCTGTATTTTCTATTCCTTCCTTCTTTAAAAGCTCAGCATCAATACCGTCACCGTTAATGATAATGCTATCCGGAAGTACATCTGCAGATACTCACATCGCTCCTTATTGGAATCAATGATTTTTCAATCGCATATTTCAGATGCATTTCTATCAATATAGCGGGCAATATAGTAGCTGATTCGTCCTCCCCTACGATAATACAGTCTCTAACGGGGGTATAATCCACACCCAAGCTTTAAGAAAAACTTGGTAACATCCTTGGAGTCCGCAATAAAAGCTCATCAAAGATCATCCTCATCCAAAGCATCAAAACCGTTTCGGAATAAGAATATCCTCTCCTCTTTGAATCAGAGTAATCAGGACATTTTAAGCCCGGTTTCCTTTTTGAAAGGTATGAAGGGAATACCAATCAACTGGCTCTCCTTTCGGGTACCTTTACACGGATCAAATCAGCTTTCCTCTGAGAAAGCTGTCTACTTTCATGGCAGAAGGAAAACGAAGTAGACGCTCAATTTCCTTTCTGCGAGCCATATCCGGGTTGATTACCATAGCCAGGTTTCAATTCATCTCGAAGATAGGAAATTTCCGTAGTATATTGAGGGTCACGGATTCTGGCAATGGTACGACAATTTCCCTTCTTTTTTTGCAAAAGAGGCAACAAAGCATATTCACTTCATCCCGGCTGGTTGCCGCAATTAAGACATCCGCATTTCTGTACGCCCAGCTTCCCTTAGCGTCTGAAGCATGGCATCCCGTTTCCATGGATTCCCATGATATCCAGGAAATCCACCGCATGGCGAAGAACCTTCTCATCCTGGTCCACAATGGTAATATCATGTCCCCTCTTTGTTTAATTGATCTGCCAGGGGTAAGGCCTACCTTACCGCAACCTACCACAATAATATTCATGACTTTTTCCTCATTTTACCGCAAATTATAAATTTTTTATGCAAACCAATATCATTAAGACTATATTCCTCTATTCAAATAGCAAACTGATTTCATTTCAGCCTTATTCGATAGCTCATTTAATACTAAAAATATCCTGATTTCAAAGCTTCTAAAAATGAACCAACAAATCTCTTTTCGCCTCTACCGAAAAAAAGCTTCCCTAAGTTCATCATAACGAAAAAGCTTTTTCTTGCCCCCTCTTCCATCCTCTGATAGAAGTGCTCCAGTTCCCGATAGGGAACATAGTACTTCTCTCCTCTTTTACTGAAGGATAGGATAATGAAGCTGATACCGCCTTGCAGCATAAAGCGCTTCATAAAGTCCATCTGATGGGCATGAAGATTTTTGCAGGAAAGGAATCCTTATGACACTCCTTAGCATCAAAACAAATGGAATTCCTTGAACAATTCCCATATAATCCACTGTGGACTTCTTATCAAAATAGATCAAAGGTGATTTGTTTATGGCTTTTGGTCCAACTTAATAGGGCGTTATAGGAGTAGGAATTTTCTGAATTAAGGCCAGATTCTTTTCCTCATACAGGGCAATCGTATGGTTAATCTCCTCTTCCAAAAGAGAGCCTCTTAGCCCTCGTGATTTCCATGTACCCATGTTTCCCATTCCTGAACAATGGAATTGCCCTGGAAATAATTGATTTTCATAGCTTCACATACTTCTCCCAAGGTTTCCTCTGTCCGCTGTCTTGCCAGCTTTGTGCCTTCAAGTAGAAATCTCATAGACTTCCGGAATATTGTTTTCCCAATGCTTTTCTCTTTTTCCCCGGATAGGCTGTAGATTTCTTCCATTACAGCCAGTAAAGGTCTTCTTACATTTCACATCTCCAAGACCTCCTCGCATGTAATGCTCCTTCATCTCCTCCAGATTCTGATAATCCGGGCAGAAACGAGAGAAATCCTCCTTTGGTGCAAAGGCATCCAGATAGGTAAATACGGCATTTCCCTCCACATGACCGGGATCCGCTACATTGATATGGGTGGGATCGGTATACATACTCATAATCTTTGGTTTTACCGTGCTTGGATCATCGGAAGGTAAATGCCGTTTCCTAAGGACTTACTCATCTTCGCCTTACCGTCCGTACCCAGCAGTCTTCTCTGGCTGGAATGCTCCGGCAGAAGAATCTCCGGCTCTAAAAGTACTTCCTTTTGATAAAGCTGATTAAACTTACGCACAATTTCCTTACACTGCTCAATCATGGGAAGCTGATCTTCTCCTACTGGTACGGTAGTAGCCTTAAAGGCGGTAATATCCGCAGCCTGAGAAACCGGATAGGTGAAAAATCCTGCAGGAAGACCCTACCTCATTGTCATTGACACTCTCTCCCCCATGGAAGCCCCGGAGCTTCATCTCCGCCTTTACGGTGGGGTTACGACTAAGTCTTTGGGTTGTTACCAGATTTAAATAATAAAAGCTGAGGGTATGGAGAGCCGGCAGGCCGGACTGAATACAAATGGTGCTTACATTGGGATCAAGCCCCACGGAAAGATAGTCCAAGGCCACCTCGATAATATTATCCCGAATCTTTTTGGGATTATCGTAGTTATCCGTTAATGCCTGGTCATCTGCAATCAGAATATTGATCTGATCATATTCTCCGGAATTCTGTAAATCCACTCTTCTACGCAAAGATCCTACATAATGCCCCAGATGTAATTTTCCTGTGGGACGGTCTCCGGTTAAAATGATTTTCTTTCCTGTACTTCCCATTTTTCTCTCCTTAAACCTTAGATACTTCTTTATTTCTTGAAGTATTTATAATAATCGAAAGCCTTTCTTCTTATTTGATAACCTTGCCCAGTATACCATAGATTCTCTTAAAAGGCATTTTGAATCAGCTGAATCTTCTCTCCTTCTATACTGACCACATCAAAAGCGACAGGCTGTTTCTGTCAAAAGAATAGCCATGTTTACAAAAGATAGGCTGTGGCCCAGGTACAGAAGTCGCTTTTGTTTCGCTCTATCCACCGCATAAAGACCGGCACAAGGCTATGCTCCTTCCTGCCCTTCACCTCTATAAAGCAAGAGTGTCTCCATCTCTTTGCCACCACATCCATCTCCAGATGATGAAAACGACTGTTTACGCTCCAGAATTTTCATAGCCCTTTTCTTCCAAAAAGGCTACTGCTCGGTCTTCAAAAGCTTTTCCCTTTCAGTGTATTGGAAATATTGGAAGCCTTCTAAACTATCTGTAGCCTTTCACAGCACTGAACTTTTTAAATGAATTTAAACTGTCCTTTCTTAGTCATTCTCTTTCATGCCTTTCTGCCTATATGTCTTCTTCTGTCTTTCCCATCTGTACTCCCTAAAGTTTTATGATTGTCCCGGCATAAAGTTTTCAAAAAGCTCCGTCGGTGTATGGGACAGGGGCCATACTCTAAAATAGCTTCTGTATGGGCTTTGGTTCCATATCCCTTATGTTTCTCAAAGCCATATTCCGGATATTCCCTGGCATAGTCCAGCATAAGATGATCCCTACTGACCTTTGCTAAAACACTGGTGCCGCAATGGACAAAGACTTGGCATCCCCATGAACAATAGGAATTTGGGGATATCCACCAAAGGAATCCTTACCGCATCATTAAAAAGGGTAGAGGGGTTAATAGAAAAGTTCTTCTCCATCTCCTCTATAGCCAGTCGCATAGCCTCATATGTCGCCTGCAGGATATTGATTTCATCAATTCTTTCCGGAGAAACGATGCCGATTCCATAGGCTATCGCCTTTTCCTTGATTTCCAGAAAGAGGGCTTCTCTCCGCTTTTCTGTCATTTTCTTGGAATCATTAAGATAATAAAAATGATGCTCTTTTGGTAAAATGGCTGTAGCTGCCACAACAGGGCCGGCTAAGGGTCCCCTTCCTGCTTCATCCACTCCGGCAAGATAGGGAAAATCTGCATGCTCTTCCTCCAATTGCCACATTGCCTTTAAACGGGCTTCCTCTTTAAGTCTTTGTGCATCTGTCATGCCTTAGCCTCATTTCTGTAAAGTGCTTCTTCCGAGCATTATCTTTCCACTTTATTCTACTGCTGAATCCTCATCCCCTTCATCAGACCATTTACCGGGATGCTCCAGGCTGATTTTCCCCAGTCTTCCACTACGAAAATCATCCAAAATCAGACGGGAGACTCTGGTGTAGTCCACATCTCCCCCCTTCTTGATACAGGCTCTTTTACGGCAATCTTATCCATAATGGAAAGAGCGCTTCCCCTCCTCCGGCTCTATTCCATAACGCTCCCAGAATGGCTTTAGGATAGTAGCGGACAAGATATTTCAAGAAATAAAAAAACCAGATCCTCTATCGGCAAAATATCATCATTGATGGAACCGATCAGCGCTAAGTTGTAGCCCACAATTTCCCGTTCAAACTTCGGCCAGGTAATTCCGGGAGTATCCAAAAGCTGCACATTCTTATCCAGCTTAATCCACTGATTTCCTCTGGTAACCCCGGGCTTATTGCCCGGTCTTTAGCGGTGGAACGTCCCACAAAGGCATTGATAAAGGTGGATTTTTCCCTACATTGAGAATTCCCAGCACCATAGCTCTCACCATCTGAGAGGAAATGCCCTTTTTTTCTGTTCTTTTCATAAAGGGGTTGTGAAGCTTCTTGAATCAATTTGCTTTACTCTTTTTACACTGGCTCTGTTTCTGGCATCAATCCCTAGAGTAAAAGAAAGCCTCTTCTATGAAAGTCCTCCATAAAGAGCTTTACTGCGCTCGTCATCCGCTAAGTCCAGCTTATTAAACAGTAAAATTCTGATTTTTATCCTTTAGCCAGCTGGTCGATTTCCGGATTTCTGGAAGAATTGGGACAACGGCTGTCAATAACCTCTACGATTACATCACATAAAAGGCAAATCCTCCTTCATTTTCCGCTTAGCCTTTGCCATATGACCGGGATACCACTGTATCTTCATTTTTCCTCCTTAGCCAATCAAGGATATTTTCCGAAAAGGAAAAATCCTGAACCAAACCCTACCTACAATCTGGCTCTCCTGTATATTTCCCATATTTCTGAAAAACGACTGTCCTCCGATGAATCCGTATTATCCCCCAGAAGAAAAGTATTCATTTTCCCCAAAGCTCCACCGGATTCTTCGCTACTCCCTCAAGGACAATGGGAGAAAAGCTTGTCTGTTTCAAAAGAGTGCCGTTGATATACACACGGCCGTTTTTGGATAATCACGGTTTCTCCCGGGCAGTCCGATAATTCGTTTATATTATTCGACTTATCCTTTTTGAAAAAGCACCACATCATAACGTTTCGGCTTTTTTTAAACTGATAAAAAAATTCATCCACCAGTACCGTATCTCCCGCAGAAAGGAGGGCTCCATGCTGTGACCGGAAACTCTTGCCAAGAAAAAGCTATGCACCACAAACCAGGCCAGGGAAAGGATAACAATAAAAATCTACTAAATTACGAATCCATTTTTGCAGTATTGCTTGTTCTTTCATGGGGCTCCTTTCCCTTCTGATTTTTTTCGTTTCTAAAGCATAGCAACTATTTTTTAAAATGCATCAACTATATTCTACACATTGCATCGATAATAAAAAAAGGTGTCCCCTGAGGAACACCGCTTTTACTCTTATTTTGCAGCCTTAACCTTAGTGACCTTACCAACACGGTCACGAAGGTAGTTCAACTAGCTCTTCTTACCTTTACCTCTACGAACCACTTCAATCTTCTCTACAGAATGGGCTGTGGATTGGCCAAGTCTTCTCTACACCCACACCGTTGGATGTCTTACGAATAGTAAAGGTTTCTCTGTTGGATCCACCCTGAATCTTCAGAACAGTTCCCTCGAAAAACCTGAGTTCTCTCTCTGTTACCCTCTTTAATCTTGTTGTATACCTTAACGGTATCTCCTGTGTTGAAGTCTGCCAATGCTTCTTTTTCTCAGCTGAGCATCTTCAATTCCCTTAATGATTTCATAATTTGACATTTCTTTGTCCTCCATAATGATTCCATGTTCATACACGTCTTTGCGTCAGCGGAACATATGATACGGTTTTCGTTTTGTCCTATTACAAAACAGCCCTAATAAATTACCACAAAGCCTTGGAAAAATGCAAGCAAAATCACTGCCTTAGCTTGATTTTTCATCTTTTCCGCTTCTTTTTCGATAAAGAGCTCCGGATTTTTCCTCTCTATATTTTTCATATAGCTCCGGTCTTTGTTCCTGCGTGACTCTAAGGCTCTTCCCACCTCCACTGCTGGATTTTTTATGATCTCCGGAAAGAAGAATCTCGGGAACCTCTCTATCCTGAAAAGCATCTGGGACGGGTATATTGGGGATATTCCAAAAGTCCTTGGGAAAAGCTTTCCTCTTCAAAGCTCTCTTTTTATTCAGAACGCCATCCTGTAAACAGGCTATGGCATCAATCATGATGACGGCAGGAGTTCTCCTCCGGTAAGCACATAGTCTCCTATGGAAACCCTCTTCCACATCCAGAATATCCAGGGCTCTTTGGTCTATCCCTTCATAATGCCCGCAAAGAAAGAGGATATGCTCCTCCTTGGCCAATTCCATAGCCATGCTTTGCTTAAATACCTTCCCCCTGGGAGAGCAGTAAATCACTCGTTCCGGTCTTCCTTCTCTTCTCACCAGGTCCTCAAAGGCGGAAACAATGGGCTGAACCTGCATTAACATTCCAGCCCCTCCCCCAAAGGGCGCATCATCCACATGGCCGTGGGGATCCTCCGTAAAATCACGGATATTTACGCAATTTAAAGGAGAGCTTCTCGTCCTCCATGGCTCTTTTCATAATGGAATGGGATAGGGCATTTTCAATCTGTTCCGGAAATAGGGTAAAGACAGTAAATTTACTCATAGCTCCAGTAACCCTTCCATCAGATGAATACCGATACGATTTTCCTTGATTTCATATACCACCGGAGGAATATGGGGAATCAGGTATTCCTTATCTTTCCCTTCCACGGAAAATACCAGGTTTGCTCCGGTTTCAATCACTTCCTTCACTTCTCCCAGGAGCTCTTGTCCCTCAATATAGACTTCCATACCGATATAATCCCCCAAGGGAAAAACTCATTTTTCCCCTAAAGGAAGAGCCTGCTCCCTGGGAATCATCAAAGATACATTACGATATTTTTCCGCCATTTCCACAGAGTCAATCCCCTCCAGCTGTAAAAGCAGGAATTCCCCCTGAAAACGAACAGACTTGATTTTTCTGCTTTCGGAAAAGGAAGTATCCCGAAGTCCCTGACTTTCTCTTCGTAAAATCAATTCCTTTAATTGGGTGAAAGCGTCTCGGTTCCTCCGTTGTGGGATAAACCTTCATTTCCCCTTTTAAACCGTGGGGCTTCAAAATCGTTCCCTACTCGTAGCTCTTTTAACATCTTTCCTCCCTAAGCGTGAAGAAAAGGTATGCCCTAAGACATACCTTCCCTTACTGAATATCAATGGATATTCTGAGATTTTTGCTTGGATGCGGCAGCATTCATGACAGAACGGATCGCCTTAGCGATACGACCTGAACGTCCAATCACCTTTCCCATGTCCTGCTCATTTACGGAAAGAGTCAGGTGGATTTCTCCCTCCTTCTCTTCCATCTCAGCATGAACATCTTCAGGAAACTGAGACCAATGCCTTTGCAATGGTTTCCAGTAATTCCTTCACGACAGCATCCTCCTTTGAAAAGTAGACTTAGATGTCAAACTTCTTCAGAAGTCTTGCAACAGTTTCTGTTGGCTGTGCTCCGTTTCTGTAACCACTTCTTTGTCTCTTCTGCGTCTACCTTAAATACTGTTGGCTCCTTTAGTTGGATCATAATATCCAAGCTCTGCAATGAACTTACCGTTTCTTGGGCTTCTGGAATCTGCCACAATAACACGATAGTAAGGTGCGTGAATCTGTCCCATTCTTCTTAATCTGATCTTAACTGCCATTTCTTTTTCTCCTTTGTGTGTGTTTAGATAAATTTATTTCTACAGACTAGCTGTTGAAATGCTACATAAAAAGAAAATCAGCCTCCTCTTCCGAAGGAAAGCCGTCTCTTGCAGTTCTTTCATTCCCATTCCCGGAAACCTCCGTGCTTTCCCTTCATGGAACCGCCAAACTGCTTCATCATTTTCTGCATCTCTTCAAACTGTTTTACCAGCTTGTTGACTTCTGCAATATCCACCCCGGCTCCCTGAGCAATTCTTTTCTTACGGGAGGGATTCATAAGCTTCGGATTGGCTCTTTCCTTGAAGGTCATGGACTGAATCATGGATTTTACCTGCTTCATCTTCTTTTCGGAATCTTCCAGATCAATCCCCTGCATAGCCTTATTCATGCTGGGAAGCATCTTTTAAAAATCCTGCGATTCCCTCCAAGCTTTTGCAACTGATTCATCTGATCTAGGAAATCATCATAGTTAAACTGTCCCTTGGACAATTTCCTAACGGATTCCTTGGCCTTTTCCTCATCCATTTCGCTCTGGGCTTTTTCAATGAGGGAAAGTACATCTCCCATTCCCAGAATTCGACCTGCCATACGGTCCGGATAGAAGGGCTCTAAATCAGAAAGCTTTTTCTCCCATACCCAGGTAGAGAATAGGGTTGTCCGGTCATGGCCTTAATGGATAAGGCCGCTCCTCCTCTGGTATCTCCGTCGCACTTACTGAGAATTACGCCGTTAACGCCTACTTCCTTGCTAAAGCTCTCCGCAACATTTACCGCTTCCTGTCCGGTCATGGCATCCACGGTAAGGATGGTCCAGTCAACAGGTACAGCAGATTTCATCCGCTTGAGCTCTTCCATCAAAGCATCATCAATCTGCAATCTTCCGGCGGTGTCCAAAATCAAAAGGTTATAGCCCTTTGCCTTGGCCTCTTCATAGGCTTTCTTTGCAATTTCCTCCGGCTTTACTTGATTTCCCAAGCTAAAGAAGGGATAGAAAGCTTTTCCGCATTGACACGAAGCTGTTCAATAGCTGCCGGTCTGTAAATGTCACGAGCTACCAGTAAAGGCTTTCTATGCCTTTTGGAACTTCCTGCAATCTTTTGCCGCAGTAGTGGTTTTTCCGGCCCCTGTAAGCCCACCATCATCAAAACCGTGATTTCACTTTGAGGGCGAAGCTTCAGCTCCGTATTTTCCTCCCCCATCATCTTGGTCAGTTCATCCCGAACAATCTTAATGACTGTCTGAGCCGGACTTAAAGAGGAAAATACCTCTTCTCCGATGGCGGATTCCTTAACCTTGGCAATGAAATCCTTTACCAGCTTGAAGTTCACGTCTGCTTCCAACAAAAGCCATTCGAACTTCCTTTAAAGGCAAGGTTTACATCCTCCTCGGAAAGCTTTCCCTTTCCGGATAAATTTTGAAATATATCACTTAAACGATCGGATAAACTTTCAAATGCCATGAATGATTTCTCCTGCTAATGCTTTGATTTCCGCATCCCGTGCCTTGTTCTGAATTTCTTCCGCACAACGCCGTATACTGAGCCACTTTTCTGCCAGGTGAAGATTCTCTTCAATGAACTTTAACTTTTCATCCGCCTTTTCGAAAATACCGCCTGGGCTCGCCTGCCCTGGTGATACCCATTTCCAAGCCAATCTCCGTAAAGCTCATGTCTTCCAAAATATGGTATTCATAAATCTGTCTTTGCTTCTCCTTTAACAGGCCGGAATACAGCAAAAACAGGTTTCCCTTTTCCACAAATGCTTCCATACTTCACCTCACGATATAGTAAAATAACAAAAAAGGCTTCCAGTGTCAAGCGTTTTCATTGACAGCATCAAGAAAAAGATTTCGTTTACAGCATCAAGAAAAAGGGGAGTAATTCTTTGCATTCGTATATAAACAGTATAGGTCTGAAAAGGGGCAATCTAGTGTTGACGGTGCGTTAACACTAAATTTGAAGGACTGTAAAACGAATATATGGATTGCTTTAAATGCAACATCGGTCTGAAAAGGGGGTAATCTGAGCCCGCCGGTACTTACTGAAAGCGAAGCTTGAAGTTAGTACCGTTGCGTGGCGAGGTTAGCGAGAGCGTGCCCCACTTTTAGACCGATGTTGCATAAAAGCTATAGTTTAATTATACAGTCCTTCAATTTAGGGGAATGTTAGCGGAGCATGCCCCTTTTCAGACCTATACTGCATAAAACCACTATCGAAGGATTACAGCCCCTTTGCCCTAATGCAAGTCAAAGATATCCTCAACATATCGCTTGGCATCGAAGCGCTGGAGGTTCTCCACTTTTTCCCCGGTACCCATGTATTTTACCGGAAGTCCCAGTTCGGCCTGTATGGAGAGAGCCATGCCGCCTTTCGCGGTGGAGTCCATCTTACTTAAGATTACGCCGGTAACCTGGCTGCATTCTTTAAAGAGCTTTGCCTGGCTCATGGCATTCTGTCCTGTGGTGGCATCCAAAACCACCAGAGTTTCTCTATAGCCTTCCGCAAATTCCCGGTCAATGATGCGGTTGATTTTTCCAAGTTCCTGCATCAGGTTTTTCTTATTGTGCAGTCTACCTGCGGTATCAATAATCAAAACATCCGCATTTTTTGCCTTAAAGGACTGAAGAGCATCAAAAACTACCGCCGCCGGATCGGAACCTTCCTTTTGGTGAATCACATCCACCCCTACACGGTTCCCCCATTCCACCAGCTGTTCAATGGCTCCGGCACGAAGGTATCCGCCGCCGCAAGGATAACCTTCTTTCCTTTTTTCTTTAAATGATAGGCCAGCTTTCCGATAGATGTGGTTTTTCCTACGCCATTTACACCGATTACGGAGATAATGCTTTTCTCCTGCTCAAAGGCATAATAGCCTTCTTCCACCATCATCAGATCCAAAATATAGTCCTTTAGAATCTTTTTGCACATCCCGGGTGAGGTTGACTCCCCGCTGATTGGCCTCATGCTTTACCGCATCAATAATACGCATGCAGCTGCTATAGGAAACGTCACTGAGAATCATGGCCTCTTCCAACTCTTCATAAAAGGCCTCATCAGCTACCTCATTGGATTGAAAAATATTATTCAGTATTTTTGGTAAAAAATTTGCCATAGCGCCTCCTTATTGCGACTGGTCTTCTACCAGGTCAACAGATACCAGGGTAGAGATACCCTTTTCCTGCATGGTAACACCGAAAAGTCTGTCAGCCCTTTCCATAGTTCCTCTTCTATGGGTAATGACAATAAACTGGGTGTTCTTAATCAAATGATGCAAATACTCCGCAAAGCGTACTACATTGGAATCATCCAGTGCCGCCTCTATCTCATCCAATAAACAGAAGGGAGAAGGCTTCAGACTTTGCAAAGCAAAAAGCAGGGAAATAGCGGTAAGCGCTTTTTCTCCTCCGGAAAGCTGCATCATATTTTGTAATTTCTTTCCGGGGGGCTCTGCCACGATGCGAATGCCGCTTTCCAGCACATCCTCTCCCTCTTCCATTTCCAGTCTTCCCTGCCCTCCACCGAAGAGAACACGGAAAACCTTGTTAAACTCCACTTGGATCTTGGAGAAATTTTCGTGGAACTGCTTCCGCATTCCCCGATCCAGGTCGGCAATAATCTCCTGTAAAGATTTTTCGGAAGTGAGAAGATCCTCCACCTGCTGATGCAGGAAACTGTAACGCTCCGAAACCTCTTCAAATTGCTGAATGCTGTCCAGATTTATGGGTCCAAGGTTCCGTATATTCCCCTTCATTTCCTGAATTTCCTTGGAAAGCGCAGGATCTTTCACTAAAGCTCCTCCCGGTAATACTGTTTCACCTCGGAGAACTGAAGACCATACTCTTCCAAAAATATACTGGGCGGACTTGGCGCTTTGCTCCTCTAATTTTTCCTTTTGATTTTCCAGACGAAGAGCTTCCTTTTCCTGATTTAACTGAGCCTCTGCAAACTTCTCCTTTTCCGCAAAGTATGCCTTTTGTTTTTCGGCAATCTTTTGCTTCTGCTCCTGAATACTTTGCAGGCTTTTCCTTTCTATCGGAAAATGCTTTTTCTCCCAAAGAAAGCTTTTCTTGCAATTTTTGGATTTCCTCCTCCTGATGCAGTACGGATTCCTTTGACTGTTTTTCCGCCTCCTCCAGATCAAATTGCTCGGCAAAAAGCTTTTCCAAAGCATCGCTGTAGCCATGCATCTGTTCTGTCAGAAAATCCGTCTTGGTGGACAGGGTTTGATACTCTAACTGCATCTTCGCCTGTAGCATAAGCTCCAGCTCAGAAATCCCCTTTTCCTGTTGATGCCTTTCTTCTTCTTTAGCGGAGAGCTCCTGTTCCAGCCTATTGCAGGCACTCATCTTCTCCTCTACAGACTTCCGAATATTGTTGCAGACTTCCTTTCCCTTCTCAATACCCTCCTTAAGCTCTTCCATTTCTCTTTTTCTTCCCATAAGAGAGGAATTGTTTTTATAGGCACCGCCGAAATAGCTCCCCTGCCTGTAAAAAGCTCTCCTTCCAGGGGTAACTATCCTTAGGCCGTGATGATATTTCTTTTCTAAGCTAAGAGCCTCCTCCATGCTTCTTACCAAAAAGCACTCTGGACAAAAGGTAGTTCTCCAAGCCCTTACAGGACTCCGGAACCTTAATCAGGTCTGCAAATACCCCGACAACTCCCCTTCCTTCTTTAAGCTGTCATATTTTTCATCTCTGTTTTTTCTAAGGGAAGGCAAAGGAAGGAAGCTGGCTCTACCCTGTCTCTCCCTTTTTAACTTTTCAATCAATCGTTTTGCAGTGCCCTCATCTTCACAAACCAATTGTTGCAGACCGGAACCAAGGACCGTTTCCAGTGCCAGCTCATAGTCTTTGGGAACGGAAATCAGCTCAGCCACAACACCAATCAGGCCTTTTTTTCTCTATCCTTTTCCCTCATGCAGAAACGAACCGCATTACCGAAGCCCTCATAACGCTCTGCAAGATTTTCCAGGTTCTCAAAGCGAAGGCTTTGATTTTCTACCGCCCTCTCCTGAGCAGCCAAACGACTCTTTTCGGATTCCATCTCCTGTCTTTTTTCCTGTAATTCCCGGGAAAGTCCCTGCATTGTTTGCAGTAAAGACTGAAATGCTTCCTTGGCTTTTTTCAGTTCCTCCTCTTTTTTCCTGAAAGGCTAAAAACTGCTCTCCAAGATTTCTCTTCCTCACCCTTAGACAGCTTTGGAACCTCTTCAAAAGCAAAGTTATTTCCAAAAGCAGTTCTGAATGGTCCTTTCCGCTTCCTTAATGGTGGAACGTATAAAATCCACATCCAGCTGAACCTCTGCCTTATCCTTACTAAAGGGAAGCAGGGAGGAAAACTGCTCCTGCATAGCAAATAAAGTAGCCGCCAAATCCTCCATCTTTCCAAGAAGCCGGCTACTTTCTTCCTTTAACTTTTCAATTTGCTCCTGAAAATGCTTTTTACTGCTTTCTTTTCCGGAGATATCCTCTCGAAGCTGAGAAATCCGGCGTTCTATCTCCGCCTTTTCCGACAGATACTGTTCTTCCCGCTGTCGAATATTCTGTTCCTCCGCCTCTAAAGCCTCTCCCTCCCTTTCCATTTCTAAAAAGGCCTGGGTCAAACGATTTTGTTTCTCTTCCTCTTCCTTTTGGTAATAGCTTAAGTTCTCGATTTTTTTCCGCTAATTCCTCTAAGCCCTTCTCCGCCTCCTTCATTTCCAGAAGGAAAAGATTGGCTTCATAAAGTAAGAGCTTATCCCTAAGCTGTAAGTAATTCTTTGCTTTTCCGGACTGTCTCTCCAATGGGGCCAGCTGCTTTTCCAGCTCTGACAGGATATCCTGAATACGCTCCATATTGGCCTGCTCTTCTTCCAGCTTTTTCTGGAAATGTCCTTTCTTCTTTTGAACTTAACAATTCCCACCGCCTCATCAAAGAGGGCTCTTCGCTCTTCCGCCTTTTCCGGACAAAAATCTTATCAATCTGCCCCTGTCCGATTAGGGAATAGCCTTCTTTTCCGATTCCTGTATCATAAAAAGCTCGTGAATATCCTTTAAACGGCATTCCGCATCATTTAAGCGATATTCCGATTCTCCCTGAGCAGTACAATCTTCTGCTGACGGTGATTTCTTCATAGGGAAGATTTAGAGCATGGTCAGCATTATCAAAGCACATGCTCACATAGGCATAGCCCTGGGCTCTTCTTAGGGCTGTTCCGGAGAAAATAACATCCTGCATGGAATTTCCACGCAGCTGCTTTACCTTCTGTTCTCCCAAAACCCAACGAACCGCATCAGAAATATTGGATTTTCCGGAGCCGTTTGGCCCTACAATTCCGGTAATACCGGGAGAAAAATCCAAAACAGTTTTATTGGCAAAGGACTTAAATCCTTGAATTTCAATAGACTTTAAATACATCCCCTGTTTCCACCTTTATTTTTTCTAATGCAAAATAGGCAGCCGCCTGCTCTGCCTTCTTTTTGGAGCTTCCCTCTCCGATACCGTACACCTCTTCATTTACCTTTACGGACACCTTGTAAAAACGTTGATGAAAGGGACCGCTTTCCTCCAATAAATCATACTCCAGAGGATAATGCTTTGCCGTACAATACTCCTGCAACATGGTTTTCGCATCCTGGAAGAGGGTTTTATGCTCAATATCGGATAAAACCTTTCCCCGAACAAAGCCTTCCGCCTTTTCCATACCACCGTCAAGATAAATAGCACCAATCACCGCTTCCAATGCATCGGATAAGACGGAATCCCGAAATTGAATCCCCTCTCTTTCCTCTCCCTTTCCTAAAAGAAGATAAGAAGAAAGCTGTAGCGATTTTGCCACCACAGCCAAAGCCGATTCACATACCAATGCCGCCCGAAGCTTGGTCATCCTTCCTTCCTGAATCACCGGTTTCTTATGGTAAAGAAGGGTACTGGAAACCAGCTCCAACACCGCATCCCCCAGAAATTCCAGCCTTTGGTTGGAGGCTCCTTGGGATGCCCCATCTCATTGGAATAGGAAGGGTGGGTTAAGGCGTGCAATAAGAGCTTTTGATCTTGAAAGTGGTACCCCAAATCCTCTTCCAGCTTGGTAAGAGACGGCGTACTGCCCATGTTTTCCATCATTTTTATTTTCCTAAAGCCTTTAAAATAGCTTTGTGTGCTTCACCAACGGTCTTAATCTGAAAGCTTGCCTCTTCGGGAATTTCAATACCGAACTCTTCTTCGATTCCCATGATAATCTGTACAATATCCAGAGAATCTGCATTTAAATCCTCTACAAAACGAGAATCTTCCGTAATCTCCTCTTTCTTTACATGTCTGCAATTCTCTGGCAATAATTTCTTTTAACTTCTCTAATTCCATCATACTGTCCTTTTCTAATTTTAGAGCTTCAAAACTTTTGTTGAAGACACTTTTCCGGATTTTTTCTAATTTTTTTGAAATTCTGCTTCAGCTTCTTCTAAGTTTTTTTGCATCGGCTTACGCCTCTTCCTTGCTTTCCTCTTCTTGATCGGAGAAGTCCAAGGCTTCAGCAATCTTCTTGGTCAAGCCCTTTTTCTGCAAATTCCTTGGCCTGTCGAATGGCTGTAGTAATCTCTACCCCGTCCGTATTGCCATGAACTTTAACCACCAAGCCCTTCAAGCCCAGGATAGGAGCTCCACCATGGCTTTTGGCATCAAATCTTTTTCATTCTCTTTTTAAAGCAGAGAAATGAGCGCACCGCCCACCAAGGACAGGGGGCCACCCTCTTTAATGCCGGACTTGATTTCGGAAAGAAGCATCTTTCCCACACCTTCGTACATTTTCAAAACCACATTTCCCACAAAGGCATCACGCAACCACTACGGAACAGTTTCCTTCCACAATATCTCTGGCCTCCACGGAACCGATAAAGTTTAAGTCCTTCTCCTCCTTACACTTTTCCATGGCAGCTTTCACCAGAGCATTTCCCTTTTCTTCTTCCGCGCCGATATTTACCAGGCCTACTGTTGGAGAGGGAACGCCCAGCATTTCCTTCATATAGATAGCACCCATCTTGGCAAACTGTACCAGCCACTCCGGATGGGCATCCACATTGGCACCGCAGTCCGTAAGAAGAGTTACTCCCTGTCTTGTAGGCATTAAAGCCGCAAGGGGAGGACGCAATACCCCCTTTTCTCTTCCTACAATCAGCTGTCCTCCGGCTAAAAATCGCTCCGGTGGAACCGGCAGATAGAAAGGCCTCCGCATCACCTTCTTTTACCGCCTTCATTCCCCTAACAATGCTGGAGTCCTTTTTTCTCCGAATGGCCATAACCGGAGACTCGTGCAGGCTAATATTCTCACTACAGGGAATAATCTCTATCCTTTCTTTATCATATTGGTATTTGGCACATTCTTCCTGAATGGCTTTCTCCTCTCCATAGAGAAGAAGCTTGGTATTCGGGCAGGAAGAAAGGCTTTCAATTGCCCCTTTTACAATGGCGCAGAGCGCAAAGTCCCCTCCCATGGCATCAATGGCTATACGAATCATATTCACCTCATCTGAAAACTCGTTATTTCTTCTTAAGGAATCAGAAATATGATAGAGTATTCTTGATTTTTCTGTCAATGTAAGCGACAAGCAGTTTATTCTGCCTTACTATCAAGTAAGCCTTGGCAACTCCATCATACAGACTTATGAATGTCTTGCTTTTGCTTAGGCTCTCGCAAAGATTCCTTTCATAAGAGCTCTTCCTACTTCACAAATAATTTTAAAGATTTCTTGCTATCTCTTGAAACTTCAAAAAGGAGGATTTCTGTATTTACACAAAATATCCTCCAAACTGATCGTTTATAGTATTCTGTCTACTGATGGCTCTTTTCTAAATAATTGCTTTACTTTTATACCCTACATTCCCAAAAACAAAAATCTATAAATCAAGATATAGCACAAAAGAACAGGAAGCATATACTCAATACCAAAAATGCTCATACTCTCTAAACACATAATAAAGCGTTATGAAAAGGAGAGAAATAAATGAATCCAGAGTATTCATAAGCCCAACTTCTGTGTAAATTGCTTCAGCTTTTTCTTATATTGAATACATCTTTTAACTTTTTCGATAGAAAAGCTTTTCAATATGTAAAAGCAAGAACATAAGAAAAAAATACGTTAAAAACGCAGTAATATTCAACAAATAGGAAACAACACATACTACTATCGTGAATATTGTTAACATCTTATTTGCTCCTTTTACTGTTTTTTTATATTAGAATATTTTTCTGAAATATATTTGATTAAAAGCAAATGATTATTAATTCATAGAATCAAACGCACTTTTTGCGAATAATCGTTACTCTAACTATTTTTCATCTTTCTTTAAAATGGCTTTCCTAAAAAAATGTAATAGCTATTTTACAAACCAAATAATTAACCCAAAATACTATGATTACATAGTTAGAAATGAAGTTCTTTAAGCTCCATGTTCTATCGGTAAAATATGCTATCATAAAGCTTGTTAGCATTTGTACTACCAGTATTAAAAGTGCATTTAAGATCTCCTGTTTCACAAATTTCATACTTTAATGTCCCCATCGTTTACTGAATGACCAAGAACCCACATACTGTGTTCTCGCCGAATCTAAATAATATTTGTTTTCATATTTATTTACACACTTCCAATTATTATCTAAAGTGAATGCTCAAAATTTTACCCAAACAATATACTTTATTTTGCTATTCTTCTAATAACTATTTCCCTATTTTGAAGTAAATTAATACAATCTTAAATTACATTTTTCTCAAGTGATATCCAATAAATTTACTACATCCCGAATTTGTTATAATTAACTTATTTGAAGTTTATCATTATTGTAGTTTATTTTTCAAGTATTTACTGATAAATTTTGAAATATTTTTTACACACATTTTGTCCTATAACGCTCATTTCTTCCTTGTAATATAAAAAAAGGTAGCCAAAACTATAGCTACCTTTTAAGTTTGATATTTGGTTTGAAATGCAATTCTAACTCTTATGGTATATTTTTTGCCCACTATAATCATCAAAAATAATAATAAAGCAATACACAAAAACCCAAGTACTCTCTTTGTTTCCAAACAGAAAATACATAAGAAAGAGCAAACCCTACCACTACGACTACAATGGGATATATTATCTTAAGATTTTCTCATTTCTTTTATTCTTCCATCATCTTCTTGGACTCTTCCACTACACGATTCTGGATATCTCCGGGAGCCTGCTCATAGCGAACGAAGTAGAAGGAAAAGCTTCCTGATCCTCCGGTCATGGAGCGAAGGTCCGTATTATAAAGATAGAGGTTACTCATGGGAAGCTCAGCCTCAACCAGCTGCTTTCCGTCTCTAAGGGCAGTCATACCCAAAATCTTTCCTCTACGCTTATTCAGATCTCCCATAATATCTCCGGTAAAGGCATCCGGAACAGTAACATTCAGGTGTGCAATCGGCTCTAAGAGTATGGGGCTTGCCTGAAGGAAAGCATCCTTAAAAGCCATGGAAGCCGCTGTCTTAAAGGCCTGCTCGGAGGAGTCTACCGGGTGGTAGGAGCCGTCCAACAAGGTGGCATTGACACCTACAACAGGATATCCTGCCAAAGGTCCCTTCTTGCAGGACTCTGCAATTCCCTTTTCAACAGCCGGGAAATAGTTCTTTGGTACAGCACCGCCGAATACCTGCTCTTTAAAAGTATAGGCCTGGTCATAGTCAAAGCTTGAGAGAATTCCATAACAACATCTCCGTACTGTCCGTGTCCACCGGACTGCTTCTTATATTTGCCCTGAACCTTTACCGTCTTCTTAATGGTCTCCCGATAAGCAAAGCGAGGCTTTTCCAGGTTAATGGAAACATTGTATCGATCCTTTAATCGAGAAGCCAAAACCTCTAACTGCTGTTCTCCGATAGCATAAATTAAGCTCTGTCTGTTTTCAGGGTCAGCCTGTAATCTGATGGTTCTGTCCTCGTCCATCATCTTCTGTAAAGCAGTGGAAAGCTTATCCTCATCCGCCTTTTGCTCTGCACGATAAGCCATAAAGGTAAAGGGCTCGGAAAGCTTGGGTCCATGATACAAAATAGGTGCATTACGAACGGAGATACTGTCTCCGGTTTCACTGATATTTAACTTTGCTACCGCACCGATGTCTCCGCTCTTTAGCTCAGGCACTTCTATAGGGGTATTTCCCCGAAGGAGATAGAGCTTTCCCACCTTTTCCATGCTTTCTTTATTTCACATTGTAAATCTCGGAATTGGCCTTTTAATACACCGGTACAAATCTTAAATAGACTGTATTTTCCAAGGAAAGGATCTGCGATGGTCTTCCAAATCTTTGCACTGAGGCTCTTATCGGACTGATACTTTGCTCTAAAGTGTTCTCCTGTAGAAGCATCCACACCGATGGATTCCAAGGACTCAGGAGAGGGAAGTATTTCTCCAAAACCTGAAGCAATACATTAAAGCCCTGAACATTGGGGCCTGAACCCATAAGCACCGGAGCAATCTTGCAGGCTTCTACATTCTCCCGTAAAAGCGGCCTGAATCTCTTCTACCGTAAACTCTTCTCCCGGCAAAATACTTCTCCATCAGTTCATCGGAGCTTTCCGCTACTGCCTCCAATAAGGCGGAACGGGCAATGGTTAAGTGCTTCTCCACATAGTCGGGAATAGGACAAGCCTCATACTCATTCATCTTTGTAAATCGTCTTCCGGCCATCTTTACCACGTTTACAAAGCCCACGAATTTCTCATTTTTCACGGATAGGAAGCTGGAAAGGTGCTACGGACTTACCGAACTGCTTTTTCCAGATCCAGAACCAGCTGTCTGAATGATGCCTTGTCATCATCCATATTGCTGACAAAGAAAAGTCTGGGAAGAGCATTGGCTTCACAAAGCTCCCAGGCCCGTACCGTTCCCGGCTCAATCCCCGCCTTACCGTTTACCACGATAATCGCCGCATCTGCCGCAGAAACAGCCTCTTCCACCTCTCCTACAAAGTCGAAGTATCCGGGAGTATCCAAAATATTCATCTTCAGCTCTCGGACTCTCCCTTATACTCGATAGGAATCACGGAAGTGGAAATGGAAAACTTCGCTTCTTTTTCTTCTTTATCAAAGTCAGACAGGGTGTTCCCGTCGTCAACACTGCCCATTCTATTAATTCCAGAAGTTACATAAGCTAATGCTTCTGCAATGGTGGTTTTTCCGGCACCTCCATGACCTAAAAGAACTACGTTACGAATACTGCCGGTTTCATAAACTTTCATAGATCCTTCCTCCTATTTCTAACAATGCAGTCTATTGCATATCACAAGATATATAGTTGTATTGTATATGAAAAAGGAAATATGACAAGAAAATCAGTTGTTTTTGTATTATAAATCAAAGAGACATCTGGTTAGATAGGGAATGTCACCCTAGAAGCCCCAATTCATGGAATTTGTCTGCAAAGGCTTTGGGACAGTGGGTTCTTTTGAATAAAATCATCCTTGGAGAGGTATTTTTCCGTATTTTGCTCCCTCTTCCAAGCCCTGGGCCACCGCCTCTCCCAAACCGGCAATACAACTAAAGGAAGGCATAATCTCTCCCTTTTCCGTGATTTGAAGTCCTTTGCCTTTGCCTTGTAAATGTCCAGAGGAGCAAATTGAATCCTCTGGCATACATTTCCTCACTAAATCTTCATATCCCGAAGGCAGAGTTGATCTGTTGCGGAAAGCTTTTTCTCTGGCGGAATACTCCTTAATATGAAAACGAAGCTTCTCACACCGAAGCACATCTTATCAAAGTCAAAAGCCGTCCGCTCTAACCGTATAATAGGCGGTATAGTATTCCTTAGGATAGAAAACCTTACAATAGGCTACACGGTAAGCCATCATAACATAGGCCGCCGCATGGGCCTTAGGGAACATGTACTTGATTTTTTTACAGGCATCAATGTACCACTGGGGTACCCCATGCTCCAGCATATGCTCGCACCACTCATCCTTTAAGGGCTTATGCTTTCTGGTAGCCTCCATAATGTTAAAGCTTTCTCCCGGCTCCAAGCCCATGTGCATCAAATACACCATGATATCGTCACGACAGCAAATAGCTTCACGAAGGGTGGTTACCCCACTTAGGATAAGATCCTGAGCATTGTTCAGATAGACATCTGTTCCATGAGAAAGTCCGGAGATACGAATCAGGTCGGAAAGGTATTTCGGTTTGGTATCCTGCACCATTTGCATAGCAAACTGGGTACCAAACTCCGGAATCCCCAGGCAACCCAATTCCACTCCTTGAATATCTGCCGGGGAAATGCCTAAAGCTTCCGTGGATTGGAATAAAGACATTACCTCCGGAGAATCCAAAGGAATATCTTTTACCGGATCCAAGCCCGTTAAATCCTGTAACTTTCGAATCATGGTAGGATCATCATGTCCCAGAATATCAAGCTTCAATAGATTATGGTCTATCTTATGGTAGTCAAAGTGGGTGGTGATAATGGGGCTTTCCGTATCGTTGGCAGGATGCTGTACCGGCGTAAAAGTATTGATATCCTCTCCGTGAGGAAGCACCACAATACCGCCGGGATGTTGTCCGGTGGTTCTTCTGATTCCGGTAATTCCCGCTACCAGACGATTCAGCTCTGCAGTTCTCTTCTTTTCTCCCCGCTCTTCATAAAAATTTCTTAATCATACCATAGGCGGTTTTTTTCCGCCAAAGTGCCTATAGTTCCCGCCTTGTAGGTATTTTTCCTCTCCGAAAATGGCTCCGGTATAGGCATGGGCTCTGGCCTGATATTCTCCGGAGAAGTTTAAGTCAATATCCGGCTCCTTATCTCCGTCAAAGCCCAGGAAGGTTTCAAAGGGGATATCAAAGCCCAGACGATTTAAGACCGTACCGCAGTGGGGACAGGTTTTTACTGGCATATCATAGCCAGCCATACCGGAATAGGACTTTACCTCCTCCGAGTCAAAGTCCGTGTAATAGCATTTAGGGCAGACATAATGAGGCGGCAAGGGATTCACCTCGGTAATATGGGCCATGGTAGCGGCAAAGGAAGATCCTACAGAACCTCTGGAGCCTACCAGATAGCCGTCCTCATTGGACTTATCCACCAGCTTTTGGGCAATAATATACATCACGGAATAACCGTTGGAGATAATGGAATTTAATTCCGTCTCCAAGCGGTTCTCTACCATTTCAGGAAGCTTGGGTCCATAGATTTTATGGGCGGTTTCGTAGCAAATCTGCCTTAAAGTTTCATCGGAATGTTCAATAATCGGAGGGCACTTGTCGGGCCGCACCGGCTTTATCGGCTCACACATTTTCATGATCTTCAAGGGATTGTCAATGACCACCTGCTTTTGGGTATTGCTGTCCAGATAGGAAAATTCCTCCAGCATCTCCGTAGTACTTCTAAAAAAGAGTCTTGCCTCTCCTTCCTCATCCGTCATTCCCTTAGTAGCCAAAACGATTTTCCGAAGAACATCATTTTCCTCATCCGCATAATGGGCATCACAGGGTCGCACAAACCGGCTTTTTCAGTCTGCTCTCCCAAGGCAATAATCTTCTTGTTATAGGCAATCAAATCCTCTTCCGTTTCTGCGGAAAAACGGTCTGATTCAGCATATAGGCATTGTTTCCCAAGGGCTGAATTTCCAGATAATCATAAAAGGATGCTATTTCCAAAAAGCTGCTGGTCATCCGCCCCTCGCACCATAGCCTGAAAAAGCTCTCCGCTGGAACAGGCGGAGCCGATAATCAGTCCTTCCCGATATTTTTTCAGTAAAGACTTGGGAATTCTCGGCTTCATTCTGAAATACTGCAAATGGGACAGTGAAACCAGACGATAGAGGTTAATTCTTCCAATATCATTTTTTGCCAGCAAGATAATATGGTAGCTGGGGAGCTTTCGTACCTTCCCCACCTGATCCACCTCCAACCGGTCGATTTCTTCTAAGGAGCTAACGCCTCTTTGCTCTAAAAGCTCTAACTCTTTTAGATAAATTCTTGCAGTAGCCTCCGCATCATCTACTGCTCTATGGTGATGCAAAAGATCAATCTTTAATTCCTTCGCCACCGTGTCTAACTTAAAACGATTTAACCTGGGTAAAAGCAGGCGGGACAAGGCCACCGTATCAATAACCGGTGCTGAAAAAGGAAGGTTTAAGGCCTTGGCTTTGGTGCTGACAAAGTGATAGTCAAAGTCCGCATTATGAGCCACCAAAATCGCATCCTTGGCAAAGTCTAGAAATTGTGGAAGTACCTCTTCGATTCCTTTGGCATCCATTACCATGGAGTCATCTATAGAGGTCAATTGGGTAATTCGAAAGGGAATCGGCACTCCCGGATTTACAAATACATCCATCCGGTCAATGATTTTTCCGTTTTCAATCTTCACCGCACCGATTTCAATAATATGATTGACTCTCGGATCAAAACCGGTGGTCTCCAGATCAAAGACCACGGTGGTACTGCTTAAAAGCTCTTTTTACAGGCATTTTTTACAATGGAATCCAGGTCATTTACCAGGTAGCCTTCCATGCCGTAAATCAGCTGTAAATCCTTCTGTCTTCCAATTTTCTTCAAATAAGCCATGGCATCCGGAAAGGCCTGTACTACACCATGATCCGTAATAGCCATTGCAGGCATGCCAAAATCCAGGGCTCTGTCGATATATTTTTCAACATCCGAAACCCCGTCCATATCTGACATCTTGGTATGTAAATGCAGTTCTACCCGCTTTTCTTTCTCTAAATCTTCTCTCTTTTTCCGGGTAAAGGAAGATTTCTTAATTCCCTGCACATGGGCCAGCTCCATCTCCTGGTCATAGCTGTCATATTCCATGGTTCCCTTGATGCATATAGCATTATCCTTTTTGAGAAAGGCTCTGGCTTCCTCCAGATTTTCTTCCTCCACAAAAATCTTAGAGGCCAAAGAATCCGTATCATCCGTAAAGGAGAAGCTGAAAATGGTTTTTTTCCGGAACGGGTTGTTCGTTCATCCACCTGAATAATCAAACCTTCCACCGTTACCAAAACCGCCATCCTCCGGAATATCCTTAAGAGGAATGGGGCTATCGGAAAAGTCTCTTCCATAGTACACATCACTATGGTCGGAGCGCTTAAACTGGAACTTTCCTTTATTAAAGCCCTTTTTCTCAAAGCCCTTCTTCTCTAAAGCTTTTTCTCCGGAGCTTTTCTTCAGGTCTGAAGAAGATGCTTCAGTAGTGTTTTTTGCCAAACCGGTATGAGTATTGCCCGCATTCTGCTCAGCATCGGAGGTTTGTATTTTTCGGAAAAAAATCCGCTGAAGCGCTGTTTCCATCAGAAAGTGCTGAACTCTCTTGGCTTAGAGAAGCCGCTTCCCCGGCCTGTATTGCCATATCTCCTGTTTCCGGATAGCCCGCACTTCCCTCTGCACCCGCATAAGCATGGGACAGTCCCTCCGCCGAATATCCCGGATTTTCGGAAGAAGCATACAGAGCGGCGTTAGCCCTATCCTCTTCCTCCTCAGCCTTTTTCTTTGCAGGCACAAACCGAATGGTAAAATGGATAGGAACGCCGCAACGCTCTTCAAAAATCTTTTGAATAACTCGAATACACTCCTTTTCTTCCTTTCGAAAAAGAATTTGTTCCTCTAAAATAAGAGAGAGACGATCGTCCTCTCTCCATTCCATTTCCCCCTGCTTCATCATCTGATACAGGAGAATGTTTCTTTCCTTTAATTCCTCCAAAAGGGATTTTTCATAGAATTCATAAAGCACTTTTGCCGTATATTGGCTGGATAGGTGGAAGCTTTCCCGAATACAAATCGCAATTTTTTTCCCGATAAAAAGCTGCTTATAAATAGCCTCTTCCATTTCCCGAATATCACTTCGCTCCAGTAAATGGTCACTATGCAAATAAATACTCAGCTTCGATCTGTCTTTTTTCAAAGTGATTCTGCTTATGGTGGTATTCAAAAACATTCCCCTTAAATGCTCCGATACCGTTAATTCCTGAAATACTTGAAAAAACTGCTTCATGCCTATCCTTTCTGTTTATTTAATCAGGGTATTTTTCGATTTTCCTCTTTAAGGGCGGAGAGCAAATCCTTCTCCTCCACCTTGCGAATCACTTCACCGTGTTTCATCAAAAGTCCCACACCCTTACCCCCGGCAATAGCCAGATCCGCTTCCTTAGCCTCTCCCGGGCCGTTTACCACACAGCCCATTACGGCAAGCTTTAAGGACTTCTCCGGATAAGACTGGACCAGCTTTTCCACAGCATTGGCCAGAGAAATCAGGTCAATGTCGGTTCTTCCGCAGGTAGGACAGGAAACCACATGGATACCTCCCTTTTTCAGTCCCAGGGTTTCCAAAATCAATCGACCGGTTTTTATTTCCTCCACAGGATCCGCAGAAAGACTTACACGAATCGTATCCCCGATTCCTTCACCCCAAAAATCATAGCCAGTCCCATGGCGGATTTGATATTTCCGGACCAAACCGTTCCGGACTCGGTGATACCCACATGCAAAGGATAGGGACAGGATTCCGCCACAATTTTATGAGCTTCCACCGCCATCAAAACATCAGAGGACTTCATGGAAAGCACCAAATTCTGATAGCCCATTTCCTCTACCAAACGCAAATTCGCCAAGGCAGACTCAGCAAGCCCCTGTGCAGTAACTCTACCATGATATTTTTCCAAAACTTCCTTTTCCAGGGAACCGGAATTCACCCCGATTCGAATGGGAATCTTTCTTTCCTTGGCGCAGTCCACCACAGCCCCTAGCCTTTCCGAAGAGCCGATGTTTCCCGGATTAATACGGATTTTATCTGCACCGTTTTCCATGGCAAGAATCGCCATGCGGTAGTCGAAATGAATATCCGCAACGATAGGAATAGGAGAAGCCGCCTTTATCTCCTTTAAAGGCAAATGCCGCTTCTTTTGTAGGTACGGTAAGACGAATGAGTTCACAGCCGGCCTCTGCCAGTCTAGAATTTGGGCTATACTTCCCTTGATATCCTCCGTCTTGGTATTACACATGGACTGTAAAAACCACCGGATTTCCACCGCCGATTTTAAGTTTTTCCTACTTCTACTACCCTAGTATCTTCTCTTTTGAACATAGTATTCCTTTATACAATAAACTTATGAGCTAAAATATTTTCGAATAAGCTCCGGTCAACAAATTAAACACATCATTTCCGACAATCAATACCATAAGGGCTAATAGGAAAAACCATTCCTGCAGTATTGATTCGTTCCTCCCACTTAGGGATTCAGTCTTTTTCTTGCCAGCATTTCCAAAAGAATGAACAGCAGTCGTCCTCCATCCAGAGCAGGAATAGGCAAAAGGTTCATTACCGCCAGATTGACACTAAGCATCATACTCAGGTTCAACAAAACCAATAACATGACGAAAAAAATCCGTATTGGCTGGAGCTGGAAACACTTTCTCCGATAACTGCAACTGTTCCCACCGGCCCCATGACTTCCTGTCTGCTGACCTTTCCTTTACTAATCAAAGCCAGACTGTCAATCACCACTCTGGCATTAAAGGCCAGTTCATAAAAGCTGTATTCTATAGTCTTTAAAGGGTTTTGAAACTTCACTCGCTCAGAGGAAAGAGCCACGCCCATACGATAAAGTCCTGTAGAAGGATCCTTATAGGCAGGGAACTGAAAACTAAGCATTTCCCCATCTCGAAAAAAACCGTGAGACTGACTTCTCCTTCTTGCACCTCCTCCTTATGAAGCTCCATATACATGGCAAGCTCGGGTAGCTATGAACAGTTCTTCCCTTGGCATTTCCAATTTTAATGAATCGAATCTCATCTCCCTCCTGTAAACCGCTTTCCATGGCAGGAGTAGAGGCATTGGAGGAAGCAATTTTCGGAAGCTGTACCCCAATCGTTCCGGTGAGGAACAGGGCAATCAAAAAGCCTAAAAGGAAGTTGTTGAAAACACCGGCAATACAGATAATAAAAACAGCTGCCAAGCCGGCTTTCCTTCAAAGCTCTTCGTCTTTAATTCTTCTTCGCTATAGATTACTCCGTCAAAATCATAGACATTTTTCCGCGTTATCCTCCTGCTTTGGAGCCAGAAAATCACCGGAGCCTGCCGCATCCTCTCCCAGCATGGCACAGCTTCCGCCCAAGGGAAGTAACTTTAAGCTGTATCGGGTATTTTTTTATAAAAGGATAGGAGTCTGGGTCCCATCCCAATAGAAAACTCATTTACCCCTACATGAAAAAAACTTAGCCGCAAGAAAAATGCCCCAGTTCATGGAAAAAAACTAAAAATGACAGGGCAAGTATGGCCAAAACTATACTCAATTCTTATCCTCCTTATGTAATCTTCTTACTTCTTTTCTAGCCCACTGTTCCGTTTCGAAAATTTCCTCTAGAGAAGGAAATTCTATCCAAGATTTTTCGTGTTCCTTCATACAATGGGCAATGCTTCTTGGAATCTCCATGAAACGAATTTTATCCTCTAAGAACAGGCGAACCGATTCTTCGTTAGCCGCATTATACACCGTAGGCATACTGCCTCCTTTGGCACCGGCCTCCATTCCCAAAGCAAGCCCCGGAAAATCCTCCAAGGAAGGAGGAAAGAAATGCAGGGAAAAGACCTTGGAAAAATCTATTCTTTGTTCCCGGTAACATTCCCTTTCCTCTTGAAAGAGAGCGTAGGCAATGGGCAGGCGCATATCCGGTATCCCCATCTGTCCCTTTACTGCGCCATCCTGAAAGACTACCGCAGAATGTAAAATGCTCTCCCGCTGAATCACCACCTGAATCTTCTCCATGGGAATATTAAAGAGCCAGTGGGCTTCCATCATTTCCAGACCCTTATTCACCATGGTAGCGGAGTCAATGGTGATTTTTTGTCCCATGGACCAATTAGGGTGCTTTAAGGCATCCGCCTTGGTTTTCCCTTCCATCTCTTCCTTTTTTAGTCCGAAAAAAGGACCGCCGGAAGCCGTTAACAAGAGGGATTCCACAGATTTTTCTTCTTCCCCCCGAAGGCATTGCCAGATGGCGGAATGTTCCGAGTCAATGGGAAAGAGCTTCGCTCGGTATTCCGAAAGCATAGGCATAATCAAATGCCCTGCACAAACCAGCGTTTCTTTATTGGCTAATGCAATTTTTCCCTGCTTTGATCGCGGAAATTGTGGGGAGAATCCCAATCATTCCCACCAATGCTACCACTACCATATCTGCCTCCGGAAGTGTGGCCAGCTCTATCAAGCCCTCCATTCCGGAAGACACCGGCATATCCAAATCGGTGGAAAGCTTTTCCGCTAAAGCTTCTTCATATACACAAAGCTTGGGAACCTGCCACTCTTTAGCCTGCTCCTTCAAAAGCTCTATTTTGGATTTCACCGAAAGTCCAATTACCTTATGCTCTGGATGATCCTTTAAAAGGGATAGGCACTGAGTTCCGATAGACCCGCTGCTCCCTAAAATTACGATATTCATGCTTTTACCTTCCCAAAAATTATACTGAAGACTTACTTTATTAAAAGTATATCAAGGATAAGTCTTACATGATGATTTAAAATTACGACATTATTAAATATGTCGTTTTTCTTTTTGTTACATTAGTTTTCTTTATTACATTAGTTTTTTTATATTCCAAAAAGTTTTTTATCTATATTTTTTTCTTACTTATTATAAAGATAGGGACGATTGTTTTTCCTTCTTTTGTATTAAATCTTTTTAAAATAATCTAAAACTGTTATGCCATAGTAAATAATGGGTGCCGTAAACAGAACAGAATCAAAACGATCCAAAAATTCCTCCATGTCCGGGAATCAGATGGCTGTAATCCTTGATCTGAAAATCCCTTTTTCATTCCGGAGGCCATCAAATCTCCTCCGATAGAAAATAAAGCGACAAGGGATACTGCCAGCGCCAATAATAAGGGGATAAATGCAAAGAAGTCCGTGCCCCTTAAATATAATTGCAAAAAGGAAGGATAAAATCCCGCTCCAAGAATCCCTCCCACAGCTCCTTCCCAGGTCTTTTTCGGACTTAAAATCGGCGTCATTTTATGCTTTCCAAAGAGAAGTCCGGCGCAGTAGGCACAGGTATCCGCTCCCCAACTGGATAAGAATACCAGCCAGACCAGAATCTTCCCATGGGGAAGACTCCTACACAGATAAATATAAGATAAAAAGAATTCCGGCGTAGGGAAAAACCAAAAAGAACAGTGCAATCTCCCGAATATCCGCTTTGGGATAGCTTAATACATAATAGAATCCCAAAAGAAAAAGATAAGAAAGAAGCAAAAAGAAAGAAATAGGAAGGTGCAAAAATAAGGCTGAATAGTAAAGAACAACAAAAAAATAAGACAAGAAAGAAATCCCCTTCTTATCCAAGGAAAAGCAATGCAATAATTCATAAGTGGCAAAGAGGGATAAAAACAGGCAAAAACAAGACCGGTAAACCTCCTAGCGGAAGAATTCCAAATAACAGTAAAAGCAGAGCAATACCGCTAATCAGCCTTGTCAGAAAAGAACTCAACTTGTGTTCATTTTGTCCCTTACTTTGTTCCGTCCTATTTTCCTTTTGTTCTACCATATACTACCCTTTACTATAATTACTATAATCCCTAAACAATTTTCAAAGTTATTCTTCCTTACACTCCCTAAACAATTTTCAAAGTTATTCTTCCTTACACTCCTAGCTTCATAGAATAAAAAGTTCCTGTGAAAGAAAGACAAATTGTTTATGCCTTCCGTCCACCAAAGCGCCGTTCCCTGTTCTGATAGGGAGGAAATGGCCTTTTCCAGCTCTTCCAAGTTAAAATCCGGCCAGTATACCGAGCTGATATAATATTCCGCATAGGCGGACTGCCATAGGAGGAAGTTGGAGGTACGAAACTCTCCGGAGGTGCGAATCACTAAATCCGGATCCGGCGTTCCTGCAGTATCCAGATACTTCGAAAACTCTTCTTCCGTAAGGTGAGAAAGCTTTTCTGTGAGCTCTGAAGGAGGGACTTTTCCAACGCTATTCTGTGAATCGCCCTGATTATCTCATCTCTTCCCCCATAATTTACGGCGAAGCTGAAGAGCATACCGGTATTTGCCTTGGTGCTCTCTTCCAGCTCGGCAATTCCCTTTTGAATGTCTTCCGGAAAGCGGCTTCTTTCTCCTATCATTTTCGCTCGAACATTGTTGGCATTGGCTACGGTAATTAACTTTTTCATATAGAAACGAAAGAGCCGCATCAAAGCTCCCACTTCTTCCTCGGAACGTTTCCAGTTTTCCGTGGAAAAGCCGTAAACTGTTAAATATTCTATGCCAAGCCTTGCACAATCTTCCACGGTTTGTTCCAGTGTCTCACAACCCTTTTTATGTCCTAAAGCCCTTGGTAACGCGTGAGAAGCCGCCCAACGACCATTGCCATCCAAGATGATGGCAATGTGCCTTGAAGGCTTCTTTTGCTCTTGATTATTTTGAAAAATCATACAGTCATTAATTCCTTATTCTTAGCCTCAACAGACTTGTCAATTTTCTCAATCATATGGTCTGTAAGCTCCTGAATATCCTTGGTTTGTCTGCTCAGGTCATCCTCGGTGATTTCCGCATTCTTTTCCAGCTTCTTCGCTAAATCCATAGCATCTCTACGAATATTTCGAATGGCAATCTTAGCGGCCTCTCCCTTTTTCTTTACATCCTTGGTTAATTCTTTACGTCTCTCCTCGGTAAGCTCCGGAAAAACCAGACGAATTACCTGTCCGTCATTGGTAGGATTGATTCCCAGTTCAGACATATTGATTGCTTTTTCAATTTCCTTCATAACAGACTTATCCCAAGGCTGAATCTGAAGAATTCTCGCCTCCGGTACAGATACGTTTCCTACCTGCTGAATCGGGGTGGGTGTACCATAGTAATCCACCATAATACGGTCTAAAACGTGGGGGTTGGCCCTTCCCGCACGAATAGTTCCCAGCTCACTCATCAGGTTATCGTGAGTCTTGTGCATCTTCTCAATGTAAATGGTAAATTGATCATCCATCTTTCTTTCCTCCGGCTCTTCTTATCTTGTATACTAAAGCTTTATTTCATGGAACAAAGCTTTATTCATAACGAGTATCGCTCGCAAAGCGTGCGATATCTCGGTTATAGGACAATGATTTTTTGAATATCAATCCGCTGTAACTCTGGTTTCCTCTATGCTCTCCCAAAAGAGCCTTGGCAATACCGTCTTCCTCTTCTAAAGAAAATACGGACAAGGGAAGTCTGTTTTCCAAGCAAAGAATGGATGCGGACAGGTCAATTACCTGCAGTTTTTTCTCCACTACCTCATCAATGCTTAAGCTTTCATATTTCTTTGCATCCGGAAACTTCTTGGGATCCTTATCATAAACGCCGTCAATGGCCTTAGCCAAAAGAATCTCCTTACATTCCAATTCCAATGCCCGAAGCACTACTCCGGTATCCGTAGAAAAGAAGGGATGTCCCGTACCTCCGGCGCAAAATACCACCTGTCCTTTTTTCAAAGCCTTCACCGCCTTATCCTTGGAAAAAGCTCCGCCATATCTCCTACGGCAATGGAGGACATAATCTTTGTTTTCAATCCGCTGATGCGGAAAATTTCAGAGACATAAATACAGTTCATCATGGTGGCTAAAATTCCCACCTGATCCGCTTTATAGCGATCTACCTGCTCTGACTGTCTTCCTCTCCAGAAATTACCTCCGCCAATCACAATGGCTACTTCCACCCCTTGACTTACGGCTTCCTTCACCTGCTTGGCCACAGAGAAAATCACATCATCGGAAAAACCGAAGTGCTTCTCCCCTGCCAGAGCCTCTCCGGAAAGTTTCAACATCACTCTTCTATTTGGCATACTAACCTCCCTTTTGACTTTCCCTAGTTTACCATACAGCCTCGGCAATTCTTCCGAGGCTTTTTTTCCTGTAAAAATAAACTTTACGAAGGATTCTTTTAATTATTCCTTTGTAGCATGCATGAAATACCAGAAACCGTTTGGATGGTGCCATACATTCTTCAAATTCTCTTTCTGTAACCAAGTATCATTGTAGTAGGCAATAGGAGCAATTGCTGCATCCTTAAGAGCTAACTGCTCAGCCTCATGCATAGCATCATAGTAGGCTGCCTTGTCGGTAATGGTCTTAGCCTTATCCATAATGGAGTCATATTCCGTGCTGGAATACTTACCATCGTTGTTTCCGTTGGTTGTTACCAAAAGATTTAACATATTGGCAGGATCATCCCAGTCATAGAGCCATCCCTGTCTTGCAATGTCAAAGTTTCCGGAACGACGGTCTGCCGTAAAGCTTGCCCACTCAAGGATATTGATGGAGCAGTTTAAGCCAAGTTCCTTTTTCCATACATCCTGAGCATACTCCGCTACAGGCTTGTGGTAGTCGGTATCATTGGTGGCATAGGTAAATGCAGGGAAGCCTTCTCCGTTAGGGTAACCCGCCTCAGCCAAAAGCTCCTTTGCTTTTGCAAGCTGTGCATCATATCCCTTCAAATCAAATGCATTGCCGTACTTTTCCTCTGTAACCTTCTCAAAGGAGCTTCCCTCCTTCGCATCGGAAACACCGGTTCCCACGAAGTTGGTTGCCGGACTGTAAAGTCCCTGCATAATGCTGTTTGCAATATAATCACGATCCAATGCCAAGGATAAAGCCGCTCTTACCTTTGGATTATTGAATGGCTCCTTATTGCAGTTAAAAATCATAAAATAGGTTCCGCGAAGGGGATCGATATGATAATCCGCTGTCTTTTGAACGCTCTCCAGCTCCTCCTTCGGGAAATCTCTGGAGAAATCCAGGTCTCCCTGATTATAAGCGGTATAAGCTGCATTGGAGTCCTTTACCAAAAGCCAGTTAATGGTTTCAAAGGTAACGTTATCCTTGTCCCAGTAATTCGGATTCTTGGTCAAAACATACTGCTCATCCTGAGTATAGGCGGATACATAGTATGGACCGTTGGAAACATAGGTCTCAGCAGTGTTTGTCCAAGCGTCTCCGTTTGCCTCAATGGTAGCCTCCTGTACCGGAACCATTACCGCAAAGGCACAGATTTGCTCAAAATAGCTACAGGGATAGGCAAGATGGATAACAAAGGTCTTATCATCCGGTGCTTCTAAACCTAAGGCATCCAGATTTCCTCCAGCAGCCTCCTTATAACCCTTCACCATGCCCAAAAGCTCTTCCGCATATGGGGCTGCAGTTGCAGGATCTGCTACTCTCTTCCAAGAATAAAGAAAATCCTTAGCGGTTAAATCGGTGCCGTCAGACCACTTTAAGCCATCCCGCAAATGGAAGGTATAGGTTAATCCGTCATCACTCTTCTCATAGCTTTCCGCCTGAGCGGGAACGATGTTTCCGTCCTTGTCATAACGTAAAAGTCCTTCAAAGGTGTGGTTAATCATGTTTGCCGCTTCTCTGGCGTTGTTTAATGCAGGATCAATTGTCTCTTGGGGTGGTCCGATCTCCACGTTTAATACGGAATTATCGGAAGCCGCTGTTCCCTCCGCCTTTGCTTGCATCACTTTCCCTGCTTTCCGCTGTCAGCTGATTTTTGTCCTCCGCAAGCCGCCAAGGATACAGCTACAGCCATGGAAAGTCCCAGAAAAATTTTTTTCTTCATTACTCCTCCTCTTCAATGAAACGAAACCTTTCGGAATATCCCGAAGCTTTCGTTAAGTTAAAAACCTTTGAGATTCTACCATAGAAAAACGGCCAGGACAATGCCCGACCGTTTTTCTTTTTATACTTTTTAAATTTCTTTTAAGCTTTCTTACCATACATAAACAGGAAATATCCCGTTGGGGTATGCCAAACATTGCTTAAGTTTGGCTTCTCCAGATAAAAATTCCGTGTAGTAAGCCACAGGGCAAGCGCCATAGTCCTTTAACAGAACCTGCTCCGCCTGATGCAGATAATCATAGTGCTCCTCTACATTTGCAGTCTTTCTCGCCTTTGTCTACCAAAGCATCAAAATCCGGATCGCTGTACTTACCGTCATTGTTACCGTTTCCGGTTTCAAAGAGATTAATCATATTGGAAGGATCGTTGTAATCCATTACCCAGCCGTTTCTTGCCACATCATAGTTTCCGGAACGACGGTTTGCTGTTACGGTCTTCCACTCCTGAATGTCGATGTTCATGGTCAGTCCCAACTGTCCCCAAGCATTTTGCAGGTACTCTGCCACAGGCTTATGGTAGCTGGCATCATTGGTCAGGTAGGAAAATGTGGGGAAGCCCTGTCCGTTGGGATATCCCGCTTCAGCCAGTAATTCCTTGGCTTTCGCAAGATTCTCTTCGTATTTACTGTTATCAAAGAAATTACCGTACTTTTCTTTGGTCACCTCTTCAAAGGAGGAGTTCTCCACTGCATCACTGATTCCGGGACCAACCAGATTGTTTGCAGGAGTATAGGTTCCCTGCATAATGGTATTGGCCACATAATCTCTATCTACCGCTAAGGAAAGAGCCTCTCTTACCTTAGGATCGTTAAAGGGAGCCTTCTGGGTATTAAAGCTGATATAATAGGTACCCATCATCGGATCCAAATGGAATTCCTCATTTCCCTTAAGGCTTGGAATTTCCTCGGAAGGGTTTTTGCCAAATCCAATTCTCCCTGATTGTAAGCGGTATAAACAGAGTTTCCATCTTCAATCAGATGCCAAACAATCTTATCAAAGGTGATATTATCCTTGTCATAATAATATGGATTCTTCTCATAAACGATTCTATCCCCATCCACATATTCCGTCATTCGATAAGGTCCACTGCTGACATAAGTTTCCGGCTTTGTTGCCCAGGCATCTCCATTTTCTTCTACCGTCTTTTTCTGTACGGGAGCTGTAGAAACAAATCTCTGCAATCTGATCAAAAGAAGGTGCAGGGGCTACTTAGCTTTACCACAAAGGTATCTTTATCCGGAGCGGAAACCTGTAAAGCATCCAGATCCCCGTTGGAAGCCTCTTCATAACCTGCCACCACACTTAGTAAATCATATCCGTAGGGAGCTGCCAAGGCGGGATCTGCCAAGCGCTTCCAGCTATATACGAAGTCCTCTGCCGTTAAATCCGTTCCGTCAGACCACTTTAAGTCGGGACGAAGATGAAAAGTCCAAGTAAGTCCGTCATCGGAATGTTCCCATTTTTCCGCAAGTCCGGGCACAACATCGGAATTCTTGTCAATGCTGAGTAATCCGGTAAAGGCATGCAGAATATAGGTGGCTCCATCAGATGCAGAGTTTAAAGCAGGATCCATGGTTTCCGGAGAGGAACCAACCTGAACATTAAGCTCTCCACCTTCGGAAGCTTCAGAAGCCTCAGCAGCCTGGCTGCCGCTCTCTCCTTTGCAGATTCCTGTTTGCTCTTATCGGCTCCACCACAGGATACCAAAAAGGCCAAACTCAAGGCCGCAATGGGAAGTAGGTACTTTGCTTTTCTCATAAAATTCTCCCTTCTAAAAAATTGGTCATAGTGTCTATATAGGAAGGAGCCTATTCGTTGCTCATAAGCTTTCGAATCACTCCTAAACCTCATGTATTGCAACAGGATTAAACACCCCACCTTACTGTTATTCCTATTATGACAGTATGGCTTTATCTCTTAATTCACCCTGTCTAAATGATGACAGGCTGCAAAATGTCCGCTTTCCACCTCTTTAAATTCCGGCTTCTTCTCCGCACATAGACCGTCTGCATAGGGACAACGGGTGCGGAAGGGACAACCTGATGGCGGATTTACCGGGGATGGGACATCTCCCGAAAGAATAATTCTATGGGATGCTCTGGCCACCTTTGGATCTGCAATGGGAACCGCAGAAATTAAGGACTTGGTATAAGGATGCAGTGAATGGAAGGTGATGGTATCACTATCCGCCAGCTCCACCAAATGCCCCAGATACATTACCCCGATTCTGGAGGAAATATGATTTACGATAGATAAATCATGGGCGATGAAGAGATAGGTCAATCCCAGCTCCTCTTGCAAATCCTCAAACATATTCACCACCTGAGCCTGGATGGACACGTCCAAAGCAGAAACCGGCTCATCACAAACGATAAATTCAGGATCCACTGCCAGGGCTCTGGCAATGCCGATTCTCTGTCTTTGACCTCCGGAGAACTCGTGAGGATAACGGTTGGCATGCTCGAGTTCAGACCTACTGTAGAAAGCAGAGAAAGAATTTTTTCTCTACGCTCCGCCTTTGACTTACAAAGCTTATGAATATCTATAGCCTCCCCAACAATATCCTCTACAGTCATTCTGGGATCCAAAGATGCGTAAGGGTCTTGGAAAACAATCTGCATCTTCCTTCTGTAGGGAAGCATATTCTTCTTGATTTTCTTTTCCGCATCAAAGATGACTTCTCCGCCATAAGTGATACTTCCGCCGGTAGGCTCTGTTAAACGAAGGATAGAACGGCCTGTTGTAGTTTTTGCCGCGACCCGGACTCTCCTACCAGACCAAAGGTTTCTCCCTTATTGATAAAGAAGGAAACATCATCCACAGCCTTAACCACCTTATTGCTTCCTGCCACAGGAAAATACTGCTTTAAGTGACTTACCTCTAATAAACGCTCCGGCATTTATGCTTCCCCCCTTTCCTTCAAAAAGTCTTCCTTCTGTTGCATAAAACATCTGGCATAATGCACACCCTCATACTGATTCTTCTCCGGCTTATGGGTTAGACAAAGCTTCATACAGTTACTGCATCTTGGCGCAAAGCCGCAACCCTTTGGGGGATTCAGAAGATCCACCGGCTGTCCTTCGATAGGTACCAGCTTGGAATAATCATGCTCATGGAACTTGGGAATGGAACGCAGCAGTCCCTTGGTGTATTCATGCTTCGGATTATAGAAAATATCATCCGTTGTTCCATATTCCACGATTTCACCGGCATACATAACCGCAATATAGTCGCACATGGAGGCAACCACACCCAGGTCATGAGTAATCATAATGATACCCATCCCTAATTTTTTTGTTTTAATTCCTGCATCAGCTCTAAAAATCTGTGCCTGAATAGTTACGTCCAAGGCCGTAGTAGGCTCATCCGCAATTAAAAGCTTGGGTTCACAGGCTAAGGCGATGGCAATCATTACTCTCTGCCGCATACCGCCGGATAACTCATGGGGATACTGCTTTAATCGCTTCTCCGGCTCATTGATACCAACCAGTTCCAAAAGCTCCTTGGCTCTCTCCATAGCCGCTCTTCCCTTTTTATCCGTATGAAGGGAAACCGCTTCCGCAATCTGATTCCCAACAGTCCATACCGGGTTCAAAGAGGTCATGGGATCCTGGAAAATAATGCTGACCTCATTCCCCCGAATCTTCCGAAGCTCCTTTTTCACTCATTTCGTGGATTTTATGGCCATTAAACTCTACCGAGCCTCCCACAATCTTACCATTCTGGGCGGTAAGTCCCATAATGGAGTAGGCGGTAACGGATTTTCCCGAACCGGATTCTCCAACAATTCCTAAAACTTCTCCCTCGCGCATTTGCAGGGTAACGTTATTTAAAGCCTTTACCTCTCCCGCCGGAGTAAAGAAGGATAAACGCTCTTCTTGAATATCCACAAGATATTGACCGGACATATTTTCCTCCTTACTGCTGTTTCAATTTCGGGTCAAAGGCATCACGCAGGCCATCTCCCAAAAGGTTAAAGCTTAAAATGATAATAAAAATCAAGAAAGCCGGGGCAAAAAGTTTTTCCGGATAGGTTTGAAATCCGTTTAAAGCGGCACTGGCCAAAGATCCCAAAGATGGCATCGGTGCCTGTACACCCAGTCCTAAAAAGGAAAGGAAGGACTCGGTAAAAATGGAACTGGGAATCTGTAAGGTAGTGGTTACAATCAGGGTACCGATACAGTTTACAATCAAATGCTTAAAGATAATACGACCGGATCCTGCACCCAAAGCCTTTGCCGCGGTAACATACTCACTCTGCTTTAAAACCATAATCTGAGAACGGACGATTCTGGCCATTCCCACCCAGTACAGTAAAGCAAATACGATAAACATGGAAATCATATTGGAGCCAAGCTTTTGCATCCAGGCAAAGCCCGGTTTGCTGGCCAATGCTTCCAGAGGAACTTCAAGGTCTGGGCCAAAAGGATAATAATCAGTACGTCGGGAACCGTGTAGATAATATCCACGATTCGCATCATGATCATATCCACTAATCCGCCGAAGTATCCGGCGATTGCCCCAAATATGGAGCCAATGACCAGGATCAAAACGGAAGCCACAAGACCTACCGTCATGGAGACTCTTCCTCCTACCAGTACACGAATCATATAGTCACGACCATTTTGATCCGTTCCCAAAAGATGCGGAAAAACCTTTTCCCCTGCATCAATTTGCTTCTGCTCCGTCTTTGAGTACTGCATGGGAGCCAAACGCTCCGAGCCCTTCATCTGCTGTTCATACTTATAGGGATAAACGCCGGGTATCAGAAAGCAGCAAATAGTAATCAAAAAAACAATAAACAGAGCACTCATGGCAATTTTATTTTTCCGGAAACGATGCAAGCCGTCCTTCCAGAAGCTTACGGATTCTCTCATAAAGACCAGAGACTCCTTATCCTCCACAGAAGCCGGAGTAAAATCTTCCAAGCTCCACTGAAGGCTCAAGGGATTTTTCTTTATTTCTTCCATTTTATTCTCCTTACTTTAATTTAATTCTCGGATCCACAATCGCATAAGCAATATCCACGAAAAGGTTCATGATAATAATAAATACCGCCAGGAAAATGGTGGTTCCCATAATCATGGGATAATCTCGGCTGGTAATAGAGCTTACGAACTCCGAACCAAGTCCCGGAATATTGAAAATCTTTTTCAATGATGAAGGAACCGGTCATTAAAGCGGCAAAGCAAGGGTCCAAGATAAGTAATTACCGTAAGATTGCATTTCGTAAGGCATGCTTGAAAATTGCTTTAAAAGTTGTAAACCCCCTTGGCCTTTGCGGTTCTCATATAATCCTGCCCCATAACATCAGCATGGAAGAACGCATCAATCGTGCCATATAGAAGGTGGGATATAAAGCCAAGGCCACCACCGGCATAATGTAGCTTTGGGCATCCTTTAAGCCCAGAGAAGGCAACCATTTTAACTTCGTGGTGAAGATATAAATTAAAATCGTAGAGGACAGAAAGGAAGGAATGGCTATTCCCGCAGTGGATAAAACCACCAAAAGGTTATCAATAAACTTTCCTCTGTTAAATGCAGCTACGGCCCCTAAAGGAATTCCGGTGCAAACTGCAAGGATTAGTGCAAGTCCTCCTACCTTTGCGGAAACCGGAAACTTTGTCCCGATAATCTGGGATACCGTTCTTCCCCTCTTCTTAATGGATAAACCGAAGTCTCCCTTTAAAATGCCGGTCATATAGGTGGTGTATTGCTGAAATAAGGGCTTATCCAAACCATATTTCGCCTCCATAGCAGCCTGGGCCTGAGGCGTTACTGCCTTCTCGGACAAGAACGGTCCTCCCGGAACCATATTCATAACAAAAAATGTTAATGTTGCTACCAAAAAGGCTGTAATTAAGGACATAATCGCCCTTTTTAAAATATACTTTGGCATAGCGCCCTCCTTCTTTAATGAATTTACATAGAAATATACACGATATGCTCCGGACTTTCAAGACACAATAAAATGAATTTTTGGGCATCAGATTGCATTTTTTAGACAATTCTTGGAATCTTTCTTTTTATCAATAAATTTTTTTAATTTTATCCAAAAGACACAACCAAATAAAGACTCTATTTTTGTGTCTTTAATATCGCATAAACTCATCATTTTTATTCACACTAATGAATAAAAAAATGAATTTATAATCTTAACGAGTATCCCCCGCCCGGTGTGCAATATCTGCTTTAGAGCAAAAAAAGAGAAGGGACTGTAAAAAAATCAAAACAAGAAAAACTATTTTGATTTTTACGGTCCCTTCTCCGTATAGAATAGAAAAACTCTATGGTAGAAAAAAATATCTTATTCACTTTCTCCCGGCATCAGCCAGCCCTTTTTGACTGGTATGCAGAAGCTCTTCCGCTCTCTCAGATAGGGGTTTCTCCAGATAATCCTGGTAAACCAGCTTGATAGAAGGATTCTCATGACAGAAACGAAGGGTTCCTTCCCGATCCTGCTTATAGAGAACCGGTGCACGATGGGCAGCCATTTCCTTCTGATCATGAATCGGCTGGCCACCACCGCCTACACAACCTCCCGGGCAGGCCATGACTTCTACAAAGTCATAATGCACCTGTCCCTTCTTTAGAGCTGTTAAAAGGCGATCTGCATTAGCCAATCCGTTCACTACGGCAATCTTTAGCTTATTTCCGGCAATATCAAAGGAGGATTCCTTCCAGCCATCCATTCCTCTTACATCCTTGAAAGCATCCGGATCCGGATTCTCTCCTGTTGCCAGATAATATGCGGAACGTAAAGCCGCCTCCATAACACCGCCGGTTGCACCGAAAATATTACCTGCACCGGAGCCCAGTCCTAAAGGCATATCCAGCTCTATATCCTTCATCTTCTTGGGTGAAATATGCATAGCCCGAATCAAGCGATTCACCTCTCTTGTGGTTAAAGCTACATCTACATCAAAATTGCCTTCGCTGTCCGTCATATTGGGATAGGAGCATTCCGCTTTTTTCGCAAGACAAGGCATGATGCTGACAGAGAAGATTTTCTTAGGGCTTACCTTTAAAATATCCGCATAATAGCTCTTGGCAATAGCACCGAACATCTGCTGGGGAGACTTGGAAGTAGAAACCTGCGGAATATACTCGGGATAATGACTCTTAATAAATCTAACCCAACCCGGACAGCAGCTGGTAAACATAGGGAAGTCCCCTTCCTGATGAGTTAACTTATGTAAGAACTCGGAAGCTTCTTCCATAATGGTTAAATCCATGACAAAGTCGGTATCGAATACATAGTCAAAGCCCATTTCCTTCAAGCAACTGGCCAGTCTCTGCACAGAGGCTTCTTCCGCATCCAAGCCGAATTCCTCTCCCCATGCCGTACGAATGGATGGGGCAATCTGTGCCAGTACAATGGTCTCCGGATCATCTAAAGCATCCAAAACCTTATCCGTATCATCTCTTTCTCTAAGAGCACCTACAGGACAATGGGTAATACACTGTCCGCAAAGAGAACAGGGGGAATCCTCCAAACGATAGAAATCTCGAACATCTACCGTACTCTTTCCGCCACTGTTGATAACATCCCAAACATGGGTAGCCTGAATCTTATCGCAGACCTGAATACAACGCATACACTTAATACATTTGTCATATTCTCGAATCAAGGGGAAGCTTTTGGATCCCTTTTGCTTAGGCAGATCCTTAGGAAAGCTTTCTCCCATAATATTTAAGTCATTGGCAACGTGCTGTAACGCACAGTTCCCGGAACGAACACAGGTGGTGCAGGTAACATTGTGCTGAGATAAAATCAGCTCTACGTTACATTTTCTGGCTTCTCTTGCCTTTTTGGAATTGGTGTGCACTACCATTCCCTCCAGCACAGGGCTGTTACAAGCGGCATGAAGTCTCTGGTCTCCTTCCACCTCTACAACGCAGACACGGCAGGCACCAATTTCGTTTAAACCCTTGAAGTAGCAGAGGGTAGGGATATAAACGCCAATTTCCTTAGCCGCTTCCAGGATGGTGGTATGCTCCGGAACACATACTTTTTTTCCATCGATTGTACAATTTACCATTTGCATTCTCTGCCTCCCTTAAAGATACCATAACCAAAGTGATCACAGTGAAGACATCTGCCCGACTCTTGGCAAGCCTCTTCATCTGTCATGCCGTACTCCATAAGCTTAAAGTCCTTAACCCGCTCATCGGCAGGACGCTCTTTCATATTGACACGGCCGGTAGGTGCATTGTCATCGAAACGAACCGGTGGAAGTTCGATTTCAGAGGTAATCTCATGGCAGTAGCCAAGGTACTCATCGATGTTAGCCGCAGCAGTCTTTCCTGCAGCAATCGCACGAATTACGGTTGCAGGACCGGTTACACAGTCTCCTCCTGCAAAAATGCCGTCAACATCCTTCAGTGCAGAAGTATCTAAGGCATTAATTCTTCCGGATTCAATAGGAATTTCCTGATATTCCTCGAACTTACGGAAGTCGATACCCTGACCGATGGCTACCAGAACCAGATCTGCCTTAAGCTCTACTTCAGGTGCCTGAGAATCCTTGGGGGAAGGTCTTCCATAACGTACTCCTCCAATAATCTGGGGCTTAAGCACCAGACCCTTACAATGTCCATTCTCATCCTTCTCAATGCGAACCGGGGAATGAAGCTCTACGATATCGCAACCGTCTGCGATTGCGCCCTCTACCTCTTCCGGTAGAGCGGTCATATCTACTCTTCGTCTTCTGTAGGCAATTTTTACGGTCTTTGCTCCCAGACGAGTGCGGAACGTGCCACGTCCATAGCCACGTTTCCTCCGCCCACTACAATGACATTCAGGCCGCTAAAATCGGGATAATCATCATCTCCAATATTTCTAAGCATCTCTACAGCGGAAATTACGCCCTGAGCATCTTCTCCCGGAATACCCAGCTTCTTATCTGTGTGGGCACCGATAGATACGTAAACCGCATCATACTGCTTTCTTAAATCCTTTAAGCTGATATCATGTCCGATGGAGACATCCGTCTTAACCTGGAAGCCGGCCTTCTTTAAGCCGTCAATTTCGTGATCCAGGATTTCTCTGGGAAGTCTATAAGCCGGAATTCCATAACGGAGCATTCCTCCCAGCTGCTTTCTCTGCTCATATACCATAACATCATGTCCCATAATGCTAAGGTAATAAGCAGCACTTAAGCCGGAGGGACCGCCACCTACGATAGCAATCTTCTTTCCGGTCTTATCCATAATCTTCGGTGCGGGAATCTCTCCCTCATGCTCCACCGCATAGCGCTTGAGTCCACGAATATTAATCGCCTTATCCACCATGGTTCTTCTGCAACGAAGCTCACAGGGATGCTCACAGATTAAACCGCAGGCAGCAGGGAAGGGATTATCCTTTCGAATCAACTGTACCGCATCTCCGTAACGACCTTCATGAATCAAAGAAACATATCCGGGAACGTCTACATGGGCAGGACAAAGGGATACGCAAGGAACCGGCTGGCTTAGCTTGGCAAAACAACGTCCATGCTGTACATGCTCCGCATAGTCCTCGTAGAAACCGCGGATTCCTCTAAGCACCATCTTCGCCGCTTCAAATCCGATGGCGCAATCTGCAGAGTTATAGATTCCTTCTGCAGTTTTCTCAATGGTCTTTAAAGTATCCATATCCGCAGAACCGTCCAATACGGATTCAATCAGACCTTCCAACTGTCCAAGTCCCACTCTACAGGGAGTACACTTTCCACAGGATTGGGAATGACATACATGAACAAAAGCCTCCGCCAAGTCAACAGGACAAAGACCAGGCTGGGACGCCTGAATTCTTCGCTCTATGTCTCGGTAAAGGCCTTCTACGGTTTTTTGGGCTTCATTTTCAGTTACAATTATTAACCTGCTCATTTTTTCTCCTTTGCCAAGACGCTATTGCGTCTTGCTATAGACTCTTCCATCCCTAGCTTAGGGTTCATACTCGCAGTATAACACAAAAAAACTTTTTCTTTCTGTTTAAAAAAGAATTAATTTTTTTGTGCATAGTGCACAATAGACAAAAAAATTAACAGGTCGTTTTTGTTAGTATACACTAACAATTATAAAAAAAGAAAAACCGTCAAGGATTTATTTCAGCTTTCAATAAGTATTTTTCCCGACAGTTTTTCTAAATTATGTATCCGGTAAACAATATAGGATAGCTCTATTGTACTGATTCCCTTTACGCATCCGACGTTTAGGAATGGAATAATTTTTTTATTTTTGATACTGTGGCTCACAGCTTAAACGAATTCCCAATTTTTCCAAGGGTTTTTCTCATCAATCTGAGAAAGAATCACCGTGGAATGCATTTCACACTGATTGAGCTGTGCCCAGTTTGCTCCATACACTTCTCCGCATTTTCATCCGTATTGGCGGAAATTGTTAAAAGCAATCAAAATCTCATCGGTATGAAGTCTTGGATTATGATTTCCCAGATGCTCCACCTTTAAATGCTGAATAGGCTCGATGATTTCCGGAGAAATCACCTTTAAATCATCCGGAAGTCCCGCACATTTTTTTCAATGCATTAAGCGAGCATGGTGCACAAGCTCCCAATAAAGGAGTGGTCTTTCCGGTAACAATACTGCCATCCGGAAGAGAAATTGCGGCGGCAGGGCCATTGGTCAGTTCCGCCTTTTTGTTTTGCGGCGAGCAACAACGGGACGGTCCGCAATACTGATATTGGCTTTCTCCATTAAAAGCTCTTCCTTCTCCACTATATCGGAAGAAATACTTCCCCTTCTTTTTTTCTACCAAAAGCCGCATAATATCTTCGGATAATTTTCCTGTTGAGAGGCCTTACAAACCGCGTCCTCATCGATAATACAGTTTCCGCCATATTGACTCCCCATATCCGTAGGTGACTGGTGAGGAGAGCTTCCGTAAATTTTATTAAACATGGCCTTTTAAGACCGGAAAAACCTCCACATCACGATTATAGTTTACGGTGCTTACACCGTAAGCCTCCAAAATGATATGGGTCAATCATATTGATATCATTTAAATCTGCTGTAGCCGCTTCATAGGCCAGGTTTACCGGATCTTTGCAAAGGGAATATTCCAAATCGGGAAGGTCTCAAACTTGGCATATCCTGCATTTACCCCCATGCTTATGCTCTTGATAAAGCTGAGAAAGACAAACGGCCATCTTTCCTGAACCCTGGTCCCGGTGCTGTTACCACAATTAAAGAACGGGAGGTTTCGATATAATCATTTTTTCCGAAGCCCTCGTCACTGATAATCAGGGGAACATTGGAGGGATAGGAAGGAATGGAATAGTGGCGATAGACCTTTATTCCCAGGGACTCAAGCTTACGCTGATAAGCAATAGCGCTTTCCTGTCCGGTAAAACGAGTTAAAACCACGGAACCCACATAAAGACCATAACCCCGGAAGGCGTCAATTAAACGAAGCACGTCCATATCATAGGTAATGCCCAAATCGCCTCTGACCTTATTCTTCTCTATATCACCGGCATGGATAGCAATCACGATTTCCGCATCATCCTTAAGCTCTCCCAGCATCCGAATCTTACTATCCGGATGAAATCCCGGTAACACTCTGCTGGCATGATAATCGTCAAAGAGTTTTCCGCCGAATTCCAGATAAAGCTTTCCGCCGAACTTCGCAATTCTTTCCTTGATATGCTCTGACTGGGTTTTTAAATACTGCTCATTATCAAAACCGATCTTGTCCATCTTTCCCTCCTATTTTTACTAAACTGCCACATTTTTTAAAAAAAGCACTTTTTCGGAAGATTCCTTTTACATGAAATCCACTCCAAATCCCCTACAACAAAAAAGCTATTATACTGCTTTTTGAAATTTTTTGCATCAGTTTTTTTATTCTTTATTCCAGAAATAAATCCAGATTCCTTTTTTTGGTGTTCCACCTCTTTGAGAAAAAATACCGCTACCCGGCGAAAAGGACTCTTCCTCCCCATAGAAGAACAGCTTTTTCTCCTCTTCCTTTGCAAAAATATTGCAAAAAGCGGTTCCGTATAAGCCATCCAAAGAATACTCTTTCTGATGAGATGGAATAAAGGTAAAATGGATTTTTTCTTTAATCCTGTCATTAAGTAGCGAAACGTGTAATATCTGCAAAACTCTTCCAAATATAGCTTTTCTCTTTCTCTGCAAAAGCTTTGCATTTTATTCTGCAAATCCTTTTTCCGCTCTATGAAAAATTGTCAGAAAACTCTTCCACAATTCGCCTCTCCTTGAATTTCCTCATTCATTTTTGCAATATTCTCTAAAGCTTTCCTCTGAAAAACGGCTCCGTTAATCCGTTTTCCAAGGCTTCCAATTCTTTACAATATGGAAAAAGCTGTATTTTCATAAAACAAAAGCTCTTCTCCCTGTAAAAATACCGTTTTCAGCTCCGCAAAAAATCCATGAATATCCTTAGGGAAGTCGGGTAAGGCCTCCCAAAAGACTTTTGGCGAAAAGCCAAAAGAGAAACCAGGTTTTTCATTCTGTCCGTTATGGTCAAAGCCCTTTTCCGGCATATCCTCCTTTTCGGAAATTCTTTCATCCTCCACCTCTTCCCGAATCAGCTCCCCTTTCCAGGACAGAATAGCCTTAGCTGCCTCTTCACAGGATAAATGCAGATCCAGGCGCATATAAGGATGAACAATATATTCCTTTCTGGGGTAAGCATCGCAGACCTTGAAACTCCTCTTCTCCCCTTTTTCTCTGAATTTCACAAAGACCATCCTCCTGAAGAAATGGACATCTTCCATCCTTCTCCACCTCAAAATAAAATTCGCCGTCCTTTTTTTATGGAGCTTCTTTCTAAGCTTCTCTCCTAAAAGCACCGCCCATTTTTTGATATTTTTTTCCGCAGTATCAAAATCAATGTCAATTAACCAATCTTTGCAACAGCTGTCTTTACAAGCTTTTTCCCTATACAGGCAAAAATCCGGATAAAAAAGAGGATACTCTAAAAGCATAGGCTTAATCCCTCCCTTACCTGAAAATGGCTTTCTGCAAAAAAGCGATATTTGGCCGCCTTGTATTCCGCCAAATTTTTAGCCTTTCGAATCTCCTTTAAGCCCTTATCTCCGCCCTCGGTAGGACTTGGCAAAAATAGCTCCAAAAATTCTTTGTACTTTGCCAATATATTTCTTTCTCCTTGAATTTCTTTGGCAAAATTCTCTTCCACCAAACTGAGAAAGTCCTTAAACTCTCCTTCCTCCAAAACCTTTCCGCCTCGAGCCTCCCGAAAAAGAGCCGGATTGGACAGGAGCCCTCGTCCACACATTATCCCCTGAATCCGGGGAAACTTTTCCTGTAGAAACAAAAATATCCTCCCTGTTTCCACATCTCCGTTATATACAAGGGAAGCTTAGAGCATTTACAAATATTTTGAAAACAAGATAAATTCACTCGGCCGGAATAATACTGCTTTTGGGTTCTGGGATGAACGATGATTTCCGAAAAAGGAAAATGATTGAATACCGCAAAAAGCTCTTCCCATTCTCCTTCTGTATTTAAACCTATTCTTGTCTTTATGGAGACCTTCATTTTCGAATTATTCAGCAAGGAAAAAGCTCTTGAAAGAAGTCTTCCAATACCATCGGATTTCTAAGCATGCCGGAGCCTTTACCCTTAGCCACCACGGTCCCGCTGGGACAGCCCAGATTTAAATTACACTCTTGGTATCCCAACCCCTCAAGATATTCCATAGTAGCATAAACAAAGTCCGGACGATTTCCCATAATTTGGGGAATCAGCACTAAGCTATTATTGTTCTCTACTGCACAATCCCGTTCAATTCTTCCGGTATAATGCCCTTCCTCATTGGAAGAAATAAAGGGACTAAAATATCCATCCGTTTCCGGAAATAAAGCTCTATGGGCATTCCTAAGAGGATAGCCTGTAATGGATTCCAATGGAGCAAAATAATACTTCATGATCTCTCCTAAAAATTACCGGTGAAAAATGCCAAAAACAACAGAATAATCAGCATTTGCCCATGCACCATCAGATAATGCAAAAGAAAAAGCTTCAGGTTTACAAGCTTCGCTCTTCGCAAGAAAACAATAGCCATAATACTGCTATAGTTTAACGCCAAGGGATGAATCGTAGATAATATGGAAGCCACAATCAGCTGTCTTCCCTTGGTACTGAAGGAGGACAACAGTACAGAGGCAGGAAGTCTTGTGAAAATTTCCGATAGGATAAAGCCTCGGCTAGTCTCATGAGCAGAATCCATTCTCCAAATAAACGACTAAGCATTGCACTATGATAGGTACTTTTCCTTTAACAACAAAATCAAAAAGAAAAAGAAATAGAAAGCCATCCAGCTTTAAAAAAATATTCTTCTTCGAAAAATAAGCGTATAAAAGATAAGGACGGGAAAAAGTAAAAGAATCGGAATAATCCGAAGATAAGACAAGAATATTAAAAGGGAAAACAGGGAAAAATGAATCAGAGCATTGGTATCCAGCTTGCTTTCCCTGAAATTCCCCTGAAATACGGCATTTTCTTCCTCTTTAAAAATAAGAACATAGGGAAGCAAAAAAATTCCTCCAAAAAGGAAGAAGATAAAGCTAATCCGTAAGAAGGACAGAAAGCTATAGCCATATTCCAAAAACAAATATAGAGAAGAGAGGCTGGTGTAGGGAAAGAGAAAGCTTCCGATCTCTCCGGCTAAAAGCTGTAAAACCAGAGTATGCACCAAAAGATATTTACAGTTCTTTTCTTTTCCCAGGCTGTCCAATGTGATGGGAATCATCACAAACAAACTTAGAGTATCTCCAAAAAAGCTGGAAAATAGAAAGCTAAAGAATATCAGTCTGCGGGATAAACCATTTCTTGTTTTACTGCGGTTTAACTGCTTATACACCAAATGATGCAAATATTGGCTTTTCCATCAAATACACGGAAAAGAAGTAAAATGGAAAGCATGGAAATACTTCTCTACAGGAAAAGCCCTTTAGAAAAGAGAAATCCGGATACTGAAAAAGGCAGGATAGAAACACCAATCCTGCCAAGATAAGCAATACAATATTTTTGGATTTACGAATGGTAATGCTTTTAATCTTCATTATGATTGATAAAACCCTCGCCATGTACTTCCCGCACATCGGAAATGATAAAGAATGCTTTATCATCCATACTGTAAACCTGGTCCTTCACTCTGGTCACCTCTCTTGGACTCAGCACACAGTACAGCATGGTAATTCCCTGTCTGGTATACATTCCCTTCGCATCAATACCGGTAACGCCTCGTTCCAGCTCTTTCATAATCCATTGGGAAATCTCCTCTCCCTTATTGGAAATAATAGTAACCGCCTTGGCAAAGTGCATACCGTCAATAAAGGAATCACAAAGTTTGGTGAAAATATATACGGATACAATGGCATAGCAGGCCTTGGTTACCCCAAAGAGCTGTAATCCCCAAAGCACTACAGCACCGTCGCAGAACTGTAAAAGCTTCGCAATGGATATATGCTTAAAGCGAGTTTGAATAATCGCCGCCATCAAATCCGTTCCACCGGTAGTGCTGGATGCCGCAAAGACCAAGCCACGACCAATTCCCATAAGAATGGCACCAATCACAGAGTCTAAAAATAAATCATCTGCAGGAATCAGAGTGTAATCCGGAAGTACATACAAAATAAAGGAACAAAGCATGGTAGCAAATATAGTTCTGGCAATGAATTTCCATCCCCTAGTGAGATAACCCAGAGCAAAAAGGGGAATATTGATAACGGTATTACTTAACCACAAGGGCAAACCGAATAGGTGTCGAAGGATAATGGATATACCTGAAACTCCTCCGATAATTAATCCTGCCGGATCATAAATATTTTTGGAGGCAATGGAAATTAATAGGAGCCTATAATCATATAACAATAGTCCCGAATCAAACGTTTTTCTTGTTATCCATTTCTCCTCCTTCAATACTATGGATTCCATTCCATAGTTCCTTACAACATTTTTATAAAAATGTCTTAAAAACGCTTTTAAAAACTTTTATGCTCTTCAAAAACTTTCATACTCTTTAAAGCTCTTTAGGTGCTTCCTAATATTTTAATACTTTTGAAGTTCATCCTCTTTTTGTAAGGTATATACTCAGCTTCTCCTTTAGTAAAGGAAGTAAGTCTTCCATCGCTTGCTTTTCAATGGTGATACAGCCGGAGCTCTCCCAGGTATCCGGCGCTTTGATATGTAAGAAAATAGCGGAGCCTCTACCAAATACCACGGGATTTTGATTAAATCCGATGGCTAAAAAGCCTTTTCATAGCAAATCTTATAGGAATACAATCTTTCCCCGGCAATCTTCGTAGGACTTTCCACCCAGGTATTGTAAGTATTTTTCTCCGGACCAATAGGAAGTCTTTTTGAATCTGCTTATAAGAAAGCTTGGTATTCACAGAGCTTGGAAAGCCGAAGGCAAAGGAAATAGGATAAGCACCTAAAGGCGTGGTTCCGTCTCCTTCCTTTCTTTCCGTTCCTTCTTTCAAACCGTTTCTGCCATATCCGCTATAGGTCTTCCATTGTAAATAATACCGATCCTCTCCTTGTTCCAAAGGCTCAATTCATGGTCCAGCATTACAAGAGCTGATCTTCCTTTTTCCTATCTCTGTTTGGAAAAAGTTTTTTCCGATTCAATTTCAGCATCGTTACTGGATGTAGAACTTTGGGATTCCAGTTTTTTTCTGATAAAAGCTCCCCCGGTCCTGCAAAGGCGGTAAATATCATGAGACAGGCAAAAAGACTAAGGATTAGGATACCGGTAAGTACCATCTTAGTCTTTTTTTGCTGTTTCTTTGAGAGAATAAATTCATAGCTTTCCTTTCCTTTTTCGCTCTGAAATATCTTGATACAATCCATAACATCATATCCAATTCAGGAAAGCTTGTAAAGGAAAAATAGAATTCATACCCTTAGCTTATTTAAATTTATCCTGCCTGATTACTCTCTGTTCCTGAGTAACCTGTTTATTTCCAGCCTGAGTATTCTTCTTTGAAGAATTATTCTTAGAACTCTTCTGCTTATTCTTCTTACTTCCCTGTCCATCCGGTCTGTTTCCTCTTTCCATGCCCTGACCATTGTTCATGCCGCCCTGAGCTCTATCTCCGGGCATTCCCGGATTTCCATTCATGCCACCCTGTCCTCTGCCGCCGGGCATTTCCCTGGTCACCGTTCATACCGCCTCGTTCCATACCCTGACCGTTATTCATTGGAGGCATTCCCATGCCATTGTCGCTGGGTGGATTGCCGGGAAAGTTGTTGCCATCCCCACCGGGGAATCCGCCCATCTCGCCGGGCATTCCTTGACCGCCGTTCTGACCGTCTTGGCCTCTACCGCCATGTCCACCTTGGCGTCCATTCATGCCACCCTGTTCTCTGTCTCCGGGCATTCCCTGACCGCCATTTTGACTTCCTCTACTTCTGCCCCCTTGTCTTCCTTGGTCGCCGTTCATGCCACCTTGGAATCCTCCATTTGGAGAGCCGCCCTGCGGACCGCCACCATTCTGTCCTCCATTTTGTCCGCCGTTAAAGCCTCCGTTTGGAGCACCTCCTGTGGGCCGCCATGGCCCATTCCGCCGCCCATAGCATTAGCGTTTCCTAAAGTATTGGCAATAGCGCTTACCGTAAATTCCTCTGTGTTTTCTCCTACGGAAAGCTTATAGCTCTGATTATTGCTAAGCTCCGGGGAGGAGAACAGTACTACGCCGTAGCTGTTTTGCAAATCGGAAACATCGAAGATTTCTTTTTCCCTTGCTGTTTGTAATTTTAATTGTGCTTCCCGCATTTTTGATTATTGCTGAGATAATCTACTACAAAGGCCTGGGTAGAGCTGTTTTCCGTCAAGGTCTGGAACATTTCGTTGTTTCCGGCTACCAAAAACCGTACCGCCGGTAATGGTGCCTGTTCCGTTGTAATCTAGGGGTCCGTTTCCGTGTCCGGCGCCATCTACTATAAGAGTTCCGCCACTAATGCTTTAAGTCTCCGTTGGAATCCAGACCGTCACCTCCTGCATTTACCGAAGGGTACCGCCATTGATGTTGATATATACCCCCTTCCTGTGCCGCAAATTCGTTTCCGGAACTGTTATCGCTGGCCGCATTTAAACCGTCGTCCTGAGACTTTACGGTAATCGTACCTCCATTAATATCAATAGAAGCGCCCTCCAGTCCCTCATTGGAGTTCTCGATATTTACGTTTCCTTCATTTACCACCAGCTTACCGTCTGCATGCATACCGTCATCAGAAACGGAAAGAGTATAGCTTCCCTTGGATACCGTCATATCTCCATTGGTGTTAAAGCCGTCATGTCCGGCAGTTATCGTAAAGCTTCCGTCATTGATGGTCAGATTATCTTTACCGTTAATGCCGTGCTTTGTCGCTCCAACAGTATAGTTTCCGCCTTCAATCGTTAAGCTGTCCTTTCCATGGATACCGTCCTCGTAATTTCCTTTCACTTCCAGACTGCCGCTTCCGCTTAGAATCAAATCGGATTTTACTGTAAATTGCCGCATCGGGAATATCCTCCGTCTTACTATTGGAAGAATTGGAATTGCTGTCTTCTGTGGTATTGGCCGCTCTAAGATCCTGTACGGAGTTCTTGGAATTCTCCGCCAGAGTTAGGGTGAAATCTCCGGAGGTCTTCACATAGATTGGAGCTGTTTCCTTATTGCTGATGCTAAAGTTATCCAAAATCAAATTGACCTTATGGGTATCTCCCGCCACAATAACAACCTGTCCATCCTCCAAAATTCCGGAAAGTCTATAAGTTCCTGCAGTGGAAATGGTAATGGTTTTTCCCTCTACAGAAACGCCATTTCCGTTTGTTTTAATCTCTCCATTTTCCACGGTAATCTTCGTTTCACTTCCCGTAGACTTTTCCGCCGGCTTTTGGCTTATAGCCTGTGTATTATTGCTCACTGTTTTTATTCTGTGCCGCATTGGCTGTACTTCCGCAGGCCACCATAATGCTACTTAATTCCAGACCCTAAAGCCAAAGGTGCAAGCTTATTGTAATTTACCTTCATTTTTCTTCTTCATTTTTCTTTTCCTTTCTGTACTCTTTAGTTAAATAATTCTCTGTAAAAATAATCCTTCTTTATTTTTTTCATAGCTTCCCTTTTTCTATCCTTTTCTTGTTCCCCAAAAAGGGCAACTAAAGCTTTAGAATCCCATTTTATAAACTTGCCCGCTCATCCATACTGCGCGCCAGATAGAGCTCCAGATTACCGTTACGAACTCTCAAGGCATCTAAGAAATCTTTTTCTTTTTTTATCGGATTTCAGCTGTACTTTATACTGCAGTTCAAATAAAGAACCCAGGTTTACGGTTTTTAACCTGCAATAATTCCGAAACACCGGTATATTCTTTGAAAATGTCTTGAAAAACCTCTTCATAATCCAGGTTTTCCGGCATGGTAATCTTTAAGTATCGGTCTTTCTTTCCCCAGTTTTGGAAGATACCGTTTTGGAACAGAATAGACAGTAAACTTAAGCTGACTGCTAAAATGCCTCCTAAGGCAATGTATCCTATACCGCAGGCCAGTCCTACCGCCATAGCCAGGAAGATAGCTGTAATTTCCTTGGCATTTCCCGGTGCGGATCGGAATCTCACCAGAGAAAATGCTCCTGCCACCGCAACTCCCGTTCCTACATTTCCGTTTACCAGCATTATGACGGTTTGTACCATGGCCGGGAGTAAAGCCAAGGCCACAAATAGATTGGAGGAACTTTTATTTTTAAAGCTGTGGCAAAAGGCTATCACCAGGCCATAAACTATGGATGCCCCCAAACAAATCAGGAATACCTCGGGACTTAAGCTTCCTGTGAAAATGCTCTCTAACATACTGCCTCCATCTCTGCCTAAAAGCTTTTTGTGCTAAAAGTCGCTTCTTCCATATCTCCGAATCGGAGAATCTTAGTGTATAAATCTCCTTTTTGTTTTTCTTCCATTCGAATCGCAAATTCGGGAAGATAACGCTTTTATAATAATTTCCGTATTTTTGAAAAATTTCCCATAAAAATGGATTCCTCGGATAGGGATTTGACTAAACCATAGGGGAAGAACACCGCCTTTTTACTTCCATCAGAACCTCTCCATTTTGTAGAAGCTTAAAGCCCTCTTCTTCCCTATCTAAGCTTCCCTGTAAGGTATAGCCTAGAATGTTTCGATCAAAAGTGATTCGAAATTCAGAGTCTTCCTTTCCCATATAAGCATCCCGGTCGTAACGAATCATGACCTTCGGCTCCAGCTCCTCTTTCTTTCTGCTGTAATCAATTTCCCGGAAGATTTGGCTCTCCTCCTGGGATGAATCTTACGGAAGAGATAGTCCTCCGCTTCCTGGTAAGAAAGAAATTCTTCTTTTATACACTACTCCTTGATATTTTTCTTCAGTTCCAAAAACAATTCCTTATCTTGATTGGGCAAGCCATAGGACCGAAGTCTCAGCTTTTCTTTATACTTTTGGCTTTTCTATGGATTTTTCTGACAGAGGAGAAGCTATCGTTGTCAAAGTACAGACTGTAAATACTGTAGTGGGGATAGGCGTCTTCCAGTATTTTTCCCTTGAAGCTTTTCTAAAAGTCTTTCATATTGATTTTTGTCAGTAAATATTTTTTTCTCAAATCTTTTTGAATATGTTCTGCTTTTTCAATTTCAACATCTCCTTTCTTTTTGAGATAGCCCCAGTATAGAAAGCTTTTACTGAAATGAAACTGAAAAAATTCAGAAAGTTTCAAACGAGAGATATCGCACACTACGCGTGCGATACTCGTTAAGAACATGAAAAAAGACCGATAAATCGGTATGAGCCGAATTTATCGATCTTTTTGCTGATTTTTATCTATAAAAATTGAAGAAAAGAAAATTATTTTGTGTATCTTCCGTATCCGTATGGCTTCTTGTAGAAAAACATCGTGCTCTCGAACAAAGTCACCGGTTCTGGTACAGTGGATAATGGTTCCATTTCCGGAATAAATGCCCACATGATAAATGGTACTTGGGGAGGAACCGTAAAAATACTAAATCACCAGGCTGTAACTCTTCCGCGGAAATCTTCTGTGCAGAAGCATACTGGGAACGGGAATCTCTGGGGATGGAAATACCGAATTTCTTAAATACCTCCTGGGTAAATCCGGAACAATCCGCACCGGTACTAAGAGAAGTTCCTGACACCTTATAGGGAAGTACTGCAATGAAGGAACGGGCATAGCTGATTAACTCCGTTGCCTCGGACTTCTTTAAATCCTGTGCACTGTTTCCAACATTTCCGCTGAAATTCTCAGCCTTATTCTTAGCAGGTTTTTCCGTTGCAAGATTGCTGTCCCCTTCCACTTCGGGGCCGGAATAAGAGCCGGAAACCTCCAGAACATCCTGTCCGCTCTTCTTTTCTTCCTTTGCACTTGCCTTCTTGGAAGCGGAGCTCTTTTTCTCCACAGAAGGCTTCTGGTTTTCCTGATCGGAAACTGCTGTTCCCAAATCCAAGTCAGAACCCATCACATCAATGGTTCCGGAGCTGGACTCGCTCTTACCGTTGGTATAAACTCCCGCTTCTCCGATAGCCTTCACCTGCACAACACCATCTTTAAGCCAGGCACCGGTATTATCTACCTTATATCCCTCCACCGTGGTATTGGACTTTAGCCATCCGTTGGCATCAAAATAATAGCACTCTGCAATGCCGTCACCGTTACCGTCAATCCAAGCCCAGGTAGCCTTTGGATAGGGTTCCATCCTGATGATTGTACCACCATTTATTGCTGTTCTTGCCGTTTCCCTTCTGCCAACGACCTGCATAAGCCGGGATGGCAGAAAAAGAGAAATCAGACAAATAGAGTTCACTACTAAAATTTTCCAATTCTTCTTCATTTTCTTTTTCCTTTTTTTAATAAAACGATACCTCTGCATGATAAAGCATAGCTTCTTTTTTCGCAAGTTCGAAATGAGATTTGTAAGCTAATCCGGGGAAATGTTAGGATTTTGTAATAATTTGAATGATTAAGCCATGGGGCAGACACACAATGGGCAGGTCCGGATTTTCCACACTGATGGCAGGGGTCCGTACACAGATTTGATTATTACAGTTAGATTCGGTACAAAGTACCTTTCCATCCCTAATTTCTATAAAGTTCACCCTCATGTTTTTGCAGGATTTACCTCATCTTCGGAAAGGGATGCCAGATTTTCCTTAAAGTCCACTTCTCTGGCCTCGTTATCCATAATCAAAAATTTTGCTGTTTTTCCGAGAGATTTTTTTCAATCAGAACAATTCCGTTTTTAAAATCTGTACCTTTCTGGCATCCTTTTTAGCAAAGGCCTTTGGAAGAAAAAGATAAAAGCCGCCATTAGACATACAAGAAGAAGAATGATAGGACTCTCTTTTGTTCCTTTCTCTTCTCCCCTTCCGGTGAACCATTCTTATCCGCCAAATTCTGCTTTTTCCTTTGCTTCAGAAGACTCCCGGCTCCATGCTTGTTTTCTTTTTCTTCCTTTTTCTGCACTTCCATATCTTTTTTTCAACTCCCCTATTTTATCTATCGACCGTTTTACTCAAAAATCACTCAATGAAACGAGATATCGCACGCTTTTCGATCGATACTCGTTATGAATAAAAAGCAGGGAAGCCATGTCCACTTCCCTGCTGAAGAGAGGCCACAAACCAGACTTGAACTGGTGACCTTCTGATTACGAATCAGATGCACTACCGACTGTGCTATTGTGGCATCTCCCGCAGTATAGCACAGCTTCTTTCTCCATGGCAAGAGTGAAATACAAGCTTTATTCCGCTTCAAGCCGGAAAAACTGTAAGCTTTATTCCGCTTCTAAGCAGAAGTAACTGCATGCTTATTCCAGCTCAAAGGCTCCGGTATAGAGCTGATAGTACTTTCCCTTCGCTGCAATCAGATCCTTATGACTGCCTCGCTCTATAATTTCTCCCTGTTCCAAAACCATGATGACATCAGAGTTTTGCACCGTAGAAAGTCTATGAGCAATAACAAAAACGGTTCTTCCGCCATCAAAGCATCCATACCCTTCTGTACAATAGCTTCCGTTCTGGTATCAATGGAGCTGGTAGCTTCATCCATGATTAAAACGGGAGGATCGTTTACCGCGGCTCTGGCAATGGATAAAAGCTGTCTCTGTCCCTGAGACAGGTTGCCTCCGTTAGCACTTAGCTCCGTATCATAGCCCTTTGGAAGTCTTGTAATGAAGTCATCCGCCCCTGCAAGCTTAGCCGCCGCAATACATTCTTCATCCGTTGCATCCAGCTTTCCGTAACGAATATTTTCCATTACGGTTCCGGTAAAGAGCACGGTATCCTGCAAAATTACCGCAATGGATCTTCTTAAATCGGAAATGGCAATATCCCGAATATTGATGCCGTCGTAGATAATTTCTCCCCTTTGGATATCATAGAAACGATTCAAAAGGTTGGTAATGGTGGTTTTTCCCGCACCGGTAGCTCCTACAAAGGCTACTTTTTCTCCCGGTCTTGCAAAAAAACATCAATATTCTTTAGAATCTGACGCTTGCCATCATAGGAAAAATCCACTCCCTAAGCTCCATATCCCCTTTCAGTTCTTTTAGGAAATGCTTCCATCCGGTAAAATGCTCTTCAAGCCCAGAGCTCTGTTCTCTTTTTGCTTTCTACCAGACGGTCTCCCTCGTGGGGAACAGTTCACAAGGCAAACCTTTCCTTCGTCCTCTTCCACCCTCTTCATCAATCATCTGATAAACTCTGTTCGCACCGGCAACACCCATAACCACGGCATTAACTTCCGAGGAAATCTGTCCCACCACACCTGCAAACTGCTTGGTCATATTCAAGAAGGGATCACAATAGCAATGCTTAAGCTTAATCCGGAAATGGAAATATTGGGCACATGGAAGGCCAAAAGCGCACCTCCACAATAGCAACTAAAACATAAAGGATATTTCCGATATTGTTTAGGATGGGCATAATCACATTGGAATAACGGTTAGCCTCATTGGAAACCCGAAACAATTCATCATTATAGCGGTCAAAGTCCTGAATACTCTTCTCTTCATGGTTAAAGACCTTAATGACCTTCTGTCCGTTCATCATTTCTTGAATAAAGCCTTCGGAACGTGCCAGCTCCTCCTGTTGACGAACAAAGTAATGGCTGGACTTTCCTCCGATTACCTTTACAATCCGAAGCATAAAGAAGGATCCAAGCACAACCAGGAGGCTTAGCCAAAGGGAGTAGTACAGCATAATGGAAACTACCGTAATCACCGTAATCAGGGAAGAAATAGCCTGAGGAATACAGATAGAGATAAACTGTCTCATGGCATCAATGTCATTGGTATAATGACTCATGATATCCCCGGTTTTGTTTTGGTCGAAAAATGCAATAGGCAGATCCTGCATATGGTTAAACAGTTTCAGACGATACTGTTTTAAGGAGCCCTGGGTAATGGTGGCTCATATTCATATTGTAGCAATAGGCACAAATCAGGGAAATGGTGTAAAACACCAGCAAAATCCCAACCAGTCTTAAAATATCGGAGGATACTGCATCCCAGTTTCCTTCCTTATAAACCGTTTCAATCAAACTGATAATCTTTTGCTGAAAAATAGCCGGGATAGAGGTTACTACCGCATTAATTACAATAAACAAAAGAGTAATAGGCGAAGTGTTGGATAAAAAGGAAAATAAGTCCTTTATGATTCTGCCTAGGTCTTCATAAAATTCTTCGGTCTTCCTTTATTCTCCATCCTCTACCTCCTTTTCTGTTCTGAGACTCATAAGTCTCTCTGTAAATTGGAGAATTCTCCATAAGTTCCTCATGGGTACCTCTGGCAATAATTTCTCCCTTATCCATAATCAGAATCTGATCTGCGTCCATTACAGAGGAAACTCTTTGGGCAATAATAATCTTCGTGGTATCCGGAATAAATTCCTTAAAGCCCTTCCGAATAAAGGCATCGGTTTTTGGTATCCACCGCCGAAGTGGAATCGTCCAAAAGTAAAATCTTGGGTTTTCTTCAGCAAAGGCTCGGGCAATACAAAGTCTTTTGCTTCTGTCCTCCGGAGAAATTGCTTCTCCCCTGTTCCACATGGCTTTCATAGCCTTCCTTCATTCGCTCAATAAATTCCGCCGCCTGGGAAAGCCTGCAGGCTTCTTCCAGCTCTGCCTGGCTAGCATTGGGATTTCCCCAGCGAAGATTCTCCGCCACAGTTCCGGAGAAGAGAATATTCTTCTGTAATACCACAGCCACTTGATCTCTCAATGCTTGAATATCGTATTTTCGAACATCCTCACCACCAACCAGCACTCTCCCTCCGTCACATCACTACAGTCGGGAAAATCAACTGGGTCAGAGATGACTTGGCAGAACCCTGTTCCTCCCAGGATTCCTACGGTTTGTCCTGAAGGAATATGAAGGGAAATGCGGTTAATACATTCTTTTTGCATCCTTGGAATACTTAAAGTATACATGATTAAAGTCAATGGAGCCGTCCTTCACTAGCTTTATGCCCTCTGCCGGATTCTCCATGGTGCTTTCTTCCGTTAAAACTTCAGCGATTCTTCGAGAGGAAGCTGCGGAAATCACTACCATCACAAATACCATGGCCACCAGCATCAGGCTGGAAAGAATCTGATAGCTGAGGTTAAGAGGGCGGAAAAGCTGTCCTACATCTAAAAGCAGAACCGCTTGTACTAACCACCAAATAAGAACTCGAAGCTTAAGACAAAAAGCACAACCACAAAAAAGACAGAACTGCATTAAGGGTTGGCAAGGGCGATCAGCTTTTTCCGCAGAAATAAAGTCCAAAGCCAAAGACTCCGCCTTTCCGTTAAACTTTTTCTTTTCTCATCAATCTTCCTGAACATAGGTTTTCACTACCCGCATGCCCTGAATATTTTTCTTCCACAGACTCATTTAAGGCATCATAGCGTTTAAAGATTTCGTTGAATATTCTCATGGCTTTTTTGTAATAATAACTAAGCCAATGGCCAAAACAGGAACAACAAAACAGAAAATAATAGCCATTTTCCTGCCTATCAAAAATGCTGCTGTAAAGGAAAAAAACAATCATCAAGGGTCCTCTGAATGCGGTACGTACCAGCATCATATAGGCCATCTGTACATTGCTGATATCCGTGGTTAATCTGGTTACCAAAGATGAGCTTTCAAAGCGGTCAATATTCTCGAAAGAAAAGCCCTGAATTCTTTGGAACATATCTCTTCGGATATTCCGGGCAAAACCGGTAGCGGCGGAAGTCGCAAAATTCCTGCCCAAAGGCCGAAAAGAAGAGAAAGTATGGCCATCACCACAAGAATCAATCCATAATGCAAAAATCATCTGCATGGAGGCATTTTCCTTCATTCTGTTCTACTAATTGGGCAGTGAAAAAGGAATCATACATTCCAGAATGACTTCTCCGGTAACCAAAAGAGGACAAAGAATGGAGTCTTTTTTAAATTCCCTAATGGATTTAGACAATATTTTCAATACCTGCAGTTTATCTTCCTGCATGACTTTTCCTCTTGCACTATATCTCCCTCCTTATCATGAGCTATCCTGACGGAACCATATACTGATTCGTGTCATACGACTCTTACATAATCCTTATCCTACAATGTACTATTCCGTTTATCTTATAATTTTTCTAAACTTTGCAATTTTAAAGGAGAATTTAACAGCTTGTCAAGCGCCGGCAAATTACCCTTTTCTGTTCTTTTGCAAAATTCAATTCTCTGCTCCTTGAAATTGGCTTTCATAAAGATTCTTATAGAAGCCCTTTTGTCGTAATAGCTCCTCATGACTTCCTTTTTCAATCACATTTCCATCTTTCATCACCAGGATGCAATCCGCATTCTGAATCGTAGAAAGGCGATGTGCCACGATAAAAAGCGGTTCTGCCCTTTAGCATTTCCTGGAAGGCTTTTGCACCTTTTCTTCCGTTCTGGTATCAATGGAGCTGGTGGCCTCATCCAAAAATCAAAATGGCCGGATCTCTTAGCATCACTCTGGCGATACAAAGGACTCGCTTCTGTCCCTGGGAAAGATTTCCACCATCCTCCGGAAGAAGCGTATCATAGCCCTTTGGAAGCTTCATAATAAAATGATGACAGCCGGCACGTTTAGCGGCTTCAATAACCTCTTCTATACTCTTCTCCGGCGATCCGTAACGAATGTTTTTCCAAAACCGTATCGATTTTTAGCCAGCTGTCCTGAAGAACCATGCCATGGAGCAGAAAGGCCATGGTCGGATAGCTTTTTCATAGGAAATTCCGTCAATGGAAATCCTCCTGATTCGGCTCATAAAATCGCATCAAAAGATTAATTAGGTTGTTTTTCCGCATCCTGTAGGACCGACGATGGCAATGTTCTGTCCGGCTTGTACGGAAAGGCTCAAATCCTGAATCAACTTTTGCTCCTTGGTATAGGAGAAATACAATCCGGAAAGCTCCAAGCATCCTTCCACAGGCTTTGGTAGTTCCCTGATCTCCGCCTTTGGCATCATCTCCTCTTCTTCCAAAAAGTCAAAAACCCTGGATGCGGCAGCTAAAGCATTTTGAATTTCCGTAATCACGGAAGTAATGTCATTAAAGGGCTTAGCATACTGGGTGGCATAAGCCAATAAAGAGGATAACTGCCCAATACTTAAGGTTCTCTTGTAAGCAAAACAGTGCTCCAATTCCCCCAACCAAAGCATAGCCTAAAGCATTTAAAAAACGGGTAAAGGGGTTAACCAAAGAGCTGTAAAAATTTGCCTGCATACTGTATCGGGAAAGTCTCTCATTTTTCTCCTGATACAAGGACTCTTTGGGGACTTCCTGCATAAAAGCTTTCAGAAGCTTTCACATTTCCGATAGCCTCCGTACTGAAAGCAGCTATCTCTCCTCTGCTCTTGGACTGATTTTGAAAATACAGGTAAGAGCGCTTGGAAATAAACTTTGCAATAAAAAAAGACAGAGGAGTCATCGCTAAAAGAACCAAAGCAATCCTCCATTCTAAAAGGAAGAGGAAAAAGGCAGTTTCCAGAATACTGAACACGGCCTGCAAAAACTGATTCAATAAAACAAACAAGCCCTGAGAAATCTGTTCTATATCTGTGGTCAAACGACTTAAAATCTCCCCCGGTTCTTTGGAATCGATGGAGGATAAGGGAACAGCCTGAATATGAGAAAAAGCCTTCTCTCGTAAATCTTCAATCACATGAAAGGTCAAATAGGGTATTTACCTGGTTCATCAACCATTGAAAAAGCACTGCCAATATAAGAACCAAAAGCATAGCCTTAAAAATCTGTCCCAGTCCGGGAAAAATCCACCTTCCTTTTCCGGCAATCTTATCGATGGCCTTTTCCCAAAAGAATCGGCAAAAAGAGAAAATACTACGGAAAGAAAGGCTGAAACAATAGAAAGGAACAAGCGAATTTATAAGGTTTCATAAAAGCGAAAAGAGCTTCCGAAAGGCTTCTCCCTGCAGTTCTATTTTTCCTAGACATCTCTACTCCTCCTTTCCCCTATTTCTGCGAAGCACTAGATTTTCTGATATACCGAACAATGCTCCAAAAAGCTCCTGATGACTTCCCTACACCGATGAGCCTTCCTTGGTCCAAAACCAGAATCTTCGGTAAATGTCTGATGCTGGACACTCTTTGAGAAAATCACCAAAAGGCTTTTTCTTTTCCTTGATATTCCTCCAGAGCGCTTCGCGCTTTCTTTCCGTCAGCATATCCAAAGCTGAGGAGGAATCATCCAAAATCAAAAGCCTGGAATCTCCCACCAGGGCTCTGGCTATAGAAAGCCTTTGTCTTTGTCCCCCTGAAAAATTCTTGCCTTCTATACTGACGGATAAATCCAGACCTTTCCCCTTGCCTCTACGAATTCCTTTTCCCTGAGCAATTTCCAAGGCTTTCCAGAGCTCTTCATCATTTGCATCCTTCTTTCTCCAAAGAAGATTTTCCTTAAGCGTTCCGGAAAAAAGTACTGCCTTTTGAGGGACATAGGCAATGCTTTCCCGAAGCTCTTGTTCCGAATACTCTCTTAAGTTTCTTCCCCAGAGGAAAATTTCTCCCTCATAATCCCTATAAAATCCGCAAATCAGGGAAACCAAAGTGGATTTTCCAGATCCGGTACCGCCGATAATTCCTAAGCTCTCCCCCTCTTCTAGAGAAAAGCTGATATCGGAAAGAGCTCTTTCCTCTCCGCTGTCATAGGAAAAGGAAAGATAATCCATAAGAATTCCCGGCTTCTTGCCGTCTTGAGCCGGATTAGATTGGATTACTTTTTCATAAGGCTTAGTAGAAATACCCTTGGACTCAGTCTCGCCATCGCTCTTTCGTTCCATTACCTCTTCAATTCTGCTGATGCTGGCATAGGCCTTGACCATCAGGATAATCAGATTGGCAAGCTTTAGAAGCTCCACCAAAATCTGGCTCATATAGTTAGTCAGAGCCACCACATTTCCCTGAAAGAGCCTGCCGTCATTGACCAATTTTGAGGAAAAATACAGAATGCCCATAAGCCCCAGTTGAATCAGAAGCATACTCATGGGGTTCAACAAAGCGGAAATCTTTCCCACTGCAATCTGCACCTTGGTATAATTTTGGTTCTTTTCCCGGAATTCTTCTTCTTCCTTCTCTTCCTGACAAAAGGCCCGTACCACACGGATACCCATTATATTTTCTCTGTATTTTCTGGTAATGTTTTCCAAACTGATTTGAATCTTTTTGTAAAAGGGCATGGTAAGAGCCATAATTCCAAAAACTACAAAGGATAAAAGAATCAATACCACAAAAAACAAAAGCGATAGGCCGGGGCTGATTCGAAAGGCCATGATGCAAGCCCCCACAACAATAAAAGGAGAGCGCATTAAAAGCCTAAGCACCATATTCACCGTAGATTCAATCTGAAAGATATCCGGACCGATTCTGGTAATCAAGGAAGATGCGGAAAGCTCATTGTAATCTTTGTAGGGTAAAGAAAGAATTTTGTGAAACAAGTCTCTACGGTAGGATTTTCCCACCACCATTGCTACCTCTGCCGCAAAATACTGGGCAATGACAGCGGTAAGGCAACCAATGCAGGCTAAGACTAAGAGCAGGAAAAGGCTATGCCAAATCACCCCTACATTCTCCTTACGGATTCCCTGATCGATCATTCCGGCAATGACTAGAGGAACAAAGAGCTCAAACATACTTTCCAGACACTTAAACAGGGGGGCCAAAATACTTTTCCCCTTTACCTTTTCCATATAGGACAGTATTCTTCTCATTTTACTACTCCTCTTACTATTGACTCCTTAAATGACCTTCATTCTCCTATAACTGCTCTTTTCTTCTTGTAAAACTATTTTAGAGCTATGTAGGAATACCCTTTTTATCCTTCTTTATGAAAAATATTGATCCAATACCTTTCTGGCGATAGGAGCCGCGGTCTTACCGCCGGTTTCTCCCTCTTCCACAATAACGGATATCGCAATCTCCGGATCCTCCATGGGGGCAAAGCCTACAAACCAGGCATTAGTCTTCAGTTCATTTCCCACCTTCACCTGGGCGGAACCGGTTTTTCCGCAAACCTTATAGGCATCCGTCTGTAAAGCGCTGGCGGTTCCCTCCGTGACTACCTTTCTCATAAACTGCTTTTTAATGCATCACTTTCCCCTTGGGAAAGCAGGCTATGACTCTCCCCATAAGGGAACTCCTTTACCGTTGTGCCATTGGCATTCTGTACAGAAGAAAGGAGGCTTGGATAGACCAGATTTCCACCATTGGCAATGGCGGAAACCATGCAAAGGTTTTGCAGAGGAGTGCAAAGAGTGGCTCCTGCCCGATAGCGGTTTGCATCTTGTCCCAAAACATCCGCATTCTCCGTCTAATGTGAATTGTCCTGCATTGGCAGACAAACCGATGTCTATTTTTTGATTATAGTAGAAGCTTTCCGCTAAAGACTTTAATCGAATCGGATCAATCTCCGTTCCCAGCTTGGCAAAGGCGGAGTTACAGGAATCCGCAATGGCAGATTCCAAATCCACCTTTCCGTGAACCTCCCTGTTATAGCAATGCACCACATAGGAGGAATTTTCCGGATCCACATATTCACCCTTACAGGTATAGCTAAAGCTCTGCCAATCCGCAGGATGCTCCCGAATATACTCTAAAGCCATCAAAAGCTTAAAGGTTGAGCCGGGAGGATAAAGTCCCTGGGTAGCCCTGTTCAGAAGATTTCCGTCTTTTGTTGTCGGAGGATGTTAGAGCTTCCCTCAGTTGTTCTGAATATCCTCTTCCGTAAAGGAAGGTGTGAAACCATCGCCAGAATTCTTCCGGTCTTCGGATTCATACAGACAATACTCCCCTTCTTATCCTTCAACAAAGAATAGGCAAGGGATTGTAAAGAAGAATTCAAGCTAAGTACTACCGAATCTCCGGGATTCTTGATTTCCTCCGCCTGATTGATGATTTTTTGTAAGGGGTTAATACTGGAACGGCTAAGATAAAAAGTTCGCCATGGACTCACCCCTGGTTTTTCCCCTGCTACTGCTGTGCGATAGGATGGGAAAAGGCAATCCTCCGGATATACCCTTTCTCTCCGCCCTCCCCGTTTTTCCGTTTTTGCCAATACCTTTCCATCAGAAGAAAGAATACTGCCTCTGATTACCTTGGAAGAAAAGATAATCAATTCTGGCATTGTAGGGGCTGGAAATCTGATTCGAGCCAAGACCAGCATAAAATAACAAAAATATACAATCATGGAAAAAGAAAAGCAGGACAAAGAAATAGGTAATTCCTTCATTTCCCTGTTGCTTGGCTTTCTTCTGAATTATTATACTTTTTCATAATTTTACCCTTCTTCCGGAATTTCTCAGCTTATTCATAAATGGCTCTTTCTCCTCTTTCCTTCGGTGCCTGCTGTTCTTCTTCCTCTTCATCCATGGCATCTTCCTTTCCTTGGATAACAAAGAGAGATTGGAAGATGGCAAAAAGAATGCAACTGGAAATCATACTGGAACCGCCATAGCTGACAAAGGGCAAAGTCACTCCCGTGGAGGGGATAAATTAATGGCTCCACCGATAGTTAAAAAGACCTGCATCACATAAATCACACTTAAACCGATACAGATGAGTTTATAGAAGAGGCTTTCCATATCCATTCCCATCATCATCATTTGCATAAAACAGGAAAGACAGACGAGAATCAGGCAAATCGCCACAATTCCTCCCATTTCTTCGGATAAGGCGGAGAAAATAAAATCATTTTCCACAATAGGAATTTTATTGGGCAAGCCCTGAAAAAGGCCTAAACCGAGAAATCCTCCCGTGCCGATGGCAAAAAGAGACTGGGTAATCTGATATCCCTTTCCTGCAATATCCTTCCATGGGTCCATAAAAGCAAAAACTCTGGTCCGTACATGAGAGAATAAATGATAGGATACAAAGAGCCCGCCAGGGCGGAAAGTCCAAAGCCCAGAGCCAAATACAAAATTGGGTCGCTGGAAACATAAAGCTATAAACAAAAAGGCCATAAAAAGAATCAGGGCGGAACCCAAATCCTTACACAGCACCAGCACAATGCCGTGAAGCATAGCCACTATTGCCGCCTTGTAAATTCCTCTTTGATTTTGCTCCTCCGATAAAAATCCTGCCACGGAGAAAACAGCTGATTTTTGACAAATTCGGAAGCCTGGAAGGAAAAGCTGAAGAAATTCAAACTCATCTTGGCACCAAAGCTTACCGTCCCACAATCAGCACCAAAGAAAGCAGAAAGATTCCCTAATACCGCAAAGGCAATTCTTCCTTTGAAAAATCCCAGATTTTATCGATGACATAGGGAATAAGCAAAGTCAGGAGACTGGCTGCCACGGAAATGGCAAACTGCTTCATAGCCTTATCCGTATTTAATCTTTCCAGCATAATCCATCCCAAGCTTAAGAGAAGACACTGGTTATACAAGAGCGTCTCGCTGAAGGTAGGATAGATTTTCTTCCAAAGGAAGGGATAGAGCAGAAGAAAAAACAGCTCCGCCCCATACATCATCAGATAAAAGAAGTCCTTCGTATGGAAGAACAAAACGCCATGACAAAGAAAATGTAAGAACAATAAAATCTGGTAAAGAAACTTTGCCAGTCTTCTTTTTCCATCCCCATAATCCAGGGAAAGGTTTCGAAACAGACTGTAACAATACAGCAGCATCAACACCATACATACAATCTTCGTAAATGTACTAAAAAGACTACCCATCTTTTCTCCCCTACTCTATTCCTTTATGAAAATGCCCCCTGGTAAACTGCTTTAAAGGCCTTCCCTGAAAAAGCTCCAGGATTTCCTTTTCCGATTCCACCGTAAAATCAAAGCGGAAAGAAGAGGCGCCGAGCCTTTCCACTTCCTTTTCCAGCCCCAACAAGGATAAAACATCGCTGTTATAGATTTGATTATAGCAGTATTTGCAATAGAGGCGAACCGGCATACTCTTGTTCTGCCTATCCTGTAGAGAAACCACATTGTTCCCTCTGGTACAGCCGTTTCTGGTTTTTTCTATACAGTTGGCGCTGACCATCATAGGAAGGTGCCCGTAGCAAAGAAGCTCCGTGGAGATTCCTCTGCTTCTTGCCCATTCCGAAAAAGCCATATCCTCCTGAAAACGAAATTCAATGGGAAAACACATTTCTTTTGCTCCCAAGGATTCCCATACCTCCATGGCGTTCTGATTATAGCTATAAAAGGTATAGTCAAAGCAGGTGGAAAACTGTCTATCCGGGAAAAATCCTGCAAAGATAGCCACCTGATCCATGGTACGAAGGAGAAAATGACGGAAACCCTCTTCATTTTTCGCCTCTTCCATCCAATCCTTCGGGCTTCTTCCCCGGTCTTCCCTTCTTTGAATTCTTCGAAAACGAAGTCCTGCCCATTTTCCGCTGTTCTGAATCTCTCCACGATATTTCAGGAGCTCTTCCTCGGAAAAGGCGCCTTCATCCAGATAAATTCCTTTAATATAGAACTGAAGAACAGCCTTAAGCTGTTCTCCTCTTTCTATGGAAACCCTAATTTCCCCCAAGTCTTTGATTCCGTCTATACTGCCCAAGAATGGCCTCCCTCATTTTCTCTACACCGTCTCTCCGTAACTGATTCAGGAAAGAAAGGGGATAGAAAATATCTTCCTCCCCAAGAATCGAAAAATTCTTCCAGGGAAAATTCGTATTCCCCATCTTCTTCATTTGTTTTGTAATCTGTTCCCGGGAAAGTACTTTTTCCTTGGCCTTTTCCACAGGCTGGCTTCCTTCTACGGAAATGGAAAGTCCATCATCTCCCTCTAGGGTAAAATGGGGAACTTCGTTATAGGACAAGTGCAAGCTTCCCTTTAAAGGAATCTTTCTTTCTCTCTCTTCCATTTCCTGCTTCAGCTTGGAAAGCACTTCTTCCTTTTCCTTTCGGAAGGGCTTTTCCCCGAAGGCAATCATATCCTCCCCGTTATGTTGTTCCAGATAGGAGCTGTAGCCTCCTCTGTCATAAACCTCTTTCAAGAGGGCTCTATCCTCCTCAGAAACCTGATAGGACCTTCCCTGAAGAGCCAAGTCCAGATATTTTCTGTAAATAGAAACCACCGTTCCGGTATAAAGAGCGGACTTCATTCTTCCCTCAATCTTTAAAGAATAGGCTCCTGCCTCCAGAAGCTCCTTCAAAAGATCCAGGGTAAACATATCCTTCATACTCAGATAGTTTCCTTTTTTCCCCTTACTGCTATAGCAAAGTCTACAGGTTCCGGCACATCTTCCCCGGTTTCCGGATCGTCCTCCCAGAAGAGAAGACATAAAACAGGCTCCGGAGTAGCTATAGCACATGGAACCGTGAATAAAGACCTCTAACTCCAAGGGAGATGCTTTGGCAATGTCGGAAATATCCTCCAAAGAGCATTCCCTGGAGAGCACAACCCTTTCCATGCCCAGCTTTTCCATTAAACCCACGGCTTCTTTGGTATGTACCGTCATCTGGGTACTGGCATGAAGAGGAAGATCCGGATAGGCCTCAACCAACATTTGCCCTATACCCAGATCCTGAATGATTACCCCGTCCAAGCCCGCTTCATAATAGGGATCCATATAGCTGAAAAGCTCTTTTCTTTCTCCTTCTTTAAAGAGGGTGTTCAAGGTCATGTAAATCTTTTTATTATAAAGATGACAAAAATGAATGGCCTCCAAAAGCTCATCCTCTTCCGATAAAGAAGACTTGGCAAAGGCTCTTGCGGAATATTTTTGTCCTCCCATATAAATGGCATCCGCTCCGGCAAAAACAGCCACCTTGCATACTTCCAAGGAGGCTGCCGGGGCCAAAAGCTCTGCTTCATAAAAGCTTTTTTCTTTTTATATTTTCTTTGTTTTGGATTGGCATCCTTACTTACTCCATCCTTAGCTATAGCCAAATTCGGAAGAAACGGCTTCTCTCTAACCCCCTAATTCCTATAGAAGATTATTCCTCTTTATTGCTTCCCTGATGAGAAGACTTTTTCATGAGAAGTCTTTTCCTTTCCTTCCTTCTTTTTCCAGCACAGAAGCTTCTTCTGGGTACTTTCCAATTCCTGTAACACCCCATCCAGCTTTAACTTGGTCTTTACCAGGTCGTGCTTATAGGAGTAGCTCTCGCTTTTTTCCTGATCCCAAAGCTCCTGCATCTCCTCCACCTTTTTTTCGCTCCTGAAAAAGCTCATCGCAAATATTAATCTGAAGCAGAAGGATCGAACAGATTCCTCCAGCTTATTATAATTCCACATTTCCTTACGGATGCTTTCAATTTTATGATTTAAATAATCTGCCACATCATGTAAATAAGACTCGGAATTCTCCCCACTTAGGACATAAATTTTTCCGTCAATAATGACCTGTATTGTCTTTTTATCTGCCATTTTCTCCACCTTTTTCCTATGCTTCACTCAGTCCTAAATGTTGATACGCGTGTTTTGTTGCAATCCTTCCCTGGGGTTCTGTCTATCAGACCTTGTAAAAATCAAATAGGTTCTATCATATCCTCTAAGGTTCCCCTGATCCTCTCCCAGACTGGTGGCTAGGTCTCACCCCCACCGGTCCTCCGGAAAAATTTCTCAATCAGATTCCAAAGATACTGTCTGTCATAGGTATCCAAACCTAAGGTATCCACATCCAGTAAATCCAGAGCATCCTCTGCCACTTCTTTTGCGAATAACACCATTATACTTGATTTCCGCAAAAATCTCGTACCCTCTTTAGCAAACGATTGGCAAGTCTTGGTGTACCTCTGGAGCGTGAGGGCAATGCTTTTTCGCTCCGCCTTTATCAATAAAATGGACAGCACCTTGGCGCTTCGAAGGACAATCTCCTCAATTCCTCTTCTTTATAAAACTCAGCTTTCCAATAATCCCGAAACGATCTCGAAGAGGGCAGAAAGAAGTCCTGCTCTGGTAGTCGCTCCTACCAGAGTAAATCGGGGCAAATCCAGACGGATGGAACGGGTACTGCTTTCCTTCCCCAAAGCACATCAATGGCAAAATCCTCCATGGCAGGGGTAGTACTTTCCTCCACCTGACGATTCAATCTATGGATTTCATCCACAAAGACACATCCCCTTCGGAAAGGTTGTTCAAAATCGCTGCAATTTCCCCCGGCTTTTCAATAGCCGGTCCAGAGGTAATCTTACAATGCACTCAAGTTCATTGGCAATGATATTGAAATCGTGGTTTTTCCCAATCCGGGAGGTCCGTAAAAAGGCAGTGATCCAGACTTTTGCTTTCTTTTTCGCGGCTTTCTATAAAGATAGACAGGGTTTCCTTCAGCTTTTCCTGTCCGATATAATCCTTTAAAAATTGAGGTCGAATCTTCGGATCAAAGGATAAATCCTCCTCACTCTCCTCTGTTTGTATCAGCTTTCTTTCCATAAAATCCCTTACAACGCAAACTGCTTCAGACTAAGCCGTAACAGCTCCTCCACGGTCTTTTTCTTCATAGGCCGGAATCGACCTGATCCATCTTTTTGCTTCTATTGCAGAATATCCCAAGGAGACCAAGGCTTCCACCGCTTCCTCCACCGCCACGGAGCTCGTAGCCATCACAACTGCTTCTTCTCCGGAAAATGTAATGTCCTCCTTGAGCACCTTATCCCGTAGTTCCACAATCAATCTTTCCGCAGACTTCTTTTCCAAGTCCCGGAGCCTGTTGTATCTTCTTACTGTCATTACTGATAATGGCAAGAATCAACTCCTCCCGGCTCATACAGGACAAAAATCCCTAGGGCTGTCTTTAGGGCCAATGCCGGAAACAGAAAGTAATTTGATGAAAAAATTCCTATCCCTTTCCTCCCAAAAGCCAAAGAGCTCCTGACTATCTTCCCGAACCGAAAAAGTAGGTATGAAGAAGAAGCTCTCTCCCGTCTTAGGTGCTTTTATCAAAAACAGAAGCAGGAATGCGAACCCCATATCCCAGTCCTCCTGCTTCTATTACCAACATATCCTCTTTTTACTTCCCGTAAAATGCCATGAATAAATCGAATCATAATCTCTCCAATCCGCACTAGTTCAGCATAGAACTTCGTTTTTTCTCAATGGAGGGAAAGAATTTGAACTTATTTTTTTACCATACTAATATCATATATCAGAATTTCTCTTTATTTTTTTAGTATACGATATGGTATAATAAATATAAAAAAATTATAATATGAATGATAAAACTGTATCAGAACGATTGAAATATCTTCGTTCTATAAATAAAAACTCAAAAAGAATTTGCTGAATTTTTAGGAATACCTCTGCCTTCTATGTCTGCATATGAAATGAAAAAATAATCCTACAATAGATGTGCTGATAGATATTGCCGATAAATGCAAAAGTACCTTTTAGATTGGCTTTCCGGAAGAAGTGATTATACTTTAGGTCTTTCCAGCATGAGAGATTTTTGTATTATTTATGTATGAACTGGCAATGAAAAAGAAATCTGATTCAAAATAATTGTAGAAGATAAATTCCCTGAATGACATTGAAACAGATGAAAATAAATGGAATGTCAAGTTAGTATTCTATGGTAACGATAAAGACCATCCTTTTAATGCAGATGTTTGCAATATCTTAAAAGAATTATCAGATAATCTGTTTGACTTAGAATCCTACTCTATTACAAAAAGAACAGTTTGATTCTATGAAAAATAAATCCTTAGAGTATTATTCTCATCGCTGACACAGAAAGAGTTTGAAGAGCTGTCAAAAGAGGAGATTCTAAAAAAGAGAATTGAATACCTGAAAGAAAAATAATTTGTTATAGCTTTTAATTGAATACTGTAATATATACAGAAGCGAGGTATACATATGAGATTTTTACGATTTATTTATCAGTTATAATATAGGTTTAAAGGACACCAAGAGTACTATCCCTTTTACTAAGCTACCGCTATACCGAAAAAGTTTTTTCTTGCCATCTTTTCTTACCTTAATTATCAGTAGCATTTTTACTTATATTTATACAAAAATATATTTTCATTTATCCCAATGGGATTAAGCTTAATTTTACTTATCATTTTCGCTATAATTGACTCTAAAAAGATAATCTTAGTGACATGCTTGAAAAGCATTATATTCCATATTCTGAAAAAGCGAATGAATATGACAATTGAAGTTTTTAAAAAGTATAATATTGACATCAAAAATTTAGATTCTCTTGATTTGTTAATTACGGAAGCAAAATATGCACAAATACAATGTGATTTTTCTCACAATTTAAAAACCTTTCAATACATTGGGGGCATGCATTATTCCTATCGTCGTATTTGTTGCTAATAAAATTAGTGAGACAGCTACAGAAACACAGATGCTTAATATGGCGGTATTAACAATAATCTTAATTTTACTAATTTTTCACTCATATTTTCTTTTCGTACCTATTGTAAAAGATATATTTTTATATCGACTATAATAGGTATGATGAATTTATATATGACTTAAGACAAATAAAACTTTTCTATTCAAAAACTAACTACTTGATTACTCTACACCTTACACAAAAATAATTTGAAGCTCTTAGTCGTGATAAGATTCTAAAAGAGAATTGAATACTTGAAAGAAAATAATTTACTGTAATAAATAATGCTACGGGAAACTCCTGTAGCATTTTTAAATAATCACCCAAAGAATTACTCTTTTAGGTGACGTATTTCTAAAGTTTGCAAGCATTTTTGTAATGCATAGCAGTCACAAAATGAGGGAATTTGAACTTATTTTTCGAAGGAAATTGCTTTCCTTTCCGAAAGAAGGACAAGGAAAATATCCCTAAATTTTTGAAAAACTTCCTTAGTAAAAAGAAAGCCCATAAATTCTTCAAAAAGAATTCATAAGCTTTCTAATAATATACTATAGCTTATCCACTTATGCCCAGTGGAAATTCTCTTTTCCGGCTGCCGCTTCAAAAATGATACTTTTACCAAACCGGAATCAATTCCCTGGAACTCACCCTCTTTATAAGTGAACTGCACTTCATTGCTCTTGCCCTTTAAATAGAAGGACTGACGGTTATAAGCGGTAGGTGCCATCAAAAGCATACTCCACCCCATCCTTAAACCAATCCGGTACGGTTCCCTCATAGTGCATACCTCAAAGTCTTCCTTAGAAGCATGAGGGGTACCCTGGGTCTCTCCATAACCGATGGAAATCACACCATAAACAGGATGCTCAGGGCTTAACTTTGCCACAGCCTCCTTGTTAAAGCTTGCGCCTACCCACCAGGTGTTTAAACCAAGAGTTTGGGCATAGAGCATAATGTCTGCACTGGCATAACCCACACGCTCCTCCACGCCTTCCTTTTCATCTCCTGCTAATACGATGTAGTTCTTGGCATTCTTGGTAATCAATTTATCAATTAATTCTGCAAATGCGGCTCCATCCTCAGTTTTTAGGAAAAAATGCAGAGAATATTTCTGATTGCATTCCTGAATGCGTTCCTCTAAAGCTTTCACCACATCCTGAGGAATTACTTCATCCTTGTACTTACGAACCATATGTCGTTTTTCCATTGCTTCTCTAAGGGTCATCTTAACCTCCTTTACCATAAGCCGATATTTCTCCTGAAAATAGGAATAACACTCATCTTTAGTATAGCTTTTTTTGTCTTATTGTCCAGTGATTCATCAAGGAATGCACTGTTATTCATATCTTAGCGCTACGATAGGATCTTCCTTGGCTGCCTTATTGGCCGGATAGATACCAAAGAAGATACCCACTATTGCGGAGAAAAGTACCGCAATCAGGATAATCCCAGGACGAATCACTACGGATAAACCGAAGGCGGTAGCTCCTAAGGAAACCAGTCCCATGGCCAGCAATACCCCAATCAAGCCTCCCAGGGCAGATAACAGAGCGGATTCCGTTAAGAACTGCACCAAAATATCTCCGGTGCTGGCTCCCAAAGCCTTTCTGATTCCGATTTCTCTGGTTCTCTCCGTAACGGAAACCAGCATGATATTCATAATACCGATACCGCCTACCAGAAGAGAAATGGCAGCAATACCTCCCACAGCAGCGGAAATTCCACCCATTACCCCATCCACCTGTTTCATTTCATCCTGAATAGAGGAAATATACCAATCGGAGGGCTGACGATTTTTATTTTAGAAAAATAAGCCTTGATTTTCCGTATTCAGCTGATTCATCTCCTTCTCGGACATTCCTGTTTTTCCGTAGTATCGAATCATGGAAAAATTCACTGGACTGGGGTGAAAAGCAATGTCCAGGGAACAATACCTTCTCCATTTTTATCATTAGAACCCATCAGTAGCTTTTTGAATGGGGCTGACATCTTTCCTGTACACTCCGATAATGCTAAACCTCGATTTTTCTCCCAAAATGTCGGAGCGAAAATGTTTTTCCCGTGACATTTACAGTTCCATAAAGCTTTTAAGGCTGTACTTTCGAAATCATAATAACTGCTCTTCTTTCCTCAACATCATTAGCGGATATATATCTTCCGTTTAAAATCTGTACAGGCTGTAGCTTTTTGATAGGCGGTATCTACTCCTCAATATTGGTCTTCAAACGGTTTAATCCATTTTTATATCGATAGAGCCGCTGGACATATTATCCACATAGTCCAAGCGATTGCCAAAGACCTCCTTCATCTTGTAAAGTTCGTCCATGGTGAAAAAATCGCTGTCTCGAATTTCCTCCTGATCCATGTAGGGATTAATCATAATGGCTGCCTGAGTCACACCTACATTTTTATAGAGGTCGGAGAACATTTTTCACATGGTATCTCCGATAGAAACAATGGAGATTACGGAACCTATTCCTATAATAATACCCAGCATAGTAAGGATGGAACGAAGCTTATTGGCTCGAAGAGAGCTTAAGGCCATTTTCATATTTTCAAGAAGCATGGTTCCCTCCTCTGTACATTCCTTCAAAGATTGCCAAATCTCTTACCGGAGTAGGATTCTCATTTTTAATATCGGAAATCAGTTTTCCGTCTGAAAAGCGAAGCATCCCTATCCGTATAGGCGGCAATATTCTCCTCATGGGTAACCACCACTACGGTAGCTCCTGCCTTATGAAGAGCGGAGAACATTTCCATAATTTCAATGGAGCTGGCAGTGTCTAAGTTTCCGGTGGGCTCATCCACAAAAATCAAAAGGCGGTTCATTGGCCAAGGCTCTGGCAATTGCCACTCTCTGCCTTTTGCCCTCCGGACATTTCATTGGGCTGATGATGGATTCTGCCGGAAAGACCTACCTTTTCCAAAAGCATGGCCGCTCTTTCCGACCTTTGCTTTTGAGAACGGATATGGGCGTAAATCATGGGAATTTCCACATTTTTCAAAGCACTCATACGGCTAATCAGGTTAAAGCTCTGAAACACGAAGCCGATTTTTGGTTTCGTACTTTATTCAAAAGTATTGGGATCCATAGCGCCACATCCTCCCCATCCAGAAAATAGTTTCCCAAACTGGGCTTATCCAAACAGCCTAAGAATGTTCATCAGGGTAGATTTTTCCCGGAGCCGGACTGTCCCATAATGGCTACGAATTCCCTCTTTTAATTTTTTTAAATTAATCTGATTTAATCCCAATACCTTTACTGCACCGGTATCATAGATCTTCACCAGATTGCGTAATTCAATTAAAGTATCTTCCATCTTTTTATCCTGTCTGTACTACGACACCGGCTTCTTCCGGACTAACGGACTGTGAGCCTTGGGCTGTGGGATCTACGGTTACCGGACTGCCCTCTGTAAGACTGGCATCAGGAGAAAGAATATAATTGCTTCCCTCTTTAAATGCGGAATCCTCTTTCACAGGGTTTTTACCTCCATGGAAACATCACTGGTAACTCCGGTAGTTACCGGAACAAAATGCACGGTTCCGTTTACAACAAAGGCCATTTTATTGCTTCCGTCTTCCCGGTCATCACTGCAGAAATAGGTACCACATACATCCTTGGCTTCGGATAAGAGTAAATCCGCCTTTGCGGTAATACCGGAAAGCAATCCCTTTTTATCTCCGGTAATCTGTACCTTAATCGGAATAACTCTTTCGCTGGTGTTGGCGTTCTTCTCTTCTCCTGTGGGAGAAATGGAAGAAACCACCCCCTCCAAAGATTCTCCCCTAAAATATCCGCCGTAATGGTAGCTTTTTTTGACCAAGATGTACCTTTCCGATATTGTATTCGAAACCGCAATGCTAAGCTCAAGCTGATCCAGATTCTCTACGGTAAAAGTCATATTTATTTTCTGTCGGGGTATCTGCAAATTCTCCCACTTTAATATTCACTCTGGTAATGGTTCCGGCAATGGGGGAAACTAAATCCGCATCAGAAACCTTACTTTTCCGCCTTCTCCAGCTCCTGCTCCGCCGTCTTAATCTGCAAATCATAAGTGTCCGGAACCTGTACTGCTCCCTTTATCACCTTTGTAATTTGCCATAGTAGCCTTGGCATCCTTTAAAGCGCTTTCCGCCGCCTCATAGTCACTTTGGGGAATATCTCCGGTGGAGTAGAGACTGGACTTTTCTCTGAAAAATCCAATTCCGCATTTTTAAGATTGTTTGATTTTTCTCATATTCCAAACGAAGATTTTTTCCGCCTCGGTTTTGATTGGCCTTTTGCCAAATCCAGTTGGGTTTTTGGCGCTTCCAAAGCAGTATTCACATCTGTTTTTGTCCAAGCGTGCTAAAACCTGCTCCCTTTCTACCTTATCTCCCTCTTTCACCAGAATTTCCGTTACCTTGGCATGTAAGCCGGAGGTAACCTGTTGACATCCGTACCGGACACAGGCCCGAGAGACTGATTTTTTTCCTGTATATCTCCCTTTCGTTAAAAGCCTGAACGCTGACCATGGTCCCCATGGGCTTTTGCTGGAAAAAGCACGTTTCTTTCGCCATAAACAGCAAAACTAAAACAAGGACCTCGATCAGAATCCATTTCAACTTTTCCCTTTTTCTTCTTTTTGGGGCTTGCTTCCAGCAGTTTATTAATTTCCTGAGAAACATCCTGTCCCTGTTGATTCTCTTTCCATTTCTTCTCCTTTAAAAATGAAATGCGGTAGCTCTCTCATAAACCTACTTTCGCCTTTTACGATTCTTTTACCATTAAATCTCATAAATATGAATGAAATGTGAAAAAAATAGTCTTTTTTTCTTTTTATTACCCTTCTGTTTTTATTTTTCTTCCTTGGAGTAAACTAAGTAATAAAAATGCTTCATAATTCATAATGAGTGTCCTGCAAATCGTGGGATATCTCGTTAAATAAGAATACTATGTTTATCGGAGTCTCCCTATGGATATAATTAGAAAAGCACTTCCCTATCCTAAAGATTTCTTTTCCCTCTTTTTCTTCCTGATAAAGAAGAGATTTTATTTTTTGATATCGAAACCACCGGACTTAGTCCGAAAAGTGCCCAGATTTATAGCATCGGATTGCTCCTTTTTAAAGCTTCGGAAATGGAGATTGTCCAGCTCTTTGCTAACAGTCTTTCAGAGGAAATTGAAGTCTTACAGGAATTTCAAGAGTATTGCAAAGCTAAGACACAGTTTATCAGCTTTAACGGGAAAGCCTTTGATACCCCATTTTTAGAAAAAAGTTACAGCCAGTACGGCCTAAAAAGCCCTATTACAGGACTTCCCCAGCTGGACCTTTTTAAAATGATTCAAAGCAGGAGAAAATTCTATCAGCTACCCTCCTATAAGCTCAAAGAATGTGAACGCTTTTTGGGGATTCAAAGAGAGGATATCTATACCGGTGGTGAACTGATCTATGTCTATTTAGAATATCTGGAGCATCCTACAGAGGAGGCCAAAGCTCTTCTGTTTACAGCATAACTTTGAAGATTTGCTTTATCTCCCTTCCCTTTTTTCCTTTTTCGCCTACGAAGAGCTGTTCCAAGGAAAGGGAAGCTATTGCCGTGAAAAAGTCAGAACTGCTATTGGAGAAAAAAATAAGCTAAGGCTCTGTTTTCGTTTTGCTAAGTCGACCTTCCTTCCGAAACGGAAGAAAATACTTTTAGGGATGAAGCACAAGAATATTCTCTACAAGTCTGATAGCAGAGAAAAAGTACATTCTTTTCCCAAAAGCAATTTCCCATCACTTTGAGGGCTTTCAGCTGGAAGTCTCCGGACGGGAGGCTGTTTTGGAAATCCCTTATTTTTCTGGGGAAGCAAAGTATTTTTTCAAAAACTTTAAAGACTATGACTATATTCCGCCAAAAGACATGGCACTGCACAGAAGCCTTTCTGAGCTTTTATCCTAAAGAAGAAAAGCAAAAGAGCAAAGGCTGCTACTGCCTATCAAAAAAGACAGGGCTCTTTCTCCCTGTCTTCTCCGATAGCTTTCCCAATCTTTTCCAAAAGGAATATAAGGAAAAAGCAAAAACTATATTCCCTTTCACTCTGGAGCTTTTTAGTGAACAACTCCTTCATGGAGGAATATTTCTTAAGCTTTTTGTCGCATTTTTTTCTAGCTTCTCATTAACAGAGGCAATCAAGCCTCCCTTTATCAATCATTTCCTGCAGGAAGGGAGGAAATACCGCCATGGTATAGGATTTTCCGCTACTTAGGTTATGAATCTTTCCTTCGGTAAAATCCACCTCCAGCTCTTCTCCTTCCTGAATCTCCTTCGCCGCTTCCGGAGCCTCCACAATAGCTAAGCCGATATTTAAGGCATTTCTAAAGAAGATTCTGGCAAAAGCTTTCGCAATGACACAGGAGATACCGGAATCCTTCAAGACCTGAGGAGCATGCTCTCTGGAAGAGCTGCACCAAAGTTCTTTCCCGCAATCAAAAGGTCTCCCTTTTTAATTTTCTCATGAAAATGCCGGTCTATATCCTCCATGGCATGGGTAGCCAGCTCCGCCTTATCCTGAATGGCCAGATATCTTGCCGGGATAATCACGTCCGTATCCACATTATCCCCATATTTCACACAATAACCCTTTTAGCTTTTTCCATAACAGCCTCCTATAGTCCCTAAATCCGATGGGGATGCAATATATCCCAAAACCGCCGATGCCATAGCCACCTCCGGAGAAGACAGATAAATCTCCGAGCTGGCATCTCCCATTCTTCCCACAAAATTTCTGTTGGTGGTGGAAATACAACGCTCATTGGGCGCCAAGATTCCCATATAGCCTCCCAGGCAGGGACCGCAGGTCGGAGTGCTTACCACAGCTCCCGCCTCAATCAAGTCCTTTAATATAGCCCTTCTCCATAGCCTCCAGATAAATCTTCTGGGTAGCCGGAATCACGATACAACGAACATTTTTCCGCAATCTTTCTTCCTCTGGCAATCTCAGCCGCCACCCTGATATCGGAAAGTCTGCCGTTGGTACAGGAACCGATAACCGCTTGATCAATGCTGATTTTCTCAAAGCTGCCGATTTCATGGGTATTTTCCGGTAAATGGGGAAAGGCCACTGTGGACTTAAGGGTAGAAAGGTCAATCTCGATGACTCTGTCATATTCTGCATCCTCATCCGCCTCGTAAATATGGTATTCCTTATTGGAATGAGCTTAATATATTCCAAAGTCTTTTCATCCACCGGGGAAAATACCGTTCTTTCCACTGGCTTCAATGGCCATATTGCAAATGGCAAAAGCGGTCATCCATGGAAAGAGAAGCCACCCTCTCCGGTAAACTCAATAGATTCGTAAAGGGCTCCATCCACACCGATCATGCCGATCAGATGCAGAATCAAATCCTTACCGCTGACATGCTTTTGTAATTTACCCTTTAATACTACCTTAATGGCAGTAGGCACCTTAAACCAAAGCTCTCCTGTAGCCATAGCCGCCGCCATATCCGTAGAACCCACACCGGTGGAAAAGGCTCCCAGCGCTCCATAGGTACAGGTATGGGAGTCGGCACCGATGGACAGCTCTCCCGCGGTAATCAGCCCCTGCTCCGGAATCAGGGCATGCTCAATACCCATGTTTCCCACATCATAGTAGTGCTTCAGTCCATGTTCCTTAGCAAAGTTTCTGCAAATCTGAGTACACTTGGCAGAGGTAATATCCTTGTTGGGCACAAAGTGATCCATAACAAAGACTACCTTTCTCCTTATCAAAGACGCCCTCTCCGTGAATCTTATCCAGCTCACGAATCGCCACCGGAGTGGTAATATCATTTCCGTGTACCAAATCTACCTTGGCTAGAATTAATTGTCCTGCCTGTACTTCCTCTAATCCTGCATGCTTGGCCAAAATCTTCTGACTCATCGTCATTCCCATGGAAATCTCCTTAATTCCTAGATAAACCGCCTGCTCCTATGTATTTTTATAAAAGCAGAATTGCATTCTTCTTTACAGTGTAACAAAGCTACTGCTATAATTAAAATACATTTTTTTAGATACTTATTATTCCCTTAAGTTATCTCAAAAAGAAAGGATAAACATGGAACAGAACCTATCCACCCTATCGGATATTTTTATGAAGTGGCTAAAAGCGGAAACATTTCCAAAGTCCCGCAGAACAGCTCTATATTTCCCAGCCTGCGATTTCCAAAACCATCGTTCGCTTAGAGGATAGTTTAGAAATCAAGCTATTTAAAAAGAAATTCCCAGGGCGTCAGCTTTAACCGATGAGGGAAAGGTTTTATTTCAGTATATTAAGGATGCCTTTGCTCATATTCAGGAGGCGGAAGAAACCCTTCAGAAAAATGAAGGACTTTTCATATCGGTCATCTGGATATCGGTGCCAGCAGACCCTTTGCCGTTTTATTCTTCTTCCCTATCTGAAGGCTTTTATGAAGGAATATCCCCAATATTCGTATCAGCTTAAAGAATCAGGATAGCGGAAAAACTCTCCATCTTTTTGAGGATCATCAGATTGATCTGGCTTTAGCCGCTCTTCCGAAGAAAGCTTGGCATCAATCAAGAGATTCTGATGGAGCGGAGGTGGAGGATATTCTGGTGGCACCCCTCAATATTTTGCATAATCTGAAAAAGATTCGGGGAGAAGCCTTTTCCTTGTTTCAGGATGCCAATGTAATGCTTTTGGAGGAACAAAATCTCTCCCGGCATCATATTGAGAATTATCTGAAGGAAAATCAGATTTACTGTCCCCAGATTATGGAATTAAACACCATGGATCTTTCTGATTGACTCAGCCAAAAATCGGCATCGGCATTGCCTGGGTGATTCGGGACTTTTGTGGCGGAGGATCTAAAAATGGACAGCTGGTGAAATCAAACTTCCCAGCCTATACAGAAAGCGAAGAATTGCTTTTTCTGTATAACAACAAAACAATCTCCTTCCTTAGAAAGCTTTTGTGACTTTCCTAAAGAAGGAAAACCGTATAGAGAAAGGAAATATTATGGCAGAACAAAATCCATCTTCCTGCAATCCAAACTGTAGCAACTGCTCATCCGGCTGTCCCAGTAAAAGTGCAGGAATTCAGAAACTCCCCTTGGCTCCCCGGCTCTTCCGTAAAGAAGGTAATCGGTATCGTATCCGGAAAAGGGCGGTGTGGGAAAATCCACCGTTTGCTCCTTACTAGCTTCCGCAATGAATAAGGCAGGGCTACCATGTAGGAATTTTAGATGCAGATATTACCGGGCCTTCCATTCCCAAGGCTTTCGGACTGGCTCACGACGGCGTGGCATTAAGCAGTGACGGAAAGTCCATGGTGCCGGAGAAAAGCGCAGGAGGCGTGGAAATCATTTCCACCAATCTGCTTTTTGGAAAATGAAACAGATCCCGTGATCTGAGAGGTTCCATGATTGCCAATGCGTAAAGCAGTTCTGGCAGGAGGTAGAATGGAAGGATATTGATTATCTCTTCGTGGACATGCCTCCCGGAACCGGAGACGTCCCCTTAACCGTATTTCAATCCATGCCGGTGGCGGGAATTGTGATTGTGACCTCTCCCCAGGACTTGGTTTCCATGATTGTGCAGAAGGCAGTCCGAATGGCGGAAAAGATGAATATTCCTATCCTGGGAATCATTGAAAAATATGTCCCTACCTTCAGTGTCCCCACTGCGAGAGAGAAAGATTTCCGTCTTTGAGAAAGCCATATTGAAGAGCTGGCTGAAAAGAAGGGACTGGAACTTCTGGCAAAGTTACCCATTGAACCGGGCAATGCCGCCTATATGGACGCCGGTGCCGTGGAAGCCATTGATACCAGTAAGACACTGGCTCATGCGGTAGAAGTGTTGAAAGGGATTTTGAAGGAATAGACTTTAATACTTCTCAATTTTTGCTCTTATCCCTTTGAAACAGGGCACGCTCTCTCTAGCTTCGCTACGTAGCGGTATCTAGCGAAAAACTGCGTTTCTCTTGTTTTTCGCAAGTACCGACGGGCTCAGACTACCCTTATTCCAAAGGGATAGAGCAAAACATTCATCATTGAAGCAATAAAAAGGGAATGTAAAAATTAAAATAATAAAGAAATTTTTGGCAATATAGGTCTGAACGCGAGGTTGTCTGAGCCCGATACTTGCCGAAATCCACAAAGCGAAGTACTGTAAAAATCAACAAGAGAAGCGAAAATGCAGTATGGGTCTATAATAGGGTAATCTGAGCCCGTCAGTACTTACTGAAAGCGAGCAAAGCGAAGCTTGAAGTTAGTACTGCTACGAAGGCGAGGTTAGCGGGAGCGTGCCCCGATTATAGACCCATACTGCATTAGAGCGCATCTTTATAATAAATATAGTCCTTCAACATACAGGATTAAGTTAGAGAGAGCATAGCCTGATTTCAGACCTATATTGCTTAAAAAATTATTTTGTTTTTTACATCCCCTTTTGTCTTATGTGAATAGTGGCTCTGAGCCCTCCGGGCCTTCTCCAAGGCCGTTGGAAATGGCTTCCACCACTGCCTTTAGGGCCTCTTCTTCGTCCGGGCCGTTACATTCCACTACTACGGTACTGCCTCGCTTTACCCCGGCAGCCATCACGTTTCAGCACGGACTTTCCTACGATCTTACGCTCTCCGTAATGCAAAATAATTTCACTTTTATATCGGATACAGGTTTGGGTAAGCACCCCGGCCGGACGTAAATGTAATCCTGATTCATTGATGATTTTTACCTCTTGACTAAGCATATCCCCCTCCTATTTTCGAACAGCTTTCCGCTTTTTCTCTTTCCTTGTTTCTTCTGATGCTTTCCGCCTTGGAAAATTCACATCCGCAATAGTCCTGTCGATACAGGTTATGTTCCTTGGATAATTCTATGGAACGAAGGTATCGACTCTTTTTCTTAAAATCTGAAGGCAGGTAAGCAATACCGTACTTCTCTCCCAGTGCTTCTCCGATTTCATTTAAAACAGTAGCATCCTTTAAAGGAGAGATGCTTAAGCTGGTACAAAAGTAATCAAAAGCCTGATCCGGATGTTCTTTATTCCAGCCGGCCCCGTATTGGGCAGTTTCTTCCAGTCGAAGATTGAAACAGGCATCGCACCTGGCCCCTCTTTCAGGCTCCTTTTCCAAGCCCTTGGCTATCTCCAGGAACTCCTCATGGATATAGTTGGAAACAATCACATCCATAGAAAAGCCCATTTCCTTCACCAGCCTCTTACATTCCTCCGCCCTGTGTTCAAACTCGGATTTCGAATCCAAATTCGGATTATAAAAGAAGATGGTGATGGAAAAATATTGCTCCAGACTCTCCAGTACTGCCGTGGAGCAGGGAGCACAGCAGACATGGAGTAGCAATCTCTTTTTCTCCGCTTTTTCGGAAGATGGCTTTCCATCAGCTGTTCATAATTTTTCTTCATAGCTTCCTTACTGTAAAAAGTCTCGAATTCTCTTGGAACGGACAGGGTTTCTCAGCTTTCTTAAAGCCTTTGCCTCAATCTGTCGAATTCTCTCTCTGGTAACATTAAATTCTTTTCCTACTTCTTCCAGTGTTCTTGGATGTCCATCCTCTAATCCGAAACGAAGCACGATAACCTGTCTTTCTCTTTCCTTTTAAATCCCTCGAGAAGTGTATCAATATGTTCTCTAAGCATTACGGATTCCACATTTCCCTCCGGAGAAAGAACATTGGTATCCGCTACGAAATCTCCCAAATTGGAATCATCCTCTTCACCGATGGGGGTTTCCAAAGAAGCCGGCTCTCTGGCAATCTGCATGATTTCCTGTACCTTCTCCTCTGTCATATCCAAATGCTCAGCCAGTTCCTTTACGGAAGGCTCATAGCCAAGCTCTAAGGTCAGCTTTCTCTGCATCTTGGACATCTTGTTAATGGTTTCCACCATATGCACCGGAACACGAATGGTTCTGGCCTGGTCTGCCAAGGCTCTGGTTACGGACTGACGAATCCACCAGGTAGCATAGGGTAGAAAGCTTTAAAAGCCCTTCTCCGGGTCAAACTTTTTCACACCTTTAATCAGACCGAGATTTCCTTCCTGCACCAAATCCAGGAAGCTCATTCCACGGCCGGTATATCTTTTAGCAATAGAAACAACCAAACGAAGGTTGGCTTCAATCAACCTCTGTTTTAGCATATTCATCTCCCTCCTGCTTCTTCATGGCAAGAGCATATTCTTCCTCTGCGGTAAGAAGGGGCACGGTACCGATTTCCTTCAGGTACATTCCTAACCGGATCTTCCGTTCCGATTCCTTCCAGAAGATCCACCGCATCCAGGTCAATCTCCTCTCCCTCTTCTTCTTTACGAAGTCATCGTCATCTTCTAATGGAAGAGAGCATCCACCTCCACCTTATCTCCATCCTTTTTCTATGGTTTTTAAGCGCATCCTCATCCAGGATGGGAATAATCTCGATTCCCTTGTTCTCCAGCAAAAAGCAAAACCTGCTCCATCTGCTCTTCGTTTAGGGAAAAAGTCCTTTACTGCCTCCTGCACTTCCCTAAATCGATGCTGTTTTTATTGCTTTTTGCCTTTTGCAGCAAAGAAGCAAGTATTTTTCTCTAATTCTTCTCTTTCCAAATGAACATCCTTTCTTTTTAGGGCTTATCTCCACAGGCTCATGCCTGTGATGATGCTGAGTAACAACAGTAAAATACTGACAAAAAGAGACAGAAGTCTCTTCTTTCCTCTTCTCTTCCCTGCATCACATAGACCACACGAAGAATGGTACGCAAAAAGAAAATGAAAAGGAAAGAGAACCTGATTCTCCTCCGGCTTTTGTTAAAGCGAAAATCGCCATAATACTAATCACAAGACCTATGCCAATATAGAGAAAATCATATTTCCTGTTTGGATTTCTCCTCTTAGCCGTCTTTCCATTATACTCCTCCCTAAGCTGAGGTAGAAAGCGCCTTAATCGTGTGCATTCTGTTTTCCGCCTCTGCAAATACCAGAGAGCGCTCGGATTCAAAAACGCTGTCGCTTACCTCCATTTCGGAAATACCGAACTGCTTATAAATTTTAGCGCCGATTTCCGTTCTGGCATTGTGAGACAGGAAGACAATGAAGGAAAATGGCGGAATTCATGGCATAAGAAAATGCGGTGTCATTAACCTGATAAGGCTGTAAATCCGCAATTCTCTGGGCAAAGAGGCTCTCCGGCTCTCCCATGGATAACCAAACATCGGTGCAAATGATGTCCGCATCCTTACATCCCTTCTGCAACGGATTCCGTAAAACGAAGACTGCCTCCATTTTCCTCCGCAATCTGCTGGCACTCGGAAATCAAGTCCTCCTCCGGAAAATAGCCTTCCTTGGTGCAGGCCACAAAATGCATGCCCATCTTGGCACAGGCCACCATATAGGAATTCCCCATATTAAAAGCGGGCATCTCCCATATAGCAAAGCTTAAGTCCCTTAAGGCTACCGAAACGCTCTTCAATCGTTAACAAATCCGCTAAAAGCTGAGTGGGATGAAAACGGTCGCTTAAAGCATTCCATACCGGTACGGAGGAATATCTGGCAAACTCCTCCATGCCCTCCTGGGAATAGCCTCTATACATAATTCCGTCATACATGGTAGAAAGTACTCTTGCCGTATCTTCAATACTTTCCTTCTTCCCCATCTGGCTGGTGGACACATCCAGCATGGTGCTATGCACACCAAGGTCCGCTGCCGCCACCTCAAAAGGCACATCTGGTTCTGGTGGATGCCTTTTTCAAAAATCAGGACAATGTTCTTGCCGGCACAGGCTTCTCCGTGAGGATAGCGCCTTACCGCCTCTTTCTTCTCTTTCTTTAGTCTCTTGGCAACATTCAGAATCTCCTGAATTTCCTCTTTAGAAAAATCCAGTAATTTCATAAAATCACGTCCTGCTAAAGTCATCCTTCCTCCTTTATATATCTTCTTTGTCGAACAGCCTCATAGAGTACTATGCTGGCTGAAAGTAACATATTAGGACTCTATCTTCCCTTCCATGGGAATAAGGAGTTTTTCCGTAGCACATTGGCTCAGTTCCTTTGTAAGACCATTGCCTTCATTACCGAATAAAAAGGCGGAGGGTCCTTGGAAGGAAGCCTGAAAATGTGCTTTTTCCCGCTCAAAGTCCAGTGCAAAGACCTGAACCTGGCGCTTTCAGCTTTCACAAAGAGAAAAGCAAATCCTCCTCTATGCTGAAGGCAAAGCGAAAAAGGGAGCCCATGGTGGATCGAACCACTTTCGGACCAAAGGATCCACCGTATTCCTGCTTAAGAAAATGTGATTACTCCCGCAGCTTCCGCCGTACGAAAAAGGGTTCCCAAATTCCCCGGATCCTGAATATTTTCCAAAATCAGAAACAGAGTTTCCTTAGGCTTTTTCCTCTTTCGGAAAACGAAGCAGCCCAGAATTCCTGTCCATGCTCCGTGGTGGAAATACTTTCCATAGCCTTCTTACTCAGAATACAAATCCGTGAATCTTCTTTCTCTATTCCCTCTGGGTAATGCCCCCTGATAGTCTTCCTGCACATAAAGCTGAAGCAAAGAGGACTGAGGCAAATCCAGCAGAGTCTTTCCCTTCCGCCACAAAACATGCCCTTCTCCCATCGTTTCTTGGCTTTTTTCGTCAGTTCCCTGATTTCTTTTAATCCCTCATTATGAGGAGATTCTATTCTATGCATGAAGCTCTTTCGCTTTCTAATCTAAAAATAGGCAAAACTCGATAAAAATATTATAACAAAAACAAGCGAAAAACGTCTATATGGACTTTTAAGCTTAAAACTACAGCTGAAGCTACAGTTTTTACATGCTTCATCTTTAGCTCCAGCTCAAGCTCCGAAAGCCAGACATCTGCACAGGCATCACTGGTAATTCGTAAATCACCTCTCGGAGAAAGGGCTACCCTGACCAACCTTAGTCCATCCGGTAAGCAAGAACGTTTTGAATTGATTGCCGAAGAAACGCTTATAGAAGATTTTAAGTTTTTCAGGATTTCTGCAGCTGTGAATTCCGGAATATTCCTTTCATTTTTCCTTATTTTGCAAGATTTTCCTTAGAGAAGGCAAAGCAAGCCAATTCATAAATATTTCTTGCAGAAAAATCCGTAGCGCAGATGCTGATATAGGAAGAAATCCTGTAAAAAGGTAGGGTACCACCACATCCTCCGTCCTCTGGCTAATCTCCCCGGAGGCATCCGGCGGCAAAAGCTCAGGGCTTACCGGAGTGGCAATAATTTCCTCCACCACCTTTTCCAATTCCTGATTACCGGATTTTCTTGCAAATTCTCGAAGAAGCATGGGGATTGCCGTCTTGGGAATATCTCCCGTTTACCCCTGTACATGGACATATGGTCTCCATTGTAGGTGGCGAAAGCCCAGAGCCAGTTCGGATAAATCTCCGGTTCCCACCAAAAGAGCCCCCTCCTTATTGGCCAAATCCATCAGAATCTGGGTTCTTTCTCTGGCCTGTGCATTCTCATACACAATATCCTTCTTTTCCAAATCCTGAGAGATATCTGAAAAATGCTGTAATACCGCCTTCTCAATGGAAATCTCCCGTAAAGAAATGCCTAAGGCCTTGGCAAGCTTCTCCGCACTGTCATGGGTTTTCTTGCTGGTTCCGAAGGATGGCATAGTGATGCAAAGGATATTTTCCTTATCATATCCCAAAAGAGCAAAGGTCTCCAAACATACGAAAAGAGCCAGGGTGGAATCCAGACCGCCGCTTAAACCTAAAATCAGCTTCTTACAGCCCACATGCTCCATCCGCTTTTTCAAGCCTCTGGACTGAATGGAAAGAATCTCTCTTGCTCTATCTCCTTCCTTTTCTACCGCCTTTGGCAGGAAGGGACAGGGACTTACAAAACGATGAAGGGTATACTGTTTATCCTTCATGGAAAAATACTGTGTATAGGAAGGATCCTCTTTTACGAAAGTAGGTGCTTTGCCGCATCCTTTCTCCTTCTAAAAGAGCCAGATTCACATCCGCCCAGAAAATCCCCTCCTCAAAGGGTTGATTTTCTTTTAGAATTCTTCCATTTTCGGAAATCAGACAGTGGGCAGAGAATACCATATCCTGGGTAGACTCGGAGGGACCTGCACTGGAATAAAGATAAGAGGCATGAAGATTCCCGCTGTAATGCTCTAAAAGCCGTCTTCTGCTGTCCCGCTTTCCTACCAATTCATCAGAAGCGGAACAGTTGGCGAGAAGGGTAGCTCCTGCCAGTGCATGCTTACTGGAGGGAGGAACAGGAACCCAAAGATCTTCACAGATTTCCACTGCAAGACGGAATCTTTGGTCTTCTTCCCGAACAAAATGAAGGGAAGCCCCAAAGGGAATTTCCTTTCTATAGCCCTCTCCCTTTAAAATATTAGGGATAAAGCGAACCTCTTCCTTTCCTTCCTGAAAATATCTTCTCTCATAAAACTCCGCATGGTTGGGAATAAACTGCTTCGGTACAATCCCTAAGATATCGCCATGGTAAGTCACCACTGCGGTATTGAATAATTTTCCTTCCAGTAACAAACCATAGCCAATTACAAAAAGGACATCCATCTCCTTCGTTTGTTCGCAAAAGGAAATTAATGCCTTTTCTCCGGCCTCCAAAAGACTGCGCTGATAAATCATATCCATGGCGGTGTAGGAAGTCAGACAAAGCTCCGGGTACACCAGCAAAGAAACCTTTTCCTCCTCTGCTTTTCTCGCCAAAATCAGCATTTGCTCCAGATTATACTCCGGATCCGCCACCCTTCCCTTAGGACAGGCTGTAGCCACTCTTACAAAATCCCTCATACTTCCTCCTGAAATTTTCCTCTTGCCTGCAGTTTCATTTCTTTTAATAAAGCTGTCCTTTCCGTCAAAAACAAGAAGCTGTTTTTCCCTTGTTTCTGAAAAAGAATACAGTAGGGATCTGTTTCCCCAAGCCCTCTACATGAAGAACGGAAATGCCTTCCCTCTTCCAGCCTTCCTCTCTCTCCGGACGAAAAGGGCTGTATCTCAGATATTTCTTCCGGGGAAATCTCTATCATTTGCTTTCTCTTTCCTCTATGAATAATCTGATCCACAGTAAAACTTCCGCCAAGATAAAGATATTCGTATTCCCTATCCACGGAATTCAGCAGATAGTAAGACAAAAAAAGAACCGGAAAAAGAGCAATAAAGGGAATTGCTAAAAAGTAGCAAAGCACAAGAAATGCCAAAGGAAAGATAACTGCAAATAACTGTATTCCCTTATCCTTTCGCCTCTATCTTTCCCTTTACCAAATGTTCACATAATTCTCCATCCCTGCCCCTCCTTTTTCTTGTCGCGAAAAAGGAAATAAAGCTAAGCCTAAGCTCAGTTTATTTCCTTTTCCCATTGTAATCGATATTCTCTTCTTTGCCTAGTTTTTAGAAGGATTTCCTTACATCATTCCTCCCATTCCTCCCGGCATCTGTGGCATAGGAGGAGTCGGCTCCTTAATGTCTGCTACAACAGACTCTGTGGTGAGTAAGGAGGAAGCAACGGAAGCCGCATTCTGTAAAGCGGTTCTTGCCACCTTGGCAGGATCCAGAATACCTACCTCCATCATATTAACATACTCTTCATTGTAAGCATCGAAACCGAAGTTTTCCTTTCCTTCCTTTACCTTATTCACAATAACCGCACCTTCCAGTCCGGCATTGTAAGCAATGGTATAAAGAGGAGCCTCTAGGGCCTTGGAAACAATCTTTGCTCCGGTCTTTTCATCGCCCTCTAATTGATTTACCACCTTATCCACTGCCTTCTGTGCATGGATATATGCGGATCCGCCACCTGCAATTACACCTTCTTCCACAGCGGCTCTGGTAGCATTTAAAGCATCTTCCATACGAAGCTTAGCCTCCTTCATCTCGGTTTCTGTAGCAGCACCTACACGGATTACTGCAACACCGCCGGAAAGCTAGCCAGACGCTCCTGAAGCTTTTTCCTTGTCAAAAGTCGAGGTAGTGGTCTCAATCTGTCCCTTTAATCTGGGCAATACGATCCTGAATCTCCTTCTTCTTACCAAGTCCCTTCTACAATGGTGGTCTTTTTCCTTGCTTTACTTTAACAGACTTAGCTCTACCACACTGGTCGATAGTGGCATCCTTTAAATCTAAGCCCAGCTCTTCGGAAATCACTTCTCCACCGGTTAAGATGGCGATATCTTTCAGCATTTCCTTTCTGCGATCTCCATATCCCGGAGCCTTTACCGCAACTACATTGAAGGTTCCTCTCAACTTATTCACGATAAGAGTGGTTAAAGCCTCACCCTCGATGTCCTCAGCAATGATTAAAAGCTTTGCACCGGTCTTTACCACCTGCTCTAAGGGAGGAAGAATATCCTGAATGTTGGAAATCTTCTTATCGGTAATAAATACATAGGGATCGTCCAGATTTGCTTCCATCTTCTCCATATCGGTGCTCATATAAGCACTGATATATCCGCGATCAAACTCCATTCCTTCCACCAGATCAAGCTCGGTAAGCATAGTCTTGGACTCTTCCACAGTGATAACGCCGTCCTTGGAAACCTTCTCCATAGCATCGGCAATCATATCTCCTACAGTGGAATCTCCTGCGGAAATGCCGGCAACCTTGGCAATCTGATCCTTGCCCTTTACCTTGGAGCTCTGCTTCTTAATACTCTCTACCGCAGCGTCCACAGCCTTGCGGATTCCCTTACGAAGCACGATGGGATTAGCACCTGCCTCCAGGTTCTTCATACCCTCCATCACTATCGCCTGTAGCCAAAACAGTTGCAGTGGTGGTTCCATCTCCGGCAACGTCATTGGTCTTGAAGCTACTTTCTACCAGCTGAGCACCCCATATTCTCATAGGGATCCTTTAACTCAATTTCTTGGCAATGGATACACCGTCATTAGTAATCAAAGAGGAGAACCATAGGACTTATCCAAATACTACATTTTCTACCCCTTAGGTCCAAGGGTAACCTTTACGGTATTTGCCACTGCATCTACACTACCCCTAAGGCCTTTCTTGCTTCTACTCCAAATTTAATTTCTTTAGCCATATTATACCTCCTTGAATTCCCTGATTCTTTTACTCTACGATTGCTAAAGATATCATTCTGCTTAACAACGGTATACTTCTTTCCATCCAGCTCTACCTCGGGCCTGCATAACGGGAGAACAGAACGTGCTGTCCTACCTTCACCTGCATGGAAATCTCCTCACCGTCCACAACTCCTCCGGGACCCTACTGCGATAACCACAGCCTGTCCGGGTTTTTCCTATCATCCTGTCCCTGGTAAAACGATTCCGCTCTTAGTGGTTTCTTCCATCTTTTTCTTTTTTCCAACACAACTTTATCAAATAATGGTACTAACTTCATAGCAATCCTCCTATTCCTCACAGATCTTTTTAACAACAGGGCTATTATAAGAGAATTTATTAGCAGAGTCAAGCACCGAGTGCTAAAAGCCTGTGAAAGTTTTGTGAAAAATATAAGAAACAATGTATTACGAAAATATTAACAATATCAGAAAAAAATAAAAGGAATTTTTTTATTGCTTATGTGGCAAGACAAGGTATAATGATAAGGTAGCTTGAATATGGCTTTGAGGTTTATTTATGAAAAGAATATTCTTGTTGCAGCTTTAATTGCTTGCATGGCAACTGCATCTGTAATTCCTGCACTTGCTGCAGAGGGCGCTGTTTCCAGCTATGGCGGATCCACCACCACAGTAGCAGAATCCAACGGACACTGGGTAGCTAATAGAGATGGTTCTTGGTCATTCGTAAGCAATGAGAATGGTGCACCAATCTATGGTTGATTGTAAGTCAGCACCAGTGGTACTACATCAGGGGCTAACGGACGTATGGTAACCGGATGGCAGAAAATCAACTTTTGATACCTACTATTTCGCTCAGGCACCGGCAGAGAACCAGCCTTTTAGGGATCTCTTTTACATGAATAAGCTTTACTCCTGACGGATACAGAGTAGATTCCAACGGTGTTTGGATTCGATAAGCTTTTAAAAAGTTATTTTGAATTCTCAAAAAGTAGAGCAGGCTCGTCCTGCTCTACTTTTCATAATAGAAAAGGGTATAAAATAAAAGAATAGCGTATATGCAAAAAGCTATGATTATTTTACAGCCCCTATTTATCAAGTGATGTAGGACGGATTTTGCGGACATTCAAAATAAAAAGAATGTGAGGCAACAGACAATGGCAAAATCATTATTTGAGAACTGGGCGGCAAATACGAAAGGCAAGGGGATTATTTGATACCGTGCTTAACTGTACCCGCCGAAGAAGAACAGGCAATAGGCATCTGGGGGCAACGGCATTTAGATTATCTAAAAACAGTACCGTGAAAAGTTACATACACAATCTTGCTTCTGCGGCAGGCTAAACGCCCTACCTTGCCGACATATCAACAGACAGGCACAGGAACGCTTTTCGAAAGGCTCATGAGGGTATGAAACAGGCACAGGGCATAACGGAACAGCTAAAGGCAGAAAACGCCTTTAGAATGGACAGGATGCCTCAATAACATAAGGGCTTAGTGCGAGGGAGATTGTGGAAAAGGAAATTATTTTGCATAAACAGATGATTAGTGGCAGGGGGAAATCCTGCCGCTTTTTCTGCTTTAGTTTGTCAGCTTGACAAATAAAGGGTTAAGGAATATAATTAGATTCAGTATTATACAAGGAGTTAATAAATATGCGGCAAGGTATTCTTAAATAAACTGTCAATTTGATAGTGGGAACAAAAAGTAGCAGTCCCGTTTCACTTTTAATATGGGGCTTAGTTTTTTGTACCCAGTTTAAGAATACTTTTATCATGTAATTTTATATGCCCGAAAACATATAAGTGTTTTGGGGCTATTGGAGTTATTTACCCAGTGATAGGAGTATTTATCACTGGGTATTTTTATGCCCTTTTTTGGGTGTTGATAGGAGGAAAATCACATGAAAATAATTAACTTAGGCATTCTGGCTCACGTTGACGCAGGAAAGACAACATTAACGGAAAGTTTATTGTATACCAGTGGTGCAATTGCAGAACTAGGGAGCGTAGATGAAGGCACAACAAGGACAGATACAATGAATTTGGAGCGTCAAAGGGGAATCACTATCCAGACAGCAGTGACATCTTTTCAGTGGGAGGATGTAAAAGTCAACATTATAGATACACTCTAGTACCATATGGATGGCGGAAGTATACCGTTCTTTATCCGTATTAGACGGAGCAGTATTATTGTTTCGCAAAGGATGGCATACAGGCACAGACCCGTATACTTTTTCATGCACTACAGATAATGAAGATTCCGACAATTTTTCATCAATAAAATTGACCAAGAGGGGATTGATTTGCCAATGGTATATCGGAAATGAAAGCAAAGCTTTCTTCGGAAATTATAGTGAAGCAAAAGGTTGGGCAGCATCCCCATATAAATGTAACGGACAATGACGATATGGAACAGTGGGATGCGGTAATTATGGGAAACGATGAACTATTAGAGAAATATATGTCAGGAAACCGTTTAGATGTCAGAACTGGAACAGGAAGAAAACAGGGAGATTCCAAAACGGAACGTTATTTCCCGTTTATCACGGAAGCTTCAAAAACAATCTGGGGATTCGGCAGCTTATAGAAGTAATTGCTAGTAAATTTTATTCATCAACGCCTGAAGGTCACATCTGAACTATGCGGGCAGGTTTTTAAGATTGAATATTCAGAGAAAAGGCGGCGTTTTGTTTATGTGCGTATATATAGCGGAACATTGCATTTGAGGGATGTTATTAGAATATCTGAAAAAGAGAAAATAAAAATCACAGAGATGTGTGTTCCGACAAACGGTGAATTATATTCATCCGATACAGCCTGCTCTGGTGATATTGTAATTTTACCAAATGATGTTTTGCAGCTAAACAGTATTTTTTGGGAACGAAACACTGTTGCCGCAGAGAAAATTTATTGAAAATCCTCTCCCTATGCTCCAAACAACGATTGCAGTAAAGAAATCTGAACAGCGGGAAATATTGCTTGGGGCACTTACAGAAATTTCAGATGGCGACCCTCTTTTAAAATATTATGTGGATACTACAACGCATGAGATTATACTTTCTTTTTTGGGGAATGTGCAGATGGAAGTCATTTGTGCCATCCTTGAGGAAAAATATCATGTGGAGGCAGAAATAAAAGAGCCTACTGTTATATATATGGAAAGACCGCTTAGAAAAAGCAGAATATACCATCCACTGAAGTCCCGCCAGACTTTTCTGGGCTTCTGTCGGGTTGTCCATAGAGCCGCTCCCTATTGGAAGCGGAGTGCAGTATGAAAGCAGAGTTTCACTTGGATATTTAAAATCAATCGTTCCAAAATGCGGTTATGGAGGGGGTTCTTTATGGTCTGCGAGCAGGGGCTGTATGGATGGAAAGTGACAGACTGTAAAATCTGTTTTGAATATGGATTGTATTATAGTCCTAGTAGTACCCCCGCAGACTTTCGGCTGCTTTCCCCTATCGTATTGGAGCAGGCTTAAAAAGCAGGGACAGAACTATTGAGCCATATCTCCACTTTGAAATTGTGCACCGCAGGAAATATCTCTCACGGGCGTATCATGATGCTCCAAGGTATTGTGCAGATATTGTAAGTACTCAGATAAAGAATGACGAGGTCATTCTGAAAGGAGAAATCCCTCGCTAGATGTATTCAAAGAATACAGGAACGATTTAACTTATTTCACAATGGGCAGGGAGTCTGCTTGACAGAGTTAAAAGGATACCAGCCAGCTATTGGTAAATTTATTTGCCAACCCCGCCGCCCGAATAGCCGTATAGATAAGGTTCGGCATATGTTCCACAAGTTAGCTTAACAGCTTGCAAAAGTCATATAAAATGAGATTTGAAAGGATTAGAGACTAATTATGATGAAATGCGAGATGGATATTGTGTCCTGTTTGTGGAGCAAAACCCGTAATAAAATTAGGAAGGACACTGTTTTGGAGAATTATCCCTTTATTGTCCAAAAATGCAGACAAGAAAGATTGATTAAAGTTGACAACTTGAAGATAACTGTCATCAAAGAGCCAGACGCTTAAGACGCAGAGCCGATGAAATTGTGGAACAATTCACGAATCATCGGCTCTTTTTGTTTCGTATTTGAAAGAATAAACTCACCAAATACGATATTCGGGTGGAGTTATTTTGTTATACCCTAAATTACCCTCTGAATTTGTTTTTAAATTTGAGGGATTTTATGTCCTTTTTCAGGCAGTTATCTATCTGCTCGCTCGAAGCAAAATTTATCAATACATAGCATATCAGAGAACGGCAGGAAACCAGTTAAAAGAAATTTCTGCCAGTGCAACGGTACTTCTCACCTTGAAAGTAGAAGTACAATCTCCATACAATAGAATTACTATTTCCTATAACCGTAAAGGTCACAGAGCCTTTGCGGTTTTTCTTTTGTCGATTTTTGTTGGAAAGTGCCGTAGGGCTGTTTCTGATATGCGGTGTCGTTCTCCGCCTCTCCATCTGGATTTTTTACATTTCAAAAATTCAGATGGAGGTACTTTATGGTGAAATATGCACCAAGAAAGGTATATATCAGAGAAAGTGGCGGCTATGTGGAGATTATCACACGGAGTTCTGCCGCTGCAGGGAATCCGACCAGACCTATATGGACAAGCTGTTTATCCCTCATTCAAGGCTGTCTGCTTGAAGTCGTGAGGGAGCAATACACAGACTTCTACCGTGACAAGGAACGGTGGCGTTATCTGCAAAAATTAGATACAAAGAATAGACTGCTATCTCTCGACGGATTTACGGACAGCGAGGGGAACTCTGGACTTTATCACTGATGAAGCGGTGGACATTGCGAGAAACCGTTGTCAATGCGGTCATGGTGGACAGGCTGAAAGCCGCCCTGCCTTTTGCTGTCGGATAGTGAACAGGAGCTGATACAGGCAATCTTTTTGACGGACTTTCCGAGCGTGAAGTCGAGGGCGAGGTTAGAGCAACCCAGAGCGTTGTAAACAAAACGCAAAGCCAGAATCCTAATAAAACTAAGAGATAATAGAAAATTAAAATTTAGGCGTTCAGCCCCCTTGTCCTTTTGGGAAGATGAGGGGTTTTTCTGCCTCTCAATCAATTCTGATTGGAGGAGGTAAGAATGGCATACAACCACGGACGGGAGGACAGGAAATGGCGTATCTGGAAAGAAGCGGAGGAAAAAGCTGCGCGTGAGTGCGGCGTTGATGAAGCGACCATTGAGCAGATACGCATGGCGGACAGGGCAGACTTCAATTCCAACAGGCGGTTTTACCGATGGACGAATGACGTTGCGGAATATCTTGAGGACATGGCAGGCAGGGAGCGGCAGGCGGAAGTGGGTACGGTTGTCGGAGTTACTGGAAGAGATTGAGAGCGAAAATCTCTATCAAGTATTAGTCACGGTGGACGGGCGTACTGCGAAAATCGTCCTGCTGAAATGCAGGGGTGGTTCCACAAAGGAGATTGCCCGCTTGTGCATTTGACGACTGGTGCCATCTATGCGAGGTTAGACCATCTGCGGAAGAAGCTGCGGAAAATTTTATAGCTTCTAAAACAGCCTGCCATCCTGCGGGCTACTGGGTGAGGGATGGAAATCCCCTCACTCATTTTTTGCAGGAGGACAACAGGATGGCATACAGGGTTAAGAGCATACACGCTTCGGGAGGAATCCACGGAAAGCACAAGGTATTTTATCAGCTTTAAGGACGGGCAGGGCAAATCCCACGAGTTGGAAGTGTCGGAACAGTTCTTTATGGAGTTTCGGCAGATGGAGCGCAGGAACAGGAATCTTTTCTAATGGGACGAGCGGCACAGGAGTTTAACGAGGTATGGGACGAAACCCTTTACAGACGGGCGTTGCGTGTGCCTAAGAGCCTTGATGAACGCATGGTTGAGGAAGAACGGAATGAAACGCTCTATAAGGCGGTTGGGAGCCTTCCAGAGATACAAAGGCGGCGTTTCCTGCTCTACTACGAGTATGAGTTCAATTTTTACCAAATCGCCGCTATGGAGCATTGCACCGCTTCGGCAATACAGAAATCTGTTGCGATTGCAAAGGAGAAAGTAAAGGCGGAAATTGAAGAAATATCTCCAACCGTGACCGACACCGCCCGAAAAAGAAATCTGTTTTTTATTTGTGTGGGATTGGCGGCATTACATACTCTCACTTTTTTCCGTGGGAGTAAATCTATTTTTAAGGAGGTCAACGCCTATGTGCAACGAAAACAAAGACACCGCCCTGAAAGGAGGAAAGCTACAGAAGTTACAGACAGTCAACGCCGAAACGCTCCTTTATGAACCGCTTGAGAAACCATCCTTTGTGGTGGACAGCCTTATCCCGACAGGCTTATCGCTGTTCTGCGGCTCACAGAAGATAGGCAAAAGCTGGCTCATGCTGAAGCTATGCTTATGCGTGTCGCAGGGAATCCCTTTATGGGATATGCCGACAATGGAGGGCGATGTGCTTTACCTCTGCCTTGAGGACACGTTCTGCCGCATACAGGACAGGTTATTTCGTTTGACGGACGAAGCAAGCGGGCGGCTCCACTTTGCCGTGGCAAGCTGCAAGCTGTCAGACGGTCTTATCGTGCAGCTTGAAGATTATCTGAAAGATTACGCAGACAGCAGGCTCATTGTCATTGATACCCTGCAGAAAGTCCGTACAGCTTCAAAAAGACAATGCCCTATGCAAGCGACTATGGGGACATCTCCCTCATCAAAGACTTTGCCGACAGGCACTCTCTGGCGGTCATTGTCGTACACCACATCCGAAAGCAGAATGACAGCGACGTGTTCAACAAGGTGTCTGGGACGACAGGATTAACGGGGAGTGCGGACGCTACCTTTGTTCTGGAAAAGGAGAAACGTGCGTCTGACACCGCCAAGCTGTATGACGGGCAGGGACACGCCTTATCAGGAATACACGCTGCGTTTCCGTGATTGCCGTTGGGGAGCTAGTGGGCGGAAAACGCAGGAGCAGCTTGCGAAAGAAACGATACCAGATGTCCTTTTTCGGTTGGTGGATTTTATGAGGGATAAGGAAGAATGGATAGGCACGGCAACGGAACTGTTAGCCGCTATGGGGGAAACGGAAACCATACCCACGGTGATTACGAAATGGCTGAATGAATACCGCACCACATTTTTAAGCGAGAGACCGTATCTGCTACCAGTACAGCCGCAGGAAAGACGGCAGGCGGATTGCCCTTGCAAGGAGGGCGGGTGACAGCGGTGATGGTGGTGACAGCGATATTGGATACCCTGTTACTGTCATTGACGCTTAAAGCCATGTAAAGCTGGCGGCTCTGCCCTGCGGGTGACAGCAGTGACGGTGGTGACAGTGATTTTAGGATACCCTGCCGCTGTCATCCCTACGGGAGAACACCCCGTAAACGCAAAAATGCAGGCGTGAGATTTACTCGCCCGTTTTTCGGTCGTGTAAAACCATCCCTGCGGTCAGAAAAATCATTCCGATTTTTCCGACTGCGTTTACAGGTGTACACACTACACTTTGCCCCGCAAAAGTCGTGTGCCAGAACGTTCCTCTGGACTCCCTTAAGGCAGGGCTGTGCCCTGCTATCCTACGCCTTACGGCTTCGGATAAAAGAATGGCGGCATGACGGTGACGGCTCTTGCGAGGGGGGTATCCCAAAAACACCGTCATCATCGACATGACCGTCATGCAGGGGGTGGGGTGACAGTTGCGGCAGTCGGCGGGGGGTATCCCAAAACTGCTGTCACCACCGTCACCGCTGTCACCCCAAAGGACGGTCACCCGCCGAAAGAAAGGAGGAATCCGCCTATGCCTATGCAATCCTCGCGTTTCCAGAAACGAAAGCGGGCGGCGTTGCGGCTTGTGAACGCCACAACGAGCGGAAGAAAGAAGCCTACAAAAAGCAACCCAGATATAGATATGGAACGCTCTAAAACAATTACCATCTCATAGCACCACCAAAGTACACCTACAAGAAAGAGATTAACCGCATGGTGGCCGAAGCGGGGTGCAGGACAAGGAAAGACAGCGTGATGATGGTGGAAACGCTCATCACAGCTTCACCAGAAATTTATGAACCAGTTACCGCCCGAAGAACAAAAAGCGTATTTCCAGACGGCTCTTGACTTCATTTCGGAGCGTGTTGGAAAAGCAGAATATCCTCTCCGCTGTCGTCCATATGGACGAGAGAACGCCCCATATGCACCTCTGCTTTGTGCCGATTACGCCAGACAATAAGCTGTCAGCGAAAGCTATCTTAGGCAACCAGAAATCATTATCCGGTGGCAGACCGCCTACCGCGAGCGGATGTCCTCACGGTGGAATCAGCTCGAACGGGGCGAGTCCTCAATGGACCAGGCGAAAACACGTCCCCACATGGCTCTATAAATTAGGCGGCGGAAGCTTGATAAACAGTATGAAGAAATCGTGTCTGCCCTATCCGACATCAACGCCTTTAACGCAGGGAAGAAAAGGGATAAAGCGTTAGATTTACTCTCTGCATGGCTGCCAGACGTGGAGAAATTCTCTAAGGAAATCGGAAACAGCAGGCGTATATCGACAGTTTGAAAGAGAGAATTGGGCAGGAATCAGACTATGCGGGGCGTATGCGTGATGAAAAGTACGAGCAGGAACTAAAGGTGCAGAAAGCGATCAGAAGATATTTTAGTTGCAGAGAACCAACGAGCAGATGGGGCGGCTGCTGTCAAAATACTGCCAAGTGTTGGAAGCATTGCAGAAAATCATGAAGCAGAGCGAAAGAAAGGTAGATATGTGAATGAAGAAACAGGATTTTAAGGTGTTAAAGACCAAGACTTGTACCCGTTCCCCGACATCCGTTTCATGTGGCAGAAGATGAAACACTGTCAGAGTTAGCGAAAGCATCAAAGGAATTTGGCATTGTCACGCCGATAATCACACGCCCGAAAGAGGACGGGGACGAGTTATGAAGTGATTGCAGGACAGCGGCGTGTCCGTGCTTCTGAACTTGCAGGGATAAATACCGTGCCTGCGTTTGTCCTGCCTGTAGACCGTGACCGAGCCATCATCACCATATGCAGAGCAGCAATTTGCAGCGTGAGAATATCCCGCCATCGGAGCGGGCGTTTGCTTACAAGATGAAATCCGAAGCCATGAAGCGGCGGGTTTCCGCACAGACTTAACCTCGTCACAGTTGTGACGAAGGTTGCCGGACGGACGACAAGGTGGCACAGGGCTTCGGCGTGGGCAGGACTGACCGTGCAGCGTTTTATCCGCCTGATGAAACTGATACCGCCGATTTTTGCAGATGGTGGACGAGGGAAAAACGCCCTCACGCCTGCGGTGGAACTGTCCTTCTTGAAGAAAGACGAGCAGGAAAGCAACAATGCGTGAA